>OGKU01000001.1_pt1 | contig 394655 bp, 383 predicted proteins | sample 1572611 | NCBI WGS metagenome assembly OGKU01 (sample SAMEA2581886, study PRJEB24529) | metagenome | biome: Human gut stool | place: China | collected 2011 | reverse complement strand
TTATAAATTGCTGGATAAATAATAAAAAGCTGAAACCTTTTGGTTTCAGCTTTTTATTTAAACTTTAGCGCACTTCTTCAAACATTTCTGCACCCACACCGCAGGTAGGACAGGTATAATCTTCGGGCAGGATTGCACCTTCATAAATATAGCCGCAAACCTTGCAGCGAAATTGTTTTAAACCTGCTGCAGACTGAATTTCTGTCGGAGCGATATAAACTCCTCCCAAATCAGCACTTCTGTCAAAATACACCGTATGCAGCATCTGTTCTGCCAACTCACTTAAGGGTTCACCGTAAAATTCTTCGTATAATTTAATGATTTCAGGATTTTCGTGGCTTAACCGCAGCTGCATCGAATCGTCACGTTTATAAAGGCCTTCGATACGCTTGGCACGCAGCGCATCACCTTTATATTCCCTGTCTTTAGGCTGACCGCCCCCACCGATGCATCCGCCCGGACAAGTCATTACTTCGACAAAATGATAGCTTTTTTCGCCGCTTTTGATTTTTTCGATCAATTTACGGACATTAGCAGTACCATAGACGATAGCAACCTTTACTTTCAAGCCGTCAATGTCTACGGAAGCTTCTTTGATACCTTCCAAACCGCGTACGGGCTTCAAATCATATAGTGCTGCCGGAGCAGTTTTTTTCGTTACAAAAGTGTAAGCACTGCGTACTGCAGCTTCCATAACGCCACCGGTATTACCGAAAATCACGCCGGCACCTGACCCCAGTCCCATAAAGTCATCATATGCCTTGTCTTCCAATGCTGTGAAATCAATATTTTCATCTTTGGCCAGCATAGCCAGTTCACGCGTAGTAATAACATAATCCATATCACGCATACCGTTAATACCTAAATGCCTTGCAGCAGCATTCATTTCATCACGGCGGATTTCATATTTTTTAGCTGTACAGGGAGTAACAGCCACATTAACTATTTTTCGCGGATCAAGTCCCATTTTTTTTGCAAAATAAGTTTTGATTGTTGGCCCCTGCATTCCTATCGGGCTTTTAGCACTGGAAATATGCGGAAGCATTTCCGGATAATAGGTTTCAGCAAATTTGACCCAGGCCGGACAGCAACTGGTAAACTGTGGCAGCGGTTTTTCGCCTTTTGTGATACGTTCCACCAACTCACTGGCTTCTTCCATGATCGTAAGGTCAGCAGCAAAATTAGTATCCAACACATAATCTGCCCCCAGTTTTTTCAGCAGCGCTACCATTTTTCCTTCAACAAAGCTACCGTCTGCCATAGCAAATTCTTCACCTAAAGCAATGCGCACAGAAGGAGAAGTGCTGAAAATAACGATCTTTTCAGGATCGCGCATTGCTGCTGCTACTTCATAAGCCTCAACCTTTTCAGTAATACTGTCTGCCGGGCACACATTAGCGCACTGCCCGCAGTTTATACAGATAGGCACATCTCCGGTCGCCTTGAGATCGTAGGTACCGCAGACACCGATATAATCGGTGCAGACTGCTTTACAGGAACCGCATTTGATGCATTTGAATTCCAACCTTTGTACAGCAGGATTATCCGGTTCAATAGCAACACGGATATCTGTAAATTGATGTTTACTCATATAAAAGACCCTCCTCTTTTATCACTGCCTTTATTATAACTGCTCTCAATTATTCTTGCAATAGATACTAAAAGAAAATTATTATCCTAATTGCAGATAAAAAATAACTGCCGTAACGCAGTTATTTTATCTGTCCATATAAATTTATTCAAAAGTATAAAACTCATCGCCACTGCCGCATTAGATATGAGTAAATAAAGCACACTGCTATTTTTTATAACGTTTATAAGCAAAAAACACGATGCCCGTAACAATAACCAACACTGTCAAACGCATACTGTTTTGCTTAAAATTTACAATATCATGCCCAATAACAACTTCTAATGCCGTCGAAGGAAATTTACCGATCAGGTTGGCAATAATATAATCTCTGACGCTGATTTTGCTCAAAGCCCCGATGGCAGTTAAAATTCCCGAAGGAAAATAAGGCAGCGCTCTGGCAAATGCCATCCACTGCAAACCGTTCTTACCGCTGGCTTCGTCGATATTTTTCAGGCTGTTACTTGTAGCAATGATCTTTTCAGCAGTACCTCTGAATAAATAACGCATCAGCAGAAAGCTGATCACAACACCGACAGTTTCCGCCAGCCAGGAAATCAGTATTCCCAGTGGCAGACCGAAAATCAAACCATTAGCCGTCGAAAGAAAAATTGAAGGAAAAATACTGGCCGCATTGATGAACACATCCAGTAAAAAACTGATTACAATTGCCCAGGGCCCAAAAGACCGTAGATATTCAGCCAAAGCATTGACGTTACCGCTGATAGCCAGTTTAAGAGTTTTATCAAAAAAATCCTGAGCAAAAAAATGTATACAGCATCCCAGCAGCACCAAAAAAGCCACCGCAATGATTTTAGTTATGACATCAGGGTCACGATACCATTTAGTTTTATTCTCCATTAAAACTCCTTTAATATTACGAATAAAAAATACGCTGGAACCGTTCGTCAAATTGACTGCTAAGAGCATCTTCGATCTCTCGCAGCATCTGCGGGTTCTTGAACGCTTTTTTCGCTAATTCACGTGCTTCTATCAAAACGCCTATATCTTGCAGTATATCAGCAATATATAAATCAGGCAAGCCGTGCTGACGCAAACCGAATAATTGCCCGGCACCGCGCAGCTCCAGATCTTTTTCTGCCAGAAAGAACCCGTTATCACTGTCGCGCAATACCTGCAGTCGTTCCAGTGTTTCCTTATTGTCATTATCCGTAAGCAGCACACAGTACGACTGATCCTTGCCGCGCCCTACCCTGCCGCGCAGCTGATGCATCTGGGCCAACCCGAATCTGTCAGCATTTTCGATGATCATCAGCGTTGCATTGGGAACATTGACACCAACTTCAATAACTGTCGTCGTAATCAGCACTTTGATTTCTCCTGCGGCAAAGAGGCTCATAATGTCTTCTTTTTCCTGGTTTTTCAAACGTCCGTGCAGCAGAGCGCAGGGAATATTTTTTAAATACGTTGCCTGCAGTTCCGTATAAACTTCTGTTGCCGAGCGCGCTTCTACACCTTCAGATTCATCGATCAGAGCGCAGACAACATAAGCCTGATGTCCGGCCTGTACCTGACGCACCAGTCCAGCATATACGGCATTACGCTTCTCACCGGTGTAGCACAAAGTCTCAATCGGTTTACGTCCAACAGGTTTTCCCTGCATCATGGAAGTATCAAGATCACCATAAATAGTTAAAGCTAAGGTTCGCGGGATCGGAGTAGCAGTCATAACTAAAATATCTGGGGCAAACTGTGATTTATTGGATAATTTCGCCCTCTGATCTACACCAAAACGATGCTGTTCATCAGTAACCACCAGCGCTAATCTGGCAAAAACAACATCGTCCTGGATAAGGGCATGCGTGCCAACCAGTACATCAATCTCTCCCAGCTCCAGATTTTCTAAAATTTCCCGACGTTTAGCTTTTTTGACACTGCTTGTCAAAAGCTCGACTCTTAACCCCTGTTTGCCCAAATATTCTGTCAGGGTTTCAAAATGCTGCTGTGCCAAAATTTCTGTCGGCACCATAATACAGCCCTGATATCCGTTTTCAGCCGTTTTAGCCAGCGCCAGAGCCGAAACAACAGTCTTGCCAGATCCTACATCGCCCTGCAGCAACCTGTGCATCGGCTTGTTATCCTGCATATCAAGTGATATTTCCTGCCAGGCCTTCTGCTGCGCTTCAGTAAGTTCAAACGGCAGTGAGTTTTTCACCGCTGTAACAAGCTTGCCGTCCACGCCGTGCTTGATGCCCTGCCTCACCTCTTTAATGCGATCGCGATAATAGAGCAGCCCGCATTGCAGTAGAAACAGTTCTTCAAAAATAAATCTTTTTTTAGCTTCTGCCAGTTTAGCAAAACTGCCAGGAAAATGAATATTCTTCAATGCAGTATAACGATCCGGCAGCTGCCTTTCCGTTATAATACTTGCCGGCAATGTTTCCGGCAAATATTGTTCTGCCTTTGCCAGTGCCTGTTTGACTGCTGTGCGTACCGCTACCTGTGTCAAAGAGCCTGTCAGACTATAAACAGGTAAAATTCCTAAAGCATTGATACTTTCATTACTGTCGGCAATTTGAATAAACGCTTCGGAAACAAATTTTGCCGTTGTACCGCGGCGTACTTTACCAATAACAATCAGACGCATACCTGATTTGTATTTACGGGCCTGATACCGCTGCGCTGCAAACAGAAAAATATCGGCGTAACTGCCATCGTCCTGAACTGTGATAACAGTATAGCGTTTCCCTCTGCCTGAATATTTATCTGAAACTCGAAACACTTCCCCTGTAAAAAGCTGTTTTTCGTTATCAGTAGTCAGCTCTCCGATACGTTTCACTTTAGAATAATCAAGATAACTGTCCATTCTCGGGAACCGGTTGAGTAGATCACCGACCGTTTCTATATTCAATTTCTGAAATTCTAAAGCTTTTTTTATCCCTATACCTTTTAAACTGGTAACAGGCTCACGCCACCACATAAAATCACTGCCAATCTATAAAATTTACTTGCTTTTACCTACAGTCTATGGTATGATACTTTTGTTAAATTTGTAACTAATGCTCGTAATACGTTAAGGAGGTGGGACTCATGGCATCCATTTGCGAAGTCTGCGGCAAAGGTACTCTCGCTGGCAATAACGTCAGCCATTCCAATAGACATACTAAACGTGCTTGGAAACCGAACATTCAACAAGTAAGGGCTATTGTTAACGAATCTGTAAAACGCGTTAATGTTTGCACTCGTTGCTTGCGTTCCGGTAAAGTTACCCGCGCTATCTAATTTATGATTATTAAAAATAAACCAAATACCTAACGGTATTTGGTTTATTTTTATTTTACCGGTACACCGCATTCCGGACAAAATTTTACAAGCGAACTGATTTTGGCCTTACAGCTGGGACAAAGGATAAAGGCCCGGTATTCACGCAGCTTGTTTTCAAATAAGTCGTAAAAAAGATTGACTTCTTTATCCTGTGGCTTCCAGTTATAAACCTGAATCCTCTTCCCATGAACATCAGCAAAAACCTGAGTAGTTTCTTCGTCCATCGCCTGTGCCGAAAAACGCATAACCTTTTTATCATTATGGCATTCAAGAATGCCATTTTCATCATCACGGGAATCAACCGTCACACCCATTTCATTGACTGTAAGCAATAACAGATTCCAAGCGCTTTTATTGTTTATTTCGTAAATACGGTTATCAAAACAACCGCCGGCACCATCAATTCTCATTAGCTGACCTCCAGAAAATTTTAGATAATAAATTAATACTCATATTATAACATAAAATAAACGCCAATCGCAGTGCTTCAAACGAATAAATCGTAACAATTATGTAAAAAATCCCCAAACCTGACGGCTTGGGGATTTATTTTCAACCTTATTATTTTGCGTAGTCAACAGCGCGTGTTTCACGAATGATGACGACTTTGATCTGACCGGGATATTCCATCTCGGCTTCAATCTTTTTAGCAATATCGCGCGCTAACAAAATAGATGTAGCATCATCGATCTGGTCAGGTTTTACCATTATGCGAATTTCGCGTCCTGCTTGGACAGCAAAGCATTTTTCAACGCCTTCAAAAGATTCAGAAATCTCTTCCAATCGAGTTAACCGTTTCAAATAGCTTTCCAATGTTTCGCGTCTCGCGCCAGGTCTTGCGGCAGAAACAGCATCAGCTGCAGCTACCAGAACTGCTTCAACACTCTTAGGCTCTACATCGCCATGATGGGCCATGATAGCATTGAGTACCAATTCAGATTCACGATATTTCTTAGCAATTTCCATGCCGATCTCAACGTGGGAACCTTCCATCTCGTGATCGATAGCTTTACCAATATCATGCAGTAAACCAGCACGTTTGGCTAAAACTACGTCAACGCCCAATTCTGAGGCCATCAAGCCTGCTAGATGAGCAACCTCAACAGAATGATTCAGGACATTTTGACCATAGCTGGTACGATATTTCAAGCGGCCCAGTAATTTTATCAGTTCAGGATGCAAACCATGCACACCTACCGCAAAAGTAGCCTGCTCGCCAGCTTCTTTGATCTTTTGTTCGACCTCTTTTTGTGCTTTTTCAACCATTTCCTCGATACGGGACGGATGGATACGACCATCGTTGATCAGTTTTTCCAGAGCAACGCGGGCAACCTCACGGCGTACGGGGTCAAAACCGGAAATAATTACCGCCTCCGGCGTATCGTCAATGATCAGGTCAATACCGGTCAAAGTTTCCAGTGTCCGGATATTTCTGCCCTCACGGCCAATGATACGGCCTTTCATTTCATCATTAGGCAGGGCTACTACAGAAACAGTAGTTTCTGCTACGTGGTCGGCCGCACAACGCTGAATCGCCAGAGAAATGATCTCTCTGGCCTTCTTGTCTGCTTCCTCTTTCGCCTGCTGCTCCAAATCTTTAATGAGCATTGCGGTTTCGTGTTTCACTTCTTCTTCAACAGATTGAAGAAGTTCTTTTTTAGCATCTTCGGTAGATAAACCGGACAAACGTTCCAGTTCACCCAATTGTTTTTGATATAATGCATCGACTTTAGCCTGACTGTCACTGAGGAAAGTCTCTCTAACAGCTAAGTGTTCCTCTTTTTTCTCAAAAGACTCTATCTTACGGTCAAGATTTTCTTCTTTTTGCAAAAGACGTCTTTCCTGACGTTGGATATCACTGCGACGCTCTTTATTTTCTCGTTCCATCTCACTGCGCATGCGGTGGATTTCTTCTTTAGCTTCTACTAACGCTTCTTTGCGTTTAGCTTCACCGGTCTGTTCCGCCTCCTGAATGATACGAATAGCGGTTTCTTCAGCAGTAGCAATTTTGTTTTCAGCAACATTTTTACGTACTAAATAACCGATCGCACCACCAACGGCACCAGCACCGATAGTAATACCGATAAGTTCTAAAATGATTTTCACCTCCTTATTAATTTTTAAAAAAAATGAGGCAACAAACTATTGTCGCCTCGTGGATAACATTCATTCATTAATTATTAACACGATTGGATACTATAATTTTAAATGGATTTTATATAAAAGTCAAGTTAGCAGTCATCCATTAATATCACAGAACCATGTATATTATTAATGCTTTTTTGAATATATTTACTTGCAAAGCCACGCGCATACAGGTATCTGCCAATAGCGGCCCGTCCTTCCTGCGTAGCAGGATCATATTTTTTAGGATTACGTTTTAAACAAGACTGCAGAGCCTTCTCCGCCCGTTCCTGTTCCTCAGCTTCAGAAAGCTGCGCTAAAATATCGTTTATATAACGTTCTGCCACATTTTTTTTCTGCAGCTCCAGCCGCAGGTGACATCTGCCATAGTATTTTTTAGAAAGCCAGGCTTCAAAAACCCTCTGTCCATAACGTTTTTCATCTAAGAAACCATATTCCAGCAGTTTTTGGATAGTACTCTTGATGATGCCAGTATCTGCGCCTTTACGTTTCAGCTTCAGTTCCATATCCTTACGGCTGTAATCACGATAACTCAGAATATCTAAAGCATAATCATACGCTTCCTGCTCAGTCGTTAAGTTCTTGGACGACCGGTTCAGCATCGCTTACACCGCTTTCTGCGCTTACTAATTTGGCAATAGTATGCTCGCGGATCTTGGCTTCGATCTCAGCAGCCATTTCCGGATTTTCTTTGAGAAAATCTTTGACCTTTTCTTTGCCCTGTCCCAAACGAACCTCGCCGTAGGAATACCAGGCACCGCTTTTATTGATGATGTCAAACTCTGCACCCAGATCTACGATGCAGCCTTCATGGGAAATGCCTTCACCGTACATAATATCAAATTCTGCCTGTTTGAAAGGCGGAGCGATTTTATTTTTAACGATTTTCACGCGGGTACGGTTGCCTATCATATCGTTGCCGTTTTTCAGAGTTTCAATCCGCCGTACATCCATGCGGACAGTGGAATAAAATTTCAACGCTCTGCCGCCGGTAGTTGTTTCTGGATTTCCGAACATAACTCCGACTTTTTCGCGGATCTGATTGATGAAAACAGTAGCACATTTAGACTTGGAAATGATACCAGTCAGCTTACGCAGAGCCTGACTCATCAACCTGGCCTGCAGGCCAACGTGAGAATCACCCATCTCGCCTTCGATCTCTGCACGCGGTACCAAAGCCGCTACGGAGTCGATAACGATGATATCGATAGCGCCGCTGCGTACTAAAGCATCAGCGATCTCCAATGCCTGTTCGCCGTTATCAGGCTGCGAAATCAGCAGATTGTCGACATCGACGCCCAGCTTACGTGCGTATTCAGGGTCCAAAGCATGCTCAGCATCGATAAACGCCGCATAACCACCGATTTTCTGTGTTTCAGCGATCATATGCAGGGCAACTGTAGTTTTACCGGAAGATTCCGGACCATAGATCTCGATGACCCTGCCGCGTGGAATGCCGCCTACTCCCAAAGCTATATCTAAAGACAAAGCGCCTGTAGGAATAACCTCTATGTTCATTTTAGCGCTGGCTTCGCCCAATTTCATGATCGAACCTTTACCGAAATCTTTTTCGATTTGGCGCATTGCATTTTCCAACGCTTTTGTTTTTTCAGCGTTCAGTTTTTCCGTACTCATTTGATCAAGCCTCCTGTTTCGTTGCTGTCAATTACTATCTACAAATAGTATACAAACAACTGTTCGAGGTGTCAAGATTTATTTATTTTTTCAGCAACCGGGCAATTTCTTCCCCGCTGAATTTATAGGTTTCGTTGCAGAACTGGCAATGCACCTCTGTTTCCTCATCCTGACTCATGGCCGAGATATCTTCCTGCCCTAAAGTCGCCAATGCTCCCAATATCTTTTCTCTACTGCAGCGGCATTTATAACTAAGCTCTATGCTCTCCTGAATTGTTACATCTAGACCGCGGGCAATAGTTTCGATTATCTTTTCTGGAGTATAACCCAGCTCCAGCAGCTGCGTAACATAAGGAGTTAAACTGATGTTTTCCTCCAGCTGTGCCAGCGTTTCCTCTGCGCAGCCTGGCATTGCCTGAATAAAGTACCCGCCTGAAGCTATGACCTGCCCCTCTTTATTGACCAATACGCCTAACGCCACAGAAGACGGTGTCTGTTCAGACGTGTATAGATAATTAGTAAGGTCACTGGCGATCTCGCCGTCAACCAGTTCGGCATAGCCGGTAAAAGGTTCAGCGTTCTGCAGATAACGGGTCACAATAATATTGCCGGCTCCAATAGCGCCGCCAACATCCAGCTTGCCGTTTTTCAGCGGCAAAAATACATCCGGATCACCTACATAACCACGCACATGCGTGCCTTCTGCATCGGCAACGACTTCGCCGATCGGCCCGTCACCCTTTAAACGCAGGGCAATGCGTTCATTATCTTTCATAGTAGCTGCTAAAAGCAGGGCTCCGTTCATCGCCCTGCCCAAAGCGGCACTAGCCAAATGGGAAGTATGATGCCTGATAGCAGCCTCCTGTACCAGATTAGTAGTACACAGCGCATAAATTCGTACACCTTCAGCCGTGCCTTTAGTCAAAATATCTTTCATTATATATACCTCTTAGAATCTACGATTAACGTACGTTTAAAAATCAGATGTTTTTCAACAGATTGACCATTTCGATAGCAGTCATTGCAGCATCAACACCTTTGTTGCCAGCTTTAGTACCGGCACGTTCAACAGCCTGCTCAATATTTTCGGTAGTCAGAACGCCGAAAGCTACCGGAACACCTGTTTCCAGACCAACATGCGCCACGCCTTTAGAAGCTTCGGCACAAACATAGTCAAAATGAGGAGTAGAACCGCGGATAACCGCACCCAAACAGATAACAGCATCATATTTGCCACTCACTGCAAGCTTCTGCGCTACCAAAGGGATCTCGAATGCTCCTGGGACCCAAACTGCAGTAATATCTTCATTGTCCATCCCATGACGTTCCAGGCAGTCGATAGCACCGCTCAAAAGCTTGCTGGTGATAAATTCATTAAAACGGGCTACAACAATAGCCACTTTCATACCTTGTGCTGTTAATTGACCTTCTAAAGTTTTCATATTCATTGCCTCCATTTTAAGTTAATTTGATTTTTATATCAGCTGCAGCAGTTGCAGTGTTTATGCTCATGACCTTCGTGCAGCTCATGCCCCATTTTTTCCTCTTTGACTTCCAGATAGAACTCGTTAAAAGGGTTAGCGTCGATAACGATAGGCACTCTTTCGCTTACGGTGATGCCATAGCCGGAAAGCCCCACACGTTTGGCAGGATTATTAGTGATCAGACGAATGCTGGTCAAGCCTAGGTCGGAAAGGATCTGAGCTCCGATACCATAATCACGCAGATCCGGAGCAAAGCCCAGCTTAACATTGGCTTCAACGGTATCATAACCCTGATCCTGCAGCGCATAAGCCCTGATTTTATTCGCCAGACCGATACCACGTCCTTCCTGACGCATATACAGTACTACACCGCACCCTTCTTTTTCTATCATTCGCAGCGCTGTTGCCAGCTGATCGCCGCAATCACAGCGCAGGGAACCGAAAGCGTCGCCGGTCAGACATTCTGAATGTACGCGTACCAAGACATCTTTTTTACCGGACACCTCACCTTTAACGATGGCAACATGGCAAAGATCATCCAGATCATTTTCGTAAGCTACAGCGCGGAAATTGCCGTATTTACTCGGCAGCGCGGCTTCAGCCGCACGATGCACCATTTTTTCGTGCGCCTTGCGGTAAGCGACCAAAGCAGCAACGGTAATAAAAACCAACCCGTGTTCTTTAGCAAATTCTTTCAATTCAGGAGTACGAGCCATATTGCCGTCTTCGCTCATGATCTCGCAGCAGATACCGACTGGCTTCAATCCAGCCAGCTTACACAGATCTACAGTCGCCTCGGTGTGCCCTGTGCGGCGCAGTACGCCGCCTTCACGTGCACGCAGCGGAAAAACATGTCCCGGACGACGGAAATCATCAGGCTGCGCGTTATCATCAGCACATTTTTTCATCGTATATGCGCGTTCGTGCGCCGAAATACCCGTAGTAGTATCGACGTGATCGATAGATACGGAGAACGCAGTTTCGTGATTATCAGTATTTTTAGCTACCATCGCGCCAAATTGCAACTTATCCATGATCTCCGGAGCTGCTGGCATACAGATCAGACCGCGTGCGTATTTTGCCATAAAGTTTACTGCCTCAGGCGTACACAGCTCGGCAGCCATAATCAGATCACCTTCGTTTTCCCTATCCTCGTCATCAGTTACCAAAACCATTTTACCGGCTTTGATCGCTGCTATCGCTTCTTCAACTGTATTAAATTTGAACTCTTCCATTTTCATAGCCTCCTTATTTACATAAAACCGTTTTCGAATAAAGTAGCTTTACTCAAAACGCTGGTTTCATCCTTTTTCTCTGCCTTATTGCCAAACTTCAGCATCTGTTCAACATATTTACCGATAATGTCTGTCTCCAGATTGACCTCGTCGCCAACGGTCTTAAAGCCTAAAGTAGTTTCCTTCGAGGTATGCGGGATCAGCGATACTGAAAAAGTATCCTCGGTGACATCCGTTACCGTCAGACTGATACCATCGATAGCAATAGAACCCTTATGCAGGATGTAACGCATCAACTCCGGCGGCGTTTTTACCGTTACCACATTAGCTATGCCGTCCTGCCGGCATTTCGCGATCACACCGATCCCCTCCACATGACCGCTGACGATATGTCCGTCCAGGCCATCCATCAACCGCAGCGTCCTTTCCAGATTGACCCGGTCGCCGCTGCGCAGATCACGCAGATTGCTCAAACGCATGGTTTCCGGCATCACGTCAGCCGTAAACTCACCGCTGCCCAAAACAACTACTGTCAGGCAAACGCCGTTCACTGCAACGCTGTCGCCTATTTTTAAATTATCCAGCACTTTTCTAGCGGCTACAGTCAGATGATAACTGTTCTGCACTCTCTTCAACCCGCGCACAGTGCCAAGCTCTGCAACTAATCCAGTAAACATATCAGCATTTATTCCTTTCCACTCTGCCAGTCAGCAAAATATCTGCTCCTAAAGGCAGTGTTTCTGTCTCCTTCAAAACATAACAATCCTCCATCAGCGCAAAGCCTTTGCCGCCGACCGGAGTCAACGCCTCTTTGCCGCCGATCAGTTTCGGTGCGATAAACGCATAAATACGATCCACCAAGCCGGCTTCTAAAAAGTCACCGTGCACCGTACTGCCTCCTTCAACCAAAATGCTGGTCAGATTACGCCCAGCCAGCTCCTGCAGCAGCAACGCTACAGGCAGCTTGCCATTGACCGCAGGCAGCTGAAGCACTTCTACCTTCGGCAGCGCCTGCAGCGCTTCTGCTTTGGCCTGCTTGGCGCCCGGTAAACAAGTGCCTGTGACCAGCAATGTTTCAGCCTCGCCGTCAAAAATCTTCGCAGTCATGGTTATTTCACAGTTACTGTCCAACACTATCCGCAGCGGGTTTCGCCCCTCTACCAACCTGGTAGTAAGCTCCGGATCATCTGCCAGCACCGTATTCTTACCGACCAGGATACAATCGTGAGCCTTGCGCAAATAGTGCCCATAAGCTCTGGCGTCCTCGCCGGTGATCCATTTCGAATCGCCGGTCCTTGTAGCTATCTTACCGTCTAAAGTCATTGCATATTTCATCGAAACAAAGGGTCTGCCGGTTACGATCCAGTGGAAAAACTTCTCGTTAAGCAGACGTGCCTCTTCTGCGCACACGCCCACAGTAACCTCGATCCCCGCATCGCGTAAACGCTTAAAACCGTTGCCGGCAACCTTGGGGTTCGGGTCTTCGACCGCCGCAACCACACGTTTCAGTCCGGCAGCAATAATCGCCTCGCAACAGGGTCCGGTACGTCCAAAATGCGAACAGGGCTCCAGTGTTACATATATCGTTCCGCCACGGGCCAGCTTTTTTGCTTCCTTCAACGCATTGATCTCGGCATGAGGCTGCCCTGCCTTATGATGATAGCCTTCGCCTACAACTTCTCCATCAGCACTGACGATAACTGCACCTACCATAGGATTGGGGCTGGTATCACCTTCAGCCAGACAGGCTAAAGCCAGCGCCTGCCGCATATATAATTCATCGTCCATAAAGTCACCTTCTTCAAGTAAGCTTACGATATGCCCTGAAATTAGAAAAACCACAGGCAAAACCTTTTGGGGTTTTGTCTATGGCTCAGTAAACAAACTCATAGCCGCCTTTTCTCATCCAGACTATACTGTCGGTACCGGAATCACACCGGATCATGCTCACAAAGAAGCTCGCGGACTATAACCGCCGGTAGGGAATCACACCCTGCCCCAAAGGCTACCGTATTTAATTACTTTCTAAATATAGCACAAAATATTCAAAGCGTCAATTTCTTAAAAGCGAACTTCCTGTGAACAAACAGTATGCCTTCTGGCACCAACTATTTTTTTGGAAGCAGGCGGACTTGCTCTTCCCGCCCGCTTCCAAAGATGGAGGAATGAGTGTAAACTCGTCTTATTGTCAGGCAGCAGCCCAAAGGCAAATCTGCCGTAACAGCTCTTGAAAATTAGCTTCCAGCATCGCTATAGCCTCAGCCGACGCATCATCGATATGCAGGCCTACGGTCACTGTAACAGTAAGTCCAAGCATCCTGGCCAGTTCTAAGGCGGCTTTGCGTGCCAGCAGGTCTTCCTTATGCCCTGTCAGGCACAGTACCGATGCCGAAGAAGAAACTATATTTTTATCTTTTAAGCTGGGGCGCGGTACGCCTACGGCGACAGCACCGATATGCTGCTTTTCACCGCCGCCGATAACGACCGTCAGATCATCACCACAGCGTACTGCCACAGCTTCCAGCAAATATTCCTGCGCTCCCAAGGAAAAAGACTTTGCCTGCATTTTAGTCCTCCCCTTTCCAGGCCACAAAATGCTTATAATCAATACCAAACTGCATCAGGACCTTACCGATGATATGCTGCATTTGCTTTTCCACCGAATTTGACCCATTGTAAAAAGTCAGCATCGGCGGCACAACGACGCAGCCGTAATCAGCAGCTTCCTTGATATTACGCAGATGCAGCCTGCTCAAAGGCATTTCGCGCGGTACGATAACTACCTTCCTGCCCTCCTTTAGACAAACGTCAGCGGAACGCAGCAGCAGATTATCTGTATAGCCGGCTGCTATCCCGGCGACTGTTTTCATACTGCAGGGTATTACGATCATTCCATCAGTTTTAAACGAGCCGCTGGAAATACTGGCAGCCATATTTTTATTGCTGTGCACAACATCGGCCAGAGCGCATACATCCTGTACGGTAAGATCCGTTTCGCACTCAAAATTTTTAACTGCACCTTCAGTTACAACTAAGTGAACTTCACAATCCGGGAGCAATTTTAAGGCTTTCAACATCTCATAGCCCAAAATGACCCCGCTGGCTCCGGAAATACCAACGATCAGACGCATCTCCAGCCCTCCTTCAGCAGATTATTTATCAAACAAGCCTAACATCGACCAGTACGGAACTTCGATCAGTACAGTCATAACATAGATAACGATAATGAACGGAATACCCAAACGGATCGTTTCCTTCTGTGAATACATACCGTTATCTTCACCCAAACCGACCAGCATGTTCAAATGCTGGAAAGGCAGCACATAGTGAGAAGCAACTGCCGAATAAGCGAGCAGCGCCGGAACAAGCGGCGTAATACCCATCTGGCTGGTAAAGGTGATCATAGCTGGGATAATGATACCCATAACTGCGATAACGCTGCCCAAAAGCATATGTATAATAATTGAAATAGTTGCGATAAACGCTGCCAGAATATATGGATCAGACGGAACTGTACCAGGCAATACTGTCTGGGCTATCCATGCATTCATACCGGTAGCGCCGCCAACACGTCCGATAGCAACAGCAGCAGTCAAAAAAATCAGTACATGCAGAGGAACACCGCTCCAGCTTGCCGGCGTCAGAATTTCGCCAACCAAAGGCAGGCTCATTGCCATTGCGATAAACAAGGTTACCCAACCGATATCGACGCCATGCAGAGTATCAGTCATCCAAAGAATGATCGCTAAAGTTACCCAAAAGGCAGTCCGAAGCTCTTTCCCACTCATTGGACCCATAGCTGCTAATTTAGCACGCATTTCCTCTTTGTTGACCTGTACTTCCTGAGTTGGCTTAAATAGGAACAAAATCATAAAGCAGGTAATAATACTTACGATAATACTGGGTGGTCCCATCAATTTAAACCAGCCAAGCCAACCTAGAGAAACACCGGATGATTGTACTGCCAGCGGACTGATAGTAGCATCGCCAGTCAAAAAGATCAGGGAAACCGGAACAGAAGCGGCAAAAACAGTAAAGCCTATTTTAACTGCATCCACACGAGGAATATTCGCACTCTTAATAACGACCGCCATAACTGACATAATCAGGAAAGCACGCGGCCAGGGATGCGGAATCAAAAGACTGAGGATAAAAGTCAGAATAAAAATCGCCACGATAATACTCTTAAATGAAGTTACATAAGAAATGATAAATTTATAAGCGATACGTTCGCCAAGTCCAGATTCTTTAACTGCACCGGCAATCAAATAAGCGCCTACAATCAAAAACATCATTGGACCAGTCCAGGTCGAAAAAATGAGAGCAGGTTTTTCAACCCCAAAAACTGCGAGGAGTAATAGATAAAGACCGGAAGTATAACCCGGCTGAGTGATTTGAAAGCCCCAGAAAATTACGGTCATAAAAGAAAGCGCCATACATATCTGACCATTTCTTGCAAGTCCTGGGATATCGGCCGTGCCGATCAACAGTGCTACGATAATGCCTAAAATAAACCCTATTCTCGCTTTATTCATTCCCACAAATAAAACCTCCTATCTCTTACAACTTTTGAACATCCACAACCAATAAAATATCCATTTTAATAATTAAGTTTATGTGCAGCAAATTTAATTATTGTAATTTATTAAGTTATGGAGTATCCTTATGCTAATGAGCAAGAGCTTTTTGACAGCTCCTAAAAATCTTTTTCCCCTCCTTCCCTTTCGTCTCCAGCAATTCTCTTTCTTGCTTTTCATCATAGAACCAGCCCGTCTAAAAGGCAATTCAGTTAAATAAACACGTCATTCTTGTTAGGAATTTCCAAAGGTGAAAGCTTGTATTCCATTCTCGAATATGTGTATATAGCAAAATCGAATATAATTTAAATGAAGAAGGTAAAGATTTTAAAACAAATCTCATTTTTTTACTATTTGCTATCGTGTTTTAATTTGCACAGAAGGGCGGATTGAATTTATGAATCTTAATCAATTGAAATACTTTCTGGCCATTGTCAAAACAGGTAGCTTTTCAAATGCTGCCGATGATATGTATATCTCCCAATCGTCAATGTCCAAACAGATAAAAGCCCTGGAAACAGAACTGGGTGTCGATCTCTTCAAACGCGAACATTCCAAGGTCTATCTGACTGAAATAGGTGCGGAATTTGCCAAATATGCTGAAATGACCATCAAACAACACAACGATATGCTGCTTTATTTAGATGAATTTGCTACCAAGAAGTCCAATACTATTCGTTTTGGGTCAATACCTGTAGTATCCTCCTATGGTATCAGCGCTCAGATAGCCCAATTTACAACCAACTATAAACCCGATGTTAACGTCGTTATCGATATGCACGAGACCAACCAGCAGGAAGTTATGAAAGAGCTGTTTGACGGAGCCATCGACATTGCGCTGATACGTACTGATTATCTTGATGAAGTAGATGTCTTTGACTGTATTCCATATAAGAAAGATATTTTTGTTCTGGTCTGCAATCAAAATCATCCTTTAAGTACAAAAGAAGCTGTTTCCCTGAATGACCTGATAAAATACCCACTTTCACTTTTAGATACCTCATCGGTCATTTATACGATCGTTATGAAAGCATTTGAACGCCACGGCATCGAGAAAAAAACAAAATGTCTGACAACAAGGCACAAGATCCTTATGGAGATCCTGCAGACGGCGCCAAATATTTCGCTACTGCCGCTCAGTCTCGTTGACCTGACACTTTTCCCTCATCTCTGTACCGTTCCTCTAGTTGAAGAACTCACAAGCGATGTGGCGCTGATAAAACTCAAAAAACGCCGCCTCAATAAAATTACCAAGGATTTTTGGATCTATTGGCAAAAATATTTTCAAATGCAATAAATAAAAAACCACTGCTCAGCAGTGGTTTTTTATTGCTGATATTCCTGATATTTACCGCAAAGGAACTTCCAAAATTTTTCTGTCGTCGCATTCAAAGTTTTTTCCTTACGTTTAACGATGTAAACATTACTGTAGATTGGCATCGTCAGAGGGACATATTTCAGCCCTTCAATGCTGTGTCCTTCCTCCAGCATCCGTTTTGTAAAAAAAGTAATACCAACATTATTGGCCACCATCGAAAACACATTCCTATGCCGTGTCATCGTTGCCGCCACATTACATTCCTTGTTCACTTTACGCAGCTTTTCCATTAAAATCCGGTAAATTTCCGATTTAGGAGAAATCAGAATGATTTTTTCATCCCGCAGCATCGAAAAATCAAATTCCTGCAGCTGTGCCAGCTCACTTTCCTGCGAACAAATCAGGCCGATCTCGTCTGTCATAAACAGCCGATGCTCATATTCGGGCAGCTGGTCAAAACCGTCGCGCACAAAAGCAAAATCCACCTTATCGTTTTTTAAAAGCATCAGTACGTCTTTCTGTTCTTCTTCCAGAATATTATAATTAACGACCTGCCTGCGATTTTTATTGACTTTCTGAAACTCAGAAAGCAGCGTTGATATCTTATAGGAACTGACGATTGGAATCGAAGCGAATTTCACTTCTTCGATCGGCGTATCTTCAAAAGCCATCAGCTCCTGGTGCATTTCGTTTTTTGTCTCCAGCAGCTGCAGCGCATAATCATAAAAACACTGGCCTGCTTCCGTCAGAGTAATCTTATTACCAGTCCTGTTAAACAACACTACCCCAAGCTCGGTTTCCAAAGCTTTGATCTGCTTGGACAGCGAAGACTGAGAAATGTATTCTTCCAGTGCTGCCGACCAAAAACTGCCATGCTTGACAATAGCGACAAAATATCTCAACTGATTAAAATTCATTTCTCTCACCTGCTTTCACTCTGCCCAGCCTGAAGCTGCTTATCTACTACGATTATACGGTAAAAGCAGGCTTTTTCGTATTCCAATAGAGCATAACGTCTTGCCTTTATAGAATTAAAAGTTTATTAATGCAAACTATTGGTTATATCTTTCCAATATGTCAAAACAGCTTTGCTATTTAGAATAGCCTTCAAACTCCCACTCGTATTATGATGTTCCTAAGAGGAAATGCTGCTTGAACACCGGTGTCAGTTGGTGCAGCTCTGAAACCGGTCAGCTGAAAACTGTTAGATATTGCAAAAAACAGTCTCCGCAAAAATGATTCTACTTTCTTGCAGGCAGCAGCTTCCCATTCACAGTACAGTATATTTAAGGAGGCTTTATTATGACTACTAAAATCAATGATTTACGTTCCGCACTCGACTATCTGCGTACCATCCCCGGACAGTTGGTGGAAACCAACGTCGAGGCCGATCCACGTGCCGAGATCTCCGGTATTTACCGCTATGTTGGTGCCAAAGGCACCGTTAAACGCCCGACTCGCTTAGGACCTGCCATGATCTTCAATAATGTTAAAGGCCATCCCGGCGCTAAAGTCGCTATCGGCGTACTTTCAAGCCGTGCCCGTGTCGGGCACCTGCTGGGATGTGAACCCGAAAAGCTGGGCTTTCTTTTAAAAGACTCCGTATCCACCCCGATCGCTCCGGTAGTTGTAAGTGCTGACCAGGCACCCTGTCAGGAAGTAGTGCATCTGGCAACAGAAGAGGGCTTTGATATCCGCAAGCTGATCCCAGCCCCTACCAATACTGAAGAAGACGCCGGCCCATATGTAACCATGGGGCTTTGCTACGGCACCGATCCTGAAACCGGCGATACCGATATTACTATCCACCGCCTCTGCCTGCAGGGAAAAGACGAAATATCCATGTATTTCGTTCCAGGCCGTCACTTAGACGTATTCCGTCAAAAATACGAAAAAGCCGGCAAACCGATGCCGATCTCCATCAGTATCGGCGTTGACCCGGCCATCGAGATCGCCGCCTGCTTCGAACCACCTACAACTCCACTCGGCTTCAATGAATTGAGCATAGCCGGCAGTATACGGGGCGAAGGCGTGCAAATGGTACAGTGCAAAACTATCAACGAAAAGGCTATCGCCCGTGCAGAATATGTTATCGAAGGCGAACTGCTGCCTGATGTCCGCGTCCGCGAAGACCAAAACAGCAATACCGGTAAAGCAATGCCGGAATTTCCGGGCTATACCGGCGCTATGAAACCAGCAATCCCGCTGATCAAAGTCAAAGCAGTTACCCACCGCCGCGACCCAATCATGCAATCCTGCATCGGTCCTTCCGAAGAACACGTCAATATGGCAGGTATACCGACTGAAGCATCTATCCTCGGCATGACGGAAAAAGCACTGCCAGGCAATGTCAAAAACGTATATGCCCACTGCTCCGGCGGCGGCAAATATATGGCCGTTATCCAATTCGTCAAAAAAGCTCCGCCTGATGAAGGCCGTCAAAGACAGGCTGCTCTGCTAGCCTTCTCTGCTTTCTCGGAACTGAAACACGTTATCCTGGTAGACGACGATGTTGATCTGTTTGATACCGACGACGTACTGTGGGCTTTGAATACCCGTTTCCAGGGCGATGTCGACGTTATCACTATCCCAGGCGTTCGCTGCCATCCGCTCGATCCTTCCCAATCCCCCGAATTTTCGCCTTCGATCCGCGATGTAGGTATATCCTGCAAAACTATTTTTGACTGCACCGTACCTTTCGGGCTTAAAGAGCACTTCCAGCGCAGCAAATTTAAAGAAGTCGATCCAGCCAAATGGGTTCCTGAATTATTCAAAAAATAATAGTAAAAGAAAAATACCTGAAGCATTTATGCTTCAGGTATTTTTCTTTTGTATACCTAATGCCAGCAGCTTCACTGCCTGCCACTGTTTGTGTCTCTCCGGACTTACTTCCCTGTCCCAAAATTCATACTTCAACTGGAAGAAATACTCCTCATAAAAACAGCTGACAGCCGATTGCCGCGAATAGTCTATTTTTAACGCTGCTAAAACATCCAACAAACCGGCGCCAAAATATGGCAGCAACTCTTTTACTTTCCGTTTATACGTCCTGGTCTCCTCCTGAAAGCGAGCATAACACAAAGCAAACAGCGCCAGCTCCAGCAGCTCCTTAAAAGTAATATCGTCGCCGCTTACGGCAGCCGTCAGTACTGTTTCATAAATCAAACTCCGTACCGCTGCACTGGCGTGAAAAAACAAAAGAAATTCGTTCAGCGCTGTGCTGGCCTGCGGCGGTACATATCCCTCAGCAAGTTCACCGCCACGCACATATGGTGCTAAAGCTGTGAAATTACCGCTGCACACAAAAGTCTGCCCCATTTCCAGCAAAATTTCCTCCGGCGTCAGCTGCAACCCATTCAGCAATCCACACGCCTCACCGTCCTGCAGATGTCGATAGATTTTCAACCCCTGCCGCTCCTCGCAGCCTGTAACCAGGCCATGCGGGCACTTCAACAAACCTTCCATATCAGTATGTCACCCCCTTTTCGATAATCCTGCGGGCAAGAAACCTGTGCAGATTTATGATTGTCGTATGCTCATAGCCATATTTATCCTCTTCGTCAAAAGTTATCTTCACCATCTCAATCTGATTCCTGCGGCAATAATCGTTCAACTCCCTTTCGGCCTGCTCACGGTCGTTGATCTCTCCATCCGATAATAGAAACAACAATCTCCGCTTCCCCTTCAGCACCTGTTCCTGCAGCAACCGCACCGCCGGCAGCAGATTACTCCCCCCTCCAGACAACGGTACGATCGAAGTCTGCTCGGCTTTATCAATAAAACTTTTACGTACTTTGGCCCCGCCCTCAAAATCTATTACCAGTGTTCTGATACCGTCAAAATTATTAACTGCCGCTAAAATCTCGATCAGCGCTTCTGCATATTCACGTTCAAATCGGTACGTACTGCCCGAAACATCGCGTATGATCATAATATCTACCGATACCTTACGCCGCAAGTAATACTGATAAACCCTGCTTTCCTCCGCTGTTTTAGAGGCCAGATACGCTTCCTGCTGCTTTTTCAGGTTAACGTCGCCGTCATAAGCACCAATGATCTTCATCGACGTAAAGCTCTGCTTAAAAATATATTCCAGCTCGCCGATCTCGCGCCTGTATTTCCGTACTGTATCCAAAAAGAACTGTGAAGTGTCGCCCGACCTGCTTACCATACGCCCTACGCCTGCCAGCTTACCTGTCTGTGATGCGGCATTCTGCATTTTTGCTTTCAGTTCACGGATATGCTCTTTCCGTACAATCTCGCATAATTCTTCTTCGCTGAGCACCTTCAGCATCGACATAGAACCGGCAGTTCCTGCCGCAGCAGCTTTCTGCTCCCACACAGGTGTGATTTCTGACGTCATCCGCAATCCCTGCAGCCATTCTGTCAGCAAATCCGTCACCACGATCAAATTCTGCAGCTCCGTCCGTACCGCAGTCAAGGCCAGAGGTACCATAAAATCATAAAAACTACTGTCCCCCTGCGGCTCGATGATACCGTACTTCAAAAACACCTGTAAAGCTTCCAGCTGACCACGCTGAGGCAAATACTTCACAAGCTGCTCCAACTCCACATCCTGTGTCGTCATATTCAGCAGTGTCAGCAGCTTGCCAAACTCAGGCAGCTCACGCGCCAGCTTATACTCACAGAACGTCCTAAACAGACTTCTATAGATGCATCGGTATAAAATATCCTTCTTAAGTCGCTCCAAGTGCCTGTACCCCTCCGCCCCCGTAAACAACGCCGTCTTTTCATACCGCAAAACACTCAGTTCACTTACAACAAACGCATCAGTAAAACTTTCTGACGACAGTAGCCCATGCAAAGCTGAATGCTGCCATGCCTCCAGCAACCATTCGCAGTTGACAGCCAGCACATACCCGTCCTCACGACTTCCAGTACAGCAGCACAGCTGTCCGCACTCTGTGCCAACAGAGCCTTGATATGCAGCCGCATCAGCATAATATTCTATTTTAAAAGCCAGTTCCGGGCATAATACCGCAAAATTTTCCATAACAGCCACCTTAAATAATTGAAGACTCAAGCTTCTCCTTCACCATCTGCAAATCATAAAAACCCAGGTCTACATCCAGATAATACATAAAGCTCTGCAAAATGATCTCTTTAAAAGTTACGATTCCGATCGCGCTCAAGGCCTGCTCCAGCTCCATGATCCGCCTGTCTGTCAAATCAGTAACGCTTGCCGCCTCACAGCCCAACACCCTTTTTGCCAGATACCTCTTGATGCTTTCAACATTCCGATTATCATAAAAATAAGAATCTATCATCGTCTGCCGCCACTCTGGGCGCCGCAAAAGCTCCAAATTGCACAGAACTACGGCAATAGCCGCATTGCGTACCGACAGTGGATAAGTATTGCTGCGTACCTCGCGCATCAACTCAATAATATAACGCTTTAGGCTTACCGGTACAACATCGTTGGCACGGCACTCCTCCGCTACTATCTGTTCAACTATCAAAAACTCATCTTCCGCCGTCGGATAATCGAAATAAAATGAAACCAGACGCTGAGCAAAGCTCTGCGGCAGCTTAACGTTGCCGGAATATCTGCTGTCATTCGAGCAGAACACGATCCGAAAATCCTCGTGTGCATAAATCATCTTATCGCCGATCGCCGTTACCGAAGTCCGGTCCAGTATACTGTTGAACATCAGCAAAATCTCCTGTACCGAATGTGTCGCCTCATCGACGATGATAATGCCGCCACGCTCCATACAATCTGCCACAACTCCGTTCTTAACTGCCAGACTGCCGTTTTCCAGCCTCAGTCCCAAAATCAGGCTTGTTTTCGTCTGTTCTGGACTCAGCTGCACATAATAGGCTGGCACATTTTTAGCCAGCGCATACTGCCTGGCCAGGTTCATCGCGATAATACTTTTGCCGCTGCCCGAAGGTCCCACGATATAAAGCGGCCACCTAGTATGCTCAAGCACCGCGTAGCAGCGTGCCAAAAGCTGCGTCCCATCCTCGCCTACTATTTTTGGTATCTGCTGCAGATCAAGCTGTGTTTTCAGCTCTGCCATAATTTTTCACCCCGCAATTATATAAAAAAAGCGGGGGAGCTAACTCCCCCGCCAATCAAGGACTTGTCCAAGCCCCAAGCAGCCATTTATTTCTTTAAAGGTGGAACCGGCGGAATTTGCTGTAAATTAGGAATATCTTCCGGTTTTAGTTTAAATACATCATGTACATGGATTTCTTCGGTAGAACGCCAGGAATAACTGCAGGTATCGCAGACATAAACTTCCCAAACATCGCCAACCGGGGATTTAGTCATAACTCTTACTGTATCAGCATCACAACGCGGACATTTCATAAAAATCTGCCTCCTTTATACCTCAAATTATCATTGATTTTTTTGTGCAGCCATAAAGTCTCTGAAAATAGCTTCCCATTTCGGGGTAGCCGGAGACGGTTTCAACAATTCAACAGAACGCGGATTCGGTTCCGGAGCGACCGGAGTAGTTGCATCGATGATCAGCTTGTCATGCATACCTGCCGGTACCGAAGACGGATCAAGCGGCATACCGGCACAATTCGGGATGATCGCAACATCCTTACTGGGTTTGACGCGGGTAGTAAGCGCCCACATAACCTGCTCCAGATTAAACGGATCGACAAACTCGTCGACAACGATAATGACCTTGGAATAAGGCATACCATGCGGAGTAGACAGCAGACGGAAAGCAACACCCTTACCGAAGCCGCCGTAACGGACCTTCGTAGAAATGATAACGCCGATACCATGAGTATACATAGCATTGACTGCCTGCACTTCAGGCATAGTAGCTTTCAGCTGTTTGTACAGAGGAACACTGGTATTAAGAGCCATCAGGTAATCGATCTCAGTCCAGGGCATACCAAGATACAAGTTTTCAAATATCGGATTGGTACGATGTGTGATATGAGTTATCTTGATCTCGCACTGATTCCTAGCGCCGGAATAAGAGCCAGGGAACTCGCCGAACGGGCCTTCGCAGGTACGAACGCGCGGCATAATGTAGCCTTCCAGAATAACTTCAGCATGAGCAGGAACATACAAATGCTCAGCAGTATCAGCTTTAGTAATTTCAGTAGGAACACCATCCTGCAAGGCGCCGACGAATTCATATTCATTCTGGTCGTAATTAACAGGAGTGCTTGCCATAAAGCTTACAAGCGGAGTATTGCCCAGAGCGATAGCTACTGGTAAAGGCTCGTTGACTTCTTCTGCCTTAGCAAGCTGGATGGCGATATCATGAAAAGGCAAAGCCTGGATGCCGATACGGTCGATATCTTTGACCTGGATACGGTAAATACCGACATTCTGCTTATCCAGATTATCAGGTTCAGCCGGATCGCCGGTAACAACGGCTGCTTTAGACAGGAAGAAACCACCGTCCTGATCATTGATTCTATAAAGAGGCAAAACATCAAATAAATTGATATTTTCGCTGATGGTATTTTCCTTACACATTGCTTTTTCACGTGGAAGAATTACTGGCGGTACCGGGAATTTGTCCCAGCGGCGGTTCAATTCATGGAATTGTTCCTTTACAGGAGTGTCTTTAGGCATTCCCATCATCAAAGCATGATTAGCCCAGGAACCGTGAACGTTGGTTACAACAGAATATTTATAACCTTTCACCTTCTCAAACAAAACAGCCGGTTTTTTATCCATATTAGCGCAGGCACGTCCGGCAGCGCCAATATCAGGTTCCGGATCGACCTCATCTTTAACGCGGATCAGCTGCCCCTCTTCTTCTAATGTTTTTAAAAACTCTCTCAAATCTTTGTAAACTTTTGCCATGTTTTTGACCTCCTTTGTCATCGTTTCACTTGGTAAGGTTTACCCCTTGTCTATATACTAGAACTGACTGCTCCTAATAGCAATTCAGTTAGTTCGCAAGGATATGCGTTTTCGGAATTTCCAAAAAACCATCGCTGTCATTCAGTTTAGGAATGGCAGCGACCGGTTGTTCACGCCGCCTTGCACTTGCTGGCAGACGCCTGCTTTTTACCCGTGACTGCCCTGCAAGCCAATGTAGACAGCAGGCACGTTCACATCTTTATTTTGAATGATATAACCCAGCTCCAACATACCGCTGCTGCCTTTGATACTGAGTGCCGGCGTGCTCAGACCTTTGACCGTTGTTTTTGCTTCGCCTCCAAATTCGTATTCATACGCCAAGCCTGCAATAAGTACATGAGTATGGCTCCCTGTAAGGTTTGTCGTCCTTAAAATATGTTATAGGCAACAGCTAATACCCTTAAAGTAAGGTTTCTAACCTGCTTTAGGGGTATTTTATTTTACAGAAACAGTTTTTCCTGCTTTAAAGGAAGAAAAACTTTACTAAAAACAAAAACACTGCAAAATTTGCAGTGTTTTTGTTCTTAGCTTTTTAATTATGCTTTTAAACTGGCAATCGCCGCTTTGGTATCAGCAACGCCATAAACATACGAACCTGCAACCAGTACAGTCGCACCTGCTTCACGTACCAGTTTGGAGGTTTTATCGTTGATGCCGCCGTCTACCTGTATTTCTATATTCAGGCCTGCATCGTTGATCATCTTCCGCAGCCGGGCGATTTTTGGTACTGTGGTTTCAATGAAGCTTTGACCGCCAAAACCTGGGTTGACGCTCATCAAAAGCACCATATCCACATCCGGCAGAATCTCTTCCACCAGGCATAGTGGCGAAGCCGGATTCAAAGCCACGCCGGCCTGCATACCTTTGTTTTTGATGTATTGCACACAGCGGTGCAGATGTTTGGTAGCTTCGGCGTGTACTACTACCATATCCGCGCCGGCATCGGCAAAATCGTCGATATATTGCTCGGGATTGTTGACCATCAGGTGACAGTCAAAAAAGAGATCAGTGACCTTACGGATATTTTTAACGACCGGCGCGCCAAAGGTCAGGTTCGGTACAAAGGCACCGTCCATCACGTCGATATGCACCCAGTCGGCTCCGGCAGTTTCGATTTTTTTGATTTCGTCTGCCAGATAAGCAAAATCGGCAGATAAGATTGAAGGCGCTACTTTGATCATTTTCTTCCGTCCTTTTCCTTTTTGGATTTTATTTCTTCTAAAATAGTCAGGTACGATTCGTAACGCGACTGCGCTATCTCTCCGGCTGCCAGCGCATCTTTGACGCCGCATATCGGTTCGTGCGTATGTGTGCAGGGCGTAAATTTACATCCATCTTCAAAGCCTGCAAATTCGCGGAAACATGCAGCCAGTTTTTTATCGTCCAGTTCTTCTAAATTCAAATTGCCAAAACCGGGAGTGTCTGCCAGATAACCGCCGGCAAAAGGCAGCAGGTGTGCAAAGCGCGTGGTGTGTTTGCCCCGCCCTATTTTTTCGCTGACACTGCCTGTCACCAGCTGCATACCGGGTTCGATAGCGTTGAGAGTCGATGACTTGCCCACGCCGGAAGGTCCGGCAAATACAGTTATTTTACCGTACAGCCGATCTTTCAGCTTGCCAACATTGATTCCCTGCTGCGCAGAGATCGCATAGACCTCGTAGCCCGCCCGTTTATAAACAGCTTCGATCTCGGCCACCAGCCCCGCCGGTGCCAAGTCGATTTTATTAAGGCAGATAACGGCCGGGATACCAGCCTGCTCTGCCAGTACCAGCAGCTTATCGGCCAGCAGGTAGCTGAAATCGGGGTTGATACAGGCAAATGCGACGATGATCAGATCGACGTTGGCGATAGTCGGCCGCAGCATAAAATTGCGCCGCGGCAGAATCCTGGTAATCATACTTTCGCCGTTATGATTGGTTTCAAATTCAACTATGTCGCCAGTGCAGAGTGAAAACCTGATCTGCTTAAGCTTGCCTTTGACCTTGCATGTGACAAGCTCGTCGGTACCGCTGTCGACATAGTAATAACCATTATAGGTTTTGATGATTCTTCCCTGGCCGATACTCACAGATTTTTCTCCTCGACCATTTTATTGTTACAGAAGAACTGCACTTTGCCGCTGCCGGTAACTTCCACTTTTTGGCGTATACGTACGCCGGCTTTCTGCGCGCCCTGATAAACAGTTCGCTGTCCGTTGGCATCGATCAGGATGATCTGCACATCCTGGGTACCGCTGCCCTGGGGCACGACGAATTCGGCATATTTATTGACGCTTTGCGGATGACTGCCGGATGATACCTGCAATACAACTTTACCGTCGGCGGCAAACTTAGAGCCTGCAGGCGGTTCCATACCTACTATGCTGCCCTCACTGCTGCCGCTTTCAACATAACGTACGGTAATATCCATGATACCTAACTCGGTCAGGGCTTTTTTAGCATCATTCAAGCTGCTGCCCATTACGTCCGGCATCGACAGGTCTTTGGGATCGCGGCATACAACCAGATCTACCTTCGATCCCTTCGGTGTCTTGTTTTTAGCCTTTGGGGCCTGTTCCAAAACAGAATCGGCCGGTTTGCCTGCCACAAATTTATAAGTTACAACACCAGTTTCGTAACCCAGGTCACTTAAAAACTTTTTGGCATTGTCCAGCTTTCTTCCAATCAAATCAGGCATTTCCAGCATTTCCAGGCCTTTGCTTACCACCAAAGTGATCTCGCTGCCTTCCTTACGCTTACTGATGCCTTCCGGTTCTTGTTTGATAACGTAGCCCGGAGTCACCTTCTCGTCGTATTCTTCGTCCAGTTTTACAGTAAAGCCCGATTTTTCCAGGGTTTTCTGCGCTTCCACTACCGATTTACCAACTACGTTAGGCACATCAACTGTTTTGCGGCTGAACACGTTACCGACCATTAAAAAGACAGCGGATAAGATAGCGACCAGTGCAAACAGCTTGATGTATTTATTCCGGCGTTCCCGCCTGTTGATAGCGGCAGCTTCCTGCACTATCTCGTCAGTACTTTTGTTGAAGGCCGGCTTCATGATAATGGTTTCTTCAGGAGCGCCTTCCTCGTTATCGTTGGCCCAGTCGTAAATTTTTCCGGTAGGCTCGGCCAGCTCGTTTTTCGAGATCGCCGTAATACCCAGCATTTCGGCATAATCTTCTTCAACGCTTTCCTGCAGCATTTTAGTTTTGATATTATAAAGGTCTTGCCACATTTCTTCGGCGGTCGCATAGCGGTCGGCCGGGTCTTTAGCAAGCGCTTTGTCAATTACTTCCTGCAGCGAATCAGGCAGGTCTGGATCATAGGTTTTCAGCGGCGGCGGCGTTTTTTCAAGGTGCATCATCGCCACAGCAACGGCAGTTTTGCCGTCAAAAGGCACGTGTCCCGTCAGCATTTCATACAAAACGATGCCCAGTGAATAGATGTCGGACTGAGCCGTTACGGGACAGCCGCCAGCCTGTTCTGGCGACAGATAATGCACCGAACCTATCACAGACGATGTATAGACCATCGTCTGACTGGTGACCATACGCGCGATACCGAAATCGGCGATTTTAGGCGTCATGCTTTTATTGATAAGGACATTATGCGGTTTGATGTCGCAGTGAATAATATTGCGGTTATGGGCATGCTGCAAAGCGGCAGCCAGCTCACAGGCAATATGCACGGCCCAGAAAGGTTTGAGTGGGCCCTGCTCCTCTAAAATACTTTTCAATGTTCTACCATCTACGTATTCCATAACGATAAAATACAAACTGTTTTCTTCGCAAACGTCAAAAATATTGACAATTGAAGGGTGGATCAGCCTTGCGGCGGACTGAGCCTCACGGCGGAACTGTTCGAGCAGGCTTTTATCGTTATTGAACTGAGCGCGCAGTATTTTTACGGCGACTTCCCGGTCCAGCAGCATATCCTGTGCCAGGTAAACCTCCGCCATACCACCGACGCCGACAGGACGCAGGATCTTATAACGGTTATGTAAAATTTTTCCTACCATATCTGTCATGATCTGTTATCCTCCTCGGTCGGGGTCAAGTCTATCAGGATCAGCGAAATATTATCTCTGCCACCGTTGTCTAAGGCAGCTTCCAGCAGCACTTCGGCAGCTTCGGCCGTCTGATGTGCCTGCAGAATCTCGCTGATCTGTCTGTCATCCACCATATCACTTAAACCGTCACTGCATAAAAGCAGCTTGGTATCTGCTATCAGCTCCAGAGTAAAGCAATCCACTTCCAGCTCGTCTTCGGCTCCAACAGCGCGCAGAATGATATTTTTCTGTGGATGCTTAAAAGCCTCCTGTGCAGTGATCTCGCCGTTGGCCAATAACTCTGCGACGTAAGAATGATCGCGGGTGACCTGCTGTAAAGTGCCGGCACTCCATGTATAAAGTCTGCTGTCACCTACGTTGACCGCATAAGCTTTACCGTCTGCCGCCAGATATACTGCCACGAGCGTCGTGCCCATATCATGATACTGTACTTCACTTTGAGCCATCTGCCTGATATGCTTATTAGCCTGCTGCACTGTTTCACGCATGGCGGTGCATAACTCGGTGCCAGTAAGCTCCTTAAATTTTTCCGCTTCCTGCTGCAAAACCTGTAAGGCTTCCCTGCTGGCGGTTTCTCCGGCTGCATAGCCGCCCATACCGTCAGCCAGCGCAAAAAGCTCAGGTCCTGTTGTCAACAAAGCGTCTTCGTTGACAGTTCTTACCATGCCCACATGGGTTTTACTGATAACGAACATTGACGAACCTCCTAACTTTATAGCTTATGTCTGTTTTTGTCACTGATAACGCCGCTGCTTTCAGTCCTGCTGCTCTTGGGCAAGCCTGGCGCGCAGCTGTCCACAGGCGGCATCGATGTCTTTGCCCATTTCCCTGCGGACGGTGGCATTGATTTTATGTTTCTGCAGTACCTTTAAAAATGCTTCAACCACTTTTTTTGATGGGCGTTCAAAGCCTTTTTCTGGCACTGGATTGGCCGGAATCAAATTGACGCTGGCATGTTTGAACCGCAAATGATTAGCCAGCAGCTCGGCTGCTACAGGGCTGTCATTTTTGCCGGCAATCAGAATATATTCATAAGTCACCTGCCTGCCGGTATAACCGACATAAGCTTCGGCAGCCTGGATGACGTCCTGAAAAGGAAAACCTTTGTTGACCGGCATCAGCTCGGTTCTGAGCTCAGGCTCGGCTGCGTGCAACGAAATTGCCAGATTGATCGGCAGTCCCAGCTGCGTCAGCTTTTCGATACCTGGGATAATACCGCAGGTAGAAATCGTCATGTTCCGGTAACTCATATACAGCGTATTTTCCCGATGCCCATAACGACAATACGACTGACCTGCTTACCTTCTCCGACCAGCATACTGTTAAAAATATAAACCTGTGCTAAAATTTCAGCGGCGGTCAGATTACGAATGCAGCCGCTGAGGCCGCTGGCACAGAAAGCACACCCCATATCGCAGCCGACCTGGCTGGATACGCAGACGCTGTAACCATAATCATGGCGCATCAGTACGGTCTCGACCGAATTGCCGTCCGGAAATTCGAGCAGCACCTTGCGGGTCAGATCGTCCTGCGATACCTGCTCGCGCAGGATTTTAAGCTGCTGCGGCAGGAGCGTAAAGTTTGCTTCTAAGATCGCGATATCCGCTTTGGAAAGATTGCGCATCTGATCAAAAGCAGTTACGGATTTTTGGTATAACCATTGATAAACCTGAGCCGCGCGGAATTTCTTCAATCCGGCAGCCACCAAAAGTTCCTGTAATTCAATTAAAGATAAGCCAAAAAGCTCTTTTTTCACAGCCTACTCCTTACGCACCAAAGCGCAGATATAGAAACCATCGGTACCATCACGCTGCGGCAGCAGCTGCAATTCGTCCACTGTTTCACCTGTCAGCGGGTGCTGAAAACCGGCATACTGCCAGTTGGGATTATTTTCTAAAAATTCAGCGGGAATGTAATGATTTTCGGCCTGCTCTAAAGTGCAGGTACTATAGACCAGCCTGCCGCCAGGTTTGACATAACGGGCAGCATTGCGCAGAATATCGCGCTGCAGCGGCGGGAAAGTTTTCAGATCAATCTTATTTTTCTTCCAGCGTGCTTCGGCACGACGGCGCAGTACGCCCAGCCCCGAACATGGAGCATCTACCAGCACGCAGTCTGCCATTGACTCCCACTCAGGCTTAAACTCTGCCGCATCCTGCAGCGACGGCTCAATGATCGTAATACCCAGCCGCCTGCTGTTTTCTTCGATCAGCTTGATTTTATGCTCGTGGATATCAGTAGCGTAGATAACGCCTTTGTTTTGCATCAGCTGCGCTAAATGGGTCGTTTTACCGCCCGGCGCACTGCAAACGTCGATAACTGTCTGCCCGGGCTGAGGTGCTAAAACCGGCGCTACCAGCATCGAGCTTTCGTCCTGCACATAAAACATATCGTTGTATTTACTGAACAAAACACTGAGCGCCGGGATCTTGGTACAGACGATACCATCTTCGCACCATTTGGAAGGTTCGGCCTCAAAGCCATCCTCCTGCAGACTCGCCAGAAGTGTTTTGCGGTCAATCACCAAAGTGTTTACACGCAGTGTCAGAGGCGGTGGCTCGTTATCAAAGCGGCACAAAGCCTGCGCCCCTTCAAAACCGAATTGTTTGAGCCAACGTTTTACCAGCCAGTCCGGATGGAATTCTTTAAGTGCTAAATACTGCCTGGGATCTTTTTCTGCATCCGGATAAACGATACTTTCCTTACTGCGCACCGCTCCGCGCAGCACGCCGTTCACAAATTTTACGATGCCTTCATGCCCGAACTTCTTAGCCAGATTAACGGACTCGTTACAAGCAGCAGAGGCCGGTATGCGTTCCAAAAAATAAATTTGGAAAACACCCAGCCGTAATATATTTAAAATCATCGGTTCAATTTTGCCAAGAGGACGTGATACCAGCTGCTGCAGCAGCCAGTCTATAGTGCCTTTGGCCTTCACCGTGCCGTAAACCAGCTCGGTAACGAACCTTCTGTCCTGTTCGCTATGATTTTGTTTGCTCAGCGCCTTGCCGAGCGCTATATTGGCGTAAGCCCCATCGCTGAAAACGCTGTTGATCACCTGAGCCGCTGTTAAGCGGGCATTTGACAGCATGTTCACAGCAGCGGCTTGTTCTTTAATGTTCGCCATGCTTTTCCTCAACTTCTAAAAAGTCTAATACTGCGGCCTCCACACGTTTGATATCGACGCGGGTATTGAAGCAGGGCCCGAAGGGGCGTTCATTGAGCACGCCGACTACCGGCAGCGGGAACACGTCCTGGATACCGCTGGTCAGATCACGTTCACAGGCCACAGCCACAATAGCTTTCGGTCTGATCTGTTTGACCATTTGCCGGGCCAAAGTTCCGCCTGTGGCTACTGCCATGTGGATACCGTATTTATGGGCCAGCCCCAGCATATCGCCAACGCTGCAGCCACCGCATTGACGGCAGTTTTCGATATTACGGGTGATCTTATGTACGCAGGTATCCAGCTGGATACAGTGCGGGGTCAGGATCATAATGCGGTCGGCAGGAACTTTGACGCGATGCTGCTTGACCAAATGATTACTGACTTCGATAAAAGACTGCTCTATCTTACTGCGCGGGATATCAAAAATTCTGCCTAAAACAACGGCGAAGGGGAATAAGATATTCACAGCCTTCCAGGCCCAGAAGTAAAAGATCTTCATGATGGGCACACCTAAGATAGCCAGTACGATACCGGCAACACCGGCCAGCAATGCTAAAGCAATAGCGATACCGATGCCGCCGAACACCACAGGCAGCTTGGCGTTGATTTGTTCCAAACCAGGCAGAGCTACGCGCCAGGCCATATAAATGACCATCGCGCCAATAACGGCGCTGGCCAGAGTCAGTGAAACAAAGACCCTCTTTTTAGGCTTAAAAACATTTTCAAGTTCAATCATTATTTACCCCTCGATATTACCTAATACAGTGCCGGGCTCTACACCGCGGCCATTGCAGAAAACTTTGGCTTCCATACGTTTTTTCGATTCCGGCTGCACTTCCAGCACTTCCAAGGCACCGCTGCCGCAGGCAACTATAAAACCTTTTTTCGTTACAGCCGTAACTGTCCCTGCTGGTGCCGTCTGCCCCTCTGCCGGAACTGTTTTCCATATTTTCAGGTTTTTGCCGTCCGGCAATCTGGTAAATGCGCCGGGAGCCGGATTAAAGCCCCGCACCAAATCGTGTATTTTAGCGGCCGGATTATTCCAGTCGATTTTTTCCATTGCCCGGTCCAGCAGCTTGGCATAGGTTGCTTCAGTCTCATTTTGTTTTTCAGGCTTTGCCGCACCTGAGGCAAGCTCGTCTAACGTTCGCACCAGAAGCTCAGCCCCTTTGACCTTCAATTCGTCATGCAGCTCTCCCATCGTCATTTCACTGCCTATAGGAACGATAACTTTACTGAGCATATCGCCAGTATCCATGCCGATATCCATCTGCATAATCGTTACGCCGGATTCTTTTTCACCCTGCAAAATCGCATAATGGATCGGTGCCGCACCGCGATATTTCGGCAGCAGCGAAGCGTGTACATTGACGCATCCTAAAGGCGGCAGTGCCAAAAGCTCCTGATTGAGCAGCTGCCCAAAAGCGGCAACGACGATGATCTCTGGCCACAACTCACGCAGCTGGGCAATAACCTCAGGTGTTTTGACCTTCGCCGGCTGATACACAGGTAACCCCTGCGATAAAGCGTATTCTTTAACAGGCGTCATCAGCATTTTCTGCCCGCGCCCTTTAGGACGGTCGGGCTGCGTAACAACGGCAGCGATTTCGTGCTTACCTGATTCCACCAAAGCCTGTAAAGTTCCTACGGCAAAATCTGGTGTACCCATAAATACAATTCTCATTTTGATCTCCTTTAGCTTGCCGCCTATTCTATGCCGACAGGCACTGTTTCTTTAGGTGTCAGTACGGTAGCTTTATCAATAAACAGGATACCGTCCAAATGATCCAGCTCGTGCTGTACAGCGATCGCCAGAATGCCGTCGCTGGCAAGCTTCATACGTTTGCCTTTACGGTCAAAAAACTCACATTCGATATATTCGGCGCGTTCTACTTCGCCTTCAAAATTAGGCACCGACAGACAGCCTTCGCCGCCGACAACGGAACCTTCCCTTTTGGTGATAACCGGATTGATAAGCTCGATCAGGCCTTCGCCAACGTCGATAACTACTATTCGTCTGGAAACACCTACCTGAGGCGCTGCCAGGCCTACGCCGTCTGCCGCGTACATGGTTTCCGCCATATCGTTCAGCAAACGGACTGTTTTTTTATCTATACGTTCTACTTCTTTTGCCTTTAACCGCAGCACTGGGTTACCGGCAACAATGATATCTAATTTAGCCACGGTCGGACCTCCTTAATTTTTCGTACCTTATATTATACCATAAAATTCAAACTGCAGGCAATTTCTAAACTACGCTGACAGGGTCGACGTCAAAAAAGACATTGCGGCATTCTTTAAATTCAGAATTCCACAAAGCACGCTTGACCAGCTCCATCTGCGGACATTTTACAAGAATGTTCATGCGGTACAGGTCACGTACCTTGGCAACAATAGCAGGGAACGGCCCCAATACCAACAGTTCCTGTTCAGGATGTTCCAGCTGCAGCGTCTGCAGAAAATTAACGATCCGCTGGGCCAGACTGCTGCCACGCACTTCTTCCTTATCCAATACCGTAATTTTCAAAATTTCGGTATAAGGCGGATATCCCAGCTCCTGCCTGATTTCCAGTTCGCTGGCGGCAAAAGCGTCGTAATCCTGCGTCGCCGCCAGCTTGATAACTGGATTATCCGGGTCATAGGTCTGCAGGACCACATGGCCGGCCCTGTCACCGCGCCCGGCTCTGCCTGCAGCCTGTGTCAGCAGAGCAAAGGTTCGTTCCGAAGCTCTGAAATCGGGCAGATTCAGCGTCGAATCTGCCGAAAGGATACCCACCAGTGTTACGTTAGGTATATCATGTCCTTTTGCTACCATCTGCGTACCTAAAAGCACATTATATTCACCGCTGCTGAAAGATTTAAGAATATCCTCATGCGCGAATTTTTTGACAGTCGAATCCTGATCCATCCGCAAAATCCTGATTTCCGGCAGTTCGGCAATTTCTGCTTCTGCTTTCTGGGTGCCAGTACCAAAAAATCTGATTCGGCGACTATGACAGTTAGGACATTCGTCCGGGATCGGGGCGGTATTCCCGCAGTAATGGCAGCGCATTGCTTCACCGGCACTATGATAAACCAGTGCAACAGCACAATGCGGGCATACAATACTTTCACCGCAGTCACGACACATCACAAAGGTTGAAAAACCACGCCTGTTCAGCAGTACTATAGCCTGCTCTCCCTGTACCGCCGTCTGCAGCAATGCATCGTTCAGCGCCGCCGAGAGCACAGATTTATTCCCCCGCTGCAATTCCAGCCTCATATCGGCAATTTCAACATGCGGCAGCATACTGCCGTTGGCACGCTGCAGCAAACGCAGATGTGTATATGTTCCCTGGCGCGCTTTATAAAAACTTTCCAAATCAGGTGTCGCACTTCCCAAAACTACCGGAATACCGCTCAGCTGCGCCCTTTTCAGGGCTACTGTCCGCGCATGATAATTGGGCCGCTCGTCCTGCTTGTAACTGCTCTCATGTTCTTCATCAATAATTATCAGGCCCAGATCGCTGAAGGGAGCAAAAACAGCTGAGCGTACACCGATCAGCAGCTTGGCACTGTTAGTACGCATTTTATACCATACATCGGCACGTTCATTCTGTGACAGTTTGCTGTGGGCAACCGCAACTTCATCGCCGAACCAGCCCTGAAAACGTTTAACGATCTGTGCCGTCAATGCTATCTCTGGTACCAGCAGCAGAACCTGCTTGCCTGCTTCCATTGCCTGAGCTGCCACCCGCAGGTAAACCTCTGTCTTACCGCTGCCGGTTATTCCCTGCAGCAAAAAAGTTTCCTGATGCGGCTCTGTAATAGCACTGCCAATAGCCTCAACAGCCTGACGCTGCTCGTCTGTCAAATGCAGACTTTCCTTCAGCTCCGTCCTGTTGGCATAGCTGTTGCGCAAAACACGTTGCTCACTCCGTTCGCTCCAGCCTTTCTCACATAAGATACGCAGTGTCGCAGCACTCACCTGCACTGACGCCAGTTCCTCCCCGCTTAGAGGGCGTTCGGCTTCTGCCAGCACTTCCAAGGCATGCATCTGTGCACGCAGACGTTTATTATATGCTACCAGAGCCTCACGTCCTGCCTTAGTCACAACAAAGCAGATACGGGTCTTGATTTTCAGTTTATTTTCGTAATCATAAGCGATCAGCTTACCTTCATCGTTATAAACAGCCTGCCGCTTGATGCTGGTTTTACCTGGAATAAACAGCCGCATCGCCTCAGCCGGCGAACACAGATAATATTCGGACAGCCAATTTGCCGTTGCCAGCATTTCCGCATCAAACCAGGGGCGCGTATCCAGTGTCGCCAAAATTTCTTTACATTCGTATTCTGCCGGAGCAGCCGCGGCCAACGATGTCACAAACCCCTCCACTGTCTGATACCCAAACGGCACCACAACACGCCAGCCCACATCAACGTGGTCCAGCTGCGGCGGTACGGCATAGGTAAATTGTTTGAACAAGTTTTTTACAGGCAGGTTGATTGCCACATTTATATATTTCATGTAATGCTCCATTACTGTAAACTTTAGCTTATTATACTTCTACTATTTAAATGAAAATTCCTTTATTTTTCCTACGGACAACAGTTTTTATACTAAGATAAAGAAAGTCACAGCTCCCGCAGAAGCTGTGACTTTACCAACATTTTAAATTACAAGCCTGCCTGTTCTTTCAAGGAAGCGGCTTTATCCGTACGCTCCCACGGCAGATCAATATCAGTACGTCCCATATGGCCGTAAGCAGCCGTTTGTTTATAGATCGGACGGCGCAGGTCCAAAGCTTTGATGATCGCAGCCGGACTCAGCGAGAAGTTTTTGCGCACCAGGTCAGCGATCTTATCATCGTCGATCTTACCGGTACCAAAGGTATCTACCAAAACAGATACAGGCTGTGCCACGCCGATAGCATAAGCCAGCTGAATCTCACATTTATCAGCCAGTCCGGCGGCAACGATATTTTTAGCAACGTAACGTGCGGCGTAAGCAGCGCTGCGGTCTACCTTTGTGGGGTCTTTACCCGAGAAAGCTCCGCCGCCATGACGTGCCATACCGCCGTAGGTATCGACAATGATCTTACGTCCGGTCAGACCGGAGTCACCCTGCGGGCCGCCGATAACAAAACGGCCGGTAGGATTGATATAGTATTTGGTATCATCGTCCAGCATTTCTGCAGGTACGATCGGTTTAATAACATGCTCCATAATATCAGCGCGGATCTGCTCCATCGGAATTTCAGGCGCATGCTGAGAAGAAACGACTATAGCGTCGATACGTACGGGCTTACCGTCGTCGTATTCAACTGTAACCTGAGTTTTGCCATCAGGACGCAGATACGGTAAGGTACCGTTTTTACGAACTTCCGACAACCGACGGGCCAGCTTATGAGCCAGACAGATAGGCAGCGGCATATATTCTTCGGTTTCGTTAGTAGCGTAACCAAACATCATACCCTGGTCGCCGGCGCCAACCTCAGTTTCCTCTGCTTTGCCTTCTTTAGCTTCCAGCGCTTTATCAACACCTAAAGCGATATCGGCAGACTGCTCGTCGATAGAGATCAGCACGCCGCAGGTATTACCGTCAAAACCATATTTAGCACGGTCATAGCCAATATTGACTACAGTTTCACGGGCGATTTTCGGAATATCCACATAACAGTTTGTGGAAATCTCACCGACAACATGGATCTGACCGGTTGCCACCAAAGTTTCACACGCAACACGTCCCATCGGGTCCTGTTCTAAGATAGCGTCTAAAACCGCATCAGAAATCTGATCGGCGATCTTATCCGGATGTCCTTCTGTTACAGACTCAGAAGTAAATAATTTTCTCATAATTAGCCTCCTTTAGATAAAGTACACATCATCAATCTGCCTGCTTACTAAAAAAGCGCTCTCATAATGAGAGCGCTGCGTATTATTGTTCAGCATTCTCATCTCACGAATTATCGCAGGACTTAGCACCGTTTTGCAAGACTTTCACCTTACAATGGTTGCTGCGGTTTCACAGGGCCATTCCCTCCACCAGCTCTTGATGAGTAATATTCAATTACAATGCTTATTATAGCGGAACAACTTTCAAATTGCAACAGATTTTACAAAAATCTTTCATTTTTACATCCCGAGGCCTACAAAAGCTTATTTCTACGCCTTTTGAACGAGTTATACTATTTACGATTTACGCAAACGCAGAACAGTATTCAAAAGCTCTTCTGCAACTTCTGCTTTGGTCATTTGCTCCAGCTCGCGCACTTCGCCGTCCGGAAACAGGAATTTAACGATATTGGTATCAGAGTTAAATCCTGCCCCCTGCAAAGTGACATCGTTAGCAACGATCATATCCAAATTCTTTTTGCAGATTTTTTCTTTTGCATTAGCAATCAGATTTTGAGTTTCGGCGGCAAATCCTACCAAAAACTGTTTTTCTTTACGTTCGCCCAGAGCTTTTAGAATATCAGGGTTTTTATCCATTACGACAGTTAAAGCGTCGTCAGTTTTCTTTTTGATTTTCTGTTCGGCAACATCATGGGGTCTGTAATCAGCCACAGCAGCAGCTTTGATCACTATATCCATGTCGTTGTAAGCTGCCAGACAGGCGTCCATCATCTGCTGCGTAGTTTCAACCTGCACCGTTTTGACATTAGCAGGCGGATTCAGCACCGACGGCCCCGAAACCAGCGTCACCTCGGCACCGCGGTCAGCAGCGGCCTGCGCGATAGCATAACCCATCTTACCGCTGGAGCGGTTGCCGACATACCGTACCGGGTCGATCGGCTCGCGGGTACCGGCAGCAGTTACCAAAACACGCAGATTTTTCATATCGCCACAACTTCTGGCAAAGAAAGCTTTGACAAATTCCACGATCTCACAAGGCTCAGGCAGACGTCCCGCACCAGAAGTACCACAGGCCAAAAAGCCTATCGCCGGGGCCATCACAGTTACGCCATGCTCTTTCAGGCAGGTAATATTTTCCTGCGTCAAAGCATTTTCATACATACCTGTATTCATCGCCGGACAGACGATGATCGGTGCCTGAGCGGCCAGTAAAGTTGTAGAAAGCAGATCGTCGGCAAGACCGTGCGCCATTTTCGCAATGATATTGGCAGTAGCTGGAGCTACTACAAAAACATCAGCCCAGTTTGCCAGAGCGATATGCTCAACATTAAATTCCTGGTTACTGTTCCACATAGAAGTCGCAACAGCATTGCCGCTGATTTCCTTAAATGTCAGCGGCGTAACAAACTGCCGGGCATGCTCTGTCATAACGACACGCACCTCGGCCCCCTGCTTGCGCAGACGGCTTACCAGATCGACAGCTTTATAGACGGCGATACCGCCAGTAACGCCTAAAACGATTTTCTTTCCTTTTAGCAACAAGGCACTAAGCCCCCTTATCTCAGCGTACTTTACGCTCGTAAGTAATAACGTCGTCAGCGATCTCGCGTAAAGCGGTGCTTACTTCTTTCTGAGGCATATTCTGATTGCCTACCGTCAGTTCACGGGCACGTTTGGCAGCTAAAATCACCAGGGTGTATTTACTGTCAACTTTCTCTGCTAAATAATCGATAGAAGGGTCAACCATACTCATATTTCTCTCTCCTTATGTGCCGCATGGCAAATTTCATTGATAATAAAATAAGTTCTGGCAGCACGGTAACGTTCTGCTTCCATGATCGTCAAAACTTTGCTGGTAGCTTTCTGCGCCACATCATTGACGACTATATAATCATATTCGTTGGCATAAGCCAGTTCACCTGTTGCCGAAGCTAAACGGCGTTTAATAACGTCTTCGCTGTCCGTGCCGCGTTTATAAATGCGCGAGCATAATTCATCAAGTGACGGTGGTACGATAAACACAAATACTCCATCAGGAAAGCGTTTTTTAATCTGCATCGCGCCCTGGATATCAATCTCCAAAATAACATCCTTACCCTGATTCAGCAGTTCCATAACATAAGAACGGGGCGTACCGTAATAATTTCCATAAACCTCGGCATATTCCAGCAGTTCTCCCTCTGCGATCATCTGCTTTACTTCTTCCACAGATTTAAAAAAGTAATTCACGCCGTCAACTTCGCCGTTACGCGCCTGTCTGGTAGTAACTGAAACGGAATAAGCCAAGTCGGGAAGCTTTTCCCTAAGCATCTGACAAATCGTTCCCTTGCCGGCTCCTGAAGGCCCGGACAAAACTAATAATAACCCCTGCGGCTTCACGATTAGCCCACCTTCCGTTTTATTTATTCTTCGTCTTCGTCGTCAGTCTGCACTAAACGGTTGGCGACTGTTTCCGGCTGCACAGCCGATAAAATAATATGACCGCTGTCAGTCACGATAACCGCTCTGGTTCTGCGGCCATAAGTGGCATCAATCAGCATACCTCTGTCGCGCGCTTCCTGAATAATCCTTTTGATAGGAGCAGATTCAGGACTGATGATAGAAATGATCCTGTTGGCAGCTACAATATTGCCAAAGCCAATATTGATCAATTTGATATCCATACTTTCACCCTTTCCCCATTACTCGATATTCTGGATCTGTTCCCTGATTTTTTCTATCTCAGCTTTGATCTCCACAACAACTTGCGCCAAAGTATAATCGTTGGCTTTGGAAGCAATGGTATTTGCCTCACGGTTGAATTCCTGGATAAGAAAATCGAGCTTGCGACCGACAGGCTGATCTGCATCAATGATCAGCCTGAATTGTTTAATATGGCTTTTCAGTCTGACGATCTCCTCAGTAATACTGGTACGGTCAGCAAAAATAGCGACTTCCTGCAGCAATCGTTCCGGTTCAATGACCTGGTTATGTTTCGCAAGCAGTTCGTTGATCCTGTCGCTCAGGCGAATCTGGTATTCTTCAACTACCTGCGGCGAACGTTCTTCGATTACTGCCAGTTTTTCGGCAATCAGATCGGCACGTTTAATGAAATCACCATAGATATTACTGCCCTCGGTCTCACGCATAGCGACAAGATTACTGATAGCCTGACGCAAAGCCTGTTCCAGCTTCGGCCAAACACTCTCAACGTCAAAAAAACCTTCTTGTGCATTGATCACATCCGGGCAGCGTGACAAATATAAAATTTCCGACTGCTCGTTAAGCTTATAGTCTTCACAGCCGATAGCGGAACCAACATCACGCAAAGCGTTATGATACGCCAGTACCAAAGCTTTATCTACTTTAATCGAAACGTTTTCTGTATTGGTATAAGAAGCATTGATAAAAACATCGATGCGTCCACGATTAACAGATTTTAAAATAGTCTTACGGATTCTGTCTTCTACCGGATTCAAAAAACGCGGTAAGCGAATAGCTACCTCGTTATAACGGTGATTGACCGTTTTCATTTCAATCGTTACTGAAAACTGCTCGTCTTCATATTCACCCCGGCCGAAGCCAGTCATACTTTTCAGCAAGCTAAAACCTCCTAAATTTTATGATGATTCATTTTATTTTAATAACGCAGGATCCACGGCAAATTCTCGTCCGCCGCAATAAGCGTCCTTAATGACCAGTAAATAAGGTTTGTCAACATTGAATTCTGCCTGATCAAAATAAAAATTATACTGCAGCTGGCAGATCTTCTGCTTTACTTCCACAGACTCAGATTTGACATCCGATTTCGTTTTCTGCTCCAAATCGATGTCTGCAGGCTTGATTTTATTTTCCTTCAAGGCATCCAGCTGTTTTTGCAGTGCTGCCGCTTTTTCCTGGATCGTTTCCATCCGATCCAGCTTTTTCTGTACCTCCACATCAACGATAGGCTTATTGACCGCCTTGTCAAGATATCTGCCGTCTAAATAGTCGCTGTGGTATGGTGTGACAAAATTCCCATTTTGCACAAGCTGCACTTCCAAATCTTTTTCATTCAGAATTATCGGTGCGTTGATCACCGCACGTATAACTAGCACGCCATCGTAACGCGCTACCAGTTCTTTAGCATTCTCCACACTGATACCGGCAGCCTCCTGCGTTTTTCCTGCGGTATCCAGAGCCGTCAGCAGATAAGGAGTATAAACTATGATCCTTTCCTCATCACGATAAGGATTGGTTTCAAAACTTTCAGCAATTACCCACGGCTGCAGCATAACTGCGTCATTTTTTTCACCCTGATAGCTTTTACCATAGGCAATAGCCGCTTCTAAATTCTGATCAGTAGCTGGAAGCGCCGCTTCTGCCTGCAGGCAAAAGACAACCAGGCACAGCACCAAAAGCAGATTTTTCATAATCGTATCCCCTTCCGATTATTTGCTAATCGCGAAATCTGTTGTATACTTATTCTTGAACTATTATTATATCTTATTCTGCTTTCACGTGCAAATCAAAATCACTAAAAAACGAAGTAAAAAGGAGCAAATCAATGAATTTAGAAGGTTTGACCTTGCATATTTTAACAAATAAACTAAAAGAAGAGCTTTTAGGCGGCAAGATCTACAAGGTTTTTATGCCCTCATACGAGTCGCTGCTGCTGCTTGTAAAACGCGAACGCGATACTGCGGCATTGCTTGCTGATTTCAGCTGCGGTTCACCGATGTTGTACCTGCCGAATAATTTACCCGAACGTCCCGAAAGTCCTCCGGCTTTTTGTATGCTGCTGCGCAAGCATCTGGAAGAAGGCCGTATAACCAGAATCGAGCAAAGCGGTCTGGATCGTATCATTACCATAGATATTGATACAATCGGTACCGCTAGACAAATAGTTACTAAACAACTGATTTTTGAACTGACCGGCAAAAACAGCAATATCATTTTTGCCGAAAACGGTCTGATTTTCGACAGCTTGAAGCATGTTAATAAAGCAATGAGTTCTTTCCGGCAGATCATGCCTAATCTGCCTTATCTTGCGCCGCCTCAGCAGACCGGCCTTTCTATTTTAACAGCTCCAGCTAATGCAATCATTGAGGCAATGCACGAATTTAAAACTAAAAACAGCTTAGCTGCTTTGATCGCTGCCACTACAGGCATTGGCAAAATAACCGCATCCGAGCTTTTAGCTGCGGCTGGTATAGATAGCAACACAACTGCTTTGACTGCAGAGGAAGAACAACGTCTCGCCAATGCAATCTATTCATTACAGCAATCAGCTAATCAGCAAACATCAGCGCCGGTATATGCTGTCATCAGCCGCACTAATCAGGTCAAGACTATTCTGCCTTTTGCGCCCACGATTTTGGAACCAGGTTGTAATACTAAACAACTGCCAGATATCAACAGTGCGCTTAATTATGCAGTCACCCTGACGCCAATTCAACTACCTGAACAGGAAACACTGCAAAAATTAGTCATCGGCGAAAGTCAGCGTCTGGAAAAGAAGCTGCCGGTTTTGGAAAAAGATCTGCTTACCGCTGATAAAGCTGAAGCACAGCGGATGATCGCCGATACCATCATGGCTAATATTTATCAGATCAGCAAGGGACAAAGTTCCTGCCAACTGCTTAATATTTATGACAACGAGCCGCTTGAAATCCAATTATCCCCCTTACTTTCACCTACTGAAAACGCACAGGCTTATTATAAACGGTACAATAAATATAAACGTGCACAAAGCGAAGTCCAAAACCAAATTGAAACGACCAGGGAGATGCTCAATTACCTGGCTTCCATTGACGCTTCACTGACTACGGCAACAACCAAGAACGAAATTGCTGAAATAAAACAGGAACTTATCACCGCAGGACTGCTGCAGAATCAGGGCAAAAAACATAAAGGTCAGGAACCAAAATCGGAGCCGCTGCTCATAAAGCTTTCCAAAGAAACGACCTTATATATCGGTAAAAATAATAAACAAAACGACTACGTGACTTTTACACTAGCACGCGGTAAGGATCTGTGGTTCCATACTAAAAACATTCCCGGATCACATGTCATCTTAAAAACAACGCTGCCCCAGGCAACGGCAAGTGATATTGCAGCAGCAGTTCTACTGGCCGCGTATTTCAGCAAAAGTCGCAGCGGCAGCAAGGTACCTGTAGACTGTACCGAGCGGCGTTTTGTCAAGAAACCCAATGGCGCTAAACCTGGGTTTGTGATCTATACCGATCAAACAACCTACTATGCTACGCCTGATGAAGCAGAGGCTCAAAAACTTTTAAGCAAATAATAAAAACACCTGGTTTACCGACCAGGTGTTTTTATTTTACCAAGATTATTTTTACAATATCTTTAAAGCCAGCAGCCCTAAATATTCCTTTAACGCCATTGCAGAAAGCTCCAGCGCAAACCCCTGCGGCATAAAGCTAAAAATACTTAGCTGCATTTTTCCGCTCAGCTGATAATCACAGGGAAAAGGCACTATGTCCAAACCTTTATCCGCAAAATTCAGTACACTGCGCGGCATATGAAAAGCCGAGGTCACCAATACGATTTTCTGCCACTGCTGTTCACGGCACAACGCAGCAACATTAACAGCATTTTCAGTTGTATTTCTTGCTTCGGTATCAGTAAAAATCTGTTGTGGCGGTACACTCAGCTCTAGCAGCACTTTTTCTGCCACTGCGGCTTCTGTACCACTGTCGGCAAAAACCTGCCCACCGCTGATAATGATTGGGATATCTAATCGTTTCTGCAAACGCACCCCGGTGATCAATCTATTCATAGAGACCGCCGACAAGGCCTCTATACCACTGATATCAGGCACATCCCTGACAGCTCCGCCACCAAGAACAACTACAACATCAGTTTTACCGATTATTTTTTCCAACGCCGGAGGAACATACTGCTTTTCCAGTCCCTGCATCATCATTCCGGCAACAGGCAGAATCGAAAACAGATATAAAGTGACCGTTACTGCTGTTAAAGGATAACGAAGTCTGCTGCGTTTCTTAAAACAATAACCGCACAGTAAAAACAGCATTACAATAATACCGCCGGGCGGTAGCAGCCAGCCCGCAATAAACTTATGTACATACAGCATATTACTTACATTCCTTCACCAGCATCTCATACATCTGTCTGAAAATCTCCGGCTGTAAATTGATCTTATTTAAAATTGTATAACGCTTACGAACTTCTTTGGCAAACATCCAGGCTTTGATAAATTCTTCTTCAGTAATATTCAAAGTTTTTGGGCTAACGGAAATATCGTAAGCTTCCAGAAAATCCAGCAGAATATGATGGTCACGTCCCTGAAGACGGCAGGCTACGACACTGCCAAGAGCTACCAAAATACCATGTGGGATATTATGCTCAAACAGCTCATCCATAGCGTGACAGAATAAATGTTCCGACCCGCTGCAAGGACGTGAATTACCAGCTATCTGCATCGCCAGCCCGCTCAAGACCAGTGACTGGGCCAGCATTTGAATCCCGGGAACTGTCGTCAGTGATTTAGCCTCAGAATATAAAAGCGAAGTAAACGCCGTTTCAGAAAGCATATAGGCAAAATCGTTAGGACGATCGCTGTTTTCTTCACAACCCAGCTTCCAATCATACAGTGCCGTATAATTACTGATCGTATCACCGACACCGGCTTTCATCAAAAGCCTCGGCGCGTCAAAAACAATATCAGTATCGATCAATAATCCGTCAGGAATTTTAGAAGTAAAAGAATGTTTGCGGCCGTTTTCTGCAAACAATACGGAAACAGGAGAAGCAACGCCGTCATTGCTAAGTGTAGTCGGTATCGCTATATAAGCTACGTTGGCGACAAAAGCAGCATATTTGGCCGTATCCAGTGCTGTACCGCCGCCCAAACCAATGATCAGGCTGATATTGTTCATTGCTACCTTTTTAGCAACATCAACAGCAAAATCAAAGGAACTCTCCTGAACGGTAATGATTTCAAAATCCAGTAACTGTTTCAATAGAACAACGACTTTTTTCTCTAAAGTCTGTAAAAGTCCGTCTGTCGTTAAAATCAAAGTTTTGGTATGAATAAGTTTAGGCATATATAAACTTAGATTTTTATTGAGGTCCTGAACTGCGTTTTCTTTGACCTGCATAAACAACGGCAAGGAATAATTACTCATCATTTAACCTCCCGGCGTAGTTTTATTTGCATATTATCTATTCCCTATTATATAGCAAAATCATTGTTACTAACAGCATTATTACTAAAACAAAACAATATTTTACAAAACTCTGTCACCTTAACAGGAAAATAAAAAAGCCTGCCGAAAAGGCAGGCTCTGATACTCAAAATTATTTACGGATACCAAGTTTAGCAATGATAGCGCGATAACGTTCGATATCTTTAGCCATCAGATAGTTCAGCAGACCACGACGTTGACCAACCATTTTCAGCAGGCCGCGACGGGAATGATGATCTTTTTTGTGTTCTTTCAGATGCTCGGTCAAATATTTGATGCGTTCGCTCAAAACAGCGATTTGTACTTCCGGAGATCCGGTGTCGCCTTCATGACGTGCATTTTCAAGAATGAGTTGTTGTTTTCTTTCAGCTGTTAACATTGTAATTCCTCCATTTTTTTATAATCCCCAAAGCATAGAGGTCGTTGGAGAAGCGAGCATCCAAGCCTTGGTTAAAGTACTTATGTAGTATACCACACTTGACTTTTAAAGACAACTATTTTTTGTAACATTGGAAATAATTTTTAATATTTTCGCGGTCTTCAGTAATACGTGCTTTCAGCTCATCAATACTGGCAAACTTTTCTTCACCACGTATATATTTATAAAAGTAAACAGTGATCTCCCTGCCATACAGATCGCCTTTAAAATCAAACAGATTTACCTCCAGACGTGCATGCTCCACATCGCCAAAAGTAGGGTTATTGCCGATATTGGCCATACCGAAATACAGCTTATCGCCTACCTTGACCTTGACCGCATAACCACCAGTTGCCGGCACAGCAGTTTCACTGCGCTGCAGTTCGATATTCGCAGTTGGAAAACCAATTGTCCTGCCGCGCTGCGCCCCATGCGTAACTATACCGGTGAGCGCATAAGCACGCCCCAGCATCTGATTAGCATGCTCCACATGCCCTGCCTGGATCAGACTTCTGATGCCAGTACTGCTGATAACGTTTTTACCGCATTTGACCAGTTGCCTGATAATCACGGTAAAGTGATCGTGCAATCCGGTACGCTGCAAAGTATCTGTTTTACCGCTGCCTAAAAAACCATAGCTGAAATTTTCACCTACTACTAAGCATCGATAATTAAATACAGCCAGTTTTTTCAAAAACTCATCCGGCGATAATCCAGCTAAATCATGATCAAAAGGTACGTTCACCAAAATATCAACGCCTAATTTTTCCAGGTATTTTATTTTTTGCTGCTGCGTAATAATTCGCACTGGCACTAAATCAGGCTTGATCAAGGATAAGGGATGATTGCTGAATGTAAAAACAATCAGCTTCAAACCATGCTTTTGGGCATAATCACGTGCTGTTTTTATAATATCCTGATGACCTAAATGCAGCCCATCAAAAGTTCCCAAAGCAATAACACTGGGACTATATTCAGTTTTCACAGCTTCTAATGAAGTAATGATTTCCATATCTGCCTCAATCTAAATCATTTCCGCATCTGCTTGAAATTGTTTCAATATTTTTTCAGCTTTAACGAGCTCGGACTCTGCACTGCCAATGCCAAGAAAATCACCTGTAATCGTTTTCAAACGGTATGTACCGTTTGAAATGCCTCGCACAGTGGTCTTTACCCCCTGAGTAATCCGCAGCGCCTGCTTATCTGTCAAAACCAGTTCCTGTAAATCCTGCACTGCTGCTTCGGCAGGAAGCAGATAAGCATACGGTGCAGCGGCAATTTCTTCCAGAGTTTTGGCTTCTGACAGGTAAAAATCTCCTACCTGTTTGCGTAATAAAAAGCTCATTGTGCCGCACATACCAAGTTCTGCCGCAATATCTTCCAGCAAAGTCCTTACATAAGTTCCTTTTGAACATACAATATCAAGTGTTAAAGAAGTACCAGTTTTATGAAGCAGTTCTAAAGCATCAATAGTAATGCTCCGTGCTTCCCGTTCAACTTCAATCCCCTGCCGTGCCAGCTGATAAAGCTTCTGACCATCTTTTTTTATAGCAGAGTACATGGGCGGAATCTGTTTTTGTTCACCGATAAATTTTTGCAGAGTTTCTTGAATTTCGGCTTCAGTAACAACACGAACCTCTGAACTGGCAATGATCGTACCACTGTCGTCTCCTGTGTCTGTCTTGATACCGAATTTCAGTTCAGCCCGGTAATTTTTACGGCCTTCGACTGCATATTCCAACAGCCTTGTTGCCGTACCGATAAAAACAGGCAGTACTCCCGCGGCATCAGGATCAAGTGTGCCGCCGTGTCCGATTTTCTTAGTTTGCAAAGTCCTGCGCAGAAAGCCGACCACATCGTGAGACGTCATTCCACAGGGCTTGAGTACATTCAAAATGCCTGATGTCATACTAATTTTTCCTTTAAGGCTTTCAAAAGCTGCTGCTGCGCTTCAGGTAAAGCAGCTTCGATAGTACAGCCTGCCGCGCGCAGATGACCGCCGCCGCCGAAGGTAATAGCGATTTCAGAAACATCAAGGTTACGAGACCGCATACTGACACGGGTAACAGCTTTTTCCACAGCTTTAAACATAATAGCAACTTCGACGCCTTCAATATACCTTGGATAAGAAATGAAGGTATCTGTATCAACATCTTTGTCATACATTTCGTTATTAATAGAAATATATGCAATTTTACCATCAGCATCAAAGGTCAATGTTTCCAGAACCTTTGTCAGCATCTCGATATTAGAGCGCGGCTTAATCTCCATACTGTCAGAAATTTCATTGGGTTTTACCCCTATTTCCAATAAAGCTGCAGCTATCCGCATCGTTTTCGGCATCGTATTAGAATATTTGAAAGAACCGCAGTCCGTATACAGCGCCGTATAGATACACGTTGCCATCTCCAGATCCACTTCAACTCCTAATGTATCAATCAACTCATACATAATTTCACCGGTAGCAGCCGCAGCTGTATCAAGATACAAATAATCGGCATATTCGGTATTAGAAATATGATGGTCGATATTGAGTGTTTTAGGAGCACTGACACACTGTGACACGTTACCGGCTCTATCTAAAGAACTGGCGTCGATCACGACTAACAGATCCGCAGCTATCCGCTCATCATTTTGAAAACGGACAAAGCTTTCGATACCGGGTAAAAATTTATAGACCTTTGAGATTTCATCATCAACAGTCACAATGACATCTTTCCCAAGCTTCTGCAAAGCTTTCATCAAACTCAAAGCAGAGCCCAGCGTATCACCGTCTGGGCTCACATGAGAACATAATACTATTTTATTGGCAGCCTGCAGTAAAGCGGCTGTTTCCTGCAGGGAAAAATGCTTACTCATGCGAGGAACCTTCCTCTTCTTTGATTTTCTTCAGCAATCCCTCGATATGTGCACTATACTCCATCGAAGTATCTTTTACTAAAATCAAATTAGGAGCAAAGCGGAGGCGAATCCGCTTTGCTATTTCCGTACGCATAAAGCCAAGTGCTTTATTCAATCCCTGCCAGGCGGCTTCATGATCCTTTTCCGGACCATAAAGACTGACATATACTTTAGCAATGCTCATATCATCAGTAAGCTCAACACCGGTAATGATAACAAACTGGATCCGTGGATCTTTGATATCCATCAGCAGCATTTTACTAAGCTCCTGTTTGATTGCTTCCTGTACTTTTTCTACTCTTAATCTAGCCATAGTTCACCTATTCGACGGCGACTTCTTCCATAGTGAAGACTTCGAACACGTCGCCTTCTTTCAAATCGCGGAATTTTTCCAAAGTAACACCGCATTCATAGCCTGCAGCGACTTCCTTCACATCGTCTTTGAAACGTCGTAAAGTGTCGATTTCGTCTTCGTTGATGACGATACCGTCTCTAACTACGCGCACTTTAGAAGTATTGGTGATCTTACCTTCCAGCACATAGCAGCCAGCAATCAGCATTTTCGAAATAGTGATCATCTGACGAACCTCTACACGGCCCTGGATAGTCTCCTGGAATTTCGGTGCCAGCATACCTTTAATAGCAGCTTCAACGTCATTCAAAGCGTCATAAATAACGCGGTAAGTACGAACATCTACCTTCTCTGCTTCCGCTGCTTTACGGGCGTTAGCATCAGGACGAACATTAAAGCCGATAATGAGGGCATTGGCGGCCGAGGCCAGCATAACATCGGACTCGGTAATAGCACCTACACCAGCATGTACAACAACGACTTTAACTTCGTCATTTTTTATATTCTGCAAAGAAGAACGCAAAGCTTCGATAGTACCTTGAACATCGGCTTTAACGACGATATTCAGGTCTTTAATCTCGCCCTCTTGAATACGTTGGAACAAATCATCCAGCGAAACTTTGGAATTCTGCTGAATTTCTTCAATACGTTTTTTCGCAACACGCTTTTCAGCAACACTGCGGGCAATCTTTTCATCAGTAGAATCAAGAATATCACCTGCCAGCGGCACATCGTTCAAGCCTAAAACCTCTACAGGCGTAGAAGGCAGTGCTTTTTTGACTTTTTCACCACGGTCATTGACCATTGCACGCACCTTGCCATAAGCAGTACCGGCAATAATAGTATCACCGATCTGCAAAGTGCCGCGCTGAACTAAAACAGTAGCGACAGGGCCGCGGCCTTTATCAAGCTGCGCTTCAATAATCGTACCATGAGCAGGCAGACTTGGATTAGCTTTCAGATCCTGCATTTCTGCAACCAGCAGAATCATTTCCAACAGTTCGGAAATACCTGTTTTCTGATGTGCGGAAACCGGAACCATGATAGTATCGCCGCCCCAGTCTTCCGGTATCAGCTCATGCTCAGCAAGCTGCTGTTTTACATGATCCGGATTAGCTCCGGGACGATCCATTTTATTAATGGCAACGATAATAGGTACCTTCGCTGCTTTTGCATGGTTAATAGCTTCGAGCGTCTGCGGCATAACACCGTCATCTGCAGCAACTACCAAAATAGCAACATCTGTTACCTGTGCTCCACGCGCACGCATAGCTGTAAAAGCTTCGTGACCGGGAGTATCAAGGAAAACAATCTTTTTGCCCTGATAATTAACCTGATAAGCACCGATATGCTGCGTAATACCGCCAGCTTCTCTTGCTGTAACATTAGCCTTGCGAATAGCGTCAAGCAGAGAAGTTTTACCATGGTCAACGTGACCCATAACAGTGATTACCGGCGGCCTCGGCAAACGTTTAGCCGGATCATCTTCCACTTCCGGAATTTCAGTCGGATCCTCTTCAGGCGGTAACGCGGCAACTTCGACATCAAATTCACTGCCGACCAACAATGCCGTATCAAAGTCGATATCCTGATTGATAGTAACGATCACGCCCAACATGAACAAAGATTTGATAACTTCGCTAACTTCACGTTTCAGCAGGTTGGCAAAATCTTTGACATTGATAGTTTCGCCGATCTCTACATAAGTAGGTTTCTGAACCTCTACTACAGGCTGCTGCACGCGCGGAACATTATTATTGCCGCCCTGGCGTTTATTACTGCGTCCCATATGATTATTACTGCGGTTAGGACGGCTGTCTTTAGTTGCATAAGAACCTTTGATCTGCGGTTTATCTTTACGGGCATTTTTATTAAAAGGTTTATTATTGGCACCAGCAGGACGAGCAGTATTGGCCTGCGGACGCTGTGCACCAGTACCGCCTTGCTGCGGACGTGCATTATTATTGTTATTCATATTTCCCTGTTGCGGGCGCGCATTACCCTGCTGCTGCGGGCGCGCTGCGTTAGCATTATGCTGACCAGGCTGCTGCCCGCGCGGGCCTATATAAATGCCCCCCTGAGGACGCTGCTGCGGTCTGTTTCCCTGCTGCGGGCGTTGTCCCTGTTGATTATTGGGACGATTTTGCGTATTAACGCCCTGGTTAGGACGGTTTTGATTAAACCTCTGACCTTGATTTTGGGTATTAGGACGTTGCCCCTGCTGTTGCTGTGGGCGCTGACCTTGTTGGTTGTTAGGACGATTCTGCTGGCTGCTGCCCTGATTAGGACGGTTTTGACCTGCGTTCTGCCCCTGCTGATGATTAACGGCAGCAGGACGCGGACCCTGATTAATAGGACGTTGCCCCTGATTGTTGGGACGCTGACCCTGTTGTTGCTGCGGACGCTGTGTATTCGCAGCGGAATTCGGTTGAGTTTGCACCTGTTTCGGAGCAGCTTCAGCCTGCTTAACCGGCTCTTTTTTCACTATATGTTGCGGTGCAGGAGCAGCCTTCTTCTCCTGTACAGGCTTCCTGGCCGAGTTTTTCACTACCAAATCTCTAACCGTATCGTCTACAGTGCTTAACGTACTTTTTACCTGAATGTTATTTTTAGCTAAAATATCGATTACTTCCTGGTTTGTTTTACCAAGTTCTTTTGCTATCTCATATACTCTATGCTTACCCATTCATCCACCTCCAAGCGTATTTATGTCATATATTTTTATTTATCATATTCACAAAGCTGTTATCCAAAACAACTACTGCGGTTCTTTTAGCCTTGCCAATCGCCCAGCCCAGTTCATCTCTGGTCAGGCATTCAACCACGGGTGTATCAGACATCTCTGCCATAAAATACATATCTTTTTTAGAATTTTCAGCAGCATCTGCGGCCACAAGCAATAGCTTAGCTTTACCGTTTTTCAGAGCAGATCTTACAGCATAGTCGCCTGATGCCAGTTTACCTGCTTTCTGTGCCAATCCTAAGGCAAAAGTCACACCATTATTCGCCATCAGGCAAATCCTCCAGCAATTTGGCATAAACTTCTTCGCTGACCGGCTTTTCCAAGGCCCGTTCCAAACGTTTTTCCTTCACTGCTTTTGTGATGCATTCTTTAGATTGGCAAACATAAGCTCCACGACCTGCCTTTTTCCCAGTCAAATCAAGGCTTATCTCACCTTCAGGAGAACGTACTATTCTCAGCAGAGCTTTTTTCTCTTTCATTTCATTACAGCCCACACATTTACGTTGAGGGATCTTTTTAATCTTCGTCTGCTTCATAGGCTACACCAACTTCTTGTGCTCCCTGTTCTGCTTCTTCGGCAGCCTGAGATTCACTTTTGATATCTATCTTCCAGCCTGTCAGCTTCGCTGCCAGACGTGCGTTTTGTCCTTCTTTACCAATTGCCAGAGACAACTGATAGTCAGGCACTATAACGCGGCAAATTTTTTCTTCTTCCAGAACTTCAGTACTGACAACCTTAGCTGGCGATAAGGCATTAGCCACATATTGGTCAGGCTCGGAACTGTATTTGACGATATCGATTTTTTCACCGCGCAGCTCATTAACAATAGTCTGAACACGCATACCTTTATGTCCAACACAGGCGCCGACCGGATCAATATTCTCATCCTTAGTATAAACGGATATCTTAGAACGCATACCAGGTTCACGAGCTACTGACTTGATCTCGACCAATCCGTCGTGAATTTCAGGAACTTCCAGCTCGAACAGTCTTTTCAGCAATCCCGGATGTGTTCGGGAAACCATAATCTGTGGGCCTTTGCTGGTCTTTTTTACTTCCACGATATAGGTTTTCATCCTATCATGATATTGATAAATTTCTCCGGGGATCTGCTCGTTAGGAGTCAAAATAGCCTCGGCCTTACCTAAATCAATATAAACATTTTTATTTTCCATACGTTGAATGATACCGGTTACGATATCATTCTCTCTGCTGGAAAATTTCTCGAAAACCATGCCGCGTTCTGCTTCACGGATACGCTGTACAACAACCTGTTTGGCATTTTGTGCTGCAATACGACCAAAGTTACGTGGAGTCACCTCAGTTTCTACAATATCATCGACTTCATAGCGAGGATCTATTTTACGGGCTTCCTCCAGAGAAATCTCATTAGGATCGTCGCCTACCTCTGCCACAATATGACGCTGTGCATATATGTGAAGTTCACCTGTTACTTTGTTCATATCAACACGGACATTCTGGTTAGAACCAAAATTCTTTTTATAAGCTGTTACAAGAGCTTCTTCGACCGCCTGGAACAGGAGTTCCGGATCAATCCCCTTCTCTTTTCCCAATTCCCCTATTGCCAGAATAAAATCTGCGTTCACGTTTCTTAATCCTCCTATACTTTATAATCTTTAAAAATCAATATGCGGTCTGATCATTGCGATAAGTTTTCGGTCAATGCTGACCGGATTTTTGGCTTCTTTTCCCTTGATAATCGTTTTTATTTCTATTGTCTCATCGCTGTGACTTATTAAAATTCCAACCAGGTCTTTTAAGCCTTCCCACGGAGCAAAAAAGGAAATATCAACTTTACTTCCATAAGCTGCTGTAAAATCTTTATCTTTTTTCAACGGGCGGTCAATGCCGGGTGATGAAACTTCCAGGTAATATTTCTCTTTAATCGGGTCTTTTTCATCTAAAACTGTAGTCAGTTTTTCACTTACTAATTGGCAATCGTCGATTTCAACTCCACCCGGTTTATCAATGTAGATACGCAGATACCAATCTTTTTCACGCACATATTCTACATCTACCAAAGTCAGATCGGTACCATCTAAGAGCGGCGTTACCAAATCAGCAATCAAAGCTTCCAGAGCTTCCTTCTGCACAATACTCACCTCCGGTCTGTAATTTATCTTAAATAAGCGGAAAGAGCGGGTATAGCACCCACTCTCTCAAAAGAAGTCATAAATTTTCTGCTTATATTATACCACCCTGTAAGATTAATTACAAGTTTTTTGTTAACTTCCCTACAATATATATGGCAAAATTCAAACTTTTATCAAGCCCAGTCACAAATTTCAGTTTTTCAGAAAAACAAATTCCTTTGCGGTGGATTGCTCCTTCTGATATTTATATCCTAACCGGTCAAATTTTTTTGTGTCTTCAATGTGTAAAATATTATGCTCGGCACACCAGCGCACCATTTCACCACGGGCCATCTTCGCTTCAGTAGCTTTAACCTTTACTTTACCGTCCTGCCAAATGCCAAAAATACAGCTGACATATTCCACTTCCGGCGTCAAATATTTTTCTATAACTTTACTGTATTCTTTTGATGCCAGGTTAAGAATGCTTTTATCGTTTTGCGTCAGCTCAAAATAAAGCCTGCTTCCCCAAAAATCATACAGATTTTTACACCCGGCAGCCGGCAGCTTTGCCTGCATCTCCAAACGATAAGGAACAACACCGTCCATTGCTTTTAAAATACCATAAAACCCTGATAAAATATTTAAATGTTCTGCCACATAATCAAGTTGTGCATTTTCAAAAACACGCGGTGCCATATATTGATACTGGATACCGTCATAAGCCAATACTGCCGGGGTAAGATTAGCACGCAGACGCATAGTCTGTAAACGCTTATAGTTTAATGCCGCAATCTCATCGTTACATTGCCACAACTTTTTTAGATCATCATACTGAATCTTTCTCAGCTCTGCCAGTAAAACTTCTGTATCTTTTAAAAAGCGCGGTTCTGCCGCAGAAACAAGGTCATCATTATCAATACGCATTTTTTTTGCTGGGGAAATAATTATCTGCATCGTATCCTCCTGCAAGTATTTATCAAAAAGCGCGTCCTTATACAAGAACGCGCTTTTGATTCTTAACCTTTCAAATAGGCTAAAATTTCTTCAGCATTAGTATCAGGATTAGCATTGGGATATGCTTTTTCGATCATACCTTTTTCATCAACGATATAAGTCGTTCTCACTACTCCCATTGATACCTTGCCATACAATTTCTTTTCCTGCCATACATCATAAGCTTCGATGGCCTGACGTTCAGGATCAGCTAAAAGAATAAAAGGCAGCTCCTGTTTCGCGGCAAAATTAGCATGAGATTTTACGCTGTCTTTACTGATGCCGATAACCTCAATGCCCATTTTTTTATACTCACCGTAATTATTGCGAAAAGAACAGGCCTGACGTGTACACCCCGGTGTAGAATCCTTAGGATAAAAATAGACAACTACTTTTTTCCCTAAAAAATCCTTCAGGCTCACAATATTACCATCTTTGTCCTGCAACGAAAATTCCGGTGCTTTTACTCCTGCTTCTAACATACTAATCGCCTCCTAATGTCAGAATAAATCTATCTGATCTGTTTCAGGCAAATCCCCTAAGGCTCCGTGTTCTGCCAATTTTTCAACTACAGCTTTACCAACCTTGGCTCTTACCCGCAGATCTTCCTGGGAAATAAAAGGATGACCGATTTCTCTGGCTTCGCTGATACTTTGAGCGGCAGTAACACCAATTCCTCCCAAAGCAGCAAGCGGCGGCCTCAATCCCTTTTCAGTGACGGTAAAACGCGTCGGATGGGATTTATACAAATCGATACGTTCCATTTCAAAACCACGAGCCAGCATTTCAATCACCAACTCCAGATACGTCACCGTATCTTTATCTCTGTTACTTGCTTTATAGCCCTGTGCATAAACATCTTTAATATAGCGTTTCATATAATCAACGCCTTTGACAACATGATCCATATCAAAGTCCGGTGCACGCACAGTAAAGTATGCCGCATAGAATTCACGTGGATAATGCACTTTACAGTATGCTATACGATAAGCCATCATAACATATGCCACTGCATGCGCCTTCGGAAAAAGATACTGGACCTTATTACAGGATTCAATATACCATTCCGGCACCTTTGCGGCACGCATCGCTTCAAGCATGGGTGCTTCCAGACCGCCTTTAGCCGCCTTGCCTTTACGAACATATTCCATAATTTTAAAGGACATACTGGGATCTACGCCTTTCGCGATCAGATTAGTCATAATATCATCACGCGTCGAAATCGTTTCCTCACTGGGTTTACCCTCGCGAATCAGATCCTGCGCATTGTTCAGCCATACATCAGTACCATGCGAATAGCCTGATACCCTGACAACCTGACTGAAATTTTTAGGCTGAACATCCTGAATCATCTGCCGTACAAACTGTGTACCACATTCAGGAATACCATAAGTGCCAACGGCACTGCCGATCTGCTCAGGTGTTACGCCGAAAGCCTCAGTCGAACGGAAGATAGACATAGTTTTTTCATCGCCGACGGGTATCTGCTGCGGTGGAATATTTGTCAATTCCTCCAGCATTTTGATAACCGTCGGATCGTCGTGACCAAGTATATCAAGCTTAACCAGACGGTCGTTGATCGAGTGATAATCAAAGTGAGTAGTTACTGTTTCCGAATCTTTTTCATCGGCCGGTCTGTTCATCGGCGAAATATAATGAATATCCATATTGCGCGGTACAACCATGATACCGCCTGGATGCTGGCCAGTAGTTCGTTTAATACCGGCAAAGCCTTCTACAAGACCTGCAACATGTGCCGAATGCACATGCAGATTTTTTGCCTCATAATATTTTTTGACATAACCAAAAGCCGTTTTGATAGCAATCGTTGAAATCGTACCGGCGCGACAAACATTATCGCGTCCGAAAAGTTCTTCTGTATATTTATGTGCTGTCGGCTGATAATCTCCGGAAAAGTTCAAATCAATATCAGGTACTTTATCACCATGGAAACCCATAAACACTGCAAACGGAATATCGTGCCCATCACGGATCATCTCTGTACCGCACTCAGGACATGCTTTAGCAGGCAAGTCAAAACCTGACGCAACTTCTTCTTTCATGAAGAACTCGCTGTGTTTACATTGTGGACAACGGTAATGCGGTTTCAGCGGATTGACCTCTGTAATATCGATCATAGTCGCTACAAAAGAAGAACCGACAGAACCACGGGACCCAACCAGATAACCATCGTCCAAAGATTTTCTTACGAGCTTATGTGCAATATAATACAGAACTGAGAACCCATGATTGATAATGGAATCGAGCTCCATTTTCAGTCTGTCGCTGACTACCTGAGGCAGATTTTCACCATACCATTCGTGCGCACGCTGATAAGACATTTCCTTGATAGCTTTTTCTGCCCCAGGTATAAATGGTGAATACAGCTGATCACGATCAGGAACAGGTTTGATTTTTTCTACCATCTCCGCAATCTTATTCGGATTGGTTACACACAACTCATAAGCAATTTCTTTACCAAAATACTCAAATTCCTTGAGCATTTCTTCTGTTGTCCTGAAATAAAGAGGTGCTTGCTGATCAGCATCAGAATAATTTTGCCCAGCCTGCAGGATAGCCCGCAGCTGCGCGTCCTCCGGATGCAAAAAATGCACGTCACAGGTAGCGACAGTCAACTTACCCAGCTTTTTACCAAGTTCATAAATTTTCCTATTATGCTCTTGCAGCTGTTTGACTGTGCAGCGCTCCTGTCTGACTAAAAACATATTATTTCCGGTTGGCTGAATTTCCAGATAATCATAAAAAGAAGCTATTTTCTCTAATTCTTCATCGGGACGACCTGCCAAAATAGCCCTGTACAGTTCACCAGCTTCACAGGCAGAACCCAGGATCAAACCCTCGCGATATTCTTCGATAACCTCACGCGGCAGCATCGGCCGTTTATGCAGATAACGCAAATGACTGATTGTTACCAGTTTATACAGATTACGCAGACCTGTTTCGTTCTTTGCTAAAATGATAATGTGGTTATTTTTGACCTTCTTGATACGGCTTTTCTTGATCGTATCCGTCGGCTCCAGATCGATATCATGGCCGTCGTCGTTCATCAAATAACCTTCCATACCGAAAATCAGCTTGATATCCGCTTTTTCAGCTACATCAAAGCAGAACGGAAAAGCCTGTACAACGCCATGATCTGTGATGGCAAGAGCTTTATGCCCCCATTTTATCGCTGTCTCCACCAAATCTTCCATTGGTGTTACGCCATCCATCTTACTCATTTTTGTATGACAATGCAGCTCGACACGTTTAACTTCAGCGTTATCCATACGTTCTTTTTTAGGAACAGCTATAATACCCTGAGGACTGATGACCATTTCATCAAACAAAAATCTGTCAGGAGCAACATTACCCATAATACGCAGCTGCATCCCCGGTTTGATCTTCTTTTTAAACTGCAGACATTCTTCCAGATTTTCAAAACGCATTCTAACATAAAGTCCACTAGTTTCATCACTCAAATTAAAAGTGAGCATCACATTGCCGGTACGCAGGACTCGCTCAATAAAAGCAGTCAGCTTACCGTCCTTATCAATGCTTTTTACAAAAGCACCTTCTACTACGACTCGATTTTCTTCTTCGATAACGTCGATCATCGGCCTGGGCTTACCTTTAAATGCTTTACCAAAAATAAGGCCGTCTGCTTTTTTATTCCCTCCATAGAGAAGGTTATAAGCCTTTTCATAAGCATCGTCTTTACGCTCTGCCTCACACGAAGGTACTGCTTCAAATGCGGCAGCTTCTCCTATTTCAACTGCTTCAGGTTCTTCCGGCGGCAAAGGAATTTCTTCACGCTCCGGCTCTACCTGCACAGACTTATTTTCTGTTTCAAGCTTATTTTCTGTTTTAACCGATTCAGCCACAACGGAAGTTTCCAGCAGATTTGTCTGCTGCAGCTCCACTTTTTTTAAATTAAAAGCAGCGGTAAGCTTATTTGCCACCGCTGCAAGTAAAGTTTCTGTCACGGGAGCAACTGCTTTATACTCTATCTGCCACACGGCAGCCTCGATATCCATAAAGATTTTCTCCGGCTGGATTAAACGAGCACGCAATAATTCTGCTTCCGTTAAGGACTGCTCGGCTAAAAAAGCAAAAAATTTATTTTTATCAGGAACAATACAATATTTCGCCTTCATGCTTGCGTCCTTTCTTACCAATCAACCAACGTTCTCTAAAGTAATGATGCCTTCAATACTTTGTAAACCGCGAATAATATCAATATCATCTCTATCTTTACTTATTTTGAGATACAGCTCTAAAACTACCTCATTTTTTCTGGAGTTGTTTTTTACGTTTAAAGTGCGTACCTTCACGCCATTTTCAGTCAAATACGCAGTAATATTCGTTATAATACCGGGTTCATTTTCGGCAACAATCCGAATAAAGCGGCGGGCATTTCTGCTGCTGCCGGCAAAACGTTTTTCCCAGCTGTGAAAAGTTACCAAAGTAACCATCATTATCGCCGTAGAACCAATACTTAAAACATACATCCCAGCACCGGCAGCCAACCCAATGGCCGAAATCATCCACAAGCTGGCAGCTGTTGTTAAACCACGTACGGTAACTCCCTCATGCATTATCGTACCGGCACCAAGAAAACCAATACCGCTGACTACCTGTGCAGCAATACGGGAAGAATCACGATTGCGCGGGAATTCTTCCCCATGCATAGGGTAATCATCATAACCGTACATAGAAACCAGCATAAATAACGCCGCACCGGCACAAACTAAAATATGTGTTCTAAAGCCAGCCGGTCTATCGCCGCTGCCGCGTTCGATGCCGACTATTCCGCCTAAAAAAGCGGCCAATAATAGACGAATAAGCATCTCCCAATCATGAGAACTCATTATCGGCACCTCCTTACTGTCAGTTTAATCTTTTATTTTGAAAAAGCAAGTTCTGCGATAATATTTTTGATATCTTGTACGTAATCGCCATCTAAAGGCAAATATCTGATCTCGCCTGTTTTACGAATTTTAACTTCCAGCTTACCTTCAGTCAATGTTTTCGGCCCAACTACAACGCGCAGCGGATAGCCGATCAGATCAGCATCTTTAAATTTAACACCGGGGCGTTCGTTGCGATCATCGATAACTGTTTCCAGACCTACTTTTTTCAACTGCATATAAATTTCTTCAGCTTTCGCTGCAGATGCTTCATCTTTTGTATTAACAGGCACAACCAGCACATGATAGGGTGCTATTTCGATTGGCCAGATGATACCATTGTCATCATAATTCTGCTCAATAGCAGCCGCCATCGTTCTGCTGACACCGACACCGTAGCACCCCATTACCATAGGCTGCTCTTTACCGTTTTCATCAAGATAGGTAGCTTTTAAAGCAGAGCTGTATTTAGTAAACAGCTTAAAGACCTGCCCTACCTCGATGCCGCGGGCTTTGCTCACTTCGCCGCCGCAATGCGGGCACGGATCCCCTTCCTGAATAAGACGGATATCTGCTACATATGTTGGTGTAAAATCACGGCCCGGGTTAACATTGATGAAATGGTACCCTTCTTTATTAGCGCCGCAGCAAACATTATGCATTTTCATAACAGTAGCGTCAACAACTACTATGACTTTTTTATTATCGATGCCAACAGGGCCCATATAACCGCCGACAGTACCAGCAGCAGCTAATTGTTCCTCTGTCGCCATTTCCAGGTCAATAACGCCGCAGGTATTGATAACTTTGATTTCATTGACTTCGTGATCGCCACGTACAAAACAAAGAATCAAACCTTTTTCACTGTTATAAGCAACAGCTTTAACAGAATGGTCAACAGGAAGTTTTAAATAAGCGCACACATCAGCAATAGTTTTACAGTCTGGTGTTACTACCTCTTCTTTAGTCAGCATTGCTTCTTCTTGAGCTTCCAAAGGAAATAGCTCTGCTTTTTCGACATTGGCCGCATAATCGCAGCTAGTGCAGAAAACAATCTCTGCTTCACCACTGTCGGCAATTACCATAAATTCATGGGAACCACTGCCGCCGATAGCCCCGGAATCAGCTTCAACAGGGCGGAAGTTCAGGCCGCAGCGCGTAAAGATATTGGTGTAAGCATCGTACATATCCTGATAAGATTTATCAAGACCAGCTTCGTCACGATCAAAGGAATACGCATCTTTCATAATGAATTCACGGCCGCGCATCAAACCGAAACGCGGGCGACGTTCATCACGATATTTATTTTGGATTTGATAAACACTAAGCGGCAGCTGGCGATAAGAACGAACATCACCGCGGATCAAAGTCGTTACCATTTCTTCATGTGTAGGCCCAAGGCAGAAGCAGCGATTATGACGATCCTGCAACCTGAACATTTCCGCACCGTATACATCCCAACGTCCGCTTTCCTGCCAAATCTCAGCCGGCTGTACAATAGGCATCAAAAGCTCCTGTGAACCTTTGGCATCCATTTCCTCACGTACTATTCTTTCTATTTTTTTCAATACACGCCAGGCAAGCGGCAGATAAGTATAAATACCACCGGCAGCTTTACGCATAAAGCCGGCACGCAGCATTAATTGGTGACTAACAACCTCCGCCTCTGCAGGTACCTCACGCAAAGTAGGAGCATACAGTTTGGAAACTCGCATTATTTCATCTTCCTCTCAACCAAAATTTTCTTAATTTCATCAAACAGCTCGTCAACGATTTTATCTTCGCTGACTTTTTTTATGATCTCGCCTTTGCGGAACAGCAGGCCCTCGCCAATACCGCCGGCAATGCCTATATCGGCCTCCCTGGCTTCACCAGGTCCATTAACTACGCAGCCCATAACTGCAACCGTAATTGGTTCTGCTATTTCGTCTAAACGGCGTTCGACCTCTAAAGCAAGCTTTTCCAGATTGATTCTGGTCCTGCCGCAGGTTGGACAGGAAATCAAAGTCGGCCCATATTCTCTAAGCCCCAAAGCTTTCAAAATATTATAAGCAACCTTTACTTCATTAACCGGATCCCCGGTAAGCGAAACACGAATCGTATCGCCAATACCTTCCGCCAATAACGTACCTATACCAACTGCCGATTTTATAATCCCGGAATTAACGGTACCAGCTTCAGTAATCCCCACATGCAGCGGATAATCACATTGAGCAGCTAAAAGCCTGTAAGCCGCAATCGTTAATGGTACGTCATGTGCTTTCAAAGAAATTTTGATATTGCGATAATCAAGTTCTTCTAAAATATGAATATGACGCCAAGCAGCTTCTACTAATGCTTCTGCTGTCGGATGCCCATATTTTTCCAATAAATCCTTCGGCAGTGAACCGGCATTAACACCGATACGAATAGGTATATTTTTTATTCTAGCCGCTGCAACTACCGCTTCTACCTTTTCACGTCCGCCAATATTACCAGGATTTAACCGAAGTCCGTTGACACCGGCATCTATAGCCGCCAAAGCAAGCTTGTAATCAAAATGAATATCAGCTATTACAGGAATCTGGCTCTGCGCAACTATTTCCCGTAAGGCCTGCGCTGCAGGCATATCAGGTACAGCACAACGAATGACATCGCAGCCAACTGCCGCCAGTTCCTTAATTTGTTTCAAAGTCGCTGCAGCATCGTCGGTCCTCGTATTAGTCATCGACTGTACTGAAACAGGAGCATCACCGCCAATAAATACAGATCCCAACTGTAATTGTCTGGTTATTCTGCGCTTCATAAAGACACCTCTTTATTTTATCGGCTGATGTCGTTAAACACCGCCAAAACAGTAATACTTAGAATGATTGCTACGCCAACCATTTGAATAGCATTGGTCGCACGCGCTCCTAAAGGCTTGCCACGTACAGCTTCCAAAACTAACAGAACAAAATGCCCGCCGTCCAAAGCCGGCAATGGCAATAAATTGATAACGCCTAAATTAATACTGAGAAAAGCAATAAAGTTCAGTAGCGGAAGCATGCCCTGATTTGCCATCTCCCCTGCCATTTTAGCTACGCCGATAGGACCTGAAACATCTGCCGGCGCCGCCCCGGTAATTATTTTCTGCAGACCGTCAATCATCGCAAATATAATATACTTAGTATAGCCAGCGCCCATGGTAGCCGCTTCAACAACGCCTGGCTGATATTGTTCATATGTAGGAGAAATACCTATCAAGGGCCTGCCGTACTGCGCATCATAGGCTGGCGTCATTTGATAATTTTTTACTGCGCCCTGATGCTCTGCCGTAACAGTAATCTCCTTATCAGGATACTTCTGCAAGGTAACTACCAAATCATTCCATGTGGCAATCTTTTCACCATTAATGGCAAGGATACGATCGCCTACCTGCAAGCCTGCCTGCGCGGCCGCCTTATCTTCCATAATCGTGCCCAAAATAGGCTGATCGACTGGCTTTTGAATACCATTGATCATAAAAATACTGAAAAACAAAATTATCGGCAGCAGAAAGTTCATTAACGAACCTGCTAAAATAACCAACATTCTGGCAGGAATAGCTTTTGACTTAAAAGAATCATCGCTGTCAGGCTCTTCCGGATCCATACCGGCTATTTTATTATACCCGCCTAAAGGAATAATTCTTAAGCTATATAGGGTCTCACCAACTTTTTTCTGAAAAATGTTGGGTCCGAAACCAATGGCAAACTCGTCCACGCGCATGCCTGTCATTTTTGCCGTAATAAAGTGGCCGAATTCATGTACGGTGATCAAAACACCAAAAACAAAAATAGCCGCTAAAATAGTTGTCATGTCCGAGTTCCCCCTCTCATTACAAGTTTTTTAAAATTTCTCTGGTCAGCCTGCGAGTTTCAGCATCTGTCTGCTCTATATCCTCAATAACAGGCTGCAATATATTCTGATGTCTGACAATAATCTTTTCTATAGTCATCGGAATATCAAGGTATTTAATCTTATTGTCCAAAAATGCGTAAACAGATTCTTCATTAGCCGCATTAAATGCACAAGGTAAGGTACCTCCTGCTTTACCACATTCGACAGCAAGTTTCAGTGCCGGAAATGCTTCCAAATCAGGAGCTTCAAACGTCAATTGACCTGCTTTTACTAAATCCAGCTGTCCGAAAGCATTATCAAATCGCTCTGGATATGAAAAAGCGTACTGTATCGGCAAACGCATATCGGGCAGTCCCAACTGAGCCAAAACAGAACCATCCTGATATTCAACCAAAGAATGAATTACGCTCTGCGGATGTACAACTACATCGATTTTTTCATAAGGCATGTCAAAAAGCCAATGCGCCTCAATAACTTCCAACCCTTTATTAGCCAAAGTAGAAGAATCAACAGTTATTTTTCTGCCCATACTCCAATTTGGATGCTTCAAACACTGTTCTAAAGTCACATTTTCAAGCTCAGCTTTACTTTTACCACGAAAAGGACCGCCAGAAGCAGTTATCAGCAACCGCTTAACTTCCTGATGTTTGCCACCTGCCAAAGCTTGAAAAATGGCACTGTGTTCACTGTCGACCGGCAATAAAGTAACATTGTGCTCTGCTACCGCACTCATAACAATACTTCCTGCAGCAACCAGCGTTTCTTTATTAGCCAAAGCGATGTCTTTACCATGCTCAATCGCAGCCAGAGTAGGTCTCAGACCGGCATAACCGACCATTGAAGCTAAAACTGTGTCAACTTCGCTGAACGTAGCCACTTCCAAAAGACCCGCTTCTCCTGCAAGGATTTTCGTCTTGCCGGTATAACGTTTTTTCAACCGCTCTGCAGCGGCCTCATCAGAAAGCGCCGCAATATCAGGCTGAAAAATATTAATCTGTTCTTCCAATAAAACGTCACTTGTATGTGCCGCCAACGCTCTGATTTTTATCTTATCAGGATTAGCTGCAGCAACCTCTAATGTCTGTTTACCAATGGACCCGGTACTGCCAAGCACGGAAACATTTTTCATTTTGAAGCCTCCGAATAATATAATCAGTGTGTTTTAGTCAACAAAACCGAAAACACTAAAACATAATAGCCAAGCGGTATGGCAAACAACAAGCTGTCACAACGATCTAAAACTCCACCATGGCCTGGAAAAATCTTACCAGAGTCTTTAACGCCAAAGGAACGTTTCAAAATCGACTCTACCAAATCTCCCAGCGGCGCAAAAACAGCTACGCATAAACCTAATGCAGCTGCCTGTACTATCTCCATATCTAACACCTTTACTCCCAAATAAACCATTACAGCCAGACAGCCGATAAATCCGGCTGCAGCTCCTTCTACAGATTTATTAGGACTGACATTTGGACACAACTTGCGTTTACCGATCGCACAGCCGACAAAATAAGCAAAAGTATCACTGGCCCATGTTCCAAGCATAATCAGCCAGAAAAAACATTCGCCGCCTTCTAAAACAAATGAACCAATAATCACCGGTTCAAATGGTAACTGCCTTAAAAGACCAAAGTGAAAAAACAGAATGCCGATATATAAAACCGCCATAACCGACAAACCAACATTCTCAACCAAATGACCTTTACAGTGCTTATGCAGGCCTTCCAGTAAAATAGCAATAATAGTTACGACCAGAAAAAGCGGCAGTGAATATAATGTATAAATAGAATCATCCAAATACATCAAACTTCCTACCAGCACCAAGGTCATAATACCGGACGAAAAATAAAAAACATTATAGCCTTTATTTTTGGCCATATTATAAAATTCCAGCCAGCCGATAGCTGCCAGTACAAATATTGCAGCATTAAAAAGCATACCGCCGCTATGAAGCAGCCATACTACTATCGGAACGCCTACCAAACCTGTCAAAATACGAGTCAACATATCTTTTACACCTGCTTAATTTATTTTGTCACTAACCCGCCAAAGCGTCGTTCGCGTCCCTGATATTCTTTGATTGCCTGCAAGAACATTTCAGGGGTAAAAGCAGGCCAATATGCATCTGTAGTCCAAATTTCCGCATATGCGATTTGCCACAGCATAAAATTACTGATACGATTATCTCCTCCTGGTCTGATCAAAAGATCAGGCGCAGGCAAGCCAGCCGTATAAAGATAATTTTCAAAAGTTTCTGCCTGTATATCTTCTACTTTCAGCAAGCCTTTTTCGGTATCTGCCGCAATACGCTGTATTGCCTGTAAAATTTCGGCCTGCCCACCGTAGTTTATTGCCAAGTTTAAAATAATACCGGTATTGTTTTTAGTTGCTTCCACAGCGTGGTCCATTTTCTGTTTTACAACTTCCGGCAAACCTTCACGTGAGCCCATAAAACGAACCTGAACATTATTTCGATTAAATTCTTCAATCTCACTGGTCAGATAACGGCTTAAAAGCTCCATAATAAAACTGACCTCAGTAACAGGCCGTTTCCAATTTTCTGTTGAAAAAGCATACGCGCTGATAACTTTAACACCAATTTTATCAGCAATTTTAACAATAGTTTTTAAAGTTTCAGCTCCGGCCTGATGCCCAAATGTTCGCACTTTTCCCTGCGCTTTAGCCCAACGGCCATTACCGTCCATAATAATTGCTATATGCTGCGGCACATTAGCCAAATTAATACCATCGATATCGATATTTACGTCGGGGTTTGTATTCTTCTTGATTTTGAACAAGCTGTTAAACACAAGCACACCAACCCTTCCCTGGAATAAATAAAACTGACAGACCCCCTCTAAGAGGGGGCCTTGCAGTCCTAAAAACTTAAAATCAAGGTTGTTTAATAGCACCTACAGGGCAAACACCAGCGCAAGCGCCGCATTCAACACATTCATCACCGATTTCATATTTACCGTCAGCTTCTTTAATAGCACCTACGGGGCAGGTAGAAGCGCAGGAACCGCAACCGATACATTCGTCTTTATTGATTACTAATGCCATTCTCCAGCACCTCCTTTCTATATTTTTTTACTGTTACAAGAGCTACTTTATTGTCAGACAGCAAACTCTGCCTAACCACATATTCAACAGCTATCTTCTCCGCCACAACTTCGTTTTGCCGGCGCGGCGGCTGCGTAGCAGCAACCGTATATCCGATCTCGGCAGCTTCCAGTCTGGCAATAGCTTCTGCCAAAGGCAGTGCCAACACATCAGGTATCAGCATCAGATCTCCATAACTTCCTTTTCTTTATTAGCCATGATATTATCGATTTCCTTGATAATTTTATCAGTCATTTTCTGAATATCATCAGTACCCTTTTTAGCTTCATCTTCAGTGATTTCTTTAGCCTTCTCTGCTTTCTTAACAGCATCGTTCGCGTCACGGCGCAGATTACGCACAATCACACGTGCATCTTCAGATTTTTTATGAACAGTTTTTACAATCTCTTTACGGCGTTCTTCTGTCAGCTGCGGCAGATTCAACCGAATTACAGCACCATCACTGTTAGGATTCAATCCCAAATCAGATTTCATAATAGCTCTTTCAATATCCTTCAGAAGATTCTTCTCCCAAGGCTGGATAATGATCATTCTCGGTTCAGGTACAGTAACGCTTGCTACCTGGTTAACAGGTGTCGGTGTGCCGTAATAATCTACCATAACCTTTTCCAGCAGAGCCGGAGTAGCACGTCCTGCACGAACAGAAGCAAGATCTACGCGCAGTACGTCAGTAGTTTTGTGCATTTTACTTTCTGCTAATTCAATGATTTCTTTTACTGTTGCCATGATTATTTTCCTCCCACCAGGGTACCGATCTCTTCGCCTAAGGCAGCACGCAAAATGTTACCCGGTTTATCAATATTAAATACTACGATAGGAATTTTATTATCCATGCAAAGACTGATTGCCGTAGAATCCATTACACTCAATTTTCTTTGAATAACTTCGATATAATCAAGTTTTTCAAACATTACCGCATCTTTATTTTTAGCCGGATCGCAATCATAAACACCGTCAACACCCTTTTTAGCCATCAAAATCGCATCGGCTTCTACCTCGGCCGCCCTTAAAGCAGCAGTGGTATCTGTTGAAAAGTAAGGATTACCAGTACCAGCGGCAAAAATAACTACACGCTCTTTTTCCATATGACGTATGGCACGTCTGCGAATATACGTTTCTGCAATCTGACGCATTTCGATCGCTGTTTGCACACGTGTTGGGACTCCCAAAGTCTCCAAAGCATCCTGCAGCGCCAGAGAATTGATAACTGTGGCAAGCATTCCCATATAATCTGCAGTAGCGCGGTCCATACCTTTCGAACTTCCCGATAAACCACGCCAGATGTTGCCACCGCCGTTGACAATAGCGACTTCTAAACCACATTCCGTAACATCTTTGATTTGTGAAGCTATGGACTCAACCGTTTCCGGGTCAATACCGAACCCTTTATCACCAGCTAAAGCTTCACCGCTCAATTTTAAAATGACACGCTTATACTTCGATTTCTCCGCCACTTCCACGACCTCCTATTTTCTGCAACTCTATATCCTATTTCATATTCTACATTTTACCAATATTTCCTCTTTTTTACCTTGAGTTTTTTGTGAACTACAGCCATTCGGGCAAAAAATAAGAGAACACCGAAGTGTTCTCTTATGCGGTTTCTCATTATTTTACGAAAGACATAACTTCTTCTGCAAAGTTTTCTTCTTTTTTCTCAATGCCTTCGCCCAGTTGATAACGGGTGAAACGGCGAATAGAAATATTCTCACCGATTTTAGCAATTGATTCGGTAATCAAATCAGAAATAGTTTTGTCGGGATCTTTAACGAAAGGTTGTTCCATCAAGCATACTTCTTTATAGTATTTCTCGATACGTCCTGCAACCATTTTTTCAATGATTTTTTCAGGTTTGCCTTCGTTGCGAGCCTGTTCAGCCAAAACAGCTTGTTCATGCTCAAGTTCAGCAGTAGGAACTTCTTCGCGTTTGAGGTAAGACGGATTCGTTGCAGCAATATGCATAGCAATGTCTTTTACCAATTCTTTGAAAGCATCAGTTTTAGCAACAAAGTCAGTTTCGCAGTTAACTTCTACCAAAACGCCGATACGTCCGCCGCCATGGATATAAGCTTCAACTAAACCTTCAGCCGCTACACGGCCCGCTTTTTTAGCAGCAGCAGCCAAACCTTTTTCACGCAGGAAGTCGATTGCTTTTTCAAGATCGCCATCGGTTGCGCTCAAAGCTTTTTTGCAGTCCATCATACCTGCGCCAGTACGTTCACGCAGTTCTTTTACTAATGCAGCAGTAATTTCAGCCATTTATTCGTCCTCCAGTATTTGATTATTATTCAGCGTCTTCAGCTGCAACTTCTTCAGCTTCAGCAGCTTCTTCCATTTGCATACCTTGACGACCTTCCAAAACAGCGTCAGCCATTTTTGCAGTTAAAAGTTTTACTGCACGAATAGCGTCGTCGTTAGCGGGAATCACATGATCGATAACGTCAGGATCGCAGTTAGTGTCAACAGTAGCAACAATAGGAATATTCAGTTTGCGTGCTTCAAGCACAGCAATATTTTCTTTGCGGGGATCAACAATGAAGAGAGCACCCGGCAATTTTTTCATATCTTTGATACCGCCAAGATATTTAGTAAGTTTTTCCATCTCAAGACGAAGACCGATAACTTCTTTTTTCGGCAGTACATCAAAAGTTCCGTCAGCTTCCATAGCTTCCAGCTTACGTAAACGGTTGATACGGGTTTGGATAGTTTTGAAGTTAGTCAGCATACCACCCAACCAACGTTCGTTTACATAGAACATGTTGCAGCGTAAAGCTTCTTCGCGCATAGCTTCTTGAGCTTGTTTTTTAGTACCAACGAACAAAATATTTTCGCCGCGGGCAGCAACATCGCGCAGGAAGTTGTAACATTCTTCAACTTTTTTAACGGTTTTCTGCAGGTCGATGATGTAGATGCCGTTTCTTTCAGTGAAGATGTACGGAGCCATCTTAGGGTTCCAGCGACGGGTTTGGTGACCGAAATGAACACCAGCTTCAAGTAATTGTTTCATGGAAATAATAGCCATTTTTATTTGCCTCCTGTTTTTTCCTCCGCAGAAATCGTCTCTAACCCTTACCGCAAGCGGACAGCGGGTGATCATTCTGCGTGTGTATTTTTACACCGTGTGATATTATACCATAGTTATGGCCTCTGCACAAGCTTTTATTCATAACGATCAGCAAAATTTGTTTAATACTTTACACTTAACATGTATACAAAATATTTTAATAATTAAACTTGCCAGCTATATACAGATGTGTTAGATTTGATTTGTTTATTGTTTCTATATTTATTATGAAAGGTGGAATGACTTCCATGAGCTTCAACATCGATAAAATGATCTCTCCCTTTATTAAAGCCCTTCCGCCCTCCGGATTGGCAAAATTTTTAGAAATAACAGCCAACAATCCTAACATTGTACCACTCAGCGTAGGTGAACCTGATTTTGATATTCCAGCAAAAGTACGTGCAGCCTGTATCGACAGTCTGAATGCAGGAAAAAGCAACTATACCTCTACACTGGGAATGCTGGAACTGCGCGAAGCAATAGCTGCTAACACTTACAAAAACTATGGCGTGCAATACGACCCCAAAACTGAAATTATGGTGACTGTAGGTGTCAGCGAAGCATTAGACGTCGTTATCCGCACCATTATGGTCCCTGATGGCGAAATCATTATTCCCGAGCCCTGTTATGTTGCTAATAAAGCCTGCATCATTTTAGCAGGCGGAAAAGCGGTACCGGTAGAAACCAAACTGGAAAACGGCTTTGTTCCCACGATCACAGATCTGGAAAAAGCAGTAACTGATAAAACTCGCGCTATCCTCCTTGGCTATCCCAACAATCCTACAGGTGCTATTATGAGCAAAGAGCAAATCAAGGCTATTGGCGACTGGGCTGTTAAACATGATATTATGATTATTTCTGATGAACTTTATGCTCACCTGACTTATGGCGGCAAAAAACATACTATGTTCACAGCTTTCCCTGAGTTCAAAGACCGCACAGTAGTTTTAAACGGATTTTCAAAAGCTTATGCCATGACCGGCCTGCGGTTAGGTTATTTTACCGCTCCTGCAGCATTCGTCCAGGCGGCAAACCTGCTCCATCAAAATGTAGTACTCTGTGCCAATATCACAGCTCAATACGGTGCTATAGCTGCTTTAAAATATTGTGAAAACGACATGCTGGCAATGGTTGCCGAATATGAAAAGCGCCGTCAGATCATGATCGACGGCTTTAAGAAAATCGGGCTGCCCCTTTATGAACCAGAAGGTGCCTTTTATGTATTCCCCTGTATTAAACAAACAGGGCTCACGAGTATGGAATTTGTTGAAAAACTGCTTACAGAAGAAGAAGTGCTGGTTATCCCCGGCAGCAGCTTCGGAGCCAGCGGTGAAGGCTTTATCCGCTGTTCTTATGCTTACAGCGAAGATAATCTGCGGGAAGCATTAACACGTCTTGACAGATTTATCCGAAAATATACAAAATAAACATTTATTATAAAAAAACAGACTGCCGTTAAATGGCAGTCTGTTTTTTTATAATAAGCCCACAGGTATATACCAGTTCTTAGCATCAACAGGCAATAAATCGTTTGCCAGGCAAACAACACCGCCGGAGCCAATTCTCAAGGCTTTTTCACCTTCTGCAATCGGTTTCAAAATTTCAAACTTCTTAATTTCTTTTACTGGCTGTGCACTTTTACGAATTGCTAAAGGATATACACATCCATCTGTCTCAATCAAAAGTTCGACTTCTTTGGTATTGAAATCACGAAAATAACTAAGAGGCGGGATCTGACCGCAGTTAATAAAGCTTTTATAAATCTCATTAACAACCCATGTTTCAAAAAAATTAGACGCCATTGCCCCGGCTTCCAACGTTGCTGCACTGCTCCAACGCAGCAAATATGCAGCAAGTCCAGTATCAGTAAAATAAAGCTTTGGTGCTTTGACTGCATATTTTAAGTTAGGATGCGCAAACGGTTCCAAAAAATATACCAGTCCCGCTGCTGCCAAAACCTTTAGCCACTGTTTAGCTGTCGGTGGAGTTATCTCTACCTCTTTAGCCAAAGCTGCGTAATTAAGCATACTGCCGGTATAGCTGGCGGCAGCACATAAGAACCTGTAAAATTGCAATTCATCATTCACCTGTGCCAATTCTTTTACATCACGCTGTAGAAAAGTCTGTACATAAGATGAATAATAGCAGTTCCAATCCTGTTCAGAAGCACTATTCAACGCTGGCATACTGCCTTGCCAAATCTGATCAAATAGATCACTCATCGGTAACAAAGGCGACTCCTTCACACGGCTCAGCAAAAATTCATTTTCCGGCACAAAAGGCCCGGCAGGACGATCGATCAATTCACCATAACTCAAACCCAATAAATTAACGATACCGATCCTTCCTGCCAAACTCTCACTGACACCGTGCATCAACTCAAAAGCCTGTGACCCGGTCAGCCAGAAATCACCGTTTTGCCCCTGTTCGTCCACATACATTTTAAGATACGGCAACAGCTTAGGAGCCAGCTGAATCTCATCAATCAAAAGCGGCGGTTTGTAACGCTGCAGAAATAACGCCGGCTCAGTCATTGCCAGGCTGCGTACACTGATATCGTCCATCGTCACATAGGTACGATCGACCGCAGCAAGCCTGCGCAATAAAGTAGTTTTACCCACCTGTCGCGGCCCCGTAACAAGCAGCACCTTAAAACAACTATTTAATTTCGTAATTGTCGCTTCTAAGTGGCGTTTAATATACATTATTATCCTCTTTTATAATTCTTAATAATTCGCACTATTTATCTAAAAATCAGACAAATGTTCCATAAAATTCTTTTTGTTTTCAATAGCTGTAGTCGTAGGCCTACCTAAGTTAGATCTTGCCCCAATGGAACATTTTACTTCGATTAAACAAAGCTGTTTCATGTCTTTTGCTAATTTTAATTCAACATCCAAATCCTCGAATGTGTTAACACACGTCGCATAAGGATAACCACAACCCCTAGCTATTTCAACAAAGTCCATACTTTTCGAAACAGTTGGCATACCACCTACAGTTTCGTGTGCCTCATTATTGATAACTATATGAACCATGTTTTTGGGTTTATTACTTCCAATAACCGCTAACGCTCCCATATGCATTAAGACTGCCCCATCACCATCTATACACCATACTTTAGCAGTTGTTTTATGCACGGCAATACCAAGCGCAATGGAAGAACTGTGCCCCATAGATCCGACAGTCAAAAAGTCACATTTATGACTTTGTCCATTCTCTGTTCTTATTTCAAACAATTCGCGACTTGCTTTTCCTGTAGTAGAAATAATAGGATCCTCACCTGTAAATCTTACAATATGCCTAATAATTTCTTCCCTGATCATCTTATTTTGATTGGTATATTTTACATTCTCAGCATAAGTGATGGAGCCTTTTCGAACAACAAATGCTACACTCTTACCTTTTGCAAGTTCTATTCTAAATGCTCTCATAACAGAATTTATTTCTTCTTCTGTAGTTTCTTCGCTTATAATGAAATTCTTAATATCCATATCTTCGAGAAGTTTTATCGTTATTTCTCCCTGGTATATATGCTGTGGTTCATCATATATACCAGGTTCTCCACGCCAGCCAATAATAAAAACCATAGGCACCGCATATACTTTATCATTTAACAACGATGCTACCGGATTTATGATATTACCCTCGCCACTGTTTTGCATATAAACGACTGGTATTTTCCCTGTCGCTAAATGATATCCTGCCGCCAACGCCACGCAGGTCCCTTCGTTAGCTCCTATCATATGGTGAATAGGGTCAATATCATAAGTATTCATCAGATAATCACACAATGGCTTTAATTGTGAATCAGGTACACCTACATAAAAATCTGACCCTATTAATTCTACAATCTTTTCAACATTCATATTTTCACCTTATCTGACAAATTTATTTTATTCAATTCTTCTACTGTATCAATTTCTATAATTTGGTTTTCTAATACAGGATTCACTTTCAATTTTAATTTATCCAAATTATAATTAACTACATCATCCCAAAACATTTCTTCATATCCATCAGCACCATATGATTTTTCTATAAAATCTGCCAAGAGGGCTGCATCATGTTCTTTAAAATAAGCAACCCCGACCATATTATAACAATTATCACCTATTTTCCCGACTCGACTAATGTAACCATTGACATCTTGCTCAAATATCCAATCATCAGAATGACCCTCAACCATTTTTCCATAATAACAAGATTCATCAAAGTCCTTATCAAAAATCGTTGCATCAATTATGCATAAATCTGCTTCACAAATAAAACAACTACCCTGCCTTAACATACCGCTAGCTGTATATAAAGAAGATATATTATTTACAGTCAAATAATCACGGTTATTTATTATCTGAACATTATCATATTTCTTTTCAAGATACAAAAACATTTTGCCAAGATAACCAACTACAACTGTGATCTTGTCAATATTTCTCCGCCGCAAACCTTCTATTATAGTCTCTATCATAGGTTTACCATGAACTTGAATCAACGGTTTAGGCATATGTTCAGTTAGGGGCCACATCCTTGATCCTAATCCAGCAGCCATTATAATAGCATTCTCCATCACAATTCTCCCTACAATAAAATTTCTCTATATTCCCCAAATAACTTAAAATCTTTTTACAACTCATCGATTAGAGTAATTATATTTTTGACCGGCATTAACCTTCCATCAACTTCCTGTGCGCGATGAAATCGCAAAATATCTTCTGCGGTTTGTTGCATTGCCGGAAAGGCACTTCTTGTAAGTTGGTTTGCATATATAACAAGGTTCACCCCATGAAATGCAAGTTCATTTTCTGTAACAGAATTAAAAGCAGTGGGCACAACTACAAGTGGTGTTTCTTTATTTTCCAAACGAAAAGCATCACAAAATGCAAAAATTTCACTTGGGTCTTTTTCACGACTATGGATCATAATTCCATCAGCTCCAGCTTGAATATACGCCCTCGCTCGCTTAAGTGCGTCTTCTATACCTTTTTCCAAGATGAGGCTCTCTATTCTCGCAATAATCATAAAATCATCTGTTAACTGTACCTTTTTCCCTGCAGAAATCTTTTCACAAAAATGTTCAATACTATCCTGCATTTGCACAACATCATTACCAAACAAGGAATTCTTTTTTAACCCTGTTTTATCTTCAATAATAATTGCAGATACGCCCATTCTTTCTAGCGAACGTACAGTATAAACAAAATGTTCGACCATTCCACCTGTATCTCCATCAAATATGATTGGTTTAGTCGTAACTTCCATAACATCATCAATAGTTCTAAAACGCGAAGTCATATCTACCAATTCTATATCAGGTTTCCCTTTAGCTGTTGAATCACAAAGAGAACTAATCCACATAGCATCAAATTGGTCTAGTTCTCCATCATGTTCTACAACAGTTTTTTCTGCCAACAAACCTGTCAAGCCGCTATGTACCTCTATAGCCTTTACTATAGAACGAATTCCAAACATTTGACGCAAACGTTTTCGACGAAATTCAGGCATAGCTAACTTTTCTTTTATTCTTTCATCAATACGCTTTACTTCCGAATTATAGGTATACGGAATATCAATAATTTTTCCACCATACTTTTTTAAACATTCTTCAACATTGTCACGAATAGCTTTTGTCGGTCCCTGCAACCAATTATCGCCATGAATGACATAATCTGGACGTATTTTATTAATAACTTCATCATACATTACATCCTCCTGTATAATTACTTCACTTATCCCTTCTATGTTTTTTATAAGACCAATCCTGTCATCCAGGCTAATCGTAGGAAACCTATTAAACCTAATCAATGCTGAATCACTTAGTACACCAACAACTACTTCCCCAAATTTTTGTGCTTCTTTTATAATATTTAAATGCCCTTCATGAATAACATCCGTAGTAAAACAAGCATAAACTTTTTTCATTTCTATCTCCAATCTGCTACTTTAAATATATTGGCAACTTTTGAATATATTTAGTACTTAATTATTATATTTAACTGGTATTGCGATATCATAATATTCAAGTGCTTTGCGAAACACAACAAAAAATTCTTTAATATCTTCTTCATCAATAGCACCCAGTGCACAAAGCCTGAAAGTATCATTAGTGGATATCTTCCCAGGATAAATCGTAAAACCTTACTTATAACAAAAATCATGTATTTTCATAAAATCCCAATTTTTGTCATCAGGGTATATAACAGAAACTACAAGTCCTGACTGCCACTCACGTTTTATAAGATTTTTAAATCCCAGTTTTTGCAACCCTTCATGTATAGCATTAAATACTCTGGTATGTCGTTCCCACTTTGCCTGTTCTCCTTCAGCAAAATATTCCTGTAAAGCTTGCTTTGCTGCATAAATAGTTTGTACCGGCGGAGTAAAATGCATCTCCCCCGTTTTTTCAAAATATTCATATTGTAGATATAAATTACAATAATAAGATCGTTTAGGATATTTTTGGGATAATTTAATAATATATGTTTTCCCAATGATAAAAGAAAGCCCCGTCATAGCCATCAGGCCCTTTTGAGCGGAGGCCATACAAAAATCAATGTTATATTCAGCTATGTTTATAGGCCTCATTGCTAAAGTAGATGTTGTATCCACTGTAAATACCGCATTATATTTATGAACTATAGCACCAATCTCACGAATTGGATTTAAAATGCCAGTACCTGTTTCATTATGAGTAGTGTGTACTAATGCAATATCATGATTCTCCTGCAATGTTTTTTCTATCATTCCAAGATCAGGTTGTTGACTAACAGGGAACTGTAAATCAATATAAGGAAGACCATAATATTGACAAATTTCTACAGCACGAGTGCTATATGCCCCATTATTAATTATTAGCACTTTTTTCCCCAGCGGTAATAACGAATTAATACAAACATCTATATTTAAAGTACCTGACCCACAAAACAATACTGATGTATATTCGTTTGGATCGGCATGCACAATTTTTAATAAGTCACTGCGCATCGCTTTTAATATTTCAGCAAATTCGCTCTCACGAGGGCAGATATCCGGTACAACCTGTGCCATCTTTACAGTGTCCGTCGTAGTAGACGGCCCTGGATTAAGTAAAACATTTCGTTTAATCACAATAAAATTTCCTCCAAGACTTAAACTCTAATTATTTATTCACAATCTTCGCATAATATACAAGGATTATGAATAATCATATTATTAATTTGCCATCTAAAAATTTTTGATAATCATCACAAATTTTACCAACTTCATTTCCAAATGTTACTTGTTTTCCTTTATTAAGCCAAAGTATTTTGTTGCACATAGTTCTAACTTGTACTAATGAATGTGAAACTAAAATAGTAGTTGCACCACCATTTATAATTTCTTTCATTTTTGCTTCACTTTTTTTTCTAAAAGCTCCATCACCTACAGATAATACTTCATCTAAAATCAAAATATCTGGTTTTACCATAGAAGCTATTGAAAAAGCCAAACGCGACTTCATTCCTGAAGATAAATGTTTAAATGGCCTATCTTCAAAAGCTGTCAATTCAGCAAATTCTATTATTCGGGTATATGTTCTATCCATAAAATCACGAGTATAACCAAGCATTGCTCCTCTCAGATATGCATTTTCCTTAACAGTTAAGTCTCCATCAAAACCACTTGCCAATTCAAGCAACGCAGCAATCTTACCAGTTCTTTCCACATATCCTTCCGATGGTAGCATTATGCCAGATATTGCTTTTAATAAAGTTGATTTTCCAGCTCCATTAGCACCTATTATCCCTAACATATCACCTGTTTCTAACGCAAAAGATATGTTTCTATTTGCCCAAAACTCCACAGAATTATAATTTCCTTGAAGCTTTCTCACAACATATTCCTTTAACCCAATATCTTTAAAATCACCTGTCATATATTTAATTGAAACATTATTTACTTTTAAAATTTCCATTCCCTATCCTTTCAACTAAACATAATATAAAAAACGATAATTATATTTTTTATAAATATAGCAACCAATAAGAAGTAAAGTAATGGCATAAAATGCTAATAAACAATGTAAATATAAATCAGGCACATTATTTTTGATTACGACAGTTCTAAAATATGCTATACATGTAAAGATAGGATTTAAATAAAAAAACTTTTGAATATGTTCAGGCAAACCACTGATGTTATAAAAAATAGCAGACCCATACATTACAACCTGCATGAACAGCCTATAAATATACTCAATATCTCTAAAGAATATAAATAATGCTGATAAAATCAATCCCATTCCTAAATTAATAGTGATTAAACAAATTACAGGATAAATCAACAATATAAACTTCCATGAAAAAGCAATACCATTTAAGTAAACAAAGAAAAAATAAACTACCAAAATTAAGCCAAAATTTATTAATGCCGATATATTTTTAGAAAACAAAAATAAATATTTAGGCACATTGATTTTAGTGAAAATGCTGGCATTAGCAACAAGCGAATTCATGCCCTCACTGGTTGACTCCATAAAATAATTAAAAATTATCTGCCCACTGAAAAGATATATAATGTAATGTTCAGTATTATTTCCAAAAAATTGCGTAAATATTACTGCCATTACTGCAAGCATAAATAGCGGCGACAATATACTCCATAACATACCCAAAACTGTACGCTTATATTTTTTTTTAAAATCTCGTTTTACCAATTCAGAAAATAAAAATTGATTGTTCAATAACCGATGCATCATATAATCACCAATAAAGTATTCATAAAATCTCACTTCTTATCCTTTAACGAAAGTTTCCCGTATTCTGCAACAATTTGAGTTCCAAGTCTTTTATGCCAACGTATTATTTTATTACTCAATGCAAAAAAGAATCTTGATTTACCTTCATTTTGAAATTCTAAACTAGATTTTAAATCAATCCAATATGCATAATCAGTATCACGATAGTCTGGATGCACCATCAATCCACTGACAATGACAAATTTATCACTTTCTGCATATGTTGCGTTATGAGCAACTATTTTACCATCCGCTCGAATAATATAACTCCTTCCCATTCCTGTATTTATACGCTCTTTTAGCTCACTTGTTAATGACGAAACAGTATAAACGCTTCCTAACTCTTTATCCATGCAAATGAGCTCAGCAATATTTTCAGCATCAGTTTCTTTGGCTAATTCTATTTTCACCTCACTATTGTCCAACGCTCTCATAAGTTTTTCTTTAGATATATCTTTACCTTTAAAAATTACACCATACTCAGATTTATACATATCAATTAGCTGTTTTTCTAAATTCAGTATTATATCTTTTCTACCAGCAATACCATATGGTCGAAATTTATAAATAAGGTCTAAAACACCATCAACATTATTAAACCCCCTATTTGTATAAACTTGAAAACTGTTATGATATTTCATAACAACCATCCTAACACCTATATCATCAGTATCATACCATATTAATAAATTATCACTATTTAACCCGTATTTAAAAATATCAGCATACATATATAGGCTGTTTTCTATATCCTGTTCCAAATATTTCAATATTTTTTCCTGATCATTAATTTCGGCTTTTTTCATCCTACTCACACTCCCACACGACAACAATATTTGATTTAAATGCATCGCAGGTATCTTAGGTATAATATTTTTAATTATACCTAAGCGACCTTCTCGTCTAAACATTTCCCATGTCACCCAAAATATTTCTTCATCGAAAATAATAGCAACAGCATTTTTTGCATTTTTTACTAAGCAATCAATGTAATCACTTAAAATAATTTCTAAAGTATCAAATCGATCTTTTTTATAAAGGTTCATGATATTATATTTTAAAGGCGCATATTTTTGCCATAAGCTTAAACGTTCAAATGATCTATTAGCCATCTTCCATGCATAGCTTGTCCCATACCACGTATATTTAGAACAACATTTATTACATCTCACCAACCTGCTCCAATTTTTAAAGAACTTATTTTTTAGTCGTAAGTTTATTAAAACTTTTAAATATGCTTCTGCAGATACATCCATTGCAGCGATAATATCCGCTTTCAATACTTTACCTATTGGAGTTCCAATATCCCAGTTGCTTATTACTTGCCCTCTAATATACTGAATATAATTAACTGGAACATAAAATTTAAAATCATTTAAACTACATACTTGTTTTTTTGAAAAATCCAATTCCGGTAAATTAATTTCTTTATACCAATATGTTTTTATACTTCCTGTTAGAATGTTTGATTTTTTCTTCTTTGTATATATTAAATTCCAAACAATATTTTTAGATAATTTCTTCCCCAAAATCAAAAACATCATTTTTGCTAAAATACCAGCAATAATTTTTTTATTTGAAGTATTATTAAATACACTGGAAAAAGCAGCGGCTTCTATAGCAGCATATAATCCAGCATTGAATTTTTGCATTAAATTATTTTTTTTCTTCGGTTTTACAAACAATATAGTAATATTAAGTCCATTGTATTGATAAAAACCTTCTTCCCTCAAGTCAAAAACAACTGTCTCTGTATTTCCATACCTCATTGAAAAATCAGGATAATTTTTATTACTTTCAAAAGATTCTAAAAATCTGTTATCTTTTAAATCTTGTTTTACGGCATCTATAAATTGTTTTCTATAATTTGGATTTAACACTATGTATGCAGAGCAACACTCTGGAGCAAAAGTCCCTAATTCCACTGCTTCTGCAGCCAAATAGCCACCTAAAAAATACGGTATACCATTTCTTTTACAAATTTCATCTAATTCTCCTAATAATGTCAGTATTTTTTCTTGTGCTGTTTTCACCAATAAAATATATTCTTCATTATGTATTTTATCTGATGCATTTTCGTTTAATTGCACTTCATATTTCTTGCCAATCTCCATGATCTGCAATCTCAGCATACCATTATTAGTGTTACTATAAGCAATCCGATATAATTCTATAGCAGTAGAAATATTTTCTAATAATAATTCTGAATCTGCCAAATATTTTAACAGCCAAGCGTTATTTTTATGATATTCTAAATTCTCTTGGCAAATCTTTTTTACTTTTAAGGCATTTAAATTATTTTCTTTTAATAATAAATTGCATTTTGCTGCGATAAAATCAACATGATGTGGATATAATGATAATGACACATCTAACAATTCTCTTATTTTATCGGTATCCTCATTTTCTTCATATACTGCAATAGATAATTTTCGTGATATTTCAATGGCGTTTTTTATTTCTTCTGCTTTGGATTTTTTAAAACAATTGTAAACTTTTAATATTTTCTCAGCATTATAGTATTCACCCTTTAAAACAAGAACCATGCAAGCATAATAAGCTATAACGCCATTTACTGGAATACCTATATTATCTTTTATAAATCTGCTGTCTAACTGATATTCAAAATAGACTTTTAAAATATCAAAAATTTCAGAAAATCTCTTGTTAATATATAATTTTTCTAAATCAATTCCTTCTATTCTTTTATTTACAGCAAGTGCGTATAATTCAGCCATTCTAAGTGAATTACAAATCCTTACATTATCTTCATATTTTATAGCTTTAAAACGCCAATATTTATATTGTTCCCAAGCATAATTATATTTTTTAACATTGATATAGTACTTATAATCATTCTGAAATTCCTGCTTAGTAATATTAGGCAAAAATTTAAATCCGTGACCTGCTTTACCAGCATCATCAGGAAATATCATCCATGAGTCACCGTATGTATAACGTAAATACTCTTTAACATTTGTTGGGACAGGGAAAAACCTATCATTGATTTTTGCATACTCCGGTTCCTCAAAAAACTTTTTATCCCAATAAACTGGATAAACTCCAAGCCTTTGTATATAGCCATCACAATCGACATCATCTACTAGCTCAAGTTTTTTTTCTAAATATCTGCAAATCTTCTCTTTGTTAATAAATCTGGTAAGATATTTTAATAGTTTCCATTTTTTAAAACTAGAGTTCCTATTTACAACATAAAAATCACTCTTAAATTCAGCTAATAGTTTTAAATTCTCGACATGAACTTTTATAAAACCATCATTGTTTTTAACAGGATCTAAAATGATAATATCTACAAATGCACCTAACGGGAAGTCGGCATATAATCCACTATAATATAATACGGTTCCTGATGTATCTTTATATTGAGGATAAGTAAATTTATAATCTTTATATTTATTAGAAGTCACCAAGGCACGATTTTTGAAATTCATTGATTCAAAAGCATCACAAAATCTATTCCACTCAGATCTGGTCATCGCAATATCAATATCATCATCCCATGGAATAATCCCTTCATGCCTTACTGCCCCAATAACAGACCCTGCATGTAAATAATATCTTATATTATTTTTCCGGCATATATCATCTATCTCACAAAGCAGTACATATATACTATTCTGAAGATCATTCATTTCTATTCTCCGTAATTTTTAAATTTCGTAACATCACCACATTATAATGTCCAGGATAAATAACACTATCAATATCCAATTTTTCTATATATGGTAATGTTTTTTCTATAAATAATTTTTTGCTGCCACCCGGCAATCTTGTGATAGTTTTCTGCCCTGGAATCAAACTATCTCCAGAAAAAACATTTTTATCATTAATTTTAATTATTTGACTGCCCTGTGAGTGCCCCGGAGTTTCTTTCATTTCTACTTTTAATTTCTGCCATAAAAATGTTTTTTTATCTTTATAGACCTCATCTGCCTCGCAATAATATTCCGGCTCCCATAATTTTTCAACCATATTCCGGGCCCCTTCACCATGACTTAAAAATAATGCTCCAAATGTACTAGCGCCATTTTTATGTGAATCGCCAATTAAATCTGCACATTTTAAAGAGCAAATAACTTTGCACCCAAATAGCTTCCTCAATCTATTAATACCGGAAATATGGTCATAATGCTCATGTGTCAATAAAATAGTACATTGAGCAACTTTATTGCTACGTAATAAATATTCTGCTTCCGATGAGACGCACGGATCTATAATAAGAGCTGCTCCCATTTTTATTAATACATACATATTAGAGTTTATAACAGGCATCCTAAACACATGAACATCATTATCAGCAATCGGATATAAGCATTTCACAAAAATCCAGCTCTCCTATATCCATAATCATGGCTTCCCAAGTAAGTCCACTACCAAAAGCAGATAAACAATATTTGTGTTTTTCTCCTTTTAATATATCTGAAATATTATATGTAGCACATACCGGTATACATGCACCGGAAGAATTACCAAATTCTTCCACTATATTCATTGGCACTTTTTCATAAGGTATACCTATTTTTTCAGCAAGTTTTTTTAACATAAACCTATTAGGTTGATGAAATAAATAATAGGTTATATCCTCTTTTTTTAAATTTGCATAACTTAAACATTCCTCAATCAAAGTCGGTACTTTAGTTTGGACAAATGTAAAGACGTCTGATCCCTTCATCGTCAGATTATCAAGAGCACGCCAATTACCATCATTATCTTTGTCCACAAGTTCAGCAGTTTCTGCTGTGCTTGGCATACGCGAACCGCCTGCTGGAATTGTTAAAACATCACCTAAACTGCCATTATTGCGAACGATAGTATAAATGTCATTATGTTCTGCACAGTTTTCAAGTACTGCGATTCCCGCAGCATCGCCAATCAGTGGATAACTGTTTCTATCTTTTTTTGAAACCTTCTTACTTAAAACATCTGCAGCTATAGCCACTACTTTTTTATCTTTGATATTTTCCAAAAGCATAAATCCATGTGTTAGCGCCATCAAGAAACCAACGCATCCCTGGTTAATATCTATACAATACACATCTTCAGATAAACCCAGTTTTCCATGAATTATACTGCTTACGGGGGGAATAAAATGATCTGGATATGAACAGGCAACTACAATGGCACCAATCTCCTCTTTTTTTAACAAACCACTATTTAAAATATGCTCCAAACCAAAAATACATAAATCGGATGTAGCTGTGCTTTCTTTTGCTATCGAATGTTTCTTAAAGCCCATGACTTTCTGCAAACGCAACGTTTGTTTAGCAGGGAAAGCATAATTATTTATCTCTTCTTCAAAGCTTATGCTTGTTTCGGGAATGATACTTAATAATCCGCTTATTTTTCTATTACGGAATATTGTTCTCATTCTATTTTGCCTCCATTCTTCTTTATAACATTTGCAATCGCTTCTACATTACAAAAATTTTCCGGTAAGATATCTAATCCATCTATCAAAATCTCATACTCTTCTTCTAAGGAGCTAATCAAGGAAACCATATCGAAAGAATCTAAAAATCCATCTTCAATAAAATTATCTGATTCATAAAAATTAAATTCTGGACGAAGCTCTTGTAAAATAACATAAATTTTTTCCATAATAAACATCTCCTTTTATTAATTAGTACTTAAACTAACACTGCATAATCGACTTGTAGTACACTCCCACTTATATAAGAAGCCATATCTGAAGCTAAAAATACACAAGCACTGGCAACTTCTTCTGCTTTTCCTAATCTTTTTATAGGAATATTGTCAATATGATGTTGCAAATGTACCTCTCCAATAGAACGCATCATATCCGTATCAATCATTCCTGGAGCAATAGCATTAACCCTTATTCCTCTACAACCTAATTCTTTAGCCGCCGTTTTAGTAATAGAAATAATTGCACCTTTTGTCGCAGAATATACCAACTGACCTGGATTGCCAGTTATACCCACTATAGATGAAATATTAATAATACTACCTTTTCTTTGTCGTATCATTATCTTTGCCGCCATTTGTAATAACTCCATAGCTCCAAAAACATTAGTGGCAAATAGCGATTCCATTAATGATCTAGGTATAGTACCAATTAAAGCATCTTGCATTATGCCAGCATTATTTATTAAAACATCAAGCCTTCCTTTTTCTTTTTTTATTAATAAAATAGCTTCTCTATTGAAGGTACTATCCGAAACATCAAAATACATAATTTTTACATTAGGATTACTTATATACTCATCCAAAGATCCTTCAACACAGTCATTAGCATATACAAATGCACCCTCTTGCAAAAAAGCGTCAAGTATGGATCTGCCTATTCCCTTCCCTGCACCAGTAACCAAACATATTTTATTTTTGAGTAACATTAATGACACCTCAATATAAATTGATTTCTAAATTATTAGAATATAATCATACATTCCATCAACTTTAAATCCATTTTTACTATGATAAATTATCTCTCCTTTGCATAGTTCATTTATCCATAATATAAAATTCACTTCTGTACTGCATTCTTTCCATTTATAATTCAGTATTTTTTTTGCAATTTTTAACTTCCTATATTCAGGGCGAACTATAACATGGTCTAGAAGTACTACTTTATTATTTCGTGAATCAAATGACGTAAAACCAGCGATTTTATTATCTTTTCTTATAACAAACACTTCTTTATTCATTATTTTTTCACGTAGATTTTCAAGAGAAAGTATCCTAGCCGTTAATGGATCAAATTCTGAATATGTAATATCTAAAATTTCATTTGCATCATTCACATTTGCAACTTCAACTTCTGAAATATCTAATGTATTGTCGAATTTAATATTATTACAAAGCATTCTCTGGAATTTAGCATAAAACCTAAATCCAGCTGTTTCCAATTCTTTTACAAAACAAAACGCTTTTGTATCTTTTCCAACGATATCACATACAACAGTTCCCTTGTGTAAAGGCAGCAAATATTTAATCTCTTTTAAACTTTCTAATGTTTTAGCATAATAGAAAAGTCTTAAAATATTATTAGTATCTTCAATTAAAATAATTGCTGTATTATTTCCTATATTTATCCATGCTTTTTTTTCATTAATTAAATCATCTAAATAATTAAATGTAAATGTCACATTAGTACGCATTTCTTTACTTTTTATTGTTTTTATAAAACCCAAAAGATTCCTTGTGGAAAACAAAAGCTCACTATCTAATGATAAATTATGCATTAATAAACTCCTTCAACTTAAATCTATCAATCTTACCATTAGTATTTTTAGGTAATAATTCAATATGAATGAATCTATTAGGTATCATATAATTTGGTAAAGCTTTGCCAATACTTTTTCTAAATACAGCTATACTTTGCTCCATATTAGATTCATAAAAAAACACTATTTCTTTCTTAGTATAATCATAAACAGCACATCCATTGTCAACCAGCTTAAGTGTGTTGACAATAACATGCTCCACTTCTGTTAACTCCACTCTATAACCAGAATGTTTAATTAAACTGTCTTTTCGCCCTTTAAAAATTATTTCTTTCCTTTCATTAAAATAAACTATATCACCTGTTCTATAAATAATTTCTGGATAGGCCTTATTCAAAGGATTTTGCACAAAAGCAGACTTCGTCTTTTCTGGATTATTATAATATCCCATCGCAAGTGATGTCCCCCTTACACATAACTCCCCTTCAATATCTTGTTGAATAACTAAATTATCATTTTCATCCAATAGCAAAACATCTGTATTTCTACATGGATAACCGATAGGAATCGGTTCCTCATTTGATATATCACGTTCAACAATGTAATATGTACAATCCAAAGTAATCTCTATAGGTCCATACATATTTACAAAAGTTACATCTTTCAAATGGCTGCGCCAAATATTAAATTGCTTAGTTGGAAATACTTCACCAGCAAACCAAATCATCCTAATATGTGGCATAGATATTTTATCTAAAATCCCCATGTTAGCTATATTGACCATAATGGTTGGCACCCAAAATAAATACGTTACTTTTTGTTCATTTAATAAATTTATAATTTTCACGGGAAATGCAGACCATGAATCAGGAATTATAACTACAGTACTAGCTTTTGACATTAACAAACACATTTCAAAACTATAAATATCAAATACTGCGGGTGAAAGACTACCAATAATTTCATCATCATTCCACTTCATTGTACCTAATGCCCATTCAGTAAAATCAATAAAACTTCTATGATTCAGAACTACACTTTTAGGCGTACCAGTAGAACCCGATGTATTAATCAAACATAATGGATCAGTATCAATAATTGTTTCCAAATGTTCTAATAAAATTTGATGTTCTGCTTTTTCCACAATCAGGTCATTAATATCCAAAATCTTTTCAGCATCAAATATCTGTAAAATCATATTTTTATACTTTGTATCAGTAATAATAAACAAAGGTTCCACTAATTTCAGAATATTAGAAATACGTTCTAACGGTGTTTTTATGTCTAAATTCATATAGGCATTACCACTATAAACAATTCCTATATCAGCAATAATACTTTCAATACTTTTTGGTAAAAACACCGCTATGGGCTTTTTTTTAGCTTTCCCACTCTTGTTAAAAACAGCACTGCCAACTGAGCGGGCTTTGCCTGCAAGCTCTGCAAATACAATCTTTCTATCGCCATCAACAACAGCAATTTTATTGGATTTTATTTTTACTGTATTTTCAAAGTATTCTAATATGTTCTTTATCATCAGCCGATACCACCTAAATAAAAATTTATATATACACAATTCAACCTATAAAAGCATCCTTAAAAAATTTGTCAGTTTCAATCACAGGCAAAATATCATGTTTTTCTAATGTAAAATCAGCTATTCCCCATGACAATCCCACACCAAATCCTGACGTTATAAAATGTATCGTTTTATTTATATGTTCTCTTTCACATAAATCGACAATTGTTAAAGGAATACTAACACTACTGGTATTTCCATACCTATCCATGGATACAGGCATTTTTTCAGCGGGCAATTTTATTTTCTTCCGAATATGTTCTAACATAAACAGATTTGCCTGATGGAATATACAATAATCAAAATCATCTATTGTACCACCAAAAGTTTTAAAAAATTCTTTAAACGAACGCGGAACCTCTAAAAGAGCAAACTCAAAAACAGCCCCTCCGTCCATCGTTTCTTTGGCCATATCATAATCAAAATTATTTATATCAATCTTTACCCTTGCATTTAACCCTGGTGTTAAAATTGCCTTATATCCTTCTCCATCTGCTTTCAATAAAGTATGGATAGTATCATTGCCTGGTTCAATAATGATAGCAGAACCTGCATCACCGAAAAGCATCGAGCTGGCTTTATTGTCAACCGGGCTCAAACATGTGTGTGCCTCACCACAGCACAATAATATTCTTTTCGCTGTTCCTGATTTTATTAGCGAGGCAGCAATATTTACTCCGTAAACAAAACCAGAACAACCCAAATTGATATCAAATACCATACAACTTGTATTGAACCCTAATCTATACTGAAGTATGTGTGAAGTCGCTGGTCTTGCATAATCAGGCGTTTGTGTAACTAAAATCAAACAATCAAAACTATCTTTTTCATATCCTTTATGCGCAATTATTCTTTCTGCAGCTTCATAACAAAGATCACTATTAGTTTGACTATCTTTAACAAACCTGCGCTCTTTTACTCCAGTAGTCTTTATAAACTTTTCTACTTCTTCTTCCGTAAAAGACTCAACAAACTCATAAATCCTATCTACATTTCTAGGTACAGCACAAGCCATACCGGTTATTTTTACACCATTAAAAATAGCGGTCGCCATATTCTCTCCTTAAAATATTATTAATATCCTCCATATACTGGTATTACACTACCAGTTATGAATTTAGCAGAATCACACAATAAAAACATTACAGCATTCGCGGCACTCTCTACATCTACCACTCCTAAATATTGTCTTTCCAAAACTTTATTGTCTCCACCATTGTCCAAAAATTCTTGGAACATATCTGTTGATACCATACCAAATGCTACAGTATTAACTCTGATTTTACGCTTTACTAATTCTAATGATGCCGGTTTTGTAAAACTATTCATAGAAGCCTTTGCTGCGCCATACACACACTGCGATATATTTCCTTTCTCAGCAGAAACTGAAGATATGCCAATCAAAGAAGCACCATCATTTAAATTGTTTTTTAATGTTAAACATCTTACTAATTCAATAAATGCAAAAACATGGATTTTAAACATTTTATCAACATAATTCGTTTTCGAATCTTTCAAGACACGGGAGGTTCCAATACCTGCGGCATGAACAAAGCTATCTATGGAACCTCTTTCCAAAACTATTGTTTTTACCAATTTCTCAATACTTGATACGTCACTTAAATCCTTAAGGTAATAGGCGTGTTCTTTTTCGTTATCCATTAAAAATAACGTTTCTTTAAGCTTATCTTCGTTTCTAGCTATAATAGTTACTTTTGCTCCTAATCTGCTTGCCTGAATGGCACAAGCTCGACCAATACCAGAAGATCCACCTGTAATTAAAACATGCTTCCCTGTAAGTTCCATGGGATTAATCATATAATCAGGCCTCCATTAAAGCCATTAAATCACTTACTGTTTTTGATTGTTTTACAACAGAACCTCTTAAAACTTTGTCAAATTCATCATCTATTAAGGCAATAAATGAAATAAGAGCTATACTATCCCATTCTTCTAAATCACTTAACTTGGTATCAACATTCAACGTACCGTGTTCTAATTCCATCATTTCTTCCAACATTTCAATTTTTTTTGCATCATTCATTTTAATTACTCCTTTTATTTATATTTTTATATGTCTTTGATAACCTGCGTCATCAGGGAGACAATAAATATCACCATACAGTTTCTGTAAATAAATCTCTTCACAATTTGGAACCATAAATTCGCAATTTTCAAATTCTGCAAACTTTATTGGATACATCCATTCCTTTGGATAACATCTTGCTTTAGTACATAAATCAACAGGGAATTCTAAACATATCATTAAATATTTTTCACAACCGTTAGAAAGCTCGGAAATTCTTTCAGAATATTTTCGACAAATTTTTCTAAAAAAATAACTGCTTTCTTCTTCTAAAATATCTATATATTTACTTGACTTAGAGTTTGGACCCAAGTATTCGAATAATTCCTTATGAAAAGACTTTTGTAAATACTTTCGCTCTTTCCAAATAACCTCAACATCACTCAAACTTCCGCAACAAATTTCTTCATAAACCAATATATCTATGAAACATTGCATACCTTTATGTCTATAAAAAACTTTTGGAAAACAATAGATATTTTTATAATCATAAAGATATCTTATTTCAAGATCAGGATCTGTTGCTATTATTTCGAATAGTTTATCAAATTCTCTTCTTGTCATACCTATATCAATATCATCATCCCAAGGCACAAATCCTTTATGCCTAACTGCACCCAATAAATTTCCACAATCTAACCAATAAGAAATATTATGCAAAATACAAATTTGATTTAATTTATCCATCATTGTTAATAGTTCCATTTGAATAGATCTTAATATTCCATCAGCTTTAGGTAAATTATGAAAAAATCTTTTTTTGGTTTCCATTAACGACTCTTCATCTTTACGAAGATACCACCAAAACATCATTTCCTGACGTTTATTCATAAGTTCCATTTTATATTCCATGCGATAAAGCTGCTCTTCTAAACGTAATGAAACATGATATGCAGGCAGTAATTTTTTTAAAATACTTTTTATTGAATTGTTAATACTCATAATTGTGTTATCTATGCTTTCTTTAAACTCTTATACATAATAATTACTACATTCAATAATCCCAAATAGCATAATAGGAATTTCAACTTTAGCACTATATTACACTTCCCATTAAAAATAATACTTTTTATATTTGAGTTTATTTCATGTTTACACTCATTCAACTCATCTATGTGTTTTTGTCTTATATTATTATTTGTTTTATAAAACTGAACACAAACGCCAAGAGCTTGCATCAAATAACCGAGATTAGATACAGAAACCCCAAGATTTAGTAAATATTGATATCGTTCTTTAGAAATCAGATAACAATTAATACTTTTAATAACATCAACAGTATTTACCAAACTTTTTTCTCTAAGACGATAAAAATATAACGATTCTGATATGTAATAAATATTTTCTGTTTTTAAAACAATCTTATGCAATACAGCATAGTCTTCCATGCAAATTACATTTTCAGGAAAAACAATATCCTCAAACAATTCTTTTTTGAATACCTTTTGCCATAATTGACTTTGTAGTACTTGATCTAATACTAATGCTTCTAAAAAAAAATCTTTAGAGATATACTGAGAAACAGATGCAAACTTCTTCTCAATGCGTTTTTTGTTTCTCACTAATGTATAATCGAAGAAAACTATATCAATAGAATTTTCCAACTTTACACTGATTATCTCAAACCAATTTTCACTAATATAATCATCTGGATCAATCCATGCGATATACTCCCCACTAGCTAATTTCAGGCCTAAATTTCTTGCTGCAGCCACTCCTTTATTTTCTTGATGAACTACAATAATATTTGCGTTTTTCTTTGCATATTCATCACAAATCTTTCCACTATCATCTGTTGAACCATCATCTATACAGATGACTTCCATACAGTCAGTATTCTGCATAATTATTGATTCAAAACATTCCCCTATATAGTCTTGAACATTATATACGGGAATGATTACTGATAATAACGGCATCCTATTTCTCCATATTCTTATACTGTATTTTTTTCACTTCTTTAAAAATCATTTGTGGTATCAACCCTAATATAATTGGCTTGATAATATAAGGAATGCCCTTTAACAGCATTCTATTTTTTTTATACCCTCTATATCTAACAATTGCCTCACATATTCTATCTTGCATCAATCTATACTTTTTTTCCCCGTTCTCTACTTGATAATTAATCAACGGTTCTTGGATGTTATATCCTTTTAAACCACTACTATATAGTTCCATCAACAAAGTATAATCCTCACATCTCTTATTTAAAAAGTCAGTATTATAAGTAATATTTTCAAAAACATTTCTTCTGAACACCATACTTGGATGTATGAACGGTATATTCCATAGAAAATCATTTTTAGTTGGATATTCTGGCATTTTTAATACGCCCCATATCCCTTTTTCATTAAAAACGTTAGCAATACTTCCAACAAAGTCTATATTTTTATTCTCATCTAAAAAAACAATTTGTTTTTCTAGTCTGTCTATAGCAGATATATCGTCATCATCCATTCTTGCTATATAAAGTCCGCTTGCAAATTTTATACATAAATTTAATGCATATGCTAATCCATTGTTTTTTTCATATGTTATAATTTTTATTCTTTTATCTAACTTTTCCAAATCTTTTAATATTTCCAACGTATTATCTGTTGAACCATCATTACAAATTATAAATTCCCAATCTATAAATGTTTGTTGTACAATAGACATTACACTTCTATATAAATTGTCAATGTTTTTACAATTATAAACACCCATAATCACTGAAACTTTTGGCATTATTATCACCATTTTTCCGCAAAAATTCTTTATATAAAACTATACGTAGATTATTTGGCAAAATTCTAACAAAAGACCTTAAAAAAACATTTAGTGCAAATATTTTGCGGTCTATAAAATGTATTTTTAATAAATTCAATTGAAATTTAATTTCTTGTTTTAAATACAACCACCCACCACGTCTAGAAAACATATCTTCTGTAGCTCTAACATTTACTAAAAACTCTGGTAAATTTTCTGCTTTATATCCATTAAGTAACATTCTGACCCATAAATCATAATCTTCAAACCATAAAAACTCTCGATAATTTCCGCTTGATAACACAGACGACTTTTTAAAAATTACTGTCATATGCCTAAATGGATTACGTTTTTCTGCAAATTTTTTTATATCTTTATTGCTACATGGCAGTTGTGTTATAGAATCGCAATTATTAACATCCGTAGAAAATTCTTTAATCCAAGAACCTAATAATGATATATCTGGATGTTTTTCAAGATATTTTAATTGCACTTCAAATCTTGTTGCAACTGCAATATCATCTGCATCCATTCTAGCAATATACTCATTAGTACATTCTAATACGCCATCACGTAATGCTAACCCTAATCCACGATTAATTTTAAAAGATACTATTTTTACAATAGTAGGATACTGTTTTTGAAATTCATCAATACATCCGTCTAAATCGACTGTTAAATTCCCATCTTTTACAATCACAATTTCATTAGGTTTCAAAGTTTGCATCATAATACTATTTAATGCTAAAGATAAATATATTGGATTTTCTTTTTCATAAACAGATAATAGTACTGAAAATTTCAGCAACTTCAATACGCTCCCTTACATCTAATAACACTTTTTAAAGTTCTCCATAAAATCAAATTATCTATCCATATACTCCAATTACGTACATACCAACTGTCCATACATACTCTTTCAGCATATGATGTATCATTTCTGCCATTTATCTGCCACATACCAGTAATGCCAGGTTTGACCATCAGATAATCGTTTACGTATTCACCATAACGTTCCAATTCTTCTTCAATTACAGGTCGTGGCCCTACAAGGCTCATATCGCCTTTAAGAACATTAAATATCTGCGGCAGCTCATCTAAACTTGTTCTGCGCAAAAAGGCTCCGGATTTTGTGATCCTGGGGTCATTTTTCAGTTTAAAGTCGCGTTCCCACTCCGCTTTGGCTACTGGGTCATTTTCAAGCAACTCTGCCAGTTTTTCTTTAGCATCAATACACATACTACGGAATTTATAACAGGGAAACTTTTTTCCATTTTTGCCAATCCGCGTATGTTTAAAGATCACTGGTCCTGGCGAATCTTTATATATCCATATAGCTATAAAAATCAATATTGGAGATATTGCTACAGTACCAACCAATGTCAGTGCAAAATCAAATATTGTTTTTAAATACCGGTTCCACGATCTTGCTAAATTGTTTTTTAAACGCAGCAGCATTAGTTTTTCATTAAAAAGACTTTCTACTTCAATACCGCCCATTGGTATGCCAACAAGATTAGGAATAATTCCTATATTTTTTACAAGTGGCTGCACTTTATAAATCAGTCGCGTTAACTTTTCCTGTTCCAATCCCGGGGCTGCGATAAATACATGCTGAACTCCTGTCTTCAGGATAACGGCTTCTACATCAGCAAACTTACCTAAGACAGGAAATCGTTTTAAAATTCCATTTCTAACACAATTATCTTCCAAGAGGCCAATAATCTTATATCCCATACCAGCATCATTGATAATTCCTTTAACTAATAATTCTGCTGTTTTTCCGGCACCAATAATAAGTACTGGAATCCGCAACAATTGTACTTTCTCTAGAAAATTTTTTGTAAGATAACGAAATACAGTTAAATATATGAAACTGAACAGCCATAGCAGGAATATAAACATACGCGATGTAGATGCAGCAATTTGACCAATATATAAAACAATGACAATTGCTACAACAGCATAGAGTGACGCCTGAAAGATTTTTTCAATAACCTGCCAGAACTGCATCCTACGATTATAAAGCTGTTCTATATTAAGAAAAAGCAAATACAAAAGTGGAAAAACTACCCAAAAATTCAACCAGAAGATATGTAATATTCCGCCATCACTTACTATCCACTTACGTAAAACAAAAGCACTTTGTTCTGCCAAAACTATCGATAGATAGTCAATAACAAACAGAAGTGCAGACAAAAAATAATTTGTATATTTATCGTATTTAGGTATTTTAAATTTTATTTGGTTCATTTTTACATTTTATCCTTAAAATACTTTTTTGTTCCAAATATTTTCAATTAGAATTATACCACACGAGTCCCCCCCCGCAAGACATTTACAAATAAATGAATCAAACTTATTCTGGTCTTGCTATTACTTTTGCATCGCTCTCTACGCGATCGCGATGCTTAGCTAACGCGATACATGTTTGTAAAAACCCGCAGGACATAAAAAAACAACGTCGCTTTCAGCGACGTTGTTTTAATCTACATTTTTCTAACTAATCCATATATTCTTTTAATATTTTTCCAGCAAATAAATGTCACCGATTTCTTTGATTTCATTTAGCTTTTGGAGTTTATCCTTATCTTTTAAACGGCGCAGTTCCAATCCTCGTACCAAAACATATTTTTGACCAGGATCATTTAAAACTCTGGCTAAATCACCACTTTTAGGTTTTACTTCCTCACCCGGTGCACCAGTATAATACATAAAACCTGGCCTCAAAAATTTATCAACATAAACAGGTTTCTGCTGATCACATTTCGTATGATAAACTCTAACGATTTCTTTAACACTGAAACGATTGGCAACCATTGGCAACAAAAAGGAAAATGCAATTACCATTGTCAAAACACCGGTAACCACATGCAGCCAAGCTGAAAAATTAATATCGCGATAACGCCACAACGCCCAAACTATACTTACGCCCAAAATAAAAGTTACGCTGCCCAACACAATTCCTCCGAAAGCAACTTCAGGCAATTGCTGCCCGCCAATAACCCATCCGGCTGTAAGCAATAAAAACATTATTCCGCTGCCAAAAATCCAGGACCAACGGATACCATAATTTTCTTTTTGCATTCTGGCAATATTCCAGCCAATCACAATCGCCAGCGCTGGAAACATAGGTAAGATATAAGAAACGAGCTTCGTTTGAGAAATAGTAAAAAATATCAGTACGAAAAGCCACCAGATATTCACGAAAAGCATTTTTTCCAGATCATCAGATCTGCTATCTGTAATTGATGCTTTAATAGATTGCAGTAACAGCCCTGTCCAGGGAAACAAACCCAGGATTATAACAGGAAAATAATACCACCACAAAACCCGGGTCGGATGCTCAGGCGTTGTAAAGCGGGTAAGATTATGAAACCCTAAAAATGTATTAATAAATTCCATTCCATGCACTTGATACATCAAATAATACCACGGTGCCGCAATAAAAAAATACAGCAGTAATCCGCGTAAACAGTGCATTTTAAAAAGCCTCTGCCACTGCCCGGTACAAAGAATATGCAGAAATATTATCGCGCTTGGAAAAACGATCCCGATCGGCCCTTTTGTTACCGTGGCCAGTGCCATACACACATACATCAGCCAATACTGCTTATGCAAGTAGCATAATAAAGACCCGGTCAGGAAAAACAACAGCGTCGTATCTGTTACCGCCGCCTTGCCAAGATAAAAGAACTGTACAGATGTCGCTAAAACGAGCGCCGACCAAAAACCAGTTCTTTCGTTAAACAGCCTGGTAATAGAACAATAAAGCATTATTACAGTCAAAAAGGCCATTAATGCTGCAGGAAAACGCGCTGCAAACTCTCCATCCCCAAACACATGCATTGCACCAGCTACAAGCCAGTAATACATTGGCGGTTTGTCAAACCAATATTCATTATAAATACGCGGCGAAAGATAATCATTAAACTGGATCATCTCACGCGCAGTTTCAGCATATACCGGCTCATCCGGGTCAAGCAGCGGTATACTGCCTAATCCAAAAAAGATATTGAAGGCAACTATAATTGCTAAAACGAGCAAGCTTCCCTTCTCGATCCTATTCATTATTTTCCTACTTTCCCCGTTTTACATAATCATGGTAAGTTTTTTGGATACCTTCTTTTAACTGCATCTGCGGAGTTACAGCAAGTATTTCCTTTAAACGTGCATTAGACAGCGCAGAACGGAAGATATCACCCTGCCGCGTTTCCGCATAACGAACTTCAAGTTTATCAGCAACAACTTCGGCAAAGGCGCCCAAAAGTTGATTTACCGAAGTTTCATGCTCTGTAGATACATTGATAGTCTGGTATCCCCTGGCTGCCAATCCCGCTTTAATAGCTGCTGCAACATCGCCTGCATAGACAAAGTCACGCGTTTGTTCCCCATTACCATAAACGGTCACAGCTTTTCCTGCTGCCAAAAGTTTACAGAAAATACTGACGACACCACCTTCGCCGCCTTCCCCCTGACGTTCGCCGTAAACATTCGCAAAACGAAAAACAACTGTATTGATACCATAAAGCTCGTGGTAAACACGTAAATAATGCTCTGATGTCATTTTTGTAATACCATAAAACGACATTGGCATCAATGCAAGGTCTTCATGTAAAGGAACATTTTCATTATTGCCATATACTGCCGCACTGGAGGCAAATAAAACTGTTTTCACCTTATACTTGCGGCAATTTTCCAACACATTGATCAAGCCTGCTAAATTGATTTCGCAATCTTCATCAGGATGTTCGATTGAATAAGGTACCATTGTCTGGGCAGCCAAATGCACAACTGCATCAAAATTTTCTTTTTGAAATAACGCTTCTATTTCCTGCGAACGTATATCCGCTACGACAAGTCTCATTCCTTGAGGTACATTTTCTCTGAACCCGCTTGAAAGGTTATCTAAAACTACAACTTCATAATTTTTATCACTATTTAACAGCTCTAATAAATGCGAACCGATAAATCCAGCACCGCCGGTAACTAAAAGCTTCATTGTTGATCTTCGCCCTTCCTGAGATTTTTCATAGATAAAACATTAGAGCCAAAGGCGCGTATTGAAACTACTGCCCCTAATAAAAACGGCAGGTATTCAGCTGTAAACCGCCATAAAACTGCCATAATACCAACAAGACCACCAGGCAGCAGCTCAGAAAATAATACAACGAAGCCCGCCTCTGCGACCCCTGAACCTCCGGGAGTTGGTGAAAAATACAGTACCAGATTCAGCAAAACCATTCGCCCCATAACCTGCAGCCAGTCAAATTTGATATTCATACCCAGAAAAAACATTGGTACAGTAGCATAAATACATAACAGACTGAGCCCCGATTCAATAAAGGCACGCATTACTTTCAAAGGATTTTTACCCATAATAAAAGACGCCTGTTTAAATTCTTTATACCAAATAAAACAATTCCTCCTGAAATCGCGCGAGAAATTGTTCGTTAACCCAATGATCCAAAACTCCGGATATCTGGTCCTCATAAGCAGCACTGCTGCAATCGGCAGCGAAACAAATAAAACAGATACAATAGTAATGACACTGGTCGGCATCCAGTCAACCAAAGCATGATCACTATGCAGAACAAACGGCACCAGCAAAATCAAAAAAGTGATCGACATAATCGTACGCACAAAAACAACGACCGTGGCCTTTGCTACCGGCACGCCCGCCTTGCGCATGAACATGATCTGAGCTACAGCACCGCCGCTGGCTCCGGGGGTAACAAGCGCCAAAAAATAATTGCTTAGAACAACGTTCACCACTTGTCTGGTAGTTAGCTTTTCATCAGTCACAGCAGCCAAAGTCATCAGCCGCAAACCATCAAAAACCAATCCCAATCCCAAAATGCCAAAGGCCGCAGCAATACACCACGGTTCAAACATCGTCAGATATTCTAACGCTCTTATATCAAATGTAAAATAAATAACTGCCGCAGAAATAGCAATAACAAAAACAAACATCCATAGCAACCTGCGGATCAATTTTCTGTGCATATCAAAGCCCACCAAAGTTTATCAAAGTTACTTTCTTCTGCTCCAATAAACATTTATTTTTTTCAGAAAGAAAAGCCTGAAGCTCATCTTCCCAATGATACTGCCAGGAAAAAGTTTTTTCCAAAGACTCTGCATCCATCCCCGGATGAGTCATGATCTCACTTACGCCATCAGGCAGATTCCTAATGATTTCACCTACTAAGAATTCGTTTAAATTACCTCCGGCCAGCATTCCAAAAAAATGCTGTGGATAGACAAAATGGGCCTGTCTGGCTTTCATTTTCGCCAAAGCACTGCAAAAGCTTAAGCCTTCACGGCCGATCAGGCGGCCAGCAGTGCTGTTAAATCCACCGCGCCAAAACCAGCCTTCCTGCGGCATCCTAATTTTTTTAATACCAAATGCACTGCACAAATCCAATACGATGTCGGCGATTCCCGGCAGTACATGCAGATGCTGATGGCTGTCGACATGAGTTATTTCCAGACCACAGCTTAAGCCGCGTTCTATTTGTGCTTGCAGTTCGCTGACGACTTCTGATTTTTTTATTCTGCCAGCATACCACCGTTTGGCAAAAACTGTATAATCAGCAGGCAAAAGCCCATCTTCATCAACAAGTGTTCGCAGCTGCCGTGCTTGTAAAAGCGGTTTACCACCTCCTACTAAAGTAAGATGGATACCTACTCCTAAAGCAGGTGTTGCTTTCGCCTGAAGTACTGCGTCATCAAAAGCAGCGCCGCTGCACATTAAAGACGTACTGGTAATAAAACCGTCCCTGCAGCCTTTTATAATACCAGCATTGATTGCCGGATGCAGTCCGAAATCATCAGCATTAACAATTAATTTTTTCATATATTTCAGCCTCCTGAAAGGCTCTAGATTTTTTTATAATTTGCAAAATGGACTTTTACAAGCCGTTCCAGGGCACCGCGTCCCAATTCTTTCAGCAGCTCGCGTGCACAGTTTGTCGCAGCGTCACTGCCGCCTTTAGGCAATTCATTTCGCCCAACCTGCTCGGCCAGCTCCTGCATTATTTCCAAAAATTTAGCCCGCGCCAATACTGAAGCAGCCGCCACAGCAATATCTGCCTCGGCCCTGTGCTGCTGTACTATATTAACATCAGGAAATTCCTGCTGTAAGCTGGCGCGGATGTCGTTAGACGCTGTAAATTGATCAACCAGCGCATAATTACATTGCGGGCATTGCCGCAGAACATTTCGCAGTACAGCTATGTGACCATTGCTTAACAAATGGTTGAGATTTTTTCCATCTGCACGCATTTGCTGATAACGAAAATTATACATTTCCGGCTTCAAAGCTAAAACCGTGTTGATCGGAGCAGCTTCGACAATCAGCTCTGCCAGCCGCAGAACTTCTTTATCATTGATCAGTTTGCAATCCCTGACTCCCAAACGGACTAGTTTTTCAGCCGTCGTAATATCTACTAATACTGCTGCAACGACTAAGGGTCCGAAAAAATCTCCTTTACCTGATTCGTCACTGCCTGCCCAAATACCTTTAAAATCGGCACAATTTCGTAAAAGTGTATAGTCATTTCCAATAGCCTGTACGATATCCCCTTTATCGGCAGTATCTTTTCCTGTCAAAACTGCTTCCAGCTGGGACCTCAATTCTGAAGCCGTACCGCCCCAAACAAACTTAATCCCCTTTTTACCATTATATACTGATAATACTACTTTACTATCACTGTTTGTTACTGTCAACTGTATACCATACTGCAGCTTTTTTTCAGTAATTGTAAGATTGGCGTCAAAACTTTTGATCTGCTTTTTTAAATTGTCGATATAAGCAGCAAAATCACTGTTCAAGTTGTGCCTCCGCAGCAGCTGCTGCTGCCTGCATAATAGTTTTCAGGCTGTGTCCGCTTTTTAAAGCCAAAACTTTACAATCCTCAAATTCAGGAGCAATATTCACAATTTTCCCATCCATCTGTGCATATTTAATTCTCACTTCACCTTCAGGCAACGACACAATAGTAACCTTCCTGTAATTGATATGACGATGCACCGCATAATAACGTACTCCCAGCGACGTTGTTTCAGTCAGCAAAATATCAGTCAGCTGATCCAGGTTCTGAGGATCGAGCAGCACCGATAAAGTTTGGGCAGGCCGTCCTTTTTTCATAATGATCGGAGTCAGCCAGCAATCCAAAGCACCCGCCTGCAGTAAGCGTTCCTGCACATAAGGGTACAATTCGCCATTCATATCGTCAATATTACATTCGGCAACAAGTAATTCACCACCGGCTTCAGCTTCCAATTCGCCGATACTGATACGCAGGACATTGGGTATTTCCAGATCCCAGGTCCCGGCGCCATAAGCAATTTTACTGCCGCTAAAGCCCTGTGGAATATCATTTGTACTGACTGCTAAAACCTTCATCAGTGCAGCACCAGTCGGTGTAGTAAGCTCTTTTTCGATCTTTCCTTGGCTGTGCTGCAGCCCTTGTAACAGCTCTGCCGTCGCAGGAGCCGGCACTGGCATCAGTCCGTGTGCACAATTTACAAAGCCGCTGCCTGTATGGATATTGGAAACAAAAATCTTTTCTATCCCCAAATATTCCAAAGCCAAAACGCAGCCCGCAATATCAATAATCGTGTCGATTGCTCCGACTTCGTGAAAATGCACTTCATCAACAGTTTTTCCGTGAACCTTAGCTTCAGCTTCTGCTAAAGCTGTAAACACCTGTAAAGACTGCATTTTGATTTTATCATGCAAGTCAGAATGTGTAATAATATGGGCTATATCATGCAGATTGCGATGTTCATGGTGGTGATGCACAGGTTCTTCAGACACTTTCACCTGATGGCAATGCTGAGCGCAATCGGAATGATGTTCATGGTTATGCCCTGTATCGCCATGTTCGTGATGATGGTGACCAGCGTGGGTATGTTCATGCCGATGTCCAATTGTGACATCATGTTGATGTTCATCTGGCAGCAAGACATTAAAATAGTTCGCATCAATCCCACATTTATTAACACGTTTGTTGATCAGTTCATACTCTCCCAAGTGCAGCTTTTTCATCTCAGACGCCAGATGATCGAACGGTACACCTGCATCGATCAAAGCTCCCAGCAGCATATTGCCGCTGATACCCGCAAATGCTTCTATATAGATTGCTTTCATTACATCACCTCATATGATTGATAATACTTGCCATACGCCCCGCTCCAAAACCGTTATCGATATTAACAACAGCCACACCGGCCGAACAGCTGTTGAGCATGCCCAAAAGTGCCGATAGCCCCTGAAAGTTAGCGCCATAACCGACACTGGTAGGCACCGCTATTACAGGTCGTTCCACCAAGCCGCCGACAACGCTTGCCAAAGCGCCTTCCATTCCGGCAACGACAATAACTACATTAGCATTTCTGATCAAATCAAGTTTATCAAACAGTCGATGAATACCAGCCACACCTACGTCGTAAACCCTCTCTACCTGATTGCCCATGATCTCAGCAGTCAATGCCGCCTCCTCTGAAATAGGCAGATCGCTTGTACCAGCCGTCACAACGGCGATATAACGCTTATCATCTTTTGGAAGAGGTTTACGCTCTACAAAAATCAAGCGCGAATTTTTATGATAAACCGCATCGGGCAGCACCTTCTGCACCGCTGCAAATTTATCGGCATCAGCACGTGTTCCCAAAATATTATTGTGTACCTGTGCCAGCTTTTCCATGATCGCAGCAACCTGCTCTACTGTTTTACCCTCGCAGTAAACAACCTCGGGAAACCCCTGACGCAGACTGCGGTTATGATCCAGTTTCGCAAAACCAAGGTCAGTATAATCCGCAGCATGCAGCTTTTCCAAAGCTGTTTTAGCGTCGATAGTGCCTGCTTTATAACTTTCCAAAAGCGCCAGCAAATTTTCTTCGTAAGTCATATTATAATACTTCCTTAACTATGATTTATGCAAATGTTTCTCTTTCCATTCCTCGCTCAGCAAATATAACAGCGGCACTACAACCAGAGTCAGCAAAGTCGACGTCGTCAGACCGCCAACTAAAACCACGCCCATAGACTGGCGCAACTCAGCACCGGCACCAAGACCCAAAGCAATTGGCAGCATACCTAAAATAGTCGAAAGCGTTGTCATAAATATCGGACGAATACGCAAAGCGCAAGCTTCACGCAAGGCCTCGCGCAAAGGCATACCCTTAGCCCGTGCCTGATTGGCATAGTCGACCAGCAGGATCGCATTTTTTGTAACCAGACCCAGCAGCATCGTAAAACCGATCAGCGACATCATATTTGCAGTCTGCCCTGCTACCATCAAACCTAAAACAGCACCGATAATCGCAAACGGCAGTGACATCATAATTACCAAAGGCTGCATAAAGCTTTCAAACTCTGCTGCCAGAACCATATAGATCATAATAATAGCTAAAATAACCGCCTTCGCGATCTCACTAAAGGCTTTTGCCATTGTATCAGCCTGACCGATCATTTTATAACGGTAACCGACCTGCATATTCATATCCGGGATCATCTCCGTCTGGATCTTCTGGATCAAATCGCCCGGAGTAATACCGACTGTATTAGCATAAACAACGATCTGGCGCTGTCTGTCCTCACGGTCAATACGTGTAGGGCCGGACGAGAAATACACGTCAGCTACATCGCCCAACCGGACAAACTTCCCTTCCGTATTGGAAACACGCAGATTGGCAACGTCATTGATATCACGACGATGCGCAGCATCCAACTGTACAATTATATCATAGTCGTTATCACCGATAGTAAAACTATTGCTTGTGCTTTTGCCTAAAAAGGCCATTTCCACAACTTTACCAACGGAAGTTGAATCAAGCCCCATTGCGCTCGCACGCAGCGGATCGACCTTAACGATGATCTCCGGTTCTTCTTCCGATGAAGAAATATCAACATCAGTAGAACCTGGAACCTGTCTGATCCTTTCCGCCAGATCCTGAGCATAAGTTGTCAGCAGCTCAAGATCACTGCCGCGCAGACCTACCTGCACCGGTCTGCTGTCACCGCGTCCGCCGCCCTGGTTACTGACGACTGCGACTTTCAATTCTTCGACATTACCAAATTTACGGCGCAGCTCATCCATAATATCGATCATACTGCGATCTCTGTCAGACGAAGGAATAAGCTTGACATCGATATTGCCTTCGTTAATAGGCACGCGCGAACCGCCTAAGCGCATCGCTGCAATCCTCACCTCCGGCATTTGCAGGATTTCTTCTTCCAACGGCAATGTCAGCTCCTTCATTCGCTCGATACTTGTACCGGCAGGAGCTTTAACACTGACGGAAAATTCTCCGGAATCGTATGTCGGCTGGTATTCTGTACCAATAAAAGGTAACAGAAAAAGATTAAAAATAAGTGAAGCAACAGAAATCAGAACTATTTTCCACGGATGCTGGAACGCAAATACCATTAATTCATCATACATCCGGCAAACAACCTGAAACCCGGCTTCAAATTTATCCAGACAAATCTGTACTACTTTTGGACGCGGATGTTTATAAGGTTTGGCATGTTCTTCACGATAATCCTTCAGCCAATAAGCCGAAATCATTGGTGTAAGCGTGTAAGCAGCCATCGTCGAAAATGCCAGTGCAAAAGCAACAGTTAAGCCGAACTGTTTGAAAAATTGTCCAACGACCTCACCCATGGAACCGATCGGTACGAAAACTGCCATAAGAGAAAGTGAAGTAGCAAGAATAGCCAGAGATAACTCTTCCGTAGCATCCTGAGCAGCCTGAATCGGCGACTTACCCATTTCCATATGCCGGAAAATATTTTCAATCAAAACGATAGCATCGTCGATAAGGATGCCGACTGCCAGGCTCAAAGCCATCAGCGACATATTATTCAGCGTAAAGTCCATCGACTTCATCAAAAAGAACGTGGCAATAACGGAGGTCGGTATAGAAAGGCCGCCGATGATCGTAGCCCGAAAATCGCGCAGGAACATATAAGTTATCAAAAGCGCCAGAAAGCCGCCGAAAAGTATAGCATTCCAGACATCGGCAACATTCTCGCGGATATAAGCAGACTGATCGCGTACGACATCGACCTTGATATCCTTAGGCAAATCATTTTCCATCATTTGTTCCATAGAAGCGTTGACACCGTCAACAACATCTACAGTATTGGTCTTAGACTGCTTCCTTACCAAGACCATAACGCTGGGTACTTTATTAGAACGGGAATAGGTGTCTTCGTCTTCCCAGCTGTCAACAACCTTCACAACATCTGAAAGCTGGATCGGGCGACCATCCTGATTGGCAATAACGATGTTTTTAATATCGTCGATATTTTTATATTTGCCTAACGTACGGACTGTTATTTCCATATCGTTATAACGGGCCTTACCGCCAGGAGTATTGATATTTTCACTGTTGACCTTATCTAAGATAGTCTGAAAGGAAATATTATAACTGTTCAGCTTCTCAGGATCGGCAATCAGTTTGATCGCACGCAGGCTGGCGCCGACAACAGATACTTCGGACACGCCTTCGACACGCTGCAGTTCTTCTTTAACAACGTCTTCAACTATCTTACGGGTTTCTTCACGGCTGCGCGAATCAGAAGCAAAAGTAAATGCCGCTATCGACTGTGACGAAATATCAAAACGCTGTACAACCGGCTCATCGATGTCGTCAGGCAAACGCCGGCGTACCGACGCAACCTTTTCACGCACCTCACTGGCCATCTCGCGCGGGTCAACACCCAGCTCAAATTCCAGCGTCGTCTGCGAATAACCTTCGCGTACAGTTGACGACAGGGTTTTAATACCTGCAACCTGGCTGACGCGATCTTCAATAGGTCTGGTTATCAGAGTTTCCATTTCCTCAGGTGACGCGCCTGTATAGGTAACAGTAACACTTACCAGAGGCAGTTCAACGTCAGGATACAAATCGACACCCAAATTAGGATACGACTTAATGCCGAATACTACTAAAAGCAGTACAAACATCGTCGTAAAAACAGGTCTGCGTATAAATGTGCCTATCATTTTATTTAGCACCCTGTCCTTCTAATTTGATCTTACTGCCTTCACGCAATTTATTCTGACCGCCGGTAACGATCCGGTCGCCATCACTCAAACCATCTAAAACTTCTACCATATTATCATTGACAAAACCTATTGTTAAAACTCTGCGGCTGACGACACCATCATCATCAACAACAAAAACCGTACGCTGATCTTCACGCATTACAATAGCGCTCATAGGAATAACTAATGCATTCTCTTTCGGCTCGGCTGTAATGACAACATTGGCATAAACACCGCCGCGTAATTTACCGGCACTGTTGTCCACTGTCACCTCAGCAGCAAAGGTCCTTGCCGGCATATCTGCTACCGGCGAGATACGTGTGATCATACCGCTGAATTTATCATCAGGATATGCGGGCACAGTAATATCAGCCAATCCGCCAACAGCAATATTGCTGATCTGACCTTCCGGGATATTTATTTTAGCAGTCAATTCAGAAATATCGGCAATATTAAACAGCGCTGTGCCAACTTTAGCATAATAACCTTCCTGATAATAACGTTTAGAAATAATACCGTCCTGCGGCGCAGTTACACTGGCTCCGCTCAGCTTATCCTGCATATTGTCCCACACGCCCTGCGCTTCTGAAAGCTTGCCCTGCGCATTGTTTCTGGCAAAACGGTAATTATCTACTGTCTGCTCCGAAACAGCGCCCTTTTCATATAATGCCTGATAGCGCTGCAGCTCGCGTTCAGCTCTTTCCAAAGTCGTTTGGGCATCCATCAAAGAACCCTTAGCCGATAACAAATTAGCCGTCTGTTCTGTCTGCTCTAAATGAGCCAGCACAGTGCCAGATGTGACCTTGTCACCTTCATTAACATAAACCTTCTCTACCCTGCCATCTATTTTAGCTGCCACATCGGCCTGCCAAACAGGATCAAGGCTGCCCGCAAAACGCATAACAGGAGTAATACTCTGCCGCTGCGGGAAAGATGTGGCCACCGCAATATTCTGCCCTTGCGAAACACGGTTCGCACGCTCGTTGTTAGCCTGGATATTACCATAAATACGATAAGCAATAATTGCTAAAAGAACCAGGGATGCGATAATTGCAATACGAACTTTTGTATTCTGCCAAATCATTTTTTTACTCCTCAATTTATCGAAATAAAGGTATTTTTATTTATAATAACAGATATTTTAATTATACAACTTTTCCATATAGAATAGCAAGAAAATTGCAGGCTGAAGCAGCGCTTTCACAGTCTTTTCAACGGTTATGCCATGCAACATAAAAAGACCCCTGCTGCAGAAAAACAACAAGGGTCTAATAATATAACGTTTACTCTATTTTTTTGCTTCGTCTATTGCCGCCATATTAGCTGCGTCACGTTCTTTTACGCGATCCAGGCCAGTCTTTTCACCAGCGGCGCCAGTATTCATTTTCCCTAAGGCGTCCTTCAGCGAATAAACGGTAAATTCAGCCGTCATATCCAGATTTCCCGAAGCATCATTTTCTTTAACGGTATTAACACTGGCTTTGTTCAATTTTGCAAACCTCGTACCGTTTTCTACCTTCTGCAAAAACTCGACCATTTTATAATAGTTGCCGCTGATAGAAATATTGAGCGGTACTTCGTAAGCTCCATTTACCTGTTTTAAATTGCCACTCGGAGGCTTAACACTTTTGAACTGAATTCCGCATTCCTTTGAAAGGTTAGAATATTCCTGTACTAATTCAGGCACAGTTACTATATCAGGCAACAGCTTCTTAGCTTCAGCAAGGTAGCCTTCCTGCTTCGCTGCAAAAGCATTATAATCCTTATTCTGTTCAGCAAATGTCTGATAACTGGCTAAACGCTGCTGCGCCTGTGTCAATTCCTGCTCATTTTTCTGAATGTCTTCACGCAGCGGCTGCATGATATACAGAACTACAAAAACAAGCAGCAGTACCGAACCTAACAATAACAACGAATATTTACTGTTTTCTGACATATTGCTGTCAGGCATTTCTAATTTCACTTCTTCACCCCACTTCTCTGAATTTCCAAAGTAAAATCAATAACGCCAGCAGTACTGCTGTTATTATTGTTGCTTTCATCAGCAGAAATCAGCTGCACATTGGCAATATCAGGCCGTGCCTGTAAAAGACTGATGAATTTAACAATATCGTCCATTTTCATGGCTTTACCGGCAATGCTCATCTGATCTGGCTTATTGCCCTGTTTAACACTTGTCAGCCAGCAGCCGTAGGGTGTAACATTGCCCAGTTCAGCAAGGGAACGGCTCCATACGATGCGGTCTTTAGAAAGATTGCGTACGATAGTATTGCGTTTATTTACTTCCGCATTCTGCTGCTGAGCTTTATCAAAACGCTCCTGCCAGACTTTCATTGAAACGATACCTTCATTCACATCGCTGAGCTTACTTTCAGTATACTTGAACATTGCCAAATGGTAACCCCACAGTAAAATGCTCAGTCCTAAAAATACATAAGCTATAATACGATAAAGTTTCCATGTAGGAAACTCACTTTTGCGCCTGTACTCAGGTAAAAGATTGATTCTAATCATCTGCTTCCCCTCCGTACAAAGCAGCGCCTATTGCAACAGTCAGCGCTCCCAGATATTTTTTCAGTTCTCTCTGATCAAGTTTATCTGCAAAAGTAACTGCTTGACGCAGATCGTTAACGACAACCTTCATTTCCATACCTTCGCTCAAAAATTCGGACAATCCGGCCATATTTGCACCGCCGCCTGCCAAAACCAGATGCGTAAATCTTGCATCCTTTTTATTGATCAAATAATATTCACAGGTTCTGCGTACTTCACGTCCCAGATTTTCAACCTCGTTGAAAAATTCTGCAAATTTAGTTTTATCTGTTTCCAGGCTGCTCAAAAGCAGCTCATCTTCCAGTTTGATCTTTTCAGCAGCCGTCAGGTCAACGCCAGCACCATTAGCAATAGCGGCATTAAACATCTGCCCTCCCTGGGGAATACTGCGCTGCGCAACAGGAGCACCGTTCTGAAAAATAGTCAGCATCGAATATGAACGCCCTATATCAAGCAAAACGAAGTTTTCCAACTGCCTGGGCAAGGTTCTATAAGCAGACAAAACTTCGATATCAATACCAATAGTATGCCAGGCCAGCGCATCACTGATTTCCAGCAGTGAATCAATAACATCCTTAGGTGAAGCAACCAAAAGCACAGGCTGCAGACCTTCATTAGTATATGCCCCAAATTTAGCCGAATCCACATAATAAGTATCAGCTTCATAAGGAACATACTGACTGGAATCCCAAGCTACAGACTGTTTCATTTCTTCGTCAGGCATTTCCGGCATATCGATCTCACGTACAAAAGCATTACGGCCGCCTACAGTAAAAACCGCATGCCTGGCATTAAAATCATATTTTGCCACCAAGCCTTTAATAAAGCTTATCATCGCATCACTGTTACGGACAAATCCGTTATTGATAAGCTCCAGTGGCAGCTCTGCTACAGCAAAACAACTAACTACAGGCTTACTGCCTGTTTCTATCTGCACCATTTTTATACTTCCGGTGCCGATATCGACGCCAACTATTTTTGACGGCTTTGTGTGAAACATTCTTTTTACGATGGCTTGCACATTCACTTGCGCAGACCTCCTTGATTCGTATAAATAAAATCAGTTTTAATACTATATTTTATAAATTATATCATAAATTCATAAACTCATACAAACAAATTCCAGTAAAAATAAATTAAATATGGAGAAAACAAAAGCGCAATATAAGCTCCGATACATAAAAACGGTCCAAACGGAATCGGATCTTTACGCTGCTTGATACCGGAAGCCAGCAGCAGCACCCCGATTATCCCCCCCAAAACAAAAGCAAGCATCAGACAAACGATACTCGCCTTAAACCCAAGCCAAACGCCTAAAACAAAACTGAGCTTAACATCGCCAGCACCCATGCCACCGCGGCTCAGCAAAAATATCAGCAGCATCAGCCCACCGGCAAATAAAGCCCCATATAAAGAATCCCACATGTCCGGTAAAGCATAATAGGCATAAATGATACCTGTCGGCAGCACCAGCATCAAAATTTCATCCAGCAGAATTTGATGATCAAGATCAATAAAAGCCTGTACGATCAGGCAAGCTACAAAAAAGAAAACCAGTATTATTTTTAAGCCAGGCAAATAATACAAGCCGCACAAGGCAAATAAAATACCTGTCAAAAGCTCTACCAGCATATAACGGGCGCTATAAGCAGCATTACAGTAGCGGCACCTGCCGCGCAGCAAAAAATAACTTAGAACAGGTATCATATCCAGAGCCCCTAACCTGTGTCCGCAGCTGCCGCAGGCTGACGGAGGGCTGATAACAGATTTCCCCAGCGGCAGCCTGTAAATACAGACATTCAAAAAACTGCCGATAACTATGCCGATGACAAAATATAAACCAAATAACAAATACACAAAACCACGCTCCAACATAAAATATACTGTAAATTATAGTACTTTCAGTTAATTTCAGCACAAAAAGAACTGTCAAAATATATTACATAAAAGACAAAACCAGACACCATTGCTGTCTCTTGATGCCTAAATCATAGTTTTCAAAGCGTCATTTAAACACCGATTTTTGAATAACAACGATGCTTTTCTTGATATACCACCTTGAATATACCGACAGAAAGTTTAACAACAATAATAAACAAAATCCTCATATCCAATTACATTGATTAATATTTATTATATCACACAAACAGGATGATATTTATTAATTTAAGAAAACATACCTTTAAAAATATATGCTCAGAATAGTGATTACCAGGATAGATAAAGTATTTGCCTTTACAATCACTTACTGCTTAAGCAGGTAAACAAAAGCAGCAGTATTATCAACTACTGCTGCTTGGCATTTATCAACATAATTCCAGATTCATTCTATAAAAGCAGATTTAATTATTTCCATAAACCTGCTCTTTTGTATAATAACCGCTTTCGATCAATATCTTGTCAATATTTTCTTTTGTTACCATTTCACCAGTAATCAAATAAGCCTTGATTTTTTCTCCCTTCTCATTGGCGATTTCTGAATTGGCAGTTACTTTTTCGCCTTTAGCAAGTGCAACAGCCTGATCAACCGCAGCTGACGCCATATTTTTCAAGTCCATATACACTGTTGCATCCTGCGTTCCTGCAACAAGTCTTTTAACCGCCGCCAGTTCTGCATCCATACCGACAATGATAACATGATTTTTTAATCCCAGCTCCTGTACTGCAGCAGCGGCACCGCCAGCCAAACCATCATTCGGACACAAAACTGCATCTAATTTCATGTCATTCGCTATAACAGCTTTTTTTACCATTTCCTTGGCCGTATCAGCGGACCACCCCGGTACATAATCATTCAATATTACATTGACGCCCGTTCCGACCATTGGTTCAATGTATTTATTGGCCCCATTGTATAAAAAGTGAGTATTAAAATCACCTTTATCACCCTTCAAAACAATAAAATTACCCTTATAAACACGCTCTGATAAATGCTTGCCCAGGTTCTGCCCAATTTTATAAGTATCATAACCAATAAAAAGATCCGTCTGAGGATTTAAAATAGCCCTACTATATGAGACAACCTTAACGTTTTTCTTTTTTGCATAATCTACTATATCATCAACCTGACGTAAATCTCTGGGAATCATAATCAATACATTGATGCCGCTGTCAATAAGTTCAAAACAGTCTTCACGCCATGTCTTAGGTGTATCAGTAGTATTAAAACGAACAGTTATATCTGCTCCGAGTTCTTTAGCACGATCTTCCATAAACTGTTTTTCTTTCACCCATCTTGTAGCACCACCAACACCAAAAGAAACTCCCAGCTTGGGTTTCTGAGGCTCGCTGCTGCAGCCCACAGCCAGTATAAAAATTGCCACAGCCCCAATAATACATACGATTTTTTTCAGCATAACTTACCCTCCCTGAAAAGCTCGGCAAATTTACTTTCTTCCATTGGTCTGGCAAAATAATAGCCTTGAGCAATATTACATCCGCATTCACGCATCAGACTGACATTCTCCCCTGTTTCAACGCCTTCTACCACCAGACTGATATTCAGCTTGCGAGCCATTTCTACAACTGAAACAAAAATAATATTACGTTTTTCGTTATCAGCAGCTTCCTCTAAAAAAGCTCTATCTACTTTTAAAGTATCTATCGACAAGTCTTTCAACATATTCAAAGAAGAATAACCGGAACCGAAATCATCCATTGCCACAGCGACGCCATATTCACGAACTTTCTCTGTAAAATCATAAATAATACTGAAATTATCAAAAATAGCGCTTTCCGTTAGCTCCAATTCAATCAAATGCGCTGGCACCTGATATTTTTCCATTTTCTGTAAAAGTGTCGGTAAAAATTTTTCATTTGAAAAATGCAAACGTGAGAAATTTACAGAAATCGGCACACATTCAACACCGGCATCCAATGAACTTCGCAAGAAAGCTAATACTTTTTCAAAAACAATCATATCCAAATCTGTAACTAAACCAGTTTTTTCGCTTAAGGGTATAAAATCGCCCGGCGCAATCAGTTTATTATCTCTGGTTCGCCAACGGATCAATGCTTCTGCACCAACCAGCTTACCACTGTTGATGTCAACTTTAGGCTGGTAGAAAGCTACAAACTCATCATTTTTAATTGCAAGTTTTAAATCCCGTTTCAGTTCTTCATTATGAGCAGTCATATCATCAAATTTCTTGGAATAATAGACCACGTGCTGATTCAGCACACCTTTAATCGTCTGCGCCACAACGCTGGCCTTGTCGACCATAAGATTAATATTTTCATCGTAGTCTTTGATAACATAAACGCCAGCCGAAAAATGCAGTATCAGATTTTCTTCTGTGATATTTCTGATCGCTGAAAATAACGCTTCGATTCTTTCTTCATCTGCATCCAGTAAGAAACATACAAAACGGTCACCGGAAATACGTGCCGCAGTTTCGCCTGGCTGCATCCAGACGCTGACTGAACTGTATATTTGCCGCAAAATCTTATCGCCGCAGGCAAACCCGTAAAAATTGTTGATATATTTAAAGTTATCTACATCAAAACTCAGAATATAAAATTGCTTGTTTATTTTGTTGCTTAACGTCTCCTGTACATCAACAAGAAATTTATTATAGGTATTGCCCCCTGTCACATTATCTACAAAAGCAATTTTTTCCAAAACCCGTTTCTGTCGACGCTTGTTCCAGGCAAAATAACAGATACTTACCAAAAAGATAAGTACAAGCGAAACCATAACCATGTAAAAAATCTTCATAACTATATTTCCGTTTTCGGCAATGACATCAGTAGGAACGCTCGTTACCAGATACCAGTCATGTACCTGTTCAATAGGAGTATAAGCAGAGAATGTTTTTTCACCATTGACCGCATTTTCCATAAAACCGCTTTTATTGGCTTTAATGTCATCTTTCATTTTACGAACAGCTTCAACGTTTCCGTATTCGTAAACATCACGAAAATAATTATCCGATTTTAAAGCACAATTAATGTGTTTGGTATGCAGGATAATATAACCTTCACTATTGATAACATACATATACCCTTTAGACGAAAATAACGAAGCCGCAAACAGCTCATTCATCTGTTTATCCGTATAGATTTTCTGAATCGTACCGATGATATTATTATCGTAATACAACGGCACGCTGCCGACAAAAATATATTCGCCGTTGATTCTTGAAATAGTCCGTTCAGAAATATTAGAAATACCATCAATAGCTAATTTAAAATATCGGCGTCCTGAAATATCTATATGCGTGTCGCCATCTACATAAGCAAGTCCATTTTTATTTGCTAAGAACAAACTATCATCAATGCTGTTTTTAGAATAATCCTCTAAAAATTTATTGATATCCGCTTCTTTGGTGATATTCTTATTTTTCAGTCCGTCAGATATTTTATTACTGATAATATCCAGACGATTAAGATCCAAAAGCAGTTTACTGGTAATAACGTTCTTATTTTGCGAAACTATTTCTTCAAGGTTATTTCTGGAATCACTGTCAAGTAAATTTTGAACATATCCCAACAAAAAAACAATAACACCAAATAAAATGATGTTAAATACAAAAACAGATATCAAAAAAGGTTTTTGTAAAATTTTATCAAAATTCATGACAGATCCCATCCGGCTTCGTTAGAAGTATAAAAAAATTAAATATCACTTTTTTTCACTATGGTATTACATTGAACAATTACTTATCAATAAATTTCAATATCTTTATTTCTTTTTATTTAGCAACTAAATATTATTTTCATAAATATATTTTTAAGTTTTATTTTAAATATTTTATCACTTTATTTATCTTTTATCAACTTAAAATAATAACCCCGTTCCCTTTTTGGGAACGGGGTTATTATAAAAACGGTTTGATTTATAAATTTGATTTATAAAATAGAAGCTTCATTTACTTCTTCAATATCATTTTTTTCAGCATAGCCTGTCAGGGCCAAAGTCAAAGCACCGTCACCAGTTACATTGCAGGCAGTACCAAAGCTGTCCTGCAGTGCAAAAATCGTCAACATCAAAGCCGTACCAGTAGCATCAAAACCCAGTACACTGATGATAAGGCCTAAAGAAGCCATAACTGTACCACCTGGAACACCGGGAGCACCAATAGCAAAAATACCCAGCAACAGACAGAATAAAATCATCGTACCTAATTCCGGCAAAGCACCATATAAAATCTGCGAAACAGTCATAACAAAAAATACTTCAGTCAAAACACTGCCACATAAATGAATATTGGCAAACAGTGGAATACCAAAATTTACCAAGTCTTTGCGCAGCACTTTTGATTTACGTGCACATTCCAACGCCACTGCTAAAGTAGCCGCCGATGACATTGTACCTACGGCAGTAATATAAGCCGGCCAGTAATGCTTAAGCACTTCCATTGGATTAGCGCCGGCATAAAGACCTGCCAAACCGTACAACAATGCCAGCCAGATATAATGTCCCACCATTACTATCAGCACTACAATCAGGAACACAGGCAGCTGTTTGGTAATCGTACCTTCGTACGACAACGCGCAAAAAGTACAGGCGATAAAAATCGGCAGCAGAGGAATAACAATATTAGTAACGATAGCCAGAACAATTTTTTGAAATTCTTCCAAAAATTTAGTAATCACAGCAGCCTTAGTCCAGGCAGCTGCCACACCAATCAAAACAGAAAAGACCAAGGCGCTCATTACACTCATGATCGGGTCGATCTTTAGATCAAACAACAGCTTTGGCAGTTCTTTTAAACCATCTACAGAAGAAACAATATTCAGATGGGGAATAATACCATACCCTGAAAACATTGAAAAAAATGCTGCTCCAACCGAAGAAACATAAGCTAAAGTAATAGCAACACGCAGCATTGTCGACGCATGCTGGCCCAAACGCGTGATAGACGGGGCAATGAACCCGATAATAATCAGCGGTACACAGAAAATAATCAATGAACCAAGTAAATTTTTGATGGTTAATATAACCTGCATCAAAGCTTCATTGGCATATAAGCCTACCAGAATACCTGCAATAACACCCAGTAAAAGTCGGGCAGGCAAACTTCCTAGTATGTTTTTCATTAGCGTCACTCTTTTCTTGGATAAAATATTTTACTATATACTAAAATAGCATATACTAATCAATTCCTCAACTGTTTTTCACTTTTTCTCTCAAAATATTATTATTTTCTTAAATAAAAGTACTGAAAATAGTATTTTAGACTTTTTTACTACCGTGGAGCCCACATCATCAGACCCACACCACTGCCATACAAAATAACCGCCGCCGATTTCAGCCAGACCTGCCAAAATAAAAATCATAATCGAACTAAACATAACATTTTCCTTTCCAAATACGCAATCCATCTAATATTATAGCCATAAAATAAAAAATTAAAAGTCTGGCTAACTAAAATCCAGACTTTTATCATTTTCACATTTAATATAAATTATTTTTGCTAATATAAAAATCTAAATCTGCCAGCCGCTGTTTAGAATCAGTTCCAATTTTCTGACCAATCAAGATTGCTAACGACTCTGCAACACATAATGGAACTACATAAGAATTTGTAAAACCAACTCCGTCTATTTTTACCGTTAACAAATAATCAGCATATGGCACTAATGGTGACGTTACTCTGTCTGTAATGAGAATGATTTTACTACCACGCTTTTTAGCTAGCTCTAAAATAGAATAATTAATCTCAGAGTAGCGCGGGAACGAAAACATCACCAAACAATCTTCTTCACTAAGATCAATCAATTTTTCTATAACACTGCTTTCTGCCATATTGCACAAAATCAAATGCGGCACAAAAAACACTGCTTTACGTGTAAAATAATCAGCACAACAAGATGTTCCTCTAAAACCAATAATATATTTATTCCGACTTTTTATAATACACTCAGCGATACTATTCACTAATTTGTCATCTAAATTAAGCATCGTCGAAGATAAATTATCAATAGCTTTATAAAAAACATCGTTTACTACGTTATCACTATTTATTTTATCTTTGGTATTAGTAAATTTCTGGCTTGGCGATAAATTCAAATTATAATGTTCAAGCATCCGTTCTTTCATAGTATTTTTAAAATCAGCAAACCCAGCAAATCCAAGTAATCTAATAAACCTAATAATAGAAGTATCACTTACACCTAACTTTAAAGATATATCAGTCACTGTACTAAGACCAATGTTATTAATATTATCAAGAATATAATCTGCTATAACTTTTTCTGTTTTAGTTAAATTCATAGACTGGATCTTACTAATCAAATTATCCATAACAACATTCCTTTAAATATTAAGTATTATGTTAATATTATACACCATAAAATAAAAAGAAGCAGGGATAAATTTCCCTGCTTCTTTTTATTTTATTCAAGTTCTCTTACAAAAGTCTGTATTCTATCCATTGCTTCCTTTAAATTATCCATAGAATTAGAATAAGACAATCTTACTTTACCCTTAATATTAAATGCTTCCCCTGGAACCAATGCCACCAGAACAGCTTCTAATAGAATATTAGCAAAATCAACGGCATCTTTTATTTCACGGCCACGATATTTTTTGCCAAAATAACAACTGAAATCCGGCAATAGATAAAAAGCTCCTCTAGGTTTCGCACAGCTTACCCCCGGCATTTCGGCCAAACGCTGCAATAAATAAATCCTTCGTTTATCGAACTCTGCAACCATTACTTCCAAATCATGCTGCGGTCCACTCAAAGCAGCAACAGCAGCCTTCTGAGATATAGCACTGGTAGCTGAAGTTGTTTGACTTTGAATTTTCTTTATTGCATCTATAATAGTTTTATTGGCAGCTACATATCCAATACGCCAGCCAGTCATTGCATAAGCCTTAGAAAAGCCATTTACAGTTAAAGTCCTGTTCCAAACATCTTTAGAAATAGAAGCTATTGAAAAGTGCTTTACATCATCATAAATAAGCTTTTCATAAATTTCATCTGTAATAATATAAAAATCATATTTACAAGCTAAATCAGCTAATTTACGCAAAGTACCTTCGCTATAAACAGCTCCAGTTGGATTATTAGGAGTACAAATAACAATAGCTTTTGTCTTCGTAGTTACAGCCTTCTCTAAAGCCTCAATATCCAAATCAAAAGTTTCTGCTTCTACATCTACAAAAACTGGTTTCGCTCCTGCAAACTTAATCATCTCAGTATAACTAACCCAGCAAGGAACTGGCAAAAGCACTTCATCTCCAGGATCTACTAAAGCCATGATCGAATTAAAAATTGCCTGCTTAGCTCCTACAGTCGCGCAAATTTCATCTGTGGTATATTCTAAATTATTATCTTCATGTAATTTTTTAGAAATCAAACGGCGTAATTCTATAATACCGTTACCAGCAGTATACTTACTGAAGTTATCAACTATTGCCTTGATAGCTCCGCATTTAATATAATCAGGAGTCCCAAAATCAGGTTCACCAACATTTAAAGAAATAATATCTTTTCCCTCTGCTCTCAACTCAGCTACTTTCGCAATCAATGCAGAAGTTGGCGAACCTGAAAAAGTATTCATTCTTTCTGCTAACATTATAATTCCTCCTATCCTAAACTAAAGTTTTATTAAAATCTTCACCAGTCCAAATATTTTCATTTTTGGCAACCAGCATCGTTCCTAAAACATCACCCGATACATTTACTGTAGTATGTGACATATCAATAAGTCTGTACATTCCAGCAATAGGCCCCATTAAATCCATTGGCAAACCTAAAAGATTTAAAAAAATCGCACCTGTTACAATACCACCACCGGGGATACCTGGTGCCGCGATAGACATAATAGTCGAAATAATAATAACCATTAAAATCTGATCAATAGTGAGCTGCAAACCATAGATCTCAGCTACAAAAAACGCCAGTATCGTTTTATATAAAGCGGCTCCAGTCAAATTTATCGTGGCTCCCAAAGGTATAGAAAATGAAGCAATAGACATCGGTACCTTTAACCTTTCTGTAGTAACATTTAGAGTTATAGGTATCGTACCTGCGCTGGAATTAGTAGCAATAGTATTTACCCAGATCGGTATCATTGATTTACACATTTCCAGATAATTTACTTTAGTATATAACCAGACGATACCACTAAAGAAAAACCAAATCAAAAGACAGCCAACCCAATCTGTAAAAACAAACTTAGCCAGAACCCCAAAAAGCTTAGGTCCAAATACAGCCGTAGTATTCGCCATCAGTGCTAATACACCAATAGGAGAATATAACATAACTATATCCAGCATTTTATAAATAATACTTGCACATTGATCAAAAATTTTAGTAACCCCAGCTACCTTCTCACCTAAAGACACCAGTGCCACACCTACAAGAACAGTAAAAAAAATCATTTGCATAATCTGATTTTTAGCCATACTGTCAACAATATTAACTGGTACCATATCAAACAAAAAATTTACAAATGATGGGGTTTTCACTTTTGAAGTATCAAATGCCTGCATATTATCAAGTGTAAATCCCACACCTGGATGAGTTATATTAACCATAACAATACCAACAATACAAGCAATAACTGTCATAAGGAAATAGACAATGACTACTTTACTGCCAATTCTTTTCAACCGCTGCACATCACCAATAGCAGCAATGCCGCTTGTAACGCTAAAAAAGATAACCGGAACAATTAACATTTTAATCATATTCATAAATAGATCTCCGGCAGGTTTTATCCAAATAGAAAAATCATGGAAAAACAGTCCGGCTATAATACCTATGATAAAACAAACGCCTACTCTATGCGGCAAATATTTTTTATTTAACAAAAACGTACTCATACTATCCCCTCGTTTCCCAAACAACTTGCTTTATTAATAGTAATCGTCAATTATTTCAATCTTTTTTGTCTCGATAGCTTTAGCTACCCACTCACGCTTAGCAGTTCCATTCCCAGCGGCAACCACTTTAGCTTCATCAGTTTCTTGCAGTTTTTGCGCTGCTGCAAGTACCGCAGAAGCATCCTTCAAGGGAATAATTATTACACCATCATCATCCATAACAACTATATCTCCTGGGTTTACGCTAATACCACCACAAGAAATTGGTACATTTATTTCTCCCGGTCCTTCTTTATAAGGACCACCTGGTGTAGAACCTGTCGCATAAATAGGTAATGGTATTTCCTTTGCGGATTTTACATCCCTTATCGGACCATCTAATACTAAACCATTAAGTTTTTTATAAGCAGCATATGTAAACATAATCTCTCCCATCAACGACCTGTTATCTACACCGCCCTCATTAGAAACAACAATCACATCACCTTCTCTAGCCATATCCAAAGCTGCGTGTATAAGAAGGTTATCTCCCCCACGAGATTTGACAGTAAGGGCAATTCCTGCCCATACCGTTCCATGCGGACTGGAAAACAACTTAATTCTTGGATGCATAGCACAAGAACGTCCCATCGTATCAGCAATATTAGCTGTAGGTATCTTGGCAAACGCTTTAACTAATTCCAATCCACTGTTGTCCTTTTTTAAATAAATTCTTCCGCCAACTGTCATTTGCTACACCTCACTTGATATTATATTAGTCACTTTCTTGTTTATTTAACAACATTTTAACTTCAAAAAGAATATTATTCAACATATTTCTGTAAATATTTAATAATATTTTATTTTTCTACCTAAAAAGTAAAATTTGTAACAAATTTCTAGCCATTTTATTTATTATTTCTATTATGTATTCAAACTTTAATTATTTCTATAAATTCAGTGTTCTCAAATCAACTATAAATATTACAGATGCAATTATCGAAAAGCCTTTCATTATAACAAAAACAAAAAACCATTTCTGAAAATATCAGAAATGGTTTTAATTCATCTTATTTTGTTGGTGATCTGGGAGGGATTCGAACCCCCGACCCACGGCTTAGAAGGCCGTTGCTCTATCCTACTGAGCTACCAGACCAAAAATTGGAGCGGGCGATGGGAATCGAACCCACAACATCAGCTTGGAAGGCTGAGGTTTTACCACTAAACTACACCCGCAATTTACTAAGCAATGCTCTATGTATTTGGTCGGAGCGGCAGGATTCGAACCTGCGACCCCCTGCTCCCAAGGCAGGTGCTCTACCAAGCTGAGCCACGCCCCGAATACAAAGGATATTATATAGATTTTTGATCCTAAAGTCAAGTCTTTTCGTATTTTACCTGACAGATTCTTCAAATAAAGTTTTCTGCAATCAAAAAGGCAGTCATAAAAACTGCCTTTTGGGGTCTAACCATTTACTAAAACTTAAGCTTCTTCAGCCACTTCTTCAGCAATAGAGTCCTTTTCTTTTTGTTTTGCCAGATGTGCGGTATAACGTTTTGTTTCGGCTACGATAACTCCAGTCAGGCCCAGAAGCGCAATCAAATTAGGAATAGCCATCAAACCGTTAACTATATCTGCTAAAACCCAGATTGCTTCCAGTTTCAAGAATGCACCGCAGGCAATCAGGCAAATAAAAATAATACGGTACGGTAAAATTGCTTTAACACCCAGCAAATATTCGATGCAGCGTTCACCATAGTAATTCCAGCCTAAGATCGTAGTAAAGGCAAACAGTACCAAGCCAACCATCAACAGATATTTGCCCCACACCGGGAAGCCCATCGTAAAGGCAGCCTGAGTCAAAGCTGCACCATTCAAATCACCAGTCCAGACATTAGTAACAACCAGCGTCAACCCAGTCAGTGTACAAATAATGATCGTATCAATAAAAGTACCGGTCATAGAAATCAGCCCCTGTTCGGCGGGCCATTTTGTTTTAGCAGCAGCAGCAACGATCGGGGCACTGCCAAGACCGGATTCGTTAGAGAAAACACCGCGGGCAATACCATTACGCATTGCCATCATAACAGTTGCACCCAAAAAGCCGCCAGCGGCAGCCGTAGGACTAAAAGCATTAGTAAGCACTGTAGAAATAGCTGCAGGCACCTGATCGGCAAATGTAAGTAAAATACCTACGGTAGTAACGACATATAACAAGGCCATAAAAGGAACGATTTTACCTGCTACGCTGGCGATAGATTTAAGACCGCCAATAGTAACGACAGCAACCAGCACAGTCAGCGCAATCGCAGTATAAATAACAGGAATGCCAACAGACAACTGCGTGATCTCAACTATAGCGTTGACCTGAGCAAAAGTACCGATACCAAAATAAGCGCACAACACACCGGACACGGCAAAGAAAACAGCCAGCGGTTTATAAGATTTACCTAAACCGTTTTCAATATAATACATAGGTCCGCCGGCAATATTGCCATTAGCGTCAACTGTACGGTATTTTACCGCCAAAAGACCTTCGGCATATTTGGTAGCCATACCAAAAAATGCCGCCAGCCACATCCAGAACAAGGCACCGGGACCACCTGCTTTGATAGCAGTAGCAACACCGACTATATTACCTGTACCGACAGTAGCTGCCAAAGCTGTACACAATGCTTTAAAACTGTTGACGTCGCCGTCACCATCATTTTTAGCCGAAAAAATCAATTTTAAAGCCATTGGCAGTTTAAGCACCTGCAATAAATTCAAACGCAGGGTCAACCAGATACCGGTACCAACCAATAATACCAATAACGGCGGTCCCCACACAAAACTGTCGATCTCATTCAAAAGCTCCAACATAAAATTCTCCCTCTTCCCCTTATGTGAAATGAAAAACTAAAAGCCCACCGGAATAACGACAACTCCGGTGGGCAAAAAAACGATATAAGTACTCCCCTGCCTAAAAGGCAGCGGAACTACTGCTATTGCTCTGTCCATTGGCCTGAGAGATAAGAACATCAACGATATTCGTGCACCTTCGGCGCCCATTCAAGGGACTCTCCAGAGTTGTGTCCGCATACGGTTCCGCCTGATTTCCAGGCACCTGAGAGTTTAGCTCCTTCGGTAGACGCATCGTCTTCTCCCATATGTTTCATCCACGCATTATTCACTTGTGATGTTAGTTATTATAGCAGATAGTTAAAAAAAAGCAAGTACTTTTGTATTGTATACATGTATTCAATTGACCAAAGTATCGAAATAGCCTGCCTCTATCAGCTTAGCCAAAGCCAGCTCGCCGCCCTGCGGTTTAAAATCAGCTGATAAAACAGGTGCCGCCAGGCCCTCTGCACCAAGCGACATGCCGACAGCACGGGTATTATAGCCTCCGGCGACTGCTTCCACAAAATGGGGCAGACAGAACCCGCCCAAAACGCCCGCGATCAGCAGAACTACGAATACTTTGAGACAACGATCACTCAATTTACCGTATGTCATACTGTATCACCGTCCTTTACTATCTTCATTATACAAAAATATTCACTTCTGTGAACATTTTGAAAACTACAATACTGCTTTCATTATCTACAAAATTATTTTTTCTGTGGTTTACTTGTGTCTTACAGTTTTAAAGCTAAAATAATCTGCTAAGATAAATAAAAAGGAGGTATACTATGAAAAATCCTAACGGTTACGGGGGCATCAGCAAACTGCCCGGCAACCGCCGCAAACCCTATCGTGTACGACTGACAGCAGGCTGGCAGTATCAAACAGATGGCAAACCACTGCAAAAATATCACACACTTGGTTACTATACCAGCAGACGCGCTGCCCTAATCGCACTTGCCGACTACAACAAACGCCCTTACGACTTAAATCTGCAGCATATCACTTTAGGAGAGCTTTACAACCAGTGGTATGACAAACATACCTTCCGCCTTTCACGTTCCTCACGCTGCAGTTTTACGGCAGCCTGGAAAAAATGTACTGATATTGCCAACGAACCAATCAAAAAAGTAAAAAAAGCACAAATGCAGGCAGTCCTGGATAATAATCAGCACCTTTCCCCCAGTGTGCAAACACGCTTAAAAACTATTTTCAACGGTATTTTTCGCCTCGCACTTGAAAATGATCTTATCAACGTAGACTATTCGCGTTATCTGGAAAAGAACGCTACTGCCAAACAAACATCCCGCAGTATTTTTACTCACAGTGAAATCAAATGTTTATGGAAAAATCTTGAACTGACACTGCCGCTTGCTGACGGCAGCCGCCATCATTACAATGACGTCAGGCTGGTCGATACGGTACTGATCATGCTTTACAGCGGTATACGCATCGGCGAGCTGCTGGAAATACAAACGGCACATATCGACCTCAAAAAGCAGATTATTGACCTGCACGGTACTAAAACAAAAGCAGCACACCGTATCCTACCACTGCATAAAGATATCGTGCCGCTTGTCGCCGCCCGTATGCACGGTAAATATCTGATCGAAACAGAAAATGGACAGCCAATAATCTATGATACCTACAAAAAACGTTTTTTTAACCTGTTAATGTCAACATTAAAAATGCAGCATAAGCCCCATGACTGTCGTCATACCTTTATCAGCGGTATGGACTCATGCGGGATCAGCGCCGGCAGCGTTATTTTAAAACGCATAGTTGGTCACGCCAATGCCGATGTCACCGAAAGCTACACTCACAAAAATATCCGGCAGCTTTTAACTGCAATCAACAAACTAAAATATTGATTTGTGTCTTACCAGAGTCTTACAAAACGTTATAAATTTAATAAATAACCCCTGCGTTTAATAAACGCTCAGACTGCTGATACTAACTTAATGGAAATTATTAATCCTCTTGAATTTTACTAAAAACAGAAAAGGTTTCACTTTGGTGGAATTGGTAGTAGTAATTGCCATTTTAGGTATTTTAGCAGGGTTGGCGATTCCACGGTTTATGGATGCTACAACTAATGCTCGTGGTTCAAGATTAGTTGCTGATTTGCGAACTATCGAAAGTGCAGAATCTATGTATTATGCAGAAAAAGGTCAATTTACTGATATGAAAGGATTAGTGGATAACGGATATTTAGCAGTTGAGCCGATTCCACCGATTGGTGCTTTTAAAGTAGCTGAAACTAATCAAGCTGGTGAAATCGAAGATACTGTAAAATCTTATACCGTAACACCTAGTAATGATACTACTCCTAAAACTGTTACCATCAACGCTGGCACAAACATAGATTTAAAAACTTTAATGACTAGAAAAAATAACTAATTTAAAATAGGCAGATAGGAAATTACAGCCTATCTGCCTATTTATTTTAATACTAGAAGGAGAAGTTATGTGCAAATATAATAGAGGTTTCACTTTAGTTGAACTTGTGATAGTCATTGCTGTTATTGGGATATTGGCAGGACTTGCGATTCCTCATTTTCTTGATTCGCAGGCTAAAACCAGAACCGCCAGAGCGGCGGCCGATATGCGTACTTTGCAGAGCGCTGTTGAACAATATATGGCAGCAGGTAATACCATTGATGGCCTTACAGATGATCAAAAAGCTAACGGTGCAAAAGTTTTTCAAGATATTGTTGCTAAAGGTTTTTTATATGCAGTGCCAACACCTCCTCAAGGCGATTATTACTATGCAGTTAGCGGTAATAGAATAGCACTAAATAATTGTTCATACGGCATAGAGAAAGCAAGCAGTGGTGTAGGCAGCAGTGAAAACAAGAGAAAAATAACAGTATCTTTTATTAATGGATTAGGTACTGGCACTAGCGGTGTTCCATACTCAATGTTTATCGAACAGTATATTTTAGGAAATTGGTAAATTATAAACGATTTTAAAAATACCTGAAATTTAATAAAACACGCTTTAAAGAATAATCCCCGCTGACGCATAGCGTCAGCGGGGATTATTTCATTTGGCTTCGATTTTTGCGATATTACTTTGATACAGGCCGATACTGGCAAGAGTACTTTCGATCTTAAACTCATCTTTTTCACGCTGCAGCAAAATGTTATAAACGTGCTCAAAACGGGAAAACATATCGTGTTCAGCAGTACAGAGATTCAGATAACCGATGTCGTGTACTGCCTGAGAAACAAGTTTGTTTTCGTAATGAGGTTTTTTATAAGGGTTCAACTGCCTGCAAGCTGCGTGCCATGCTTCTGCGGCAGTCAGTTCACGCTGTCCGGTTTGATGTTGCAGCAACATTCTGGCCGCCTGCACAAAAACAGCAGGCTTAGGCGGATCAAAGGCGGTGTTTTCAATAACATACATCGCCGCAGCCTGCGCCACATCCAGCGGAAACTGCGCAATAAACGGATACCAGTCGTTTACGACTTCGCTGCCGTTTCTTACCAGCATAGGGAAATAACGGCCTAAACGATCAATGATCTTGGCTGCATCCTGCAGCGTGACCTGATTATTCATGGCAGCCTCCCTGCGCTAAAGCACGGATTTGTGCTGCACCAGCAGAAAGTACGGGTTTGGCTTGTTGGGAAAAGGAAGTAAAAGAAGAGTTTTGATAAAAATTATTTTTCTTATCTTTCTCTTCTTTCTTATTCTTCTTATTAGATGCAGAGCCTTTGCAGTCGCTTTGCATTGCCTTTGTAAGGTCTTTGCAGTCAGCTGTGCAACGTTCGTCATCAAGGTACTGGTAAGCGCCCCAATTCACGACAGTCAGCAGGCGTCCGGTCTTTGTAGATTCGTTTGCCAAAAAACCAAGTTTTACAAATCGGTCTAAAGCTCCCCTAACATTACCTGCGTTGACACCTTTGCCACAACGTTCGGCAATATGCTGTAAGCTGGTAATAGTCTGTCCTGGCTGCACGCTGAACTTTTGCCCCTGCCATTCCCATTCGGCGGGAGCGAAGTTGACCATAGACAGCAAAGTAAGAAGAACAGTTTTTTGAATCGGAGTAGATTGTTTCCAGATAGGTTTATCCCAAAGTTCGCGATAAATCTTAAAGAAGCCATTGTTCATGGACAGCACCTCAATTTTTTATATTTTTGATATAAAAAACAAGGGATTCCCGGCTGGCTGAGTGTAATAATGTCTGCTTGCAGGCGCACTACCGCTTAAAAGCGTTTTTTATCTGGCTAAGGCTCACCGTTGCACAATGCTTGTTTATTGCCGTTGCATAGGATTTTATAACGTCGCCGCTTTAGTTGCCATCAGTCAAATTATTTTACACGTTGCTCAGTGTCTTGTCCTGTTTTTTGAAGCCTTGCCGCACAAGCTGTGGTTTGAAGGCAACCTGTTAAGTATGCGCTTGTTAACGGTGTTTGTCAAATAAATTAATAAGTTTACTAATTATATCTCACTAATATGAAACCTCCTCACAAACATATGCTAAATAATGTTTGTGAGGAGGTTCTTTGAACATTAAACTAAAAACTAAAATTTAAATTTATTTTTCATTATTTATTAGTCAAGATTTGATCAACAGTATTACCATTATATAAGGCACGGCCATTAGCTGCATCTAAAGTATATTCATTAGGATTAGGGGCCGTAAGTGTTACTTCAGAACCATTAAAAGCAGTGACTTTTGCCGTACCTGTAGGAGGTGTCGGCCAAGCAGCTAAGACTTTAATTGCACTAGTCACACCGCCAGTAGTCTTGTCTATTGTTAACGCATCTTTGCTTGTAGGCAGGTTGCCAGTTTTAGCATTGTACATCATAATAGCACTGTCAATGGTTCGCATATCAGCAACGATTCTGGCACCACGTGCTGATGCTGTAGCATCCATAAATCGTGGAATCGCCAACCCTGCTAAAATACCTAAAATAGCAATTACTACTACCAATTCCACCAAAGTGAAACCTTTTCTGTTTTTAGTAATCAGTTAGTTTGTTCAGAAGTAAATATATTTATAGTAAAAATACTTATGTATTAGCGTCATTAGGGATCTTTCACCTTGTAGTTTAATTTAATGCACAACTTATAATTTACTAATTAATAGAGAAGCTGTTTAGTGTGATCTTTATTTAAGTGAAAAATAACATTTTAAAAATACCTGAAATTTTATAAAATTGGTCAAAAAAAAACGACTGACATTTGTCAGTCGTTTTTAAACATTGAAAATTATTATTAACTTTCAGGTGTAGTAACCTGTTGATCCCCGCCTAAAAGAACTGTTAACGTATAACTTGAACCACTAACACCTGTAAGATTGGTAGCACCGGTTAATGTAATTGTTCCTGATGCACCATCTGCTCCTGCAGTATAAGTATATGCCGCACCATCACCAGCAACACCTTCTGTAGTACCGCCACCTTTTTTTAATACTTGGGCGATAATAAATTTACCAGTTGGAACACCAGGCCAGTTACCTTGGACTAAATCAGCAAAATCGTTTTGTGCAGTTGGGTATTTAGCATTTTTGGCATAATAAATCATTTCTGCCGATTGGATGGTACGCATGTCAGCTACGATTTTTGCGCCGCGGGCAGATGCAGTAGCATCAAGAAAACGCGGAACTGCGATACCGGCAAGGATACCGATAATGGCGATTACTACTACCAGTTCCACCAAAGTGAAACCTTTTTGGTTTTTAATAAAATTTTTCATTGGATTTCATCCCTTCTTAATATAGCGTTGCTACTATTATTTGCATAATAATATAGCCGCTATTTTATTTATATTTTAATAATAACTCTTTTTTAAACTTTTATCAAGTATTTTTATCATAAAACTTTTATTTTATTTACAAGCTACCTACTTTTGTAACTATTTCAAACATCGGCAGTAAAAGAGCTACTGCCAGCGTACCGATAATGACGCCTAAAATAACTATCAGGATCGGGTCCATGATAGTCTGCAGTCTTCCGATAGTATCATCTACCTCGGCGCCGTAGAAGTCGGCGACCTTATCAAGCATGGTATCCAGAGCGCCGGTTTCTTCGCCAATATTTACTAAGCTGATAACGATTGGCGGAAACATACCGCTGGCTTCCATAGGATCTGCCAAAGTACGGCCTCGCCTTAAGCTGCCGCGGGCCTGATTAAGTACTCTTTCAGCCTGCAGACTTCCTGTAGCCTTGCTGACAATGGTCATAGCGTTTAAGATCGGCACGCCGCTGCGTGACAAGCTGGCAAAAGTACGGGCAAAACGGGTAATGATGATTTTGTTATATAAGTCTCCGAAAATAGGTACTTTCAAATAAACACCATCACGCCACAGGCGAAAACTTTCTTTAGTACCGGCCCATTTATAAAGCAGGAACAGGCCGATCAGTGCGGCAATAACCAAATACCAGTAATGGCCAAGGAAATTGCTGATGCCGATAACGACACGGGTGACAAATGGAAGTTCGATTTTAAGCTGTTCAAACAAGCCGACAAAAACCGGCATAACGAACATCATAATAATAGCAACCACAATAGCAGCTACCGATAAAACTATTGCCGGATAAATCATAGCTGATTTAAATTTGGCATTCATTCGATAATCTTTTTCAAACTGTGCTGCCAAACGATCCATAACGATTTCTAAAATACCGCCGGCCTCGCCTGCTGCTACCATGTTAGTCATCAGCTCGGGAAAGACTTTAGGGAACTCGGCCATAGCTGCCGACAATGCTTTACCTTCACGGACACTGGTAGTTATCTGCCCTAAAACAGTACGCAGACGCTCTTTAGCAGATTGCTGAGTTAGTATCTCCAGCCCTGTTAAAAGCGGCACACCGGCTCCCAGCAGAGTTGCAAACTGGCGGGCAAAAATCGAGATGTCATAAAGATTGATACTTTCCTCAAAAAGTACTCCCGAAAACAGCCCTTTCTTTTTAGAAGCTTCAATGCCAGCCACATACATGTCCTGTTTACGGATAAAGGCGGCTACGGCAGCTTCGTTAGGGGCGTTGACAGTGCCATAAACTACGGCACCATCACGTTTACGTGCTTTATATTTAAATTGCTCCAAACTGCGGTTCCTCCTTTAGCTTTATAGTCCATGCATATAGCGTTCTAATGATAATGGGTCATAACAGCGTTCTTCCGCTATACTGCGGTCGATCTTATTTTGACGTACCAGCTGCGCCAGATAGGCATCCATACAAATCATCCCGAATTTGGAACCGGTCTGGATATATGACGGTATCTGATGTGTTTTGCCTTCGCGGATCAAGTTCCGCAGCGCCGGTGTGGCAACTAATATTTCAAAAGCAGCCAGACGTCCGGTTTGTTCGCGATTCATCAGCAGCTGCTGGGCAACGATGCCCTGCAGGTTGCCAGCCAGCTGAATGCGAATCTGCTGCTGCTGGTGTTCGGGAAAGACGTCGATGATACGATTCACTGTCGATGCCGCATCCTGAGTATGCAGGGTTGCCAAAACAAGATGTCCGGTTTCGGCAGCAGTGATAGCTGTGGCGATAGTTTCAGTATCACGCATCTCGCCTACCAGAATAACGTCAGGATCTTCACGTAATGCTGCCCTAAGGCCATTGGCAAAGCTTTTGGTATCACTGCCGACTTCGCGCTGGTTGATAATGCTGTTGATATGGTTATGCTTATATTCGATCGGGTCTTCCAGAGTAATGACATGATCTTTGCGGTGTTTGTTGATTTTATTGATAACAGCCGCCAGTGTCGTTGATTTACCGCTGCCTGTAGGCCCTGTCACCAATACCAGACCACGCGGCAGCATGGCAAGGTCGCTGATAACGTCAGGCAGGCGCAGGTCCTCAAAGCTGGGTATATTATTGGAAATCAAACGCAGCGCTGCTGCCACACAGTTACTCTGCTTAAAAACATTAACACGGAAACGGCATACATTTTCAATTTCATAAGAAAAATCAGCTTCGCCGTTATCAAGAAACTGCGTGCGGCGCCGATCGTCCATCAGTTCCATGGCCATATTATAGGTATCCTCACGGCGCAGAGGTTCTTCACCCACCTGCCGCAGCACGCCATTGACACGGAACATTGGCGGCAAGCCTACCGTTAAATGGATATCCGAAGCGTTGACATCAAAAGCGTCACGCATTAACTCTTTGATCACTTTGTCATCTCCTTACGCATACGCTACGCGCAGCAATTCTGAAGCAGTTGTCTCTCCATCCAATACTTTGCGGATACCGTCTTCTTTCATAGAAGTAACACCATAAGAACGTCCGGCAGCAAAAATTTCCGTATCGGGAGCATTTTTCAAAATCAGTTCCTTCATTTCAGGAATGATAGGCAGAACTTCATGGATCGCCATACGTCCGGCATAACCGGTAAAATTACATTTACCGCAGCCGGCACCTTTATAGAGTTTTACTTCTTCATCAAGTGCAATACCCATATAGGCCCTTTCTGCCGCGTCAGGAGCATAGGTTTCTTTGCAATGCGGACAGATACGGCGCACCAGCCGTTGAGCTACAACACCTCGCAAAGCGGAAGCTACAAGGAAAGGCTCTACACCCATATCGATCAGTCGCGTGATCGCGCCTGCAGCATCGTTGGTATGCAGGGTACTGAAAACCAAATGACCTGTCAATGCGGCGTGAATGCTGATGCGAGCCGTTTCAACGTCACGAATCTCACCGACCATGATTATATTCGGATCTTGACGCAAAATACTGCGCAGTCCGTTGGCAAAGGTAAGGCCCGCTTTATTATTGACAGCTACCTGATTGACGCCTTCAATACGATATTCGACCGGATCTTCAACAGTAATGATGTTTTTATTAGGATTGTTGATATTGGTGAGCGTAGAGTACAGAGTTGTCGATTTGCCGCTGCCGGTAGGACCTGTGACAAGTACGATGCCATAGGAAGAGTTGAACAGACTGCTATACAGCTCCATATTCTTCGCTGTGAAAGCCAGATCATTGATATCAATAGAAGCCGCCGTTTTATCAAGAATACGCATAACGACCTTTTCACCTAAAATAGTCGGCAAGGTCGAAATACGCAGATCAATATCACGTCCACCCTGTTCAATATTGATGCGACCATCCTGCGGAAGGCGTTTTTCGGCAATATCCATTTCCGCCATGATCTTGATACGCGAAATAATAGCACTGTGACTGTTTTTCGGCAGTGTTACCGCATTACGTAAAACGCCGTCAACACGAAAACGCACCCTCGTATCATCCTCCTGGGGTTCGATATGGATATCACTGGCCTTATCTCGGACAGCCTGCTCAATGACGGAGTTGACGATTTTTATTATCGGCGCGTCCTCACTGCTGTCTTCAACTCTGCGAATGACAGGAGCAAAAGAATCTTCTTTCAATTTGTTGAGGCTGCCGCCTACGCGGCCGCTGACACCATAAAAATTATTAATGGCGTTAATGATATCCTGCTGTTCGGACAACACGATAGAAATATCACAGCCACTGACCATGCGCACATCATCAATCGCATAGAAATTTGTCGGATCGTTCATCGCTATCGTCAGACGGTTGCCGTCTTTTTTCAGCGGCACTAAAGTGTAGCGCTCTGCCAGAAAGATTGGTACTGCCGCAACAGCTTCCGGCATAATTTCGATATCACTCAAAAACATATATGGTATGGAAAGCTGTTTTTCTAAAGTTTTAAGCATTTTACGCTCAGTCAAAAAATTCAGACTGATCAGAGTCTCACCAAGTCTTTTGCCATTTGTTTTTTGTTCAGCCAAGGCTTGATCCAGCTGGGACTGCGTTATTTCTCCCGAGGTAACAAGAATCTCGCCCAAGCGTCTTTTCTGAGTTGCCACGTTGTTCTCCTCCATTTTAAATATTGCCAATAACACGGTTATCTTAGTTTTTTTATTGCTTTCAAAACAAATAATACCCCTATATTATTTTATATTTAATTATACTACGCTATGTATTCTAAAACAAACTTATTTTAATAAAAAGAATAAGAATATTTATTTGCTTTTTTTCATCTTGTGGTATAATAAGTATATTAAGATTTTATAATTATCAGTTTAATTTATATTGGAGGAATTATTATGCGAAAACAGCAAGAGAAAACTGATCGTTTGTCACTTATCATTCTGGCAGCCTTCCTGGTTTTGAGCACCTCGCATTTCATGTGCCGCTTTGATGCCAGTGGTTATATAGAAGGCCTGTTCGAAAAAGCATGGGCTGGACAAGTACAGGCAGAAGCTCAGGTTCAGCCTGCTGCAGCAGTTGTACCTGCCGCAGATGCTTTAGCTGCGGCACCGAAAGTACAAACTATAGCCCGTAATCCTTTTATGGCTCCGGCAGCAATGCTCAACAAGCCAACTGTGCATCCCGGTGCAGTTATCGGAGGCGGTGCACCTGTTTATGCAGCTCAGCCTGTTTTACGCGGCATCATCAATAACGGAGTCAAACAGCTGGCCATTATCGAATTTAACAACACCAGTAATTATTACAAAGATGGTCAAAGCTTCGGCGATTATACTGTTGCCGCTATCGGCATCGATTCTGTTGACCTGAGCCATCCGCAAAATCCGCTTCATTTGACCCTAGGGAGGAATAACTAATGTATTCTTGGAAAAAATCGCTGCGAAGCACTACTCTCGCCGCACTTTTGGCCTTCAGCAGCACTACTGTTGCTTTGGCCGCACCTAACGTTACCTTAAATGTGCACGACGGCGAAGTTCGCGACGTTTTGACTGCTATTTCCGCTCTTTCGGATGCCAGTATCGTTACTGACGAATCTGTTAAAGGTAAAATTACTATTGCCTTAGATAATGTACCGTTCAACACTGCTATCAAGCTTATCACCAGTGCCAAAGGACTGGCATATCGCATGGTCGACGGCGTTATTTTGGTTTCCACCCAGGAAAATCTGAACAAGTTCAACGGCAGCGTCAATGTTTTTAAGCTGAATTATGCCAAAGCAGAAGATGTTAAAAATGCTTTGAATGATATTCTGGAAAGTGAAAAGAAAATCAGTATCGACCCTATCACCAATTCTATTCTGTTCAGCGGCAGCAGCACAGATGAAGAGCGTGTACGCTCGGCAATCAAAGCGATGGACGTTGCTACCAAACAGATCACTTTGGAAGCCAAGATCATTTCTATCAACAAAGAAGACAGTAAAAACCTGGGCATCAACTGGAATTGGGATAAGATACCACAGAACAGTGAGGACAGCAATAACAGCAGCAATAACGATGATGATGAAGATTTCGGCGGCGTAGTTCACTTTGGCGCCAGCTATGAATTCCGTTTTAATGCGACACTCAACGCACTGTTTGCTAATGGTAAGGCCAAAATTTTAGCGACTCCGCGAATCATCACCGTTCCCGGTAAAGAAGCAAGTATCTTTATCGGTGACCATATTCCTGTTTTGACTGAGAAAATCGAAAACGGTATTACCGTCAACACTACCGAATATGTAGATGCCGGTATCAAGCTCACCTATACTCCGCTCGTCAGCGAAGACGATATGATCACCTCAGCCGTACATACCGAAGTCAGCACGCCGACACTGGTTTCTGAAATCAAAAATTATAAGATCACCAGCCGTACTGCCGATACTTATGTAAGAATGCGCAATGGTGAAACACTGATCATCGGCGGCCTGATCAATGAAGAAGAGCAGAAAAATATTCAGAAGATCCCCTTCCTCTCCAATATTCCTATTTTAGGTGAACTGTTCAAAAACCGCAGCACAACTAAAAATAAAACTGAGGTTATGATGATCCTGACGCCGCATATTACAGAAGCAGGCGCGTCCCCGGCTATTTATGATACTCAGTCCCTGGAAAATGAATTTAAGGATTTCGATGATAACAGATTCCTGAAAGATATCAAAAAATCCGAGCGTTCTCAGGCTGAAGCTAAAATCAAAGCCCAGCAGAAAGAACTGGCAAAGGAAATGAAGGAACTGCAAAAAGAGTTTGGCGACGATAAGACCAAGGCTCCGCAGTCAGGTTCGATGCGTGACCGCGTCAACCAAATCTTAAACGAAGATAAATAAAAAGTAAGAGCTATCGCAGTAAAAGCGATAGCTCTTTTTGTCTGTCTTTTTATATATTTTTATACCTGTCAGCTATTGTTTTGAATTTACGTACCTCTGCTTCAATATCATCTGCTGCCAAAATCCCGCTGACAATAGCCGCGCCGTTGACACCGGTTTGCAGTACCTGTTCAAAATTGGTGCTGTTGACGCCTCCGATACCGACAAGAGGTGCCGTAACAGCCTGTCTGATACTTTTCAGTCCGTCAAGACCTAAATAACCGGCATCATTTTTGGTAGTGGTGCCAAACACCGCACCGCAGCCCAAATAGTCAGCACCATCCGCAAGCGCTTGCCTGGCTTCTTCAGGGTTATGAGCCGATGCGCCAATAACTGCCTGCTCGCCTAACAGCCTGCGCACTACAGTAACCGGCAAATCGCTTTGCCCCACGTGCACACCGTCTGCCTGAACAGCCAACGCGATATCAAGCCTGTCGTTGATCAGCAGAGGTACATGATAAACAGCACACATTTTTTTCAGCATCAGCGCCCGTTCAAGCAGCACACGACTATCAGCATTTTTATCGCGATATTGCAGCAGGGTCACGCCGCCTTTAAGTGCGGCTTCAATGCAGGCAGCGAAATCACGTCCCTGCAAAAATCCGGTATCTGTTACCAAATATACACTGTAATCTATTTTCAGCTTCATTTTCTCCATCTCACTGCTTCCGTTCCGGGTCCAAATGCAGCACGTTCCATTTTGTCGTAACGTGATAAACACCGTCAAACAGCCTTGTTTTAAACATTCCCGGTCCGTCTTTTGTTTCCATAAACCCTGCGGCCAGTTCTGCCGCCTGCCCCATTATGACTATACCTAAAGCGGCTGCCAGCAATGGGTCTTTTGTTACTGCAGCGCAGCAGGCACATAACGTCGTTGTCATACAGCCGGCTCCTGTGATCTGCGTCAGCAGCTCATGTCCGCCAGTCAGAACTAAAGCCTGTTTCCCGTTGCTGACATAATCAGTAACTCCTGTAACAGCAAAAATACAGTTATATTTTTCCGCAGCGTCCTTCGCTACCCTTAACCCATCAGTCACATTGCCATTTGAATCTACGCCTCTGCCTTCAGCTTTTTCTTCCAATAATGCCAGACATTCAGCGTAATTACCGCGCACGATAGTTACCAGCCCTTCGTTTAAAAGCTTCAGCGCAAAAACTAAACGCAGCTTGGACGCCATAACTCCTACAGGATCTAAAACTACTGCGATGCCTTTATTTTTAGCTGCTGCAGCCGCTGTTTCCATTGCCTGCATTTTTGCTTTGGCAATAGTTCCCAGATTCAATACCAATGCATCAGCATTAGAAGTTATTTCAACTACTTCCTCCGCTTCATCGGCCATTACCGGCGAAGCTCCTGCACACAAAGTGATATTGGCGCAGTCTCCCGCCGTCACATAATTAGTCAAATGATGGATAACAGGCCTTTTTTCACGTACAGCATCAACGATCAAGCCAAATTGCCCTTTGATGACCAAACTCATTTTAACCAGCCTGCCTTTCTGTACAAATCAACAAAATGATGTGTCGGGCCACAGCCGCCGCCGATCGGCAAACTGTATTCTATCGCTTCTGTTACATAAGCCTTCGAAGCCGCAACGGCATCCGCCAGGCTCAGACCCTGGGCAAGGTTTGCCGCCAGCGAACTGGATAATGTGCAGCCGGTACCATGCGTATTTTTTGTGTCGATGCGATCTCCCATAAACCAGCGTTCTGTACTGCCCTCAAACAGCAGGTCATCAGCGCTGCCGTTCAAATGACCGCCTTTGACCAAAACAGCTTTGGCACCCAACTCTAAAATACGTTCGGCAACAGGTCGCATTTCTTCCTTCATCGTCACCCTCATACCGCTGATAACTTCTGCTTCCGGCAAATTAGGTGTTACCAGCGTTGCCAGTGGCAGCAGCTCTTGGACCAGTGTCGCACAGGCTTCCGGTGCCAGCAGCGGATAACCGCTTTTAGAAATCATTACCGGGTCCAGCACCACGATCTGTGGTTTATAATAACGCAATCTATCGGCAATCGTTTTGATGATTTCCGGCCTTGATACCATACCTATTTTTACCGCATCAACGCGTATATCGTCAAATACCGCATCGATCTGCGCCTCGATCACCCCAGCGTCTATATCCTGCACCATCGTCACACCCTGTGTGTTTTGCGCTGTTACAGCAGTAATAACGCTCATACCAAAGGTGCCATGTGCGGCAAAGGTTTTCAAATCGGCCTGTATTCCGGCTCCGCCGCTGGAATCACTGCCTGCTATCGTTAATAAATGTTTCATTTCTTCTCCTATCTGCAGACTGTCTTACTAAAATCTTCAGATTCAGTACCGCAAGCAAAACGGGCACGGGCCTAAGAGTAAGCACCATGCCCGTTTAAATTATAAAATTAAAGAACGCTTTTTACTTTAGCAACCAGATTCTCAACAGTAAAACCATATTTTTCCATCATTACATCGCCAGGTGCCGACGCGCCAAAACGATTGATACCCAAAACATTGTCTTCACTGCCGGTATAACGGCTCCATCCTAAAGTAACGCCGGCTTCAACAGCAATCTTCGGCAAACCTTCAGGCAAAACGGAAGCTTTATAATCTGCGCTCTGCATTTCAAAAGTATCCCAGCTGGGCATCGAAACTACACTGACTGCAGTTCCTTCCTTAGCCAAAACAGCCTGCGCCTCCAAAGCCAAATGCACCTCGCTGCCGGTAGCAATAAGCACCGCTTTTGTTTCTCCCTGTCCCGGGTTCAGCACATAAGCGCCTTTATAAGCATTTTCGTGAACGATTGCCGCATATTCGTGTAATACCGGCAATTTCTGACGGCTCAAAAGCAATGCCGTCGGTTTATGTAGATTCATACAAGCCATTTGCCAGGCTGTAGCAGTTTCTAAAGCATCTGCCGGACGGAATACAGACAGTCCCGGAATCATCCGCAGACTCATAGTTTGTTCGATCGGTTGATGAGTTGGGCCATCTTCACCCAAAGCAATACTATCGTGCGTTAAGACAAAAATGGAACGTAATCCCATCAAAGCTGCCATACGGATCGCCGGACGCATAAAGTCGGCAAAAACAAGGAACGTACCACCGAATGGAATAAAACCGCCGTGCAAAGCAATACCATTAAGAACTGTTCCCATAGCATGTTCGCGCACACCGAAATGAATATTACGGCCGCTGCGGTCTGTTTTCGAGAAATAACCGGCATTTTTCATCACAGTTTTATTAGAAGGACCCAGGTCGGCACTGCCGCCAACCAGATTCGGCAGCTGCATAACAAGCTTCTGCAGGATATCGCCGGAAGCTTCACGGGTAGCAGTTTTAGCAACATCTTTAAAGATCGCTTCCAAATCGTGCAGATTTACCAGGGCATTGCCGCTGATACGTTCTTCAAGTTCCATTCCCAATTCAGGATAAACAACTTTATAATCAGCCATCAATGCTTCCCAGGCTTTTTGATCGCCTTCGCAATCTTCAATTTTATTTTTGAAATACTGGCTGACAGTCAAAGGCACATAGAACGGTTGACCAACAGGCCAGCCGGCTTTTTCTTTAGTCAGTGCCAAAGCTTCAGCACCCAAAGGCTCGCCATGGCAGGAAGCACTGTCCTGTTTCGGGCTGCCATAACCGATATGAGTACGCACAATGATCAGACTGGGATGCTCGGTATCTGCCTGAGCTTCTTTAACGGCAGCTTCCATAGCTTCAATATCTTCTGAATCAGCTACACGCAGCACCTGCCAGCCATAAGCCTTAAAGCGGGCTTCCACATCTTCAGTGAAAGCGATATCGGTAGAACCTTCAATAGTAATTTTATTATCATCATAAAGGTAAATCAATTTACCCAGACCCAAAGTTCCTGCCAAAGAAGCAGCTTCGCTGGCAACGCCTTCCATCAGGTCGCCGTCGGAAGTGAGTCCATAGGTATAGTGATCAATAACAGTAAATTCAGGCTTATTATATTTTGCTGCCAGCATAGCTTCGGCAACAGCAAAACCTACACCCATTGCAAAACCATGTCCCAACGGACCTGTAGACGCATCAACACCTGCTGTATGACCATATTCAGGATGCCCCGGAGTTTTGCTGCCCCATTGACGGAAGTTTTTCAATTCCTCCATCGAAACATCGTAGCCGGCCAGATGCAGCATTGCATACAACAAAGCGCTGCCATGTCCTGGCGACAAAACAAAACGGTCACGATTGAACCAGTTAGGATCTTTTGGATTGTAGTGCATAAAACGGTCCCACAAAGTATACATCAACGGCGCCGTGCCCAAAGGGAAACCAGGATGTCCCGATTTAGCCTTTTCTACCTGGTCAGCCGCCAAAAAGCGTAAAGTATTAACAGATGCATGATCAATAGCCTGCATTTACTGAACCCTCCCAATAACTCATAGTAATATATTAATTATAGCATAAGTTGAAGAAATAAACATCGTGTATTTTCCTGTGTTTTTTATCTTTAGCGGCTTTTATAAGCTTATTCCTTATTTTATTCTGCCGCTTCACTATAATTATAAAACTCACTTTATCTTTATAAGCGTGATTTTCAGTTAAAATAAAATTTTTTTAGGGCTAGCAATAAACACCATAATAGTGTATACTAATACCCGTATTACAGCCACTATTATCATACACTTTATTTATATAGTGTCACTATTGCTTTGTACCTTTGCAGCTTAATCACAGTTATCCTGTAACAGGACATCTCCGACTGCGGTATATCATTTCAATCTGTATACCTTGACGTCGTTAGATATATTTTTAATTATTATTTTATTTCTCGGAGGTGTCTTGATGTTAATGTTTTTAGGTTTTATCGTTTTGATAGCCTGCCTGGTGATCGGCGTTCGCCGCGGCGGTATCGGTCTGGCTACTATTTCTGGTATCGGCCTTGTTTTCTTTATTTTTGTTATGGGCCTGAAACCCGGTAAACCGCCGGTAGACGTTATGCTGACAATTATGGCGGTGGTTACCTGTTCAGCATTTTTACAGGCTTCCAAAGGGCTTGATGTAATGCTGAAATATGCTGAAAAATTCTTGCGCAGCAACCCCAAATATATTACTATCCTTGCTCCGCTCACAACCTGGCTGCTTGCCGTTTTATGCGGCACCGGACATGTAGTTTACGCTATGTTCCCTATTATTTACGATATCGCTATCAAACAAAATATCCGCCCGGAACGGCCGATGTCTGTTGCTTCCATTGCTTCACAAATGGGTGTCTGCGCTTCGCCTGCTTCGGTAGCTGTTGTTTCGGTAGTTGCCATCCTCGGCGCTACAGATCACCCTTTCGGAGTTATGCAGATTCTTTCTATTTCCATTCCTGCTACCTTCATCGGTGTTGTGATCGCCGGCCTTTGGAGCATCAACCGCGGCAAAGATCTTGATAAAGACAGTGAATTCCAGGAAAAAATCGCTGATCCTGAACAAAAAGAGTTTATTTACGGCGGCCTGCAGGAACAAAGCCTTTTAAATATTATCCTGCCTAAAAGTGCCTATCAGGCAGCATTAGTTTTTCTTCTGGGTATCGTTGTGATTGCTATCTTTGGCAGCTTCCCACAATTATTGCCGCACTTTCCCAACGCCAAAGGCGTTTTGAAGCCGTTTTCCATGACACCGACAATCCAGCTGATGATGCTTTCTATTGCCGCTGTCATTATGATCCTGTGCAATGTTAAAACTTCGGAAGTCGCTTCCGGTTCTGTTTTTAAATCAGGTATGACCGCCATTGTTTCAGTTTACGGCGTAGCCTGGATGGCCGATACCTATTTCGGTGCCTATCTGCCCGTAATGAAAAAATCCTTAAGTGACATCGTACTTACTTATCCCTGGATGTATGCGATCGTTCTGTTTTTGGTTTCCAAGCTGATCAATTCACAGGCAGCGGCCGTGACCGTCATCGTACCGATGGCATTAAGCGTTGGCGTCGATCCCTTAGTAATAGTAGGTTTTATGCCGGCAGCTTACGGTTATTTTGTTCTGCCGACTTATCCTTCCGATCTGGCCTGCATCGGCTTTGACCGTTCGGGAACAACACATATCGGTAAATTTATCATCAATCACAGCTTCCTGGTGCCGGGGCTTATTGGCGTAGGCAGTGCCTGCTTTGCCGGGTATATGCTCGTACATATGGTATACTGATCTAATAAGCTTTTGACCCAATCTGTAACAACAAAAGAGTTTATCTCAATAATTGAGATAAACTCTTTTTATTTACTCACACCAACAGCAACGCACAAGCATAAAAAAGCGGTTTGCCCTTTTAGCAAACCGCTTTCAGCTTAGTTTTACAGAAACTACATCAATTATTGAGCTTCCTTAGCTTCGGCAATGATCTTTTCGGCCATTTTCATCGGTACGTCCTCATAATGGTCAAACTTCATTTCAAAAGTACCCAAGCCCTGAGTCAGAGCACGCAGGTCAACCGCATATTCGGAAATCTCGGCATAAGGAACCTGCGCTTTTACGCAGCCCATACCGTCTTCCAAACTCTGCATACCCAAAATACGTCCGCGTTTAGAGTTCAAATCGCCAATAACATCGCCCATCATTGATTCGGCGCAATAAACATCCAAATTATAAACAGGCTCCATTAAAACAGGTTTCGCCTGTTCCATAGCTTTTTTGAACGCCATATTGGAAGCGATCTTAAACGCCATTTCTGAAGAATCGACAGTATGATAAGAACCGTCAAGCAACGTAATGCGAACATCGACTACCGGATACCCGGCCAAAATGCCGTGTTCCATGGACTCACGCATACCTTTTTCAACTGCCGGAATATATTGCCGCGGTACAGCACCGCCGAAAATCTTGTCAACAAACTCAAAGCCTTCTCCTGGCGGCAAGGGTTCCATCTTGATCACAACGTGACCATACTGGCCATGTCCACCGGATTGTTTCTTATGCTTGCCTTCAACCTCCGCCGTTCCGCGGATAGTTTCTCTGTATTCAACGATAGGCGCACGCAAATCGGCTTCCACACCGAATTTACGTTTCATACGCTCCATAATGATCTCGATATGCTGATCGCCCATGCCACTGACCAGAGTTTCCTTCGTCACACTGTTCTTAGTAACAATGATAGTCGGGTCCTCGTCCATCAAACGGTTCAAAGCAGTGGCGATCTTCTCTTCCTCGCCTTTCTTTTTAGCGTAAATGGCACGAGTATACATCGGCAGCGGGAATGCGATCGGCGCAAACAAAACAGGTGAATTCTTGTCGCTGAGCGTATCGCCGGTAGACGTAAACTGCAATTTAGTAGTAACGCCAATATCACCGGCAACAACTTCCTTCATCGGGATCTGAGTTTTACCACGCATCGTAAAAATACCGCCAATACGTTCTTCTTTTTCACGGCTGGCATTATAAACCATGCTGTCACTCTTGATCGTGCCAGAGAATACTCTAAAGAAGCTTAAACGGCCAACAAAAGGATCAGAAGTAGTTTTGAAAACCAAAGCTGCCATAGGTGCGTTGGCATCGCGGATCTCTTCTTCTTCAGTTTCCGGATTCGTAACAACAAAGTCATTCAGAATAGCCGGATAGGTAAAATCGATAATCGCGTTCATAACGCGTCCCAAGCCAATATCTTTATATGCGCTTCCGCAAAGGACAGGGAAAATAATCGCTTGACGAATGCCTTTGATCAGGCAATCCATAATTTCCTCATCGCTGATAGCTTCGCCTTCCAGATAACGCATCATGCAGTCATCATCAGCCTCAACAGCAGCTTCGACCATTTTTTCATGCGCTTCTTTGGCATACTCCAGCATATCTTCAGGAATGTCCATTTCGATGGAATCGTTGCCGTTAGCTTTATAAGCCTTCATTTTGTAGAGGTCGATAACGCCGCAGAAATCGGCTTCCTTACCGAGAGGTAATTGCAGCGGCAATACACGTTTACCGATTTTAGCACGCAGGTTGTCAAGGATACTATCAAAATCAGCATTTTCACGATCCATCTTATTAACGAAAATGATACGCGGCAAATGTGCTTCTTCTGCCAGCTTCCAGCACTGCTCAGTGCCAACCTGCACGCCCGAAGTAGCGCATACAACGATCAAAGCGCTGTCAACGGCACGGAAAGCGCCTTTGACCTCGGCTACAAAGTCGGCAAAGCCTGGTGTATCAATAAAATTGATTTTGGTATCACGCCATTCAACAGGCGCCAAAGTTGCATTGACAGATACGCCGCGTTTAATTTCTTCCGGCTCATAGTCAGTGGTGGTAGCCCCGTCTTCTACCTTGCACATTCTGGAAATTGCTCCCGAACGATACAGTAAGGCTTCGGTAACAGACGTCGTTCCAGCCCCACCGTGACCCACAATGGCCACGTTTCTGATCCTATCTCCAGTATACTCTTTCATGATTACTCCCCCTTGTCCTACAAAATTTGATGTTATTACAATTCGCTGGTTACAAGGGCTTTTCCTGCATTTTAGCTGAAATTTAAGAATTTACCGTTTTTAAAACAACAAAGTGTAACGCAAGTAACAATAATGAAAAATGTATCTGCATTCGCAAAAGCTCTGACCAAACTTACAATTTACCCGTAAAAAAAGCGCAGAAGCAATCTCTGCGCTCAAAAAACTGTCTTCACTCTGTTTTTATACCGTCACCTTCGATCGTTACTTTGACCTGCTCTTCTTTGTCACTGATGCGGCTGTCCGTAACACGCCGCTTGATCCTTTGCTGTTCCGGCCTGTTTTCCCGCTCGGCAACAGCAAGATTGACCAGTGCATTCTGATAGATACCTTCCTGCGGCAAGTTAGGAAGATCAGGCGGCTGCGGCGGTTTATCATTTTTATTGACTACCAGCGCGGCAGCATTGCTGTCTGCCTGTTTGATTTCATAATTAGCCAGCGTCTTATCCAAACTGCCGTTAATAGCAAATTTTCCCGCAGTTTTACCATCTGCGTCAGTAGTAAAATGCAGATCACTATCAAGTTCTACACCCAAATCTTCCCAACGTTCACCGCCAACTAAACCGCTGATAGAACCTGTAAAATCAGGCAATACTGAATTCGCATCTATTTCAACTCCATCGGCTGTTACAGTCAGCTGCGCTTTATTGATAATAAATTTAGTACCATCATTGACGATTTCTATATCATAGCCGTCCTGCCCGGAATACAGTAAATCATTCAAATCATAATCACCGGCGTTCTTTTTAGATCCCACCAAAATACCGTCTGCCAACCCACTCAAACCGGCATTTTGTTCAGAACCATTGTAAACAGTATCGCCCCCTGTAATAGAGTCTCCGTCAATAGTGATTTTTTTCAAAAACCCTTTTAAAAGCGGGTCTGTGTAACCGTTATAGAATTTCCAGGAATCTTTGGAAGCTGTATCTAACCCTTTTTCAAAAGCTTTACCAAATTCTGCCAGAGTGAGCAACGTACCGCTGCCAAATTTTTTATAGCCTAAGATTGTATCGCCGCTTCTGACTGCATAATAGGCATTAGAAACAGCACCGCTATTTTCAACAACAATAACATTTCTATAATCTCCACCTGAAACTTTACCAATATTATAAACGTTTTTTATTTCGCCATCATTAATTGCAGCAATACCACCAACATACTCACTACCGTTACCATTAATAGTACCTGTATTATAAGCATTACTTAGAGTCCCGCTATAATTTTGGCCTACGATACCACCAACATTATATCCCATACTATCAACAATTCCACTATTATAAACGTTATTAATATTACCGCTATCATTAATCCCAGTAATTCCGCCAGTTATCGTATCATAACCCTTTCCTTTAATCTCGCCTTTATTGTATGAATCAAAAATATCTTTTATATTCTCGCCTACTATTCCGCCAAGATAATCACCATGACCCGTAACATTCCCATTATTAAAGCTGTTCTTTATGCTACCATTATTATATCCGACAATTCCACCTGCAGCAGAATAATCACCTTTACCTGTAACTGCACCATTATTATCAGAATAACTGATCACACCGCCGTTATCATTATAGCCGGCAATACCGCCAATACGTGCACTTGTATTAGTTTTATCATTGACTGAGCCGCTATTATGTGCATCAGTTACAGTTCCTTTATTATAACCGACAATGCCGCCAATATTGGCACTATCATTCTGACTGCTTATTTCCATTCCAATATTGAAAACATTTTTCAATGACCCAAGATTTTCCCCTGCAATGCTGCCGACGCTCCCACCACTGGAATTAGTATAATTAGTTATGCTTCCACCCTGCAGAGTCAGATTATGCACAAAGGCATTTGTATTCAAGACATCAAATAGCCCCGCATTACTCTGCGTTCCATCGGCAGTATTAATATTGATATGCAAATCTTTAATAACAAAACCCGCCCCATCAAGGCTGCCATTAAAGCCGCCTATATTAAATGGCATGCTTGTAAAATTACCAATTGGATTAAATCCACTGCCGCTATTCCAGCGCTTGGTCACATCGGCATCAATGTCGCCAGCAAGCATATAATCACCCTGAATGTAATCGCCGTTTATATTCTTATCGATCGCCTGCAGTTCATAAATATCATGTACCAGCATAGCATCGGTTATATTTTTACTGTTACCGCACAGATCCTGCACAGCAGCTCCAGCCAAAACAGTACTGCCTTTAGTACCGGTGCCAGTCGTATAATCGCTGACCGTATGTCCGCCAGGCGCATCGTCACCAACATTTATTGTAGTCTTATCCGTAACTTCATAGCCTACTGTCACTTTATTATCAGCACGCATAGTAATATTGCCATTACCGCTTGATTTCAGCATATGGGCATTGAGCAGCGAAATATTATCTCCTTCAAGCAGGATTTTATCAGCAGTCAGCTCACCCAGATTAATAATATCGCCACGAACTTTTTGCGCAGCTTCAGGACTCAATGTGCTAAAAGCAGTCCCGTCAAAGCTTTTTCTGTTATCTATCGTCCTGGTCGATGCCGTCAGCTCGCCTACATTGACACTGGCTGTTGCACCAAACAGGATACCGTTGGGGTTAACTAAAAATACATGTACGCCGCTGCCGCTGATGTTACCAAAAATCTCGCTTTTAGTATTACCTGTAACGTAATTCAACACGGCCTGCATCCCACTAAACTTAACCGATTCGCCCTGAGCCACGTTAAAACTGTTCCAGTCGATCGCCACATTACCACTGCCAGTGATATTCATCTGATCACCGCCAGGCGTGCCTATACTGCCAGTTCCGGCCACGACCTGCCCACCCTGCGGTAAAGCATAACCCCAATTAGGCAGCAGCAGTATTCCACCGCTCAACACCGCTGCCAATATCTGTTTATGTAATAATAATTTATTTTTCTTCATGCTTCCCTATCTCCTTCTGCTGTTTTTTAGAACAGTTTATAGGCTAAAAACCATACCCGACCGTTTTTATCGTTTTCTTCGCTTTGATAAACTTCGCCATTAAGCTTGCGGGCATAATCAACTCTCAAATAATAGTCATTTGGTCTGGCATATTGCACGCCAACTCCCCAGCCTGCCAAGTTCCGATGATCGCCTATATTTTTATTTAACTCTACCTCGCCCCAGTCGATAAAAGTTGCCAGACTGAGATTAGCTATAGACGTAGCGTAGCGCAGCTCTGCAGTTGCCTGATAACCGCTGCTGCCGCTGGCTTCGCCCTGCGGATAGGCGCGTATGCCGTCAGCGCCGCCTAAACTGAACTGTTCACTGCCGTCCAGATCTTTGCTGGCTAACTGACTGTGCAAATTGATATGCAGGTTCACTGTATGTCCCAAACTTTGGATATGATTAATATCTGTATTGAATTTATGGTAAGTACCTTCATTGCCAACATTGATATCGTCATAAGTCAATCTGCCGGTATAATACAGCGCGCTGTAACCGGTATAGCTGCCCATACCTCTGCTGTTGCCAACAATGCCCAAGTGCAGGGCGTTACTGTGTTTTTCAGTACTGCTGCCAAACGTCCGCAATTCATCTTGCAGTTGCCGGTTATCGTAACCATAAGCCGCTGCCAAATAGTTACGGCTGGTATTGATAAAAGGCGTACTGCCGTAGATACTGAAGGTCTTGGCCCTGCCGACAGCGTCCAGAATATTATAAAAACCGCTCAGACTATAATCCATCAGACTGTAGCTTATTCCTAACCGGCTGCCGCTGCTGTCCAAAGGCATTTCATATCCCAGGTTGTAGTTATGCAGATCGCTGTTAGTCAGCATCCCCCCCAAAAACAATTTATCACCGATATGCCCAGGATCGTTGAACGTTGTCTGAAAACCATAACGGTAGCGGCCGCTATACTTACCGCCATGATTATCTGTATATAAAATAGTATCTGCCTGCTTTTTATCGGCCAGCGTCACTGTTAAATCGCTGCTGCCTACTTCTGTTCCAGCACTAAGAATACCGGCCGCAGCGATTCCCGGCAAGTCATTCAGATTATTCAGCACTGTTTCCAAAGGTCCATTTTTGATAATACTACCCGCTTTAAGACCGCTCAAAAATCTTTCTGCCTGCCCTTCACTGAGCCGGGATCGATTATTTATTTTTATTTTTCCCATCGTCCCAAGCAAAATACGGATCTCTACCACGCCATTTTGGATATCCTGCTGAGGTAAAAAAGCTGTAGCAACTGTATATCCCTGATTACGGCAATAGTCTGTAACCAAGTCAGCCGCCTGCTGCAATTCACTGACAGTTATATCTCTGCCCATATAGTTTTTAGTAAGTTCTGCAAAAACCGCCGTGTCGATTTTATCCTGCCCGGTAAACTTAAAGCAGCTGAGCATAAATGTCTGCTCGCCCTGCACCTTACTATCGGCAGCAGTACTATATACTTCTGCCTGGCTGCGGTTCTGCTCCAATGCCCGCACCTGCGGATCGCTGCCTGGTAAAGCTGCCGCCGCCCAGACGGTTGATGCCATGCCTAAAGTTAAAGCTACTGCCATACTTTTTCCTGCCAATTTTAACAATGTCTTCTCTCCTTCGCTGTCTTATTATATTTACGTTTAGATTTTATTTTATGTTCTTTAATTATTAACTGTTTTTTATAGATAAAGTATTTAAAACATTCAATTTAGCAATACCCATTATCATTATAGCACTTGTGTACCCCCCCACAAGACATACAAGAACTTTTTACGACGCAGTTTGTTGCCGTTATTGCCTATACGGTTTGATAGCAGCCAAAGTTTTAAATTATTATCAGCCTGCAACTGCCATTACGGTGCAGCTTATTTATTAAAACCGCTTTCAATAAACAAAAAACGCCTGCATTTTAAACAGGCGGTAAAAACAACAAAAAACGCAGACTGTCAGAAACAGTCTGCGTTCAAATCACTTATTAAGTTTTATTTCAGCATTTCCAATACACATAAAGCGCTTAGAGTTTTAGAATCGAAGATATCGCCTTCCATCACCATTTCCCTGACCTGCTGCGGCGTTAATTTTACGACATCGATAAACTCATCTTCATCAGTATGCTGGTCGTGTTTTTCCAAACCGCGCGCCGCATACAGGTGAATAACTTCATCAGTGAAGCCAGGTGTAGTAACGATAGAAGTCAGCCTTTGCCATTCCTTCGCACTATAACCAGTTTCTTCCGACAGTTCCCGCTCAGCACATACGTCCGGTTCTTCACCCGGGTCAAGTTTCCCTGCCGGGATCTCATACATTACTGTTCCCACAGGATAACGGTATTGTTTTACAAAAATAATACTGCCATCGTCTAAAATAGGAACAATAGCTACAGCCCCCGGATGATGGATCAGTTCACGTGTCGTTTCTCTTCCGTTCGGCAAGATTACCGAATCAATATTCACCTGCAGCAGACGTCCTGAAAATCCCACTTTACTGTAGATAAAGGTTTCATCTAAATTTGCCTGATGAATTTTTTTCATAGCTCTCACCTTGCCTGTTTATTTTTAGCAGCCGCTGCTAAAAGCTCTTTAGCATTAGCGTAGGCTACTTCGCTGACATTATCGCCGACTGTCATCCTCATCAGTTCCTGGATACGGCCTTCTTCATCCAGTACAGTCAACCCTGTTGAAGTTCGTCCGCCTGTACTTTCCTTGCGGATCAGAAGATGCCTGTCAGCAAAAGAAGCTATCTGTGGCAAATGCGTGATACACAGTACCTGTCCTACCTTGGCAATAACGGCGATCTTTTCGGCCATTTTCTGTGCGGTAACGCCGCCGACGCCTGTATCGATCTCGTCAAAAACCATTGTCGGTACACCGCTGGCATTTAGAAGCACCGTTTTAATAGCCAGCGCCACACGTGACAGCTCGCCGCCGGAAGCGACTTTTAACAAGGGTCTGATCGGTTCTCCCAGGTTAGCTGTAAACAGGAAGGTCAATTCATCCTTACCTGTTTTAGTCAGGGTGTCTTTAGCAGTTACCTCGATCTCAAACCTGCCTTCCGGCATTGCCAGATCATGGATATGTGCCGTAACTTTAGATGCCAGCCGCCCGGCATATTTAGCGCGCAGCTGAGATAAGCTTTGCGCCTGCTGTTCTAATTCACCTTTTTGCTGCGCCAGCAGCTGTTTGGTTTTAGCAATGTTGCTTTCCAGCTGCGCCAATTCATCGGCCTGCTGCTGTGCCTGCTCTAAGTATGCAGTGATCTCTTCATAGCTGTCGCCGTATTTTTTCTGCAGACGATACCACAGATCCAAGCGTTCCTCTACATAAGCTGCTCTTGCAGCATCATATTCCTCGCTGCTTAGATAATCGCTCAGCTCACGCCGGCATTCATCCAATGCGATCCAGCTGCCTTCCAGGCTTTCACACGCATTATGCAGCCGTTCATCATAACGCACAACTGCCGCCAGCTGATCTTTAGCTGCCGCCAAATTATCAAGAATACCTCTTTCGCTGTCAAGATATTCATGAGCACTGTTGACTGCTGTCATGATCTTGCCGCTGTTCTGCAGACGTTTTACCTCTTCCTGTAAGGCTTCAAGTTCGCCTGCTTCCAATGCGGCCTCAGTAATTTCTTTGATTTCCCATTCCAGACGGTCTAAAATGCGTTCCCGCTCACTGCCGGTTTGCTCCAGCTGTGTCAGCTTCGCCTGCGTAGTCAGATAGGCTGTATACAGCTCCCGATACGTTTTACGCACAGGAGCAATCTCTTCCCGTCCATACAAATCGACCAATGCCAACGGTGCATCAGACTTTAGAAGCGCCTGGTTTTCATGCTGGCCATGAATATCGACCAAAAGTTCGCTGAAGCTTTTGAGTACTGCCAATGGTACCTGCACGCCGTTAACTGTAGCCTGGCTTTTGCCGTTGGCTAAAATACGCCGCCTCAAAAACAGTTCGTCCTCTTCGTCTATCCCCTGCTCTGCCAGCAAAGACTTAACTGCTTCTATCCCGCTGATATCGAATACCGCCTGCACCCAAAAGGAATCAGCTCCGCTGCGGATATAGTCCGCCGAAGCCCGATTACCCAGCACGACGCCAAAAGCATCGATCAGAATAGACTTACCTGCACCGGTCTCACCTGTAAAAATATTGAAACCGGGGGCAAAATCTATTTTCGCATCTTCAATTAAAGCAAAATTATGCACATGCAAAGATTGCAGCATCGTTAAACGACCTCGTCCTATCAGCGATTATTAAAGCGTTCCATAAAGGTTACAGTGTTATCTTTTGAATCGACAGCAACAAAAATAGTATCATCACCAGCAACAGTCCCCAAAACCTCCGGCCATTTCATATAATCAATAGCATAAGCTACCGATTGTGCAGTACCGGGAAGACTGCGGACAACTACCAGATTTTCAGAGGCACGCATGCCTATGATAGAATCCTGGAAAGTACGTTCCAGACGTCCGGGAGTCAGCAGCATATTATGCTCTTTAGGAAAAGCATAATGATAATTGCCTTCGGCATCCGGAACTTTAATGAGCATCAGCTCTTTGATGTCGCGGGAAACAGTAGCCTGAGTTACCTCGATACCGTCGTGGCGTAAAGCAGCCGCCAAATCTTCCTGAGTTTCGATTTTGCTGTGTTCGATGATTTCTTTGATCTTGCCGTGTCTGATACCTTTCACGTCTCTCACCTCATATCTGTATTTGTAAGCGGTTGGGTATTTTAAAGCATTTCCGTATTACGGATCAGCTTTTCCTGCCAGGTTTCATAATAACTGCGGCCATTGAGCCTGATAAAAGTTACTTTGTCAGGGCTTTTGGCAATTCTTACTGTATCATTTTCCGCTATCGATGCTACTATTTCTCCATCCGCCGAAAGCAACAGTTCTTCATAGGGCGGAATAGCATTCAGTTCTATGACCCTGTCCATCGGAATCAAAAGCGGTCTTGTATAAAGCGCATGAGCGCAGATAGGTGTAATAATAGTAACATCGAGGCTGGGATGTACAAGCGGCCCCCCTGCCGATAACGAATACGCAGTAGAGCCTGTAGCCGTTGCCATGATGATACCGTCAGCAGCATAATTGCCCGAACGTTTGCCATTGACCTTCAGACTGAGATGCGCCAGCTTTGAAAAATGCCCCTTGGCCACTACCATATCGTTTAAGGCGTGAGCGTCAATCAAAACCTTACCGTCACGCCAAACACAGGCCTGCAGCTGACTGCGCTCTTCCAGCACATATTCTCCGGCCGTCAGCTTGGATAAGGCTTCCGGCAGTTCTTTAAGTTCTATTTCTGCTAAAAAGCCTAATTTCCCAAAATTGACACCAAATACAGGGATTTTCAGCGGCGCCAAAAATCTCGTCATCTGCAGCAGCGTACCATCGCCGCCTAAAGATACCGCCATATGCATCTGCTTCAGGCTTGCCCTGTCGCAAACGTCGTAGCTGGGCCTGTCCTGATAATCCAGACGCTGCGGCAGTACCGCCTCGATCTCAGCCTTATCGCACAAATCCAACACTTTCGGCAAACTGTTTTTGACATTTTCTTTTTTCATATTGGGGAATATCCCCAACCGTAATTTATTCATAAAAGCCTCGCTGTTTCTACTCCTGGGTCTGTGGTTTATCCAAATCACCATGTGATTTGGATACAAGCTCGTCAATCATAGTTTCACTTACCGCATTGTCATCACCCAGTGTCAGATGCAGTAAGTACTCAATATTGCCTTCAGGCCCTTTGATAGGAGAAAAATCCAGTCCGGCAATACCAAAACCTTCTTCTTTAGCAAAAGCTACTACTTTTTTGATAACGTCGGCATGTACCTTAGGGTCGCGTACGACACCTTTTTTTCCGACGTTTTCTTTGCCGGCCTCAAACTGCGGCTTAACAAGCGCAATAACAAAGCCAGTTGGCTTAAGCAGTTTATGTACCGCCGGCAGCACCTTATCCAAAGAAATAAATGCCACGTCGATAGTTGCTGCGTCTACCAGTTCTCCCAAGCTTTCAGCTTCAAGATAGCGCACGTTAGTGCGTTCCATATTTACGACACGCTCATCACTGCGCAGCTTCCAGGCCAGCTGACCATAGCCTACATCAACGGCGTACACTTTAACAGCGCCATTCTGCAGGGCACAGTCGGAAAATCCGCCTGTGGAAGCGCCGATATCCGCAACTGTTTTACCTTCTACGCTGATGGGGAATATCTGCAATGCCTTTTCCAATTTCAGCCCACCGCGGCTCACATATTTAAGTTTTTCGCCCAGCAGGCGTATCGCTGCCTCTTCGGGAACCTGTATCCCCGGTTTATCTATTTTCTGTTCATTGACCAGCACCTGACCTGCCATAATGGCAGCCTGAGCCCTTGCCCTGCTTTCAAAAAGTCCTCTGGCTGTCAGCAGTGCGTCTAATCGTTCTTTTTTCACTTTGCTTCTCCGGCACCTTTCACCAAAGCAGTAATTTTTTCTTTTATACTTTCTGTATCTAAACCCAGATCCCGGAACAAATATTTTTTGTCACCATGCGGTACAAATTCGTCAGGGAGTCCCAAATTTAAGACCTGCACCTTTTGCATCAGACCGGCTTTATTAAGCAGCTCTAAAACTGCAGAGCCAACACCGCCAGCCAGCACGCCTTCTTCCAGGGTGACCAGTTTTCCATATTTTTCGGCCGCCTGAACGATCAATTCTTCATCAAGAGGTTTGGCAAAACGCAGATTGATCACACCAGCCTGAATACCGTTTGCCGCCAAAGCATCAGCAGTCCGCAAAGCTGTTTGCACCATGCTGCCGATCGCCAGCAGGCAAACATCGGTACCTTCCCGCAAAAGCTCACCTTTACCAATAGGAAGTTCTTTCAGTTCGTCTTCACAGTCAACGCCAATACCGCTGCCGCGCGGATAACGGATCGCGATCGGTCCGTTGAATTGTAATGCCGTGTTCAGCATCTGACGAAGTTCGTTTTCGTCCTTAGGTGCCATAATCGTCATCCTGGGCATCGAACGCAGATAAGCATAATCAAAAACACCATGATGTGTAAAACCGTCGTCACCGACGATACCGGCACGGTCAAGGCACATCGTTACATGCAGATCCTGCATGCAGATATCGTGCAGCACCGAATCATACGCTCTTTGTAAAAATGTAGAATACACCGCAACAACGGGCTTCATTCCAGCAGCCGCCATACCGGCAGCCGCAGTAACAGCATGCTGCTCAGCGATACCTACGTCCAAAAAGCGCTGCGGATAGCATTCGGCAAATTTGTTAAGACCGGTGCCGTCAGGCATAGCCGCGGTGATAGCAACAATATCTGCATCTTGTTCAGCTAGTTCGACCAAAGTTTTACCAAACATTTCCGTGTAAGCGATCGGAGCCTGCGGATCGGTGATTTTTTTACCTGTTGCAATCTCAAACGGACCCGTGCCATGAAATTTATTCGGACTTTTTTCTGCAGGTTCATAGCCTTTACCTTTTTTAGTGATCACATGCACTAAAACAGGACCATCGACATGCTTTGCCGCTTCCAAAACCTCCAGCAGCTTATTCAAATCATGGCCGTCAATCGGGCCAAGATATTTAAAGCCCAACTCTTCAAAAACAGAGCTTGGTACCATCAGGTACTTTACACTGCCTTTAACACGTTCGATAGCATTTAAAACATCAGTGCCGAAGTCCAGGCTTTTCAGCCAGCCTTCAACATCGTGTTTGATTTTGTTATAGGTTTCACCTGTGCGCAGATCGCACAAATACTGTGACATCGCGCCGACATTTTTAGAAATAGACATTTCGTTGTCGTTTAAAATAACGATCATTTTTTTATGCAGATCGCCGGCATTATTCAAAGCTTCAAAAGACATACCGCCAGTCATCGAACCATCACCGATAACGGCAATAACATTATTATCTTCACCTTTAAGATCACGTGCTACAGCCATCCCCAAAGCAGCTGAGATGGATGTGCTGGAATGTCCTGTACCAAAAGCATCGTGCTCGCTTTCTTTACGCTTCGGGAATCCTGACAGTCCTTTATATTGCCGCAGCGTCGGAAACTGGTCCTTACGCCCCGTCAGTATTTTATGGATGTATGACTGATGGCCTACGTCCCAGATAATTTTATCCTTCGGTGTCGTAAATACTTTATGCAAAGCCAAAGTCAGTTCTACCACACCTAAATTAGGAGCTAAATGGCCGCCGTTTTTAGAAACGACATCAATGATCAGCTGCCTGATCTCGCCTGCTAAAAGCTTCATTTCATCCAGAGTCAGCATTTTCAGATCTGCGGGAGAATTTATTTTTTGCAATAATTGCTCATTTTGCATTCAGCAATCCGCCTTTCTTCTCAATAACAAATAACTTAGCTTTTACGCCCGCACATCATTTTTGTAATCTCACGCAGAGCTTCGGCATTTTCTCCAAACATTTCCAGACAGCCCAGAGCCTCGTCAACAGTTTTCTGAGCCAGCGCTTTGGCGCCTTCCAGAGTATATAAGGTCACATAAGTGGACTTATGCTTTTTCTCATCACTATGCGCTGCCTTGCCCATCTGAGCAGCATCACCCTCGACATCAAGGATATCGTCTGTGATCTGGAAAGCAAGCCCCAGAAGATCGGCAAATTTTGTCAAAGCTAGCAGCTCATCACTGGCAGCACCAGACAATCGCGCACCACTGCGAACTGCCGCAATGAAAAGTGCTCCTGTTTTGCCTGCATGCAGCTTACGCAGTTCTTCTTCACTGATCTGCCTGCCTTCGGAATCAAGATCAATGACCTGACCGCCGACCATACCGAAGTTTCCGGCACACATTGCCACTTCGCGCACAGTTTCGACCAAAACTTCCGCCGGTACGTTTTTTTGTTCCAGCATCACTTCAAAGGCAAGGGTCAGTAAAGCGTCACCAGCCAAAAGCGCCAGCGCTTCCCCAAAAACCTTGTGGTTGGTCAAACGGCCGCGACGATATTCATCATCATCCATACAAGGCAGATCATCATGGATCAGCGAATAGGTGTGGATCATTTCTAAACCACAGGCTACCGGCAGAAAATTATAACCGCTGACACCCAAAGCATCGGCTGTTGCCATTAAAATTATGGGACGGATACGCTTGCCACCTGCCAGCAGGCTGTAAGCCATTGCTTCATCGACACGCGAGATGCCCTTTTTTTCCAAACGTTTTTCCAGAAAAGTATTGACCAGCTTCTGCCTGTCTTCGTAATACTTATTAAAATCCATGTCAATCCTCCAGCTCTGCGAATGTTTCCAGTTCATATTCGTTATCGTCGTCAGCAGCAACGACGATTTTTTCTACTTCCTGCTGCACCGTATTGAGTTTAGTCATGCATACCTTACTCAAAGCAACGCCCTGCTGAAACGCTGACAGCGCTTCTTCCAGCGGCAGTTCTCCACTTTCCAGCAGCTGTACCTGCTGTTCCAGTTCGGCCAACGCTTCTTCAAACTTTATGTTTTTGGCGATTTTTTTCATCGTCATTGTTTTTCACGCCTTTCTACCTGCTGCACAACCGATATCACATCACCGTCAGCAACCTGAGTCCTGAGTTCTTCTCCCCAGCGCACATCTGCGATACTGCGCAAAGCCCTGCCTGAGTCTGTCTTGGTTATCGAATAACCTCTGGCAAGTACCGTCAGCGGTGATAAAGCATCAAGCCGCGCTGCCAGCAGTCCAAACTTGTGCTGCCGTTTCTGCAGAATACTTTCCATCCTGCCCTGCAGCTGCCGCATCGCCATATCCGTACGCTGCTGCAATGGCTCCAGCCAGCGTTCCGGCTTGGCTAAAGCCCATGATCCCTGCAGACGCTGCAGCTTATGCTGCGCCTGTTCCAGTTGATGCACAAGCACCCGCTCGCCGCGTGCTGTCAGTTCCTCAACATAGCGCAGATACGAATCAGCATCTGCAACAACCAGCTCAGCAGCCTGTGAAGGAGTAGCTGCCCTGCGGTCAGCAGCAAAATCTGACAATGTAAAATCAGTTTCGTGCCCTACTGCTGAAACTACTGGTATTTCAGACGCAGCAATAGCACGCACAACAGGCTCTTCATTAAAAGCCCACAATTCTTCTATGGAACCGCCGCCGCGTCCCACGATCAGGACGTCAGCCAAACGGTGTTTATTCATAAACCGGATCGCCCTGACAATTTCAGCAGCAGAACCATCTCCCTGCACCTTGACAGGAAACAGCAACAGCTTGATGCCGCGATTGCGCCGCCGCGCGACAGTAATCATATCACGTACAGCAGCACCGGAAGGCGATGTTATCATTCCAACTGTTTTAGGGTTCAGCGGCAGTTCACGTTTACGTTCACTGTCAAACAACCCCTCCTCAGTAAGTTTTTTCTTTAATTCTTCATAAGCCAGCATCAGATCTCCAGCACCTAACGGCAGCAGCAGGTCTGTATAAAGCTGATAAACGCCATCGCGCTCGTACACTCCGACACGCCCGATAGCAACAACAGTATCACCGTTTTGCGGTTCAAATCGCAGACTGCGCGCCTGATTGCGAAACATAACTGCTTTCAGTACGCCGCCGGCATCTTTCAAGGTAAAATAACAATGCCCTGAAGAATAACGTTTAAAATTAGAGATTTCACCCTGGATCTGGATATTAGTAAAAGTACGATCGCCCTCCAGCAGGCTTTTGATCATCAAATTCAATTCACTTACGGAATAAATTACTTCATTCATAACTGCTTTCTCCCTGCCTGAACGCATAAGCAGCGCAGCCGGCAGCATTATCGGGGCTAAACCGGCTTTCGGGTATCCAGACCCTGATCCTGCGTTTAGCAAGCTTTTCTATCATATGACGGCGGATATAAGCATTAGAAACCACACCGCCTACCAGCAAAACATCAAAAATTTCTTTCTGCGCTGCCACGTTACGGATCATCCTGACAAAGGTTTCTGCCAGGGCATATTGCACACCTGCCGCCAAAGCTGTAGGATCAGCGCCAGCCTCGATTTTACGCAAAGCAGCAGTAGCAGGCCCGGATAAACTGACGTCACCCTGACGTACTGCTACCGGCAATTCGATGCAATCGGCCGCAGTTGCCGCCAGTTGTTCTAAAGCGGCTCCTGCCGGAAACTGCAGTCCCAACGCAACACCTACTCTATCAACAAACTGACCGGCATGCAGATCTTTGCTGCCGCCTGCCTGTGTCAGTGCATAAGTGCTGTCAGTTTGTTTTTCCGCTAATAATAAGTCAGTAGTACCGCCGGAAGCATGTAAAAGCAGAAAACGGTCGGCATCAGGCCCCTGCGCTGACCACAATCCGGCTTCCAAATGATTTTCCTGATGGCTGATCTGCCATAACGGAATTTCGTTTACAGCCGCTAAAGAGCGCGCCAGGCCCAACCCAACCAAAAATGCTGGCATATACGAATCTTCCAAGGGCCGTGGACGGGCAGAAACACCGATACCGATGACTTTCAGCGGCTTTTTTAAAACCTCTTCCAGCAAAATCGGCAGGTTACGCGTATGCTGAAACACCATCTCCGACTGCTGCAGACCTCTGCAGCCCGGTTTCACTTGTAAAATCCTGCGGGCCTCACCTACCAGTCCGCCTTCTCTGCCGATCAGTGCGACCGACGTTGTATAGCAGCTGGTATCAATGCCCAGATAGACCTCATTTTTAGACATCACTGCGAACCATTTTACCTAGAACTCCGTTGATAAACCGCGGAGTATCATCTGTTCCATAAATTTTCGCTATTTCCACAGCTTCGTTGATTGCCACATTAGGCACCAGCTTTTCTGCTGCAAAAAACATTTCATAAACGGCGACCCGCAAAATATTACGGTCGACAGCCGGCATACGCTCCAAGGTCCAGTCAATAGCATACTCACCGATCCTGGCATCTATCGCTTCACTATTAGCCAAAACACCATTTAAAACATCTTGTGCATACTCTTTGGCTTTTTCAGCACTTTTATCAGACCGTTCTTCAACAGCAGCATTCAACGCTGCCTCACAGTCGACCTGAGCAAAATCTATCTGAAACAAACTTTGTAAAACCAATTCCCTTGCAATCCTGCGAATCATATTAGCCCTCTCTTGTCTGAAATTTATTTATGATAGCCTGGTGGCAGCAGTCTGTCCAGCCATTCCATCAGGTCTTCTTTTTTGTCCAGCTTATTGCCGAGGAAGAACCCGGCAGTAATACATATGAGCAGAAAAATCGTCTGCAAAAAGCCTAAGATCAAAAACATTACGCCGATAAACAGACCAAATATAGACCCCAGCAGCCGGCCACGGTAATTCTTCCAAAGATCACTGAAAATTTCGTTAAGCATGCCGTCTACCTCCTCAGCCTTTCGCTTTGATCTGCTTGAAGAACAGATCTATGTCCTTGATCTCCATACCCAAGACCTTTTTGATCGTATCACGTACATTATATTTAATTTCATCTGTAGTTTCAGGAATATTTATACCAGGCTCTATCGATGCATTGATGCGAATACTGATATGTTCTTCGCCCATTTTTGCTTCGACCTTAACACCATAAACACCATAAACCTCTTTAGCGATCTCCGCTACATAATCTTCAATAGCGCTTTTACCGACAGATACTTTACCGGAATCGGCACTGCTGATCGTCAGCGAAGTCATTCCAGTCGCGCCAATACCTGCAATAAGCAGGCGGATACTTACCAGCAGAATGATGATCCCGCCCACCGCATACTCCCAGTTGCCGGGAATAGTAGCAAAGAAAGCAGTGATAGCAGTCTGGCCGATAACGCCCAAGCTGCAAAGCACTACCAAAACGGCCACTACTGCCATCAAAAAAGTGTATAAAGTTAAAATTATTCTATCAGGTATTCCCAAAATAACTCACTCCTCACCAAAGAAATTTTCATGGGCGGCGTCCATTTTTTCCAGGCTCTCTTCCAATTCGCTCTTGGGTCGGCGCGCCACGCCCTGTATATGCACATCGACGAATTTGACTTCATAACCGGTCATGTTCTCGATTGCTTCTTTAACCTTTTCCTGTATTTCCAAAGCTATTTCAGGGATACATGAACCATATTCAACATTAACATAAACTGCGGCTGTCACAACATGCCCATCGACGGTGATCCGTACACCCTTGGCAAAACTTTTCTTACCTAAAAATTCATTCAGGCCTTCGGCAAAACTGCCGCTCATACCAATAACACCGTTGACTTCCTGCGCAGCCAGGCCTGCAACGATACTGATTACTTCGTCGGCAACTTTCACATCACCGATTTCGTCAGGCAGCTGTTCTTCTGCCTCAGCTGCATCGTCTGCATTCACAAACTCCCCTGTACCGGTTTCCAATTCTTTATCTTCAGAATCTGATTTCAACTACCATGCCACCTCCTGTCTGTGCGGCAACAGAATATACTTACCCTATTTTGCTTTTAATTATACCATAACTACTACGTGAATACTATGTATAAATGCATAAAAAAACAGCGGTGAAAATAAATTCACCGCTGTTTAAACAGTCGCTTTTAATTATGCACGTTCGATATATTCGCCAGTTCTGGTATCGATACGAAGAACATCGCCTTCGTTGATGAACAGAGGAACTTTTACAACATAACCGGTATCCATTTTAGCCGGTTTGCTGCCGCCGGTAGCGGTATCGCCGCGGATGCCGGGATCGGTTTCAACTACGGTCAGTTCAACAGTATTCGGCAGGTCAACACCGAGAATACGGCCTTCGTAAACCATGATTTTAACATCCATATTTTCTTTCAGGAAGTTCAAAGCATTACCCAACTGCTCTTTTGTCAATTCGGTCTGCTCATAGTTTTCGTTATCCATAAAAACATATTGTCCGTCAGATTCATATAAATATTGCATTTCACGACGGTCAACACGTGCTTTCGGCAGACGTTCGCCTGCATTAAAGGTACGTTCAACAACAGAACCAGTACACATGTTACGCATTTTAGCGCGGACAAAAGCTGCACCCTTACCAGGTTTTACATGCTGGAACTCAACGACTTGCCAGGCATCGCCGTCAATAGTAACAGTCACATTAGTCTTAAATTCGTTAGTAGAAATCATAAATAGTCCTCCTATATAAAAAATTAAACAATTTCCATCAGCTGTTTTTTAACCCCGGTCAGCACTTTTGCGCCTTCGTCGGTCAACACAACCGTGTCTTCTATACGTACACCGCCCTTGCCGGGGATGTAAATACCAGGTTCAACAGTAAATGTCATACCGGGCTGCAAAATTACATTCTGACCGCGTTTGTTGATATTCGGCATTTCATGGATCTCAAGACCGATACCATGTCCCAGCCCATGCACATAGTTTTCGCCATACCCCCGGGAAGTTATATAATCCCTGACAACAGCGTCCAGCTCTGCACCGGTAATACCGGGTTTAGCATTTTTCAAACCGCGCCACTGGGCTTCTTCAACAATGGTATAAATTTCTTTATGCCATGAGTTGGCCATTCCCAAGACAACGGTACGGGTCATATCAGAATGATAGCCGTCATAAACGGCACCGAAATCAAAAGTAATAAAGTCGCCGATCTCCACTTCTTTATCGGAAGCGATACCATGCGGCAGCGCAGAACGTTCACCCGAAGCTACGATAGTTTCAAAAGCGAGTTTTTCTGCTCCCAGGCTGCGCATATAGTATTCCAGACGGCCAGCCAGAGTTTTTTCAGTCATGCCGGGCTGTAATTCCTCCAGCAACCGTAAATACGCCTCGTCGGCAATTTTTACAGCGCGCCACATCAATTCCAGCTCGCGTTTATCTTTGACCATACGGATATATTTCAGGTCAATGACCTTCAGTTCTTTGCCGCATAGAAGCTCCTGCAAAGTATTGAAGTCATTATAAGTGAAATAATCGCCGTCAAAACCAACTGTTTTAGCATCCTGCGCCAATTCGGCAACTGTATGCCAGATGTTTTCCGCATATTCGACGATATGGCAGCATTTGGCTTCTGCCCTTGCTTGATACAAGTATCTGCCATCAGTGACAAGGACAGCCCGACGGTCATCGGCATAAAGAATGCTCGAATCACCTCTGAAGCCGGTCAAATAGCGAATTGTATTAACGTCTTTAATAACGACGCAATCCAAATGTTCTTTTTCCAGAAAATCAAAGATTTTACCGATACGCGGCATAAATCCTTACCTCACTTTTTTTATAAAATAATACGATACCCAAATATTTTATCACACTTTTGACAATTTGCCTACAAAGCTTCATTAAAACTTTCAAGAATTTCTACTGAAAACGGCATATTTTCAACAATTTCTAAAACATCATTATAGGTATCAGGCGTACCACGCAAAAGAATGATGCCTTCCTGATGATCAATCGTGCTGACTAAGGCCAGATGCTCATAGCCCTCCATGATCCAGTTTACGTCTGCTATACGCTCAGGCGCCACCTTCGCGTAGATGGTACTTCGGTCTTCTAACATATTACCTTCCTCCGCAGCAGCGAATCAGGCATCAAAGCCCTGTCGCTGACGATAGAAAATTTTTGTTGAGCATGCGGTGCACAGTCGATACTTTCTCCGTCTGCATTACGCATATCCTCTAAAGTTAGCGGGAACAGTTCCCCGTCCGGCATCAGCAGTTCCAATACCTCGCCGTTTTTCACATTGTTGCGCTGTTCGATATAAGCGCGTTTAGCGTCAGCATCATATGCAAGCACGATACCGACAAAATCATGTGTCTGTTCATAACTGGAGGTCGTATAGACCTGTCCGTCACTGCCTGGTTTGCCAAAAGCAAACCCTTTCGTATACGGCCGGTGAGAAACTTTTTCCAACTCCTGACGCCATTCATCCGTGACCTGATATTTTTTGGGATCGTTCCAGTAAGCGTCGATCGCTTTACGGTATACGCTGACCACAGTCGCTACATAATGGATACTTTTCATACGCCCTTCGATTTTCAGGCTGCAAATGCCCGCCTCTATCAAATCAGGAATATGATCGATCAGACACAGATCCTTTGAATTCATTACATAAGTACCGCGTTCATCCTCTTCAATATCAAAGCCTTCATCAGAACGGTTCTTTTCGATAAGGCTGTATTCCCAGCGGCAGGCCTGCGCACAGGCACCACGGTTGCCGTCGCGTCCAGTCAGATAACTGCTGAGCAGACAGCGGCCGGAATATGAGATACACATTGCTCCATGCACAAAGGCTTCCAGCTCAACATCAGTCCTTGCACCGATTTCCCGTATTTCCTCCAGTGACAGCTCGCGTGCCAGTACGACACGTTCAGCTCCCAGTGCCTTCCATGCCTGCACTGCTGCCCAGTTACTTGTATTAGCCTGCGTACTTACATGCAGCGGCATTTCCGGTACAGTCTGACGTGCCACGTTCCAAACACCCAGATCAGAAATAAGCAAAGCGTCAACTCCGGCCTGCTGCAATTCCAGCAGATAGTCCGGCAGTCTGGCCAAATCTTCGTTATGGGCAAAAATATTAACCGTCACATAGACCTTTTTGCCAAGTCCGTGCGCGTAAGCAGCCGCTTCTGCAATTTCTTCAATACTGAAATTATTGGCAAAAGCCCGCAGCCCAAACATCTTACCGCCCAAATAAACGGCATCAGCGCCATAACGCAAAGCTATTTTACATTTTTCCATATTTCCTGCCGGCGCCAAAAGCTCCGGCTTATTTTTCATTCTCGTCATATTACTTCCTTATTGTGGTCCATGAATATCTTCGATTGCCTTCAAATGCTCGGCATAAGTTTTCGTAAAACGGTGATGTCCGTCTTTTTCAGCAACAAAGTATAAATACTCCGTTTTTTCAGGATTTAAAACAGCCTTGATCGCACTCATCCCAGGACTGGAAATCGGTCCCGGCGGCAAACCTGGATTTTGATAAGTGTTATAAGGGTTTTGGATCCTGGTATCTGCAATTGTAATTTCTTCTTTTTGAGTCCCCAAAATATACTGAATAGTAGTATCTGACTGAATCGGCATATAAATCTCTAAGCGACGCAGAAAAACTCCGGCAATGCGCGGCTGTTCTTCTTTAAAAACAGCTTCCATCTCTACCAGGGCAGCCATATTTACCAGATCTCTGATCGACATTTTCTGTTTTTCTGCTTCTTCCGGAATATTTTCTTTGTTCATCTGCGTATTGAATTCCTTGACCATCATGGCCAGCATATCTTTTTCATTCATACCGATGTCAAACATATAGGTAGAGGGAAAAATAAATCCTTCCGCCTTATAAATAACATTAGGATCACTGGTTTCCATATAGGGATATGGAGTATAATTACGCGCGGCTTCGATGAACTTTTCAGCAGAACCAAGACCTTCAGCCTCAATTTTTTTCGCAGTTTTAACTACGGTAAAGCCTTCTGGAACCGTAAACCTCACCCGCTGCACCTGTCCCTTTGACAGAACTTCAACGATCTCACTGTTAGACATCCCGGCTGTTATTTCATAACGCCCGGCCTGCAGATCGCGTTCCAATCCACGGAATTTGGCTTCCAGTCTAAAAGCTTCCGGAGTTTTCACCAATTTCTGCTTATGCAGAAGATTTGCGATATCCGCAGTAGTCATTCCCGGCTCAACCGTAATCAGATACGGGCTTCCAGTCGCCAGATCTTTATTGCTGCCAGTGTAGTTCAATACCCAGTAAGCACCTACTACAACTACCAGAAAGATGCCTAAAAAAAATGGCAGTACCTTCCTCATTTTTCCATTCCCTTCACACCAGAGATAATAAAGCTCAAAAAGTGCCGGACAGTATGTCCGGCACTAGCAGTTGTTATTCTTCGTCCCAGTCTTCCATGAGTTTTTCGTAAGCAGCTTTTACTTCATCAAACTCTTCGTCTGTAGGAGCTAAATAAACTTCTTCGCCGTTTTCATCAAACTCAATACGGGCGATAATCACATTTTCTTCTTCGTCTTCCTCATGTTCATGGCAGTGACAATCTTCATCTTCACATTCGCAGTCTTCCAAATTGATCTGCGCTAAAATAGCGAAATTTTTCTTGCCTACAGGTACTACCATTTCTTCACGAAAATATAATTCGTTGCCTTCATCGTCAGTAATAACTACGATTTGTTCTTCTTCCATAGCTTCCATATTTTCTTTATTTTCTGTTTGGTCCATTACGACACCTCGTTTCTAAATTATATACATTTTATATCATTTACAGTAATGCTGTCAATTTATCATTTTTCACCAAGCTGTGCAGCTAAAAAACCTTTATCCAGATCAAATCCAAGCTTACCGTTATCTTTAACTATGATATTAGTATCAAAGCTGCCGACAGCGGTAGCGATCTTGATATTGGAAAAAGCAAATTTTCCCTGCTGTCTGGTGATCGAACCTTTGATGGAACGGAACGGCAGCATCATGTACTTGCCTTCCTCGATGCGGAAGCTGCCCGCACCTGTGGCACTGCCTGCATCAGCAGTTCCTATCGCCAGCATTTTAAATGACAGCGGACCGTCGACCTGCGTTTCCGTAACTACGGAGCTGTCGAGGTCTATACCCTGTACTTCCAGTTTAAAGTCTTTGGTTTTAGTATCAATCTGACCATTGACATTGACCTGACCAGCATAAACATTACCGATAGCATCACCGATATTAAGCTTTCCGTCTTTATACAGAAACTTGCCGCTGAGCGCGGTAATATAAAGCGGATCGTAGGCCAGCTTATCAAGTCCGAAGGTGCCTTCAGCCTCAGGTTTGTCGATAGTACCCTTGACCTTGCCCAAAGCGGTAACCGCATCCTTCAAGCCCAGGCCCGGGCTCAAAGCTTCTATCACAAAGCTCGGCGCATTAACAGTCAAAGCATATGTCTGTTTTGCCTCCGGCTTTTCAGCATAATAAACATTGCCGTCTATGACCACCGTCTGTCCGGCTACCTCCAGATTCAGTCCGGCAAACTTCAAAGCCTCGGTATCAGCCGAAAACTTGCCGCTGCCTTTCGTTACAGGATAATTGATCAAAGAGCCTTTCAAACCGTCGATCGTACCGTCGATATTCAAAGTCCATTTATCATCGGCTTTATCAGCCCTGATTTTTACGTCAGGCAGATTACCTTCAGTGATCACCACATCAGCAGCCTGCGGCAAAACATTCAGGATATTCTGCAGCGGCATTTTCTTTACCTCTGCCACAACTGCCGTCGTGCCTGAATCATTTTGGATGTCAGCGATAATATCGCTTTTACCGTCTTTAACGCGCAGACCGTATTTGATTTTTGGATATTGTTTAAAATTTCCCTGGAACTGTACTTTATCAAAATCCAGCGGCTTGTTCTCCAGCAGCAGATTCACCTTCGCGTCCTTGATTTCCATCAAACCGCGGAACTGCGTTGCTGCAGCCGCCTTTTTTACAGTCAGCAGCTCATTGTTCTTCTGCTCTTCTTCAACCTGAAAATTGATATAATTGACAATGTTCAAACCGTCTTTTTTATTATAAGACACAAAAAAACTGGGCTTATCGATCACCACATCACCAACAGAAGCTCCGGTACCGCCTTTCAGCAAAGCGTCAAATAAATTGACAGATACCGTAGCCAGAGGTATTTCGGCAATCGTTTTGCCATCCGGCCCTACCCAGACGACATTTTTGAAAATAACATCACCCGACCAGTTAGCCTGAATCTCTTCGGCTTTTAAAGTCCCCTGCAGCGCAGTCTGCTCTGCCAGAAGCTTTTTAGTGAGCTCTTCGGCAGCACGGCCTCCGAACTGGAACAGCAGCACGAAAGCAACCAGAACCAGCGCAACAAAGCCGATAAATATTTTTTTCGCCATACTTTCATTCCGTCCTTTTACTTTGTGGACTATCCAGATAATTTTGCAGAATCACCACAGCCGCCATCATGTCGATAACTTTTTTGCGTTTGCTGCGGCGCAGGTCGGCATCTATCAAAACTTTTTCAGCGGCAACTGTCGAAAGACGCTCGTCCCATAAGACGATTTTAAGCTGCGGGAACCTTTCGCCGATCACTCTGGCAAAATCCTCGCAGCTCTGCGCACGTTCGCCTACACTGCCGTTCATATTCTTAGGATAACCTACCACCATCGTATCTACTTCATATTCAGCGATAAGCTCGCCGATACGCTGCAGATCACGTTCTTCACTGGTACGACGGATTGTTTCCACCCCGTTGGCGATCATCCCCATCAGATCACTGGCGGCTACGCCGATAGTCCGCGTGCCGACATCCAGAGACATACTTCTCATGTAAGCAGCTCTCCCCGTCTTATTTTGTGTTTTTTTCCAAATATTTTACTACCAGTTCTTCAATAAGCTCATAACGTTCAAAACGACGCAGCTTCGTGCGTGCGTCATCATGACTGGTAATATATGTAGGATCGCCGCTGAGCAGATAACCTACGAGCTGGTCAATAGGATTATAGCCTTTTTCTTCCAGCGCTTTGCACACCTCGCTGATTGTTTGCGAGACGTCTTTATTTTCATTGTTGCGCTTGAACATCATTGTTTCCTGCGATACCTGAGTCATCGTTGATCCCTCCTTGATACAAAATTCCCTTGTTGAACAACCGTTTGATATAGATACACTATTATTGTAGCATACCTTGAGACAAAAAAATATAAAATAACTGTGAACTTGTATAAATAAAGGCCGAGAATACTCTCGGCCTTTAAGTTTTTTTACACAATTTATTATTTTACCTGTGTTTCGATAACGCCCCAGGCTGTTTCCAACGCTTCACCTAATTTAGAAGCATCTTTACCGCCTGCCTGTGCCATATCAGGACGTCCGCCGCCGCCGCCACCGCAGATCCTGGCAACCTCTTTGACAATGTTGCCGGCATGGATACCTTTAGCGACAGCATCTTTCGTAGCCATAGTCAGAATACTGATCTTGCCTTCGGCAAATACTGAAGCCAGCACAACGACGCCGCCGACCTTATCACGCATCTGGTCACCCAGATTACGCAGTGCTTCGATATTATCGACACTGACCTGCTGCACTAAAGCTTTGATACCTTTGATGTCGCGAATCTGACTGTCAACGTCACTGACCTGAGCTTTAGCGATCTTATCGGCCAGCTCGGCAGCTTTTTGCTCAACAGCTTTCAGTTCGCCCTGCAGAGCTGTCAAACGTGCAGGCACATCAGTTACACGGCATTTCAAGCTTGCAGCCAGGCCTTTTACCATAGCTTCCATTTCGTTGACATGAGCCACAGCGCCATGTCCTGTCACAGCTTCGATACGGCGAACGCCAGCACCGGTGCTGGACTCGGAAATTATTTTAAACATACCGATCTGAGCGGTATTAGTCACATGAACACCGCCGCAGAATTCCATAGAGAAACCCGGTACAGTAACGACACGCACGATATTGCCATATTTTTCGCCAAACAGCGCCATCGCACCACGTTTTTTAGCTTCTTCAATCGGCAGTTCTTCAATGGTCACACCCTTGGCTGCCAAAATCTCTTCATTAACAATAGCTTCGACGCGGCTCAGTTCTTCTTCTGTTACCGGCGAGAAATGCGAAAAGTCGAAACGCAGACGGTCCGGACCTACATAACTGCCTGCCTGATTGACATGACCGCCTAAGACAGATTTCAAAGCTGCGTGCAGCAAATGCGTTGCCGTATGATTACGGGCAATATCGCTTTTGCGGCAGCTGTTTACTTCGTAAGTTACCGCATCGCCCACATTGACCGTACCTTCAACTACACGCCCAATCTGGATCGTAGCGCCGTCCGGCAGTTTTTTGGTATTTTCAACTTCAATCACACCTGTAGGAGCAGTGATACGGCCCAAATCACCTAACTGGCCGCCGCCTTCAGCATGAAAGGCAGTAACATCAAGAATAACGGCAACGTCTTTACCATCTTCTGCATTTTCGATCGGCTGTGCGTCATGCGCAGGGTACAGCATAACGATTTTACCTGTATCTGCAGCTTCATCAACCTTTAAGGAAGCAATATCAATACCGCGGGTATTATAAATAACCGGACGGCCTGCTTTATCATCACGGGCTTCACGCGCCATTTTACGCTGAACCTCCAGCGCCGCGTCAAAACCAGCTTTATCCATCGTCATTCCGTTTTCTTCCAAGATTTCAGCAGTCAGTTCCCACGGAAAGCCAAAGGTATCGTTCAGTTTAAAAGCTGTAGCTCCATCCAGTACCGTAGCGCCTGCCGCCTCTAATTTAGCTATCTCGTCGCTCAGCAGTTCACTGCCCTGACGCAGAGTACGCAGGAAGCTTGTTTCTTCCATTTCGATAACTTTTTGGATATATTCGCGTTTTTCGACCAGGTTTGGATAAACATGACCGTACATTTCAATAACCACATCCACAGCACCGGCCAAAAACATTTTGTCGATGCCGATCAAACGTCCGTGACGTACAGCACGGCGCAGAATGCGACGTAAAACATAACCGCGGCCTTCATTGGAAGGCAGGATACCGTCGGCGATCATAAAAGTCATACTGCGGGCATGGTCGGCAATTACCTTCAAAGAAATATCGGTTTTTCTTTCTCTGCCATATTCTACAGCCGCTACTTCAGATGCATATTCAATGATCGGGAAAATCAGATCCGTTTCAAAATTAGACGGTTTGCCCTGCAGCACGGAAGCCAAACGTTCGAGACCGGCACCGGTATCAATATTTTTGTTAGCCAGCGGCGTATAAGTACCATCTTCATTTTGATTATATTGAGTGAATACCAGATTCCAGATTTCCAGGAAACGGTCACAATCGCAGCCTACAGCACAAGTCGGTTTGCCGCAGCCGCGTTCTTCACCCAGATCGACATGAATCTCGGAGCAGGGACCGCAGGGGCCGCTGCCGATCTCCCAAAAATTCTCTTCCAACCGTACGATGCGTTCTTCAGGCAATCCAACGACATTATGCCAGATATCAAAAGCTTCATCATCTTCGGTATGGATAGTAATCCACAGCTTATCAGCAGGAATCCCCAACTCTTTGGTAACAAATTCCCAGCTCCAGGGAATGATCTCTTTTTTAAAATAATCGCCGAAAGAGAAATTACCAAGCATTTCAAAATAAGTATGGTGGCGGGCAGTACGGCCGACATTCTCAATATCGCCTGTACGCACGCATTTTTGGCAGGTCGCAATACGAGGAGAAGGCGGTTTCATTTTACCTGTAAAAAAAGGTTTGAAAGGAGCCATACCGGCGCCAATCAAAAGCAGCGTCGGATCATCCTGAGGAATGAGTGACGCGCTGGGCAGGATCAAATGTCCTCTATCTTCGAAGAATTTTAAAAATTTCTCACGAATTTCATTACCAGTCATGTACTTCATAATCGTTTTATCGCTCCTTTAAAGTCGAAACATCATAATAAAAAATTATATAAAAATTAACGGCTAAAGTCAATTAAACTGACAAAGTATACACTATTTTCCTGACACTAAACTTTTCTTTATATAAAAAAGCCGTAAGCAAAAACTTACGGCTCCACGCCAAGTATTTCAGGAGGACACCCAAAACTTTCGGCACTATCAATTATAGATATGTTTTTACACAAAGTCAATATTCTTTTTCATTTTTCTCATTTAATGTAATTTTCTGTTTTTAGTTATTGTGAAAACAGCCTGGCTATTTTTCCCCGGTAATTCGGATTATTTCCGTTACCCAGCGAGCGCAGTCGTACAAATCACACTCACGCAGGCACTCTTCTGTAGTATGGACCTTGTTCATACCTGTAGCTAGAAGCACGCAGGGCAAACCATAGCCGCAGAGGAAATTGCCGTCACTGCAGCCACCTGTTTTCGTCAGTTCAAAAGGCAGCTGCAGATTATCGGCTGCCTGCTTAGCCAGCAATACCGCCGTATGGTCTTCCGCTACATGAACAGCAGGACAGCCTTCTACCGGATCAACCTCTAAAATACCGCCGCCGGCTTCAACCACTTCTCTGATACACCTGATCGTTTCATTCTTCAGCCGCTCCAGCTTATCAGGGTCCATACAGCGCATATCGATCACGAATTTAGCCTGCTCCGCAACGATGTTTGTTGCAGCACCGCCTTCGATCTGTCCTATATTTAATGTAGTTTCTTCATCAAGACGTCCGTAAGCAGGCAGCGCAGTCAAAGCTTTCGCCGCCAGCATAATGGCATTGATACCTTTTTCAGGCTCGATACCTGAATGAGCCGACTTACCTTTGACTGTAAAATAAATATCGAACAACCGCGGCGCAGAGTTCGTAACGATACCGGGCGCACCACCGATATCCAGGCAATAACCGAGATCAGCCCTGATATCCTTCGGGTCAAGATTGACCACTCCCAAACAACCGATCTCTTCGGCAATCGTAAAGCACAGCTGGATATCGCCATGCGGGATATTCTGCTCCTGCACGGCCCGCACTGCTTCCAGCACAGCCGCTATACCAACTTTATCATCACCGCCTAAAGTAGTAGTTCCGTCAGAATAAAGGACTCCGTCCCTGAGCACGACCTTCGTTCCCGTTGTCGGCGGCACAGAATCCATATGTGCTTCAAAAAACAGTCCGGCTGCACCCTCTACATTGCCCGGTAAAAATGCCCACACATTGCCTGTTGTCCCGCCGATCTTCCTGCCGGCATCGTCCACTTTTACTTCCAGTCCCATTGCCTGCAGCTTCTGTACCAGCAGATCGGCTTCGGCCTTTTCGTCCTTACTAGGACAGGGCACACTGACCAGTTCTATAAATTCATTTAAAATACGTGTTTCATTAATCATCATTATTACCTCACAATTTACAGGATATTATCTATTATAGCACCGACCTGCTCCGGCAGCTACTTTTATAAATTGCCAAATAAAAAAGAGCAAGGAATCTATCCTTGCTCCTGATCAAGATATTTTTTTATGATATCTGCGGCTTCTTCCGGCATAATATCATTACATAAGTCAGTGTCATTCAAAATCGCCTGCAGGCTTCTGCTCTGCTGATAATCAAAATACTGCCATTTTAAACTGCGGCTGCTCCACATTTCCAAACCTTCTTTTAAATCACCATAACGCAGTAGAAAGAACCATTTATGATCACGGGAAGTTACTTTTTTATAAAACATATTCTCCCTCCGTTCCCCTCTGTCCTTATTATAGCACAAGAGTACCCCCCCACAAGACATACAAGAACTTTTTATCTTCGCCTGACGCAACGTTTTTGCTCAAACGTTTTGATAATCGTCCAGTTCCCAAAAATATCTCCTTTATCTGATAAATAGCTTGGCAAATAACAAAAATGTGGTACAATAATAGCGATAAATCCCGCAGACCGGACCGCTCACTCTTTTCATCCTGGCCGATACTGCAGAAGGAGCAAAAAATGAATCGTAAAGAAAAATTCAAACAGGCTAATCGGGAAGCAAATGCCACCTGGTTAGCCCTTCTTATTGTCATCGTCTTTTGGTGCGTCGCAGGCTTTGGTCTTGCTGACGTTAAGGTAGAATTTTTCCAGACGCCCCTGTGGGTCTGGGCAGGCTGCATCGGCACCTGGCTGTTTGCCATCGTCGTTTCTGTAGTTCTTGCCAATTGCATCTTTAAAGATATGGACTTGGACGACAAGGAGGATGAAATCAATGGGTAATTTCTTCCACCTCTGGCCTGTTCTTTTATTCCTTGCCTTTATGCTTGGCGTCAGCTTTTGGGTGCAGCGAGCTTCCCGCGGCGACCGCCAGCAGAACTTTGCTAAAGATTATTTTATCGGCGGCCGCAGTCTGGGCGGTTTTGTCCTGGCTATGACTACCGTTGCAACCTACAGCTCAGTCAGCACCTTTGTCGGTGGTCCCGGTATGGCCTGGGCCATCGGTTATGGCTGGCTTTATATGGCGATCGTACAAGTCGTAGTCATCTTCCTCGTTTTAGGTATTTTCGGCAAAAAGATCGCTATGGTTTCACGCAAAATTGACGCTGTTACAGTAGTCGATGTTATCCGCAGCCGCTATCAATCCGATTTGCTTGCCAATATTTCCGCGCTGGTGATCGTTGCCTTCTTCTGTGCGACGATGGTCGCCCAGTTCGTGGGAGCTGCCAAGCTCTTTGAAGCTGTTACAGGCTTCTCCTATGTCACTGGACTGACATTATTTGGCCTGATCGTTGTCTTTTATACTACTGTTGGCGGCTTCAAAGGCGTTGCCATTACTGACGCTATCTGTGCCGTCGCTATGATCATCGGCCTTTTTATCCTGTTCTTCTCAATGCTGGAAACAGGAGGCGGTTATGAAAAAATCATGACCCATATCCAAACCAATCATCCCGATATGCTGGAACCGCTTTCCCGCGGCAAAATGCCGATCTCGCTCTATATCAGCCAGTGGCTGCTTGTTGGTGTCTGTACACTGGCACTACCGCAATCAGTAGTCCGCGGCATCAGTTACAAAAACACCAAAGCCCTGCATAACGCTATGATTATCGGCACCGTCGTTATCGGCGCCATGACTCTGATCGCTACCTGGATCGGCGTCCTTTCCAAGGGCGTGCTTACCGATACCCTGCAGGCTTACGGCGGCAGCGTCGATAACATCACCCCGCTTACTATCATTGGCACCATGGACCCCTTCTGGGCCGGCATCACCATCATCGGTCCTATCGCAGCAACTATTTCTACCGTGTCTTCCCTGCTGCTGGCCTCCTCTTCCGCTATCATCAAAGACGTATATATGCACGAATGCTCCAAACGCCATAAAACAGTTTCCAATAATACGATACGTCTGTTCAGCATGGGTGCTACCGTTATCCTTGGCCTTGGAGTTTACTTTATTGCCATTGCCCCGCCCAGCGTTATCTGGAAAATAAATATGTTCGCTTTCGGAGGCCTGGAAACAGCATTCTTCTGGGTCCTGATCTTCGGGCTGTTCTGGAAAAAAGCCAACCGCACCGGCGCCGTTTTCGCTATGGCTGGCGGCGTACTCGCCTACTGCACTACTATGGCGCTGCAAATCAAATTCTTTGATCTGCACCAGATAGTTATCGGCATCGGAGCTTCGTTGATTTTCTTCCTTATCGGCAACGCCCTTGGCAAAGAACACGACGAACATATTCTGCGTATTTTCTTTCCCGAAAAGTATCGCGATTAAAAATGTTATAAAAAAGCTTCGCAGCATAAAATTACCCGCTGCGAAGCTTTTTTTGTATTTTATTTATGCAGCTCTGCTGCCTCGTCCCGGTAAGCCTCCGGCTTCCAGCCGTCAGCAAGCAATTTTACCAGCAGCTTGCCGGTATTGGCAGCATCGTCATAAGCAGTATGCCACAAACCGCCTGTATCAACGTTTTGTTCTTCTGTTGCCTTCTTCAGCCCGGTCGTATACGTATCGCCTTTCAGCAGCTTATAAGCTGCCGCCAGATCAAGATAGTCTTCAGGTAAAACAGGATTTTCCAATTTATGCCGTCTGCAGCCTTCAGCCACCACCTTATAATCCTCATCACCCCAAGCCACAAAATAAGTCTGCCCCGGTACATATAAAGCTTTGATCTGTTCAAGCATCTCTCCAAATTCTATTGCTGATTCCATATCCTTTTCAGTGATCATACAAAAATCCATTCCCTCTTTAGCCTGCTTCGGATAAAAATGCGGATGGACAAAATTTTGGATCTTACCTGTGACCGCAAGGGAAATTCCATCTATTTTCACCGCTCCGATCTCAATTATTTCTGAAAAAAATCCTCGTGGACGTCCCATTCTTTTGGTATATTGAGTAAACTCAAAATCTGCCACAAAAAAGTCCCTGCTCATCAATCTGCCACCATCTTTTCTAAATATTTACATTAATTATAACACCATCTGCCATTAATGCACTATCTGCTGAATTTTCCGAATTATAAAATTTTGCCTAATTACTTAAACTTTCCCTAAAATAATGCTAAAATATAAAAGTTCATACTTTTATAAACAACAGGAGTGTTATAGATGCAGCAACATCAATTAAAAGGCAGCCTGATGCTGTTTTTCTGCGCCCTGATCTGGGGACTGGCCTTTGTCGCACAAAGCGTCGGAGCCGACCACGTAGGCGCATTTACCTTCAATGGCCTCCGCTCATTGATCGGCGCAGTTTTTCTGATCCCCTGCGTCGCCTTTTTTGACCAGCTTGCAGGCAGACCTTTTTCTATTTGGGGTACTGATAACAAAGCAGAACAGCAGGACCTTATTACCGGCGGCATCGTCTGCGGTATCGTGCTGACTATCGCCAGTACTCTGCAGCAGATCGGTATCGGCCATACCACTGTCGGCAAAGCCGGTTTTATTACTACGCTCTATATCGTTATCGTGCCCCTTTTTGGGCTTATTGTACACAAAACCGTTACCAAACTGCAATGGCTCAGCGTTTTTATTGCCGCTGTCGGTATGTATTTTATCTGTATTACCGAAAATTTCAGCGTCAATTACGGCGATATGATCATTTTGGCCTGCGCCTGCTTTTTCGCACTGCATATCATCACTATCGAACGTTTTTCCGTATTGGTAGACGGTGTGCGGATGTCGCTGCTGCAATTTGCCGTCTGCGGTATTTTAAGTCTGCCTGCCATCTTCTTTTATGAAACGCCGTCCTGGGAAGCGCTTGACCAAGCCTGGCTGCCTATCTTATACGCCGGCATCATGTCCTGCGGCATCGCCTATACCCTGCAGATCCTTGGTCAAAAATACGTCAATGTTATTTTAGCTTCCATCATTTTAAGTATGGAATCCGTCTTTTCGGTTTTCGCAGGCTGGCTGCTGCTGGGCGAACAGCTTTCCCTGCGTGAAATAGGAGGCTGCGTACTGGTCTTTGCCGCGATCCTGCTGGCACAGATGCCTCCCAAACAACAATAAAATAAAAACTTGCAGCATAAACAAAACCCGTTTCTATACAAAATATAGAAGCGGGTTTTTATCTTAACCACTGCAAAATATACGCCTGCTGCTTTAACCAACGCTGCCGCATCTGATAATCAGGTAAAACACTGGCTACACGCTGCCAAAAACGGCGGCTGTGATTCATATTGCCAATATGGCTCAGCTCATGCACCACAACATAATCTAAAACTGCCAGCGGATAAAATACCAGCCGCCACGAAAAATTCAAATTTCCCTTTATACTGCACGAACCCCAGCGTTTTGCCGCTGAAGACAGCTTCACACTCTGATAAACAACACCCATCAACTCCGCATAATGTGCTGTCCGTTCCTGCAAAACTGCTAAAGCCTGCTGCCGCAGCCATTTTTCCAGTGCCTGCTGCGGTTTGAACTGTGGACACAACAGCACTGTACCGTTTACCTGCACCTGCCCAACCTCCGTCAGACGCAGCGTATAGCTGTTATCCAATACAGACAACTGCATCCCATCGGTCAATATCAGCTGCCGCTTCTTCTGCACTGCGGCATAATGCTGCTGTTTCTGCTCTATCCACCCGGTCTTTGCCTGCACAAAATGTTCTATATCGCTCAAACGGGCCTGCAACGGTGCCCGCACCCTGCACTTGCCCTCGCTGTCGATCACAATAGCAATCGTCCTGCGTTTACTTCGTATCAACTCATAAGCTACTGTCATTCCTGTCTCCATATCTTTATGCTGTTTTTAAAATTCTGCCTAACCGCACACACGCACGATCATTTCCTTATTGTTCAACCCCGCCAGCCATTCGTGCGGAATACTGTCATAACCATAGTACAAACCTGCCAGACTGCCGGCAACGGCAGCAACTGTATCGGCATCCTCACCCAAATTTACAGCCCACAACAGACATTCGCGGTATGAATTCGTATTGGCCAGACACCACAACGCCGCTTCCAGCGTATCTACAACATAACCGCTGCTCTCGATTTCATCTGCCGGCAATTCATACACACTGCGGTCAATAATACGGCTGTAATAATGCAGCTCACGGTTATCATCTGCATCAGCCACCTGCCGCAGATCATCTACAGCCCTGATAACACCCCGCACAAGTAAAGTTGCCAGCTTAAAACGCTCCCGGTGCTGAATGATCTCACCGGCAACAGCACAATACAAAAAACATCCCAAAGTGCAGCAAATATGCGCATGGGTCAGCGCCGAAACATTACGAATGATTTCATATCGTCCTGCTGCCGGCTGTGCCTGCAAATAAAACTCTACCGGCAAAATCCGCATCAGCGAACCATTACCGCAGTTCCATTCGTTACGCGGTGCGCAGCACTCCAGAGGTACTCCGTTCAAATAATTCAGCAGCGCCTGCTTCGTTGTTGCGCCAATATCAAAGGCCACGCCTTCAGGCGTCAGATAGCCATATTCCAGCCACTTGGCAAAACGCCGCAGCAAATCATGATAATCAAGCCGCCAGTCATTTTCGCGCAGGCTTGCTAAAGTGCACAGAGTCAGACTGGTATCGTCCGACCACAGACCCTGCCTCATCTCAAGTACCGGGCTGAACTTCAGACTTTCGCGTGTTTTTCCCTGCGCCGGCTGCCCCAACGCATCGCCCACCGCCAAGCCTAAAACGCCGTTTAAAATATAATCAGTCATATTCTTCCTCGGTCAGCTCAAAACGGTATTGCTGCTCCACCTCGGGATACTTTTCACGATCCACCTCGGAAGCAAACATCGCGTAAGGCCGCACATAATAAGCAAAATCATCATACAAAGCCTGATAAACAACGCACTGCTCACCTGTTTCAGTATGCTGTGCCACAACTAACACCTTATAGTCCTTCCCTTTAAAATGCCGATAGACCCTGCCTGCCAAAATCTTACGCATAACAATTACCTCATTCAATATTTAAAATTTATTCTCGCAGCTGTTTTTAAAACTCACGTTCCAGCCCTTCATGCGCCAGCTCCATATTCTCTATCGCATTTTCATTACTTTCGGCGTTAAACCCCGGAACACAATGTTTAACAGGCCAGGCGTTAACAAGCTGCCAGCGTGCCATTACTTTTTGGCAATCGTCCAAAAGCTCGATCGTCACATTTTTCCGCTCAAACTCTCCACGCTCAACACTTTCAAACCAATCCGTTAAATACCGCGAAACAGATGTGCCCCATCTCAGTGTTGCGTTACCATACTTTTTTAAGCCCGGCATTTTCACAGGCGTGCCTGCCTGATGATCACCTGCCCGGTATTCTATGGGCTCGTCAGCCATCTCAGGTGCTGAAACTTCTGAAAAATACCCTACTGCTTTACCATCTATCAAAACATTAAAATTATATTTTTTAAAAGGATAGCCTGTTGCCATTTGCTCTCACTCCTTTATAATTGCCGCACGATATTCTCATGCAGCCTGTATCTATATTTTACCCTATTTCAGATTCAAGTTACCAGAGAAATAATTATGAACTTCAAATAAAAAACAGCCTGCAGCAGTTATCATAAGCTACAGACTGTCTAAAGTACAGTTCTTTAATATTTTTATCGGCTCAGCTACATAAAATCTAAAATCGTTACCGGCAACAACTGCATCCCGAAGGCTGGTAAAATAACCAGCAGAACATCGGCAACCAGTAAAATCACCGTGCTCCAGAACAACAGCTTACTTAGAATATGTTCATCACGTTCTTCTTCAGTAAGATTGCGCAGAATAACATTTTCGACGAGAAAGCTGGCAGCGCCATAATAAAGACCTATCACCGCCAAGCTCATAACTGCCGTTCCCAGCTCACCGCTTACTTTGATCCTCATAAATTTCATCCCCTATCTTATGTATTTTTTTACTTTGCCAACCGTTTTTTTACCTGCTGCATTTTTACTTTCAAATCAGTAAAATTAAAACTGCTGAGCTGCGTCCACAAGTCATTTTTACCCTGAATGGAAACAGTCGTATATTTTAGTACCGGAAAAACACCAAATAATCTGTATGTCGTATCTTCGATATCGATACTCTCAATATCCTTATACAAATATACTCCGGCTCTTGTTAATACCCCGCCAAAAATTTCCAGCCCGTTTTCATAAATATCTACTCTGTAGCTGCCGGCCTGCCAAAAAAATACAGCAGCCGTCCCCACTGCGCAAGTTGCTAAAATCAGCGGCATCATACTTATTCCACCGTCAATTACCGCCATAACCGCCATCAGCAGAAGAAATCCTATCACCCCTGTCGACATCAGCCTGTTCGACTTCACCACATCAAGCAGCCCCCGCAGTCCAGTACTGTTTGCATCCATCCAAACACCTCACCTATAGTTTTGCTTAACAATATAGCATATATTATTTGCAAAGTCACTATCCAGATTAAAAGTTAACAATCAGCTAAATCTAAACAGCCCGGCGCCTATCCTTTGAAAAATAATAAAACATTGCCAGCAATGACTATCTGTGTTATAATCTCACTTGATATTGATGAGCCGATATCTTTTGCTCCGCCTGGAGCACAAAGCACCTGCGTTTTCACGCAGGTGCTTTTGACTTTTATGCTTCAGCATATCCGCAACTTTGACAGCAATGCCGTAATAAATAATAAAAAAAACAAACCCTATAACTTCTGACGAAGTTATAGGGTTACTTTTCAATCTGGTGGAACTAACTGGACTCGAACCAGTGACCCCCTCGATGTCAACGAGGTACTCTAACCAACTGAGCTATAGTTCCGCAACGATGTTATTTTAGCGCAGAATCACCTTTTTGTCAAGCTGTGACAGCGTAAAAATCAATGTCCCCAGGCTGTCCGGCAGTTTATTCCCGTATCGTAACTTTAGTACCGACCTCGACATATGGCAGAAGCTCCACCAGCTCGCCGTTACGCATCCGCACACAACCTTCAGAAACCATCGTACCAATGGATTCCGGCGCATGTGTACCATGAATACCAATCCCGTCCCAGCCTGTTACCAGAGAAATGAAATTAGGCCCGTAAGCCCCTTTAATCTCACCTTTGCCGTCGCCGAAATCATGCGTCCAGTACGATGCGTCTAAAATCTCGTCCACCTCAAAATTACCTGTCGGCGTAGTCATATCGCCGGCACGCTGCTTTTGACCCGGTTTTGCCCCAACAGCAACGCCCCATTGCTTAATTACTTCGTTATCCTTCAGCACATACAGCTTGTACTCACTTTTATCTATCAATATCGTATAAGCAGGTTTAACAGCTTCCGGCTGCTTTTGCTCCTCTTTAGGAGGCTCTGCAGCAGAGGTTTCCGGCTTGACCTCCTGCCCTGGCTGCTCAGCAGTCTGCGCCGACTGCTGCTGAGATGTCTGCTGCGGCACCTGCTGTTCTTTACTCAGCCCGTCTAGATACCATATAGCAGCCGAAACCAGCACACCGATCAAAATTATTACAGCGGCGATCTGTTTCTGCTGACGCTGCCGGCGCCTGACACTTTCTTCCTTAAACTGGTCTTTATAAGATTTGCTCACAGTAACATCTCCTTTATGTTTTTATGGTATAACCGCCGCCAGTTTTTGTCAATCGCTGCAAAAATATTTACTAGCAGGTGCAGCCGTGTTAAAATATAAACAACTATTAACCTTTGATGACGGAGGCCCATATGGAAAACCTGACTGTAAACTTTCAGCTGCCTGCCGCTGCAGTTTTTGTCCCGCTACTGCTGGACGACGGACACGGCGATTATAACCGCAGCTACGAACAATACGAAAACAACGACATAGATTATGCAGATTATTCGACCGACCACCGCGATAACAACTATCGTAATTTTGAAAAGAAAAAACGTAAAAAGACACAAAAAGAAATCGTCGCCGATATTTTAAAACGCTGGGATTAAGCACAACAAAACCACTCAACTATAAAAGCTGAGTGGTTTTTATATTGCCAGCTTAACCTGTTACCTGCTTTATAACAACATGCAAAAGCAGCTTGCAATTTCTGCCCGCTGCTTTCACAAGCCTGCACCCCTCACTTATACATTGCTAATATTCCCCTATAACAATGCAAAGTTATCAAAACGTCCATCTGGCGCCGATGTTCCACTGCCAGTCTTTAGTAAAATCACTGCCTGAGCTGCGTTCCACATCCAGATAAACATGACTGTTTTTACCTGCGGCAAAAGCGGCGCCAACACCATATTCAAACCAGGTATCGTTAAAGGTATCGCCAACCTTAACTCCATCCCTGCCGTCATACATCGTTACATCATAACCGCCGCCGAACTCATGCAGCAGATTGGCCTTAGCATAAACGACGCCTTTGCTGCCGACCTCTTTGCCGATATTGAATCCGATACGTCCGACAGCGCTTTTGATCCCGCTCTGGCTTACTTCGATACCATTACTGGTAGTATAACTGTCACCGCCCAGATAACCTAAAGTAAACTGGGCCTGCGGCTCGATATACCAGCCGTTGTGCAAGACATTTTTACGGCCGTATTCAGCACTCAGCGATACGCCGGTATTGTTAAAATCACCGGTGATCTTATTATTTTTCGTATCGTACACCTTAAAATCATTCTCCAGATTACTGACTTTAAACACCACATCCAAATAATGCCCTTTACTGCCGATTTCCGTATTATAGAAACTGATCGCCTTGCTGCTGTTGTCGCCGCTGCCACGATTGTAACTGCTGTCGCCGTCAACATAGCTCACCGCCGCCCCCTGATAACGTATCTTGTCGTCAGTATTTTTAGTTATGGTATCGTAACCCAGCTCGTAAGAAGTATACTTGTTTTCAAAATCAAATTTTCCGTCACGACCGATTTTTGTTCCCCGCAGCCGGAACCAGGCCCCCTGGGCTTCTTCGCCATTATGCCGCAGCTCACCCATACGCTGCAGCAGCTTGTCGTTTTCTGTCCGCCACGTGTGATAGTTCAGCGCATTGGCTGCAAGGATCGTATCCGTACTGGTAGTAGGCTGATCAATATTCGTTACCTGCTTCAAATACCAGTCCTTAGTATAATTACCACTCGTATCGGCAGTATCCTGATGATCCAGCTCATAACGCTTCCAGTACAGCGTCCCCTCACCATCTACAGCGGCAAAACTGCCGTTATGGTTATTAACAGTCGCCAGCACCGTACCGACGCCTTCTTCCCCTACAGGCGTATAATCATTGACCTCGTACAAATCAATATACTGCGTCCCGGTCAACGTATCGGTAACATATAGCTTGTCGCTGTTCAACGAATTCTGACTGGCAGCGATATCCATTTTGATAACGCCGTTCTCACCGCTGAGATTATCTACCGTCAAAGTGCTGAAAGTATTACTGTCGTGAGTCATATCCACTATCGAATTATCGTTATGCAAATGCGTCAGGTTAGAATCACCAGTCACCTTCCAATAGGAAGCCTCCTCCAGCGAAATATTAGTTTCAGCTGTACTGGCAGTGCTTACCCAGCCCTCGATAAACGATCCGCTATTAGCAGTAAAATCAACTATGCCGCCACTGTTATTAAGGATATTGCCGTAAATATTATATTTGCCCGCATTACCCACCACGCTGCCGTTATTATAAGTATAAATAGCATAGCTCGCAGTACTGCCTTCAGTCGCACTGATAACAGCTCCATTTAACACAGCCTCGCTGCCAGTGCCTTGCGCCAACACACCTGCTGCCCATTGACTTCCATCATCCGCACTGACGTTAATAACAAGATCCTTAGCTGCCTCAAACTTCCCTTTATTAAATACAAATACTCCCAACGCCACGCCATCCCTGCTGTTAGCAATGATAGAAGCATTTTCCCCCAAAGTAACCTTAGCGTCGTTAAAACCAACCTCGACTCCTCTGGTATCCTTTCCGCCTGTAACAAATAACCTCAACCCATCACCAACAGAAATAGTAGCTCCGTCATAAGAATCGATACCATAAGTCCAGCCAGTTCCCGCATTGATAACATTCAACTCTAAATTATCGCCAACTTCAATAATACCTGAATCCATTGTCGCATTATCACCGGCATACATACCCTTCATCACATTAGGCTGATTATTGGAATCCAGACCGCTGACATTACCGGAAACAGTGATTTTAGAATCATCACCGATTTTTACAACTCCGGAAGCATATGTCTTAATACCATAAACATCCAGATTATGTACCGTTCCTGAAGTATCAATAAAATCCATCTCGATCTGCTTCAAGTCAATCGTGCTGTTATAGCCAAAAATACCAATAGAATCGTAGCCACTGTTTGTAGAGTTGGCAAAACCATTAATATCCAGCTTGATAGCACCGCTATTATAAATAAAATCATTACCACTGGCATAAATGCCCTTCGTAACATGGCTAATGCTGCTGGAGTCGATAGACGCTATTCCCCCAAGCGCCTCCAACTCACTTACTGTCGAAAATGGCTGATCGACACCTTCAGCAGCCCACACCACATTATTTAATGACATTGCTAAAACGCTTGCCAAGACTGCTTTTTTAATTACATCTTTTTTCCTTTTCATAGTTTAACCCTCTCCTTTACAATTGCTCTTGGTTTTTCATTCGCTTATGCAAATCAACTAAAACCATAGATACTTCGCTTATAGTATAATAAATTAACTGCTTTAACAAGTTATTCTCATCAGTTTATCACTTCATTTCTGAATTATCACAGCAATTTTTCTGTGATACAGATGCTTTATCCGTTCTTTACCTTTAATGCTTTTCGTTTTTAACAAAATTATTACCACTAAAAGATTGTAAATATAACTGTTAAGTTATAATAAGTTACGCATAATAAAATAATTAAAAAAAGCACAGACCAATATAGTCTGTGCTTTTATAATCTTCTCAAATCTAAATACTGCAATAAAGAAACGATATCTTTATCAAAAAAAATCAATCAAAATTCAAACCTTACTCCTGCATTTACCTGCCATTTCTTTTGGATATCGGCGCCAAAGCTCCGTTCGATATCGCCGTATAAATGACTGCTGTTGCCCAGCTTGATATTACCACCCAAACCAAGCTCAAACCAGGTATCGCCATAATCCTGCGATTCACTCAATGTTTCCCCATTGCCCGCCAGCATCCTGACATCACGGTTACCGCCAAACTCATGCAGCATATTCACTTTCAGATATACATCGTTGCCTGACGCATCTTTTTTGCCTGCTACTACGCCCAAACGTCCAATGCAGCTGTTTACACCGCCCATATAAACATTATTGCCACGATCAGTCGTGTAGCTGCTGCTGCCTAATCGTCCTACGATAAGCTGAGCCTGCGGTTCGATAAAAGTCCCCTGTGCTTTATTCAGCTCTATGGTTTTTCCGTATTCCACACTCAGGCTATACGCATGGCTTTTTGCCTTGGCCTTATCCGGATAATCGCCATAGGATCTGATGTCCGTATCAAACTGTCCGAAGCGAGCCACTACATCTGTATAGCTGCTGTTATCCCCATGCCAGGTTCCATAAATACTGCCTGCAAACAGCTTGTCTTTACCGCTGCCATAACTGTAACTCGTATGCCCGCTGCCATTTTCAACTGCAAAACCATAAATGCTTTTGGCATTGGCTGCCTTATCATAACCAAGCTGATACATATTAAAGCTGCCGTCAAAATTACCGCTGCCAAACTTCCCGCCGATATAACGGCTCCAGATACCGTCATCGTCAGTTTCATTAGTATGCAACCGCAGCTCGCCAAAACGTTTCCGCAGGCTGTCGTTAGTATTGCGCCACAAGGCATAACTGCTATCAACCGCATCCAGCAAAACCTGCGAATCATTATTCACTGCTTTAGCCATCTTCGTTAAATACCATTGATCTTTGGTTCCCTGCGAGCCATCTGTCAACGTAACATTTTCACCATTTTCAAGTGTCGGTGTCACATCCCACAAGCCGCCGGCATTAAGGTTTTTGCCTACAAAATTTACATTTTGGCTGGCATCGGTTATTAAAAGTAAATTCTTAGCACCGGTAACCATATGCCCATTGACCAGACTGGCATCTTTGACCTGTACATAGGTCGTACCGCCTGCCGAACTAGTAATATTCACCTTATCGCCGGTTTCAGCTGCAAGGTCGGTATCCATTATAAAGTTACCGCCGGTGCCGCTGTAATCGGCAATAACGAACTTTGTTGCCCCAACACCGTCAGTTGTTAAATCAACAGCAGCATTTTCCAAATTAAGCTTTTGGCTGTTTGAGTCCCCTGTCACTCTCCAGACAGAACCATTCTGCATATCCATATTGACCCCATCCGCAGCACCTTCCAGGTATGACTCACTATTGTCCATCTTAAAATCTAATGTTCCCCCATCTTGAGCAAAAATATTGCCAATTACTTTGACAAGACCGCCGCCCTCACTATTGATTTGTATACTGCTGCCACTGTCAACGGCAAAAATATAGGCACCACTTTCCGAAACCAGACCTCTAGCAAAAAGCACTTTCCCACCAGCTTCTACCTGCACTGCAGCAGGGCCATTGGTCGTCAAAATAGTATCACTATGAAATGCAATGTCACTGTTTGCACCTGTACTGTAAATTCCATAAGCGTTCTCTGTGTTGGCAGAATTTACAGTAATTGCGGCAACCCCTTTTATGTCTATCTTGCTGCCATTGGCATTGTTTATCCCAAAAACATAATCCTGCCCCTGTGCATCAACTACTAATGCACCCTCTACATCTGCCTTGCCACCATTTAAATAAACTCCATAAACATTTTTGCCTCCTGTTACTTGCAAACGCATTCCGTCAAAAGCAGCATCACCGCCAGCAGAATAAATACCATAATTGTTACCAGTTCCGCCACCGACAGCTGTAGAGATTAAGTCTATATCACCTTTGACCTTCAGGTCGCTTCCTGCAGCAAGATTAACAGCAAATAAATCATCAGCAGCCGAATTTTGGTGCGCTTTAATAGTCGCGCCTTTGTCAAAATTAAGATCTAATGCCGCATTAGTTCCTAAAGCCACAGCAATACCATCATAATAGCCATTACCCTGCACCTCAATATCGACATCACCCTTGAAGCTGACATGATTATTGATACTGTTGGTGTCCGCATATATGCCCTTGCTGGTACCCTTGATAGTTGTTTTCTGCGCATTAAAATCTATTTTATTCTGCGTCCCACCATAACGCTGATTTGACAGATACAATAAAAAGCCACCATTGGAGCTGACATTCGTCTCAGCCCCTTCAAGTTTTATGGTCCCGCCGGACATATCAAATACTGTTCCTGCAAAACCGCCAATATTCACTATCCCATCAGTATTATTAAATGCAAAACTTCCCTGACCACTGACAGTAATACCTATGCAACCACTGATACTGCTGCTTTCGTTCATATTGCCGATATTTAAAGTCGTGGCTGTATCGGAAAATACAATATTTCCTGCTCCGCCGATAAATTTTTTCCTGTTATTGGTGCTGCTTATAATATTTGTGGTTTCATTATTAAAAGTAATATTACTGCCACTTTCAGCAAAAACGACACTGTTGGAATAATCATTCCCTGTATTTTCTACAGTAATAGTATCACCATTCAAATTAATTTTGCCATTAGACACGGTTCCAATAACCGGGACATTCGCACTGGTATTTTCCAGCTTCAGCTTACCTTCTGCCGTAATATCAGTCGTTTCGCTGGATCCAGCATAAATAACGATATTCGCTCCTGTCAATGTGCTGTTATCACTGTAGCTTTTTACCACTCCATGTACTGTGTTGCCATCCACCATAGAAGCCTCTGCTATCGGGAGCGCGGATGTCCCCCCCAGATATACACACGATATTGTCAGCAACGATATCATTACCTTTTTGCTTAAAACTTTCTGATTCATCTTCTTTCACTTCCCTTTCATCTCTTTTCTTTAGGATTAGGCCTTTGTTTATAACAGGAATAACTGCAGTAATACTGCCGTTTTCTTCCTACCAAAGCAGTATAGACATGATATGTTTTATTGCAGCCAAATTCACGACCGCAGAGCGGACAGGTAACAGTTAATCCTCTAAATACTGTTTTATTATCCTTGTATACCGCATTCTTATAAATCTCGCTATACATCTGAAGCAGCTCCTTTAAAATTACTCGCTGCAACGTACGAGCTTATATCTTTTGACTTTTTCTTTCTTTTTACCCAACTCATCGTAATTTTCAGGATCAACGAGTTCATCCAGTGTGCAGTCAAAGATCCTTTTTAACTTTAATAATGCCTTTAAACTCAGCATCACTCTGCCATTTTCGGCGTTGCTTAAATGTGTTTGCGATATACCCAGCTGCTCGGCTAACTTCGTCTGATGTATACGCCGCTTGATCCTTCTGATTTTTATTGCTTCACCAATTTTTAATAAATCCAAGCCTTCCATTTTCCACCTCTTCCAGTATATATTTTTCTTCTTTTGCAAAAGTTATTTTGCTGTTTTCTGTATTTTTTTCAATTATTTAATATTTTCTTTTATTATACAAATATTACCATATTCGTCCCCCCCCGCAAGACATTTTTGTTCGCTTTTTTAAAAAATTTGTTCAATGGTCTTGCAACTGGTAATTTTCAGGTGTATAATACAAAAACACCGGATAGACTATCTATCCGGTGTTTTTTATAATTTAATTGATTCGCTTTATTGCAATTTTGCTTTTAATGTTTCGATTTCACGGCTTTGCGCTTCTAATTTCATCAATAACAGCTGGATTTTTTCTTCCTGAGCTTTTAAGGAAGTATCGACTTCACGGCGTGTGTAAATAATATCACGTTTTGGTACTTCGCCTTTTTTAGTGCGGTCTAAAGCAAAGTTTACACCAATATTACCCATTTTTTTACCGCCCTGGGTTATACCCATCCCCAGCGAAAACATTACTTCCTGATTTGGTGCATAAAATCCGCCGACGGCCAAAGCGTTTTTGCCATCATATGACCCCATTGCCATCGCCAGTTCACCTTTGTTACCATCCTGGAAGCGTGGGTGCAGACCTGCCATTGCCGCTGATAATGCGCCAACGCTGTCTATTTCTTCTCCAAAACGGCTGATATCGTTACTGAGTCCCTGGATATCCTGTTTTACCTGATATAACTGGCTGCCGTTTACAGCGTCTGTTGAGGTCGCATCGACACGTCCGGGAGCAACATTACTGATCGTTTTGTTATTGGCATTGATACCGTTGCTATCGATGTAGGTTTCGTTGCCGACCTTATATTCTTTGGCTTCGATGCTGTTTAAGCTTATATCATCTTTTAAAGATACTTTATAATCGTTGTTGCCCAGTTTATCTATCTGGATATTTTCACCGGCGCTTAAATCTACACTGCCAACAGTTCCAAGAGTATCCATGACTGATTTTAACTGTTCTTCAGTTGCAGCACGACCAGTTGTTGCAAAATCAGCGCTGTTCAAAGTCGTATTGGTAAGACCTGTTATTTCACCGATTTTATTGCCGTTATCAGTGCTCCCTTCTATAGTGACATTACCAACTTGGACTTTGTCTTCTAAACTTACTTTGTATTTTACAGGATCACCTTCCTGAGCAACATTTTCTACCTTCACACCGCTGTTGCTGTCGCCTTCAACAGTAACTTTATTGGCTGCGATCTGGTCATTGATATCACCAAATTTGACCTCCAGATTATCAACCCTGTTATTCAGGTTAGTGATAGAGGTATTATTACTGATGTCAAGAGTTTCTCCAAGCTTAGCGTTAGGCGCAATAGTTATTTTAGCTCCTTCTGCAGTAGTTTCAACGCTGACATCGATTTTATCTTTGGCTCCGATAAATTTGATATCTGTTTTGTTTTCGCCGCCAAGTCTGATATCTGTTTTAGTACCAATTTCGTTACTTACAGTAAATCCGCCCTGCAGCTTTGTGATATTTTCGTTGTTAGTTGTCTGGTCTGTATTAAGTTCATCTACCAGATTTTTTACACTTTTAAGCTGCGCTACATTGACTGCGTCAGTATCTTCTGTACCTGCCGCCAAATTGGTGATCTGGCGTGTATTAGCGGCATGGAACTTACCGTTCTCATCTGTATATGCTGCCGAACCTACGCTTATTGCGCCATCACTGCTGCGCCATGCTGAAAGGGCATTATTTTTTTCTTCTAAAGCATTTAAAAAATCCTTATTTTGGCTTAACCATGCATTTTTTTGTTTAGTAGCTTCTAACATACGAGTTGACAGATCAGCTTTTTTGGCCAAGGCAGTTTCATAAGCTTTTTGTTTTTCCGCATCCGTACTGCCTTTTGTATTGCACAGGATATCGTCGTTCTTTTGCGCTTCATCATAAAGGCTGTAATAGTTTTTCATAACCTCTGTATATTCGTTATTTTTTTCAGACCATTTATTATTGAATTGATTTACAACATCAGCTTTACCAATAGATGCGGCAAGCTCCATCTCTGTTGCAGGCTGACCAGCAGCAGTCGCTACAAAACCAATTTTCCCAGCAGCCGTATCGGCAACTGCATCAGGGCCAAGCGCAACACCGCCGTTTGCCAAAACCGATGCACTATCGCCCAGCGCGCTGCCACGCCATGCTACATAAGTCCTGTCACCCAGGGCAACACCATAAGCTTCTGCAGAAGCGCTGTCCCCCACCGCAACGCCGCCTCTAGCAAACGCATTATTGCCAATAGCTGTGCCGCTGTAGGAAGAAAATAATTCCCCAGGCAGATTTTTGTAAAAATCACCGGCAGTTGCGTTATAGCCTATGGCAACGCCGTTAGTACTTTGCGTATTATTACCAACAGAAGTGCCTTTGTTCGTTGCATATGCATTAACACCGACAGCAGCCGAGTTACTAGTGGCATAACTGGCAGCGCCCAAACTCGTAGAGCTGATAACAGACGTTGCATTATAACCGACCGCAGTACTGTATCCATGCGACGCAAATGCACCCATACCCGCTGCCAAAGCGCCATAATTATTTTTATCTAAGGCGTTAGGCCCTGCGCCTTCTCCATTCTCATTATTATTTTGAGACTTTTGGCTGGCCTTCTTATAATCAATAATTCCTTTTTGGGACAAATCTTCAAGAGTAGGTTCTGTACCTACGCCAAAATATTTCATTTTGCTAGAATTATTAATATCTTCTAATGTCGAAATAACAGCATATAATTGAGAGCCATTTACACCATCTGTACTATATGCATTAATGCGTCCAGCACCTACGTTAGTCAATGTTCGTTCCTCACCACTTTTACCAACGGAAACAGTACCAACTGGCGTTGTTCCTGCAAATTGTTTTGACATTCCGTTTATTTGCATAGTAGAAGTGGAAATAGCTGTCGCAGATTCGCTATTGCTCCCAAGATTTACACTATTGGCAGCAGTAGTACTTACATTATTTCCTAACACAAAAGTATTATTCGTGGATACTTCATTATTGTTGCCAATGACATAAGATTCTGCTCCTGAAAGTGTTGTTTTTCCATAGTTGCCAATACCAAAAACACCAGATTTTTTTGCTGTTTCAGATAATTTATTATAAGAACCAACAGCTAAACCGTATTGTGCATCATTTATTATCCCATGTCCTAAGCCAAGTCCAAACTGTTTTGTTACACGAGAATTGGAGCCTACAGCAACAACATTATTAGCCATTACTGCATTATTCATATAATTACCTAAAATTATATTTTTATCACCACCAGCATTATTACCGGCCTGTGTACCCATAATAATAGAATTGCTCAATACAGTTCCATCTGTACCATCTGCATTTTTACCTGCATTGGAGCCGGCAACAGTTCCCATAATAATATTGCCTGAACCTTTCATCCCAAGACCTGCTCGAGTACCTAATGCGACATTGCTGGATCCATGAATATCCATTAAAGCACTATTCCCCAGTGCCAGATTCCCACCACTTGCATAATAAGGACTTATCACAATGGGAGCATTTACCAAATCCGTTGAATTTCTCAAGGCATTTAGCCCCATAGCAATATTCAAGCTTGTTGTTGTATTATTGTTTGCCCAGCGACCCACAGATATGTTTTCTTCACCTGATATATTTTGGCCTGCTTCTGCTCCTAAAGCAAAATTAAAAAGGCCATTAGAACCCTTACCTGCTAAATATCCTACTGATATAGAAGAATAACCAGCTGCTGTAGAACCAGATCCAATAGCAATTGCACCATTTCCATTCATGGCCCCATTAGAATTATTCCCCATTATCACTTTGGCATCTTCACCTATAGCAATTGCACTTTTAGATGTTTTCTCAACAGATGCCTGCTTGCCTATAGCGATAGAAGATTCTTGGGCAGAAGAACTACCTATCCCAATTGCAATTGAATTATTATCAGAATCTCCTTCAGGAATAGACGCAATAGCACCGGTACTATATACAGACTGCATCAAAGCTAAGGCAATGCAAAGGCTCAATTTTTTATTTATTTTTTTCATGAAAAATCAGCTTCCTTCCAACAATGGAAGTATTTATCTTCAGCCTTTCTGTAAAACTTTCATTATTTCTATGGCTTTAGACAAATCTTCCAGTCTAAAGTTATTTTCTTCGACTATAGTTTTTATTTTTTGGCATTCGTTTTTTTCTGCTTCGTTTTCAGAGAGTGTTTTTTCTTCAAAAAAATATTCTATCGGACATTCAAACAATTCTTTTATTTTTATTAAGTGCAACAAAGTCACACCAACTCTGCCATTTTCTATATTGCTTAAATGTGTTTGCGATATACACAGTTTTTTAGCCAGCACCTTTTGTGATATTTTATTTTCAATGCGCAAAAGCTTTATTCTGTGTCCAATTTTTTGAAGCTCTTTTTCCATTATCAAGCACCTCCGAAAACAAATAGTAACAAACATTTTTGCCGGCAAAATTATTTTCTTGGGTTTGGCCGTTTATTAAAACAAGAATAACTGCAATAATATTGCCTTTTTCTGGCAAGCAAAGCCGTATAAACATGATATGTTTTGTTACAGCTGAATTCACGGCCACAAATAGGGCATTTCATCATTAATGATTCAATGCCTGATCTACGTGATGTCATTTCACTGTCATGGCAGAATTTTGAATTCATAGAATCGCATTCCTTCTTTATTTTATAATTTTTATGAATAAATTTCACTGCAGTAAAAGGAAAGTAGACTTTCTAGGGTTACTTTAACTCCAAAAAAAAAATATAAATTTAATCATATAATAAATTTTATATATAATAAATTTCTTATATTATGATACCATGTATATATTCTCAGCGCAATTTTGTTTATATTATAAATGTTTTATTTTTCTTCAAACTAAATTTTATGTTATAGCTAATTATTCAAAATCAGCTAATATTATGAATTATTTTAAATTTATTAAGCATAATAAAAATGTCGTTTCTCGGAAAATTTTAATAAATATAAAAATCCCGGACATATTACTATCCGGGATTTTTATATTATGCTGTTCGCGATCAAAGGAATTTAGGCGGCAAGGTTTCAAAGCCAACCCTGTCTGCCACTTTATCTATGGATTGCAGGCCCGGCAGAACAAACATTTTTGATGTGCCCTGAACAAGCAGTCTGCCGTTTTCATCTTTTAACGTGCCTTCGGCAAGCCCGATCGTCCTCCCCATTCTTATCAGTCTGCCTTCCGCAATTATTTTGCCAGAAGCAGCAGCGGCAAGGTTATTCACCTGCAGGTCAAGCGTAGTTATGCCGTCCTCTTCGCCGATGCAGCAGTAAAGAGCCCAAAAGGTAGCCGTGTCAAGAATTGACGAAAAGACGCCGCCATGTACTGAAGCAAAGGGATTATTTAGGCTGTCATTGATCTGCGTTTCGACACTGCAGTAGCCATAGTCAAGCTCACAGATCTTCATGCCCAGCAGTTTAAGATACGGGGCTCTGTTGGCAATCGCCATAATTGCTTTGGCGTATTCAGGATTCACTTTTCGCATTGCATTTCACCTGCTCTTTCAATTTTTGCAGTTATCACTCTTTCATATTTTATATTACACTAATTTTTCATCTTAATAAAGCTTTTATTCTTCACTGCCTGACAATTATGATAAAGATCCTTTGCTAACGATAAGGCCTGCAGCAAAAAAATACCGGACAGATATCTGTCCGGTATTGCATTTTAATTTTATTATGCAGTTTTACTTATTTCAAAGCTGCCGCACAGCGTGCGCACACAGTCGGATGCTCAGCATCTTTACCTACGGTATCGCTATAGATCCAGCAGCGTTCGCATTTCTCGCCTTCCGCAGCCTGAACAGTTACTTTCAGGTCTTCACGTCCGGTCGCTTCTACGCCGCCGGCCAAACCTTCCACCAGTTTAGCCTGCGATACGATCAGCAGTGTCGCCAGATCACCTTCAACGGATCTGAGTATCGCCAGCGCTTCGCCTGTAGCATGCAGCTCGACTTTAGCGTCCAGAGAATGACCGATAGTTTTAGCGCGGCGGGCACCTTCCAGAACTCTGGTGATCTCGCTGCGGATCTCGATGAAGTTATCCCATTTGCTTTCCAGGGCTTCGTCGATATATTCTTCCTTGCATTCTGGCCACGGCATCATGAATACGGATTCAGGCATGGAAGCAGGTTTTTTCATGAACTGCCATACTTCTTCCATCGTGAAGCTGAGTACGGGCGCGATCATTACGACCAGATCCAGCATGATCTCGTACATTGCAGTCTGAGCGCTGCGGCGTTCAAAGGAATCGGCCTTGTATGCATACAGGCGGTCTTTGAGGATATCCAGATAGTAGCTGCTCATCTCGACGCTGCAGAAATTATGGATAGCATGATAGAGCACATGGAAGTCGTAGCTTTCATAAGCTGCGGAAACCTCTTTTTTCAAGAGCTGCATATGCATCAAAGCCCAACGATCCAGCTCCAGCATATCCTTAAATTCAACTTTATCGGTTTCATAATTGAAATCGTTGGTGTTGCCCAGGATATAGCGAATGGTGTTGCGGATCTTGCGGTAAACCTCAGAGAGCTGTTTCAGTATCTCTTTGGAGATACGAATATCAGCCTTGTAATCGGAGGAAGCTGCCCACAAACGAATGATATCGGCGCCATATTGGGCGATAACTTCCTGCGGGGCAACAGTATTGCCTACAGATTTAGACATTTTGCGGCCTTCGCCGTCAACAACGTAACCATGCGTCAGAACTGCGCGGTAAGGCGCTTTGCCTTCGGTAGCAACGGAAGTGAGCAGTGAAGACTGGAACCAGCCGCGATGCTGATCGCTGCCTTCCAGATACATATCTGCAGGCCATGCCAGTTCGGGACGGGTTTTGCAGACTGCTGCATGGGAAGAACCGCTGTCGAACCAGACATCCATGATATCAGATTCTTTGCGGAAATGAGTGCCGCCGCATTTGGGGCATTTGGTGCCCTGCGGCAGGATCTCCTCAGCAGAATGAGCCCACCAGGCATCAGAGCCTTCTTTAGCAAACAGGTCGGCAACAGCATTGATAGTATCGTCGTTGACCAGGTGTTCGTTGCAGTCTTCACAGTAGAAGATCGGGATCGGTACGCCCCAGACACGCTGACGGGAAATGCACCAGTCGTGACGGTCGGCGACCATATTATGGATACGTGCTTCGCCCCAGGACGGGATCCACTGCACGTCATTGGCAATAGCATTCAGGGCTTCTTCACGGAAGCCGTCAACAGATGCGAACCACTGCTCGGTCGCACGGTAGATGATGGGGTTCTTGCAGCGCCAGCAGTGTGCATACTGATGGCGGATGTTTTCTTTGCCAAACAGGCGGTTCAGCCCGGCCAGATATTTGATGATGGGTACGTTGGCATCAAAAACGAACATGCCTGCAAAATCCGCACCGGCTTCTGCTGTCAGTTTACCTGAGCCGTCAACAGGGCAGATGATCGGCAGATTGTAGCGAACGCCGGTCTCAAAGTCGTCGGCGCCATGTCCGGGAGCGGTATGTACACAGCCTGTGCCGGCTTCCAGCGTAACATAATCAGCCAAAACGACTAAGGATTTGCGGTCAATAGTTTCAAACGGATGTCTGCATTCAGCATATTCCATATCTTTACCTTTACAGGTGCCGATGATATTGCTGAGGTCTTTTTTGCAGACCTTGCCAACGGCTTCCAGCATCTCTTTGGCCATAAACAGGATTTCGCCTTCGCATTCTACCCAGGCATATTCAAAGTCCGGATGCAGCGCGATCGCTACGTTGGCAGGCATGGTCCACGGAGTAGTGGTCCAGATAACGATATAGGCCGGTTTGCCCTGAGCTGCTTCTGGCAGCATGCCGTTGTCTTTGACGAGCGGCATTTTTACGAAGATCGCCGGCGACTTTTCTTCACCGTATTCGATTTCAGCTTCTGCCAGAGCGGTTTCGCAGTGCGGACACCAGTAAACAGCTTTTTTACCTTTATAGATATAGCCTTTTTTTGCCATCTCGCCGAAAACATGGATCTGTACAGCTTCATAATCGTGGGTCATGGTGATATAAGGATGATCCCAATCTCCAAGAACGCCCAGACGTTTGAAGTCGGTACGCTGCTCGTCGATCCATTTTAAAGCGTAGTCGTGACATTCTTTACGCAGTACCAGTGTATCAAGCTCATGGCGGTTCAGTCCCAGATTTTTGATAGCGGCGTGCTCGATCGGCATACCATGGGTATCCCAGCCGGGAACATACGGGGTATCAAATCCCTGCGCATATTTATATTTCATAATGATGTCTTTCAAAATCTTGTTTAAAGCCGTACCCATATGGATCTTGCCGTTAGCGTACGGCGGTCCATCGTGCAGGACAAATTTTTTATGGCCCGCATGCAGTTCCTGTTTCTTTTCATAGATTTTGTTTTCTTCCCAGTATTTCAAAAATTCGGGTTCGCGTTCCGGTAAACCGGCACGCATCGGAAATTCAGTTTCCGGTAAATTAAGGGTCTTGCTGTAATCCATGTGTACACCTCCAAAAAAATAAAGCCCCGCTCCCAAAAAGGGACGAGACTATAAACCCGTGGTACCACCCTCATGACAGACTTAAGATGCCTGCCACTCGAAACACCATAACGTGTGTTACCCGTCCGGGCTTACTGTTTTCAGCCCAGAAGCTCTGAAGTGATCTTCCCCTGCCATCTTTCCGGTCGGGCTCGCACTGTCCCCGACTCGCTTGACTGTGCCCGGCAGGCTACTGTCTTCGTCATCGCTGCTGCTTTTATTAAAACAAAGTCATTATACACCATTATACAAGTTATAGTCAATGATATTTGCCATATTTAAACTCAAAGATGCCATAACCGCTGTCAGTATGCAGATGTGAGGTATCGTTGAGCCTGAACACAGCATGTTCGCGCCATTTGTTGATGCCCAGGACCGTCACGCTGGACGGCAGGATATCGACAGAAAAATTTAAAACGTTGACGGCAGCTATATCAAGCCCCAGCCAATGGAAAATGATGTTTTGGATCGTGCCTTTATGGGCTACGATCAGAAGATTTTCCCGCTCCAGATCAGCGCATTTTATCAGGCCCTGCACATTACGGTCATAAAATTCCTGCCGCGTTTCGCCGCCCGGATAGTTGCGGTGATGCAGTTCCTTTAAGGTCGGCGGCTGCTGATACAAAGCTTTGGCAGCCGTTTCAGTCAAGCCTGCCGCCTGTCCGTTATTTTTTTCGCGCAAAAATTCATACGGTTCCAGCTTACTGATCCCCAGCCTGGCGGCGATGATCCGGGCTGATTCTTCCGCCCGCTTCAAATCGCTGGTCAGGATCCGCAGATCACGGCTTTGCCCTGCAAAATCTTTGGCTAATTTGGACGCAACGGCCTGCAGCTGAACCTTTCCCGCAGCCGTAAGCTCCGAATCGGTCCAACCGCCTGTCAAATGCTCTGTATGATGAGTTGCTTCACCGTGGCGTACCAAAATAATCATGCTGCCGACCTCGCTTATTTTTCAGTATCTTCGCTAAAGTTTTTCAAAAGCTCCATTTGACCTTCCAAAATGCTCATCATATGCTGACGATGCACAGCGGCCTTTTTGACCTGATCTTCAAAGATACCTTTTGCGAGAGCAGCTTTATTTTCTGCTTCAAAAATCATTTTTCTTACTTTTTCGTCGGTGTCAGCCAAAAGCGTTCTGGAACGTTCTTCGGCATCGGCAATCATCGTTCTGTAGCGTTCGTCGGCTTCGCTGGTCAGCTTTTGTGCTTCGGCACGTGCCTGTGCCAAAACATCGCTGGCCTCGTCTTTTGCCTGCGACGACATTTTTTTGCACAGATCCTCTGTAGTTACTTTCATTTTAGCGACTTCTACTTCGGCGGCACTGCGCATTTTGTCTACAAAATTCTGAGTCTCATTTTTCATCTGCTTCAGCTCGGCCTCAGCTTCGCCGCGCAGTCTGGCAATTTCCGCCAGCGTGTCATTACGCAATTTTGTAGTTTCACTTTTAGCTTCGCTGCGCAGTTTTTCAGCATAAGCTTCTGCTTCTGTCCTGGCCTGAGTCGCCGCGATTTCAGCGTCCATTTTTGCTTTAGCAGCAGCAGCCTGGCATTCAGAAGTGATCTCTTTGCATTTCATGGCAGTTTCCTGCTCCAGCAGGGCAGCCTTCTGCTCGCTGTTCTTTTTCACTTCGTCGGCAGTTTCCTGTGCGATGACCAAAGTGTTCTGCATGGTGGATTCCATTTGCTGATAGTATTCCAGTTTGGCGCTGACGCGTTCCACAGCATCTTTAAGCTCTACGTTGTCCTGATACAGGCGTTCAAAATCCTTGGCAACTTTGGCAAAAAACTCATCGACCTCTTCGGTGTCATATCCGCGGAAGCCTTTGGAAAAGTTCTTATTGTTTAAATCTAACGGTGTCAACATATCGTGATACCCTCCCCATTAAATATATCTTTTCAGCGTGATGCTTAAACGACCTTTTTTGGTAGTGCCCCTGATCTCGGCTACTTCTACCCTGCCGCGGCTGCGGAAAGAAATGATATCGCCTTCGCTGACCGGCTGGGCTGCGTTCTTGGCCTCTTTCCAGTTTACTTTAACATTCTGGCCTTTGATCTCGTCAGCCATACGTGACCGGGATACGCCATATCCTGCAGCAGCAACGGCATCCAGCCTTAAAGCTGCAACTGTAGCGCTGATGACCTTGACCTTTTCTTCCTTCTGCAGCAGGTCAGCTTCTGTGATCTCGGTCAGTGAAACCGGGGCAGAACCTATCTGCGTCAGATTGTTCATAATGTAAGTAGTAAAAGATTTATCGGCTACGAACTGTGCTCCTTCAGGGATAAAAATAATATCGCCCAAAATCTCGCGTTTACAGCCCATCCCCATAAAAGCTCCCAAAATATCGCGGTGACTGAGTTCATAATAGCGTTTGTCCCACTCGACTTTAAAACAGACCATGCCAAAATCCGGCTGACCAAAAAAGTCTTCGGCAACAAAAGCAACTTTCATGCGCTCGGCATTTTTAAAACCGCCGCTGGTTTCCAGCTTCACATTTTCAAAATTGGCCGCAACGATCTCGGCCACATTACAGCCATGCGGATCAAGAAAATCGCTGACGCGGAATTTTCGGCTTCTATGAGCCCCTTCCGCCAGATCAAGCAGTTTGGCTGCCAGTTCTTCATCGCCGCCGGCCCGAAAATATCTTAAAATCTTTTCTCTATCTGCCATTGGTTATTTACCCTTCAATTTCTCACTGCGTTCCAGCACGGCCAGTACAGCATCATACATCGCCGCACGCACTCCGCGGTTTTCCAGAGCATGGATACCGGCAATGGTAGTTCCACCTGGCGAAGTTACCTGATCGCGCAGCTGCGCCGGATGCAATGCTGTTTCCAGCACCATTTTGCCGCTGCCGGCAAATGTCTGGGCGGCCAGCTTGATCGCCAGCGCCCGCGGCAGGCCTGCATTAACGCCAGCATCTGCCAGAGCGTCGATCAGCATAAAGACATAGCCCGGACCGCAGCCTGATACCGCCGTGATCGCTTCGATAGCACTTTCAGCCACTACTTCGACCTCGCCGCAGGAACCAAAAATAGTTTTAGCGGCGTCGATCATCTCGGAGCTGACCTTGCTGTCAGGCGCAATCGCCGTCATCCCCGCACCTACTGCCAGCGGTGTATTGGGCATCACTCTGATGACCGCATGTCCCGGCACTACCTGATGCAGCTTCGCCAGATCGACACTGCCCATGATCGAAAGCACCGTTGCCTGCGGCGGCATTGCTGCAGCAAGCTCAGCAGTGATCGCCGCATCAACAACCTGCGGTTTTACTGCCAGAATGATCAGCCCTGCATCTTTTACCACAGCTTTATTATCACCAGATGCTTTAATGCCGTAGGTTTTCTGTAAATATTCACAGCGTGCCGCTGACGGCTCGCCGACAAAGATCTCACCCGGGTCAGCCAGTCCGGCTCCCAGAATACCTTTGATGATAGCTTCAGTCATAGCGCCGCCGCCGATAAAAGCCAGCGGGCCGGTTTGAGCTGTTATTTTTTCCACGGTTGACCACCCTTTTCATCATAAATGTTGACGCTGGCGTCGATATCTACGTTTTTCGGGGCACAGACCAGAATATTACGGCCGATTTTTTTCATACTGCCGCCTAAAGCGTAAATAGTACCGCTGATAAAGTCGGTCATTCTTTTGGTCACCAGGCCTTCAGTACCTTCAAAGTTCACTACTACAGGCTGGTTGTTGCGCAGATAATCGGCAACCTTTTGCGAATCGTCAAAATTAGCCGGTTCCAGCACCACTACCTTGACCTGCTTTTGAGCAAGCGGCATGGAAATGGTTTTGCCTTCAGGCGAATTTTGGACGTTCTTTTTGCTGAAGAAGGATTTTTTCTCAGCCGGCACTTCACTTCTGGCTTCGCTTTTTTCCAAAGCGGCAGACTCGGCGGGAAGTGCTGCCCTGCTGACGGCAGGCGTACTGCGGGGAATCCGTTTAGGAGCTGTTTCAGCCTTTTTTACAGGTTCCTCTTCCTCTAAAAGTTCATCATCTTCCTCTTCATATAAACCTAAGGTTTCAGAGATACGATCAAAAAATTTCATACATTTCACCATACCTTCATGCTCATTTATTTTTACTGTAATCGCGCTTACCAAATAAGGCCGTACCCACACGCACAATGTTGGCGCCTTCTTCAACAGCTACTGTAAAGTCGTGAGTCATACCCATCGACAGCAGCTCGATTCCAGGCCGCTGCGCCCGCAGCTCGCAAAAACAGCGATAACCTTCTTTAAAAACAGGGCGTGTTTCCTCTATATCGCCGCACAGTGGCGCAATAACCATCAAACCGCGTACACACAGATTTTTATAGTCGTCCAGCTGCGGCAATATCGCCAGATAATCTTCAATCAAAAAGCCTGTCTTCTGCTCCTCGCGGGCGATGTTGAGCTGCAGCAAAATATCCTGCTGCTTATGCTGCTGTCCAGCCGCCTTGTCCAGCGCAGCCAAAAGATGCTCGCTGTCAGCTGATTCGATCAGATCGAACAAGGTGACGGCCTGCTTGGCTTTATTGGTCTGTAAATGGCCGATCAGATGCCAGAAGCCGCGGTCAGGCACAATAGTGCGTTTTTCCTTCGCTTCCTGCACCCGGTTTTCGCCGATATTAGTCACACCAAGCGCCAGCGATTCCAGCACCACGTCTACGGGATGATTTTTAGTTACGGCGACCAGTGTTACCTTATCGCCGGTCAGTTTAGTTTCAGTTCGCCGGCTCAAAGCTTCGGCGATCTGGGTCTGTACTTTGTGCAGATTGTCTTTTAACAAAATAAAGACCTCCTAAAAGTTTTATATTCGCCACAAAAACTATTATTCCTTTTTTATCTTCGGCAAATGCTTACGCCCATGCGCCCGGTTTTACCCAACTCGGCACGATAGGAAAAAAACAGTTCCCGATTATCGCAGGTACATGTCGCGGCACAGTGGATATTACCTCGCTCCAGTCCTGCTGCTTCTAATTGTAATCTATTCATCAGCCATAAGTCCAGCTGATATTTACCATTTGGTTTAAGCGTAAAACACTCACGGTATTTTGCACCCGCCGTCAGAACTTTATCGTCTACTTCGTAACAGCAGCTGCCAATCGACGGTCCGATCGCCGCCAGCATTTTTTCCGGGTTGCAGCCATAATGACGGCACATCATCTGCACCGTTTTGAGGGCGATCTCCCCCACACTGCCGCGCCAGCCTGCATGCGCCAGTCCCACAGCCCCGGTTTCTGTATCAGCCAGCAAAACCGGTACGCAATCTGCATAAAACAGCAGCAGCGGCACATTTGGCAAATCGGTGATCAAAGCATCAGTGTCGGCAATAGTATCGGCAAAATCCACAGCACCGCTGCCGATAAGGCCTTCTGTCACACAAACGACCTTACTGCCGTGCACCTGGGCACAGGTAGTAAACCTTGCCGCATCCACACCCAACGCCGCCGCAAACTGCCTGCGGTTGGCGTTTACAAGCTCTGCTTCATCGCCCACATGCAGCGCCAGGTTGAATCCGTCCGGCACAATACTGCTTGTTCCATGCAGACGGCAGCTGCAGCCGTTGCTGAATCCTGCTTCTGTCAGCGCTGTAAATTCACCCAGCCAGATCGGCCCGTTATTTCTTAATCTGAAACTCATACCTGTGCCTCCCCGCAAACACCGCAGCGGCGGCATAAGTCAAAACACATCGGTGTAAATTCTTCCCGCTGCGCCTTCTGCCACTCGCTGATCAAATAAGCTTCGGTAAAGCCCATATCCAAATGCTGCCAGGGCAAAGGCCTGCCGATCTCGTAAGCAGCAGCAGCAAGTTCCTCTATATCCAGTCCCTGCTCTTTCAGCACCTGCTTCAGCGGCATTTCTCTGTGGAAGGCTTCTAATAAAGCGGCGCCGATCCTGCGATCACCTCTTGCCAAAACTGCCTGCAGAACAGTTTCCTTCAAGGATTCTGTCTGCACCTGGATATGTTTCGCTTTTTTAAAAGCGGTTTCCAGCATTTTAAAACGGCGTTTCAAGGTTTTGACATCGCACAGCGGCGACCACTGAAACGGTGTAAACGGTTTGGGGATGAAACCGTTCACGGAAATTATCAGATCGCCTTTATTAAGGGCGGCATCCATCTTTTCTCGTACCCGACCGATCATCGCTATCATTTCTTCGATATCACTGTCAGCTTCCCCCGGCAGGCCCAGCATATAATACAGCTTGATATTTTTCATACCTGCTGCCGCTGCCAGTTCTATGGCATTAAAAACATGTTCTTCGGTAATGCCTTTATTGATGATATTACGCATTTTCACGCTGCCTGCTTCCGGAGCCACAGTCATCGTCCTCTGACCGCTGGCAGCCAAAGCCTGCGTCAGCTCTACATCTAAAGTGTCGGCCCGCAGAGAGGCTACCGTAAAAGGTACCTGCTCATCTACCAGTGTCTGTGTCAGTTCTTTGATGTACGGATAATCAGATACCGCGGCCCCCATCAGCCCGACCTTTTTAGTCTGTGGCGGACGGTTGCGTATTTTAGCAAGCAGCAGCTCAAGATCGCGCGCCCGCGGTTTGCGGAAGCAATAACCTGCCATGCAGAAACGACAATGCCGCCCGCAGCCTCGTGCTACTTCGACGATATACATATTTTCAAATTCAGTCGCATCTGTCATAATTGCCGATGTCTGCGGATAATTATCCAGTTCACGTACCCACTGGCGTTTTACGCTGGCAGGCACCTGCGTTGACACCTGCATACCGCAGAACATACCGCCAGCATCGTACTGCGGCTCATAAAACCGCGGCACATAGATGCCGCTCAGCTGCGCCAGCTCCAACAGTGTATCTTCCTTAGACAGGCCTTTGTCCCTGGCTTCATAAACAGCGTCCAGCAGTTTATTGACAGTTTCTTCACCTTCACCGATCACGAAAGCATCGGCAACCCCTGCTAAAGGCTCAGGATTGAAGGTCGCGCAGGGACCGCCGATGATCACCAGCGGTTCTTTGGCGCCGCGTGCTGCCGCTTCAGGCTTCACATTGCTCTGCGCCAGCATAGTCAGTAAATTGGTATAATCCATTTCAAATGACATCATCACGCAGATAACTTCAAAATCTGCCAGCGGCCGCTGTGTTTCCAGTGATAAAAGCGGCGTTTTCGTGCGTTTATGCTCTGCTAAGAGCTTGCTGTCAGGCAGAAAGAAACGTTCGCAGGCTGAATCGCCGCGGCTGTTGATGAGCTGATACAGGATATGCAGTCCCAGATTCGACATCCCCAGATGATAAGTATTGGGGTAAATAAAGGCCACCGGCCTCCGCGCGCCAGGCGCAAATACCTGTGCCCCGCTCTCGCGGGCAACTATTTCTTTCAACGCATTTTTAAGCTCCCATGTCAACTTGTCTACCTCGTTTATACTCTCTCAGTGTGCTGTTAGTCCTTCAACCGTTTTTCAAACATTTCGATCACCGTTTTCAACACCTTCAGGCGGGCATAATATTTATTATTGCCTTCCACTATCGTCCACGGTGCATAATCAGTACTTGTGCGCACCAGCATTTCGTTCACAGCCGCTTCATAGGCATCCCATTTCTCACGGTTACGCCAGTCTTCGTCAGTGATCTTCCATTCCTTGTTCGGATTTTGCTCCCGCTCCTTAAAGCGTTTATACTGCTCGTCTTTATCTATCTGCAGCCAGAATTTGCCTATCACCGTACCGTATTCCGCCCATTGGGCTTCCATCTCGTTGATCTCGGCATAGGCCCGCCCCCATTCATCCTGCGTTGCAAAGCCTTCGATACGTTCTACCATGACCCTGCCGTACCAGGTACGGTCAAAAATGGCGATCTCTCCCTGTTTGGGAAAGCGTGTCCAAAAACGCCATAGATAGTTAAAAGATTTCTCTACCACGTTGGGAGCCGCTACCGGGTTCACCGAATACCCCAGCGGATCGAGAGCTGCCGTCAGCCGGCGGATCGCTCCGCCCTTACCGCCTGCATCCCAGCCTTCAAAGCCAAAGACCGAAGGAATACCCTTTTTATACATTTCATACTGCAAAATACTCAGTTTGGACTGGTATTTATCCAGTTTCTCTTTATATTCCGCTTTTGCGATTTCTTTGGACAGATCGACCTTTGATAAAACGTCGTAGATCTCGGTACGCGGCAACACCAGCTGCTGCCCGGCTTTCTGTCTACGGGCTTCCGCTTCGGCCAGCGCCAGTTCCAGCCGCTGTACGATCACATCAAATATCGAGACCTCGGCAAAACGCGTATCGTCGCCGGCGATCAGATACCAGTGGGCATTAGGCCGGTCGCTGTCGATAAACATTTTCTCGTAGATTTCCAGATACCGCTGATAATCTACAAAATCATCGTCGCTTTCGCTGACCTTGTTCCAGCCTTTACCATAGGTTTTTTCAGCCTTCTGCACATTAGCCTTCAGCTGTTTTTCGGAAACGTGTACAAAAAATTTCAGCAGCACATAATTATCATCAGTCAGCTGCTTTTCAAAAGCATTGATATGCCTGTAGCTCGTATTTATTCTTTTAACTTGATCCGCATCGCGGTCAAAGGTATATTCATTTTTCAGATAGTACCAGCTGCGGTAATACACAGCCATATTGCCTTTTGCCGGCAGCTGCCGCCAAAAAGGCTCAAAAAAAGGTTGGTCCGGTTCTTCATCCGCCATTTTGGAAGCCGAATAAACTCTGAACCCGCGGGCATCCATCTGCTGCATCATATGGTTGATAATGACGCTGCGCTGTGACCCACGCCAGCCTTCAAACAAAATTATTACAGGAATACCAGCAGCGCGGCAAGCACGCTGCAGTTCTCCCAGCCTGGTTTCAAAATAACTCATTTTTTCATTATAGGCATCTTTTTTCAGGCTTTGTTTTAAATCGATTTTTTCTAACACCAATATCACCTTGTTCTCTATAGATTATCAGTCAAAAGCAGTTAAAAATTCAGTCATGCAGGCAGCAACACCTTTCTTTACTGCCCTGCTCTGGCTCGCGCCGCCGATCTTCCAAAAAGCTACGGCCGACGATGACCCAACTTCCTCCACGATCCTGTTGAACAGATATTTCTCCGTTTTTACATCCACACATTTCAGCTTCATGGTAATGACTGAACTATAAGTCTGACTGCCGACGATAACCATAAAGCCGGTTTCCTTGTTGCGCGGCGGTTCCATCTCCATGTAGATCACACGGTCGACGCCCAGCTCTTTACCAACGGCAACAAGCTCTGCCAATACCGGCGCGTCAGCGTTTTCAAACGGATGGTTCTGCATCGCCTTAGCAACAGCTTTGGCACTGGCAACGGTATTCACGCCGCCTTTCTTAGCAGGCGGATATTTCTCTTTCAGCGCGTCTTTGATAGCATTAGCCGCTACCTTTCGGCCCTTTTCATCCATGCCCGACTGGTCGATATACGGCAGCACCGCCACCGAATAAGGCACTGTCGAAGCAGTTATTTTTTTCTCTGCCTCTTTGTCAGCCCTGCCTGTATCGGCTACGCCGGCAGTAACGGCATCGATCGAAGAACTTTCCTGTGCCTGCAGCGGAGCGGCCCCAAAAAGCAGCGCTCCAACCAGCAGTACAGCAGCAAGTTTTTTATTCATTAACTAACAACACTTCTTTCGTTAGAAAAATAATCTTGCCCAATTATCAAAAACTATCATCGTACGGTTTCAGCGACCGAGGTTTATCCAATATCTGCGCCATCACAAAGCCATAGCGTACATCTTCAGCTACTGTCCCGCGGCTGCGAAAGCCTTTAAAGGCAGGCTGGGGCTTCTGCGGCTCAAAACGTTTATACAAGGGTTCCGGAACAGCAGCTTCTGCTGCCGGTGCAGGTTCCTGACAGGTATTTTCCGCCTCAGGCTGCTTTTTGGGCGCCCGGTCTTCTGGAAACTCCACATACCACGGTACAGCTTCTTCGTCCTCACCTTCATAGCCGCGCCCCTGCCTTTCCTCCGGCAGCTGCGTCTGCCAATCATCAGGCTGCTGCGGTGGCGGCGCAGGACGCTTCTTGCGGTTACGGACATCGAAAAAGATAAAAAACAACAGTACGATGAGAGGATAAAACAGCATTAAATTGTCCATACATTCGCCTCATCTCAATACAATAACCGGCTCATACAGTCGGCTTATTTCGGGTTGCTGCCTTTTTCGCCGCTGTTTTCAGGGCTGGAACCGGCAATCATTTTCCGCATATCAGTATCAGCATTGATATTGTTCATGCGGTAGTAATCCATCACGCCTAAACGGCCGTTTTCCAAAGCATCTGCCAACGCAGTCGGTACTTTGGCCTGAGCTTCGACGACCTTCGCCTGCATTTCCTGGGTATAGGCTTTCATTTCCTGTTCTTTAGCAACTGCCATTGCGCGGCGTTCTTCGGCGCGGGCCTGGGCGATTCGTTTATCGGCTTCAGCCTGGTCAGTCATCAAAGCGGCGCCAATGTTACGGCCTACGTCGACATCGGCAATATCAATAGACAGGATCTCAAAAGCAGTACCTGCGTCAAGTCCTTTAGCCAAAACGGTACGCGAAATGAAATCAGGATTTTCCAATACATCGCTGTGTTTAACAGCAGAACCAACATTAGTAACGATACCTTCACCGACACGGGCGATGATAGTAGCTTCACCGGCGCCGCCGACCAGACGGTCAATATTGGCGCGTACGGTAACGCGGGCTTTGACCTTCAGTTCGATGCCGTCTTTAGCAACTGCCGAAACTACCGGCGTTTCAATTACTTCGGGGTTAACGCTCATCTGTACTGCTTCCAGCACATTACGTCCGGCAAGGTCAATAGCGCAGGAACGCTCAAAAGACAGCGGGATCTGAGCTCTGTGAGCAGCGATCAGCGCATCGATGACACGGTCAACGTTACCGCCTGCCAGATAATGCGCTTCCAGCTGATTGACATTGACGTCCAGACCTGCCTTATTGGCTTTGATAAGCGGCAGCACGATCTGGGAAGCCGGCACGCGGCGGAACCGCATACCCACTAAATTGAAAATACCAACGTTGACACCGGCAGCGATAGCCGAGATCCACAGCGCCAGCGGTACAAAATTCAAAAATACGGCGATACCGGCAATGATCAGGATAAACATGAACCCGCCGTTAAACAAAAAATCAAACATCACAACACTTCCTTTACTAGTTAGTTTTTACTTCCTGAACAAACAGTTTATTGCCTTCCACTTTCACGATCTCTACCAATGCGCCCGGCATGATATAATCGCCAAAGCTCACCACGTCGACACGTTCGCCGTCGATGATGACAGTTCCCGCAGGGCGCAGCGGTGCTACGACCTCTCCACGTTTACCAAGATACTGCGAGTGATCCTCGGCACCTGTATAACCGTGACGGTTCTCTTGTTTCTCCCATAAAACAAAGGGATTCCACTTGCTTTCGGCGGGCAGATAAACAAACAGCAGGGCAACTACTGCGCCCAGTGCCAGTACAACACCAAGCAAAATATACGCGGCCTCAGCGCCGCCGCCCAGCAGATAATATGAGCCTGCCAGCAGCGAGATCAGACCCGTAACGCCAAAAAAGCCAAACCCCGGCACCACTGCTTCGATTCCCAAAAGCACGATCCCGACGCCCAGTAAAATATATTCGATTGGCATAGGCTTTTACCTCCCTTCGTATCGTTATATTATACCAAAAAACTTACCTAACAGGCAAATTTCACTATTCTTTTACAAAAGTAAAACCCCGCCGGCGGCGAGGTTTGTTCTTGGTGCTGCTATTTGATTGTTCATATTCTTTTCCCCAGCAGCCTATTCCAGTTTGATACCGTCGCCTTCAACTGAGACCGACGCCTGTTCAATCGTATTGCGGCGGCGTTTATCAAGATTACGGTATTCTTCCTGCTGCATTTTTTCAGCCTTAATATTCGTCAGAGTCCCCGTATATTTACTGTCGGAGGACGGGGCGTAATTATCTGACAGAGGCTCCGGTTCTGGGCTTTTTTCCTTAATGACAAGCTTCCCGGTGACATTCAGCGCATAACCGTCCTGTGCAGAGAAATATTCCCTGACCTCCATCACTGTTTTCGTCAGTTCCGTAAATTCCAGCTGCAGCAAATCATCTAATGTATACTCCAGCGCATTAGCGGCACGCAGTAAAACACGGAAATTAACTGCGACCCTGCAGCACTCAATATTGCTCAGATGCGTTTGACTGATAACCAAAGCCCGGGCCAGTTCACCCGGGCTAATACCGCGGCATGTCCTGAGCAGCTTGATATTAGCGCCGATTATTTTCAAACAGTGTTCATCGTACATATTGCCCGCCTCACATCTTAATGCAAGCAGATCATATTTTTTTAAATTTATCAACACTTCATCTGCTATTACTTGCAAAACATTTACCAAACAATATTTTCTATAATTATAGCACTGTTGCACCCCCCACAAGACATACAAGAACTTTTTTACGCCGCCGTCCGGTTCCGTTATTGCTCTTACGTTTTAATAATCGCCAAACTTACCTCTGTCAAATAATACTGCTGCCAGTCCACGCAACACTTTCACAATACAGTACCGACAGATATGGTATAATGAAAGTCATTTAACAACTCTGATATTTTTTATTCGGCATTTTCGCTTGTCCGGACACAGAAAGGTACAGCTATGCATTATGTGCAAGTAAAAGGTATCCTCTCAGCTAAAAATGGTATGAACCTGTATCGCGGCTGCTCGCACGGCTGCATTTACTGTGATTCACGCAGCAGCTGTTATCAAATGCCGCATGCTTTTGAGGATATAGAAGTTAAACAAAACGCTCTTGTACTGCTGGAAGAAGCCCTGCGGCGCAAACGCAAAAAATGTATGATCGGCACCGGGTCGATGACAGATCCTTATATTCCTCTGGAAACCGAACTCGGCAGCGTGCGGCATGCAATGGAGCTTGTTTATAAATATGGCTGCGGTTTTACAGTGCTGACTAAATCGGACCGGATCCTGAGGGATCTTGATCTGCTTCAAAAAATAAACGCGTCTGCAAAATGCGTAGTACAAATGACTCTGACCACCTACGACGAAGAATTGTGCAAAAAAATAGAGCCGTATGTAAGCACGACCCATGAGCGTTTCGAAGCTTTAAAGCAATTACGTGACGCAGGTATCCCGACTGTAGTCTGGCTTGCTCCCATTCTGCCTTTTATCAACGATACCGAAGCTAATCTCCGCGGTATTTTAGATTACTGTATCGAAGCCGGCGTTTACGGCATTATTTGTTTCGGTATGGGTCTGACGCTGCGCGACGGTAACCGCGAATACTTTTACCAGCAGCTGGACAGACACTTCCCCGGACTGAAAAAACGCTATATCGACACCTACGGAAATCAGTACGTTATCGACAGTCCCAACAGTAAACAGCTGATGCAGCTGCTGCGGCAAAAATGTCATCAGCATGGTATCATTCAGGATAATCAGCAGTTATTTGCCTATCTGAGCACTTTTCCAAGCAATCAGGCAGACCTGCAGCAAAGTTTATTTGAATAAACTTTACTGCAGGCTGGTATAAAAACAATTTGAAGAAAGGTTTTGTATTTTATGAAATCATCTTACTATAAATACTTTGCTGCGCTTTTGTTATTTGGTTCCAACGGCATCGTTGCCAGTAATATCAATCTGCCCAGCTACGAAATCGTTCTGCTGCGTCTATTGCTTGGCAGCCTTTTTCTTATAACTGTTTTTACGGTTTCCAGACAAAGGTTTACTTTTTACCGGAATAAGCACACTTGCCTTTATCTTTTCATTTCGGCGTCAGCTATGGGAGCAAGCTGGATGCTGCTTTACGAAGCCTATCAGCAGGTCGGGATCAGCATAGCATCTTTAGCCTATTACTGCGGTCCGGTAATCGTTATGATTCTTTCACCTTTTCTTTTTCGTGAAACTCTGACCTGGCCTAAAATAGCTGGTTTTTTAACTGTTCTGGCCGGGATGTGCCTAGTGAACTTACAGGCGCTGGACGAAGGTAAAACTATTTGGGGTCTTTTCTGCGGCTTAATGTCTGCGTTTATGTATGCACTGATGGTAACAGCAAATAAAAAAGCCAAACCTGAATCCGGTTTGGAAAATTCTTTGTTGCAACTTGTCATCGGCTCTTTTATCGTCGTCGCATTTGTCAGTATGCAGAAAAACTTTGTTCTGTCACTGACAACGATTGACTGGATACCGGTTTTACTGCTCGGCTTACTTAATACAGGAATCGGCTGTTATTTATATTTTTCTTCTATTACAGACTTGCCAGTCCAGACCGTTGCCATATGCGGTTATCTGGAACCACTGTCTGCAGTTGTTTTTTCTGTACTCTTTTTACATGAAGTTCTGTTGCCTTTACAAATGCTCGGAGCCGTACTTATACTTGGAGGCGCCATATTTGGAGAATGCTTCAATCCTGAAAAACAGCAGTGGCTGCAGTCAAAATAAAGCTCAAAAGCATAATAAAAAAGCAAGCCGCTAGCGGCTTGCTTTTTTATTATCACTATTTAAATCAAATGCTTTACTAAACTAAAAATCACTATTTACATCTTATACTTAAAATCGCAGTGCACCATAACGGCTTTCCAGCTTATGCAGGTGTTCGGTAAGAACTCCCGGCTCAATATAAGCATATTCCAATATCTGCAGTGCATTCGGTGCATAATCCCTGATAGAAGCAAAATAAGGTTCCCATTCGATCGTTCCCAGTCCTACAGGCTGATGGCTGTCTCCACTGCCATCGTTATCATGCACATGTACAGCCAACAGCTTTTTCTGCAGCCGTTTCACGGTTTCAGGAAGATTCCAGCCATTAACGTGGGCATGTCCCGTATCCAAAAGTGCCAGAGCCTGCGGATAACGTTCAAACAGTGCCAGATATTCTTCAAAATCAAAAAGCAGTGATCCACAGGGACGCAGACCCACATTTTCTATAACAACTTGAACGCCGTAGCTTTGTGCCAGGCTGATCACTTCAGCCAAGCGCTGATAGACCAGTTCTTTAACTGCGGCAACCTCACCATGGTAAATTTCATTGGTATGCACAACTACAAATTCTGCTTTGATCTTTTGGGCATAGGTAAAGGTTTGAGCGTAGGCTTTTAAATAATATTCATCACTGCTGTCTGCCAGATTTACAGCAACACAGGGACCATGGATAGAAAATGTTCTTTTTTCCTTATTATTCTGCGCCAGCGGCAGCAATACCGTATCCCAATAATGGTCGGTCCCGAATTCATAAAAAAATTCGATATTATAGGTCAACGGCAAACCGCTGAGATATTTTTTATTGAAACCGCCAAAAGCCAGATCACTAACTGCCCATTGCATCAGTAAAAACCTCCCCTTTTTCTATATAGCCAATATTCCTGCCGCTTGTCACATCAAACAGACTCACATCGTCCCAACTGAAACAGATCCCGCTGGAATTTTGTACATCCGCATTGCGGTCACTTACTGTAACGCTGATATTCTCACCACTCTCAAGCTGTAATTCAACAGTACGCTGATTACCTGTATTTTCTACATAAGTTATACTTCCCTGTACAGCAGCGTCCTCGCTTAAACGGCAATGCTCAGGCCTGATACCCAGCAGCAGGTCTCTGCGCTGTCCGATCACCTGACGCCACAGCTCCGGTACCGGCAGTACGGCCTTGCCGATACAAATACAATCACGGTTAAAACGTGCTTTTAGGATATTCATTGACGGGGCGCCAATAAAACCGGCAACAAATGTATTAGCCGGGTGACGGTAGATCGTATCCGGAGCGGCTATCTGCTGCAGTTCGCCATCTTTCAACACAACGATACGATCGGCGACAGTCATTGCCTCTACCTGATCATGCGTTACATAAATCATTGTCGGTTTATAGATCTCATGAATACGTACCAGTTCTGTCCTGGCCTGCTGCCGCAGCTGAGCGTCCAAATTGGACAGCGGTTCATCCAGTAAAAAGTAGGGTGATTGCTTTACAAGGGCACGGCATAAGGCCACTCTCTGTTTCTGCCCCCCTGAAAGCTGTTTGGGCTTATAGTTTTCATAGCCTCTTAAATTAAGTATTTCTAAGGCTTCATCGGCTCTTTTTTTGATTTCCGCTTCCGGAAGCTTTTGGATATGCAGACCAAAGGTGATATTATCCCAGACAGAAAGATGCGGAAACAGCGCATAGCTTTGAAAAACCATGGCAATATTACGTTCACCGGGAGCAATATCATTAACTACCCTGCCTCCCATTTTCAGCTGACCGCTGGTAATATCTTCCAAACCAGCGATCATTCGCAGCGTAGTAGTTTTGCCGCAGCCGGAAGGCCCCAGCAAAATCAGGCGCTCGCCTTCTTTTATTTCCAGATTCAAAGACTTGACGATTTTAGCATCGCCGTAAGATTTACAGACGTTTTCAAATACAATACTGTTCATATATTATCCTTTGACCCCCGATTGCATAAAGGTATTGAGTATAAATTTTTGGCAGACGAGATATAATGCCAGCGGCGGCAGACTGGTCAGAGTAGCGACAGCCATAGCTATCCCCCACTCACTGCCGCCTTCAGCGCTGATAAACATTTGCAGTGCCAGCGGCAGGGTATAGGTTTCTTTGTCCTGCAGCACCAGCAGCGGCCAAAAGTATTCGTTCCATGAGTTGATAAAAAACAGGATACCGACTGCTATTATCGACGGTTTGATCAGCGGCAGCACAACCTTGCGCAATACCTGCAGCGGGCCGGCATTATCTAAAACAGCGGCTTCCAGCAATGGTTTGGGTATGCCGCGCATCGTCTGACGCATCAGGAACACACCCATACCATCAACAAACTGCGGCAGCATAACACCCCAGGGAGTATTCAGCAGGTCCAGCCTGCTCATCAGCAAATAATTCGGCATGATCAGTACCGTTATCGGAATAAAGAAGGTCAGCAGCATGCTGTTAAAAACAGTTTCTTTATATTTAAAGTCATAATAGATAAAGGCAAAAGCTGCCAAAACACTGGTCAGCACTTTGAATACTGTTACGAACGCAGCAATGAAAAATGTATTATAGATATAAGTAAACAGCGGAAAATTGCCTAATACGGTCAGATAGTTATTCAATGTCGGTGGCAGAGGCAATGGATTGAGTGTTGCCTGAAAAATCTGGTCCATATCTTTGAGCGATGTGGAAACCATAAAAACTATCGGCCACAGCTGAATAAATACTGCCACAAGCAAAGGCAGATGCCAGCAAAGATCTTGATGTGTTTTAGTTTTCATAATAAACTTTTTTCTCCAGATATTTATTTTTCAGATACAGGAACGCCATATAACAGAACATGGTGATAATAGCGAAAGCCGCTGATTTACCGGTTTGGAAGAAAATAAAACCATACTGATAGACGATATATACCAAATTGGAACTGCCCTGATCCGGTCCTCCCTGCGTCAGCATATTGACAGGTACCAGTACATACTGCAGACCGAAAACTACAGTGATCGTGAAAACATAAATTGCAGTAGAAGAAGTCATCGGTATGATAATACGTCTAAAGATCGTCCAGTTCGAAGCGTTCTCCAGCTTGGCTGCTTCGATCATTTCCCTTGGCACGGCAACCATCGCTGCCAGCATCACGATCAGGTTATAACCAAATACTTTCCAGCCAATGATAGTACAGATAGAAAAAATAACGAGCAGATTTTCCTTAAACCAGCGCGGCGATTCCATATCAAACCACGCAAGCACTATACTAAGCGGTCCGGCCAAAGGATTATAGATCCACAGGAACAGAATGCTTGCCACCGCCAGGGATAAAGTTGCCGGCAGAAACAAAACAGAGCGATAAAACATTTTTCCCCGCTGAAGGAGGTGCCCGAGGATAAACGAATAAAGATACGGCAAGACAAAGTTGAACAGCAGCATAATAAGCACAAAAATTACCGTATTCCCAATGATTTTGTACAGCTCTTTGCTGCCTAAAATATCAATGTAGTTGCTCAGTCCCACATATTTCATCGTCGGGCTGATCATATTCCAGCTGAAGAAGCTAAGATACAGATTCTGCAGCAACGGCCAGTAAAAGAAAATAATAAACAGCAGAGCCGCCGGCAGTAAGAACCAAAACGCAGGCCACTTGGCTTTATTCATAACAACTCTCCTTTGGTAAAAATCAGGATGCCGCAACAAGCAGCATCCTGATTGGTTCAATCGTTTGTATTACAGTAAGTTATTGATCTTTTCTGCAGTTTCGTGCAGCGCTTGGGCGGCAGTTTCTTTGCCGCTCAGTATAATATCGCGTGCGTCAATCAGGAGCTGTTCAGCCTGTAATCCATTAGCGCCAGGGAAGCTGGCCCATTTTACCAGATTAGGCATCGTAGACAAGGCAACCTGGATATTTTTGTTTTCTTCGATCATTTTTTTGAAACCGTTGGGGTCGTCTGCTACGCCTTTACGCGGAGGTAGATAACCTGTACCGGTGCTCCATTTAGCCAGTGCTTCAGGAGATTCGATATATTTAATGAATTCCCATGCTGCTTTTTGTTTATCGGCATCTTTTGAGAACAGCATCAGGAAGTTACCACCTGCCGGCACTTTCAATTCTTTGCCTTCAAACTGTGGGAAAGGAGCTGCCATAACTTTGAACTTGGCGCTTTTTTCAAAATTGGCACGTTTGCCAATAGTAGTGCAAACCATCCCCAGCTTACCGGACAGATAAGCCTGGAACCCTTCTTCATTAGTAGCATGCAGGCCATTGCCGTCTTTGACCATATCAGCCAACAACTGATACGCTGCTGCTGCTTCGGGAGTATCGAAACCGGCTTTGACTTTGCCGCCTTCATTTTTCAGCATTGAACCGCCGTTAGATTCAATAATGGCCTGCTGAGTCCAGTTATCAGCATATTCCTGCATAAAAAAGCCCATATTACCGGTCTTTTCTTTGATCTGTTTTGCCGCACTCACTACCTCTTTCCAGGTTTTAGGCGGATTATTGGGGTCAAGTCCTGCTGCAGTAAAAATTTCAGGATTATAGAACAGGACCGGCACACTTATAGAATATGGAATACCGATCTGTTTGCCGTCATCAGTCTGAGCCAATGCCAGAACATTAGGCAGATAATTCTCTTTCAAGAAATTTTTGTCTTCAGGAGCCTGCTTTTCGATCATCGGCTGCAGGTCAGTGTATTTAAGATTTTCAGCGGCATAGTTCAAATAAGACCAGCCCATCTGCACAACGTCAGGATTTTTACCGGAAGCGATAGCTGCCTGAAGATTTTGTGTCAACCCTTTATACATATCAGGGTTATATTTTTCGACAACCTGGATATTGGGATGCTTGGCATTAAAATCGGCAACCAGTTCTTTAACCGTTGTACCGCCGAAGCTTTCGGAGGCTACATGCCAATATTCAATCTGCACTTTTTTGTCAACACCGCCTTTAGACTGATTATCACTGCTGCCGCAGCCGGTAAAGACCATCGCACTGGCAGCTGCCAAAAGCAGTGCCGCAAGTTTCTTCTTCATCATCATTTTTACCCTCCACTTTTTAGTTACGAGCTCTGTTATGTATGATAACGAATTTTGATTAAATCTAAACGTTGTTTTTGTTAAAGATTTGTAAAGTTTGTTGCAAAAATATGTTTAGGAAAAATAAAAAAACAGTAAAACTTTATCCAAGTTCCACCGTCCTTTAATTCTTTAAAACTTCAATATATTAAACCCCCGACTGTATAACAGTCGGGGAAATTATATCTTAACTAAAGCATTTCCATGTCAATCAGCCAAATCATCAGTCTAAATACTACTTAGCTCCCGGTCTATTCTTAAAGCAGGAGTACCTGCAATAATAGTAGCGTTTTCTTTTTATCAAAGCCGTGTAAACATGATGAGCTTTATTACAGACGAATTCTTTGCCGCAAACCGGGCAAATCATCACCAGAGAACCGACGATGCTTTTAGCTTTTGTTTCAATTGTGTTCATTGTTTCTTTTTCTTTCATAGCAGATCACCCCAAACTCAGAATATTTTTTGGTCTGAGCTTACTTCAATGGAATTTTCACTTTATCACTCCCTTACAAGGCTTTTGAGCTTTATATTCATCGGGGTACCAATTATTGAGCGCCGTTTTAACGACGTTGTTTTTGCTTATTGCTAAGGACACCCGTCAGTTACACTTTTTTAAAAGTAAACTATCTCTGTCAGATATTTTTTAAACTTCCTCTTATTGCAAAAATTTATAATTTGTAAATTTTAATTCACATTATTGAAAAAAGTTTGTCTTTTTAAATTTTTATTTTTCTTTATAGATATTTTTAGGTATAATAACATATTTGTTTTGAGTATGCAAGATATCTTTATTTACATAATTAATTTCAGATTTAATTTATTGTGATATTTTGCCATTCTTGTTAACTATAAGGAATGTTTGTGATTTATAGATACAAGTGAATAGAATTATTAAAAATACTGTATGTATCGTCATTGTTGCGCTTCTTTAACCTATGAAAATATTAAATTTGAACAACTACAGATAAATAAAAAACACCTGTATTCACAGGTGTTTTTTATTTATTAATTTCCAACTATTTATTCTTGGCCTGCGCAGAAGTAGGCAAACGGACAGTTTTTACAATATTTCGTCTTCACAGTAAATTCACTTTCTCTGCGTTTAGAAAAAATATCCCTGCATAACTCAGCAACTTCCTGCAATCTATCACTGCAATCCTGCAGCTGCCAGCAGGAATTATTTTGTAAAAAGTGCAACTCGGCCAATGTCACCGGACGCTGCCATAATTCTGCAGCTGCCTTTTGATACAGTGCCAACTGATAAATATAACCCGGTGCAGGTTCGCCTGCTTCCGGCGGCACGCCTGTCTTATAGTCAACGATCCTCAGCGTACCGTCACTGTTAAAAACAGTACAGTCAATATAACCGCTGAAAGCAGCAGCAATCCCATATTCCTGCAGCAACGGTAGTTCAAAGCTAATTTCAGCCTTACGTTCAGCATTCTGCAGCTTTTGATAAAGAGGTCCATTAATATACTGCATATATATATCATATGTCCGTGCAGCGCTTCCCTGTACCTTATTTATCTGCAGCGCTGATCTGAAAGCCTGTTCCGGTTCGTAACCGTTCGTCAGTAATTCCAAAGCCTTATGGATCACAGTCCCCTGCAGTGCCGCCGGCAGATAACCGTCTGAATCAGTTACCTTTACAGCTTCATACCCCGGCATCTGCAAAATATATTGATAATAATAACAGCGGGGGCAATCAAGATACGTCTGCAGCGCTGTTGCTGACAAGCTGCGCTGCCACTCCAACCCGTATTCCGGCAGCGGTTTGATCCGCTGCAGCAGTTCATCTGTTACAATAACCTTCTCCAACTCTGCTGCTGCGTTAACAGAAATTTCTTTTTTATCAGCTGCATATTCCTTTAACAGGAAATGATCATATTCCTGTAAAATATTGCGCAGGCTGCTGAACCATGTCTCACTTCTGCTTTTGCTGCTGCTGTCATAAGTCCCTGATAGGATCAGCCTGTCCTGCGCCCTTGTCATTGCAACATATAACTGCCTCTGTTTTTCAGCGCTATCCAACTGCTTTTCTATGTCTTTGATTGCCAGCATGACGCTTGTATCCTGCAATTCACCGCCGATATCAACTTTAATGCCTAAACCTGCGTCTGCATTAAATCTAAGCATATCCGTATCGCCTTTGCCCTTGGCATCAAGCGCGGGTACAAAAACTACAGGGAATTCCAAACCTTTGGATTTATGGATCGTCATAATCGTCACGAAATCGCAGCCAGTCGTATCTGCAGCAGCAGCCTCTCTTGCTCCGGCCTGGCGCAGCTGCTGCAGCCGCAGCAGATATTCTGCCAGCGTCCCATGTTTTTCTATGGTATAGGCCTCAGCCAAAGCAATCATTTTTTTTATATTAGCAAGCTTTTCCAGGCCAAATTCCTGCGCTGTCAGAAGCGGTTCCAGTTGCAAGACGTCAACAATAGTATGCAGCAATTCCGGCAATGGCATCGTCTCCGCATATTGCCGCAGCTGCCGAAGTTTCTCCGCAGCAGTCAATAGATGGCAACGCTTCTGATAATCGATCAACGGCCATGCATCCTTCTGCAGCAGCTGCCATAAGGTAACTGTCTGCTCCTTCTGCTTGTTCAGCTCCAGAAAAAGTGCTGTCAAGCTTTCATCATCAACAGCAAAATATGGCGACCTCAGCACACCAGCAAGCTCCAGACTGCGGCTGCTGTCTTCCAAAAATACCAGTAAATTGATCAAATCAATGATTTCCCGTCGTTCATAAAAACCTTTACCATCAACGATAGTATAAGGTATACCCGCCTGCTGCAGAGCAAAGGCAAAACTTTTAGCCGATGTTAATGCACCGAGTAGTATTACCATATCTTTGTAGGATATTTGTTCTTCGGTATGCAGCTGCAGTATCCGTTCTGCTATAACTGCTGCCTCCGCTTCCCTGCGGATGGCTTTGCTTTCTTTATCGTATGCGATTACCAGCATTTCCGGCAAAATATCAGTCGTACGATTGGCATTCAACGCTTCAAAATAAACGTCCTGCTGTCTGTCTTCACCTAATAATGCCGCAAAGGCCAAATTGCATAAATTAAGCACTTTATCAACTGTACGGAAGTTATCATCTAAAACGATATTACTGCCGCCAGCAGCTTCTATATCGCGCCTGACACGGGCAAATACACTTACGTCAGCGCCGCGGAAACGATAAATTGATTGCTTGGCATCACCTACTACGAACAGCTTATGTCCCAGCAGCCTGTCTTTATCACCGCCGCACAGCAAATAAACAAGTTCTCTTTGGCGTTCGTTAGTATCCTGAAATTCGTCGACCATAATATACTGATAGCGGCTGCTGTTTTTACTGCAAACCTGGCGGTTATTTTTTAAAAGCTCCAAGGCCCTGCTTTCCAAGTCGTCGAAGCCCAGCATATTATTAAGCTCCTGCTGTTCACGCAGATAAGCACTGCAATTCACCAGAGCCTGCTGCCAGCAGGGTATCAATTCCAGTGCAGCTGCGTCTGCCGCCAGCAAATGCAGCTGCTGCAGAATTTCTTTAGCCGCTTTGACCACTGCTTTATCACTGCTTGTTGCAGCTAGAGTACCCACATAGCTGTCTAAAAGCGTCATATTTTCAGGCTTGCTGCTGTCTGCTGCCGCCTTTAAAAGTTCCGGAAGGTGTTCGCGCAGCAATTTCAGCTTTTGCCTATGAGCTGAGGCTTTCACCTTCATTTTGTCTTCTGCCAGTTCCAATAGCAGCTCCTGCAGTTGCACCTGTAATACGTTTTTCTCATTCATCTTTGCCTGATATGGCTGTAACAAATCACCAAAGTTCAAAATCGCATCCATTTTAGGTATGGCAAGCAATATCTGTTTTACAACATCAGCTGCGGTATATTCATCAGCCAGACGTAAAATATCACTGTCACCGCGGCGCAGTCCCTGTTTTACAAACTGCTGCACAGTGCGCAGTAAAAATTCATCCATTTCTACTTCTTCAGCTACCTGAAAAGCAGGATCAAGACCTGCTTCCACGGGATTTTCTTTCAACAGACTGTTACAAAAACCATGTATAGTATTGATACGCGCCTGTTCCAGCAGTTCCAGCTGCTGCTGCCAGAAAGATGCATGCAAAGCATCCTCCTGCTCCAATTCCGCCAAACGTCTGCGAACCCTTTCTTTCATTTCACCCGCGGCTTTGCGCGTAAAGGTAATAGCCAGAATATCGGCAGCACTTACCTGTTTGCCGCCCTGCCTGAGGCTCTGTCGAAGAATGTTGACAAAACGTTCTACGAGAACACGTGTTTTACCACTGCCGGCGCCGGCAGACACAGATACATTTCTATCCAGCGTCTCTATCGCTTCCTGCTGGGCTTTAGTAAAATCAAACATTTTCTTCACCGCCTTCTGCTGCCAGTTCGCCGTAGGCCCGGCAAATATCCTTCCCAGGACAATACTCAGGGCAGTTTTTACGCGGCGCCGGCGGGAAATTCCCCTGCTGCAAGGTATTGATATATCCTCTGACAGTCGTACGGCAAAAATCTGCAAAAGCCAGCCATTGATCTTCTGCATCACTGAACGGTTTATTATTTGTTGTAAAAGGCGTTTTTCCTAAAGTCTGCATGGCAAAACCGCCTTTGCGTTTCGCTTCCTTTAGTGAATAGTAACCGCCGCCAAGCACTTTACTCTGAGGCTCTAAGGCTGCAAGCGCCATAAGATATACCGGAATCTGCAAATCCAGTCCTTCTGTCAGCTCACTGCCCGACGGAGTTTGACTGCGTTTATAATCCGTAACAAAAATACCATTACCGTCACTGTCGATACGGTCGATACGTCCGTTCAAATAAATTTTTCCGCCGTTGACCTCCAGCACCAACGGAGCACTGCCGTTACGCCCAAAATCCCATTCTATTTTTACCGGTACAAAAGGTTCCCATTTTTTCTGGTATACAAGCTCCCGCTGCAGCCAGCGGCGCAGCAGCAAATTCAGCTTCCGACGCTGCGAAGGCCAGAAATCTGTAACGGCAATCTTTTTCCCAGTAATATATTCATCACAAACTGATGTCATAATGTCATCAAGCTGACTTATAAGCTCAGTCGGCGGATATTTGGTAAGCTTTTCGTGCAAATGTCCCTCCATAAAGCGTGCTAAAACATCATGCAGCAGGCTGCCTTCAACAGCAGGCTCCACCGTTTCTGTAAGTTCTTCATATTGCTGCTGTTTCCAGACATAGCTTAGTAAAAACCTGTATGGGCATTGAGCATAGGTTTCTAAATGCGACGCACTGAAGAAACCGCCAACAGCTTCATTAATAGCCCGCTGCAGCTGTACGTCTTCAAAAACTCCCTTATAAACACTATCGCCTTGCTCACGAATTCTTTCGATACTGCTGCGCAGTGTCCAGTCTGCTCCCAACCGCTCCAACAACCAATTATGGCAGGTATCTTTTTGGGTAATCCCCAGCAGCAGCTCCTGCTCAGACAAAGCCTCCTGCCAGCCTATACGTCCAGCTCTGCTTCTGGTTATACACCCGGCTGCATATAATCGTTCCACATCTTCAATATATGCGGAAGCGCCAGCTGTATCGTCGCTGTACCAGCTCAAAGTCAGAGTTTCTGTTGCCATTGCTGCCACTGCGGCAAAAAAGAATTTATCCTCAGCATAAGCACACGCAGTATTATCTAATTCCACACCAACACCGCTCAATTCGGCCCGTTCTCTGTCATTGTAGATCCAGTTTTCATTTTTACTGCGCGGAAACTCACCTTCGCGCAGTCCCATAATGTAAACATGCTTGAACAGCAGCCCCTGCAGATTAGCAGCTTCTCCGAATAAAATACCTTCACTGTCGGCCGCTGTTAAAATGATTTGCCGTTCGGAACAGGCAGAAATCAGCAGCTGGCTGTATTCCTCCGCTTTTAAAGGCACACTTTCCAAACCGCCATTCTGATAATCTTCACTCAGTGTATCCAAAACTTCGGATAATTGCCGTACTGTCTCTACTATATTTTTAACCTCAAGCAGATCTGCCCTGCCATTTTTATAATTTTCGCCAGCCTTAACAGGCAGCGCCAAAGCTTCTAATATTGTTTTAAATGTTTCTCCATAAGCAGCCGCCGTATCTCGCCGCTGCACCTTGTCCAGCAGCAACTCAAGTTCGCCTAAATCAGCTGACCACTGCTTATTTTCATTGGCATCAGCCTTATCACGAACTGCCTTACGCAGTTGCCGCAGATCATTATATAAATATTCCTGTTTCAATCTGTTGAGCTGCTCTCCGTCAAAGCTATAGACCAGCTTTACAACGCCGCATTTTAACAGACGCCAGTAAGCAGCGATAGCTTCACTGCCGCCGGCAGCTACGTTCAAAAGTAAACGTAAAAATTCACAGACAGGCTGAGCACTCAAAGAAGCGATCTTAGGTAAAGTAACAGGTATACCATATTCATCACAAACAGCTCTGATACCGCTGTAAGTCTTAAAATCACGTACAGCAACCAAAAAATCATTATAAGCGGCGCCATGCTGCAGCTTAGCTTTTATAGAACGCAGCACTGCCCGCAGTTCACCTTCACTATCTCCTGATTCAATAAAATTTATACTGTCAGCAACAGCCAGCGTCTGGTAGCTTCCAGCACCTAACTTAGCCGTTAAGTGCTGCAGATCAGGCTTTCGTACTGAACCTTCCATATGCAGATCATGCAGCTGAGCAAAACCGCTTAAATAACCGAAACTCCGCTCTACAGCAGCAAATATTTCCGGTCGTTTGGGCTCGTACATCAAACCGATACTGATCTGACAATGCCGTGACAAAGATTTTATAAGCAAACGCTGCAAAGCATCAAAATGATAAAATTCGCTGAAATATAACTGCTGCCAAGGCAGCTTGGCCTGCGGTCTTTCTAAAACCGCTATTGCTAACCGGTATAAACCCTCTACATCATACCAGTTTTTTTGTTTTAGCTTATTGCGATAAAGGTTATAAAGTGCCGCTACTTCACGGTCCTTCATCACATAGGCAGGATTGCGCTGTTCCCATTCCAGCAGCGCCGTAGTAATTTCTTCCTGTGTCGACCCACTGCGTGAAAGCTGACCCAAAAGCCCGGTAACAGCTTTAACGAAACCTTCTTTATCTGCCAGTTTACTAAAATAGTCCAGGCCCTGCAATTTAGCCAGCTGGTGCAGCAAATCACCCACAAGCAGTTCCTGTGTCCTCCGGGAAATCATTTCTAATTTCACTTCCGGAGGCAAATCCAGCAGCTGCCTGTTTAATGCTACGATACGGTTGGGCAGATATTCAAAATTAACTGCCTGCGCCCTGCCTGACCGGCGGGCATGATTCACAAGCAATCTGCTTGGAAGCACCAGCAACGCTTCATCATAGCTATATTTGTTTTCTGCCTCTGCCGAAAAAAAATCCCTAGCCGTAGCACCTAACGGTACTGTATATAAATCGATCATTTTTCTTCTCCGCTCAATAAAATTATATATTTATTGTACCACAAAACAGCAGTTTCCAGTATTAAGCACAGACAAAAAGCAACAGCTGCCAGAGCCGTTGCTTTTAAACACCTAACTTATTTTCATTTACTGTTTTTCCAGACAGAGGGAGCGTAAATTTATAGTGAAATTTATGCATGCCTTGCCGTTCATAGAAACAATGCGCCTTTTCCCGCAGCATATTACTGCTTAGTTCAAACTGAATACAACCATTGTCCCGGGCCAGCTTCTCCGCATAAGCAAAAAACTGCTGCCCTAAGTTCCTGCCGCGATGGGATCGCTCCACATCAAATTCTAAAATCTCTGCTATTTTAGCGGCATGATGCAGCTGTCCTTCTACGCGCAAATGTAAAAATGCAACGGTTCTGCCCTCAATTTCACCAATCATGAGAAAATGTTCCGGCAGCTTCAATAAACTGCCGAAGATATTTTCAAATTCCAGCAGCGGCAAATCCTGCTCCTCTAATTCACAAATCAGAGCGTACACAGCTCTTACATCCTGTAATTCAGCCTTTCTTATCAGCACCCGCATCACTTCCATCATAAAATTCTTTTTGCAGCAACGCCGCAAAATCTTCAGCCGGCTGCGGTTTACCAAAATAATACCCCTGAATATAATCACAGCCAACACTTTTCAAAAATTCAAACTGCGCTGCAGTCTCTACTCCTTCGGCAGTCACTTCTATTTGCAGAGAATGAGCCAGATAAATGATATTTGAAATGATTTTTTCACTGCGGTCATCCCCAATATCGTCGACAAAGCTTTTGTCCAGCTTCAAAACGTCGATAGCTACATTTTTAAGCATCATCATCGAAGAATAACCGGTTCCAAAATCATCCATCAAGACTTTGATGCCAACTTTATGCAATGCTTCGATAACATTATTCATAATACTGATATTTTCAAAAAAGGCACTTTCCGTCAGCTCCAGCTTTATATAAGCAGCAGACAAACCGCTTCCATTCAAAACACCGATATATTCGTCAACAATATGCGGATCATACAGGCACATCCGCGACATATTGACTGATATTGGCACAGGTATAAGCCCCTGTTTAAGCCAACGCATCTGCTGGCGACAGACGAGTTCGAACATATAACGGTCAACCTTATTGATAAATCCATTACGTTCAAAAAGCGGCACAAATTGATAGGGCGGAACAATAATACCGTCACTTCTGCGCCAGCGTACTAAAGCTTCTGCACCGATAAGTTTCTGCTCTTTGGTACTGTACTTGGGCTGATAGTAAGCAATAAATTCGCCTTCAGCCAAAGCTTTTTCCATCTGACTTTCAATTTCTTTTTCGTGCAACAGCTTATCACGTACGGCTCCGTCATAAAAAGCCCAGGCTGTGTCACCTTTATTTTTTATTGTCTGCCGGGCAATATAAGCTCTGTCTGCCATACTGACGATATCATCAGTTTCACCGTCAACCTCGTATATACCCATAGAAAGGGATAGTTTATAGACCTGTCCGCTTTTTGTAATATAGTTATTCAAATGCAGACATAAATCATTGATACGCCAAAGCAGTTCTTCTCTCGTATCAAATCGCAGCAAAAAAATAAATGTATCGGCAACACCATGCGCTAATATTTCGCCTTCATTCAGGCTTGCTTTTACTTCCTGCCAAATATAACGCAAAAGGTCATTACCTTCTCCATAGCCAAACATATCGTTGAAATATTTAAAACCGTCGATATCCATACTTACGATTGCTGTCTTTTTATCTGTTTCAGGTAACAACAGTTCTGCTTCTTTAAAAAACTTGGCAAAAGAATAACCACCAGTAACTTCATCAACATAAGCAATATCCATCAGTTCCTTTTGATTGCGGGTATGGATACGCATAATGTGCCAGATAAACAATAAAAAAATCGCAATCAACAAAATACCCAGTAAATAAGTTTTATTCAGCACCATATTGATTTTATCTTCGATAACACTGGCTGGAGTTACCGTCAGCAGCATCCAGTTATTAACACCTATCGGTGAACAGTACATATATTTCTGACTGCCGTTATAAAATTCAATATAACCGCCTTTTTTACTGTTGATCATCTGCCAGAGTTTTTCAGCACTGTCTTTATTATTTACCGGATCTGCCGTCAGCAGGGCCGCATAAACATTTTTAAAGTTTTTAAAGCTTTCTGAATGCTGCGAATCTACTACAACATCACCATTTTCCTGTACCACATAAGAATATCCAGCACCGCCAAAAAACGATACTTCAATAGTTTTTCTAAATGTATCCAGGCTGTAAGTAGCGAACAAAACTCCAATCCTCTTATCGCTTCCATCTTCAAAAATCGGTACCGCATAAACTGCGATCCTGCCGCCATCCGTATAATCATCCAGATTACGTGAAACAGCCGTGTGCCCGAGAATCGCCTTACTAAAATACTCTCGCTCTGAGATATTCAATTCAATACCATCTGTTGTATAAGCACGTCCATCCGTCAATGCTACGCCAATTCGTTTAAAACTGTTGCGCTCAGCGGCTTCCTCCAAATAAGCGGCGGCCGCCTGCGGCTCATTTACAAAAATCCGACTGACATCGTGCGAAAGTTCAGCTAAAAGATTTTGTTTATTTTTGATTTCATTATGCAGCATCAAAGCTCCCTGATTAGAAAGTTCTTTCAGTGAGTTGATATTTTCTTCTTTGTAACTCTCTTCGATACTTCTGCTATAGGAAAAAACAGCCGTCAGCAAAATTATAATGGCAATCAGACCCAGCAAAAGCGTGCCATAAAGTTTTTTATATTTGCCCATCGCTGTCTTCCTCCGATTTCTGAAGCATTTTTTGTCAGATTATTTTAATAGTTTGTCCGTTTTCCGGCTCTTCCAAATATATCTCGCCAATATGCAGCTTGCCGTTTACTATATCAAAAGCATCTGTTTTGATTGTCCCCATCTTGGTTTCAATGACAACATTTTTAAATTCCAGATGTTTATTTTGATTGGAAAACTCGCCGCTGATACTGTCAAAAGGAATAATATAGTACGATCCTTTTCCTGATTTAAAGCTGCCATAGGTCAACGCAGTTTTAGGATCTCCCTTGGATCGAATCTTAAAATCCAGTTCGACCTTGCATTTTATTTTACCGTTACGTGCGGCAATGCTTCCCAACAATTCGTGTCCCAGCGCGTCAATATTGTAATATTTTGTATCCAGATGATAATCTCCGAAAGCTTCAACTGTGCCTCCAAAAACATTTCCTTTTACATTAGTAAATTTCAGCAGAGCATCTTCGTAATGCAAATCGCCTCTGACCTTAGAAAAATGCAGTCCGGGAATATTCAGTTCTTTAAAATCCAAATGACCATCTATAACAGGATTCGGAAGTTCTCCAGTAACTGAAGCGGTAATAGAAACCGTATCTTTGATATCCGCTATTCCCAACGAAGCAGGCAGAATATTATAAAGCTCCAAATGCAGGTCGTAATGAGGAATCTGCTGCGCTAAATTGATGTTTCCTTTTATTTCCACCCCATCGCCAACCATAGTGCCGCCAAATTTTCCAGTCACAAAATCAATCGTAAGCTTTTTCTGCGTATCAATATCAATTATTGCATTAACTTCATTCAGTACAAAATAACGGTTACGATAACCGGCAGTTAAGGTACAGTTATTAAAAACAACACGCATTTTCAGCCGCTTATTTTCTAAATCCAGATTCAATTCATGCCTGTCTCCAGGATGCCTTTCCTTTACTACGATCTTTTCCTGCGCTATATGTTCAAGTTCAGCTGCTGTTTCGTTTCCTGACAAAACAGCTTCCTTTTGTTCAGCCCGGTCAATAACTCTTTTGGCCTGTGCCTGCTCAAAAATATCCAACTGCATCTTTCTGTTGAATCTTACGGCAAACAAAGCGTTGTCCAATTCCAGTTCCTTAATAGTAGATGTACTGATACTTCTGGTAATAATATCCCATGGCCGCACCTTGAAACGTCCCTGCGGCACATGTACGATAGGCTGACCGTCAATATCAAGCCAGACAAGATTCTGAAACTCTACCCGCCCCCAAATGTCGGCATCAATACTGCCAAGCGTCACCGAGCCTTTGAGCACTTTTTGAGCAGACATAGTTTTATTAAAAATAAGCATAGCCTGATCACTGGCTATTTTACACAAAGTAAAATAAGTAACTGTCACAAGCGCCCACAGTCCCAAAGCGATATAAATATATTTCTTTTTTATCTGCATATTATCACTATCCTTTGAGCGGACTGTTTCAGCTACGCTTAAATACTCTGTGTTTTCGTCATAATCTTCAAAATTTCCTGATCAGTAGTAGCCATTCCCTCTTTAGCCAGCTGCCCCACATTTTTTATAGTGTTCTCAACACCTTTGCTGACGATACCATCGCCTCCGTAAAATTGCTGCCCTTCTTTATACATATGATAACCTAATATACCTGCATCGATAGCCGTAGCTATTTTAGCAGCGCACGAAGCTTTAGCTCCGTCGCAGATAATACCGGAAGTTATTGCCAAAGAATTGACGATCGTGTGAGAAACTTCATCAACACCGCCTCCATACAGATACGCAATACCGGCACCACTGGCACAGCCGGCACTGACTGCACCGCAGTAAGCCGACAGCCTGCCGATACCTGACTTCAAATGGATCGTGATCAGATTAGATACCAGCAAGGCCCTATAACGTTTCTCGTCAGAAACACCCAACTCCTTAGCATACTCTATAACTGGTATGGAGGCAGTAATCCCCTGATTACCGCTGCCGGAATTGATCACGACTGGCATCTCACAGCCGTTCATTCTGGCGTCAGAACCGGCAGCTGCTTTGGCTTTAGCTCTTATTTTTACGTCATCCGTTCCATAAGTCTTTAAAAGGACCTTACCGATATTAGCTCCATAATCGCCAGCCAAGCCTTCCTCTGAAATATTAACATTACATTCGATCTGAAGATCAAGAATATCCTTAACATCTTCTATTCTTGCAGTATCAGCAAATTCAATAATCTCCTGTACATTCATAAATCCACGATCTGTAAAGCCCAAACTGTCTTCGACTGCAATATCTTTCTGCAGCACATATTTATCATCTTCTCTTATTTCCACTATATTTGTATGAAACTCACAGATGCGTACATAAGCAGAATGGCCATTACCATAAACAGTGATCATTATATCAAAGATTTTTTTACTATCAGAAAAATTAACTGTTATTGGTGTGCTTTCTAAAAATTTATGAATTACAGCAACTGCTTCTGTACTCACTTCCGAAATAACTTTAAGCTCCTTCGCGGCATCTCCTGCCACAATACCTGCTGCCGCTGCCACTTCAATACCGCGCAGTCCCCCTGTATTCGGTACAATAACACTTTTTACATTCTTGATGATATTACCGCTGACCTCAATTTCTACACGTTCAGGCAAACAGCCTAAATGCTTTCTGGCAATAGCTCCGGCATAAGCAATAGCAATAGGCTCAGTACACCCCATCGCCGGAATCAATTCCTCTTTCAGCACATTGATATAATCCTGGTATTTTTGCCTTGTTATCATCTGCTTACCCCTCTGTATTTATGATTTATTCTTAATTATTCTATACATCTGACCTGTGACTCTTTATAAAATCATAATAAAAGTCCCCAAAAGTAATAAGGACAGAACCGATAATTGTTTTTACAGTAAATTGTTCATGTAAAAATACCTCTGCCATCACCAAAGTGATGACTATACTGAATTTATCCACCGGAACTACTTTCGAAGCAGCGCCAAGCTACAGCGCTTTAAAATAACATAACTCTAAAAGCAATGTGAAACGATGGTTCTAATCCATTAGTTCAGTCTTCGACCAATCTTTCAATTTCTTTCTCAAGCAATAAAAATGCTTTGGAAACTACATAACCATCAGCAATCGCATGATTCATTCTCACCGTCACAGGCATCAGCAATCTGCCATTTTCACTGTGATATTTTCCCCAGTTTATAATCGGCGGGAAATGCAGATGTCCGTCAGGCAGTTCTACATGCAGTGCTTCATATGACAACCAGGGAATATAGGAAGCATCAAAATAGTTTAATTTACTGCCGTCCAGACCATAACTGCGGGTCTGTTTAGCCTTTTCCATATCAGCGCAGCATCTGTCATAAAAAGCCTGGTAATCTTCGCTGAACTCTGTATAAACTACTGTAAAAGTCTCCGTATCCTCGTGGAAAACATAATGCGAAGTGTTGATTTTATCAAATACGACTAACTTATCTTCCTGATACAAATACCGCATTTTGTAGTCATCTCTGGTATTCAGCGCCTTGGTCAGGACATACAGAAAATTGATATAAAATTTAGTTCCAGTTTGTTTTGAATATGCAACAAGTTCACTAACATCGATCTTGGATGTAATCATAACCGAACATTTACAGTCCATCGTAAAATGCCTGTAAATATCCTTACGATAATACTTTTCCATATCTAAAACTTTATAATCCATAATTACCACCTTTTACACAACACAAATCAACTTTGGCCGTTTAACAAGTTTGCATAAATTAAATATTCAAATAATTCCAAAGAATCTTTTTTCCAATTTATTGTTGACATCGCAATTGCCAAAACGCCACAGCGCTTGCAGCAGCTACATTAAGTGAGTCCACATTGTGCTCCATAGGGATCTTCACAACATAATCGCACGCATCAATCGCAGCCTGAGATAAGCCGTAGCCCTCTGTACCAAAAACCAAAGCCAGCCTGCCCTCTGCCATCAGCGCCTGATCATCTATACTGACAGCATGCTCACACAAAGCCATTGCAGCTGTTTTAAAGCCCCATTCTCCCAGCTCTTTGACATTGTTTTCTATATAAGTCCAAGGTATCTGAAATACCGTTCCCATACTGACACGTACTGCTTTTCTGCATAAAGGATCACAGCAGGAGCGCATCACAAGTACCGCATCAACACCTAACGCCGCTGCCGATCGGAATATTCCTCCTATGTTGGCTGCATCCGTGATATTATCCAATACCGCCACCCGCCTGGCTTGAAAACATATCTGCTGTAATGAAGGCAGCCTGGGCCTACGCATAGCACACAGGATACCGCGGGTCAGCTTATATCCTGTCAGTCCAGCCAGCACATCCCTGTCCCCGGTATAGACTGTAACATCCTCATACCGAGCAAGAATATTTTGGGCCTGTCCCGTGATATGTCTGCGCTCCATCAACAAGGAAATCGGCTCACAGCCAGCAGCAAGCGCCAACTCTATGACTTTGCCGCTTTCAGCGATAAAGATGCCCTTTTCCGGTTCCAGCTTATGACGCAGCTGCTTTTCAGTCAATTTTGTGAATACTTCCAGTTCAGGAGCAGAAATGTCATTTATTTCTATAATATTTGCCATTATGCCACTCTTTCTTAGAAAAGCATCTCTCCCGGGTTATAGCCGCTTGGCAGCTCTTCTTCAACTAAAAAATTAAATTCTTCATCACGCAGGACCGGCAAAAATACGGCATAGGGGATCTCTAAAAATTCAGACGTATAACTGCTGGCCCCGAACCATTTACCCTCTTTGGCACCTAAATTCAAATCTCTGGCAAACTTGGTATCATTAGAGCAATCATGTACAACCAAATTCCATTTCTCTTTTGCTGCGGCTGCCATAAATCTGAGTGTCAGTTCGCGACTCCAGATTGGTGATATATATCCATGGCGGGCAATATACATTTTTTCACCCCAATAATTCTCAATATTATTGGGATTCAAATGCAGCTCCGCACAATTAATAAAATCTAATCCCGTGTCCAAAACAGCCTGTTTTTTCAAAAAGAATTTTTCAAAAAACTCATTGGTCATAGGCGTTTCAATGCCGACTTTTTTGATATACTTTTTTGCTATGCCAATATTTTCAATGACCTTATCAGCACAACCGGAAGCTCCTAAATTAAATCTAAGCTCATTCAGGCCAGCCTCCCCCAATGCTTTAAGCGTTGTTTCCGTAGCCAGAGTGCCGTTAGTATATAGATGCTGATAAATACCAGCCTTGTTAAATTTTTGAATAATATTATAATATTTCTCGATTTCCATAAAAGGTTCTAAATATACATAGGCAACCCCTGTAGGTTTTTTATGGATTTCCAACAACAGATCAATGTCATTTTCATAAAACTTGGTCCCGCCAATGACCCAAATCCCCTCGCCTACCGGTTCAATAGCATCCAGCTCGCCATAATTATAGCAAAACCTGCACTGCAGATTGCATTTATTGGTTTTTCTGATAGCTGTCAGCCCGCTGCCCAACAGACATGAACGGCACCCATCAGGAAATTTTTCATCTGGTCCCACAAAAAGTGTTCTGTCCTTTAATGTTTTCAAACCGGGAATTTGTTCCATAAGCTCTTCGTTTCTTTTTATAACAACTGCCTCAATCTGTGCGAATGTGGCATAAACAATTTCCTGCTGTTTAACCAGAAGCTGTTCCCCTGCAGGCAATTGTGCAAAAAATTCAAACCATGACAAAGCATCCTTCTTAGAAATCTTCATATCTGTTACTGCTCCTTGTCTACAATACAATCTACTTAATCAATCCATTGCTCTCCGCTCTGCGTAAATTGCAGTGCCTGGCAACCGGGCTCCATAATTTTATTTTTTTACTATTGTCATCAATACAACAGTCTCTACATGATGCGTCATCGGGAACATATCTACCGGCTGGGCAACTTCAGCCTGATAACCGTTCTGTTCCAGATAAGCCAAATCGCGGGCAAGCGAAGCCGGATTACAGGAAACATAAACTATACGCTGTGGCATGACCTGCGCAATAGCAGCCAGCACTTTTTCTTCGCAGCCAGCACGAGGCGGATCAAGCAGCACAACTTCGGGACGCACACCCTGTTCTACCAGTTCCTGCATTTTAACAGCAGCATCCCCTAAAATAAATTCTGCATTATCACAGCGATTATCTTCAGCATTACGTTTTGCATCTTCAATAGCAGAAGCTATAATCTCAATTCCATAAACTTTTTGGGCATGTTTTGCCAAATACAGAGAAATTGTACCGGTTCCGCAGTAACAGTCAACAACGGTTTCACCACCGCTCAAAGCCGCAAATTCAATCGCTTTGTTATAAAGCTTTTCAGCCTGAGCGCTGTTTACCTGAAAAAACGACTGCGCAGAAATATTGAATTTTAAAGTTCCCAAACGGTCTTTGATTGTCGTTTTACCATATAATAAGCGTGTTTTATTACCCATCACGATATTGGTCTGTTTTTTGTTGATATTCTGCACTACACTTTTCAAGCCCGGAACAGCATCACGCAGCATTTTGACCAGCTCTTTGCCATGTGGAATATCGTAACCGGCAGTAATGATAACTGCCATAACCTCACCAGTGTTAACACCAACCCTGCCCATAACATGGCGGACTACGCCCTTACCTGTTTTTTCATCATAAGCAGAGATTTCATACTGCCGCATCCATTGACGGACAACAGCAATAATGTCATTGTTACGCTGCTTCTGGATCAGACAGTTTTCAACGCCGACTACTTTATGTGTAGCCGCAGCATAACATCCGATTTCCAAAATTCCATTTTCAAATGCAACCGGGAACTGCATTTTGTTACGATAATGCCATGGATCTTCTTCACCGATGATCGGCAGAACTTTGACTTCCTGTAAATGCCCGATCCGAAAAAGCGCATCGCGAACCTGCTGTTCTTTAGCCTTTAATTGCCCCGTATAGTTTAAATGCTGCAGCTGACAACCGCCGCAGGCTTCATAAACAGGACATAATGGTTCTACCCGCTCAGGTGATGCTTCCAGAATGGCCGTTACTTTCCCTGACGCATAATTTTTCTTCACCTGTTCCAGCTCTACTTCTACTGTCTCATCTGCTAAGGCGCCATGTGCAAAGACCGTAAATCCATCAGTCTTGCCCACACCTTCACCGCTGCTTCCTAATCCTGTTACTTTCAAAGTTATTTTATCACGCACTAAAAATTTATTATCAACGCTCATAAAATTCTCCTAAATTAAATTTTCAACAACTAAATTATACCACAAATCTATACAGTTTCTTCATTTTACAGTTTAAATAAAATGGCAGAAAAGCGAACTTTTTCACCTTCTGCCAAAATAATCAGCTATTATTTAGTTGCATCTACCCAACTACCTCCAGTTACCTTTTCCAGCATTTCAGCACTGATCGGCAAAGCTGAATGAGGTGTCCCTGCAGCAATAAAAGTAATGTCATACTCTTTCAAACTATTATCCAGATAAACTGAAACCTGCTGACGCAAGGCAAACGGACATACTCCTCCGGGCGCAAAACCTGTGATTTGCATTACAGTTTCCGCATCTGCCATTTTGATTTTTTTCGCTTCGATGGCACGGCCCCATTTTTTTGTGTCTATTTTCTTATCGCCGCAGGCAACAATCAAAATCGGCTTGCCATCAGCTAAAAAACACAAGGTTTTGGCTATCTGTCCCGGCGTTGTGCCCAAAGCCTGAGCCGCCAATTCCGCAGTATGTGTTGATCCCGGCAATATTTTTATTTCCAGTTCCGGATAAGCCTGCAGGCTTTCCTGTACTCTTTTCAAACTTGTTTCATATTCTTCTGCATGCTCTTCCATTTCCATCATCCATCCCTCACATTTCTTTTGCAATTCTGCCACAACTAACAGCTTTATTTTTATACTTTCTGTGCTATAATATATCCATACATGAAGTCATACAGGCATCTGTTGTAATTTTAACACAGACAAGTCTCTCTGACAAATCAAAGTACCTGTTAAAGGAGGTTTATCCATGGATATCATTACTAAAGATACCGGCATCATCGATGCTGTTCAACAACATCCTGAAATTTTGGAAGTGTTTGCTAAATATGGTCTGGGCTGTGTTGGCTGCATGGCAGCTCATTACGAAACCATCGGCCAGGGAGCAGGCGCTCACGGCATTGATGTTGAAGCGCTTATTGCCGACATCAACAAGGCTGTTGCTGCTGCAAAATGATCTTCTTAATAAAAAACAGTCTGACGTTGAAGCGTCAGACTGTTTTTTATTACCACTTGTACAATGATCTCAATAAAGCTATCTCAACTTTATATCCAGGCAATTCATTCGGTGTTTCTAAATAAAAGGGCAAGTCTTTCAGCTGAGGATGATTAGTGACAGCGCTGAGCGCTTCCAATCCAATGTTCCCCTGACCTATTTTTGCATGCCGGTCCTTATGGCTGCCCAAAATATTCAGGCTGTCATTGATATGAACAGCTAAAAGACGTTTCAAACCAATAATTTTATCAAATTCCTCCAAAACACTTTCCAAATCATTAACTATATCATAGCCGCCGTCAAAAACATGACAGGTATCCAGACATACCCCCAGTTTTCCCTGCAGCTCCACTCTGTCGATAATCGAACGCAGTTCCGTAAAGTTTCGCCCAACTTCACTGCCTTTACCAGCCATAGTCTCCAGCAGCACCATTGTCTGCTGCTGAGGACGCAGGATTTCATTCAGCAATTCTGCTATCATGATTATTCCCTGCTCTGCTCCCTGTTTTACATGACTGCCAGGATGGAAATTATATCTTGTACCAGGCAGCAGCTCCAGCAACTGCAAATCCTCAGTCATTACCATACGTGCAAAATCCCTTATTTTAGAATCTGCCGAACAGGCATTGAGTGTATAAGGCGCATGTGCCAGGAGCGGCGCAAAAGAATTCTCCCGCATCAGCGCCAGTAAAGCCCTGATATCCTCTGTATCGATCGCTTTGGCTCTGCCTCCGCGTGGATTACGTGTAAAAAACTGAAAGGTGTTGGCACCAAGAGCCAGTGCCTCCTCTCCCATATGCAAATAGCCTTTTGCCGACGATAAATGACAACCAATATTGAGCATAGACCCTCCTAGATTTACAAAGCTTTTAAAAATACGTTATAATTATAACATATCAAGCCTGTTGAAAGGAAAAGTTTGACCATGCAAGCATTACGAGAACACCTGCTGAGCCTGCAGGACACCAAATATCAGAAATTTCACAGTGCCCTTTGTCCCGGTATCTATAACATCATCGGCATCCGTATCCCTGTATTGAGAAAACTGGCAAATGAAATCCTCCGGGATGGAGATTACCCTACTTATCTGCAGAAAGCCTTATACGAACCTTTTGTCTACAGTGAAGAAGCAACCTTATGCGGTATGATTTTAGGTTTACTGAAAATTGATTTTACTGAACTGCTGGAAAATCTCAATATTTTTGTTCCCCGCATCGACAATTGGGCTGTTTGTGATGTTACCTGCGGCGGTTTGAAAGTTTTCAAAAAAAATCAGGCTCAGGGACGCGAATTTCTGCAGCAATATCTTGCTTCTCCCAGAGAATATGAACTGCGGTTTGCTGTTGTAATGCTGATGAATTATTACAATGATGACACATATATCGACAATACACTGAAAGAACTGAACAATGTACGACACGAAGGTTATTACGTAAAAATGGCCGTAGCTTGGGCTTTATCGCTGTGCTTTGTCAAGCAGCGAGCTAAAACAATGGAACTTTTTCAAAATAATGAACTTGATGACTTTACTTACAACAAAGCCCTTCAGAAATGTCGTGAATCCTTCCGTGTCAGCGATGCAGATAAAGCCCTGCTGCAAAATATGAAGCGTAAATAAATAATAAAACTCCCGTCTTTATTCAAGACGGGAGTTTTATTATTTTGCCATGCTCAGCAGCATCGCTACTGCTAAAATACTCATGGGTATCAAAATCGCCAACTGACCGATTTCATTGGAATAGTTGAAGAAAAAGAATACAGAAAGCCGAGGCAACAGCTCCTAATTGCCAAACAACAGACCAAAAATCAAAGGAAATGCATTAACAGGCCTTAATTCCGTTATTGATGGTATAGGTATAATAACAAAACCTTTAAAGAGCAGCGCCGTAACGGCAAATACTGCCGTCAGCAAAGCTGCAAATGTCAGTTTTTCTGTTTTATTTCTCTGCGCCCATCATTCCGCCTACTTTTGCACCAGTTTAACCAGCACTTCCACACATTTTAGCAGGGAAGGCACCGGCAAATATTCAAAACGCCCGTGGAAATTATGCCCGCCGGTAAAGATATTGGGACATGGCAACCCCATTTCTGAAAGCCTTGCACCGTCAGTACCACCTCGTACCGGTACTAGATGCGGCTCGATTCCAGCTGCACGCATTGCATTTTCAGCCCGTTCAATTATTTCATAAACAGGCATAATATATTCCTTCATATTACAATAGACATCTTCCATTTTACAAACAACGCTGCCCGCGCCGTATTCAGCATTCAGACAATCCACCATATGCAGCAGCAGTTTTTTACGATCTTCCAGCTTCTTCCTGTCATGATCGCGCAAAATCATTTCCAGCTCAACTTTATCCGTACCGCCATTGATACGCAGACTGTGATAAAACCCTTCATACAGCTCAGTATATTCAGGACGCTCGCCGGCAGGCAGCAGCATCTGCCACTTGGCTGCCATCGTCACAGCGTTGCGCATCTTATTTTTAGCAGAACCAGGATGTACCGAAACTCCATAAAATGTCACCGTGGCATTGCAGGCATTAAAGGTTTCATAATTCAATTCACCAACAGCGCCGCCGTCAACTGTGTAGGCAAAATCAGCACTAAAATCTGTCAGAGGAAAATGCTCCGTTCCCCGTCCTATTTCTTCGTCAGGGGTAAACGCCAAAAGTATCTTGCTATGCTTGATTTCCGGATGTGCAAGTAAATACTCACAGGCTGAAACAATAGCGCATACTCCAGCCTTGTCGTCGGCTCCCAGCAAAGTCGTACCGTCCGAGGTTATAATTTCCTGTCCCAGATAATTTTTTAATTCTGGAAACTCCTTCGGGCTCAATTTAACCCCTTTGCCAAGGTCCAGCTCACTGCCGTCATAGGCAGAATGCACCTGCATTTTGATATTCGCTCCCGATGCTTCATTACTGGTATCCATATGAGCAAGCAACCCGATAACAGGCAGTTTTTCATTCGTATTAGCCGGCAATGCAGCCAGTACGTAACCATATTCTGTAAGTGCTACGTCATCCAAACCCAAACCTGAAAGTTCAGACTTCAGTAGTTTTGCCAGCTTTAACTGCTTTGCCGTACTGGGCGAAGTTTCTGATTTATCATCAGAAGCCGTATCCAAAGCGACGTAGCTTCGAAAACGTTCAATAATCTTATCTTTACTGAGTTCAATCATTTTTATATACTCCTAAGATCTGCCGTGCAGATAGTCTAACAACTGTCGCGCAATCCTGCCGTTGCGCCCGGTGTGACTCATTTCCCACTTTACCGCAGCAGCACGCAGATCTTCTTTTGGAATATCCAGCCCTTCGGCTTCAGCTTTATTTTCCAACAAACGGAAATACTGCTCCTGATCCATCGAATCAAAAAATAATTTTATACCGAAACGGTCAGCCAGAGAAATTTTTTCGTTAATACTGTCGCGGCTATGCAGCTCGTTCATATTCTGATCCTGCCACACTTCCTTGATAATATTACGGCGATTGGAAGTAGCATAGAACAACACATTATCAGGTTTTACTTCAAGCCCACCATCTAAAATGGATTTTAACGCTTTGTATTCCACTTCAAATTCTTCAAAAGACAAATCATCTAAAACAACGATAAATTTTTTGCCCCAACGGCTCAATTCCTGCATCACCTTTGGCAATCCGGCAAAGTCATGGCGTTTTACTTCAACCATCCGCAGACCTTTTTCAAAAAATGCATTGCCGAGAGCTTTGATAGATGATGATTTGCCAGTACCACGATCGCCAAAAAGCAATACATTATTAGCAGGCTTTCCTTCTAAAAAAGCTTCCGTATTGCGTATCAATTCTTCTTTCTGATAATCATAACCATACAGCTTATCAAAAGTCATATCAGAATAGTTTTTAGTACCAGACAGGCATTCCAGTTCGCCATTCCAGGCAAAGGCACCGTTGTCCAGCATTGCGCCATAACCATAGTCATTATAATAACTGCATAAAATTTCTACAGCTTGCCGCCCGTTTGCATCACCTTCAGCATGCAGTAAAATTTTTTCCAGCTTACTGCGTCCCGGCAAAGGCCTGAACACTGTCGGCGTATAGTTTCCCAGCAGTTGATGGTTTTTATAACGATTAAAAACGTCATCGACGAACTCGCGCATAATTACAATATCATGCGCTGCAGCTCTTGCCAGTCCTTCACCAATTTTACCGTCATTTTTTTCGGCAACAGCAGAAAACACATTCTGCTCATGCACGATTGCCGACAGCAAATACTCCAAAGGAATAATCCCTGTCAGGCCTTTTTCTTCAGCAGCAACCAGCAGCAAACCTTCCAGTTCCGGCGCAAAAAATTCTTTAGGCCTGCGCAGAGCATTTACGATCGGGTCGGATAACAGAGCTCGGTAGATCACCAGGTTACTTAAATTAGCGCAGCAATTCATCTCATTCATCTCCGTCTGTCAAAGATTTTAGAAGGTTCTGAATACTTTTTTTATAAACAGGGTGTATTTTATCTGCAGCAATTTCTGACAGCGGCTGCAGTACAAAAAGTCTGTTTTGCATATCAGGATGCGGCAGTACCAGTTTTTCACTATAATAGATCAGATCATCATACAAAAGTAAATCTAAATCTATATTTCTTTCACCCCAATGCCGTAATCGCACCCGACCCATTTCCAGTTCAGTATCCAAAAGCAGCTTCAGCAACTTTTCTGGTGCTAAATCAGTTTTCACACAAGCAACAGCGTTAATAAATTCAGGTTGATCTGTCACACCATAAGGTTCAGTTTTAAAAAAGCTTGATACAGACCTTATTTGCAGTCCTTTGACCAACAACATTTTTAAAGCCTGTCTGAGATTAGCTTCCTTATCACCTAAATTACTGCCTAAAGCTATATATGCGATGGACATAAAATTGCCTCCAGCATCCTTATAGCCCGCAGATTTTCCTGTACATCATGCACTCGTACCATTTGAGCTCCTGCATACACAGCCTGACAACTGGCAGCAATCGTACCTTCCAGGCGTTCTTCTGCTGGAATTCCGCCGAGTACACTTCCAATAGTACTTTTGCGTGAAGCAGCAAGCAATACAGGATAGCCTAAACCTGTCAGTGATTTCAGCCCCTGCATCAATTGCAGATTTTGTTCAATATTTTTAGCAAAACCAATGCCGGGATCAAAAATTATTTTTTCTTTTGCCACGCCACGGTTTTCCAGGATTTTAGCCCGTTGCAGCAAATAAGCTGCAACCTCTGTTACTACATTTTTATACTCGCAGTTTTGCTGCATATTTTTAGGCGTGCCTCGCATGTGCATTAAAATAATCGGTACTTTACTGCCGACAACTAAGTCAGACATAGCAGCATCACCTTCCATCGCAGTAACATCGTTAATGATATCTGCGCCGGCTGCTAAAGCCGCCTCTGCCGTCGAGGCACGATAAGTATCGATAGAAATAACACAAGCCGGATAACGCTCTTTCAATGCCTTGATAACAGGAACAATGCGCTTTTGTTCCTCGTCTGCAGTTACGGCATCACTGCCAGGGCGGGCAGATTCCCCGCCAATGTCTAAAACAGCCGCCCCTTGTCTAAGCATTTCGCCTGCCTTTTCCACTACCTGTTCCAACTGCGGCACACGCGAACCTGCGTAAAACGAGTCTGGTGTAATATTTAAAATACCCATCACCAACATTTTATCATAATTCAGTGTCCTGCCGTCAGATAAAATAGTTTGAGGAATCGGCGCATCTAATATAGCCATCAATTCACTTTTTATTCCTGCCATACCAAAATAAGGCATCTGCGTTAATTTTTCCAGCAGCCTGGTATAATGTTTATATGTTCCCAGAAGAATTACATCTACCCGTTCTTCAGCACAAACTACACACCCGGCTGGAATTGCACAATCTCCACCACAAGCCAGCATTTCCTGTTTGATAATATTGGCAGCAGGAGTACGGATATCCAAAATTTTTAAGGGAACAATTTCACTTTTATGCAAAAAAATCGCTTCACTGGCAGGATGAATACCCAATTGACTGAATTCATTGGCCAGTGTTTGCGGTTCCAGCTTCAGAATCATATCTCCACGTCCTTCCAACCCTTTTCGACACAAGCAAAAGCGTTATGATTATGGATACTTTCAATGCTTTCCACAGTTGCTTTATACCATATTATGCGTTTATCGGCTTCCAGACGCAAAGCAATTTCGCGGACCGCGTCTTCAACAAAACGCGGATTATCATAGGCCTGCTCAGTTACAAACTTTTCATCAGGACGTTTCAAAAGACCGTAAACAGGCGCGCTTGCTCCTGCATCAGCAATAGCAGCCAGTTCTTCCAGCCAAACCATTTCAGCAGATCTAATTTCCAATTTAGCCAAAGCTCTTTGGTTATGAGCGCCATAAGCGCTGATCTCTTTCGAGCATGGGCACAAGGTTTGAATAGGAATCTCCGCAGAAATGCGCAATGAAAACTGCTCATCCTTTTCAGCCGTATAAACACAATCGATATCCAGCGGTGCTCTCTGCCCGCTGACAGGAGCCGTTTTATAAATAAAATATGGAAAATTTAATTGCAGAAAAGCCTTTTCTGCCTGCAGCCGGTCCTTCAAACGGTCAAGAATATTTTCTAAAGAACCTAATGTCACTGGTCCTAGCGTTTGCAGGCACTCTACAAAACGACTCATATGCGTTCCGCGCAGATCATGAGGAAGATCAACCGCCAGGCTTACTGTAGCGACCGTGTTCTGCGTTCCCTTTTCTTTATCTTTCAATGCTATCGGCCAGCGCAGATCTTTGATGCCAACATGCTTCAACGGTATATTACGACGATCTAATTCACCCTGTACATCCTTCATTATAGATCACCTCGGTAAATACAGCCGCTGGTTTTAGTTTCCCAGACCTCGACTTCATAAAGCTTATAGTTGGGCCCCTGCAGCATTTTTTGTAAACGTTGCCACACCCAAACAGAAATATTTTCTGCTGAAGGCTGCTTTAAAATATCATTAAGACAGGCATGATCCAATTTATTTAAAACCTCTTCCTTGACAATATTCTTAAGACGGATAAAGTCGATTACCATGCCTTCCTTATCAGGAGTTCCCTCTACTTTCACGACTAATTTATAAGTATGCCCATGCAGTCTTTCGCATTTACCATTATATTCTGGTAAATAATGAGCCGCATCAAATTCAAACTCTTTTAAAACAAACATAGCCCACCTCCAAAATAATTAAACTGTCAAGCCGGCAAAATCATCCTGCTGCCGCAAAGCTTCATAAGCAACGATAGCAACTGAATTTGATAAGTTAAGCGATCTTGCTTCAGCAATCATCGGGATACGCACACAGCAGTCTTCGTATTCCATACGCAGTTTCTCAGGTAATCCTGCCGTTTCCTTACCAAAAATCAACAGGCTATCCTTTTCGTAGCATACTTCAGTATACCGCTTATGTGCTTTTGTTGTCAGCAAAAACTTAGCATTATCCTTATACTTTTCCAGCACTTCATAAACGCTGTCATAGTAGTGCACATCTACCAGGTCCCAATAATCCAATCCAGCACGTTTTAAATATTTATCTTCGACCGAAAATCCTAACGGCCGCACTAAATGCAAATGACAACCTGTCGCTGCACATAAACGTGCAATATTTCCCGTATTACCCGGAATTTCTGGTTCTACTAAAACGATATGCATAAAATGTTCACCTCTCCAAATTTTAGAAACGCAAAATGCACAGTCACCTGACTGTGCACTTACATTATTTATTTTTCTTCAACAGTTCATCAACAAGTTCACGCATTTTATGCTGATCTTCTGTCGTATTTAATTCCTCTTTCACCTTGTTATCTTTTTTATCATGCTCATTTTTATATTTTTCAGATTTTGTTTCTACAGCTTCTATTCCCAGCATTCTCTGCCATACTCCCATAATTTTTTCACTATAATTAGGGCTCATGGCCCAGGTACCGTTCAACTTATACCAGGTATCACACAATCCACGCTCTAATCTGATAGCATGAGCCAAATCATAACGCGGATCAACGATCTTCGTCGAAGGATGCTTCTGCGTAGTATAGGCTAATAAATGCTGAATATGTGCACGTACACCAATTTCAGGAGTCTTAAAATGTGCCCCTTTTACACCGCCGCCTGTAGTACCAAGTCCACAGAAATTATTCTGTTCCGGCTTCACATCGCCGCCAAAACGGAAAAAACCTGTTTCTACAAGAGCCTGGGCAAAAGCAAGATCTTGGCGCACTCCTTCGCGACTGGCTTCCTGCCAGTATAAATCAACAATTTCTTCTGGACTGCAGGTCAATTTTAAATCCGGATTATTTTGTTTTAGCAAAGCCACAGCCTGAGATTTACTGGCGACCGCTTCTCCAAAAATACCAATTTCCTGATAACCGACCGGCAAGGCAGGACTTACAACCGTCTTAGGCAAAGTTCCTTGAGCGGTGGCAGAACTGCCTGCTTTATCATTATTTCTGTTGATTATTGGAGTCTCGTTTTTTTGCTGCTTAGTTTTATTTTTTTCTTTAGACTTCTTTTTCGCTTCTTTTTCTTTCTCTTTAGCCGCCTTTTTAGCTTCTTTCGCAGTCAACTGCGGCGCTGCCGCAATAGTACGCACCTGTACCTTAGATTGATTAGGCGTTGTAATACGCCGCGATTCGGTCGGGGTATTCTGTATCAATACCTGCTTCTGACTGCGTGGTTGCGGTACAGATGATACTACAGGCTGAGTTTCATTGGTTTTATTCTCTTTCTTCCTCGCTTCTGCCTGAAGCGGCATCACCGCAGCACAGCAAAAAGCCAAAGAAATAGCTATTAATTGTTGTTTTTTTAAATTCACGTCACTTCTCCTGCTTATTATATATTGATAGTTAAATTTTACCCCATTTCTACTGATACTGTAAAGTTTTATTCAGCTTCTTCACAAAAAATACGCATCTTCTATGTTATAATATAAATAAAGAATTTTTTAAGGAGTTGATAAATTATGCCCACTACTTTTAAGTTCATCAATCATGCTTGTTTCACTCTGACACATGAAGGACATACTATTATTTTTGATCCTTATCTCGATGGCAGCACCCAGGATATCAATGATCTTAAAGTTGAATATATTTTTGTTTCTCATGGCCATTTCGACCATCTTGGCAGTGCAATAGAGCTTGCTAAAGCGTGCAATGCAACAATTATTTCCACAGCTGAGGTTTGCGGAGTTGTTAGTGAAGCCGGCGTGAAAAACCATGCTATGCATTTGGGTGGGACGCACGAATTTCCTTTTGGTAAAGTGCGCCTTACTTTAGCATTCCATGGCAGCGGCATTCCTGGTGGACATGCCTGCGGTTTTATTGTCGATTTCTATGGTACTAAACTTTATTTTGCCGGCGATACCGCTTTATTTGGCGATATGCAGCTTTTACAACGATTGGATGCCTTTAATTACGCAGTTCTCCCCATTGGTGATAATTTCACAATGGGACCAAAAGACGCAGCTATTGCAGCCGAATTTTTACAAGCTGAATATGTAATTCCAATCCATTATAATACATGGCCTTTGATTGCTCAGGATCCAGTTAAATTTAAAGAAGCTGTCGAAAAAAGCACTAAATCTAAAGTTTTAATTGTAGCACCAGGCGAAAGTATTGAATTAAAATAATTTAGAATGAATATAAAAATAACCTTGCCTATGGCAAGGTTATTTTTATATTCATTCTAAATACATCGCTGCAAAATAAGGTTCCAAAACATCCTCACGACGCTGCAGTGAAAAATTAACACCAATAGTTATTTCACCTCCAGCTGCTACAATCCCTTTTATTCTGCAATTAGTACCAATCCTTAAATTATTTTTCACTATCAGTAACGCCCGTTCCATTTGCACATTATCACCAATAATCAGATTATCACCAACTACTATCGTTACTCTTCCCAACAAATGTAAATTGTTTTCTATAGTAATATTCTTTTCGGAAATCAGGAAAGCATCCCCCTTTAATGCTTCCACTATACAAGGTAACCTTGCCCCATATAAATCATCACTATAATAAATTCCCTTACCGAACCCCAACTGGCGATATTCGTCATCGGTCAAAAAACTATAGTGGCTCCATTTTTTATAAGCGCCTATGTCCAATGTCTCTAAAATATCACCTGCTTCACCAACACAGATTAAATCATTATACTTATTGAAATCACCATTTATCTTACGACCAGCAGTTAAAGTATTTTCGTAAAACTCCTGTCCGCGTCCTAACGGCGGCTGTAAACAAACCTCTGCCAATCTTATTTGCATATCATCTGCTATTGAAATAACACTCACTTTACGCCCTGGCAGACTTTCAGCTCTTTCTAAAACAACTTCTGTCTGCATTACTTTTTGACCAGGATATAACATTTGCTCTTCAAGCCTAAAGCTTTCTGTCAGATTACTACTCTGCTCTTTTCTCAGCACACAACTCATAACATCACCAGTTGCAGCCTGCAGCTGATTATGTAAAACAATTTTGCTTTCAGCCTCAATTTCTTCGCGCAACGAATAATATAATGCCTGAACAGCTCCGCTCAACACAACACATGCCAACAATACAACAATGCTTACACTGCCTCTGCTATATCTGTTTATTTTCATCCTTCAATGACTCCATTACCTAAAAGCAGTACCTTACTGCTGGTTATCCTTCTTCCGCTTTTAGTATCCTGGATTTTTATGGTCAGCATCAATTCTCTGTAATTCAAACGTTCTGCCCGAAACTCTTCGATCTTTACAGATGCTAAAGACAAAACATTAACGCCTTTCAAAGAATTACTTTTAGTTTGACGATATAAAATATTACCACTCAGATAAAATGTTATCTGACGACTGCCAAAAACATCCTGACAAATTATTTTACTGCTGCCTTTATACCCTGTATTACTGATTGTTACTGTTGCTGCATGTAAAAACAATTCTCTCTCAGGTAATGAGAAACTGTAATTTGCAGCCCGCCGCAGCATAATGTCAGACTGTATACGCTGCCAGCCCTGCAGCAGCTGTCGCACCCCGCCTGCAAACAGCAGGCTCGTCGTTATAATAAATATTAAAGCCAAATTTAATTCGACTAATAAAAATCCTTTATTCCGACAATGCATAACGCACCTTATTAACAAGCACCTTTTGATTTCTGCATTCTCTGACTGTAATTATTTCCTGTTTAATTTGCAAGTTATCAATAAATTCCTTACGTTCAATAAACAGCCCCTGCTCTGCCGCTAAAGCATCTGCCGCCTCCACGTTCCTTACTTCCAACAATTCAAATGCCAGTTCCAGCCGATTATATTGCTGCATTGCTAAAACGCAAGCCTTATAACCTGTCAATAATGAACAGCAGGTAATACTGACAAGCAGTAAAACCAGCATCACCTCAATCAACATAAATCCCTGCTTATTTAATTTCACTTACAACGACCCTTCCAGTTACAGGCTGTACTTCAAACTTTTTTACCAGCTGTGGCTGCCGTCTATTTTTTATTAAAACCGAAAAATAAACCTGCGGTGCACCTTCTGCAGAAAAGCGTATTATTGAAGTATTAGGACTGTAAAAATACAGACTTCCCTGCCCGATTTCCTGAAGCCTTACTTTTTTTACAATTTTACCTTCGCGATAAACATAATAACACTGTTGGTCTAAATCAACAGTCAACTTATTCTGTAAGCCCGCTCCCCAAAGAGCTGCCTGCTGCAACGCAGTTACTTCCGCCGCCAGTCGCTGACAAAACCCTTCCATCTCCAAACGGTTGTCTACTTTAATAATACCCTCTGCACAAGGAATCAATAATGCCATAACTAAGCCATAAAAGCTGATATAAAGCAGTATTTCAACAAGTGTAAATCCAGAATTATTACGACTGCTTACTGCCATCTGAAACAACTTCTTTTCCTTCGGCATCATTACCTTTAAGGATGTAATTCAGTCCATTATCAGCAATGGCATAAGAAAAAACAGTATTAGTAGCATCTTGAAAACCCTTATTTCTGGCAATGTATTCACTCACCAAATCTTCTAATTTTTCTGGGCATTTACCCTTTTCCATTTTATATAACTGAATCGCACTGTCCACTGTTAAAAGATCATTTTTCAGTTTGGCATTTTTAGCTTTTTTATTAGCTGAATCAATAGACGGCAGAAGCATTCCAGCCAACACACCCAACATAGCCGTTACAGCCACCAGTTCAATCAAAGTGAAACCTTTTCTTCCACATAAATTTTTATAAAAATTCATCATAACACTTCCATCATTCGTATTCAGGTATTTCCGTTAAAAAAGTCAGTAAAGGTGATGCTACTGTAAAAATCATAGCACCAATCACTAACGATATAATAATTAAAAGTACAGGTTCCAGTAAAACTTTAAAATTTTTTAAACTTGCGGTAAAATCCTGCTCCAGTAATAATGCTGCTTCCTTAAGCATCGTTGCTAAAGCCCCTGAACTTTCTCCGACGATTAAAAATTCTATGGTCAGTGAACTAAAAAGCGGAGAAGCTAATGCTGCTGCCTTGGTAATATCGCTGCCGCGAACGATCGCTTCTGAAAAAAGCATTGCTTTTGCAGTCATTTTTTTATCAGCACTTCCAGCAGCAGCAGTTTTTATCGACACCGGCAACGAAATTCCACTATTAAGAAGCAACGACAGTATTTTGCAAAATCGTATTTCCAAAAACGTCTGTCGATAACCTGCGATAAGAGGCAGGCAGAAGCACCATTTCAGCAGACTATACCTTCGCTGCCATAAATAATATAAAATAAATAAACTTAAAGACGCTGCTGCCTGCCAATATTTAACAGCAATTTCACGTACAAACATCATTACCTGTAAAGGCAACGTTGGAACAAGGTCAAAAGACTGATATAAGTCGGCAAACAATGGTAGTAATTTAACTACAAATAAGCAGCCAGTTACTATAGCTAATGATAATACCAAACATGGATATAAGCAGATATTCTTTAAAAATCTGTTTATTTCTTCCTTCTGCCCAAAATAAACAGCCAGTTCAGACAACATCTCCTGTAAGATGCCCCCTTGTTCTCCTGCCTCAATTACTGACACAGTAACAGGTCTAAAAATATGTACGTGTTTTTTCATCGCAGCAGACAACGCTTTTCCAGCTTGTAAATCAGCAATCAATAAACAACAGACATTTGTTAAAGAAACCGGGCAGCGTGTTTTTAAAAGTTCCAATGCTCTGCACAACGGAATACCGCTGCCAAGCATGGCTGCCAATTGCTGAAAAAAACGGCTGCGTTCTTTGTCATTAACTTTACCACTATTAAACAAACGGCTTATTTTAACAGTGAAACTTTGTACTTCTTCTATCCCAGTAATATAATCATAATTTTCGTGTAAAAATGCTGCTACTTCCTGTTTACTGTCAGCTAAATAACTTCCCTGGTAAAGTTTTCCTGCCATACTGCGTGCTCGCCAGCGGTACAACTGCATTATTACACCTCCATTATTTTCAGGTATTCTTTATTCTTGCACTATACTCCCTCTCATTCTAATGATATTTGTGAAAAAATAGTGAACGAGAAAATAAAAAAGACGTCTTTCCAAGGAAAAACGTCTTTTTTATTAACTATTATTTTTACCAATTCAGATATTTAAGCTATCTTACTTTCTCCAACAGCTCCAGATATTTTCCCTTTACCAAATCTGGTTCAAAGACATATAGTAAATGTTTAAGCTGTTCTCTGCTTGTACGCGGCTGCTGAGAAGCCCAATAGCCCACTGTTAACTGTACCAGTCTGCGTACTCTGATCTTATTTTTTTCACTTTTAGCAGCAGATAAACCAAACTGCAGCCACTCTCCGTATACAGTCATTTCTTCCTGCATAGTCAGTCTCGCCACAGCAGTTATCAAATCCCGCTGAGTACGCAGCACCAAACTGCCTATTTGTTCCCGTTGCTGCTGACTGCGCCTGCTGGAAACAGCCTGATCAAGTAAAACCAGCATAAAATTCTGCCACGGAGCATATAATTTAAACGCGTTAGCAAAACCATCCCAGCCTGCATACATTTGAAAATGTAAGGCAATATTCATCAGCGTACTACGCGTTAAGGCAAAATCTTTTTCACGCACCAGAAAAACAAATAATCCGTCCATTAACTGCCTGGTCTCATTTTCCCATTTTCTCCGGGCAATCTGTGCAATCAGCTGTGTCCATTCACGCACAAAATACTGTAATTCTCCTGCAGTTAATGATTTATTATTGGTCAATAACAAACTCATCCAGCGCAGCATTGGTAATGCATTAACATAACGTCTGTCCGAGGCCGTAAAAAATAGCGTCAGCAAAAATTCTACCATTTTAGAACCGGCATAGACAGTACTCTCTGCACTGTAACGTACAACAGCTTTGGATACAATAGCAGAAAATCTGGCTTCATCACGCATTCTAGCAGCCATAACTGCCATATCCTGCAGCATCTGCAGCAATTCCTGTTCCAAATCAGCATCTGTTTCTGTTAATTCATTGCTTACAATAACCACTATATTCGCACACTGTATCGTTACCTCCGGCAGTCCATCTTTCATTGCCAGGCAGCCAAGCATACCCAATTTACGTATGCCTTCTGCACGCAGATGCGAATTTGTCACTAAAACAGGCTGAAAAACAGCTACTATCTCTTTTGCTAAAATTTCATGTTTAGCACGCATGAAATAGATGCAGGAATTCTTTAATTTCTCCAAACAGGCTTCGCAGGCTATTCCCTGTTCTGCCAAAAGCTTAAAACGGCGTACTATTCGCTCAATCGTCAATGACATCTGTTCCTTGACGCTTTGCGACATAACCGCCTCAGACTGCATATCTAACGCATCCAGAAGACAACTGAGCAGATCCTGTGCCAGAACACTTTTCTCATCTGAAGACAGGTCTTTTTTCTGTGTCTGTTTTTCCAGCTTAGTTACATTATCTAAAAGATTTTTAAACGTAGGACCATGAACTATCCTGGTTGATTCTTCAGCCATCTCTACCTCTATCCTCTATTAAATATTGATAGCACCTTCATAAACGATACCGCTTACAGTATCCACAGTTACTTCCATATCGTCTTTAAGCAGGTTAAGCGCATTTTCAGCGCCAACAACTACAGGAATACTACAATTAATTGCTATGATGGCTACTGAAGATGTCAGTCCACCCTCCTCTGCAATAATAGCAGCTGCTTTAGACGCATAAGCTGCCGCTTCATCCGGCAATACTCCAACTACTAAAACATCACCAGGTTTAAACTTTTCTTTAAAATCTGTCAATGTAACAGCAGTGCATATTTTACCTGTAACCGAACGTTTACCTATACCAACACCGCTTACTAATTTATTTCCCACATTAACCACCTTAATCAAATTCGTTGAACCTGGTTTACCGACAGGAACTCCAGCTGTAATGACAACCGAGTCACCGTCTTTGACATAACCGTGTTCACGTGCACATTTCAATGATATCTCAATCATTTCATCAGTATTATCACTGGAAGGCCCCAAAAGCGGCCTTACTCCCCAGTAAAACTGCATCGCCCTTACCCTTGCAGGTATCCGTGAAACGCCTACAACATAACACTTAGGCCTGTATTTAGCAATCATTCGAGCCGTAAAACCAGATTCAGTAACCGTAACAATAGCGTCTGCATCCAGTTCCTGTGCAATCTGCACTGTAGCATGACTTATAGCCTCAGTAGAATGTATTTTATCACTAATACCTTTTTCTTTAAAAATAGCGGCATAATCCAATGCCTCTTCTGTTCGCAATGCTATCTTGGCCATCGTCTGAACTGCTTCCAGCGGATACGAACCTGAAGCAGTTTCACCGCTCAGCATAATAACATCAGTTCCATCAAAAATAGCATTAGCGATGTCACTGGCCTCTGCACGGGTTGCACGATAACTGTTGACCATGCTTTCCAGCATCTGCGTAGCTGTAATCACAGGCTTACCGGCCTTATTACAGCGCCTGATAATTTCTTTCTGCACCAAAGGAACATATTCAGCGGGAATCTCTACTCCCAAATCACCACGCGCAACCATCACGCCATCAGAAACTTCTATGATTTCATCAATATGCGTAAAACCTGCCTGATTCTCAATTTTGGAAATAATCCCCATCCCCGATCCTGCGGCTTCTAAAACCTTACGAATCGCAAGAACATCCTCTGCCTTTTGTACAAAAGACGCTGCAATATAATCCATATCATGTTCTATTGCAAAAGTAATATCTTTTATATCCTGCTCAGACAAAAAAGGCAGTTTTAATTCCACACCCGGACAAGCGACTCTTTTACGTGAGCCCAGCTGTCCACCATGCACTACTTTCGTATAGATTTCAGTTCCGTTGATGCGTTCTACCTCTAAAGAAAGTAATCCATCAGCCAATAAAATAGCATCGCCTACTTTTAATTCATCAGGTAAACCTGAATAATTAACTGAAGCAATCTGTTCATTACCGATCTGCTCCTTCGTTGTCAGACAAAAAGACTCGCCCTCCTGCAACGTAATTTTATCATGTTCAAAAATACCCAGGCGCATCTCAGGCCCCCGGGTATCGGCAATCATAGCGATCGGTTTATTGACTTGTTCAGCCGCCTCTCTGACAAGCCCCAATCTTTGGGCATGTTCAGAATGGCTTCCATGTGAAAAATTAAAGCGGGCCATATCCATTCCCGCTTTCAGCATAGAAACTAAAAGCGGGATATTATCAGTACTGGGACCAACGGTGCAAATGATTTTTGTTTTCTTCATTGCCCGGCCTCCTTAGAATTACAACTGAAACTTGTTTTCGCAAATGACCTCATACGCATCTTCAGCTTCGGAAAGCGGCACACTGATTTCATATACGCCACCGTGCTTGGAATTCGTAGTTTTAGTCTGCGTCAAAAAACCGTTCGCGGCTAATACTTCTTTGATCCTGGCAGCCGCTTCAGCGGTCTGCGCAATGTATACTACCTTCCACACAGGTTTTTCCTCCAAGTTTAAAGCTTAAGCCTCTTTAACAGCTTTGATTTTAGCGATCAGCTTGGGCAAAATTTCACGTGCATCGCCTACGATACCATATTGAGCAACCTTGAAAATTGGTGCATTGGCATCTTTATTAATGGCAATAACAATATCAGAAGCAGACATACCAGCTAAATGCTGTATAGCACCGGAAATACCAAACGCAAAATAAATTTTAGGCGTTACAGTTTTGCCAGATTGACCAACCTGATGTGCATGATCTACCCAACCTTCATCGACAACAGCGCGAGACCCCCCAACACTGCCATGTTCAAATAAAGCAGCCAATTCTTCGAGCATTTTGAAATTATCACAGCTGCCTAATCCACGACCGCCTGAACAAATAATCTCCGCATCTTCTATTTTAATAGCGCCACTGGCTCCCAAAATCTCTTTGCGAACCAACTCTACCTTAGATGTAACAGCATTTTTTACAGTATAATTTACAATTTCGCCGCTTCTAGATGCATCGACATCCTTTGCCTTAAAGACCTTAGGACGTACAGTGCCCATCTGCGGACGATGCTCATCACAGATTATCGTAGCCAGAATATTACCGCCCAAAGCAGGACGTGTCCATTCTACCAGTTCTCCATTGATATCCAATGCCGTACAATCAGCACAAAGACCTGTACCTAAACGTGCGGCGATACGAGGAGCAAGGTCTCGGCCATCTACAGTAGCTCCGCATAAAACAGCATTTGGTTTATAGGTTTCAACCAATTCACAAAAAGCATTAGTATAAATATCAGTATTATACTCTGCATACTCAGGTCCGCTTACAACATAAACAATATCAGCACCGGCTGCAAATAGTTTCTGCGGCAAGCTGCCAGCTTCTTTACAAATCAAAACAGCGCAGCATTTCTGATCTGCTTTAGCCGCCAATTCGGCGCCGACACCAAGCAATTCATAAACAACACCAACAGGCTCTCCGTCTTCTAATTCAACATTGACCCATAAATCTTTACCTTCTTTATTCTTTACCTCACGGACAATCTCTTCACGTTCAATTGCCTCAACAGGGCATTCCCCTATGCAGGCACCACAGGCGATACAGGTGTCCTGATCGATATTAGCCTTACCGTCAACCATATTGAGCGCGCCAACCGGGCATACTGCTATACAGGATTCACAGCCGATACATTTTTCTCTATCTACACAAATAGCCATCTTCATTCACCTCAATGAGTAATAATTTTCGCTTGTACCAATTTTTCGATCAGCATATCAACAGCTTTGTCTGTATCTTCTTCATTGATTATTTCGCTTTCGATCTGTGGTACGGACGGGGTGAAGATTTTCAAAACTTTAGTCGGAGAACCTGATAACCCTATCACTTTCGGATCAATCTCCAACTCAGCCGCACCCATTACGGGAATCTCTGCTTTTCTTGCTTTCATTTTTCCTTTGATACTGGCAAAACGAGGTTCTTTTTCAGATTTAGTAACAGTAACTACAGCCGGCAATGTAACAGCCAAAGTCTGGCAGCTGCTTTCATTCTCTCGTTCAACAAGCAGTCTTCCATCTGCTCCCAACGCTACTTTTAAAGCCCCGGTAACCTGTGGAATGCCAAGATGTTCGGCCATTTCAGGTCCAACTTGAGCAGTATCACCATCAATTGCCTGTTTACCGCATAAAACCAAATCGCACTCTCCTACCTTACGTACAGCAGCTGCTAAAGCAACACTTGTAGCCAGAGTATCAGAACCAGCCAAAGCCCTGTCACTGATTAAAACAGCGTCGTCAGCTCCCATTGCAATGGCCTCTTTCAAAATATCCGTCGCCTGCGGCGGTCCCATCGAAACGACGGTGACCTTCGCTCCGCTGGTGTCCTTAAGGATTAAGGCAGTTTCCAATGCCTGACGGTCAAAAGGATTCATAATATTTTCAACACCATCGCGAATAAGTGTGTTGGTTTCAGGATTAATTTTGACCTCTGCCGTATCAGGAACTTGTTTGATACATACTACGATATTCATGTGAGCCCTCCTCTATATTTATGCCAAAGGTTTTAACTACATATTTATTATTGTAACATTCTTTACTTGACTGTGGCAAGCAAAACCCTGTTTTTCAACAAGGTTTCACCCCTTTAAATACCAATTTTCTCCCAATAAATCATCTAAAGCCTGATAAACACCGGCATTCTTCCCATCCACCCAAAAACAGCGCTCTACCTTGATCATCTTTCCTGAATCTATCAGATGCAGATAGACAGGTGTATCGCCCGAAAAACTTTCAAAAATCTGTTTTAAGCCTTTTTGGACAATACCATTTTCATCCTTTTTCATGATCTTTATATGTAAATCAGGAGGCACTTCCTGCAGAGGTTTAATCTTTAACGCCTGAATTTTTCGTTCACGTTCATCGATACTGAGTTTTCCTTCCACGCTGATTGCATTCTCCTGATAAAGCAGCCTGGCAGCGTCACGGTAAACTTTTGGAAAAACCACAATCTCCATCTTTCCGTTAAAATCTTCTAATGTTAAAATCGCCATACTGTCACCCTGACGCGTATTTCTTATCCGGCAATCCGAAATTATGCCGGCAACACTGAAATATTTACCGTCAAGCACTTCACTGGCATCTGATATTTTACGCAATGGAGTGTAATAATACAAGGAACCGACATAAGCGTCTAAAGGATTACCGGTTACATAAAAACCGATCAGTTCCTTCTCATATTGCAAAATCGTGCGTTTGGGGATTTCTTCCAATTCAGGTATTCTTAGCTCATTAACATCAGCAAAACTGTCATCACCAAATAGTCCCATCTGTCCGCTCTGATAATCTTTTTGATAATTACTGCCCATGTCCATAGCCTGTTCTGCAACGGCTAACAACTCGGAACGTTTATAACCAAAGGAATCCATCGCGCCACATTTTATTAAATTTTCCAACATTCGTTTATTAACAGCTCTATTATCCACCCGTTTACAGAAATCCATCAAAGATTTAAAAGGTCCCTCTTTACGTGCCTGTAAAATGCTGCCGATCGCATTTTCACCTACATTTTTCACACCTGCTAAACCAAAACGGATAACCCTGTCTTTATTTACAGAAAAGCTTCGGCCACTTTCATTAACATCCGGCGGTAAAATCTTCAGCCCCATACTGCGGCACACACTTATATACCAGCTCAGCTTTTCGCTGTCACTGATGACACTTGTCAAAAAAGCTGCCATAAATTCTGCAGGCCAGTGTGCTTTAAGATAAGCGGTCTGATAAGCAACTAATGCGTACGCGGCAGAGTGCGATTTATTGAACCCATAACCGGCAAAATGCTGTAGGAGAGCAAAAATTTCACTGCTCAGCTGCGGACTGATACCATGTTTTTGTTGAGCTCCATCAATAAAGGCTTCACGCATAGAATCCAGTTCCTTAGCCTTTTTCTTGCCCATAGCCCGCCGCAGAATATCTGCCTGCCCGAGGCTGAAGCCTGCCAGAACGGAAGTGATCTGCATAACCTGTTCCTGATAAAGAATGACGCCAAAAGTATCTTTTAAAACCGGTTCCAATAAAGGATGCAGCATCTCTGCAGTTTTTTCACCATGACGTCCTGCAATAAAATCTTCTACCATTCCCGTTCCTAATGGTCCAGGACGATACAATGCAACTAAAGGAATAAGATCTTCAAAACTTTCCGGTCCCAAATCCATAACCAGTTTCGTCATTCCGCCTGATTCAAGCTGAAATACCCCTTGAGTATCGCCCTTTCTCAGCATGCTGCACGTTGCTTCATCATCAAGAGGAATTTTATCAATATCAAGTTTATCACCAGTAGTTTCATAAATAAACTTGATTGCATCACCAATTACTGTCAAAGTACGCAGCCCTAAAAGATCCATCTTTAAAAGTCCGAGGCTTTCAATCTTATCTTTATCATATTCAGTTGTAATAAAATTTTCATTCGACAACTGCAGCGGCACATACTTTTTCAAATCATCCGGGGCAATAACAACTCCCGCCGCATGAGTACCTGAATTACGCGGCATGCCTTCCACGCTTTGAGCAAGATCAATCAGGCGTTTGATGTTCGCATCGTTTTCATATAAACTTCTCAGCTCATTACTGGCCTCCAGCGCTCTCTCTAATGTAATACCCAAATCACGCGGAATAAGTTTTGCTACATTATCCACCATGCTGTAAGGCATTTCCAACGCTCTGCCAACATCACGAACCGCCGCGCGAGCCTGTAAGGTACCAAAAGTTATGATCTGGGCAACCTTCTCCTGTCCATAACGATTAATAATGTAATCCAGAACCTGCTGCCTTTTTTCATAACAGAAATCTGTATCTATATCAGGCATACTTACACGTTCAGGATTTAAGAAACGTTCAAACAGCAAATCATATTTCAGCGGATCAATATTAGTAATCCCTAAAAGATAAGCGACAATACTGCCTGCCGCACTTCCGCGGCCAGGTCCTACAGGTATGTCATTTCTGCGGCTGTAACTTATAAAATCCCAAACAATCAGAAAGTAACAGTCATAGCCCATTTTATTGATAATACCTAATTCATATTCCAGCCTATCTAAAACCTGCTGCGTCGGCTCAGGATACCTCCCCGGCATCCCATCTAAACACAGCTTACGCAAATATTCCTCTGCCGATAATCCATTTGGAATAGGGAATTCCGGCAGCAATAAATGACCAAAACTCAATTCCACGTTGCAGCGCTCTGCTATCTTCGCTGTATTTTCTAAAGCTTCAGGACAATCACCGAACTTTTCGCGCATCTCAGCTTCACTTTTTAAATAAAATTGATCATTAGGAAATTTCATTCTTTTAGGATCATCTACAGTACTTGTTGTCTGAATACACAGCAATACATCCTGTGCATCTGCATCTTCGCGCTTCACATAATGAGAATCATTAGTAGCCACTAAACCAAGATCATATTTTTTTGCCAGGCGTTTCAGTTCAGTATTAACAGTATGTTCTTCTTCAAGGTCATGATCCTGAATTTCCAGAAAAAAATTGTCTTTCCCGAAAATGTCCAGATAATCCTTTAAACTGTTTTCAGCTCCTTCTAAATTGCCTCGCAGTATTTGCACAGGAATCTCACCGGCAATGCATGCGCTCATGCAGATAATACCTTTACTGTATTGTCTTAGAATATCTTTATCAATTCTAGGTTTATAGTAAAACCCTTCTAAATGTCCAAGTGAAACCAGCTTCATCAGATTGTGATAACCTTCGTCATTCTCTGCCAGTAAAATCAAATGGTACATCCCATCACGGTTAGTTTTTTCAAATCGTGATCCATTTGTCAAATATACTTCACAGCCTATAACAGGCTTGATTCCCTGCTTCATTGCCTCCTGATAAAAATCAACGACACCATACATTACACCATGATCTGTTATCGCCAGGCTCTTCATTCCGATTTCTTTAGCATAAGCAACCAGATCACTTATTTTTGCGGCACCGTCAAGCAGGCTGTATTGAGTATGGACATGCAGATGTGTAAAATTTACGCTCACAACAGTCCTCCTTCCGAAAAAGCATCGATTTTTTTATTAAATTTATACCATATATTATACCACAACAGATATAGGCAAACACCAGTTGCTTTAAGGATGCACTGCCACTCAAGCAAAAGCATCACCTGCCAATAGCGGCAAAGTGATGCTGAACATCAAACTCTCCTATCTTTATTTTTATATAAACTCCATAATACTCCCGGTACTAAAAACAACAAATTAAAAGCCAAGCTTGGGAATAAGGCATTTGCCGAATCCGGGAAAATAAACGGCCAAAGGCAGGCTACCATTATACCAGCAATCATTGCGGCAAAGCCAGCCTCTTTTTGCACTAAGCCTTTAAAAAACACAATAAATGTCAATGGTAAAAATATTCCTGCCCCCCGCAATGCCATTGACAGATAATTCCAATGCAAAACCAGTGAATCAAGATAATGAAAAACGAATATTACTGCGCCAAATGTAACTGCCAGCACTGAAAATCTACTAATCCACAATAATCTTTTTACATCGCGAAGACCGAATAAATCATTAAAAATATCTCGTGAAATCATCGTCCCAATTCCTAATGCAAGACCAGAAATAGAACCAAGCGAAGACAGCAGCAATGCTGCAATACCAATGCCCCCCAGCCATTCAGGCAAATATATACATAGATAAAACGGCAGTGCATCAATAGCGTTAATCTCCGGATGCATCGCATGCATATACATACCTATCATCACTGACGGTAACCCGACAGGAATAACAATCAATGCAGCTGTGACACAGCCTGCTGCTGCCGTTGCACTATCCTTGGCCGAAAACAGAGCCTGTACATAGGTCTGTGTAGAAATAACCCCAATCACCATAGAAAATAAACTAAAAAGACTGTCTTCAATGCCCTTACCAAAAAGACTGAGCCATGGAAACGCAGGAAAACTTTCACGAATTCCCGTCAATCCTCCCAAATCATTATAAGAAAGAATGCCTCCTACAAAAACAGTTGCAAAAACCAGTAATATTTTAAAAATACCAGCCATTCCAGAACTGTTGATACCGCCAAAAAAAACCAGTGCCGCAACAATAACAATTATTATTGACGCAGCAGCCACCAGGCTTACATGAAAAAGGCCCACTATTAAATGTATTGACGTAAGCATGCTTGCAACAATACTGAAAAATATACCTGCCGTAGCCGATAAACTCGCTATCGGACCAGCTTTCTTCCCGAAGTTTACAACTAAAAACTCAGAAATCGTCATCAGACCGCTATTACGCAGCGGACGGGCATAAAACAGTCCCATGATGATAAACCCAATGCCAGATCCTAAAGTAAACCACCAAGCGGTTAGTCCCAGCTGAAAGCCTAACTGTGCTGTGCCTATGGTAGCAGCACCGCCAACAATAGTTCCTATAATACTGCCTGCGACCATACCAATCCCGGCACTGCGTCCACCTAAGGCATAGTCATCAGCAGATTTTATTTTACGACCGGCATATATACCTGGCAAAATCGTTAAAACCAGTGTTATAACTATACTCACAAGTTGTACTGTTGTTAACTGCATACATTCCACACCCTTGTTAAAATATTGCTTTCATCTTTGAATATATATTGTTTTATAAATCTTAATTCGCTGTTAAATATTTAAATCCTGCCGTAAATCTGGTAATTCATTATACTATTCTGATATGGAAACTATACCTTTGTTTACACTTTTCTTTATTTTTTATGCTTTATCAAGTTTTTCTTGCTTTTTGCTTTTTTGCAAAGTACAATTATCTCATCGAATAGTATCAAGGTACTTTTATCGTACTGTTTTCCAGTACTGCAGCTTCGAGAAGTCAAAGCTTTTAATTCGACTTTTTCTCTCCAGTACAATACCTTGTTGTTCTTCGTAATTATTAATTTATTTATGAGGGGGATTTATCATGAAATTTACTAAGAAAAAACTGGCTCTGGCCATAGGCGGTGCCCTTATAACCATGTCAGTTTTAGTCAGCGGCTGCAGTACAGGCAGCGACAAGAAAGCAGACACTATTAAAATAGGCGTTGTTGCTGAGCTGACAGGTAATAACGCTACTTACGGAACATCCATTACAAATGGAATCAAACTTGCCGTACAGCAGCTAAATGATACCGGTGGTCTGCTTGGCAAAAAAATTGAACTGGTCGTTGCCGATAATAAATCTGAACCTGCAGAAGCTGCTAATGCAATGAGTAAACTGGTCAATCAGGATAAAGCTCCCGTTGTTATGGGATTATTTGCCAGTTCCAGTGCTATAGCTGCCTCTAACGTAAGTGAAGCCGCTAAGGTTCCTTTTCTTGCAGTTGGAGCCACTAATCCAAAAGTAACCTTAGATGAAAAAACAGGTAAGGTAAAACCAAATACCTTCAGAGTTTGCTTCATCGATCCGTTTCAGGGTACTGTCGGTGCTAATTTTATTTTAAATGAACTGAAGCTCCAAAAAGCTGCTGTTTACATTGATAACAGCAGTGACTATGCCAAAGGTCTGGCTGAATTTTTCAAAAAAGCTTATACAGAAAAAGGCGGTACAGTTGTCATTGAAGAATCATATCTGCAAAAAGATTCGGACTTTAAAGCTGTTTTGACAAAAATAGCTGCGGCAAAGCCTGAAGTAATTTATGTACCTGGTTATTATGAAGAAGTAGGTAAAATATGCAAGCAAGCCCGTGAACTAGGTATTACAGTTCCTATTATCGGCGGTGACGGCTGGGATAGTCCTAAATTAGTCGAAATAGCAGGTGCATCATCTCTTAACAATACCTATTTCACAAACCATTACAGCCCGGATTCTACCAATGAAGCTTCCAAAGCTTTCGTAGATACTTATGCTAAAACTTATAAGCAAAAACCTGACGCACCCGCAGTGCTTGGCTATGATGGAGCCATGCTTTTAGCCGACAGCATCAAACGCGCAGGTGTCTATGAATCAGCAAAAGTAGCAGAAGCATTAGCTGCTACCAAAGATTTTCAGGCAGTAACAGGCAAAACCTCTTTAGACGCTTCCCACGATGCAGTAAAAAGTGCTGTTATAGTTGGATTTAAAGATGGCAAACAGGTTTACCGCGCAACAGTTAATCCTTAAACATTGTTTTATAACCTCCTAAAAACAGACTCTTACGAGTCTGTTTTTTTATTTGTTCATACTTTCCTTTGCCATCCCTGCAGGCTTAGAGTATAATATATAAATCAATAAATCTACTTTCAAAAGGAGTATCTTATGCCGGAACGCAATCAAATAATTGACGACCTGCGCGGTATCTGTATGCTTGGAGTCATCGGTATCCACGTTGGTTCTTTTGTCCTAGAAGCACCTTATCCCAATAGTTTCTTATATATGCTGCTGGAAATACTTTCACGCTATAGTGTTCCCGCGTTCTTTTTTATCTCCGGTTATGGTTTATTCTGCCAATACCGACCAGAAACTACTATAGCTTATCTGCCTTTTTTAAAAAAACGGCTGCAAAGTGTCGGACTTCCCTATGTTATCTGGTCACTGTTTTATCTGCTTTACTTTTCTGCTGTTATGCCAGGATGTATAAACTGGCAGCCAGCAAATATCCTTTTTCTTCTCTTTTATGGTTTATCCTGCTACCACTTATATTTTATGGTCATACTGCTATGGTTTTATTTTACTTTCCCATTATGGCATAAATTATTTTCTTTTTTCCAAAACAGCAGTCTTAAAATTGGTTTTATGCTGCTGTTCTTACTGCAGATCGTCTTCAACTACTGGACCTGTCATCCCAATCTTAAAAGTACTGACTTACCAGTATTTTTACAAAACCTTTTTAACTATCGTCTAAATTACCTGCCTCTGCATTATTTATTTATTTTTATGTCAGGCGGCCTGGCAGCAGTTTATTATAATACTTTTATAAAATTTATTATCAGACATTTCACAAAAGTAAGTGTCTTCTACATCTTTACGCTCTTGTTTATCGGGGGCAGTTATTACTATTATTATTTTTATCATAATTCCAGTCTGATCATTCTGGTAAACACTCTTCAGCAATTAAGTCTGCAGGGGTTCCTTTACACAATAGGTTCTCTGATTTTTTTCTGTGCAGTCTTTGCCAAAACAAGTCTTTCGAATCCTATCAGAAAGTTTATTCATCTCTTATCAGTAAACTCGCTTATTGTTTATCTCATCCATCCCTTTTGGATGGATATCATCAGCAGGCTTTGTCACGTTGGCGGAATTGTTATGACCAGCAAAAAAATTCTTTTGATCTACTGTCTTCTTGTCACTTTATCTGTACTCTCAAGTATTATCATAACTAAATTAGGAGGTAAACTTCCTTGGTTAGGTTTATTATTAACAGGAAAACGAACTACCTCTACAAAAAAAGCATCTTGAAAATTCAAGATGCTTTTTACTTTCATTTCATTCTAAGTTCACAAACAATTTACAAAAATCAGATTCTTTTGTATAATTGTTTTTACTATAATTATTATTTTATCATATGCTGTGTATGCAGAGTGAAAGGACTTTTATTACTATGGAACGTGAAAATTTCTCATCCCGACTTGGCTTTATCCTTATTTCTGCAGGCTGTGCTATCGGCCTTGGTAACGTATGGCGTTTTCCATTTATTACAGGCATGTACGGAGGCGCCTCTTTCGTACTTATCTATCTATTTTTCCTGCTCATTCTAGGATTGCCTATCATGGTAGCAGAATTTTCAGTAGGCCGTGCCAGCTGCCGTAGCGCTGCACTTTCATTTGATGTTTTAGAACCCAAAGGAACTAAATGGCACCTTTATAAATACGGAGCTATTGCCGGCAACTATATCCTAATGATGTTCTACACAACAGTTGCTGGTTGGATGCTGTATTATTTTTATAAAATGGCTGTTGGTGACTTCGCAGGGCTTGATGCTAAGGGTGTAGGCGCTCTTTTTGGTGGCCTGCTTGGTGATCCGCTAACTATGACTTTCAATATGGTCCTGACAGTCCTGGTTTGTTTTGGTGTTTGTCTTTTAGGTTTACAGGCCGGTGTAGAAAAAATCACAAAAACAATGATGTTATGCCTGCTCATCCTCATGTTAGCCTTAGCTGCAAACTCCATGTTCTTACCAGGAGCGGAAGCTGGTCTTAAATATTACCTCTATCCTGATTTCAATAAAGTCTTTGAAAAAGGTGTTTCCGAAGTTATTTTCGCCGCTATGGGACAGGCTTTCTTTACACTCAGCCTTGGTATAGGTGCTCTGGCTATCTTCGGAAGCTATATTGCCAAAGAACGTTCTCTAACAGGCGAGGCAGTATTTATCACTATTTTGGATACAGCCGTAGCACTTATTTCAGGCTTGATCATTTTTCCAGCCTGCTTTAGTTTTGGTGTTAATCCGGACAGCGGACCTAACCTCCTTTTTGTAACTTTACCTAACGTTTTTAACGCAATGCCATGGGGTCAATTTTGGGGAGCATTATTCTTCCTCTTCATGATATTTGCCTCTTATTCTACTGTTATTGCAGTCTTTGAAAATATAACTGCCTGCATCCGCGATCTTACTGGCTGGAGCCGCAGTAAAACTATTTATATCAATATAGTGCTGATAACAATGCTTTCTATGCCCTGTATACTTGGTTTCAATGTCTGGAGCCATATCCAGCCTTTAGGTCCTGGAAGCTGTATCCTTGATTTAGAAGATTTCTTTATCAGCAACAATCTACTGCCATTAGGCAGCCTCGTTTATCTGCTATTTTGCACACAGCGTTATGGCTGGGGCTGGAACAATTTTATCAAAGAAGCTGATACCGGCAACGGTCTTAAATTTCCTAAATGGATGCGGTTTTATGTCACTTATATTTTGCCTCTGATCGTTCTTGGAATTTTTATCAACGGTTATTTCGCTCTATTTAAATAGCCGCTTCAAAAAACGAAATCTATTTCTGAGTACTATCAAGCATTTTTATGAAAAAAGATCTCATTTTTGTATCAGTACAATACTATTCACAGATAAATGAAAAATCCCCTGTGCAAAGCACAGGGGATTTTATTTACTCATCAAATGCCAATTTTCTTATTTTTCAAGAACATCCACATCGGACCAGCCAGAAAAATCGAAGTATAGGCACCACTGGCAAAACCTACCAGCATAGCGAAAGAAAAATTATGTATAGTCTCTCCGCCAAAAAGGAAGATTGACACTATAGCAAACAATGATGTTGCCACAGTATAAATTGTCCTCGTCATACACTGCCAAATGCTGTTATCGACCATCTCGCCCAGGCTTTCACTGCGTCGATGTATTTTCAGATTTTCACGAATACGGTCAAAAATAACGATCGTACCGTTAACAGAATAACCGACTACCGTCAGCAGTGCTGCAACAAACGAAGAATCCATTTCCATTTGGAACAATGAGAAATAACTCAATACTACCAAAACATCAATAATAAGTGCTATAATTGCCGCTATTGCAAATTTAAACTCAAACCTAAAGGTAATATAAGCAATCATCAATACCCAGGAAAGAACTATTGCCATAGCCGCCTGCTGTACCAGTTCTGAACCGATTGTAGCGCCAACCTGCTCAACACGCTGTATCTGATAATTGCCAAGCTTGCTTTGCAGATCATTCATCGTAGCTCTTAATTCAGTATCCTCCACAACACCAGTACGAATCAATACACTGTTGGCCTCAGTTTTGCCATCACTGTTTTCCAGTTGGATGATACTATTGCCCATATCATGTTCTTTCAGGACATCCCGAACCTGTGCCACATTGACCGGATTTTCAAAAGTCAAATCAACAATACTGCCGCCTGTAAAATCAATTCCAAGATTGAAACCACGGGTAACAATAGAACCAAAGCCGATCAACAGAAAAATAATGGTGATGGAAAAGAAAATTTTATAATTCTTTACGATCGAAAACATTATTTATTCACCTCCTTCGGAGCAGAAACGCCAAAGAAAGCGGGATTTTTAGTGAAATTGCTTGAAATCAAAAAGCGCAGCAAAAATTTAGTCACAGTAATAGCCGAGAACATACTCAAAATAACACCAATAGCCAATGTTACTGCAAAGCCTTTAATCGGTCCAGTACCAAGATAGAAAAGAATAACGGCAGCCATTAAAGTCGTTACATTAGAGTCAAAAATAGTTACAAACGCACGATTAAATCCTGCATCCATTGCTGAACGTAAAGTTTTACCATTGCGAATTTCTTCTTTAAATCGTTCAAAAATCAAGACATTAGCATCTACTGCCATGCCAATAGACAGGATGATACCAGCTATACCAGGCAGAGTCAGCGTCGCATTCAGATACCGCATCACTAAAAGCAGCATCATTACATAAAGCAGTAATGCAATACAAGCTACAATACCTGATAAACGGTAAAACAGAATCATAAATACAAAAACACCGATAACACCGATTCCAAAAGCTTTAATACTTTTTTCTTTAGAATCCTGACCTAATGTAGGTCCAACAGTCCGATTTTCCATAACCTCAATTTTCACAGGCAAAGAACCGCTACGCAGTAAAATAGCCAAATGCTCAGCCTCTTCCATAGTACGTGATCCTGAGATTTGAGCTCTGCCGCCAGTTATAGCTTCCTGTACTACAGGATTGGTAAGCACTTCACCATCTAACACAATAGCGATCGGTTTACCTATGTTACGTGCGGTAAGATCAGCAAACTTTTTGCCGCCTTCATCACTGAACTCCAAACCGACAACAGACTGGTTGCCCTGAGAAATTTGCGCTTTAGCATCCTTTAAGTCTTTACCTGTCAGAACAGTTTTCCCGCTGACATCTTTAAATTCCAAAAGTGCGGTACGTCCGAGCATCGCAATCGCTTTATCAGGATCTTTAACTCCAGGAAGCTCAACAATAATACGATCCTTACCCTGACGCTGTATAACCGGTTCGGTCAATCCAAGTTCATTAACACGGCGTTCAATAATTTTCACTGAACGATTAACTGCATCATCATCAACCTTTAACTCAGGTGTATCAACAGCCTGAAGCACAACATGTGTACCACCCTGCAGATCAAGTCCCTGTTTAATGGAATTTGACAAAGGCGAAATATAAACACAGAAACCCCCGATTATCGCCAACGAGATAATCAAGAATTTGCCTAATTCATTCCATCTCAAAATTAGCTGCCCCCTTTAGTAAGTTCATCAAAACTTTTATAAACAAGCTACTCACAAAGAGTAACGTTTGTTTCAGTAACCAGATACTGCACCGGTTTATCATAATAATCTACTGGTATTTTACTGCATAACAGGGCATTATAAGTCACACCCATCAGCACAGCTTTATCAACCTGTGCCAAGAAGCGGTCATAATAACCTGCACCCATGCCTATTCGGTTGCCATTTTTAGCAAACCCAACTCCAGGTACCAATACCAAAGCTATTTCATGTGGATTTATCACAACATCTGTACCACTAACACTGCGGATTCCGTAACGGTCAAGTGATAACTGGCCAAAACCTTCAAACCGCACCGCACAAATCTCTGTTTCTGAAATTATCTGCGGAACACAAACCGTTTTACCAGCGAGTCTAGCCTGCTCTAAAACAATGTCTATATTCGGCTCGTTTCCGAATGCCAGATAACCAAAAATGACGTCAGCCTGACGATATTGTGGCGAAAGCATAATATTTGCACAGATTTCTTTGCTCCAGCGGTCAACCTGATCCCTAGAAAGCTGATTGCGCAAAGATTTTAACTCCTTGCGCAATTGTTGTTTCTTCATTATTTTTCTGCCATTTCCTGCTTAACGGGATCTTGAAAAGCACTGATAGCGGAACGTGCAAAATCAACTTCCACGTCTTCAGCCAGCTTCAAGGTAACCTTTTTTTCACTGATAGCGGTAATCACACCAAACATACCGCCAATAGTCACTACTTTATCGCCTTTTTTCAAAGAATCAAGCATTCTCTGACGTTTTTGTTGTTCTTGTTTCTGAGGACGATACAGCATAAAATAAAAGATACCGCCCATTAAGATAAACGGCCAGATCGCATTGATCATCGCCATAGTATCTCCACCTTGCATGGGAACACCTCCTTCATAATTCTCCCCTATCTGGGATTATATTCGCCATAAAAACGAAAAATCCTGTTTTAGCCTCGATAATTTTCTAAAAATCTTTCGCGCAGCTCAGGGAAAGTATCACTGGCAATAGCAGAACGAATCTGCTTTGTAAAATCAAGCAGAAAATGTAGATTGTGAATCGTAAGCAGCCTCAGAGCAAACAACTCTTCTGCCTTAAACAGATGCCTGATATAGGCCCGTGAAAAATTACGGCAAGTATAACAGCCGCAGCGTTCATCAATAGGACGAAAATCCTCAGCATATGCTGCATTCCGTACAACCAGCCGTCCTTCTGGGATCATTGCTGTACCGTTACGCGCTACCCTTGTTGGAAATACACAGTCAAACATATCGACACCCAGGTTTACTGCCTCTACTATACAGTCTGGGGTTCCAACTCCCATTAGATAACGGGCTTTATTCTTTGGCATATGCTCAGTTGTTTGGTTTAAAATGTCATACATCAGCGGCTTAGGTTCACCAACACTCAGTCCACCGATTCCATAACCAGCAAAATCCATTTCCGTCAGCTGATCAGCACTCATTTTTCGAAGTTCCGGATACATTCCACCCTGAACAATGCCAAACATAGATTGGTCTTCACGGGTATGTATATCTAAACAGCGTTTGGCCCAACGCGTAGTTCTCAGAGTTGATTCTTTTGCATAATCAAAATCAGCCGGATAAGGAATGCATTCATCAAAAGCCATTGCGATATCGGCGCCTAATGCTTCCTGTACTTCTGTGGCTATCTCTGGCGACAGAAATTTTTTTGAACCGTCAATATGCGACCTGAATGTCACACCTTCTTCTTTGATTTTTCTCATGGCTCCCAAACTGAAAACCTGAAATCCACCGCTGTCTGTCAGCATCCCCCGGTCATAACGCATAAAATTATGCAAACCTCCGGCTTTCTTGACCAATTCGTGGCCAGGCCGTAAAAACAAATGATAAGTGTTAGACAAAATAACCTGACTGCCCATAGCATATAATTCTTCTGGCGCTAATGTTTTTACGGTCGCCTGTGTTCCAACAGGCATAAACATCGGCGTATCAAAAGTTCCGTGCGGAGTATGTAATTTACCTAATCGCGCGCCGCTCCGACTGCACTCTTTTATTAATTCATATGTAACTGCGTGCATAAATTCTCCTAAAAATTATTTATTCAAATCAGTAATAAACATAGCGTCACCAAAAGAAAAGAAACGATAATGTTCGCGTACAGCTTCAGCATAAGTCGACAGCATAATCTCACGTGTTGACAGGGCTGATACCAACATCAAAAGTGTGCTCTGCGGCAAATGAAAATTAGTTATCAATGAATTTACCAGTCGAAAGCGATATCCAGGATAAATAAAGATATTTGTCCAGTTCCCGCCAGCTTTAATCACACCACTTTCACCCGCAGCTTCTAAAGTACGTACCGCAGTAGTTCCTACAGCAACGATACGCCGACCTTCAGCTTTAGCCTTATTAATAGCTTCAGCCGATTCAGGTGAAACAGAGTAAAACTCTCTGTGCATCACATGATCTTTGATGTCATCAACACTGACAGGGCGAAAAGTGCCAAGACCAACATGCAGTGTTACAAAAACCTCTTCGCAGCCAATATCCCTAATCTTTTGCAAAAGTTCTTTGGTAAAATGCAATCCGGCAGTTGGTGCTGCAGCACTGCCATTCTCTCTTGAATAGACTGTTTGATAACGTTCCTTATCTTCCAGTGGTGCCGTAATATACGGAGGCAGCGGCGTTTCACCCAAACGATCCAAAATCTCTTCGAACACGCCATTATAATAAAAACGCGCTATTCTTCCGCCAAAATCCGTATCAGCAATAATATCACAGGACAAATCATCACTAAATTTTATTTTTGCCCCAACGCGCAGTTTGCGACCAGGTTTAACCAAAACTTCCCAATCCGTACTGTTTAAACGAGTCAGCAAAAATACCTCAACTCTTGCACCAGTATCCTTCACGCCATGCAGACGTGCCGGAATAACACGTGTATCATTAAAAACCAGTAAATCATCATGCCGCAAATATTCACATAAATCATAAAAATATCTGTGTTCTATTGTTCCCGTATTTTTATCTACAACAAGCAATCTTGAGTGATCGCGCGGTTCCAACGGATACTGCGCAATCAATTCCTGCGGCAATTCATAAGTAAAATCTTTTACCTGCATCTTAATCTCCGGTTTCAGTAAATTTTTTCAACCCTGGTATCTGTATAATAATGAGTTAAAATTTCTTTATAATAGTCCCTGCTGCGTGGCGGCGCACTATTTGCCATCCCACGTGCTCCCCACTGGGAAAGCCCCAGTCCGGACCCCTGCCCACGGCCTTTAAAAGTTACCATCTCACCTTTTTCACCGCTGACAAAATGCAGATCCTTTAAAATATCTTTGAAACTAATACTACGTTCGCTGACTTTTATCGGGACTTCCTTCCTGCCGATTTCTATTCCATAAGGATTTTCAATAGGAATCTCAATAGAATTTGGTACAGGACGGTTGACTTCCACTTCAAAAAAAGTACTGTTGAGCCCTAATATTTCCTGCACCTGCTGTCCTGTAAAAAGAAATGTCCCGCCGCTGCCGCTGAATAGCATTTCCTGCACCCGTCCGCTGGCAGTGCGATCATTTCCAAACATTTTGCTACTGCCTTCCAGCGGTGATAAACGTATGCTTTCAAGTTTGCCGACAGCATATCCACGCGTCGATAAACGTCGTTCGATCTCACTTGCAGGCAAAGCTTTTTCCCAGTTATACATAGGTGCATCCCAGTCGTAATCCTTCACACTGCGCAGATAAGGTACATATCTACCCCACACATCGCGGCTGTTTTCCGTCTGCCCGCCACCACTTTGGTGATAAACAGCTTCAATTGGCTGCCCGTTATAAGTGACTACCATTCCCGCTGTGACATCGACCAGTTTATTAATAGCCTGCTTTTCTGTTGTCAGTCCATAATAATCCTGCCCTTCTTCACTGGCTTTCAGATCATAACCTAAACGACTGCGGTTTCCAAGCCTGTTATAAGCCAGCGACCTTGCTGCTACAGCCTGGGCCTTAATTGCCTCATCAGGGAAAATCACAGGTATTTCTTCGCCCACAACACTATATAAATACTGCTCTAACGGCAGTACATTGACCACATCTAAAGTCTTTCCGTCAGCGGAAATACGTACCTCAAAGCTGCCACGGTAAGCTTTTTTATTTACTTCAATGGGCTTGCCATTTTCTTTTACCACAAAACGTAACGTTTTGGCGCCAAACTTCTGCGCACCCAAATTGACAGTACCACCCTCAGCATTTACAAAATACCTATCCGGTTTCAAAACCATTTCCTCTCCGGTATCCGGTACTCTTACCATCAGTTCATCCTCACAGCTAAGCTCAGCTGCAAACTGACCATGTACGACAGCAACAGCAATATCAGGCGATGAAGCCATTACTATGCCACAATTGATACAGAATACCCATGCGACAAGCAGCAACAGTTTTTTCATGAGGACGCCCCCTTCTCTAAAACTAGTCTAACTTTACCTTAGGCTTCTTCTCATAACGGTCCCTTTCACTGAATACGCAGCCACAGTATGGCTGACGATATAACTCCAGCTCTAGGCTTATATCAACACCACGCTGATAACCTTTGCGAAAATCCTCATAGTAAAACGGGATATCAAATTCCTTCCCAGCTTCTTCAGCCATTTGTATGATCAGTTCATGCTTCTGATAAGGACTGACTAATAAAGTCGTTGAGAAAGCATCATAACCATTTTCTTTGGCATACTGAGCTGCATAACGCATACGCACTCTGTAGCAGTAAGCGCAGCGTATTACAGGTTCATCCAGCATCCCTTGCACACAAGTTTCCAGAGGGTAGCTTTTATCTACAATCAGCTTATAACGTTTTTTCTCGCATAACTCTCGTAAAGCATTTAATCGCCGTTTAAATTCCTTATATGGATGGATATTTGGATTAAAATACAAAATATCAAAAGCCTTGCCGTCAACCAACAGCTTCTCTGCAGGATAGCATGCACAAGGTCCGCAGCAGGCGTGCAATAGCAGTTTCATCACATCATCCCTTTTCCGGGAAAGGCACTCCCAAATAACGATACGTTTCACGTGTGGCAATCCGCCCCCGCGGTGTACGCTGAAGCAGCCCCAATTGCATAAGATATGGCTCAATTACATCCTCAATAGTATCTGTTTCCTCACTTACTGCAGCCGCAATGGTTTCAATACCAACAGGTCCACCGCAAAATGTTTTAACAATCGTTTGAAGAATGCGTCGATCATTGCGGTCAAGGCCATAACGATCAACCTCTAAGCGTGCTAAAGCTTCATCTGCCATTTGTCCAGTAATAACCGCAGCACCTGACACCTGTGCAAAATCGCGCACGCGCTTTAACAAACGATTCGCTACACGCGGAGTTCCGCGACTGCGGCGTGCAATTTCCTCTGCTCCGTCAGCAGCGATCTCAACACCTAAAATCTCAGCAGCACGTGTAATAATAAACTGTAATTCATCAGGCTTATAAAATTCCAACCGGCACTGTACACCAAACCGATCACGTAAAGGAGCCGCAATGGCTCCTAAACGTGTCGTAGCACCAATAAGCGTAAATTTTGGCAAATCTAACCGCACGCTGCGCGCACTCGGGCCTTTACCGATAATGATATCCAAAGCATAATCTTCCATTGCTGAGTACAAGATTTCTTCCACTGTTTTGGATAAGCGGTGAATCTCGTCAATAAAAAGCACGTCATTATCACCTAAATTAGTCAAAATCGCTGCCAGATCACCCTGTCGTTCAATAGCAGGGCCTGACGTAACACGAATATTAACATTCAATTCATTGGCAATAATATTTGCTAATGTGGTTTTCCCCAGACCAGGAGGCCCAAATAAAAGCACATGATCTAGCGCTTCTTTCCTGTCGGCAGCAGCCTTGATGAATACTTCCATATTCTGTTTTACCTGATTCTGCCCGATATATTCGGCCAGGCGGCGAGGACGCAGGCTGTATTGCCATACATCGGCGTCCTGCTCCTGTCCGGTAATAATTCTTTCTTCCGGCTGCATTATTTCCTCCCGGCAAACAATTTGAGAGCCTGCTTAATAATTACCTCACTGCTAAGTTCTACATAATTCGGAATCTGTTTTAAAGCAGGCATGATTTCCGAATTAGAGTATCCTAAAGCACACAATGCTTCAATAGCTTCATCCACAGCAGCACTACCGCCGCCAAATGCAGTATCGGCAAAACCGCTGTCGCTGTCACCGCCTATACCGCCTACTTTATCTTTTAATTCTAAAAGTAACCGTTCAGCGGTCTTTTTACCAATCCCTGGCAACTTTGTTAAAACCTTAAGGTCACGGCTTTGCACTGCCAGATAAAAATCATCCGGCTTAACGGCAGACAAAATGCCTAATGCAACCTTAGGACCAACACCGCTGACCCCAAGAAGAAGTAAAAATAAATTATAGTATTCCTGATTCAGAAAGCCAAACAGTAAAATAGCATCCTCGCGCACAGCCATATAAGTGTGCACTCTAGCTTCCATTCCTACAGCAAGTTGTCCCAAATGAGCCGCAGGCATAAAGACCCTGTAGCCAACACCGCTGTTAGTTTCCAACAAACAATATTCATTTGCCAGATAGGCCACCTTTCCTTTAATTGATCCAATCATTTACTTCAACTCCTGCCATCGTCTTGTCGCTGCCGTATGCAATCCGCAAATCGCCACTGCCAAAGCATCAGCGACATCATCTGGTTTAGGTTTTGTACGAATATTCAAGAGCTTCTGCACCATAAAAGTCACCTGCTCTTTGTTAGCGCCGCCATAACCTACAACAGCCTGCTTGATCTGCATCGGTGTAAATTCCGTGATCTGGATACCGCGGTTAGCTGCTGTCAAAAGTGCCACACCGCGAGCCTGACCAACGCTTATTGCTGTCGTTACATTGCGGTTAAAAAACAATTGTTCCACACTCATCACATCCGGACGATATTCATCCAATAAGACGCTCAGTTCATCGTAGATTTTTTTCAACCTGAGTTCAGGCAGCATATCCTTATCCGTAAACACAGCTCCATAATGGATAGGAGTCAGTTTATTCCCTACCATTTCCACCAGGCCAAAGCCGCAGATAGCAGTACCAGGGTCAATTCCAATTGCCAGCATCTCTTCGTGCTCCCTCCTGATTATGATAGAAAGCAGGCAGGCCTTGGTGAGCCTGCCTGTCGCACAATTTATTCTTCGTCTTCTTCCGGCAGGTCTGCGTTTGTATAAACATCCTGCACATCGTCTAAGTCCTCCAATGCCTCAAGCATTTTCCTGACTTTAACAACGTCTTCGTCAGACAGTTCTGCCATTGTGTCAGGGAGCATTGCGATCTCAGACATCATGACTTCGATATTATTATCAGCAAGAGCTTTTTCAACAGCATCAAAATCCTCAGGCTCGGTAACTATCTCAAAACCTTCTTCCTCAGCTTTAACATCTTCAGCACCTGCCTCTAACGCTATCAACATCAAATCATCTTCCGTATAGCCGGCTTCACTGTCGATACTAAAAACGCCTTTGCGTTTAAACATCCAATTTACACAACCAGTCTCGCCCATGTTCCCACCGTATTTAGAAAATACGTGACGAACATCGGCAGCAGTACGGTTACGGTTATCAGTCAAAGTGCTTACCATTACAGCAACACCAGCAGGACCATAACCTTCGTAAGTAATTTCCTCATAATTGGAAGCATCTGCAGCACCCTGCCCTTTTTGGATAGCGCGCTGAATGTTATCTTTAGGAACATTATTGGCCTTAGCTTTTGATAAAGCCAATTTCAATTTCATATTGCCGGTAGGGTCAGGGCCACCCATTCTTACCGCAATCGTAATCTCGCGGCCGATTTTGGTAGTAATCTGACCGCGTGCTGCGTCAGCTTTACCCTTTTTGTGTTTGATGTTTGCCCATTTCGAATGTCCGGACATTGTCATATTCCCCCTAAATCTTTAAACCTTACAAATCGCAAGATATTTTTACCATAATATTATACTATAGAGCCATTATTTATTCAAACTATTTTCGATGCCACTATTTAACATTAAGATATATAAAACGCAGCCGAAGTCATCCCCGGCTGCGTTTTCAATTGATCACTATGCTTACAGCACAATATTTTTCGCATTAGCTAAAGTATCTCTTGCTTCAGCTATCAATCTTTCCATCACTTCAGCACAAGGCAGAATGTCGTTTAAAACGTTCAGACTTTGCCCTACTAAAACAGCTCCGTGGACAATATCGCCTTCCACCGCACCTAAACGGTTAGTTCCCGTAGCAAAATCGTTTAGTTCCTGCTGCGGCGCACCGCTGCATTCTTTTTCCAAATATTCTTTGGTAAACTCATTTTTCAGGCAACGCACAGCATTATTGCGCGAAAAACCAGTTACAGCAGAATCAGTATCAGTAGCCTTAATAATGGCTTCTTTAGCTTTAGGATGGGTAGGACATTCGTCCGTCAGAATAAAACGTGATCCCATCTGTACACCGTCAGCTCCCATCATAAGCGCTGCCGCAATTCCACGTCCATCTGAAATACCACCTGCTACCAAAACCGGTACTTTTTTGATTAGCGGCAGTACGTTTGTCATTAAAGCCATAGTAGTTTGCTGACCTATATGCCCGCCACCCTCCATACCTTCGATGACCATGGCATCAACACCTGCTTCTTCAACACGCTTTGCCAATTTGACACTTGGAACTACAGGAATAACTTTAATTTCTGCAGCATGAAATTTTTCGATATGAGGAACAGGATTGCCAGCGCCCAAAGTTACAAAGGCAACTTTTTCTTCACAAACCACATCAATAATCTCTGCAATATTAGGAGCCATCAGCATGATATTGACGCCGAAAGGTTTAGCGGTCAAATCTTTGGCTTTTCGGATTTCATCGCGGGTCCACTCTACAGTGCGGCCACCTGTAGCAATAATACCAGCGCCGCCGGCATTGGAAACAGCAGCTGCCAGATTTGCATCTGAAGTCCAGGCCATGCCACCCTGAATGATAGGATACTTGATTCCTAAAAGCTCAGTGATCTTTGTTTTCATATATCACACCTCTTAACTTAAATTTTATTATGTAAACCTGTTGCTTTTATATTATATAATAATCTTCTGTTCCTTGGCTACCTAAAAAGTCCCTTATCCTGTAAAAAAACGGTGAAATCATGGCTTACACAATTATCTGTTAAATTGACATTTTTCGTAAAATACCGTAAAATTTTTTTAATATCCTTATACTTGGATAGACAGACAGATAAAAGAGACATTTAAGGGAAAGAGGTTATTAAAATTATGCGTAGTGAAGAAGTAAAGCTTGGTTCAACCAGAGCAGCTCACCGCTCTTTATTTTATGCGATGGGTTACACTGAAGAAGACTTAAAAAAACCGCTTATCGGCGTAGTTAACGCCCAAAACGAAATAATCCCCGGACATATGCACCTCGACCAGATTGCCAAAGCTGTTAAACATGGTATTTTAGCTGCTGGCGGAACTCCAATCGAATTCCCTGCAATCGGTATCTGCGATGGCATTGCCATGGGCCATAACGGTATGAAATATCCTCTCGCCAGCCGCGAACTTGTAGCCGACAGTATTGAAGCTGTAGCTAACGGTCACGCGTTCGACGGTCTTGTACTCATTCCAAACTGTGATAAAATCGTGCCGGGTATGCTTATGGCAGCCGCACGTCTTAATATTCCCGCAATCGTTGTCAGCGGCGGGCCTATGCTTCCCGGACGTCTTAACGGAACCGACATCAGTGTTTCCACTGTTTTTGAAGCCGCCGGTCGTTTTGAAGCAGGAAAAATCGACAAAACAGAACTCAGCATCATCGAACATGCCGCATGCCCAGGCTGCGGCAGCTGTTCTGGTCTGTTCACTGCTAACACTATGAACTGCCTTACTGAAGTACTTGGTATGGGCTTACCCGGTAACGGTACTATACCAGCGGCTTACCAGGGTGCCCGTATCGCTCTTGCCAAACGTGCAGGTGCTAAAATTATGGACCTTGTTGCTCAAAACCTGTGTCCGCGTGATATTATGACAATGGACGCTTTCGAAAATGCCATAACTGTTGATATGGCAATCGGAGGTTCTTCCAATACTGCCTTACATTTACCCGCGATTGCCCACGAAGCAGACTTAGAATTACCATTAGAATTATTTGATGAAATAAGCAAAAAAACTCCTTATCTGACTAAACTTAGCCCTGGTGGCAGCCATCATATCATTGACCTTAATGAAGCTGGCGGAATCAATGCCGTGATGCATGAACTCAGTAAACTCGACCTGATTCATAAGGAAGCAAAATCAGTAACAGGTCAGACTATGGGCGAAAATTTTGCTGATGCTGTTATCACCCGTCCTGATGTTATTCACAGCGTTGAGAATCCTTATCGCAAAACAGGCGGCATTGCTGTACTCAAAGGCAATATCTCCCCCGACTGCAGCGTAGTCAAAGAAAGTGCCGTCGCCGAAGAAATGCTTGTACATTCTGGCCCTGCTAAAGTCTACGATTCAGAAGATGAAGCTATTGCGGCAATCTGCGGCAAACAAATAGAAAAAGGAGATGTCGTAGTCATTCGTTATGAGGGACCCAAAGGCGGACCAGGTATGCGCGAAATGCTCAATCCCACATCAGTACTGGCCGGTATGGGACTTGATAAAGATGTGGCACTCCTTACGGATGGGCGTTTTTCCGGCGCGACCCGCGGGGCCTGCATCGGTCATATTTCCCCTGAAGCACGTGAAGGCGGTAATATTGCACTTATACAAAACGGTGATATCATCGAAATCGATATTCCCAACCGCACACTTAATGTTAAAGTTTCTAACGAAGAACTGTCCAGACGTCGTGAAGCGTGGATATGTCCGCCTCCTAAAGTAACCAGCGGTTACTTAGCTCGTTATGCAGCCTTGGTTTCTTCAGCAGCAACAGGCGCTGTACTTAAAGTCCCTGATCAAAAATAAAATTTATATAGTAAAAATATCAATAAACCCCTGTCGTTTTAAAACGACAGGGGTTTATTGATATTTTTTAGTTATTCCTAAACCGACATTTCTTCTTAAAATTATACAGTGCTTTCTTATTACATATGCTCAGTTATTTAATAACTATCTGGCAATTCAAACATTTCATATATCATTAACTCTATTACTTCCACCATCGTAAAATCTCCCTATTCTACAATAATAACAGAAAGAAGATGATAGTTATGGACACTTTAACCTTTAATAGCAACACTTATAGCGGTACCTACACTCCTGGTAATAACGGAGTTCCATGCACATTTACGGTGGTAGTTGGAACACTGTCGCCTACTGTAGGCGACAATTTGACGTTAGCTAGAATAAATAATCGAAATGTTTATATTCAAGATAGCGCAAACAACAACCAGTACATTGTAACCCTTGCCTAAATTCCTCTGTATTATAAAATAAAAAGAATACCATATGGTATTCTTTTTATTTTACTTTTGATTCTCATCCGAATTATTTTTATCACTATAAATTCTAAAGGCACTACGAAATACCAGAAAGAAACATAATAAAAGCGTTACTATATCCCCGCTGTCAGAGATATTGAAATTTAAACGCCGTAACACGAAAATATAAAGAAAAATTACAAAAATTATAGTATAATCCTGCTGCTTCATTATCTTCACCCCAATATATTATACCCCGCTGATTTTATTATACCATCTCCTGATATTTGTGCTATATTTTATTATTTACAAAATAAAATACAGCACAAAAAAATAATGCAAAACACTGCCAGTCATCACAAATAAATGCCATACTGAATGCATAAATTTATGTTTTTTATCAGCATAGAAAAAAATTCCTATTGTATAAGCTAATCCACCACTTACTAACAACATTAGACCATCTGCAGGCAACATTTTCCACAAATACGGCAAAGCAATAATAACAGACCATCCCATAAGCACATACATCAGCAACGACAGTTTTTCCCACCTGCTGAGACTTATCGCATTGAGAGTGATCCCTACAACTGTCAGCAGTAAATTTATCCCCAATAACTTCCAACCTAACTCAGGCGGTAATAAAACAATACAAATAGGTACATAACTACCTAAAATCAAAAGAAAAATCGAACAATGATCAAGCACCTGAAAAATCTTTTTCGCGGTACTGTTTGTTATAGCATGATATATTGTAGACATCAGATAAAGAAAAATCAGGCAAAAACCATATATCGCCGCACTGACAATACCGCTGACACTGCTGTTATAGGATGCATAAACGATCAAAACAACAGTACCAAGAACAGCCAACAGTGCGCCGATGCCATGTGAAACGGCATTAGCTATTTCCTCACCTAAAGACTGCCTGTTTAAACTGCTCATATAATCAACCTCCAGTCTTACGTAGTAAATTATAGCACTATCCGTTTAAAAAAGTGTGACAATAAAGTTAACCTCTTACTTTATTGTCAAAATATTTTCTAAAAGTAACTATTATCAACATTTTCCAAAATATAATCGAAACAATTAGTAAAAAGCATTTTAGATTCGATATAAGGAGTAATAACGCTTCTAAACAAGCCATTCCCTCTAAAAACAATTATTTTAAACTTTTTTTCAAGTTTTTTAGCATTGCTTAATTCATATTTCTTTAATATGATTAATTCAGAAAGTAAAATTAAACTTCAAGAAAATCATTGGAATTCTTATGAAGCTATTTTTTTACAAGAAAGGACTGATTTTTATGACTACAAGAAAAATAAAAAAATTAACTACAGGACAACGTACAATTGATGGCGCAGGCGTACATCTGGTCCGTGTACTTGGCCACGATACAGTAATGGACTATGACCCGTTTTTAATGCTGGATTCTTTTGACTCACATAATCCTACCGACTACATTAAGGGTTTTCCAATCCATCCTCATAGAGGTATTGAAACTATTTCTTATCTTGTTCAAGGCGAAATGACACACCAGGATAGTTTAGGCAATAAAGGAACAATCCGCAGCGGCGAAAGCCAATGGATGACTGCCGGCAGTGGTATCATGCACCAGGAAATGCCCCAGGCCAGCAAACATATGCTTGGCGTACAGCTTTGGCTGAACCTGCCCCAAAAAGAAAAAATGACTGATCCAACCTATTTTGACATTACCGGAAATATGATAGGCAGTAAAAAAACAGATAATGCTATAATACATGTGCTTGCAGGTGAATATGACTCTATAAAAGGTGTTGAACCACCTCATATCAAGGCAACTATCTATGATGTAGAACTACAGGCAGGCAAGTCAATCACACTGCCAACTAAAACTGAGGATAATGTTTTTATCTTTTTGATTGAAGGCAATGCTATAATAGACGGCACCAATATTCCAGAAAAAACTGCAGTGCTCTTTAGTGAGGGCGATGAAATATCTGTCAGTGCTGAATCAGATAAACAATTACGTTTTATGTTCTGTTCTGCTAAGCCTTTAAAAGAACCTGTATCTTGGGGTGGACCAATTGTGATGAATACGCGCGAAGAGCTAAATGAGGCTTTTAAAGAACTTGACAAAGGAACTTTTATCAAACATAATGCAGCCCATCTTGATTAATCATTAATACTATCCAAGAGCTGTTAAATATTAAAAAATACACAAAAAAGCCGCAACCAAAGGTTGCGGCTTACTTTTTATTTGGTGGGCCCAGCTGGGTTCGAACCAGCGACCAACCGGTTATGAGCCGGTGGCTCTACCACTGAGCTATAGGCCCATAGTACCATGCGTTGTCTCAATGGTCAACAGTAATATTCTAAACAAATTTGGTCGAGTTGTCAAGCTAAACCGATTATTCCAAGAAGTCTTTTAACCGTTTACTGCGGCTTGGATGACGCAGCTTACGTAAAGCTTTGGCCTCGATTTGACGAATACGTTCTCTGGTTACACCAAAATGCTGCCCTACTTCTTCCAGGGTACGTGAACGCCCGTCTTCCAAACCAAAACGCAGTTCTAAAACCTTCTTTTCACGCACAGTCAGTGTTTCCAAGACTTCTTCCAACTGCTCACGCAATAAAGTGAACGAAGCAGCATCAGCTGGTGCCGGTGCATCATGATCTTCAATAAAATCCCCCAAATGCGAATCTTCTTCTTCACCGATAGGAGTTTCCAATGATACCGGTTCCTGTGCGATTTTCATAATCTCACGAACACGATCAACAGTAGTATCCATTTCCTTTGCAATCTCTTCCGGCATAGGTTCCCGCCCAAGTTCCTGCAGCAGTTGACGTGATACGCGAATCAGTTTATTGATTGTTTCAACCATATGCACAGGTATACGAATGGTGCGGGCCTGGTCAGCAATAGCGCGTGTAATAGCCTGACGAATCCACCAAGTGGCATAAGTACTGAATTTAAAGCCTTTATTATAATCAAATTTTTCTACTGCTTTGATAAGACCAAGGTTACCTTCCTGAATAAGGTCTAAAAAGAGCATTCCCCGGCCAACATAACGTTTTGCAATGCTGACAACCAAACGAAGATTAGCTTCCGATAAACATCGTTTTGCGGCTTCTCCTTCTTCAAAAACTTCTTCCAAAAGTTTTCCGTAATCTTCTTCCAACGTCATATAGCTATCAAAAACAGCAGCATCATTTTCTTCTGGTAAGCGGCGCTTGATCTCGTCAAGTAAAGTCTTGATCTCAAACAGCGCATGTACTTCTTTATCACTGGTCTGACGATCGACTACCATTTTATCACAGTCTGGGATCATCACATTGTGTTCCTGCATCATACGTTGTAAATGCAAACGCTCATCTTTAGTAAACTCAACAATAAGATCCTGATATTCAGACAATGTACAGGGAGTACCCGCTGCAGCCGCCCTCGCAATAATTCCAAGCACTTTTTCAACATTGCGCAGTTCACAGCTTTTATGTTCCTGTTCCAAATGCTTCTTGATTTTTTTGATCAGAGTAGCAGTTTTTTCTTTACCGCTGTAAGCAGGAACCAAAGCTGCAGGCAATGACGAATTCATCAGCCTTTCGGCCTGTTTTCCCTTATCCATACGTTTAGCAAGCTTGATTTCATCTTCGCCGATCAAAAGCGGTACACGGCCGATCTCCTTAAGATACATCCTGACCGGATCATCAATGCTTACCCCTTCAGGCACACTGAGATTAGCCAGCTCTGCTTCATTGATTTCTTCCGTATCATCATCGTTGACCGGCAGTACATCATCATCGCTGTTTTCGTCGACTACGTCGATGCCTTTTTGGGCAATCAACTCATACATACTGTCCATATCGTCCGGAGTCATATCTTCTACGTTTTGCATAGAATCCATAATTTCACGATAAGTGAGAACACCGCCGTGAGATTTGCCTTTAAGTAATAATTCCTCTACCTGGTCGGCAGAAATTTTAGTATTAGCCATGGTGTTCCCTCCTTTCGTTGCTTAATATCTGCTGTTGTTTTTTAATATAATTTTTTGATTTCATCTTTAATTTTCTGGCTTTCCGCAAGTTCCTGCAAAAAGCGGTCATCCCCCAAACGTTCATATTCGTCGGCGCGCAGACGGTGCTCTTCATAGCTTCGTTCCAAAGCGCCCCTGCGCATCTGCCGCAGGCAATCATCTACTAGTTTTTCACCGTTTTCTTCCGCAAGATCTTTTGTCATAATCTGCGCCAGCTCCGTGGCCGCTTCATTTGACAGTTCTGTAAAAAGCTTATCAGCAGCACTCTTACTGCCGGCATCAAGCTGCTTCAGCAATCCTTCATAGATTTCTCCGCGAAATTTTGACATAAAACCGACACTATCAATTTTATCTCTGTAAACAAGCGCCAAATCGGTATTTTTTAAAATAACGTAAAGCAAAAGCTGCTCTGCTAAATCTTCAGCTGAAAGTACGTTGGGCTGTATCTGCCATTTAGACACGGCTTCCCCACGATCATTCTTACGGCTTAGCTTACGATATTCACTCATGATGAGCCCTTCGTCAATTGTCAAACGTTGGGCCAGCGTTTTGATATGCTGTGCAACCTCAATTTCATTTTTGCACTCTAGTAGGAATGGTAGTATATTCGACACAGCTTCAACTTTTCCTGCTAAATTTGAAACATTATTTTGAGAAATGACATACTGCATCTGAAATTCTATACCTGAAACAGCTGTTTCAATCAGCCGTAGATAAGCATCTTTACCGTGCTTACGCACAAATTCATCAGGATCTTTCCCATCAGGCACTATGAGCACTCTGACTTTAAGCCCGACTTCTTTAGCAATGCTTACTGCCCTTACAGTGGCCCGTTGTCCAGCTGCGTCGCTGTCATACGAAAAAACTACTTCATCAGCGGCACGAGCTAAAAGTTTAGCCTGCTCCTGCGCAAAAGCCGTCCCCATTGAAGCAACAGCCCAATCGATACCAGCAGCATGTAAACTAATTGCATCCATATAACCTTCAACAATCACGGCCTGCCTGCGTTTCTTTATTTCCTTTAAAGCCACATTCATCCCGAACAGAAGAGTTCTTTTGTTAAACCACTCTGTTTCACCAGTATTCATGTATTTTGCCATCTGTTGAGAATTTTGCTCTAAAATACGACCGCCGAAACCAACTACATGACCACGTGGATCCTGAATAGGTATCATCACTCTGCCACGGAACTTATCCATCGGCCCACGGTCATAGTTTACCGCCAGCCCGGCCTGCACCAACAGTCCAGCACTACATCCACGTTTTCCAAGTGCTGAAAGCAATGCGTTATAGTTCGGCAGTGCCACCCCGATTGAAAACCGCTCGATAATCTCAGGTGTAATGCCGCGTCCTGTGAGATACTCCTGTGCTTTAATTCCATAATCAGTCTTCGTCAAACAGGCCTGAAAAAAACGTGTCGCCAGTTCATTAGCGGCAATAACCTGTTTTGCCTGTTTCTCACGTTCCAGTTCAGCTTTAGTCTTTTCCTTTTCAGGAACAGCAATACCCAATTTATTTGCCAGAAGCTTTAAAGCCTCTGGGAACGTGCAATTTTCCATTTTCATCACAAAGGTAAAAACATCACCGCCAACATGACAGCCATAACAATAAAAAAAGTTCTTGTCCGGCGTTACGGAAAAGGACGGTGTTTTTTCTCCGTGGAAAGGGCAGCAGCCCCAAAAACTGCCGCCGCGCTTTTTTAGCGGTACATATTCAGAAATTATCTCGACGATATTAGCTTGGGAGCGAACCTGCTCTTTAAAATCATCAAACATACCACTCATAATTATTGCTCCTGTCACCTCGAATACCATCTGATTTATTATATTCAATATTTAACAAAAAAATCCTCTTTTTAACGGTAGATAATTTTAGCATTACGACAAGTTTATATTATGGGAATGTAATGTTTATTAAATAGCTGCACAGCTCCTGCATCTGTCAGTCCACCCACAAAATCGACTACAGTCTGCTTCAATCCGAAACGATCTGCCAGTTCCCCATATTCTCTTGGCAACAGCTGCGGAGACTCCATATATAAATCCATAAGAGTCCTAACAACGTGTTCTGCCTTGTTATGTTCAACCGTCAGCTGGGGCGAACAGTAAATATAATCAAACATAAAATTGCGAAATTCTTCAACAGCTTCTTCATAATATTTATCAATAATAATTTGCGGCTGATTCAGTGATAATTCCACAATATTATGAACAAGCACATCCAATATCTGGCTTGGTTCTGTTCCTAAGCGCATAGCGACGATACCTGGCAATTTTTCAGGACCGATGATGCCAACTTTGCATCCATCATCGAAATCATGGCACAGATAAGCGATACGATCACAACGCCGCACCACTTGCCCTTCAAGCGTCTTTGGCATCGTACTGCCTGTATGGTTCACAATAGCATCACGAACTTCACGGGTCAGATTCAGCCCTTTCCCCTTCCGCCCATACAATTCTACGACACGAAGGCTCTGTTCATTATGTTTAAAATGTCCAGTATAAGAATTAATTGCCCGCTCCCCTGCATGTCCAAAAGGAGTGTGCCCAAGATCATGCCCTAAAGCAGCAGCTTCTGTAAGATCCTCGTTTAATCTCAATGCTCTGGCAATAGTCCTGGCAATCTGCGACACTTCCATGCTATGAGTAAGACGCGTACGGTAATGATCACCCGGACATAAATATACCTGTGTTTTATGTTTTAACTTACGAAAAGGAGTACTGTGGATGATCCGGTCCCGATCACGCTGGAAAGCCGTGCGCAGATCATCGGCAGCCTCCTCACTATCACGTACTGCCTGCGAACTTTTAGCCGCCCAGGGTGCCAGTGTTTCCTGTTCTATATTCTCGCTTATTTCTCTAACTGATAACATTATTCTTCACCTTTATTTCACTTTCAAGCATTGTCACCAGGCACATTAAGTAATATAATTACTCATGTGAGGTGAACTGAATGAAAAAAATTTTTATCTTTGTTTTACTGTTGCTCTTAGTTCCTGCAATTTGTCTGGCAGAGCCGCAGGTAACCAGTGATAAACAAACTTTTAACCCTTTTACAGGAGTTTATGATCTGCAGGGCAACGTCCATGTTGAAATTGGTGACAGAATCATCACCGGCGATGCCGCACAGGTAAGTATGTATAAACTTGAGGTACATGGACAAGGTAATATTACCCTGCGCGAAGGAGATATTACCTTCGATTGTGATACAGTCGATGTATACGGTAAAGAAAAAACTGCCTACGTAGCAGGTAATATGAACTTTACTCAAGGTGATATGATCATCAGCGCCGATACCGGCAGCTTTAACTGGAGCACAAAAAATGCTGTTTTTAACGGTAATGTAATCGTCAACGGTGAACCTAAAAATGGCGAAGTCATTTACAATGTCCGTGAAAAAGTTTTTGTAAATTAGTTTTACAGTTTAAATAACCCTCGCTTAGGCGAGGGTTATTTTTATTTAGCGGCGGTCTTTATTTTTCTGCACATACTCTAAGATCATACCTGCTGTTTCTTCGATTGCACGGTTAGATACATTGATAATAGTACAATGCAGACGACGCATAATACCTTTTGCATATTCAAGCTCTTCATTAATCCGTTTAACATCAGCATAAGCGGCACCATCTGTCAGTCCCATAGTTTTCAAACGTTCGCTGCGGATCTCATTAAGTTTAAACGGATCAATAAGCAGGCCAATGATTTTATGCGGAGGAACTTTAAATAATTCTTCAGGAGGCATGATTTCCGGTACCAGCGGTACATTGGCAACTTTTATTTGTTTGTGTGCCAAGTACATGCTGAGCGGAGTTTTAGAAGTTCTTGAAACACCTATGATAACAACATCTGCTTTGGCCAGTCCCAAAGGATTTTTGCCATCATCATATTTAACAGCAAATTCTACGGCTTCGACACGTTTAAAGTATTCATGATCTAAAGCATGGATCAATCCGGCCTGGTTTTTAGGCAGCAGTCCGGAAGTTTTTTCAATAGCCTTAAGCATCGGTCCTAAAACATCAACAACCTCTACATCATGCTCCATTGCTTTATGCGCAATATGTTCACGCAATTCAGGTGAAACTACGGTATAACAGATAATACCATTATTTTCCTTAGCCTCTTCAATAACCTTTTCAACCTGCGCCTTATCTTTAACATAAGGAACACGGATCACATCAAATTTTTCCTGTACAAATTGGCTGGTAGTAGCCTTTACAACAGACTCAGCGGTTTCACCAATAGAATCAGAAACTGCATAGATAATCGGTAATTTAGCTATGATAATTGCCTCCTTTGCCCTCTGCCAGATCCACTAACAGACGGGTAAAATTCGTTTTAGTGATACGTCCCACTACTTCGTAACTGCGCTTATCCTCGCCCACACATCTAATAACAGGCAGACAATCAATCTCATTATCAATAATTTTACGTGCTGCCGAAGCTACAGAATCTTCCTGTTTGACTACAATAAGTTTAGACAGTGGTGTCATCACCATTACAACAGGAATTTCACGCAGATCGCTGCCATTATTGATAGCAGCTTTAAGCAAGTCTTTACGCGATACCACCCCTACCAAAAGACCAGCCTCATCAAGAACAAATACTGTCCCTACATCCTCCAGGAACATAGTTACAACAGCTTCATAGGCGCTTTTATCCTGATTGACTGCTACAGGCACAGACTGCAGATCACGTACAAGGATGCCGGAAATTTCTTCCATCAACATTCCCAGCGTATTCTTGCCGGTAAAATAATAACCAACTTTAGGACGCGCATCTAAAATACCGCCCATAACTAAAATCGCCAGATCTGATCGTAAAGCCGCACGAGTTACATTCAGACGTTCAGCAATATGTTCGCCCGTGATCGGCCCATCCTGGCGCACGATCTCGGCAATACGTTTTTGTCTGTTACTTAAAGAAATTGTCCTCACACCCTTCCGAACTTACATTAATTTTTCCTATATTTATATAGTATACGCTATTTTATGCAAAATCCCTGCTTCCGGTCATAAATATTTTTAAAAGTATACAAAAATAACAGGGCCAAAATTTCGGCCCTGTTATTTTCATATATTTTCATAACTGCTCATGTTCCATTCTCTGGATCATAATACACAGCAGCAAAAAATAACGGTCTGTCATTTTAAAATAATTTTTTTGTGTTATTTCTTTGATTTTCCCCAACCGATAACGTAGAGTATTAATATGTATATGCTGTCTTTCAGCTGCATCCTCTAAACTGTTTTCCCGCAAAGCCGCTGAAAGTGTATCCAAAAGGCTCGATTGATAGCGTCTGTCATATTCCTGCAGTTTATCAAGCACCGTCGTCTTAATAAAATTATACTCCGAAGTATTGCGGCAGTGCATCAGCAAACTGAACGGCAGCCATTCTTCAGCCTTACGTACTCCTGAAATATGCAATTTATATAAAAGTCTGATAACGTTTACCGACATCTCATAATGCTCTTTAATTCGCTCCAGTTCTGTAAATTCAGGAGATATTACAGCTGCAGCTATTTTATTCTGTTCCTTATTATATTTTTTGAATATATTAATGCTCGTAAGAGCTTCTTTACTGCTGCATAACAAGATATAAAATTTTTCCTCTTCAATTAAAAATCTATCAATCAAATAATTGCTTATATTATGGCTTCCTTTAGAAAATAAAATCAAATTATATGCTTTTTGCTGCACAAATCCCAGATTAGCAAGCTTTTCAGCAATAACTTCTCCACTTTTGATTTCACCATTTTTTATTTCTTTCCAAAAACGTTCCACTGTTTTCTGCAGCGTTTCATAATGGTCCCACAGCTTGATGGCTAAAAAAGAAGCTCCCTGTTGCCCAATCAACCGTTCTTTTTCCGTTAACTGCCCCTCAGCAACAATAATAAACCTCCCAATAAGCTGACTACGGGCATAGCATTCGAAAATATGCAGCTCATTGATAAAAAAGCCCGCATCAGTATATATTCTTTCATTAAAACCAGTTTTAATTTTTTCTGTCCAATCAAGAAAATCCTGTTTACGAGTACCTCGTCTGCTCCAGGAAGCAAGTATCTTCCCTTCATGATTCAGGCAAAAACAATTCTTGTGAAGCTGATTTCCCAAAACATTCACCAGCGAAGCCAGATCATCTGAATTCAGTGAAGTATGAATAAGTTTTTGATAGTTTTTTTCTACTTCAATCAACATATTGGTTTGATAATTCTGGATTTCAGAAGTGATTGTCTGCACCAGTTCTCTAAACTTGACTGCAGTTTTCACTTCAAATACCGGCAGCCGGTACTGATCTGCCAACTGCAGTATTTTCAGCGGGATCTTATTGATAAAACGGCCTGTTTTGATACCTATCGCTGATATTCGCGGAGCAAGCTTTTTAAAACCATCTTCCTGCAGGTCAGGACTTTTACTGAAGGCATACCAGGTAGTTAAAACAAACTCACCTCCTGTTACCCATTCGTGCAAATCAGGCCCTTCCATAATTGTTACATGTGTTATCTGATTGTTTAAGTTCCCATGCTTATTAACCAATGTCACACGTTCGGCAAAATCTTTGATTTCCAATAATTCATTTAAGGTCACCATTTTCTTGGACATTATCTCACCTTCTTTTCTAATGCCATATATTTCTTTTTCTCCAGAATATCCTGATTACGATTTTACTATTTAGTTATTTTTTTAGCAAATCCAAAGATTTCAAAAACTGTTATACTAAAAAGCTGAACTTTACCCATCGTAAAACCTTCTTGATTTTAAACCAGCGCCTTATTTTTCATTCCGGTAAAAAAATCTTGAGGCAACTATAAAAGCAGCCTCAAGATTATCAAATCTTCCATTAATCATTCACATAAAACTAAGTATTACAAAAGTTCCACTGATGATAACGCCGGAAACAATTGTCCAAATAACGCAATATCCCATAATATCACGCGCCGATAATCCCGCAACTCCTAAAAGCGGCAATGCCCAAAACGGTTGAATCTGATTAGTCCAGCCATCTCCCCAAGCAAAAGCCATAATTGTCTGCGGAATGTTCGCCCCCAATGCCTCAGCAGCCTTCATCATGATTGGTCCCTGGATAGCCCATTGCCCACCTCCGGAAGGAATGAAAATATTTACCAGCCCTGCCGATAAAAATGTATAAAGAGGGAAGGTATGTGCTGTAGAAATTTCTACAAACCACATGGAAATCATATCAACCAGACCAGAAGCAGTCATCATCCCCGACATACCAGCATAAAGCGGAAATTGCAAAATAATACCGCGGCTGGCACCGATTCCCTGTGCCACAGCCTTTAAAAAGCCGTTAGGACTGCTGTGCAGATATAAACCCAATGTTAAAAAAATCAAAATGACCAAATTCAAATTCAGGTCAAAACCAATCTTAGAAAAATTAGCTCCCAGATAAATCAATGGGAACAAACCAAACAAAGCGTTGAGCCAATAAGCATTTTCCAATCTTTCGGCAAATGTCATATCTTTTTTAGCAATTCTTATCTCTGGTTTTTCTTGTTCTTTTTCACTGTATTCCACTATTTCATTAGCAGGAGGTTTCATATTAAAATACACGATAAACAGCATAATTACGATGATAGCCGTCATTACCAGATTCCAGTAAGAATACAGCGTATCACCAACCGGTGTTAGTGGCAGTCCGAGCTTCTCCATAAAATTTCCTGGTGTTGCTGAAACAAGCGGAATCGAAGAAGACGGCCCGCGAATAATCTCACCGCCATAAGCCGCAGCTACCAACAGCGGAAAATGCAGGCCTTTAACCTTTTTGCCTACCTCTTTCGCAAGAACTGCACCTATAACAAGCCCAAATCCCCAGTTTATATAGCAAGACGCAATAGATACTAATGCAGTCAACCCAAGAGCCTGCTGTGGAGTTTTAGGAATACCTGTTACTTTGTTCAAAATCTTTTTAGCCAAAGGTGTCAATGCCAGTACATAACCTGTCAATAAAACTAAAACCATCTGCATCCCAAAAACAAACATCGATGAGTACCCTCTGCCCCAATATTCTATCATTTGCAGAGCACTCTTGTTCATTAAAAACATTCCGCCGCAAAATACAACAAATGTTAAGAGAATAGCCAAAATAAAAGCATCCGGAAGATAATTCTGCACCATCTTCAGACAGAACTTTGTTACAGTCTTCATAAAAATCCGCCTCCTTTTCCCATTTTCTTTTTCATTTACACCAGCTCTAAAACCGTAGCTGATCCTAGCCCTCCAGCAATACATAAAGTAGCCAAGCCATATCTGACCTGTCTTTTCTGCATTTCATGCAATAAAGTTACTAAAATCCTTGCTCCAGAGCAACCAATAGGATGCCCCAGAGCAATTGCACCGCCATTTACATTGACCCTGGTCAGATCAATTTCCAGCTCCTGTATGACCGCTAATGATTGTGCTGCAAATGCTTCATTGATTTCTATCAGTCCAATATCTTCGATCCTTAGCCCTGCCCTTTTCAGCGCCAACCTTGTTGCAGGCACAGGCCCCATTCCCATATATGCCGGCGAAACACCTATTGAAGCCTGGCTGATTATTTTAGCCATAGGCTTTAACCCTGCCTTTGCAGCCGCACTTTCTTCAGCAATCAGCAACATGGCTCCACCGTCATTTCGTCCTGATGCATTGCCTGCCGTTACGCTGCCGTCCTTTTTAAAAGCAGGCTTCAATTCTGCAAGTTTTTCTATCGTTGACAAACGTGGATGCTCATCAGCAGCAAACATCAAAATCTCTTTTTTCTTTTTTACTGGCAAAGGTTCAATCTCATCATCAAAGCGTCCACTTTTTATTGCAGCCTGAGCTTTTTCCTGACTTTCGCAGGCAAAATAATCTTGTGCCGTTCTGCTGATAACATATTTTTCAGCAATATTCTCTGCAGTCATACCCATTGTCAGGACTCCATACTGGTCAGCAGGCTGTGACCGCGGCTGACTTTCGGTATTAGGATCCAGCAAAATCCCGTTACCTACTGCATAACCCCTCCGTGCCTCTCTGAGATAATATTGGGCATTACTCATACTTTCGACACCACCAGCTAAAACGAAGTCAGCATAGCCGCACATAATCTCCTGTGCCGCATTCTGGACAGCCTGCATACCAGAACCACATTGTCTGTGTACTGTATAAGCCTGTACTTCAAGCGGAAATTTTGTCATCAATGCAGCTAATCTTGCAATATTAGGCTGGTCGCTGCTCTGCTTTGCCTGCCCTAAAATTACTGCATCCAGAAGTCTGATATCAAAATGACTACGTTCACATATTTTCTGCAACAAAAAGGCAGCAATTTCCTCCGGCTGTATGTCCTTCATTGCTCCGTTCAGTTTTCCTATAGGCGTCCTGATTCCATCTATGACTACCGGCTGCAGCATATCTATACCTCCCTTATACTAATTTTTTCAGCCAGCTCATAATGAGCAGATGTCATTGCTGCAATTTCTTCCAATGTAACATCAGAAGTATGTTCCAGTAAAAACATCATTCCGTCCTTAAACTTAAATACAGCATATTCTGTGACTAAAGTATTAACTACTTTCCGCCCAGTCAGCGGCACAGTACAATCCTTTACCAGTTTATGCCTGCCATTTTTTGCCGTATGAGATGTCGCAACGATCACCTCTTTTACTCCAACGACCAGATCCATTGCTCCCCCTGGTCCTAAAACACCTTTGCCCGGCAAAGCCCAATTTGCCAGGTCTCCCGCTTCATTTATCTGTATGGCTCCGATAACTGTAGCATCCATACGCCCACTTCTGATCATTGCAAAAGATGTAGCACTATCAAAATAACAGCATCCGGGCGTTTCAGTAACCGGTGTACGACTGGCATTAATGAGATTAGGAATTATTGCCTCCCCGCTAAGTTGTTTAGGCCCAACACCCAGCATTCCATTTTCCGTCTGAATGTAAATATGTTTATCTGCTGGTAAATAATCAACCGCCATTGTGGGAATACCTACACCTAAATTGACAAAACCACCGTCAGGCAGCATTTCCGCAACTCTTTTAGCAATTCTTACTTTTGTTTCCGCTTCTGACATGTTTCTCATTTAACTGCACCCCGATTCTGCGTTACCAAAACATCCACATAAATATAAGGTGTTACAATCTCTTCCGGCGAAAGCATACCGGTTTCTACAATCTCATCAACCTCCACAATCGTCAAAGCGGCTGCTGTTGCCATAAGCGGATTAAAATTTCTTGCTGTTTTTTCATAAACTAAATTCCCCATAGCATCCGCTTTTCTGGCATGTAACAAGGCTACGTCTGCTTTCAAAGGATACGCCAAAACATAGGCTTCGCCGTCAATAACTTTTGTTTCACAATGCGCAGTCAGCTCTGTGCCAGCTCCAACCTTTGTATAAAACCCGCCAATTCCGCAGCCTCCTGCACGGATACTTTCTGCAAATGTGCCCTGTGGCATCATCTCTAAATTTAACTTTCCATCAAAATATAATTCTGTAGCTTCAGTATTATAGGTAAAATAGGTACCTATAGCTTTTTTCAGCATCCTATTCCTTACCCACCTTCCCAAGCCTACATTAGGAGTACCAAGATCATTGGCAATAACAGTCAAATCATGTATGTCTGTATCTGCCAGTAAATCAATCAGCCTCTTTGGATTACCGACATTTCCAAAACCTCCGATCATAACAACATCACCTGACCTGACAAGCTTAACAGCTTCCACAGCTTCTACAATCTTTGCTATGATAATCACCTCCATATTTAGTTCTTTGATTTCAGTATACAAAGCTAAAGACGAGCCTAATATGTAGAAACCTACAAAAATAATCTGATTTTTTTGCATTTTTGCACAAAAATAGCCCTTATAACAGTTAGATAACTGTTATAAGGGCTATAAAAAATAACAGGACCGAATATTCGGTCCTGTTAAGTTAATTATTCATTATTGAAGCAGTTCGCGTACCATTTGATTGATACGTTTACCGTCGGCTCGGCCCTTAGCCTTCGCCATAACAGCAGGCATTACTTTACCAATCGCTTTCGGTCCTTCGGCACCAGTCTCGGAGATAGCTTCAGCAACCATAACACGCAATTCTTCATCGCTAAGCGGTTCAGGCAGATATTTTTTGAGAATCTCAATTTCTGCTTTAGCCTGCTCGGCTAATTCACTGCGTTCGGCTTTTTCGAATTCTACCAAAGAATCCTGCCGCATCTTGACCTCTTTCAGCAAGATAGCCAGAACCTCATCATCATTCAGTTCCTTCTTCTCATTGATTTCGACATTTTTAATATTAGCACGCACCATACGAATAACCGATAAACGCAGCTTACCTGCTTCACGGTCCTTCATGGCCTGTTTCATATCTTCTGTCAATTGGTCTTTAATAGACATACAGCACGCCCCCATTATCTGGTTTTACGTTTTCTGGCTGCTTCGGATTTTTTCTTACGTTGAACGCTCGGTTTTTCATAATGTTCGCGCTTTCTAACTTCAGAAAGAATTCCGGCCTTTTGGGTTGCTCTTTTAAATCTGCGCAGCGCACTGTCCAATGTTTCGTTTTTGCCAACTTTAATTTCTGCCATCTGATCTCCCTCCCTCCACACACTTAGGGAAGTGTATATATGCATTTCATGCGTTTTTTGCACTATTGCTGACTATCGTCAGACCGCAATTACCGCACAATATTACCAGTAAATTATATCTTATGATAGGCCTTTTGTCAAGGTATCAGCAGGGTGGCCACCCCAATGCTTTACCGCCTAAAAGATGGATATGCAAATGCTTAACGGTCTGCCCTCCATCATCACCGGTATTGGCAACGATGCGAAACCCTTTTTCATTAACACCAAGTTTCTCAGCCAGTTCCTTAACTTTCCCAAACATATACAGGAGCAGCTCCGGTTCTGCAGTAATAATATTTTCAGTATGAGCTTTCGGTATCATTAAAACGTGTACCGGAGCAGCAGGAGCCACATCACGGATTACGATCATTTTGTCATCTTCATAAACTCTTTCAGACGGGATCTCTCCGGCAATAATTCGGCAAAAGATACAGTCGTTCATTTCTTTCCCCCCTTAGTGATCCTAATTTTTATAATATTCGTCAGAAAATTTAAAAGTCCTTTTTCTATTTACTCTGTTCACAATTTATTTTCAAACTGTAACTAACAAAGTAAAAAAATCTTTAATAAAACGCTTGACTTATAGTCAACTCCAGCCATTATACTGAACTTAAAGTATTTTTAATCATTTATCTAAGAAAGGAGAGTTTACAGTGAAAAAATTTTTATCAACATTACTTTATACCGCTGCCGCAACTTTATTATTCAGCGCTTGTGGAATGACTGCCAATACAGTTTCTTCTCCTGTTGAACCAACTGTTAAAAGTAATGAAAAAACAGCAGTAAATAATACAGCTCTCGTTTATTTCAGCAAGGATATCAGCCCTGTAAGTCTGATCAAACTATATGATAAAATCAACAAGGATATACATGGTAAAGTAGCTATCAAAATCCATACAGGAGAAAAGAACGGTCCCAATATACTCCCACGGGAAATAGTGATGGCTTTGCAGCAGCATGTACCTGACAGTAATTTAGTCGAAACCAACACTTTCTATAAAGGTGACCGTTATACCACCGCCAGCCACCGCGAAACATTAAAAGTTAACGGCTGGGATTTTTGTACTGTAGACATTATGGACGAGGAAGGAGCAGTAATGCTGCCAGTAAAAGGAGGCAAACATTTTCAGGAAATGTCGATCGCTAAAAATATGCTTAATTATGATTCCATGATCGTTTTGACGCATTTTAAAGGACACACTATGGGAGGATTTGGCGGTTCAATGAAAAATATAGCAATTGGCAACGCAGATGGCAGGATCGGCAAAGCCATGCTGCATACCTCTGACCCATCCAACCCCTGGGAATATAGCCAAGAGCGTTTTATGGAAAATATGGCTGAATCAGCAAAGGCTACAACAGATTTTTTTGGTAAACAAATCATTTATATCAATGTATTGCGCAATATGTCTGTTGACTGCGACTGTGCCGGGCTTGCTGCGGCACCGCCAACAACTCCTGATATCGGCATCCTTGCTTCTACAGATATTCTTGCCGTCGATCAGGCTTCTATCGACCTTGTTTTTGCTTTACCAGATGCTGCTAAGCATGATCTCCAGGAACGGATCGAATCACGTCGCGGTCTGCGGCAGCTCAGTTACATGAAAGAACTTTCCATGGGTAATGATCAATATGAATTAATTACCATTGAATAAAAGAAAAGCTGCCGTTAAACGGCAGCTTTTTTATTATTCCTTCAGCAATTCTCCGATTAAAAAACTCGTCTCAGCCTTCAATAATCTCACTTTTCTTATCTTACCACATAGTTCAGCTTCCGACCGAACATAGACCCGTAAATAATTACTGGTCAAACCTTCTATATAGCCATCCTCAACAGTCTGTTCAAACAATACCTCCACAGCACTGCCAACAAAACGTTCTAAAAATTTCTGCTGCTGCTTATGATCAAGCTCAGCAAGTTGTGCACAACGTCTTTGCTTAACAGTTTCAGGAATTTGATTGGGCATTTTTTCGGCCGGAGTTCCCTTCCGTTTGGAATAAGGGAAAATATGCATTTTACTGAACCAGCAGTTTTCTGCAAAAACCAGTGTAGATGCAAACTCCTCTTCCGTCTCACCCGGGAATCCGGCAATAATATCAGTAGTAATGGCAATATCAGGAATACGTTTACGGATATCGGCCAAAAGTTCGGTAAAACGTCGGGTATCATACGGCCTGTGCATTCTGGCTAAAGTTGTATCACAGCCTGCCTGCAAAGGTAAATGCAGCTGTCGGCACAACCGTTTATCTTTTTCCATAAGATTAAGCAGCCTCGCTTCGACCTCCACTGATTCCAATGACCCCAACCGCAGTCTCTGCAGACCCTCTACACTTAAAGCTGCCTCAACAGCATCAAATAAAGTCAGTTTTCCATCATGTTCTTTACCATAGCAGCCAAGGTGAATACCGATAAGCACTATTTCTTTATAACCAGAAGCTACAAGCTTTTTAACTTCTTCCCTGATACTTGTCAGACTACGCGAACGCAACGGTCCGCGGGCAAAAGGAATAATACAATAAGTACAGAATTGATTGCAGCCTTCCTGTATTTTTAAAAAAGCTCTGGTCTTATCACTAACATCACCTGCACTCAGTTCTTCAAACTCAGTGTTGGCACTCAGCTTACGCACGCTGTCTATTGTATCAACAGACTGAAAAGCAGCAGCTTCTTCTACCAACCGTACGATATCTGCTCTATCCTGATTCCCGATAATAAGATCAACACCAGGAATTGTCTTCACTTCTTCTGCCGCCGTCTGTGGATAACAGCCAGTCACAACCACGAAAGCAGTTGGGTTTCTGCGCACAGCACGATTGATCATCTGCCGCGATTTACGCTGCCCCGTATTGGTAACAACACAAGTATTGATCACATAAATATCAGCTTCGCAATTAAAACCAACTACAGTATAACCATGACTGCGAAATATCGCTTCCATGCTGGCAGTATCGGCCTGATTGACTTTACAGCCTAAAGTGTAAAATGCTATTCTTTTCATCAATCAGCCTCCTAAATCACCAGTTTCATAAAATATTGCGGCCGCAGCTACTAATGCAGCTGTTTCTGCACGTAATATGCGCTTGCCTAAACTTACTACCAATGCCCCAGCTGTCCGGGCCTGCTGTAATTCCGTCTCGGAAATACCGCCCTCCGGGCCTATGATCAGCAGCAGCTCCTTCAAAGCCTGCTCCTTTTGCAGCGCAGCCTTCAAACCAAGCTTATCCTCACATTCATAAGCTATCAGTTTACAGTCACAGGGATTATCAGCAAGCATCTGTTCCATCGTCTGTACTGGCTGCACCATTGGTATAATATCACGCTTACTCTGTTTCGCAGCCGCTTCAGCAATTTTCTGCCAGCGCTCAGCTTTCTTAACAGCTTTATCACCTTCCAGGCGTACGACCGAATGCTCCATAGCTACTGGTATAATCTCACTGACTCCCAGTTCTACAGCCTTCTGGATAATAAAATCCATTTTTTCACCTTTAGCCAACCCTTGTGCCAGTACGATTCGCACTGAAGGCTCATGACTTTCCGCCAGTACCTCCAGACATTTGACTGTCACAACACTTTCATTAGCATCAGCAATTTCAGCAAGAGCCGTGACACCATCATCACTTACAATCTGTACTCTGGACCCGCATTGCATCCGCAGTACAGTATAAATATGCCTGGCATCAACACCCATTATTGTCATCGTATCACTGTATGGCTGCGGTATAAAAAATCTATGCACCGTCAGTCCTCCTTACGCATCTGCATAACAACCCAGCCGCCTTTGGCATCAACAGCTTCGACACACAAACCGACTTTGGAGGCAGCTGCTGATACATCATTCTGCCGTTCTTCAATAATACCGCTGGCAAGGAATATTCCTCCGGATTTTAACTTACCGGGAATATCCTGCAGAAGCATAATAATAATATCGGCAATAATATTAGCAATGATAATATCAGCCTTACCTTCTGTACCATGCAGCAAATCACCCTGTTGCACACTGATTTTTTCTGTCAGTTCATTGCCGGCAATATTTTCAATAGCTACTCGTACCGCAGTAGCATCAATATCCACCGCTTTAACTGTTTTAGCACCAAGTTTAGCAGCAGCAATAGCCAGAATTCCAGAGCCAGTACCAACATCAAATACTTCCATATCAGGACGCAGAACTTTTTCCAAACGTTCCATACACATACAGGTCGTATGATGTGTTCCTGTACCAAACGCCATCCCTGGATCGATTTCAATAATATGTTCACCAGCTTTAGATGTATATTTTTCCCAGGTAGGCTTAATCACCAATGTTCTGCCAATATGCGTAACATGGAAATACTGTTTCCATTCGTTAGCCCAATCCTGCTCGGAAACAGTACGAAAACACGTATTACCAAAGCGACATTTACCAATACGCGTTTCCAAATTTGTTAAGTCCTCATCAATCTGTGTAAGACGTGGCTGCAGCTCTTCATCCTCCGGATAATAAGCAGTTATCGTAACCACTTCTGTGTTTTCCTGCTCAGGAATATCGCATAATTCCCAAGTGCCTGAATTACGCAAAGTGTTTATCAAAACCGGGTCCTCAATAACAACACCATTGTTTGCACCTGCAGCACGCATAATTTCGGCAACCAGATCAGCTGCCTCATGTGTAGTTTGTATGCTTACCTCTATCCATTGTGACAAAGCGCTCACTCCTTAAATAACTATCATATATATTAAACACAAAGCTTATTCTAAAATATTTTACCATATGAAAGTGTTTTTCTACCAGTTTGAGAAGATATTTCAATGCCAAGTGCTCACATTATATCATATTTTTTGGCATAAAAAAATAAACTGCGGTGTTCAAACCGCAGTTTATACAAGTCATTATTTAAATAAATCTTTAATCTTATTCAAAAAGCCTTTTTCTTCAGGATTAATGTTATCTTTACTGATCTCGGCAAATTTACGCAAAGCATCTTTCTGTTTTTCATTCAGCTTCTGCGGCACAACAACTTTGATCCTGACTAACTGGTCGCCGCGTGTACTGTTACGCAAACTGGGAATGCCTTTGCCCTTCAAACGCAGTACCTTTCCAGGCTGAGTTCCTTCCGGAACCTTCATCACAACCTGTCCATCCAGCGTAGGAACCTTAATCTCATCACCCAAAGTTGCCTGTACAATATTGATCGGCACTTCGCAGTAAACAGTAGTACCATCGCGCTCAAAAAACTTATGCGGTTTAACATACAAATATACATACAAATCACCGCTCGGTCCGCCTTTAACCCCTGCTTCGCCTTCTCCGGCTACCCGCAGGCGGGAACCGTTGTCAACACCTGCAGGGATCTTGACTTTAAGTTTTTTATTCTTTTTAACAGTGCCCTGTCCGCGACATTCCTTACATGGTTCGCTGATGATCTTGCCTTCACCATGACATTTAGGACATGGCCGTACATTGGTCATCTGTCCGAACATAGTGTTTTGAGTAAAACGGATCTCGCCACTTCCGTGACATTCAGGGCAAGTTTCAACTTTAGAACCAGGTTCCGCACCATTCCCATGACAATGCGGACATTGTTCGTCACGATATAAACTGATCTCACGTTCTAAACCAAACGCAGCTTCTTCAAAAGTGATTTCCAGGTCAAAGCGTAAATCAGCACCGCGCTGAGGACCGGCATTAGAACCACGCGAGCCGCGGCCCTGCCCGCCGAAGAACATATCAAAAATATCTTCCATGCCTCCGCCGCCAAAACCGCCGAAACCTTCAAAGCCCCCAAATCCACCAGCACCGCCGGCACCGCCGTTTTCAAAAGCAGCATGTCCAAACTGGTCATATTGGGCACGTTTCTGCTCATCGCTGAGTACACTGTAAGCCTCGGACGCTTCTTTAAATTTCTCAGCCGCTTCCGGATTATCTTTATTCACATCAGGATGATACTGACGTGCCAGTTTGCGGTATGCTTTTTTAATTTCATCTGCTGTAGCGGTTTTAGACACGCCTAGCACGTCATAATAATCTTTTTTACTCAAAGTTTACACCATCCTAAGCCGATTATTTTTTGTCTTCGTCAACCACTTCGGCGTCAACAACATCGTCATCAGCTTTTTTTGCGCCCTCGGCTGTTTCAGTACCTTCAGCACCTTTAGCAGCTTCAGTTTGTTTGTACAGCTCTGCGGAAAGTTCATAAAGAGGTTTGGTCAAAGCTTCAGTATCTGCTTTGATTTTTTCCATATCTTCGCCTTTCAGAGTCTCTTTTAAAGTATCAAGCGCTGCCTGTACTTTTCCAATCAATTCTTCAGAGCCTTTGCCTTCCATATCTTTAATGGTCTTTTCGGCTTGATAGCACAGGGAGTCAGCATTATTACGTACTTCAACGCCTTCTTTACGTTTTTTATCAGCTTCAGCATTAGCCTCTGCTTCTTTTACCAGACGGTCGATTTCGTCTTTTTCCAAAGTACCTGAAGACGTAATAGTGATTTTTTGTTCTTTACCGGTACCAAGATCTTTAGCGCTTACATTTACGATACCATTAGCATCGATATCGAAAGCAACTTCGATCTTCGGTACTCCACGAGGAGCAGCCGGGATGCCGGAAAGCTCAAAACGTCCCAGAGTTTTATTATCGGCAGCCATTTCACGTTCACCCTGCAGTACATGGATATCAACTGAAGGCTGATTATCAGCAGCAGTAGAGAAGACCTGCTTACGGGAAGTCGGGATGGTAGTATTACGTTCAATGATCTTTGTGAACACACCACCCAAAGTTTCTATACCCAAAGACAACGGAGTTACGTCAAGTAAAAGCACGTCTTTTACTTCACCTGCCAAAACGCCGGCCTGAATGGCAGCACCAACGGCAACACATTCGTCAGGGTTTACACCACGGTAAGGCTCTTTACCGATAAATTTTTTCAAAGCTTCCTGTACAGCAGGAATACGGGAAGAACCGCCTACCAAGATAACTTTATTGATATCAGAAGCAGACAGGCCGGCGTCAGCCATAGCCTTGCGGGTCGGCTCCATTGTGCGTTCAACGAGATCAGCAGTCAATTCGTCAAATTTTGCACGAGTCAGATCCATATCCAAATGCTTCGGACCTTCAGCACCGGCAGTAATAAACGGCAGGTTGATATTAGTAGTCAAAACACCGGATAACTCGATTTTTGCTTTTTCAGCGGCTTCACGCAAACGCTGCATAGCCATACGGTCATTACTCAGATCAATGCCTTCATTTTTCTTAAATTCAGCAACCATCCAGTCAACGATTTTCTGGTCAAAATCATCGCCGCCTAAATGAGTATCACCGTTAGTAGCTTTTACTTCAAAAACACCGTCACCTACATCAAGGATAGATACGTCGAAAGTACCGCCGCCAAGGTCATAAACCATAACGGTATGGTCGTCGCTTTTATCAATACCATACGCCAAAGATGCAGCAGTAGGCTCGTTGATGATACGGAGAACTTCCAAGCCTGCGATACGGCCGGCATCTTTAGTTGCCTGACGTTGACTGTCAGAGAAGTAAGCAGGAACAGTAATAACTGCCTGAGTTACTTTTTCACCTAAATATTTTTCAGCATCTTCTTTCAACTTTTGCAGAATCATCGCGGAAATTTCTTCCGGAGAATATTTTTTATCGTCGATTTCTACTTTATAGTCAGTACCCATATGACGTTTAATAGAACTAATAGTTCTGTCAGTGTTGGATACTGCCTGACGTTTTGCCAGCTGACCAACTAAACGTTCGCCGTTTTTGGAAAAACCAACTACGGACGGAGTTAAACGGCTGCCTTCCTGATTAGTGATAACGGTAGGTTCGCCGCCTTCCATTACTGCTACTACAGAGTTAGTAGTACCTAAGTCAATACCAATTACTTTAGACATGATTTATTCCTCCTCGGGTTTATATGTTAATTTTAATTTATATGGCAACTATTCGTTGCTGATAACTTTAACTTTGCTGTGCCGGATAACTTTATCACGTAATTTATAGCCCTTTTCCAGAACCATCTCTACAGTGTCATCATCCATATCGGGATTTTGCCCCCTCATCACAGCCTCATGCATCTCAGGATCGAATTTTTCGCCCTGTGCTTTTATTTCTTCTACGCCCAAATCTTTAAAAGTCTGCTCGAACTGACGCCTAATCATTTCAATACCTGAATAAATTCCGGCGGCATCATCAGATTTTCTGGCGGCGTCTTCAGCACGTTCAAAATTATCCAACACCTTTAAAAATTTTCCGACAACATCAGCGGTAACAAAAGTTGCCAGCTGTTCACGTTCGGACGTATTGCGTCGGCGGAAATTATCAAAATCTGCCTGCAGCCTTAAAATACGGTTCTGCAGTTCTTCGATCTTAACATCCTTTTCATCCTGTTCAGGAGTTTTTTCTCCAGCAGCTCCCTCACTCTTTTTCCCGGCAGTCTCATCGACTCCATTAGCAGCATCGGCTGTATTCGTTTGAGCTTCCTGCTGAGGTGTTTCTTCGGCAGTTGTTTGCTTTGAGCTTTCCTTCAAATCTTCTGTTTGCAAAACACTTCCTCCTTATAGTCTTTTTACTTATCTAAAATTGTTTTCAGATATTTATGCAGGTAATCCATTACAGAAATGACCTTACCGTATTCCATACGGGTTGGACCTAATACTGCCATCGTACCTACGATCTGACCATTCAGACGATAAGTAGCCTGAACCATACTGCAATCCTGAATACCGGTAAATTTATTTTCAGAACCTATCGTTACCTTAAGGCCTGAATCTTCACCACCCTGCAAAAGATCCTTCAGGACCTTTTCTTCTTCTAATATACCAAGCAGGTTTCTGACTCTTTCCACATCACGGAATTCCGGTTGATTAAGCAGTTGCTTTGTTCCGCCTAAAAATACCTTCTGTTCCTGCCTGCGCCCTGTCATTTTACGTACAGCCTGCAGTAATGATGAAAAAATGAGTTTATCCTCGACCACATCTGTATGGACATTCTGCAAAATCTCCACAGAAATATCGCTAAGATTGCGATCTTCCAGCAATTTGCTCATTTTACCAGCCAGATAATCCATTTCTTCAGAAGACATACCTAAAGGAATATCAACAACATTCGTATCTATACTGCCATCATCGGCAACGATACATAAAATAGCATGCTGACTGTCAAGCGGCAAAAATTTTAAATAACAGAAATTTGCAATCGTCTGCTGGTTAGTCAAAACCATGGAAACATTCTGTGTCATACGTGACAAGATCTTGGCTGTCGACTGGAAAATATCATCAATATTACGACGACGTTCATTATACCAGCCATCTATTAATGCCATATCATTATCTGTCAATGTCCCCGGTTCAATCAGGGCATCTACATAAAAACGATAAGCCTGAGCAGATGGAATACGTCCCGCTGAAGTATGCGGCTGTTCCAAATAACCCAGAAGCTCAAGGTCTGACATCTCATTACGGATCGTTGCCGGGCTGAGCCCTAAGTCATACTTGCGGGCAATAGTACGTGAGCCAACCGGCTCAGCCGATGAAATGTAGTCTTCTATGATAATTTGCAGGATCTTTTTCTTTCTTTCGTTTAACACGATCCCACCTCCAACTCGATTGTTAGCACTCATCTCATTAGAGTGCTAACATCTTGGTATTAGAATAGCACTGACCTTAACAGTTGTCAACCAATTTTTCTTACTTCACAAAGATTTCAAAAATTTCATTGCTAAAGCGCATCCCTTGCTCCGTCAGCCTCATCCGCCTATGCTCAATATCACAGAATACTAAATTTCCTCTAATAAATTTTTCTAATTCAACCCCAAATTCTAACATTACATCACAGCCAAAACGTTGTTCAGTTTCTATTAAATCTATCCCTACCGTCGTCCGTAAACCCATAAATAAATATTCTGACAGCTGCATTTCTTTTGTCAGATCTTCAAAGCCTCCACAACTTTTGCCACTTTGAATACTTTCAATATAATCAGTTACAGAATCTGTTGCTGTAAAACGTTGACTGCCATTAAAGCTGCAGGCGGAACTGCCAAAAGACAAATACGGCAGATAATTCCAGTAAACAAGGTTATGCCTTGACTCCTGACCTGACACTGCATAATTTGAAATCTCATATCTATGCAGTCCCTGTGCTTCCAGATACTCCTGTACCAATTCATACATTGCCAGCTGACAATCTTCGTCCGGCAACTCAACTTTTCCTTTGTCCAGCATCCCTGCCAAAGGCGTATTTTTTTCAATCGTCAAACCATATACCGACAAATGCTGCAACCCTGCCGCTGTTAAATTCTGCAGACTGGTCTTCAGCGTTTGAAGGGACTGCTCCGGCAAACCATAAATAAGGTCAGCACTGACTCGTGTAAAACCAGCCTTCTCTGCCATTGTAATAGCGTCTAAAGCCTCTTTGGCCGTATGTATCCTGCCAACAGCCCGAAGTTCGGCATCGTTAAGACTTTGAACACCAAAGCTTATACGATCAAATCCCAAATCTTTAAAAAAACGCAGCTTATCCAAATCGGCAGTACCGGGATTAACTTCAATCGTTGCCTCTGCCGGCTGCAGCCAGCATCCATTTTTTTGCAAAGCTTCTACCAGTTTCGCCAAAAGCTTTTCCGAAAGCAACGAGGGAGTCCCGCCGCCAAAATACAGCGTGGCCTGATCTGCAATAGTCACTTCATTGCTGCGCATCATTATTTCACTGCAGACAGCATCAACATACTTTTCCATAGTTTCTGTGTCAGCACCTGCATATGAAGCAAAGTCACAATATAAACATTTTTGCAAGCAAAAAGGGGTATGTATATATACCCCCTGGATTTGTTCCCATTTTTGCATTTTAATCCATCTTCAAAATCGCCATAAAAGCTTCTTGCGGCAGCTCTACACTGCCGACCTGCTTCATGCGTTTCTTACCTTCTTTTTGTTTTTCCAACAATTTGCGCTTGCGGCTGATATCACCGCCATAACACTTAGCCAATACGTCTTTGCGCATCGCTCTTACATTTTCGCGGGCAATAACTTTATTACCTATGGCAGCCTGTACAGGTATCTCAAACATCTGACGCGGAATAAGACTGCGCAGTTTTTCTACCAGCTGACGTCCCCTGGAAACAGCTTTTTCACGGTGTACTATAGCTGACAGGGCATCCACCGGTTCTCCATTCAGCAAAATATCTACCTTTACCAAGCTGGAAGCACGATAACCGGCCAGCTCATAGTCCAAAGAAGCATAACCTCTGGTTACTGACTTCAACCGATCAAAATAATCATAAATTATCTCACTAAGCGGAAGTGCATAGTGAATCATAACACGTGTTTCATCTAAATAGGTCATATTTTCATACTCACCGCGTTTTTCCTGAGAAAGCTCCATTACTGCACCAACATAGTCTTTAGGTACAATAATTGTAGCGTTAACGTAAGGTTCTTCTACATGGTCGATCACTGTTGGATCAGGGAAATTAGACGGATTATCAACCAATTCCACATCACCATTGGTGCGAAATACCTGGTAAATAACGTTTGGAGCCGTTGTAATCAGCGTTAGATTATATTCACGCTCCAGACGTTCCTTGATGACATCCATATGCAGCAGACCTAAAAAGCCACAGCGAAAACCAAATCCAAGCGCTACTGATGTTTCCGGTTCAAAAACCAGTGAGGCATCGTTGAGCTGTAGTTTTTCAAGCGCATCCCGTAAATTATCATAATCTGAGTTTTCTACCGGATACAGACCACAGAAAACCATCGGCGTAGCTTTACGATAACCAGGCAGTGCTTCGGCTGCCGGATTATTGGCATCAGTAACTGTATCCCCGACACGTGCGTCTTTAACATTTTTGATTGCCGCAGCAAAAAATCCAACCTGCCCAACCTCCAATGAATCAACATTAACAAGATTAGGTTTAAAAACACCAACCTCTGTTACTTCAAATTCAGCATTGGTAGCCATCATTTTAATTTTCATACCAGGTTTTATACGTCCGTCAATAACACGCACATATAAAACGACACCCTTATACGCATCAAATTTAGAATCAAATACCAAAGCTTTTAAAGGGCTGTCACTTATACCGGAAGGTGCCGGTACCTTAGCAACAATAGCTTCAAGTACATCTTCAATACCCAAACCTGTCTTCGCACTCGTCAAAACGGCCTCTGATGCATCGATCCCGATAACCTCTTCTATCTCATGCTTGACTCGGTCAGGATCAGCACTGGGAAGATCGACTTTATTAATAACCGGGATAATTTCCAAATCATTATCTAAAGCCAAATAGACATTAGCCAAAGTCTGAGCTTCAATCCCCTGCGTAGCATCAATAACAAGCAAAGCACCTTCGCATGCAGCTAAAGCTCTCGATACCTCATATGTAAAATCAACATGCCCTGGAGTATCAATGAAATTAAGCATGTACTCTTCGCCATTCTTAGCCTTATAGCTGCTGCGCACGGCCTGCGCTTTGATTGTAATACCGCGTTCACGTTCAAGGTCCATTGAATCGAGGATCTGTGCTTCCATCTCGCGTTTAGTTAAAGTACCGGTATATTCTATCAATCTGTCTGCCAAAGTAGATTTACCGTGATCGATATGGGCAATTATAGAAAAATTACGGATCTTATTCTGGTCCATCATATTCTCCTTCATATATAATCTTGCTAAAGCGGAACATCCGCCGTAAATTCACTGCAAAATATTATATCATTTTTGCCGGTAATTAAGCAAATACTAACTCTTATTAGTAAAGCACTTATAAATAAAAGCTGCTGTAACAAAAAATATTTATGTTAAAGATTATGAAAGTATATATAATGGTATTTTTAGTCACTTCACAAATAATTTACAGCAAATCAAAGCATCAACCTGTTACAATATAAGTAATAATAAAAGAATTATTACAAGAAAGGAAGTTATATTATGGATACCTTAACCGCTATTGCAACCCGCCGCTCTACCAGAGTCTACAAACCAGAACAAATAAGCGATTCCCAGCTGCAAACAGTTTTAGCCGCCGGCTGGGCTTCTCCTGTTGGTCATGGAGCATATGACGAACTATATATTTCTGTTGTGCAAAATCCCAAAATTCTCGAAAACTTTGCAGAATACTGCGGTCAAGCTTTCGGAAACCCCAAATACAATCCGTTTTACGGCGCCCCTACTTTAATCGTCATTTCAGCTAAGCCTAAAGATGACGGCCAGATGGTTTACATAGCTGATGTTGGCTGTATTCTTGAAAATATGCAATTGGCTGCTACTGATATCGGCCTTGGTTCAGTTTATCTTTGGGCTCTTTTAAATCGTATTCCACAAAGTCCTCAATTTGTAGCCAGCCTTGAACTGCCGGAAGGCTTCAAACCTGTTTCAGCTTTGGCCTTGGGTTATCCGGCCAAACCGCTTGAAAAACGTTCTTTTGCTGACATTAAACCCGAGCGTATCGCTACCAAAATTATCAAATAAAGTCTTTTGTGGAATAATTTGCAGAAATCCCTTGCAGAATTAACTCCTTCGTGGTAGAATACTTTAGTAAACGTATTTAATTGTAGGAGGTGAATTCGTTGCCGAACATTAAATCTTCCATTCGTAGTGTAAAAACCGACGCAGAACGTCGTGCAAAAAATGCTCCGATCAAGGCTGCTATCCGCAATGCAGCTCGTAAAGTAGTTGCTGTAACCGAGACCGGCTCTCCAGAAGAAGCAAAAGCAACTTTTGCAACTGCAACCGGTTTGATTGATAAAGCTTCTCGTAAAGGTATTATCCATAAGAATGCTGCAAACCGCAAAAAATCAAGACTTGCTAAAAAAGTCAATGCTATGGACTAATCTCTACAGCGATTAAAGCCTGCTCTTTTGAGCAGGCTTTTTATTTTCTCCAAAACACGCTTTATCTCATCTTAATTAAAGCTTTCGTTATTTTATTTTTGCTTTAGTTTATATATTTCATTCATATCTTAAAAGTGCTATAATATTATAAATACACCCTAACAGACAGGAATGATACATATGGCTGACTATAGCACTGATAATTTAAAACAATCTCAACAATTCTTACAGGCATATGATAAGTTATATTCTTTTAAAAATACTTTTTATGATCTTCTTGCCAGTTTAGAAAAAACACTTGGTCTCACAGAATATTTATCTCATATTTCTGTGATTCAACTGCGCAACGAAAAACATTTTCAGGCTGCTTTCCACTATCCAAATGAAGCCCTTTCCCAACAGCAGTCTTTGTTAAGCCATAAAGCTCACCTTATCGCAAAAAAGTTAAAGCTCAAGAGTGAAATCAACTGCAAAGATTTCAGTCACATATTAACAGAATGCGGTTACAACGATAATATAAGACCAACCACAGTTTATCCGCTGCGATTTGACGATTATCTCTATGGTTTTGCAGCTTTAGAATTAAACGAAAAAGCAATCAATTTTCAGCAATTCAGCACTGACAGTTTAACTGCTGTTGTAAATATATTATGCGCATATTTTGTAAAAAAGCATGCCTTTGAACAAACTGCATTACAGCAGAAAGTCTATACTTCAATTATTAATGGCATGAATAACCTCATCTACGTAACTGATATCCACACTAATAAAATTCTCTTCATGAACCAAACGATGAAAGACCGTTTTGCCTTAAAAGCACCTGAAGGTAAAATATGCTGGCAGGTATTGCAGCAGAATATGTCCCAACGCTGTAACTTCTGCCCTGTTTCCAAATTACTGCGTGATCCGTCTTCTAATAAGACTATTCACTGGGAAGAAGTCAATTCTAAAACCGGACGTATTTACGAAAACCATGACAGCCTTATTAATTGGTTTGACGGCTCAATCGTACATCTGCAGCAATCTATAGATATAACAGATTCCAAAAAAGCTTTCCATGATGCCTGTTTTGATGAACTGACCAATACACTGACCAGACGTGCAGGCAAAGAGCTTCTGGAAAAATTGATTAAAGCAGCTCATCAGAATTGCCATGGTTTTATAACCTGTATGTTTGATATAAACTCACTCAAACAGGTCAATGACAATTATGGACACAGTGAAGGCGATAAGCTTATTATCACTATATGCCAGACTTTAAAAAAATACCTGGGCAGCGGCGATATATTTTTCCGGCTCAGCGGCGATGAATTTATTGTCGTTTTTACAGAACATTCGCTGCAAAATGTTAAGGAAATACTGCAAAAAGTCCTAATTGAACTAAAAAATTCAGCACAAAAAAATGCTCTGCCCTATGAACCATCTTTCACCTATGGCCTTTTAGAAGTTCAGTCTACAAGCAATTACTCTCTTACTGATATTTTAAATCGTGTCGACGAAAAAATGTATGAGCAGAAACGTTCTTACCATATACTTAAACGCCAGCAGGACGCTGGCCTGCAAAAACAGTCTGACCCGTCTGAAAAAAACAGTTTTTCTTATCAGGCAGAATATCTCTACGATGCTTTAGTTAACAGCACCGACGATTATCTCTACGTCTGTGACGTCCAAAGTGATGTTTTCCATTATCCCAAAACCATGGTTGAAGAATTTGCTCTGCCTGGCGAATACATCAAAAATGCTGCCGCCATCTGGGGTGCCAAGGTTCATCCAGATGATCAAAGCGCTTTTTTAGCATCCAACCAGGAAATTTTAGACGGACGCGCCAACATTCACTATGTTGAATATCGTGCTCAAAACAAAGAAGGTAAATGGATTTGGGTGCGCTGCCGCGGACAGATGCAATATAACGAGCAGGGTGAAGCAATTCTCTTTGCCGGTTTTATCAAAAAGCTTGGCGAAAATTATAAACAGCAGCTGCCTTAACGTAAAAAAAGCTCATTCCAAAAAGGAATGAGCTTTTAATATTTTATAGATGAGTGCGTGCTATCTGCCTAACCAAGAACGAGTACTTTTTTTAACAGCTTCCTTATCAACTTCCACATGATTTGGAGCGTACATCAGCAAATTTTCGCTGACCTTAGAAACAGTTGCGCCAATAATGTAACTTACACCGTTCAAATAGTCAAAAATACGGTTTTTCATTGCAGAATCAACAGCATCGAAAGATACCATCAGTGTCGCACCGCTCATTAAAGAATCAGCATACTCGCGTACGTCGCTGAATTGACGCGGAGAGCGCACCAAAATATCCATATGACCGCCTTTAACTAAGTACGGACCGCTATAAACTTGATCTTCTTCTACATCGCTATGCCAAAGCTTACGTGCAGCATTTTTTAAATCCATCTTTTACGCCTCCAAACGTCCTTGTTGTCAGATATGCTAACTGCCTACTTCTACATAAATTCTCAAAATCCTTCTTTTTTTAGAAAAATTTTTATTTTTGTATTATTATGCTTTGTTACGGGAACGCTGACGACCACGCTCAACACGATCAAGAATCTTTTTACGCATCCGAATATTCTTCGGAGTAACTTCAACCAGTTCATCATCGTTGATATGCTCCAAAGCCTGCTCTAAAGAGAAAGTCTTAGGCGGAATCAGACGAATAGTATCATCGCTGCCGCTGGCACGCATATTGCTGACATGTTTCTTTTTACAGGGATTGACATCCATATCATCATCACGGCTGTTTTCACCAATGATCTGCCCTTCATAGACCTGTTCGCCAGGAATGATGAACATATTCCCGCGTTCCTGCGCGTTGCCTATACCGTAGGATGTAGTTTCGCCGTTTTCAAAAGCAACCAGGCTGCCTCTTGTACGTCCGGGGATCTCGCCTTTATAATCAGCATAACCTGCGAACACATGATTCATAACACCGTTACCTTTAGTATCTGTCAGGAACTGGTTACGGAAACCAATAAGTCCGCGGGCGGGGATCACAAATTCCATACGCAGGTAGCCGGCCATCTCTGTCATGTTAGTCAGTTCAGCCTTACGCAGTCCCAGCCCTTCCATAACAGCTCCCATAAATTCCTGCGGAACGTCAATTGTTAAAGCTTCCATAGGCTCCTGTAAAGTACCGGTTTCATCATGATGCATGATTACTTTAGGTTTGCCGACCTGCAGCTCATAACCTTCACGGCGCATAGTTTCGATCAATACAGACAAATGCAGTTCACCACGTCCGGAAACAATAAATGCATCTGGACTTTCGGTTTCTTCTAAACGCATCGAAACATTAGTTTTGATTTCTTTAAACAAACGGTCACGAAGATGACGACTGGTAACATATTCACCTTCACGACCTGCAAAAGGACTGTTATTAACAGAGAATACCATCGACAGCGTAGGCTCATCAATACTGATGCCTTTTAATTTTTCAGGACTTTCTGCATCAGCGATAGTATCGCCGATATTGGCATCTGCCAAACCGATCAAAGCAACGATGTCGCCGGCTCCAACTTCCTGCGTCTCAGCACGTTTCAAGCCTTCATAGGTATACAGACGGCCGATCTTCGCTTTACGCTCGCCCTCTTCATCCATCAAAGTAATAGTTTCACCGTTATGGATAGTACCGCGGATCACACGACCGACAACGATACGTCCTACATAATCATCATAATCCAAGGTATTGACCAGCATTTGCAAAGGTGCGTCTACTTCAACATCCGGAGCGGGAATATTTTCCAAAATCACTTTGAACAAAGCTTCTAAATTGTCGCTTTCTTCTTCCATAGTTAATTTAGCAATACCATTACGGGCAGAAGTCAATACTACCGGGAATTCCAGTTGATCATCATCAGCACCAAGCTCAATGAAAAGGTCTAAAACTTCATCAATAACCTCTTCAACACGTTGGTCAGGACGGTCAATTTTATTGATAACTACAATTGGTTTCAGATGCTGTTCCAGCGCTTTGCGCAAAACATACTTAGTCTGCGGCATAGGCCCTTCATAAGCATCAACCAGCAATAATACGCCATCGACCATAGTAAGCACGCGTTCAACTTCACCGCCGAAATCAGCATGGCCGGGGGTATCAAGAATATTGATTTTAGTATCTTTGTGCATAACAGCTGTATTTTTAGCTAAAATAGTAATACCGCGTTCACGTTCCAAAGCGTTGGAATCCATTACACGTTCTTCGACATGCTCGTTAGCACGGAAAATACCGCTTTGTTTGAGCATTGCGTCTACGAGGGTAGTCTTGCCATGGTCAACGTGGGCAATAATGGCAATATTGCGTAAATCATTTCTTAACATAAATCCTATCTTCCTCTCTTTTGAGCAGACGGCATACCGCCTGTAAATCCAAACCGAGCTATGCCATATACAACAAAAGCCTGCGGTCAAATAAAACTACTCTAAAATTAATGAAGGATGCTTGTCAATAAGCATCCTTCACTATGACTAATTAATTATATTCTTTTTAACTTACTATGTCAACAAAAACCGCTATTTTACTATACCGGGGAGCCATGTAGCTATCTCCGGGAAGAAACACAGCAGCAAAATTTCCAGCGCCATAATAATGCCAAAAGGAATAACACCTTTGATGATCTGTGTCATTTTACTATCTGGGCTGATGCCCTGCAAAACAAACAGATTCATTCCAACCGGCGGCGTGATAAGAGCCAGCTCCAGATTGATCAACATCACAACGTTGAACCAGATCGGATCGAAGCCCAATTTCATGATAATAGGATACAAAATCGGCAAAGTGATAAAAATAATGGAGATAGATTCCAAAATACATCCCAAAACCAACAGCAGAATATTAATTGCGATAAAGACTATCCACCGGCTGGTTTCCATTTCGGCAACCAGGCTCGTCAAAGCCTGCGGAACCTGCAGAATAGTTAAAACGAAACCAAATAAAGTTGCGCCGATCATAATCGCGAAAATCATCGAGGTCGTTTTGACTGTATCCAGCAAAATTTCCGGCATATCCTTCAGACCAAGCGTACGGTAAATAACAAAAGTAATAAACAAACTGTAAACCGTACCTATAGCAGCAGCTTCAGTAGGAGTAAACGCTCCCGTATAAATACCGCCAACGACAAGCACCGGCAGCAGCAGTCCCCAAAAAGAACTTCTTAGCGCCTGAAAACGTTCCTCCCAGCTGGCCGCTTCCTGCAAAGGCAGCTTTCTTGAGCTGTAAACAACCACAGCAATAAACAGCAGTGTCAAAATAACCCCCGGTACAACGCCGGACATAAACAACTGACCTACCGATTCACCAGTAATAGCGCCATACAAAATCATTGGTATCGATGGCGGGATCAGAATGCCTAAGGTCCCACCTGCTGCAACAGCTCCTAGAACTAACGTTCTTTCATAACCACGGGACAGCATCTCAGGAATGGCAATAGCACCAATAGTAACGGCGCAGGCAACAGACGAGCCTGTAATCGCAGCAAAAATTGCACAGGCAAAAACTGTAGCTACACCTAACCCCCCAGGCAAATGACGCAGCCATTTATTGCCCAGCTCAAATAAATCGTTGCCTACTTTGCCTGTTAAAAGAATCTGGCTCATTAAAATATATAACGGGACAGCCGTTAACACGAAATCATCCAAAGATTTGTAAGCCAAAATCGGTATCTGGGCCAAAGAAGATCCTCCGCCCATAAAAGCAAACATACCGAAAAGTCCCGCCGTTCCCAGTGAGAAGGCTACCGGCAGTCCCAAAACCAAAAGTCCCAGTAAGATAACGGTAAAAATAACAAGCATCTTATTCCGCCTCCTTACTGAATTCACCGCTGCTGATTTTTTGAATATCTATAAGCAGGGTACGTACAAACTGTAATAGCAACAGCCCCATACCGATCGGCAGCGACATCTGAGGAATCCACATAGGAGTTCGCAGAGTACTTGGTGAAGTATTATCCATCTCATATGAAAGCAATGCCATATCCAAAGACTGCATTACAAATACGGCACAGAAAAAAATACCAACAATAGTTGTAAAAAGTTCGATATAACAACGGGTACGTACTGATAAATGGCTTAAAACAATATCGACATGGATGTGCTTGCCAGCAGCATAAGTAACGGACATCCCTAAAAAACCTGCTACTAAAACACAATATACAGAAAGTTCTATTGACCATTCTGTCGGCGCATTGAACAAACCTCGCATCACAACTTCATAAAAGACCATCAACGCCGGCAGCAGCAATAGAATGCCGGCAATGACGCCAACTGCTTTAGTAATAGCGTTCAAAAATTTTTCATAGACCTCGAGCGCGCTTTTCAAGTCTTTTTCCTCTCATTCTTTTCCAAAATAAAAACCGCTGCCGCTTATGGCAGCGGTCAATTAAGAATTTATCTATTGTTTACTGCATATTTCGATCAATTCCTTACCAAGATCCCCAGTATGTTTAACAAAAATATCCCAAACTGGTTTAGTAGCAGACTGCCATGCCGGCAGCTCAGCCTCAGGAACAACGTAAACCTGCATACCTTTTTCTTTTAATTTCTCTAAAGCAGCCATATCCTCTGCTTTAGCATTTTTACGCAGTTCGTCACGCACTTCATTTGCAGCGTCGGTTACTATTTTTTGCTGTTCCGGAGTCAGTTTTTGAAAAGATTTTTCATTCATCGCCAGAATAAACTCAGGATAAGCATGATTAGTAATAGTCAGATATTTGGTAACTTCAAACATTTTACGGTCATACATAGCTGTAGTTCCAGAAGTTTGTCCATCAACAACACCGCGCTGAATGGCCATATAAACTTCACCTGATCCCATAGTTACAGGAGAAGCACCAAGTGCTTTAATCGTTTCTGAAGGCAGCTCACCATAACCACGCAGCTTCAGTCCTGCAAAATCCTCAGGTTTAGTGATTTCCTTTTTGCTGTTAGCGAACTGCACAAAGCCATAATCAGCCCAGATCACAGGACGCACACCCTTCTTCTTCAATTCGCCTGCTAATTTATCACCCAAGCCTCCGTCGATGGCATGATCGACTTTTTCATAACTTGGGAACAGAAACGGTACGTCAAAAACTTCCATTGCCGGAATAACAGTTGACCACATTGCTGTGGAATTAAGCCCCATATCAATGCCACCAGACATAATTGCGTCATTCATACTTTTATCGTTGAACAGCTGTCCGGAAGGATAGATGTTCAGTGTAATAGTGCCGTTGGATTTTTCAGTAAGCTTTTTATTAAAAGCCTCCATTCCCTGGGCCAGCGGATGCGCCGTTGGCAAATTGTGAGCCAGTTTCAAAGTCACCTTTTCGCTGCCGGCAGATTTTTTATCTCCGTCCCCACCGCAGCCGGCCGTTACTGCCAATGCCATAATCATAGCGGCAGCCAAAGTAGTTTTAAACATTTGGGACATTTTCATTACTCTCACCTCATAATTTTTTATTTATAGAGTTTCTCCAGCTTCATATAATCATCAAGACCGATAAACCTGTTAAAATCAGTAAAATGCATCATTTTATCTTCATAGGCTTTAGTCGTCCCCGTTTGATGCAGCACTGTCATTGCTTCTTTAAAAGCCTGCGTAATGACGTATAAGGCACTGCAGGGCCAGAACACTATTTTAAATCCTATATTTTCCAAATCTTTTGCAGTCAGGTTCGGTGTCCTGCCGCCTTCGATCATATTAGCTATCAGTATGGTATCTGGAAAAGCTTTCGTAACAGCTTCTAATTCTCTTATATCCTGCGGCGCTTCTATAAACAAAGCTTCAGCGCCGTTATCTAAATACAATTTGCCGCGTTCAACAGCATCCTCCAGTCCATTCACAGCCCTCGCATCAGTTCTGGCAATCAGTAAAAAATCCTCGTCAGTTCTGGCATCAGCAGCCGCCCGCAGTTTTTTCGCATGCTCAGATGCATCTATGACCTGCTTACCGACCATATGTCCACAACGTTTAGGCCATACCTGATCTTCAAAAAGCACTGCAGCTGCTCCGGCTTTTTCATATTCCTGCATCGTCCTCCGTACGCTTAACGCATTTCCGTAACCAGTATCACCATCGGCAAATACCGGTAATTCTGTGGCATCCACAATACATTTCACAGCCTGCACCATTTCAGTCATCGAAAGGTAACCTACATCCGGCTGCCCTAATCTGGAGGCAGCGATACTATAACCTCCCATAACCAGTGCATCAAACCCTACTTCTGCCGCAATTTTTGCCGTCAAAGCATCATAAACACCCGGCAAAACCAAAATCTCTGACCTCAGCAGACGTTCACGCAACATTTTACGCTGCTTGTTCATAAATTCCCCTCCCTTGCTGCCCAACAAATTCAACAAAAAAGCCCCTACCGGCATAGCCGATAGGGGCGTTAAGTACGCGGTACCACCCTAAATTATACTCTGAGGCCTTTAACGCAGCCCTGCGCTTTTCCCTACATTCGCCCTCAGAAAAAGAGTTCCTGGGTGAGAGGACTTATTTCCACGCTTACCGGCTCGCATCTACCGCCGGCTTTCTGAAAGCCTTCCACTGTCCATTCCCAGTCATAACCTGTAACCTGATGATTTGTCGAAACATTGAAATAAGTATAACAACACCTTAACACTATGTCAATATATTTTTAAAATTATTTTATATTTCTGTTTTTTCTTGTACAAATGTATTGTTTTTATACTACTTTGGCATAATGCAAAAAAATACAACCGCTTTCAAAAAGCGGCTGTATTTTTTATTGATCATTCTAAATAAAAACTACCATCTCAATCAATGATCCTTCTGGCCCCATAAAAACGTTCATCCCAATAAGGACCAAACGCTTCACCTTCAATTACGCCATTTTTAGTACCGGCATAAATGAATTTACCATCTCCGCTGTAAATACCGCAGAAGGTCGCTCCTGGGCCATCAGTGCTATAAAATACCAGATCTCCCGGAAGCAGATCATCTTTTCCGATTCTCCTGCCTACGTCATATTGCTCATCAACAGTTCGCGGCAACGCGATACCACTTTCACCAAAAACATACTGCACATAACCGGAACCATCAAATCCTTCTGACGGAAAACTGCCGCCCATTTTAAAAGGGGTTCCAACTAAAAGATACGCATTTTCAATAATATTTCCACGCAGGCTGCTGTATTCTTCAGCATAAGCCAACTGAGGCTGCATTGTATTCCAAACTGCTCCAACCGGCAAGGATAACGATATACCTAAAGCAGTACAAACAGCCAATCTTCTACACAAACTAACATAATTCATATTTTTCAAAAACTCCTTTACTGAAAACCCTACAGCGATGACAGCATGTCATCCACATATTTTCTGATTTTTTCCATCTTTTTGCGTATACCAGCTGCTTTATCACCGTCACGAGCAACGATCTGCTCAATTTTAGTACGATACTGCAAATAAGAACTCTCAAACTGACGCAAATACTCTCTAAGTGCCGCCACTTCCGGAACTGTCGTCACGATATTCGAAGTCGTAACATTCCATTCAGTACCATTTATCGTGACACTATCCCCATATTGCGGGATATAAGCAGCTGTACCCAAACGGCGCTGCAGCTCGTCAGCGAAATTGCTGGCAGCATCAAATTCACCATGTGTAACGAAAAATGCTTTCGGCGGCTGTTTCATCTTACCGTACCATTCAAGCAGCTGTTCCTTGTCCGCATGTGCCGAAAACCCTTTCATATTGTAGATCTTGGCATTTACCTTAATATCTTCGCCCATAATCTTAACCTGCTTGGAACCTTCTATCAACCGACGTCCCATTGTTCCCTCAGCCTGATAACCGGCAATAATGACAGAGCAGTTTTCATGCCAGAGATTATGCTTCAAATGATGCAGTATACGTCCTGCGTCTGCCATACCACTGGCAGAAACGATAATTTTAGGCCCTGGCATCTCATTAATCATCCGTGATTCCTGCGCAGTTGCCGTGAAACGCAGATTTGGAATCGCTAAAAGCCTGTTACCGTGCATTTCATACAAAGCCCGCGCTTCTTCGTCATATTCCTGAGGATTAGTAAGCGTGATAGCAGTAGCTTTGCTCGCCATCGGACTGTCGATAATGATTGGTACCTGAGGGATACGACCTTCCTGCAGAAGCTTCTGGAAATAATAAAGAAGTACCTGTGTACGTCCTACAGCAAAGGCAGGAATAACTACATTACCACCTTTAGCCACAGTGTCATTAATGATCTCAGACAGCTCCGCTTCTTTGTCATAGGCTTTATGCACACGATTGCCATAAGTAGATTCGGTGATTATAAAGTCTGCTCCGGAAATTTCTTCCGGATCCTCGATAATCGGCTGATTAGGCTGTCCAATATCTCCGGTAAAAACGAGCTTAGTTGTTTTGCCATCTTCATTAACAAAAACTTCAACAATCGCCGAACCTAAAATATGCCCGGCAACTTTAAATTTAACCTGCACCCCCGGAAGAACCTCAAGCATTTCACCAAACTCGTGCGTATGAAAATGCTGCAAAGCTTTATACGCATCATCAACAGTATACAAAGGTTCTACTACAGATTTACCTGCACGCAAACCTTTCCGGTTGGCAAACTCTGCATCAGATTCCTGAATATGAGCACTGTCAGGCAACAGAATCGTGCACAGCTCTAAAGTGGTTTTCGTACAATGTACAGGACCCTTATATCCTTGTTTTATCAGCTTTGGTATCAACCCGCTGTGGTCGATATGAGCATGGGTCAGCACAACTGTGTCAAGAGCATTAGGCGCAAAAACAAAATCCTTTTCATTAAAAGCAGTAATCATTTTAGAACCTTGAAACATACCGCAGTCCAACAGCATTTTTTTACTGCCTATTTCAAGTAAATAACAAGAGCCTGTAACCATTCTTGTGGCACCTAAAAAGGTGATTTTCATAACGGTCCCTCCCTGCTTAAATTCTTAATTAATATATTCTGCATTCAAAAAATATTCCCTGCCCATTAACGAATAAGTTCACTGCCTTGTCACAAAGCACCTTCAATTACTGCCGCTGCAATTACTGCAATTCCCACATCTGTCATTTGTTTCCTGTCCAAAATATGTCAGCAGATATTTACGCAGGCAACCTCTGGTAAAACAATAGCTTTCTATATCACGCAGCCTTTGGTAAGCATTTGTCAGCCACAGCTTTTTGTCTTCCGCACTGCTTTCTCTCTGCTCACAGCTATATTCCAGCAGCTGCCGCTGCTGCATTATGTCACGCCGTTCAAAAAGCAGTACGCATTTTGCCGGCAAGCCGTCACGTCCAGCCCTTCCTGCTTCCTGATAATAGCCTTCTACATCAAGCGGCAAAGTATAATGCAAGACAAACCTTACATCAGGTTTATCTATACCCATCCCAAACGCATTAGTCGCCACCATCACCTGCAATTCATTTTTAATGAAAGCGTTCTGGTTCCGCTGCCGTTCTTCCATTGTTAAACCAGCATGATAACGTCCTGCTGGATAGCCCCAGGCATTGAGGTCATTACATACTTCTTCCGTCTGCTTCTGCGTTGCACAATAAATAATACCGCAACCGTTTTGCTCCGGCAGCCAGCTACGCAAAAAACGTCTTTTCACCATTGGTTTTTCCACAATAAATGTAAGATTGCTTCTGTCAAAACCTGTCACCAGTTCTAACGGCTGCTCTAATCCCAGACATTTACTTATCTCACGTCTTACAACCGGCGTGGCAGTAGCTGTAAAAGCCGCAACAACAGGAGCCTTCGGCAGGCCGTCTAAAAACGGCTTTATTGCCAAATAAGCCGGTCGGAAGGATTCACCCCATCGTACTACGCAGTGTGCTTCATCAACAACGACCAACACTATTTGCAGCTCACTTGCAAAAGCCTTAAACTGCTCATTCTGCAGGCGTTCAGGTGAAACGTACAGCAATTTACATTTATTATTACGGGCAGCATAAACGGCGGCACCGTACTCCTGCTTACTCATCCCGCTGCTCAAATAAGCCGCTTCTACACCATGTTCCGCTAAACTGCGTACCTGATCCTTCATCAAGGAAATCAACGGTGAAACAACCAGTGTCAAGCCCTCCAGCATCAACGCCGGTAACTGATAACATAAGCTTTTTCCAGCTCCAGTCGGCATAACAGCTACAACAGGACGTCCGTTCAAAATTTGCTCTATCAGCTCTGACTGCCCGCTTCTGAACTCACTGTAACCAAAATATTTTTGCAAAATCATTTCTTTTGTCTGCACGGCTGCTCCTTAAACACAACAAGCCTGTGTGCCAGTCGCACTACAGGCTTGTCTGCAATTTTATTTTATAAATTCTTTTCCTTGTATGGACACAATTCTACCAATACGCATTCACTGCATAAAGGTTTCCTTGCCTTGCAAATCTTACGGCCATGCCAGATCAACCAATGATGAGCATCGCTCCACTTATTCTTCGGAATGGCTTTCTGCAGCTCTTTCTCCACTGCCAGCGGATCATCGCCCTTAGCTAAACCCAATCGGTGCGAAACTCTGAAAACATGGGTATCAACCGCAATCGCCGGAACCTTATAAACAATACTGGCGACAACATTAGCCGTTTTTTTACCCACACCCGGCAGCTTCATCAGCTCCTCGACAGTGTCAGGAATAACGCTGTTATATTCTTCCGTCAGCATTTTACAGGTTGCCAGCAGATTTTTAGCCTTCGATCGGAACAGTCCACAGTCACGAATCTCTTCTTCCAGCTGTTCCTGAGAAAGTGCGCCCATTTTTTCAGGAGTATTATATTTCGGGAAAATACGTGCTGTAATCTTATTGACACGTTCGTCCGTACATTGCGCTGACATAATTACCGCTACTAACAATTCAAAAGGCGTCGAATAGTTCAGCGCTGTTTCCGTACCCATATAAGTTTCTTCCAGCAGCGCTAAAATTGCCTCACGTTGTTGTTTACGCATTAGTTGGTCAGACTCCTTACCGGTGCAGGAATACGACCACCGCGGGCAATAAAGGCATCGGCCTTAAATTTGCTCACGGCAATGATGGGAGCATATCCCAGCAAACCGCCAAATTCTACCTGTTCTCCGACAGTTTTACCCGGAACCGGTATCAGACGTACAGCAGTAGTTTTATTGTTGATCATTCCAATTGCCGCTTCATCAGCAATGATTGCTGAAATAGTTTCAGCAGTTACATCACCTGGAATGGCTATCATATCAAGCCCTACGGAACAAACACAGGTCATGGCCTCTAATTTCTCCAAAGTCAGGCTGCCGCGTTCAACAGCCGCGATCATTCCCGCGTCTTCACTGACAGGAATAAAGGCACCGCTCAAACCGCCGACATAACTTGAAGCCATCAATCCACCCTTTTTAACGGCGTCATTAAGCATAGCTAAAGTAGCAGTAGTACCAGGACAGCCACAGCTCTCCAAGCCTATTTCTTCCAGAATATGAGCAACGCTGTCGCCGATTGCCGGTGTCGGAGCCAGCGACAAATCAATAATACCAAACTGCGTATCCAGACGACGGGCGGCTTCCTGTGCAACCAACTGGCCGACACGAGTAATTTTGAACGCAGTTTTCTTGATCGTTTCTGCTACAGCGCCAATGTCCTGTCCGCGCACTGCCTCCAACGCATGTTTTACCACACCGGGTCCGCTGACACCTACATTTATGACAGTTTCAGGCTCTGTAACACCATGGAAAGCTCCGGCCATAAAAGGATTATCAGGCACTGCATTACAGAAAACAACCAATTTTGCACAGCCGATAGCATCACGGTCTGCAGTACGTTCTGCTGCCCTTTTGATTACACGGCCCATTTCCGCAACTGCATCCATATTAATCCCGCATTTAGTAGAACCGACACTGACAGAGGAACAGACAATATCAGTTACTGCCAAAGCTTCTGGAATAGAACAAATAAGATTTCTATCACCTTTGGTATAACCTTTATCAACCAAGGCAGAAAAACCGCCGATAAAATTAACGCCTACTGCTTTGCCTGCCTCATCAAGCGCTTTAGCCAGCGGAACATAATCATTGCTGTCGCAGCTTTCACCAACCATCGAAACAGGAGTTACAGAAATACGTTTATTAATGATCGGAACACCGAGCTCCATTTCCAGTTCCTCGCCGACCTGAACAAGCTTTTCAGCTTTTCTGGTGATCTTATCATATACCTTCTGTGCCGTTACTTTTATATCAGGATGACCGCAGTCGCGCAAACTGATTCCCATAGTGATCGTACGCACATCCAGGTTGTTCTGCGTGATCATCTGGTTAGTTTCCAAGATATCTTTAATCGTGAACATAGACAGCCTCCTAGATACGGTGCATCGCCGTAAATATTTCTTCGCTTTGTACTCTGATCTCAACACCGATATCCCTGCCTAAAGCAGTAAAGATATCCTTAAGATCCTGTAATTTTACAGCAGCACCCGTCATATCAGCAATCAAAACCATATTGAAGAAACCCTCCATAATATTTTGATTGATATTGAGGATATTTACGCCATGCTCAGCGAGAATATTACTTACTTTAGCAATAATGCCGACCTTGTCTTTGCCAACGATAGTTAATACGATACGCATACTGTTGTCATCCTTTCCCATAAAACAAATAATAACTACCATGTCTAACACGGTAGTTATTATTGTACCATATTTTCAGCAAAGTTGTGTGTATACATTGCAAATTATAATTCAAAAAAATCTTTACATTGTAATTTTACAGCGCCGTCACCGGTTCTTACTTTTTTTAGTCTCCTGCATCGCTTTGATCATAGGTTTGATCCCGCCGCTCTGCAGAATGTTCATAATATAAGGCGACATCGGAACAGCTGCAGCTGTTGCTCCCGTAGTCAGGTTTTTGATTATTCCAGCCTCAATATCAACCTCTACTTCATCACCCTCTGCAATAATTTTCGTGATCTCGCTGCAGGTAATAACAGGTACGCCTAAATTAATAGCATTACGGAAAAATATCCTGCCAAAAGATTCTGCCAGTACAGCTCCAGCACCAACTGCTTTCAATGTTATTGCCGCATGCTCACGCGATGAACCGCAGCCAAAATTAGTTCCGGCCACAATGATATCTCCCGGATCGAAGTTTTTTACAAAGCTCTCATCAGCGCCGTACATCGCATATTTTTTTATATCTTCTACATCCGTATATTCTACAAAACGACCCGGATAAATCTGATCTGTATCAATATTTTTCCCAAAAACAAATGCTTTGCCCCTGACTTTCGTTTTCATTACCATCACCGTCCATTCCCGCAGTCGCCGGTTTTCAAATATACAGCCGGATCAGTAATTTTCCCCTCTAATGCCGAAGCTGCCACAGCAGCAGGAGAGGCCAGAAATATCCTGCCATCTACATGTCCCATTCTACCGGGGAAATTACGGTTAGTAGAACTTATGCAAACCTCTCCTCCTGCAAGCATCCCCTGGTGTACTCCCAAACAGGCGGCACAGCCCGGAGCCGTTATCGTGGCTCCTGCCTGCATCAAAGTTTGGATATACCCAAGCTCCATTGCATCTTCCATTACCTTTTTAGAAGCAGGCACGACTATCATCCTCGTTGTTTTAGGAATATGCCTGCCTTGTAAGATCTGTGCTGCTACAGCCAGATCCTGCAGACGACCGCCAGTACACGAACCCAAATAAGCTTCGTCAACATGAGTGCCGGCATATTTTTCCAATTCAAAAACATTATCAACACTTGATGGTGCCGCTACCTGAGCCCTTATTTTACTTACGTCATACGTAAGCTCCGCAGCATATTGAAAATCAGTATCTGTTTCATAAATTTTATAAGGTCTTGCCACACAGTTGTGCAAATATTCCATAGTGACAGCATCAGGCTGGATATAGCTGGTTTTACAACCCATCTCCGTTGACATATTACACATACACATTCTTTCGGAAATACTCAACCCATTTACAACAGGTCCTGCAAATTCTACCGCTTTATAAACACCGTAATCTGCACCCAGATCACCTATGATATGCAGAATGATATCCTTGGCAAAAACACCCGGCTGCAGCTTACCAACCAGATTGATCCTGAAAATCTCCGGTACCATGAACCACAGCTTGCCAGTAATCATAATCGTCGCCAGATCAGTAGCGCCAACACCGGTCCCAAAAGCGCCAAAAGCTCCGTGAGTCGTCGTATGCGAATCAGTGACAACTACTATCTCTCCAGGATGTACCCAACCTTTATCGGTCAAAACCTGATGGCAGACACCCTGATCTATATCCATCAATTTTTCGATACCCTGTTCAAAACAGAACTTTCTGAACTGCTTATGATTTTCAGCCTGTGTTATCGTAGCACAGGGAGCGTAATGATCAAAAAACATCACGATCTTATCAGCATCAAAAACCTTTTCACCGCCCATTTCATAAAAGGAACGTACAGTCTGCAAATATAAATCGTTGATTCCTGCAATATCCACGTCGCAATTAACTATCTCGCCTGTTGCGACCTGATGTTTACCAGCTTTTTCTGCCAATAATTTTTCAATAGCATGCATAAGCTACACTTCTTTCTTTTCTTTTATTAGCACCGCAACAAATTCAAGCCGGATATTTGGCTAAAAATTGCAGCATCGCCTCTAAAACTACCTCCGGCTGTTCTTCCGGTACAAAATGCCCGCACTCATTTACAGCAAACCCTTCTACATTAGCCGCCCTTTCCTGCCAGCCGCTCATAACATCCCACAGCTTACCGACAACACCGTCCTTACCCCACAAAGCCAAAACAGGAACCTGAATGATCTGTTCACGATCTGCTTTATCCATCTCCATATCTATAGTAGCACTGGCACGGTAATCTTCGCAAATACCATGGAAAGTCATCGGATCGCGCAGACAGCGTACATATTCGTCTAAAATCTCCTTAGGGAACCTGCTTTTAGCGGCCGGCCCGATCTTCAAATTCAAATTATAATTAACAAAATACTCAGGATCTGCCGCCAGCACTCTTTCAGGGAACCCTTTGCCCTGAATATAAAAGAACCAGTGCCAATATTTAGTCGCAAACTCCTGACTGGTATCACGGTACATATCATAAGTCGGCAAAATATCCATCATCGTACAAGACAGCAGCCGTTCCGGATGATCCATCACCATCCTGTGCAGTACTCTTGCCCCGCGATCATGACCGACACCATGGAATTTTTCAAAACCCAGCTTGCTCATAACTGTAAACTGATCGTCTCCCATAGCCCGCTTGGAATAATTAGCATGATCCGGAAGTCCTTCAGGCTTGCTGCTGTCGCCATATCCACGCAGATCTGTAATAACTACCGTATAACGCCCGGTTAGACCCGGCGTCAAAAACCGCCAGATCAAATGTGTCTCAGGATGCCCGTGCAGCAGTAAAATAGCTTCACTGCCCTTGCCGCCAACTAAAGTGTTGATCTTAATACCGTCACCTACATCGATAAGTTGCTGTTTGAATTCCGGAAAATACTTTTGGTCAATATTCATCTGCCCCACCTCCGTAAATTTTCACACCACATTTAGCATTCTATTTCTCTGCTTTCATTATCCGCTACGATAACAATAAAGTAAAATACAAATTTTAAATATAAATATAGTTTTTAACTATTAAACAATGCTATAATAAAACGAATTATAAGCTACAATAAGGAGTACTAACTATGACACTGACACAGATGCGTTATTTTTATGAAGTCTGTAAATGGCGCAGTATCACTAAAGCTGCCGCCAGTCTGCATATCTCTCAGCCAACTGTTTCCATCGCCATGGCCGATCTGGAAAAAGAAAGCGGGCTGAACCTTTTTCGGCGCGAAGGCAAAAAACTTTCGCTTACAGAAGACGGCAGCCTGCTGTTAAGTAAAATCACTCCTATTTTGGCTAACCTACAGCAGCTTGACCGCGATATCAAAGATATGGCACAGAATAAAAACCTCATCCGCCTGGCAGTACCTTTACAAATCGGCGTACAGCTGCTGCCAACTCTTTTCCGCGATTTCAAAAATCTGTACCCTGAAATAGAGCTGGAAGTAGTAGAAGCAGGCGGCATAGATTCACTGCGTATGATAGAAAATGAAGAACTTGATTTAGCCGTCACCAATTATGACGACAGCTTTTCACCCAATCTGCATTACCGTAAGCTTTTTAAAAGCGAAGCCTGCTTCTGCACCTATCCTGACCATCCGCTGGCGCAGAAAAAATATGTCGATACCCAAGATATTGCCAACGAACCTCTGGTACTGCTTAACGGTGGTTTTTTCGTCAATCGCCTCATCTATCAAAATTTTCAGCAGGCTTTAACAGCGCCTAAGGTAATTCTGCATTCATCGCAGCTTCATACGGTCAAAAACCTCATTTCCAGCCAAATAGCCTCCTCTTTTCTAATGCGTCAAGCCATTACGGCCTCTGACAATATCATTCCACTTTCACTTAAAAAGCCGCTTTTTATAAATTCCGGCATCGTCACCAAACGCGGCCGGCAAATCTACGGCGACGAACAAAAACTCATTGAATTTATCTGCGATAATCAGCCGTTAGGCTAAATTTTTCTCTTCTCTGTAAAATCCACCATAGTAGTAATAATATCAAGTATCATATGGTTAAAGTAAGTGTGCACATATACTTGATATCAAAAAAGAAAAGAGGAATAAAAATGTATATTGATTATCAAATTTTATCTGTAGTAGAAGACATGTCAGCTAATCCCCAAAGTAAATTCGACGGAATGAATTGCACCCCAATCGCTCTTGGCCGGTATGATGATTCCAGTAAAATCTTATGTCTTTCTGCTACGCAAACTAACTTCCCCCATTTATCCAACGACAAAAAATACAACATTATTGCCAGAAACAAAGAAAATCAAAAGACTGAAAGTTTCTCCGGAACATATAATAACGACTGGAGCTTCAGCATCTTCCAGTATAACGGTACCGCAGTATAAAAAACGCTCAAAGAAGCAGGCATGAGATAACTTTTATCTCATGCCTGCTTCTCATTATTTCTAAAAACATCTTTTGTTTTTTTATGAATTTAAACTTGTCCGCAGCTGTACCGCCTCTGCCAGATGGGCGGCCGTTATGATATCACTGCCGTCCAGATCGGCTATCGTACGCGCTACTTTAATGATCCGATCGTGGCTGCGGGCGCTGAGCCCCAACGCCGTAAAAAACTTCGCCAGCAGCTTTTCTGCAGCAGTTTCCATCTGGCAGTGCTTGTTCAGCTCACGCCGCCCCATCTGCGCATTGCAGTACAAATTAGTACCCTGTAAACGCAGCAGCTGCAGCTGACGCGCTTTGATCACCCTTTCACGAATCACGGCCGAGCTTTCACCGGCTTCCCTACTTTGCAGATCAGCGTATTCCAGCCGCGGCACATACACCTGTAAATCAATACGGTCTAATAAAGGCCCCGACAGTTTACGGTGATAACGCTCGATCTCAAACTGCTTACACGAACATTCCCGCTTTTTATCACCCAGATAGCCACAGGGACAACCGTGCAATTAACTACTGTGGCAAAAAAAATACAATTGGAACCCGCATTAGAGCTTGCAGAATAAAAAAAGGCCTATCAATAAAACAGCTTGCTGTTCTTTCTGATATTACTTCAGAAGGTCTTAGCAACATAGAGCGACGCTCAAGTAACAATATAAAGATAACCGTATTAGCTAAAATTTCCGTTGCATTAAAAGAACCTATTGAGTCTCTTGGTTGTTTTGAAATTCTTCCAGAATCAACACTACAAGAAAAACTTTTGAAAGCGATATTGCTTCACGGCCATACTAAAGCACAAGCAGCTAAAACCATGAAAATTTCCCCAAAAACAGTATATAATTTTTTTACTAAAGAACGTTGCAATAAAGAAACACTAAAGAAAATTTGCCTATATATAAATAAATTTGGCAACAAATAAAAGTTGCCAAATAAAAACATTCTAATCATTCTAAGTAAATTTAATGTAATCCCAGGATATGCCGCACTTTACTTTGAATTTTTATATCATTATGATAATATCCTCTATTTTTTAAAAGCTGTATTATTTCAGTATATATATCATTCTTTTGCGGATCTGATATAGTAATAAACAAGGCAAAGTTCTGACCATCATAATTATCTCCTAATCGTGCAACAGAATCAATCATAAGTCGCCACGGTTTTTCTTCAATTCCGTTCTTTATAGAACGTGAATACGACTTTATGGGATTCCACTTAAAACCATTTTCTACTTGCTCTTTCTCATATCTTTGATCCCATTTTTTATCTAATGGAACTTCACTTCCAAACCCTTTAACATTTCCTTCATCATCTATAAAATCATATGTTCCAAAATGTGCATCAATATTAGCTCTACAATATTCCTGCCCAAATGCTGGATCTATTTTTGGGGTATACACCAACGTCATTTTTATATCTCCATAACATTTACCATTTCTACATAATGACGGTGGAAATGGAAAATCATTAAATTCAATATGAGAATTACTATAGAGTGTACCAGAGAAAACTAGTGTTACACTTGATTTCGAACAAGTAATTATTTCTTCTAAATTTTGTTTTGGTATTCCGTATCCGTAATAACGATGAAAATATTGAGTATCAACTTTCGCTTTATCAGGAATATTAGAAGAATGAATCAAAAAAGCTTTAGCAAATTCTCTAGAATTCTCTTCATTTATACTATTACGCAATCCTGCATATAGTGCAGTAACCGCGGGAGCAGAATAACTTGTACCAATCCCTTCAACTAAATTTCCATAAATATCAAAAGAAATTACTCCTGTTCCGGAACAACATAAGTGACTAGTACAATTTCCGCCATAATGTACTACATCAGGTTTTACAAGAAAATTTGCACCAGGTCCCCTCCTTGAAAAAGGTGAAGGCATATCTTTTTCGACATAGCCATCTATACCGATGTTAGCAATTGAGCCAACAGTAATTGCTCTAACAGAATCTGCAGGAGATGTTATTCTATCATCATTTCCCAACTCTTCATTAGGAGGCCAATTCCGCAAAGGAATTTTTGTATAATTACCAGCAGATAATATTATATCTACTTGATATAAATCCTGAATAGTATCTAAAACTACTGCTAAATCTGAAATACAATCTTTACAAATATTACTAGTACCTAATGACATGTTCCAAACTTTTACTTTATCATGATATTTTCCAATTACTTCATAAAGAATTTCAATCAATCTATCTTCAGACAAAGTATCTGTATCTCCTTTTGTAGGATCAATATTTGGAGATACAACAACATCAAGGATTCTATAATGCTGTTGTTCAGAAACATTTAAATTTAATATATCGCCATACTGAAGTATTCCAGCTACAAAAGTACCATGTTCATAATTCCTATATTTTTCTGCAACGAATACTTCTCTTTTATATATCCAAGGCTCCAAAAATTTATGTCCCGGAATAATACCTGAATCTATAATACCTATAATTGGATAATCTTCTCCCTCTTTTGGTTGAGGTAATTCCTCTACTCTTTCTCTTGCACTAATCATATTAGGAAAATCACAAGTATACTGTGGAAAAAAAGACACTTTATGAACGCCTGGATATTCAATAATTTTTTCTAGTATTGATTTTTCTGTGCAATTAACTTTATAAACACATAGATGTTCTCCATAATTAAGTTTTGTATTTTTTATCTTGAGTTTATCTAGAAGTTCTTCAAATCTACTAGTATAATATTCATTATCTGTAGCATCATCAAATGAAAACAACTTTATTTTAATTGGCTCATCAAATTTATCAATAGTATCAAAAGATTTAATATCAATTTTATCTTTAAAAGAATATTCTTTTATCTCTTGAATCTTTGTCATATTTATTTTTATATATTTTGTTGATGACAATTTAACAGTATTAATAAGATGTTCAAGCCCATCTTTAGTTATGCTTATTAATAGCTCATCTAATTTCTCTGCACCAACAATTGGACAAGTATTAGATTTAAATAATGCAGTAGGCTTATGTGTTTTAGCGATAGCTTTTTCTTTCATAACAACCTTTCCTATACACGGTATATCAGGAAAGTTTTCAAAGGAAGATTGTAAAGAAAGTTGCAAATTTAGACACTGTTTTGTAATTTGTTCTTTTATTTTATCCGTAAAAGGTTCTAGCTCTTTTCCTCCTCCTCCACTTTTATTATTACTATAATCTGTTTTCCTAGGAATAACAACTTGTATTGGTAAGCGACCTTTATCATCCATATTTTACACCTCCATCGATTTAAATAAACTAGATACATATGACTTAGACACACCTAAAATCACTGCAATTTGCGCATAGCTAAACACTTTTTCGTCAATCGCTCTTAAATATCTAGCTTGTTCGCGATAAATTGATTTCTCTATAGTATCTTTACTATTTTGTAATCGTCCAACATTACGAAATTCAAACAAATTTTTGAATACCAAAGATAGTGAAATTTGTCTATCTGTTAGTATAGAATCAATTCTTGATTTATTGCATATTTCCTCAATATCAGAACCTGATAACCCTTTAAAAGAAAGCGATAATATTTGCTTTTCTTTTTCTGATAAATTGTTCTCAGGTAAAAATAATGAAACAAGGCTCTTCCTAGATGCGTCATCTGGAACATCTATTGGAATTTTAAAGCCAAATCTTCTCCATACTGCTGGATCAAGTAAATGTTCGTGATTTGTAGCAGCAATAATTATACTGCCATTTTTTAATTGATCTATATTTTGCAATAAACTATTTACAACTCTTTTTAATTCACCAAGTTCGTTATTATCATCTCTCACTTTAGCTATTGCATCAAATTCATCCAAAAATAAAATACAAGGAACTGTTTGCGCATACTCAAAAATTGCTCTTATATTTTTGGATGTATTTCCCAAATATGAAGATATCATACCGTCTAGTCGCGCAGTTACTAATGGCAACTTAATTTTACTACATATATATGATGCTAATTTACTTTTACCACACCCCGGTGGCCCATACAAAAGAATTGTATTTGGAATATCTATTCCAGATTTCATAAGTTTATCAACGTTATTATAATACACTAAAAATTTATCTACCTGCTCATAAGCAGAACTATTAAGTACTATTTGCACATCAATTGCTTGATTTGAATATATTATATCCGCAATTGGCAACCGTGATTCTTGATCTATAGGTATTTGTGTTAACTCACCTGTTGCCATTTGCTTCATAACAATTGAACTATTAGATAGTATTTTTAAAAAGCTATTAGCTAAACGTATCTCATTATTTTCTTGCAACTTTTCAATCAAAAGTTTTGTATAACTAGCCACTTTAGTTTTATCAGATTTAAGAGCACCTTCAACAATTTTAAGAACTTCACTTGAATAATCCACCCCACACCTCCTGTGTACGTTTTATATCTTATCAAGAACGATATCGTTTGTCAATGTTATTATCAGGCGTTTCATGAGAACGTTATCTCGTTTTTAGTAAACGAACGTGGTTTTTCAGTTTACTTTTCTCATAATTCATATAAAAATTATAGTATTACATTTAATTTATGTTCAGCTATATACGTTTCTATCATTGTTACCCACCAACAAAGTATTATAAACAACTCTGATATAATCTGCACTTGTGACTACCGCGGTGCAAGTCTAACTATTACAACAAAAGAAAAAACTATAATCCCTCTCACAATTGAAGATATCGAAAAATAAAAAAGACCTGGATGTCAAATGCATCCAGGTCTTTTAATCTTTTTATTATATTTTTATTGAAATACCTGCCATTATATTACCATTATTACCAGCAATCCAACCACCTATATTATTATTAAGAGGAAATCCAACCATCCCAACAGCGCCAGATTTTGACACTCCTATACCGATCTCCCAGCGTTTGGTTTTATCTATTGCCGGCACTGTGATATTTAGATCAGCATGGCTGGTTTGTGTGAGCTGCAGCTTGTTTTTATCAAAAACATACTTTTCATCATCGGACTTTTGGATTGCAAAATCTTTGCCGTTGACTTTTACTGCCAACTCCTGCTTGCCGATGTTTACATCAACATCTGTTTTCTCTATGCTGCCATCATGATAGATATACTTAGGCACATAGACCACTTCTGTTTTAGTATCATTTTTATACTTGATTTCTGTTTTTATTTCTGGCTCTGCTACCGGACAAATATGCAACCAGCCATGAAAACACCAACCAATAACAAAAAACATCATACCTACTAGACAAGTTACTATAATTTGTTTTGCCATCCCTATCCCTCCCAAAACGTTCTAACTTAAAACACCGTTGCTTTTAAAACAAATCCCAACACTGCACCGACAACACTACCGAAAATAAATCCATTTCTAAAAAACTTTCTGTCCCGCTGATTAAAATATCGATCACAAAACGCCTTAATAAATTCCTTCATTTTTGTTCCTCCTTATAAATTTTCGTAATCTGTTACTCCACGTGCAATAGCCTTTGCAATCGCATCTTGTTTATGTTCCAGCAAAATAACATCGTGATCGTTATCAATAAAACCCATTTCGATAAGAATAGCCGGCATCTCAGTGTTTCGTAGCACAGACAAATTCGGACGTTCCTTCAGCCCACGATCCGGAATATACGGATCAATGCTTTGTTCCGTATCAACAAGTTGCTTATGAACACAGGTAGCCAAGCGGGCAGCTTCACCACCAAAGTTAAACACCAATGTTTCAATGCCTCTCGCATAACCATCAAACGCATTGCAGTGCAGACTGACGAATACATCTGCACCCCAGTCGTTAGCAGTTTTACAAACATTCGGATATGCCGGAGATTCGCCGTTTAGGTTGTCACTCTGCAAACGCATTACCTCGCATCCGGCATTTTTCAGATAATACTCAACAAGTTTTCCTACAGCCAATGCTACGTCACATTCTTTTAAACCACTGTTAGGATTCATGGCGCCAGGATCGACACCTGGCATATGCCCTGGATTAATAAATACTTTCATTATTTTTCACGCTCCTTTCAGATTTCAACCTCAATTCTTACAATTTCTTTTTAACAAAAACAATCAATCCACTCATAGCTTCCACGCCAGCATCATTTAAGTTTTCAATAATACTAAGCAGCTCAGTTACAACAAGATATCCAATAACCGTCATAACTGCCCAAGTAGGTTTATCTAAAACTTTCATAACTACATCAACGACAGCTGCAGACAACGCACAAATTAAATAAACACCGATTTTCCCAAGGAAACGGTGTTTCATAACTTCACTTTTTATCTTTTTGGCAGCTCTGGCCTTTTTTATTCCTTTAATAGATTCTAGAATAGTCGGATTTTCAATACCACTATCTTTTAGATGCAGATAGGATATCGATACCCATTTGGTAAAACAATCAATAAATACTAAAAAAGCAAAGCTATAAAACAATATAGCGTGTTTATGAAATATCATGGCCAACATTGCAGCCATTAATGTTTTGTAAGACCAACCTTGTGCTAAAGTTTGAGCAGCTCCAATAGCCGCAAATTTAAAAGATTCCCAGTTCATTTTTGCCTCCTGTATAATGCTCCTTAAAGGAGAGTGATATTTTGAATACTAAAAAAAGAAAACGAATGAAATTACCTAACGGCTTTGGTAGCGTCGTGTTACGCACTGACGGTAACCGCCGCCGCCCATGGTCCGTAAAAGTCACAATTAACGGCCGTCAAAAATCAATCGGTGATACAGCCACAGAAATAGAAGGGTTAGCACTTTTGGCCGAGTACCACAAAAACCCTTCTCTTTTCGCGCCAGCATTGATTACTTTCTCGGAAGTATTTGAGCTTATGCGGGCCGAGAGATTTCCAAAACTGGCCAAAACTACACAGGTCAATTACCTTTCGGCATACAAACACTGCCATAGATTATACGGCAAGAAGTTTGCCGAATTAAAAATCGGTGACCTGCAGGCTGTTATTCGTGATACACGTGATACCGGTGCCCACTATGCTATGCAAAAGAAGGTTAGACAGGTATTACATCATATGTACACATATGCCGTAAAATATGAAATTATTGACCCTGCCGCCAACATTAGTCAATACATAGACATTGATCAGCACGTGGTTAAATACCCTAAAACACCTTTTAACACTCGACAGATAAACAGAGTAAAAAAACTCGGTGATAAATGGGCTATGACGGTGCTCATGATGATATACGCTGGTGTCCGCACCTCCGAACTGCTATCTGTCCTCAAAACAGACGTCAAGCTGCGACAGCGATATTTTATCGTTCGAGAGTCAAAAACTGCTGCCGGTCGCAACCGTGCTGTGCCTATATCAAAAAAAACATTGTCGTTTTTTGAATTTTGGCTATCTCAACCAGGTAAATATCTCATTACAGACGATTACGGCAATCAGCTTACATATCATCAATACCGAACACGCTTTGATGCTGTAATGACAGCCAGCCGCTGCAAGCATACGCCACACGAATGCCGCCACACCTGCGCTACCATGCTAGATAATGCTGGCGCTAACGAAACTGCAATCAAACGTATTCTCGGCCATGCCAGTCAAGGAGTTACTAAGAGGGTTTATACCCATAAATCCCTCCATGAGCTAAAAAAGGCTATAGACCTCATTTGACAGCCTTGAGTGGTATTAACCCGGCACGAATTTACGCAACAAAAAAGCCTGTATCCCTTGATTTCTCAACTCTACAGGCGGTTTGAATTCGGTATGATATTTTTTCATCAATTTTTATTATAAAAGTGCAGTATCTATGCGCTTTTTCAGCCTTTCACTATTATTTTTCTAAAATTATAGCATCTAAAGCTTCTTTGCTGTCGGCAGCATCAACCAAAGCTTGTTTCTCCCAGCCTGCCTGCTTACAGGCCCCTCTATGTAATCCCAAATCTACATTCCATTGAATGAGTTGTTTAACAGTTAGGTAGTGAATTGTTTTTTCGGTTCCACCATCAGGATAACCTCTCATCGGATAACCATTTGGATAATATTCCGAAAATTTATCAGGAGCTGAATTGATTGTATTAAGATCACTAGAAACCGTGAGCTGCGTATCCTTATCGCTATCGTATCTTACCATCTCTCCACTACATTCAGATGTAAAACCTCCTGTAATTTTACTTTCGGTCCAAGCATCAACTTCCAATAACTTAGAAGCTTTTAATTCATCAAGTCCTGGCTCATATGGCGGTATTTCTTTATATTCTCCTGTCTCTGGATCTCTATAATAACCATTTAATAGCATTGCAAATTCAGATTTTGTAACTAAGAACCCGTTTTCTTTTACATCTTCTGGTACATCACCATCTTCACGGTATCCGGGAGATACGCGTTTTCCATCTTTATCAAGTACAATGTAATATTTAAATTCTTTTTCCATTTTTATCATCCTTTCTTTTTTTACAGTGGGGAAAATATACCAATTCTGGTAATGATCGTGTTATAACGTATCCTATTGCGTTCAGTGAGTTATATTATGCGAATGTAATTTCACCAGATAACTGTGAAACTTTCGTCTATGGCATAAGCAACACTAATATTAATTACAGACTTTGTAATGGGTATAATGATGATCGCTGGAACGGAACACAGACGTCAAGGTTGTTCGCTGTAGGACGGTAAACAGTGGGGATATTATACGGCCGCTGTCGGAGCCATCTACACTGACGTAACCACGCCGGTATCCTTTTCCAGATGTTTTTTTGCTGCATCAATAGACATACTACTAGCCGCATCTACTACTTGGCCGGGAACTACTCAGACTGTTTGGAACATTAACGCATCTACAGCGAACAAATTGCGCTTCATTTGGGCAAAAGCTCCTATAGAATTAGACGGGGCTGTTTGGTTCGGAATATTTATTTAGACAGTGGGGAAATTCTGCAAGTTTGTCGGGATATGTAGCAGTATGCATATTTCCTATATCATTTACAACAACTGATTATACTGCGGTAGCTACAGGAGTAATGAGTGCTGCTGATGCAACCTTTGGCAAAGAGAATTACGTGAATAATATACTTTGGGATTTCACATCGGAAAGCCAGGTAGCTTTTCGCTTGTCGCATCTGGATCGTCCAACATTGAGATACATAGCTATTGGCTTTTGAACAGTGGGGATATTGTGTTGGCAAAAACAATGTAACATTCCCTATACCGTTCAATTCTGTATGGACTGTTCTTGGCAATGCTCACGGTTCTAACAATAGTAACAATGATCATTATTTCCTGGGTGAGTTCTCTACCACTGGAGCCAGATTTTATTACTCCAATATGAATTTGACTGGCACCGCATGGATTGCAATCGGCGACTGTTAAACAGTGGGGATATTCAACTGTCGGCTCAGGCGCTTGGGCTTTAAAATTCAATGGTGTTTATACGGCAGTAGTTGTTGGCGCCCCTGGCTTTCCGGCAAGAGAGTTTTGTGGTTTTACTTTCGATTACACCCTTACTGGATGGAGTTTTACGGCTGGATATAATAGCCCCGTTTCATACATCAGGCCCACCACTACTGCAATTTCACTTGGCTATTGAACAGTGGGGATATCAAAAGCAGTTAACTGTAGAACCAGTAGTTTATCCTCTGCCAGTCAATACCGTTTGCTGCGTCTGGGCACATAGTATCCACGACAGACAAGACCCTGGAACCTACCATTCGATTTTAAGCAAAATAACTCCTGTAGGTGTTCAGATACTTGCTGGCCAGTATAACGCACCAGCTACTGCCTACTCAGGCATTTCTGCCTACTGGGGTATGATAGGGTGGTAAACAGTGGGGATATTGTTCATCACGTACAGCAACATTTCCAATTCCGTTTCCAACTGCGGCACTATTCATTGTTGCCGTACCAAAAACTACAAGCACGTCAGCTACGGCAACTGGAGCAGAATATTTAGGCACTACCAGTGTTAATTTATACCTTCATGGAACTTCTGGCTGGTATTTCGTTGGCGGCCATTGAACAGTGGGGAGAAAATGTCGGCGGAGGAGGTCAAACAGTGAGTTTACCTATATCTTTTGAGGTTGCTTTTACTGCTGTTGTTTCCGCTGACAGTTCTTGGTGTAATGCATCTTGCCATATAACGACAACTACCATCACCACAATGAATTATCAAAGCAATAAGCCTGATATTGCCCAATTAGGTCCAGTACAATGGTTAGCAATTGGTATATAGCCACAGTGGAGAAATAACCCTGGTTTATGGGCAATACCATTCACAGAATTTGTTGCTGGTGGCATTACCATGACACGCACAGGCTCGCAATCATCGGGAACTTGGTATGGTGATTCCGGAACAATTTCACTAACTGGTTATACAGCTTCATGCGCAACAAATGAAAGTTGGGTATCAAATATTAGCGGATCTGCAATAGCAGTAGGCCTTTAAACAGTGGGGATATTATGTTGAGTCACAAAATCCAACAGATTATCGTTACTGGTCTATTCCTTTTACATCCCATTATATAACGATGGCAACCAAGACATATTATGAACCTAAAGAGGAAGCAGTACCTTGGTTAGTTGGAATAGATATGCAAAAATTCATTTGCGGATATGGAGCAAACTTTATAGGGAGCAGTTATGTTTCATGTGTTGGCATAGGCTGTTAGCCACAGTGGGGATATTCAAATTCAACAGGAGTTACTTTCCCTATCGCATTTAAAGAGTGTTATGCCGTTGTAAGTAACGCTCACAGCAACACCACTGGAAATACCGATCATTATCATCTCTTAAGTTGGACATCAACAGGAGCCGCTTTTGGTTATTGGAACATGAGTTTCTATGGTACCCTTTATATCGCACTCGGGGTTGAATAAACAGTGGGGATATGGTAATTCTGAATCAACACAAACATTTCCTCTTAAATATCCCAATACTGTGATTGGAATTTATGGGAGTAAGAGAGCGATAAACTACGAATATACATTTGCAGCAACGAGTATTACAAATACAAATTTTTTCATGTCTACACGTAACTCAGAGGGTAGCAGTAGGGTTATAGCTTGTAACTGGCTGGCTATCGGCCAATAGCCAGCCAAATGAAACTACCAAACCATGGATTGCCGCCATAATTTTGTTTGTATACGTTGAATTTGGTGGTTGTCCAGTTACGTGGCTGTACTTCTGAATCGTAGTTTGTTGGGTTGTTGGTATCGGTGTTTCTTAGTCCGCAAAATAGGGCAAAACAAGCAGAATTAAAATTCACAGGAAATGCGTACCAACCGCTTTCTCCCTCGCTTCCGTTGTTACCAGCGCTATTAATTCCCCACTGTAGAATTAAACCATTTGCGAATTTTACATAGCCATTTTGAGCCAACAACGAATCGACTATACCACCATTATTAGCGGCTCCAGCAAGCAAATGAACAAAAGCAGTTGTAGCAATTTGAGTATTATTTACTGTCTTGGCTGCTGTTGGTGCTGTAGGAGTTCCTGATAAAGCTGGGCTAACTTTCTTTGCATATTCGTCCAAATCTGTCGTTTTTGCATAATCACTTAGATCAATTCCTTCTAACGCTGCCAAAACATATGCACATGTTGCAATTATATCTCCACCTGTTCCTTTTTCCGCTGTAGGGGCTTTAGGCTCCCCGGTTAAAACAGGACTTTCTTTTTTTGCATAATCTGCTAATGCATTAATAATTGCTGCCATTGTAGCAATCTGTTTAGTATTAGTCCCTTTAGTAGCTGTTGGTGCTGTAGGAGTTCCCGAAAAAGCCGGGCTAATAAGCGATGCCAAATTATAGAAATAATGTACCGAAAAAATCGCTGTACCATCAGTTATATTTTCACCTTCAACAGCATTAGTAATAGCGCTTGGAATAGATGCACCAGAGGTACCCGCAGTTTCACAAACTAAAAAACCACCTGGTAAGGTGGCATCGGATAAAATATCATTCTTTTTATATATTGTATTTCTTTCTAAACTTCTAACAGGGCTATCCAATATAGCCGACAATTTGCTTTCTATGAGCAACTGTTTCCACGTTTTCTGTGCTGTTTTATATTTTAATTTAGCTATATCATTATTTGCATTTAATGCAAGCCATACAGAATAGTCACGTGCATTTATTGGTTCATCTTCTGCTATAGTAATCCCATTAGCAACTTTAGATGTAACACGCCATTTGCAAGCGCCGTCCAAAACCTCTTCTCCATCAGTATCAGGCCAAGTAGGTTCTGCTTCCGCAGTAACACCTTCCTGAATACAAATAAGTTGATATTTAGATGTCAAATTAGGTGTTGTTGCAATGTCATCTATATGATACTGTGTTTTATTCTTACGTATATTTATTGCTTGAAATAAATAATTATCTTTAGTATCAGATAAATTGGCCAAAGCATTGAAAAATTCCATCGGCGGTGGTTCTGACTCCTTCAAATACCCCCACCCTCTTAAATAGTTTTCATCTGGCCAATTTAGTAACTCTCCAATAGCAGCGCCAGATGCAAATATTTTTGAAAAATCTGGTTGAACAATAGACATTTATATCAAACTCCCTTCTATTTGTAATATTCTCGCAAACGTACCTTTTGAAAATCCAACAAAATTACCAATATTTTTGCCATTCCTACTAAATCCGAAAGTATCTCCGCCATTAAACCAATAAATGTATATAACCCCAATTCCGGCGCCTCTTATTATTAAATCCAAAGCGTTTATCAGCTTAAGTTCATTAGGTGTAACGACCCTACCTATACCAATTCTCATTTTTGCGTTACCAGCATTGATAGCAATTACTCGACTCACACCAAACATTCGCTTAATACTGTCAATAGTACTTTGCCTACTTCCATCTGTGGTATTTTTAGCAATTTTTGAAAAAATAGCCAAACGATATTCGTTATCTCGAAGTTCAGACGAGCTCAAATAAGGTTCTCCGTATCTTCTAAATCTGGCTTTACCAAAGCTATTATTACCATGGTCAGGAAATCCGAAAAAGTCCACAGACATTGATGCATCAACTTTTCTGCTAATATCGGCAACCTCTCCACACATATCAAGTTGTTTACCAACGGCAACATCTGGCCATATCTCTGTCCTGATTTGTTTTTTCAGTGTGTTATGAAAATCAAATTCTTCTCCAATTGTTTCAAGCAATGCTTTAATAATTTTTCTGTCAGAGAATTGAGATAAAAGTAAATTAAGCATCCTTTCTTTTGATGTCAGCATGATTTAATCTCCATTGCAACAGTGATATGTTCGGCATCAAATACAGCAATCTCCCCACGATCTATAGGAATACTTTTCTCTGTATAAACCTGATCATCTTCAGATACAACTATCTCCATATAACCGATGCCATTAACTTTAGAATAAATAGGTCCTAAAAAACGTTGAGCGATAACATCCTTGCCCATTCCAAGGTTGCTACCGCTCTCAATGATGATATCTTTTATTGTATTAACTAAATCTCCTGGTAAATTTTCCTCCTTATATTCCCAAACTGTAACTTTGATATAAATCGGAATTTCTTTAGGACGATTAAAATAAACTTTTTCTGGAGTCCCTTCACTATCAATTACAGTCATTTCTATGGACCCATTGCTATCAATACCAATAGGTCCCTTTTCTAAAATAGTCTGTGCAATTTGAATATCATCACCGCCATGAATAATAACCTCAAAACTATGCGGCTTCATTCCATCAACAATTTCATCAGATCGATTTTCATACACAGTCACACTATCTACGTCCGGAAGATCTAACAATGCGGCCTTTATACTTTCTTTCATAGCACGACTCGTTCGGAATACTGCTGCAGCATATCGTTGACGTAATTCTGTTGTAGTTTCAAGATTTCTACCCACATAAGCCGCTGATTCATTACTAGCAGCAGTCCACCCATCGTAGTTGGTATTAATAGACGTTACTGTTTTTAATAATGGATCTAACGGTCCATAATTCTCGGCCACAAATTTGATTGGTGTCCCAACTTCGATAACAGTAAAAGTTTCCGTAGGAACTACTGTACCACCATATCTGCGATCAGTCTGATTAAGCACTAAGTTTCCATCCAAAATGCTGCCAGACCACTCATCTCCAGATATTTGCTGTAAAAGTTTTGAATAAACTGCCTCAACATTATCTCCTGTCACTGCAGTATAACTAACACGCACTGATTTATTTAATATAAATCCGAACGAATCACCTTCAGTAACGTTCGGGATAAATAAAGTAACGCTTACGCAATTGTCAAGAGTGATAATATCAGGAGCAGCAATATTATACTTTTCTCCATCACTACCTTTTACCTGGCAATTTGCAGGTAAAACAAAACCATTGCGACCATAACAAACTTCATAAAAATATGTATATTCTTCTCCACGCCGCAGAACATTACTATACATAACAGTATTATCAATACTTCCATCATCAGCAGTCATCGGTGAACGTGCATAATAATCATATTCAGCAAGTTGCCACTGCTGGTCAGACTCCTCTGCAACTAGACTCAATATAATAGCAATTACACTATTAGGCTTTCGGCTTACTGCCTGACCAACTTTACTCTCAAATCTATCAAAAAGATTACTTTGTATTTCAGGCAGTCTCATTCTGACAAAACCTTGTGGTGTAACACCATACTTAGTATTACTATTTATCGCCATACCCCAGCACCTCCTTCCTGGTAATCAAACCGTATTCTGTTGACACTTCATAATTTATAATCAATGTCCGGACTTTGACCTGATAATCCAGTTCCAACGCATTTAAACTTTTCACATCATCAACCGACAATATTTGTTCACTCAGAATTTGTTTGATCAACTCTTGATTAGGTTGCTTAACAAGAATATATTCGAGGTAAGGCACGCCCCAAGTAGTGTCCAAAAACCATTCTCCGAGAAAAGTCAGTAGCTTAACTTTTATTTGTTGAGCAACTCGTTCGGCGTTATCAATCAGCAAAAAATCTCCATCTTTAATCAAGATATCATGATCATTTGCATGTAATGCAATATCAACCATAGCTCGGCCTCCTTATTGCGGTCCAGATGTATTTCCACCGCCTGTTTCAACACCGCCATGAGTATGATCCGTTAACGATATACCACTCGCTATAACATCACCATCACAAGTAATATTCCCTGACATTTTCGATATTCCGGAGCAAGTGATATTTCCTTTTATATTTACATCACCAACAATATTAATTTTTTGATCAGGCGTTAAGCTAATCGAAGTCGGACCATTAATGATTTCAACGTTATCTGCAGATATTGATTGTACTTTTCTCATTCCGACAAAACATACTGCATCAGTTAAATCATACTGCCTCGGATCATGATTATCACTATCACTTTTACCAAGCCATTCATCTAAGCTGCGTTCAGCAAATGCAATCCAGCAACTATCTCCAACTTTTACAGGATAGGTTATCTGAGCATTTCCTGCATGTGGCATAAAAACTGGTACGCCGATTATCAAAGGATAATCTAAAATATCTCCATCTGCAGTATGATATTGCAAAGATGGTTTTACTGTAGCCATACAAGTACCAGCATCAAACGAAATTATTTCCCCAGGCATTCCCGTCCTAATTTCACCAATACGCTGTTTCATAGCTTTATCAATGGCTTCAACGCTAGGATTTGGGCTCGCTTTTCCAACACTTGAAATTGAATTCATTTTTTATCCTCTCCTCCAATCTCATATACTTCCATATTAGTGTGCCATTTTTTCCCTCTGTATTCTCCAGTATGTTTTAAAGATTCAATTTTAAACCAACCTGTTACTGGCTTGCTTTCAAGATAAATCAAATCTCCAGGATTCAGTGTCGGCTGCAGCAAAGAACAAACTCTCCAGCCAGCCTTTTTCTCTTTTCCTTTATTTTTTTTCGACTTTTTACTTGATGTTTTTTTTATTTTTTTAGCAGCTTTAATGATCCTTTCTGGAGATCCAATAAGTCCACTATCTGCATTTAACTTTATCGCTATAACTTTAGTACTACCGCCATCTTCTATGATTTGCAACACATTGTTTTGTATAGACCAAGACAGCCCCGATGCAGCACATACTTTTTCAAGGCAAGTTCTCCCAGGACCTATATAACTAAAGCCATTAGCATAGCTGCAGTAGCTCAAATCCTCAGCGAACTGAACAACTAATCCCATTGCAGCAGCAACATCCTCAATAACTTTTCGCCCAGAAACACTTGCAGCATATGATAAAGACACAACACAATCACGGATTGCAATTTGCCCATCAGATAGCTCCAATTCAGTAACCATATTTGCTCCTTTAAGGGATGTCCATGCTTTTAAAACTGCGCCAACAAAAATACGTCTAAGACCGATATCTTCACTATATCCAGCTTCAAGAATACAAATGCTATCATCTCGTTCAAATATCTTTGCTGTTTTATCAGATAAATTAAAGACCTGCAAGCGACATTTGTTAGTCTGCTTTGTCAGGTCTTTGTCAATATCAAATGTTATATTTAACGCATTCTCTTTAGGCTTACCTTCAATAACAATACCATCACTGCCCTCTACCCCAACCAGTAAACGATAAACACGGTCAAACTGTTTTCCCATAAAACTCTGCCTCCGTCACATAAATCAAACTGGCAGCGCCGTTCGAAAAACTGCTACGAGTTATCTTTTCAAGGTCTGTTAGAACAATTAATTCCCCTGAAGGAATACCTGGCCTGTGATGATTCATCAAAAGCGGAAAGTTTGGCACTATCTTAAGATTACAGCATAACGGTTTTTTATCGTTATCCCATAAATGTAGCGTCCAAAATTCACCGACTGCATTCCAAGTTAACCGAATCCTATACTGGACATTATCTAAGACAACTTTAGTAACAATATCATTGGCGTCATTGAATTTTATTGCTTCCATACGTTCACCATCCTAACCCAATGCTGTTCATTATGTCCTGTATTTTCTTTACTCCCCAGTCAACTCCTTGAGCAGCTATAGATTTATTCAACGGCTTTTCTTCTCCAGTATCTTCAATTTCTTCAGAATCACTGCTAATACTCCCAATATCTGTTTGCGTTGCAGTACCACCATCAGCTGCAGTTTCTCCTGCACTATCTCTTGCAGACTCATCAACAATATCTTCCGGTACCTCAGTGGTTTGTGTAGCAACTTTCGTTATATGAACAAACGAACAATTTACCCATATGATTGATTTACTTTCATCATTGCGAACTGGCCTTGCGCTTGTTAAAACCATATCTGACCAAATTTTATCAGGCCTCACTATGGTAACTGGCTCTTTATTATCGCGGATTTGCTCAAGCGCCGATAACCCACTAGCAAACTTATGTTGACCATGGCTATTTTTATAAAACCATGTTACTGGATGTGACGAAATTCCTATCGTCATATCCACCTTGATTGCTTTATTTATAATTGAGTCATGTATTTCAAACCCAGTTTCAACCGGATGCTCAGTTACCTCTTGATCCATCTGATATTCAAAAGATCTTACAATATCAACCTTCAAAGTCCCTATTTCAGTTGGATTCTTGGGGTTTATCCCTAAAATATCAGCTAACATTTAGTTATCCTCCAATATTGGGAAATCATAATCAAACCCGGAAGAAAGATCGAATTCATAACCATTAGCAGGCTCAATCGCATTAGCAACACCAACTCCAATTTCAGCAGGTGTTGCATTTGTTTTCGCAAATATATTTATATTATTAGTATGTGTACTTTGATCAGAATAATTTCTCGTGTTTGATCGGGCTACACTTTTAGCAATATAATCATTACCAGTGTTTTTATTCGCTCCACCAAGATAAATATTACCAACCCAATCTCCAAATTCAGAAAGCTTTTTACGAGGATTCCATGCCGCTATTTTCGCTTGAAAACTTTCAAATTTACTAATGCAGCTATCTATCCAATTTACAATATCTTTGAAGGTATTAATGAAAGGTTGAATTGCACTTACCAATGGAGCAATCGATTTAGAAAATTCGTCTTTCAATTGTTCCCAGCGGCGACTCAATTCTTTTATAAAATCTTTCCACGAGCCAACATGCCGCCCGATAACACTGTCGCCGCCTTCTATCCATACATAAAGATCTTGAATAGCCAAAATTACAATAGCAATAGCTGCAGCAATCAGTGCAAATTTTGCAAAAGGAACAATCGCCATTGCTATACTTCTTGCACTTCCTGATCTAAAAACAACTTGTGCCCCTGTTGCTAAAAGGTAGGCATCCTTTATCCCTAAAATAACATCTTTTAACAATTTCATTCCAGTCAGTAAACTATTCCATTTAGAAACAACAAAAAATGCAGATGCATAAATAACTAATAATTGAAATCCAGCTACAAAATTATCTATATCGATATTATCAATATAATCACCAATGCTTGCGAACCCTTTCGCTATAGAACTAACAATACCGGTCTTTTTTTCTAACTTCGAGAATAAGTTACCAAGAGCATTTGATACTCTTACCCCTGCCTGATTAACCGTCCAAGGGATTTTTCCCATTTCACGTTTCAACTTTTCAGAGCTCTTCCTAATTGCATCGAAAACATCTATAGCCGTTAGTTTACCTTCTTTACCAAGTACCCTAAGCTGGCCAATCGTTGTTCCCATACCTTCAGCAATAGCTTTAGCTAAACGTGGCGCTTGCTCCATAATAGAATTCAACTCATCACCACGGAGTACGCCAGAACCTAAAGCTTGCCCCAACTGTATAAGTGCGGCCTGTTGAGATGCAGCACTGCCACCACCAATCATCATTGCTCTGGATACATCTTCAGTAAAACCTAAAACATCTTCGGCACTTTTCCCTAATTCAGAAGAATTCCTCGCTACTGATGCATATAATGTAGCAGTAGATGCATATGCCTGTCTGGTATCAATAGCCATGCGGTAAAGTTCTTTTTGTACCATCAAAGATTCTTGCTGATTTTTAGTAGTCAATGCAACCTGTCCATTAACAACTTTCCATTCATCAACCATCCTGATAATGTTCCCTAAAGAAAGAGTAACTCCCAAAAAAGCTAATGCACCAACAAACTTATTCTTTAAGCCGGTTAAAGTACTATCCATCTTGTGCAGTTCTTCATTGGCACCACGAGCTTTAGATTCAATACCAGAAAACGCGCTTTCTGTTTTTTGTTTCGCACGCTCAGATGCATTACCAACTGTGGCCATGCCTTTACTAGTCATGTCAGCAGCTCTAGTAGATGCTGTCCCAACTTCACTAAGATTTTTTTTGATTTTTCCTATTTTACTTTCAACTGCATTTATATTTTGTTCATTAACTTTAAAACCAATACCTATTAACAATTCTCTTAGCTTCAATGTTCATCACCATCCTTTTTGGGATGCTCTGCTGCATAACGTTGTATATCAGCCTCCATGTCGAGCAACGCATTGATTTTCAATAAATCAACCAAATTAACAAGACCTAATTTAAGTTCCGTCATTGTTACTTTCCCAGCTAATACCGGACGCCATATCAATGACTCTCTACTTAAATCAGGTCTTAATTTACCTGGTATTGTTATTTCTTCTTTATCCCAAGCTCCTGAAGGATTCCAGAAAGGTCGGGAAGATTCTCGAAAAAATCAGCATAATTTACCTCCAAGACGAAGTACATCAACTGAATCATTTCTTTTAATCGTCCTGCAAAAATATTATCCGAAATATTTTTTTCTAATTTTACAGGAGTTTCATCTGACGGCCTTTTGATAGAAATAAAGTCTTTGTTAATTATCCTATTGGCAAAGTTTACCAGGACTGGTCCCTTTAAATTTTTACCAACACCAGAAATAATTGCACCAATGTTGATATTTCTATCTAACACAGATTCTTCTTCAGTGTTAGACTCAATATCATCTTTCTTATCCACTGCTGTATCAAGTGAAGATGTCACAACAGCTTGTAAATCACCAAGAAGTTCCAAAGATTTCTGCGGCGGAAACGGTCGTACAAAATACACATTTTCACCAATCTCTTTTTCTTTTATTTCGACATTTGCTAATTCCATTAACTATGACCTCCTACAAGGAAAGCAGAATCAGGTACAGCCGCTAATAGTACCCATTGGCATTTCCCTTCACTAGCACTTTTGCCACGATTGACATTTGGCTTTTTCGTAATCCAAGCTTGATCACTCATCATCAACAATCTTCCAGACAGATCTTTGATTGCCAAAGGCATCAAGCCTGCACCAGCTTGGTTATCAACGTCATGGATAGCACTTAATTCATCATTGCTATCACTTGATTGCAACAAAGAAAGTGTAACCTTTTTGATGATGCTGCCAGGATCAATACTTCTAACGATTTCCTGATCACATCCAACAACAGCCGTTGTGCCATCGCCATCTGTTTCAATATTAATAAACGTATCTTCAGCAAAACCAGTCAACACAACCGGCCCAAAAATTACCATTACCTTCTTGGGATCATATGTTTTTACATTCGGCATATCTTACACCTCCGTTATGCACTCTTAATATTTTCATACGTTAAAGAACCTTTGATCTCCATCGCATGAATTGCACCAGCCAAACGAGCGGTGAACTGCACATCACGCAACACACGTTGAGCTTTTACATTGGCAGAAATATTTGCCGCTTTAGGCACAGATATCTTAAAGCCAAGAATAACATTATTATCATCGTCTAATTCGTTTTCGGCAATACCACCACGTTTTTGCCCAAGAACTAATACCGCATTAAGTGTACTTTCAACAAGGCCAATGCCGGAGTCTAAAAACGGCAACTTGTCTCTGTTGATCAACATACTAAATTCTTCCGTCTGAATCGTCTCTACTAGCCAGTCACGAAACCGAATAACGTCAATCCACTCCCCTGCAGCAACTTTGCCATTTTGAGTGATTGTAACATTACGGAATTTCTCAAATGTATTGCCATTTTTAGCTTTGATGGCATTGTATTCAGTTTCATTCAAATTATCTACAGTAATACTTGATAATTTTTTATTGGCCCAAGTTTCGCCACCAGGATCGATTGCAAAACAACGTGCAGCAATTCCAGCTTCAGGATACTCATTATCTTTTTCATGATACCACCAATGAGTTCTATAATAATTAGCTGCCTGTAATTTAGATCCAATATCATTGGTTATTTCCGCATTTTTCGCTCCAGGAGCAGTAACCGTAACACCATATAATTTAATATGAGCTTCTGTCCATTCTGCCATAGCTAAAACAGCATCTTCAGTACGATCCACATAACAAATACCGTAGAAGTCATTATCAGCATCACAAATCATTGCCATATTACTGCTCACATCAATATTTGTAGCGGGTTCCTGGCTACTCACTTCCAGTTTTCCATTTGGAACAACTACAAAGCTTGTTTTGGGATCGGTGGATTTAACAACAAGTTCATCCTCCATTACAGATGCCGCATAAAATTTAGGAGCAGTATCCAATTCATCAATCTTATTAGATAATTCCGTCATTACCTTGTCTACAGTATCAGACGATTGAGCTATGTAAATTGCTTTGATTTCAATCAAATTGCCATTGCCATCTAAACGTTGTACCGAAACACCATATTCTGCTCCTTCCACAACAGCCATCGGCATTTTTACCTTCACTGTATCACATTGGAACCGTCCTATTTTAACTACACTTGGACGAGGGGTCTGCGCAAATGCATCACTCGCCGCCTGATAAATAGCATCTGTTGATGTAAATCCCATATCCATCAACTCATCTACATCAGTAATAGTCAACACACGGCTCAAACTGTTTGCATGTGGACCAACAATCATCAAGGTGCTGAATCCAGCACTACTAATGCCTGTTGTATTTAAAGATATTTGGGCATTGATGATTCTATCAAGATTAGCCATATTATTCATTCTCCTTTTCAATATTTATATTTGCTTCAAAATGAATCCCTGAAGCAATCACATGATTGGTTCCCTTTTCAGTCAACCGCCCCTCAATAAACACCGTTTCAAACCAGCCAGGATTACAAATCGCATCTCGATCGTAAGAAACAGTTAAATCAATTGCAGCTTCTTCAACGTAACGACTACCATCAATTAAATCAGTAAGATCCATGACACTACCAATACTATTTACAGCAATGTTAGCTTCTTGGAATTTATCGACTATAGTTGGTAATGTTAAGTACCCATTTAAAAGCGAAAGAACCTCGACACTACCAGTGCCAAAGGCTCTTATGTTTAAAGTTGTTTCTACTAATCCCAAAATATGTACCTCTTCTTTTTCAGGTACCCATTTTTCACTATTGCCGATATTCTTCTCGCCCATTAAATCAATAAGAAGGTATCGTTCGTATTCAATTGCAATGTCTTGCTTCGATTGTATAACCGGCAATCCCTTATATAGATCACGTAAGCAATATGCAAAAAAATCTATGACTCTTTCTCTGACATTAACTTCACTAATGAGATCTCACCTCCACTGCATACATTCTCCAATGACTTATAACACCACACTGGTATGCATCTGCAGCAACAATTTCATACTTCCGTCCGAGCCACTCGAATTGATCAGCCTGTATGCCAGTCCCCTGGTCGGCCATATATAATTCCGTATCAGAATAAACTTTTACAGCATGACTCCCACGCCTACCTTCTGGTAACGCATCCATTTCCGTAGCCTTTAACGGTTGCACAGATGCCTTTATAACAAAACTCTCCTGAGCAGGAAGAATAAATTTACCGTTACCCTGTAAAACCGGTTTTCCTTCATAACGATAAATCGTTAACGGCTTTCTAAAGCTACTCATCTGATCTATCTCCAATCTCATAACGAACCGACTGTCTCATGTGACCAGTATCAATAAGAGGTTTGCTACTTTTCTTTTTCCTAATAGTTGCTGGGCTATTTGGTGTAAACGGTCCGCTACCAATTTTGCGCTTAATCTCCCCTTCAATATATTGTCCGGTTCGTGCAAGCGCCTTACTAACGTCAGCGCCATTAATGATAGCCGTAACAGCTGACTCAGCACGTTCACCAATTTCATCAGATTTCTCGTCAAAAGTTGCCCTTATAAAACTACGTTCTGGAATAATAATTAACCGCCCCATACTTCTATGAGTACTACTAAAATTCGCTTTCGATTTTTTTGCAAATCTTCCATTATTTGCAAAACTACCATCTTTTTTTACCTTTCGGTAAACGGTAACCTCTCCTGGATGTTGAAATATCATTGCGCCGAATTCTTGAACTGCAGCAACAGTAACAAGATCTGCAGTTCCATCTTTCGTTTTACCCCCCTGAATGCCAGCCTTAATCTCCTTTTTAGACAATCCTCTCAATTCTTTGAGTAGATCCTTCCATCCGAGGTCAATATCCAACACGCCGCTCATATTAACCAAACCTCGTAACAATTGAAACTATACACATATCTCTTATACGTTTAAATTCCATGCCATAGGCAGTTTTATCTAAATTGTCAATATATGAACCAGTGCCAACTCCTGAAGAACTATAAGAACGTGCCAAATCTCCCTCTTTTTCAGAAACCAAACTACCTGCAGTAGCAGCCGAAGATCCTGCCCCATTCTCTGCGATAACATTGATGTACGCTAACCGATGAGCAACAAAATATGCTAAAGCCTGATCATATAGATCACCAAACCTTTCTTTATTCAACATCGGTTCACAGAGGTTACGCATTGCTATAATCATATCTTCTTTAGCATCTGCTAAATCAGGTGCTAACAAGCGAAATAATTCAACAAATTTGTGTTCTTCTGCATTCATGATTAGTTACTTTCATTTGCTTTAATCAACGCTATTTTTTCTTCTTTGGTCTTTGCGCCAGTTAAGTCAATACCATGTTCAGAAGCATAAGTCTCTAATTCAGATACCTTCATATCTTTAAAATCAACTTCTTCTGAGCCTTGGCCATTACCAGTTTCTTCACTAATAGTCGCAGCATCTTTGCAATTTTCCACTTTTTCTAATTCTTTATTAGCAATCATATCAATTACAACCGGATGAGCAGCATAAGTATCACTTACCTCAGCAAAGTATCCTGGAATAATTTTTTTATCCTCAACAACAATTAAACGTTTAGAAATATTTTTTAACAACATATTTTTACACTCCTTTCAGATATAAGAATAGCTCCCCTTAAAATTGGGGAGCTATTTAATTTAGATGCCTTCTGCCATGCAGATAGACAAAGGATAATATACCATAACACCGGCAGTGGAAGAATCACAAGGGATCACCATTTCCAAATTTTTCCTTTGAGGGGCAAGCTGCTCAAAAGGCAGAGGAATTTCCAAGGAAAGTGCGTTTTCATCATTTCTGTAGATGAACATAATATCTTTACCACCAGTCCCAGCACCAGATGCTTCATGGATAGACTTGATTGTTTGAATATAAGGATTTTTCTCCTGGAAGAAACTCAAAATAGTCTGCCCGCCAGAATCCGGCAAAAGCGTAGTTGCAATGATGTTATATTTATCAATCGGCAACAAAATAGTATCCGGAATTTCAACGCCTTTAGTTATATCAACAATCATAGAAACCGCATTATTCATATCACGAAGGATCTGTACTGGTGTTTTCTTATCCCAAGTAGTAGCAGAACCTTCACCATCTGCAGGCAAAACATACTTTGTAATATTTGGATGTTTAAAAATACCAAGAATGCCATGTTCTGCATCGCCCTGAAATGCAATTTTATTAACCAAAGCATCATTAGCTCTGCGAGCAGATTCTGCTTTGCGTGTTGTCAACGGTTTCCCAGTCATCTTCGCCCGGCGAATATCTTTTATAGAATAACCATAGGAAGTAGCAATATCAAACACTTTGACAATTGTGCGCTGGGCTTTAACATCTGCACGTGGCAGATCATCAGCATAGTTTGTAATAATCTTAGCCATGCCAACAGAATCGTAGCTATCAAAAGCAACAGTATCAGCGCCAGGATCTGCTTCACTGGTAACCGGGAAAATGCTCATTGCATTATTCGCAGGTGTTTTTACATCATATGTTTTGGCTTTTACTTTCTGAAGCTCCTGAGCAAAAAATACACTTTCTCCTGCATCTTCACGAAACAGCCCAGAAGTTTTACAAGCCATTAAATCTTGTTCATCATATCTCATTTCATTACTCATATACATATCCTCCTTTATTCGTTACGCACCAGCGGTAACAGTAACATTTGCATGTCCAATTTCAATTTCAGCAATACCAGCAGCAGCACTGCTAGTCAAAAAAACGCAAGATACGCCAACAGCTTCAATTCCACTTGCAACAGCCTCATCAGTAAAACCATTATCTGCAATTTTATAATTGGCAACCTTACCTGCAGTTACTGCTTTAGTAACCGGTACCCAAATACGACCACGAGTCATTACTCCTACGGAATAACCAACAGGATAGTATGGATCATCGGGTTCTTTGTGTTGATGAACAGTAATACCAATTACATCTTTTAGAGTACCTGTTCCTGCTTTTTTTATCTGCTTTTCTGGATTCGAAGCACGAATTACCGGCACCCCTGGATCAAGAGCTTCTTCTGCAGCAAAGCTATCAATTGTTTTATTACTCAAATCAGCAATCTGCCCAACAAGGGCTACATCCATTTCACCATATTTCAGTTGCATATTATTTTTCCTCCTTTTTGTTGGTCATACGATCAATCATATCTTGACGATGTTTTGCAGCAGGGGTTTGAGATTCCTGTCCGTCTAATTTTTGACGAGCCTTGTTAAGTTGTTGCCGTACTGCTTCGTCAGTATCATTTAAATCATTTTTGATACTGTCATAATAGGCATTGATGTAATCATCCGTCTTACCTTCAAAATCAACGCTATCTCCACGCAAAGCCTTAACAATAGCAATTTTTAAAGCTTTATTATCAAGACCGTCAGTTTTTTCTACCTGCGCTTTTTTAGCGCAAGCATCCAGCTCCGCACGTTCCTTAACTTCTGCCTTAGCTTTTCCAACAGCTTTTTCGATAGCAGCTTCTTTTTCAGCTGCAGCCGCATCAAGTTTGCCTTTCAGAGCATCCCTTTCAGCTTCTGCTGCATCAAGTTTTACTTTTTGATCTGCAGCATCTGTCTTTACCTTTTCCAACTCAGTCATAACCTGAGTAAATTTTGTTTCAGCAGCATCTGCTTTTACATTCGCAGCGTCACATTTATTTGTCAATGCAGTAATGTGATTAGCCACCGCCTGCTCAACTTCAAATTCGTTTGAATCAATTCTGATTTTTACCATGTTTTTATTTTCCTCACTTTCAAAACCGTCTAATACTTCGTTCCCATCCAAATTTAGCCGGGCCTTTCTTCCAGCTCTTGCACTTGGTACTACAGCCAAATGATTACACCTTATCAGATGTTGCACTGCATCATAAGGTTCACCATCTGGCGTCAAACCAGGAGTTTCTTCTAACTCTACGCTATATCCAACAGACAACTCTCTGAACCCTTTAGTTTCCTGTGGCGAGTGGATTATTATGTCACAAGCTACATCGGTATCATTTTTCCTATATGCTGGTGACATTATAGTTCCTATGGTTACTTTATGTGCAGTGTCTGCTGTTACCCTCCCACCTTTAGGATGTAATACTGTAATAGGTTTCCCTTTAAAGCTAACGAGAGCATCTTCAGCAAACACCTCATCCGGTGGTCTATATTCGCGCCTTACAGAACCGTCAGGTTGTAGATAAGTATAAATACCTGTCCTGGCCACAATCGGAGAATCAAGTAAAAACCCTTCAGGTGTCGTTACAGCACCGGCAACAAATTGCATACTGTCATATCGCTGCACTTTCCGCATTTTATCACCCCCTCTCATAAAAAATGGATATAAAAAAAGCACCTACAATTGTAAGTGCTTAGATTAACTATAATTTTTATTTTCCCTTTAACAAAAAGCCTGGTATCGTACCGTGCTTAACGCCATCACCTCGATATAATCTGGTATTATATATATCCTCATCCTTATCATTATATTCTGTGATCGTAACTACATCAGCAGATTCCTTATCACATGGCATATTTGTTTTACCGTCATAAAAACGAGCAATGCTATATGTACCACCATGCGGAGTTTTATGTATTCGCCTTTCTTCAAACTTCCCAACTTCAATCATCTTTCAGCAGCTCCTTCAAAATACCATACCGATTAGGATAATATTTAGCAAACTCTTTATTACCATAAGTATAATATATCATTATACTTTCAGCAAAATCTTCTGCCGGTCCATTTCTAGCGTACTCAGTAACAGGCAATCCATGTATACTAGTATCTGCTTTAACAGCTTTTAACCATTTTTCTTTCAAAGAAATATTACCATAGAAAATATCTAATAGATGTCCACCTTCGTGCAGCAAAATTTCTCGAACTCTACTATCAGACAAAACCAATCCATTATTACGCCAAAAGGTAACAACATATTCTTCTGCCGTTGCATATGCTCGAGTAAAATCCGGATAAAGTTCAACCCATTTTTTATCTGCAGGACAATATACATCCAAAATTCTGACTTGTTTTATTCTTTCTTTTAAAATTTCGGGTAAACTTACAATATACGGTAATAACTTATCCTTAGTTAAATTTTGCAGATTTTTATCTAAATCCGTTGGCACGATAAATTTTATACCTGTATCAGCATCTAAATCAATTATAGATTTTCTTACTCGATCTATTTCAGGAACATCATCAAATTTATTAAAGAACCTAAATTCCTTAACTTCATAAGGACTTAATTCAAGACGTTTATTCGCTTTAACTTCTCCAATCGGTGTTACAACAGCAGCATTCCAATTATTTAAATCAATAATTGGAATGGCAATGCACCGACATCTATAATCCATTCCTGGATGTAGCTTTGGAGCCGGATAAATTTTTCTACCATTGATTTCTCCAACTTTACTATCATGCCAAAAAAAAAGATCCCCATTAAGTTCTGCATGAGATACACGTACACGTTCATCTTCTGAAGTACGCCATTCATAACAATAAATCCCAGCTTCTTCTTGCCTTCTTTTTGTCGTAACAGCATTCAAATTTCCAATTTCGTTACGAGCAATGAACTTTGCACGATTATCCGTTATATTATAAAGATTTTTTACTTCTTTTTGTACATCCTTATACAAAGACCCTCGTTGAACAGCATTGCTGATTATAGTCGCTAATTTATCTGTATAAGTGCTGACAATACTGTTTACATGTTGAGATTGCTGAGAATACCATTCAGATGTTACAGATTCAAGTAATCCTGTATCATTTATAAATACATCTACCTGCAGGCAGCTTCTAAAACTGCGGCGTAAATTATCTTTCGCAGTATTATCTACACCTTTCATGACCCGTTTAATACCAGATATAACTTCGTCCTTTACGCCACTAACTTCAAGTTCTTCTAACACTTTGCCTGATATACGTTCACTATCAGTAGAATCATACCTTAATACATCTTTCAATGTTTCAATATTTTCTAAAGATAATTTATTCAACATTCTGACCATGGCTCTCAGCAAACGATAATATTCACGCTCTGAACTTTCGGGATATAAAATTTTAACTGTCGGTTGCAGAAATCTAATTTGATTATTCTGTTTCATCATCATCATCACTCAAATTCAACAGACTACCCTTAATCGGCAAATCATATTTTTCTGCTAAATATGGCCGTACTTCGCTTGAATCGAGCAGCTGAGCTTCCATCAAAGAATTAATCGTATCTATTTCAGCTTTTACGCACTCGGCATTTAATTTATTTGTTTCTGCGATCTCTTTTTCAGTTGGTATCCATAGTGGATTAAATTTAATAGTCCAGTTTTCAAGTTCCCTTCCACCAGTTGGTCCGTCCTTACACAGTTGAACTGTTTTTATTAACTTTTCCAGTTGAGGTTTTAACTGGCGCCTTTGAACTTTACCAACGACATCATTGTAGTAATTTTCTAAATCTCCACGGCCTGTACTATTTAACCCAGCTGGCGCACGTCCAAACAACACTGTAAAAGGAATACCCGTCATTGCACAAATATACTGTCCAAAGTTGTCCAAGACATCTGGAATTCCTGACATCGGTACATTAAAAACCTGATATTCATCATCCGTAGATAAAGCAATAGTATTTAAAATATTACGTGCCATATCAATTAAATCCAAACGCCGCTGCACCTCTTCTTCACCATGCGGAGTAGCTAATTTAGATCCTAATTCGTTTAGTTTTGTAAGAGATGTGCTCATGCGTTCGAGTGCATGTAATGCTGTCGCCTGAGCTGTATCACATCTATATATTCCTTTTATAAGACCTTCAAGACAACTCATACCGCAACCATTACGACTAATCCGCAAATTTTTCGGCAACAAGTCACCATCAAATATTAACAATCGACTGTGATGGATATAAAGAGGTCTACCACTCAATGGCGGCGTTATCTGATACCATTCTGGTTTGCCAAACTGCTTATCAGTTGGATCATCATTAATCAAATACCCACTAAAATCCTCAATAATGCTTTGCGCATCATATACTTCCATTGATTTTATTGATCTAAGACGAGCCCAATTTACCGGTTCCTCTTCAGTCCCGCCGTCATCCATAATCATAAAAATACAACTACGGCCAAAGTGACGAGCCCATGTTAAAGCTTCTGCCAAAATAGATTCAGCAAGCCTTTCATCAAGATATTGAATGATAAGGTTATCTTTGTCTCCCTCAATTTTATAACCATTTTTCAAGGCAGCTTCTGCTGGCAAACTCGATATTCTCTGAGCCAACCTGTTTGACCAAATACCTTCTAAAAATTGGTAGGTTAAAGGTTCTTCCAAAAAGAAACTATTATCTCTAGTATATTGCCGCGCACCTCGGCTAATAAAAGTATTAAAAAATCCATCTGTTCTATCAACAGACTTCTTTTTACTATTGTTTTTGACCATTAGCTTGTTAAACCTCCCCACGGACTAATGCTCTGCAATTTATTAAAAGCATCGCTAGATGCATCAACCATGTCATCATGTGCGGACTCCGGAAACGCTTCCAGTTCCGAAAAATACATTTCGTTCCAGTCAGCTGCAAGAACCAATACGTTACCAGCCTGCCATTGAGCTGAAAATGGCTCTGAACGTGTAATCTTATTGCCGCTTGGCCGAACAGTATCAACAGCAAATCCTGTAAAATGCTTAATATAACTTTCGGCTTGTTCTTTGCCAGCTTGCCCTGGATCTTGTGGCACCGTAATATATACAAAACCTAATTTGGCACGGTCAATAACCCCTGTATTCCTTGTTATATTGCGTACTCCGGCAGCTGCTAACTGAACACGTTTTACATCGGCCACAATATAAAGCCCATTATCTGTTTTACCCATTAATACCCCCGCCGTTGCATCAGGATCAGGATTAATTGGTGACGGAAGCGTAGCAGCTAAATCCCATGATCGCACCCAAGCAATGACATTGCTCGGTATAGCATCAACAATCTGAACAGAAGAACGTTTGAAATACAGGCCAGCCGCCGGCCGTATCTTCCAATTTCCATGCTCCAGCCTTTCGCGCTCTACGGCTCCAAGAGCTCTAAGATTACCCAAATAGCCTGGATCTTTTTCCATCAAAATTTTATTGTCTGTCAGTTTACTTGCAATAAAAGTGAAACTCTTGACCTGTTCTCTGATAATCTCAGGGGAATGAGCCATAACAGCCTCCGGTGTATCCCCCCAAATGATTTCATCGCCCAACCTAGTAAAATAGCGAATCACTCCGCTTCTCTCTGGGATTGGATAACCAGTATCGGCATCCCAATACCATTGAATAAACGGAGCTACCCAAATATCAGCATCAGGATTGGTCGTTCCACGGATGTATGGTTTCACTCCACATGTAGAACGATTCCGTGATAACATGTACCAAAATTGGCCTGATGTAAAATGTGTAATTTCATCAAACCCAATCAAAGGAATCTGAGCACCTTGATATGCAAATTTATCCCGTTCAAGTTGCAAGTGAGCGAAAGATATTTTTGATCCAGATTTAAATCTAAATCTAGGTTGTGGATTTTCTACAGGTATGCCGCCAATCGGAACATATAACCCTTTTGCTGTATCCCATAAACCGCCTTCATTTTTTATCTGATTGCTATTTCTACGAAATATAGTTGCACCAAATCCACCGTTATTTGTATGTCTAAGTGATTCTAACAACAAAGCATATGTTTTCCCTCCACCGGCAGCACCTCCATAGAAAGCAATATCAGCTGGGGTTGATAAAAACAGTTCTTGTGGCCCTACTTGTGGTCTAATAATTTTAGGTGCTTCATTAATCATTTTTCACACCACCATTATTATCGCCTCTACCATTATCCGGTAAATAAAAAACAACCGAAGGACCTTCACTTCCATTCGATTGCTGTCCATTTGAATCATCACGTTTTACACGCTCTAACTCTAAACGCTTATTATCATATTCCTTACGGTGTTTATCCATAGGATTCATTTCAAAATACTTGGCCAAAAAAGCAAGCGCCTTATTCCGGTTTGAAAGTTTAAGTGAAATCCCAAATTTATCATTCTTTATACTTTCAATAACTCCACCATCCAATTTATCAAGGCTTTTTATATTAACGCATTCACCAGAGCCAGATAATTCGATAAAATCAGTAATATCAGCAAATGCAATTTGCATATACTTTTCAAGCACATCTTCTGACGATAAAAACATCGCTTCATTACGAATTTTCTTTAATCTTTCAATTTCTAGTTTCACTCTATGTCTGTTTAATATCTTATATCCAAGTTGACGTGCATAACGTTCTTGGACGTCATAGCCAGCTCGTAAACATGATATTTTAGCATTATGCGTTTCCAAATATGCCAAAATAAAAAGTCGTTCTCTATCATTCAGTTCTTCGTTATTTTCAACATCTTCAATGATTTTTTTAGCGACATTTTTTCTCTTCGGAGTACTCCGAATATTCGATTGGAGTACTCCATTAATTTTTTTATCCCAACTATCTTTGCATTTCCACCCAGAAACACTCTTTTCAGGTACGCCCAGCCGTGATGCGATTTCCCTCAATGTAATAAGGCCATTACTCTCTTTATATATTTCATATGCCCGATCACGTTCAGGACTTCTCGCTTTAGGCATCAACCGCCACCTTCCTTTTTCTATATGTATAACAAAAGCACTCATTTTACTATGAGTGCTTTTGTATTAATCTTAAATTTTATTCCTCTATAGGCCCTAACTTCCCATAAAGTCGTTGATACTCTCGAGCAGCCTCCAAACTTGGAGGTATATGACGTTTACGTTTCTTTATTTTCGGCGGTCTTCCATCCTTTGAAGCAATTATTTCTGTTTCTTCTACTTCATAACCAGTAGCACGCCGCCACAAAGCCCTCCGTAAAGCATCATTTTTGCAAACATTCGTTTCTTTTTCCATTGTTTTCTCACCCCAGTTAGATTATAATTATTAGTTGAGATAGCAGCTGCGAAACTGTGGCCACAGACTTAGTGCTATCTCCCTACGCTGGGAGAGGTTTTCCAGCCTAAGAGTCAGGCGCTCCAACGCCTGGCTCTTTTTTTCATTGGCTGACTTACCCCCCCAATTAGCAAATGTGCTTATTGAGAGGATAAGTGAAAATCACTTATTTACTTTTACTGCTTTGTTCCCGGTCATTTCTTCGTAACGCCTAATAATCACGTCACAGTATCTTGGATCAAGCTCCATCGTATAGCATTTTCTGCCGATCTGCTCAGCAGCCATCATCGTGCTTCCGCTGCCGCCGAACAAATCTATTACCGACTGTCCTTCAAGGCTAGAATTGGCGATAAATTTAGCGCACAAGGCTAACGGCTTCATTGTTGGATGTTCTCCGTTCCGGGCCGGTTTCTCGACATGGACTACGGTAGCAGCATCCTCAGTATCGACAACAATATATTCCGGTACCTTTAATACTACCTGACCGATACCAAAGTTAAATGTTACCAGCTTCTTGCCATCGGCATCTTCAGTAACTGTCACCGGAAACAGCGAAGGGATAACGGTGCTCTGTCTCCGTCCGCCGTAAAAATTATGGCCAGCATCAGGCTTCCATCCGTATAAAATAGGTTCATGCTGCCATTGATAGTCTTGGCGCCCCAGTGTGAACTGATTTTTTGCCCAAATAAGGCATTGCCTTAACGACCAACCAGCCTTTGTCATTGCGCCTCGGAAATCACTCCCGGCGCTATCGGCATGACAAACATAAATCGCACCGCCAGGCGCTGTGACTTTCAATAAGTTCTTCATGACTGCCAGCAAGAACTCGTTGAATTCTTCTGTCGGCATATTATCGTTTTGGATTTTTAGTTTTTCATCGGTCCCGCCTTGGTAATCTACATTATACGGCGGGTCTGTAAATACCATGTCAGCAAGTCCGCCGTCCATAAGCTTCAGCACGTCAACTTCGCTTGTACTGTCCCCGCACATTAATCGATGCTGACCAAGCTGGTAAATGTCGCCAAGCTTACTCTGCGTAGCAACAATTTCATCTAAAGCAGAATCGACATCAAAATCATCTTCCTTGATGTCCTGTTTAGCATATTCAGCCAGCATCTCTGCAACTGATTTATCAGAATAACCTAACAGCCCTGTGTCATAATCCATACTGTCCAGGTCAACAACCAATTGCATTAGCTCATCATGATCAATCTCCGAAAGCTCTGCAATGCGGTTATCAGCAATCATGTCCGCCCATTCCTCGGCATCATTTTTATAATCCTGCAGATCCACCGGCACATTTTCGCAACCAAGTAATTGAGCCGCAGCTAATCTGCCATGACCACGAATCACAAAACCACTTCGCTTTGAAACAGTAATTGGTACCCGCCACCCATGAGCTTCTATTATCTTTGCTAAAAGCTTCAATTGCTTTTCCGGATGCGTATTCGGATTTCTGGGATTGGCTACAACTTCAGCTATACTTTTAAGCTCGTCATAGGCACAATGTATTGCAATCTCTTTCATTTCTTATCTCCTAAAAAATCGACAATTATGACATATAAAAAGCCGGAACGGATTCACTCTTTTGTGGTCCGCCCGGCTTTTTTACTTTTTATAAAATTTTACACTATTATTTTACCACAGTGTAAAAGATAAAAAGTCCGGGACTAATTGTGAAATTATTGTGAACTCACTTCTTTACTTCTCGTATTTAAAGTCAATCAATTTTATTGGGAGCTCCAATACTCCTTCATGGAATGCAACAGCTGCTGTATCAGCCAAAAATTTGTCTAATAGTTCAAAATACGTTGTCCTTCCGATACCCAGCAGACCAGCAGTTACATCTGGCGACTCCCCTTTAAAATACCGCCGCATAACTATTTCCTGTGTCTTTTGATGCCGATCATCGTCATTTTGTTGGTAATGATATATTATTGTATCCATCACCTTCAACCAGCGTTCAGGATAATCTATGGTCACTATAAATCCATGTTCATTGGTTATCTCTACTTTCAAAACTTCTTCTGCATTTCTAATAGCAGCATTACCAGTAGGATCAGGCTGCGAGTAACCGATATTACCAGTATAAGAACCTCGGTCCAGCCGTTCTAGTTTTGTTCTCCACACAGCCTGTTCGATAGAATTTCTTTGCCTATATTTTTTATTTATTATATTCAGGGTCTTCCGGCTGATAATGCTCATATATATTTTCCCTCCGAAAACATGTATTGACCTTAGACATGTTCCCATCTCTACATCCCAAACTATCAATTTACTTAATTACTCTTCCATCCAAAATAACAGCCATAATTTCAAATGATTCTTTTGTCTTAGAATTAATCATAGTTTCAACTTTATTCATAGCGTCAATAGGATCAACAGCATAAACAGTTTCAGAGTGTTGCCGTAACTCTGGATCATTAGAATATTGATAAACAACTTTATACTCTAAAGTCACATCTTCACGCTCCTTTCTTTTAATTAATCATCGATGTTTTCTTGTGCGCCCAATAGCTCTACTAATATCTATAGCAAGGTCCCTTTCTTTTTGTTCGTACCTTCGCCTTTCAAATTTAATCTTTTCAGCAGCAGCCTTATAAGATTTATATTTATCACATTTATCCCAACAAGCAGCACGACGTTCATTACAATTTTTACAAGGTCCATCTATTTTAGCCATGCTGCACCTCCATTATTTATTACTTAAATCATATATGACTCCTAAATATGAATATGCATCGCCTGTCATATCAATCAAGAATTCATACCCATACACCCTATAAATTTTACATATATCGTTTGTTACTCTTTCCATAGAATATTTTGTTTCTAAGCTTAGCTCATCAGCCTTTTCATATATGGATTCCGCTATTGCTGGAGAACAATCAAGACAGTTTCCAATACGACAAATAATTTCAACGTCCTTAGTTCTGTAATCATTACATTCGTCAAAATTAACCCACTGCCGGTGATTACCGCCATTGACTGGCTCATTTTTTTCGTGCCGATCGCAGTTAGTGTTAGTACAGTATTTCTCTATAAATTTGTTACTTCGTATGCAGTAGGCTTTGTCATTCATTATTTGTCACCTTTTAAAAATACCCAGCCAGTAACACCCAAAAACAATAAAATTGTCAGTACCAATCCAAAATAAAGCGGTGCTAAAACAATCCACCAAGACCACGTTATAACACCAAGCAACTTTAATACTATGAATATTAATCCTAAAACAGACAAAAACGACATAATGAAATTTCTCCTTTCACTACCTCCGACCAAATTGCGAAATAAATTAATAGTGCTAAATTCTCTCCTACTTCAATCATTCTTTGTATGCTCCTCCATCTTTTCGATTTCTTTTATCCACTGCGGAAGAATCTCTCCCCTATATATGTACCAATCTTCTGACCCTGGCCAATCTTCCACAAAATAACGTGCTTCTACTGGCAGTGTTTTTACGAATTCTCCCGCTGCAACCAAATTACGTAAATGTTTTCCTGGAATTATTATGCGTAGCCTATAAGCTGTTCGGCTATAATTAAGCCCATGGCTTGTTGCCCACGTCTGTTTTAATGGATCAGAATTTACTGTTAGCCACTGGCATTTTTTAATCATTCTAATTCCACGCTTTGTATCTACAGGACACATTCCAAGCGTAAGCCCCTGTCGCTTAATACTTTCAACATCCATAGCCGCACAAAAATGAAATAATTCTCTGCTCCTACTCATATCCTCAACACCTTTCAATCATTACATATAGCTTGGCCGCAGTATTTGCAATAATGAGCATCATCATCTACCTCACGTCCGCATACAGGACATGCCCAGCCTTTAGGTATTTGTTGTGGAAAAGGACAGTTTGGTATAAAATGCTCTTCGACTACCAAATTTACTTCTTGCGGTATCTGCTTTTGAGCAGCTGTCAATAAAGTTATATAAGCCTCTCTTTTCTTATTCATAGGCATTTTCCAAATGATTGGTTTTAATAAAGCTATTGATCTTTCTAACTTTAGTATGTTCATTCGGGTTCACCGTCCATAATAGCACCGCAATTATAACAATAATGCTGTTCAGTAATATCCAACCCGCCGCCAAATACATCTGTTGCGGCATATGCGTTGCAATTAGAACAGTAGTAAGCACCGCCCCCGTCCCAATGCCCACGCTTACGTTCCTCTACTGTAGGGGCTTGTTCAACAAAGTGCACAGCACTTTCATACCCCATTCTTATTCCCTCAAAAAATCCAGTTTTATCTGCTAATTCTTCTATGTTTTTTTGTAATTTTGATTTTAAAGCTTCCCTAGCTATCAATTCCATATTATTCACCTACTATTTTTTATCTTTATATCATAATTACTGTCCACTTTGGACAGATAAATATAATCATCTTCCAAGTATACTTTTTTTACAGCATCCCAAATTTCGTCTTCTGTAGCGTCATTTTCTACATCTATTTCGATTTCATACTCATTTTTTTCAATAACTGTTGCTATTACTGTTTTCATAATCTATTCACCGTCCTCTCAAATATCCATCGGGTCACAATTCTCACAGTCAGGTTCAATGTCGCCATACTGCCAACGACAATATGTACAGCAGTATTTACTGTCCCAGTAATCACAGGTAGCGTCACAATCATCACAAGGGCATTGTTCTTCTTCCATTTTTATTCACCGCTCCTTTAGTAGCTCAAATCATCATATATATTGCCGATAACTTTTGCACAAGGGTTCCCACCATGGTTTAAATAATAAATGTCACCATAATATTTAACTGGTTTTTCAATTTCCGCTAAGTAAAAAGCTCCCTGTGCATAAGCTACCTGCATACATGGGGGTATCCAGTCGTCCATACAGACGATATCGCCCTCAAATATTTTCTTGCCATTTTTATCGACAAAGCCTGTATACTGCCCTGCGGTATTAGCGTCAATTTCATACATCGCCACTCCATCTGGTGTTATGTAAGGGTATCCCTGCTGTTCTGTATAAAAGCCGTAGCGCCATTCTTTATCATTTATTCCTTTACCTCTAAATAATATTTCACGCATTTTTCTTCACCTTCTTGTGTCAAAATATCCAGAAACAGCTATAAAAACTACGGTCAATATAGCTATTGATACCGTTGATAAATTCGATCCTATTTCATACATTTTTCATGCCCCCTTGTCTGTAAACACATATTTTATTATTGGTCATTTCAACCATCCTACGAGAAATTTTATTCCAAATAACATAAGTGTTATAGCCCCTATAGTGTGAGTAATGACATATAAGCGGCTATGTCTGTCACTGCTGTCAGTCAGAAGTACCAACATAGACCAAAGAGCTGACGCTATAGCCACAATAATAGATGCTGTAACGACACAATTCATTAGTAAATAAATAACATCCATGCAATTCATTGTTCTTTACACTCCTTTATCTCAATTAATGGACAATCTATCAGCCTAATGTTTGGATTTTCAATTTCACAGGCAAGAATACAGCAACCTTTACTCTTATCAACAAAAAATGGTTGATTCCTATAAAAGCCAACTGGATATGTCAACGGGCATTCAGCGCAGTTTGCAGGCATATCCATTTCTTTAATTGCTATCATATTTTTATCTCCGTTCTGTCAGCCCAAGTAATCCTACGCGATTTAAACTTAGTTGGCATAGACATAACAGTAAGCTGAATACAGTTACTACATTTTGGGTTTTCGCTCAACTCACTGGCCTTTCTATTATTAATGCACAAATAACAATAGTCTAAGTATTTCATTTTTTACTCCTACATTCTTACCCAACGCTTTTTGTTCTCAGGCATAAATTCAGAAGGTCTACCAAAGCTGTATTTCTCATTAGGCTTACAGTTACCACAAATAAAACTTCCTAGGCATTTGCACTCATGGCACCAGCCTACGTACTTTATTTCAGGTTTTTTCATCTACTCCACCGCCTTAAACTTAATATGCTGCATAATAATTTTTTCTGGTAACGTCGGTAAACTCTTTATGATAAATTTCATTGCGCAAGTTTTACAAAAATGTCGATTCTCTGCTACCTCTACTGCACAATCCTTGCACATTGGTAAATCGCATGTATTTTGTCGCTGCATTGGTATCTTATCTCCTGTCTCTGGGTCAGGGAAATCAAACAGTATATTATTAGCAGGGAAATCACATAGAAATACCGCTCTTTTTTTACCGCAAACCATGCAACGGTCATATGGCGATATTTTTTCGTTCATCGGTTCTAGCCTCACTTTCTAACCACTTCACTACGCCTTGCCTGCAATCGTCACTAAAGTCTGCACAGCAATAATTACCAGTAGTATCCTTTTCACCAGCACACGCAGCACATGGAACGGCACCTCCAAACTCAGTTATTAATATATCTAATTCCTCTGCCAAAGCTTCAACATTCATAGACTTAATGCGTTCGGCATTTGTCAGTTTTCTCCCGCCTATCATTTCGCCATCAAGCCATTTATGAATTTTTTCGTTATCCGCTTTAAACAAAATCATTAGTCTTACAAAATCTTCTTCGGTGTAGCCAACCGGTAAGCAATATTCGTTTATAAAATCTTTGACTGATATATTCATTATGTAGTCACGATTAGTCATTTTACTCCACCGCCTTTGCTAATTTAACGGGATATCGGCTCAAACTACGAATCATGTAGTGCATAAGCTCAACTTTACGGCCGATGTTTAGCGTCCTTTTCCTCGATATACGTTCCTGACTTATGTATTTCTGTCCAAAACAATCACCATACAAGAGAATTCCAATCCCCCTGGCTGTATGGTATTTCAATTCTTCTTTAACCGCTTCTCTCCGATAAAGTTCTGTTGGCAAAACGATGTAATTATAATCTCCGCAAAATGATAGCTTTGCCTTGCTTTTTAAGTCAGATAGACTAATTTTTATTTCATAAGCCTGAAAGACGTTAGTACTATTCATTGTCATAAAATCAACATATTCATCACCATAACCAGCCCCCAGGCAAACTTCATAGCACCCATACACGCCGGCCTGATCAGCTTTGGTATAATACAACAGCGCTTTTTTTATTTCTTTCGTCAGTTCCGTTTCAGCCATCATTTACCTCCCGGTACTGCCAAAGCCGTCTATTCCTCTATCGGTTTCCGCAAGTTCCTTGACTTCTATCAACACAGCTTCCTCCTGCTTACGCAAGATCATCTGTGCTATGCGATCACCTGCTTCAACTTTATAGGGCATTTCCCATGAGCTGCCATTTTTATTAAATTTCCTTGCTAGTCTTTTGGCTTCGTACATAACTTTGACTTCGCCTCTGTACCCATTGTCTATAATCCCGATGCCGTTCGGCTGGCGAAGCGGCGTTTTAAACCCGATACTACTTCTAGGTGCAATTTCCACATAATAGCCTTTAGGCGGCTCTATTGCAAAGCCTAACCCAATTAACACCGGTTCTTTGCCAACTTCGACACATTCTCTCGCATAACAGTCCCATGCAGCATCGTCATTATGAGCTTTAGTTGGCATAATACCGCCGTCTAACAATTTAATTTTTACATCAATCATTTTCAAATCGCACTCCTTTACATCCTGCGTCTGGCATACTCTGCCATCAACAAAGCCTCAGCCATGCCATCATGTGATTTTTTGCAACGAGATGTTGGTAATAAACTAACATCCGGGAACAACTTCCGACACACCTCTATCGATTTCTGTTTATTCCCATTAAGGCCAAATTCTTTTTTCCAAACCTGCGGCCTAACAAGTTGATATCTAATTTCAAGTGCCTGTAATACACCTTCGATAAATCCAGCTGATTTACCAAAGTTAAACATACTCGTTACTCCTTGCCCTGGCATAGCGCCAACCTGTTCAATACAAGCTACAGCTTTTCGGTCGCATATGCTATTCATAAATTCAACAAATTCTTTATCATCATAGGGATACGCAATTACAAGATCATCATCTATGATTGCATATCCACCTTTTTTACCTACATCTACCCCTATGTAGATCATTGCTATCTCTCCTTATTCGTTATCACAGCCATTTGAATCACTCCTAATGACATTATTAGTTTCAGATATTTTGGTCATAATAGAAGCCCATGCTGTATCCCGATCATCAAATGATTTAAAATATTCTGTTACTGTAGAGGTCATTCCATTACTGCCGGTCTCATAAATCACCCAAATTTTAGGCTCTTTAAAATCAACACTCATAGATGTTATCTGATCAATTCTGATTAGCCTCGGTGCCGGAGATTGGTCTAAGCTTCTTCTTGTATTAACCAACAAAAAAGCTTTCTGCTCTGAAACGGCAACACCGCCATCGGATAAATTACCGCCTTCGACAGTAGATTCTTGCCCTATATCTTCGCTGGTCGTTATATCGTCCAGCCGGGTGCTTAATGCAATAGCGAGTTTTTCGGCAATGGATTTCGGCGTTGCACCTCCAATGCTTTCCAAACGTCTTATAAGACTTAAATCTACCTTGCTGGCTTGCGACAGTTCAAATTGATTCATCAGAGCTTTCTCTCTTGCTGATACTAACTTATTTTTATCAATATTCATTTTATTTTTCCTCCCACATAAATTCACATTGACCATCTGCAGGATTATCTCTTGCGACCGGAACACCTAACCGATGGTATAACTTACGATATCGACACTCTTCAACTTTAATACCTTGTGTACATAGATGACACGATTCAAACGCATGGTCTATTACCGTATATAAATCATCAATAGATACTGTCACAAGCTCCTGGGGATTCTCCTTATCAGTTGGCACATATCTCTTATCGTCACTGGTCACATAAACCATTTTGTTATGATTATGACGGCGCTGTACAGTCTGCAGTTGATCCTTATCCAAGCAAAATAATCGTTCTTCTAACACCTTTTGGCAATTAGTTGCTGCAGATCGCAAGCGCTTTCTCCACTCCGATTCAGGTGTTCTATTAGCAATAGCTTCTAATTCTCCCGAGAATGTACCAACCTTCATAGCATCTAACATTTCGTTTTTTGACATATAGCGTTCTTTTTTCATCAAATCACCCTATTTCGATACATTGTCATTAAATTAGAAATTGCCTGACCATCCATATGTATATTATTCTCTGCAGCTAATGTAGCAGCTTTGAGAACTTTACCAAAGAAATCACGAACTATATCGCAACCATGTTGGTCCAATGCTTTTTCCATTGGAATACCGCAATATTTTAAACTGGTCCTTGAGTATTTTTTATTTTTTACCAATCTGTTCATCTCCAATGTGAAGTAATCTTGCGTATACCTAAAGCCTGTTATTGGTTAAGACTTTATAAACAAAGGCAACACATATACCAGTAAAGACAAAACATGAAGTATATAAAACGATGTAATCAATCATAAGTTAAAGTCCTTTAGACTAAAAATTGTTATTCCCTTAGCCCTTGCAAAAGCATACTCAGCCATACATCCTCGGGATGTTTGCCAAGCGTTAGCAAGTAATAATCCATCACAAGCGTTCAACAGATCTAAACAAACATTTACACCATCGATATAATCAACATTCACATACATATGACCAAAATTAAGTACTGGCGAAATGAATACATAAGAGTTATTGCAATTAGTCGTCAGCTTCCGAACGAGATCCTCACACGCTTTTACATTTACATCATCACCACCAAAGGGATGAGCAATATATATCAATTTTTTATCCATAAAAAATATCACTCCCTCTAAGATTCTTTAAAATGCCACCCCAAATGATTGTACCTATCTGCACACTCACACTGTTTCATACCATTTCCTGCCTCTTCAGGGACAAACCCAGCAGACTGACAAATAGGACATTTATTTAGATACTTAGGCAGATATCTAGATATAACATCAAAATTCAAAAAATCTGCCGGCTTTTTATAATAACGAATCTGAGTACCTACCTTTTCACGTTTTAACTTCAGCACAGCAGAAACAATGTCATCAGGAAAAATCCCAATATCAACAAGAGAATGAAATGCAGCTTTAGCAACTTCTTTTTCCGTTTGTTTTGGATATAAATCCCAAAAGTCATCAAATGCGTCAGACACTAACTGCTCTTTGGTTTTCTCTACAGTATTAAGTACTAACTCATATAGTACTGTATTGGATTGTATTGGATTCGTATTCGTATTGGATTGGATTGGATTAGGCGGGCAAATGATTTCATTTGATTTCATTTGATTACAAGTGTTAGTGTTTGACTTCTCAACACCTGTGGATAAAATCGTCTTTGCTGTATCAGGTGGATCAGGATATTTACTTTTACGAGTTCTAATCTGCTGGTGTTTACCCCAAGTTACCAATTGCAAGTACGGTTGCCCATTTGCTTCATAGCGAACCACCAAGCCTACCTTCGATAACTTATTTAGCGCATCATCAACAGTCGCTTTTGTTATATCCTTCAAAGGAAACAGCCTAGATTTAATAATAGGAATTCTTCCATCCATACGTCCATAATCATCACAATTAACCATTAGCCGATAGAAGAACGCTTCTTCGAACCAAGTGAGTTGATCAATTGTAGGGCTGCTGCATATACTTTCTTTTATTATCCGATTACCCATAAGGCCACCTTCAATCCCAATGCTTAGCGAACAACATAATAATCTTTACTCTCGAAAATATCTTCGTAGACACTTAGATTTACCCACTCATCAGAAATCCCACGATCATAAGCGTCTAAACGATTCAGTTCCAAAGATGCCGCAGGATAAAACCATTCTAACGGAGATCCTAGCTTGAACCGCATTACACCCTTTCCATCAGATTCGATCTGCGCTTGATACCATTTAACCAACTTACAATAATCATCAGAAACAGCAATGATTCTGCAGCTATCTGCACTATCATTCATTGGCTGAAGGGTTAACTGGAAAAATCTTGCCTCTATTAATTTAATTGTTCTTGTTTCCATTTTTTCATCATCCTTTTAATATTTGATATCATAGGTATCCTCATTCTCAATCTCCTCCGTTGAGCGCTCTCCTCATTCTCGCCACTTTCCCACCAAGCTGGCTATTTTTCCTACGTAGCATCTTATTCTCGTTTAATAGAGCCTCAAGAACTGGTTTTAAAACTGGTATATATTTGTCCTCTGGTTCATCTTTAATCATTGCTAGCATAGCTTTTATATTGATATGCATAATTACTTTTATCGCTCCATTCCTTCAAACAATTCAGGAAGCACCCTCGCCTTATATACTTTGCTTCTGCGGGTGTTTTCTAAGGCCTTGCGAGTTTCGTTTGCCATTTGACCTATCAAATTACTGGCATGAGTATTTTTATCTAAAAATCGTACCAATGGCGTTATAACTTCAAGAGTTTCTTTTGCGTTCCGGCGCCTTACGCTGTACTCCTTCATCAATCTGCAAATTTTGGTCCGTGTGCTCCTGTTTTTAGGATAATCAATCTCACATTTATGACGAATATCGCAAAAGGCCATATCAGCTTCTTTGATTTCTGTCTGACAAGCATTATCAATGGATTTTATTTCCATTACCAAATCCCTAAAGGCATTGATTATCGCTGCTGCTCTTTCGTAATCGTATTGCATTTCCGCCTCCTAGAACGGTATTTCTTCATCAAACGGTACGGCCTGCCCGAATGCTTCCATCTCACTTTTTTCATCTGTTGGTTTCGCTGTATCCGACCTACGCTCAATAAATTCCACGCTATTAGCGATGATCTCCGTTACCCAGCGTTTTGTACCGTCCTTGGCATCATAACTGCGGATCTGCAGCCGACCATCTACAAGCAACCTATGCCCCTTATGACAGCCATTACCAATCATTTCAGCAATCTTACCCCAAACCACTACCGGCACAAAGTCAACTTCCTTATTTCCGTCGGCAGACTTGAACGGTCGATCTACCGCTAATGTAAACTGGGTTACTACCTTGCCTGTCTGTGTGTATCTAACATCCGGATCACGAGTCAATCTTCCCATTAAAACAACTTTATTCATATCGCACACTCACTCCTTTTTGATAAGGAAACCATTCAACCACAACGCCTTCAATCCTGCGGTGATGCAGCTTTATCCGCCGTTTAAGCAGTTTCCTGCCGTTCTTCTTATACCTAGCAGAAAATGTCTGCCAAGGCCAAATTATTCTACAACCGCCTGTCCTTCTTAGTCGTATTTCACCGCCAGCAGGCCTTGATTTATAAAAAGTTCTCCTTACCTGCCCTAGCGGCCATTTTAGTAATATTGCGTTACAAGACATAATTTCGTTATACTTGTCAGGATCAAATATATTCAAAATATCACACAGCCTCTCCAAATATGCCACTCTACTACTACCTCTGCCAAAGCACAACCAAGCTGCCATAGGAAACCTGCAGAGAAGATAAACGCTAAAGTAACAGCGGCTTCTTTTTTACTCATATACACTCAACTCCATCTCTAACAGGTAAATCTCTAATTCCATATTATTTATCCTCACTTCCGCTTTGAGCAGCTTGTAATTCGTCCTCAGTAAAATCCCCGTCAAAAGCAATTTCGCCCGTTTCCAAGTCAACTGTGCGCTCATCAGAAAGTTGTTCAATCGTAGCGGTAGATTCTATTGTTGGGATATCATCATCATCAAACTGTCCTTTTGCAACCGCTTCAGCCGCAGCAATCATGGATGGGGATGCAGATTGATAGTCAATACTCATAACACCCCACTTACCAATCAATTTACGTAAAATGGTTTTACGACACATAGCATCTTTATCATCACGCCATCCCTTGCCCATATATTTGCCTTTTCGGTGTTTCAATTCATGAGCTTCTAATGCTTTTACCGTCATATAAATAGTTTTTTCCATACCATTTACCAAACGAAAATATCCACAATACCCAATGATTGGTTTAACTTCACGCTCATCTTCATTTTCAATAAATTCAATTTCGATATCTTCTGTTAATCGATTATATTTTTTCAGTTCCCCTTCACGAACATCAACAACATTTAACTTCTTATACACACCTGTACGCATGGCCAATTGATACATACCCTTATAACCCATAATAAAAGTAGCTTCCATACGTTTAAATTCTTTTCCATCTTTATCTTTAACTGTATTATTAAATGGAACAATATATGCATATCCAAGACCTGGATCGACAGGCAAATCATAAGCTGCCGCTCTAAGTCCAGCTTGAATAATAGTCATCGGAGCTTGTGCAAACACCTTTTGCAAATTTGCGTCAGCATTTACTAAACTAACTAAGCTACCGGCAAACTGTGCAGATCTTTTGCCAAGCAATTCGTTGATTCTTGCCTTAATACCATTGCTATCAAGCATTTCGTTCATAATTAAAGCAATGCTCTTTTTCTGTACATCTTTATTTTCATTAGATTTATTTACTGTAGATAACAACCCACCGCTTGTATTTGCCATTTTAAACACGCTCCTTTATAATTAACCAACTTTAAATACTCTGATTGGATTTCCAATCTTGCTGTATGATTCATAGATTGCAGGCTGTTCTGCTTTCAATCGTTTACTGTCAACAGTCACTCTTCCCGCTTGGATTTTCCATGTAACCTTATCTTCACCTATAATGCCAACCTCAGCATCACCTAACATTGATTTCAATTCATTCTCACTTAACTTCTTTTGTTCCTCAAGTTTACCGATACTCTCTTTAATACTCCGTAGCCGCTCTATGCACGCCTTAGCGGTGGCCGGAAGATCAATAGTTTTACCACTTTCTCCATGAAATTTATCAGCAAGAGCATTACTGCAGTCATTACTTCCATCTACAGGCGGCATAGTATTAGTGATTACCATTGACCAAAAATCAACTGCAGCCTTTCTTAACGCTTCAATGTCGGCCGCATTACGTGGCACTTCTTTCCATATAAACTTATTTCCACCAATCAATACAGCGATATACCACTTCTCACAACCAGTAACCATCATGTACCATTGGCATTGGATGTAATAACTATCTGGCAGCTCATCATCAGCCCAAACTTTACTGTTAAAGGCGTTAGTCGTCTTACACTCAAGACCTGCATTCTCACCAACTACCATCCGGTCAACACTGGCAAGCATATACGGATATTCGTCATCCTGCAGCATGCCCCGGCGCTGAACCTTCTTTCCTGTCAGCTCGCAAAAACGATCAGCGACAGCCTGCTCTAATACATTGCCCCAATAAACATACTCGTTATCGCTCAAATCTTCCGGTTCAACCTGCCCTGTCTTTTCCATCCAAAGTTGAAAAGCCGACTTCCACGGATTAAGCCCCACGATTGCAGCAGCTTCGCTACCACCAATACCAGCCTTACGCATTTTCAGCCATTTACTACGATTTTGCATTTCCTCAACAGTCATAATCAGTTTTGCCATTTTTATCTGTCCTTTCTTCTACAATACAAATAATCTTCGGTTGGAGCATATTCCGACAAAACGATAACCGGAACTCCATTTTTATAACAAATATGATCACCTTCGCCAATAGGCAAGCAATGAACACAATATTGACACCTCAGCTCCACATCTTCACAATCGCATCGTTCTCCTGCGTCTAAATTCGCCCCACACTTAGGACAAGTCTTATAAGTCATACTTCATTGCTCCTTTTTCTAAAATAATGATTATAGAAAACAGTGAAACGATATGCTATAATAAAACTTGGGCAGAAACATATCGTTTCTATGTTTTTTCACTTTATAGGCGCTGCGTCCCTAACACGGCGTCTATTTTTTTATACTTAACGGTATTAAAAGATGGTCTCCTGGTTGTAAAAGACGACCAGCTTTAAACAAATTCTGGTTGCGATCATCTTGGCAAATCTGCCACATAAATTCTCTTATATCCTTGATATGTTCCGGCGCATAATGGTTAGCAATAGACCAAAGAGTGTCTCCATGATGCACAGTATAAGAAACTACTTCTACCTGCGCTTCAGGCTGGACAGCATCAACAGAATTGGCAATGCTTAAAGCCACCAAAATAACACCAATCAAAGCAATAAGGTATTTCATTACAGTTCACCTCCATATCTAGATTTAACTCTTGCCAAAACCTTATTTTTAGATTTTTGCTTTCTATATTTTCTATTTGGCCGGCGATAACACAAACGATCATCGATACATACAGGCTTATTATTGACATAATGCCAATCAGATATAGCCTTTCCGCATCTGGCACATCGTTGTTTTATATCTCTGGCCATACAACTACCTCCTACGTTTTTTGCTCTTTTTCTGCATCTTTTTTAAACATTCAAAACTGCAGAAACGGTAAATCTTCTTCTCTTCTGCGTTCCATACTTTCAGTTCGGTAACTGGTTCAATAGCTGCAGAACATACATCACAGTAATTTTTCAACGCAACCTCCTTCTTGCAAAGATCGCATAATGTGCTATAATTGACTTGACCTTAGACATAATTGTCTACTAACCCCTAGAAACCGTTTGTGTACCAGCACAGGCGGTTTCTTTTTTTGTTTCTCGCCCAAAAATACTAAGCAAAGCAACAGCTGCTTCTCTAAGTTCACTTATCAAATGCGAACTTACTCTTGATTGATTTACAACATCACTAATTATTGCCGGTAAAACTCCAACAACATCGCTAACTTCTTTTTGCATTTGCAGTACACCAAAAGCTAATGTTGGACTTTCTGGAATCAGTCCAAAAATATCGCAGAAAACTACATTTTTCTGCAAATGCTGAACTCTTAACCACGGTGTACGATAAAGATAAGACATCCTTAAAACCGTTGAATCAGGTACCGGCGATAAACCTAATTCATAATTTTTCAGAGTACTCTCTGCCAAAGCTAATTCTTGAGCAGCCTGAATGCGTCCAATTTGGCTAAATAATCTAGCTTGTAAATAAGGATTAGCTGTATTAATTGCCATTTTTAGACCTCCTTCATGATAAAATTTCTTTAGATGAAACGTTTTTATGGCGGTGACGTCTTCTCAATTCGCATTTAAAAGCTTGAATGCATTTTGAACTTCCACAGATCCTAACGCTCTGTTTTTCAAGATCATCCCATATAAAGATGTATTCTTCGCCGCCGAATTCTTTGCCACAGACAGGGCAGGACATTTTTCTTCATCTCCTTTCTCCATATCTCTATCAAGCATTTGAAGTAGTTTCATTACTGCATTTAACGACAGCGAACAACTGTGGTCAAAATGTCTTTCGACAGAAATCTCGCTTCTACTTACAATGTGTTTTTCCATTAAACTCTCACCATATTTCATTACAAACCTTTCATCGTCTATGCACAAAATCTACGCCAGGCTGCCAGTGCAGCAGCCCTGTTTTTATGGATAGAATCTTTAACCTTTTTGCCATACTGATCACATACCACCAACCGAGCTGTTCCATCGACCTTATCTGTAACACTAGCAGTAACACCACAAAAGTCTTTATGATATGTTTTCAAATTAAAACTCCTTTCTTTTTTCATCCTGCTTTACCAAGTTTTTGGATACTTTTTTAGGGTATCTTCTGAATATTGATATCCGTTACCATTGCCAAGAACGTCTTCCCACCAACGTATTCCATATAGAAGCCGCTTGACAGCAAATCTACCAATATCATCATCATGAACGTAGAAAAACAGGTCATGCCTTCCACCTTCTTCATTTTTTTCTAAACATGGTAAAGTAACAACTTCTTCGGCAAATTTTATTCTGCAACTAAATTCATCCAAAAAAAACTGTTCAAGGTCTTCTTTGCTATATCCGTCTAACGTAGTTGCTGTCCAAACACATAGCTGATTAAATTTTGATTCCATAACAATCACCTCACACGCTTTCATCTATCGTTTCCCAACGAAACACCCTGCCAAACCCATAATTGTGTGAACCTCAGATCCATAATCTTTTATCCCTCACGTTCTATTAAATATACATAGACAATCTCACCATCAAGTAACACCTTCAAATTTTTTACAAGTGTCGATAAAGTTACAACAAATTTTACTGGCCAGTCATTTTCGTCTAAGAAGTATAGTATTGACTTGCTATATTCCCGCCTAACATCAGCAACAGTTTTTCCAAGTGCAGGAATTATTTTTCCTTCAGCTTCAACTTCTTCTAATCTTTTGTTCACTATTAACACCTCATGCAGAATCTTTATTATTTTCACACTCTTCCTCACTCTTTTGTTCGCTAACAGCGAACCTAACGGGTAAAAAAAGAGAACCCACAGGCTCACCAACTATTTCCGAAATTTTTGTTGCAATTTCAGCAGGCACCGTCTTTCTACCAGTTTCATATTCATTATATGTACTATATGGCAGGTGCAACAAATCAGCCATATCTCTTTGTGATAGCCCTCTACGCATTCTTGCTTCAACGATTGACATGTTCTCCTCCTTTCTGTTCGCTAACTGCGAACCACCTTTACTCGTATTATAATTCGCTTCTAGCGAACTGTCAAGTCTTTTGTTCTCGTTTTGTGATTTTATTTTCATTTAGCAAATATTAATGCTATAATATTCGCAAAAAGCGAATTACAAAAAGAAGGTGAATAATAATGAATCATTCGGAAACTCTTGGTGAAAGAATATATTTCTATAGAACAAAGGCAAAATTATCTCAAAAGGCATTAGCTGAAAAATTGCAAATAGCCAAAAGTACAATGTCTCAATACGAATCAAATGAAAGACGTCCAAGTGATGATATAAAAGTTGCTCTTTGCAACATATTTAATATTTCATTAGATGAATTATTAGGTAGAACATCACCTCAACCTGAAAAAAAGCAGCCCAAAGATTTAACGAAATTTCTTGAAAACACCGAAGTAATGTTTGATGGAGAAGTACATCATCTAGATGAAGAAGATAGACAAAAATTAAAAAATGCTCTTGAATATGTATTTTGGCAAGCAAAAGAAAAAAATAAGCGTTCCCCTAAAAAATAAGGTTACGCTTAAATTACATGTTCAATATATCATTGCGTGTCGAAAATCTCATATTAAAGTATGATACAGCGAATCCTTACCAGCTTGCCAAATGCTTAAACTTTGATATTTATGAGTTGGATTTGCCATCAGCAATCAGAGGTTTTCTGATTCGCCCACTAAGGCGTAAATGTATTGTTTTAAATGCAAATTTATCAGAACTTCAAAAACATATAGTATTATGTCATGAACTTGGTCATGCACGGTTGCATTCTGGTTATGGTTACTATCTCAGCACTAATAAACCTTACTATGTCCCCTGCCGCCGGGAGAATGAAGCCAATGAATTTGCAATCCACCTACTATCATACAGCCATGACCTTGATAGCGATCAGCTAAATATGTTGATAAAAGATCGCCGTCCAGATCCAATGATAGTTCACCAAATAATAAACGAATTAATTAGCCAATAACAAGATATAGGAGATGACTTTATATGGACAATATAAGAGTTATTGACTGTTTAGTAATATTGATAATGTTTATAGCAATATACTTTGGGAAAAAGTTCTTGCAAAACAAGTCAGATGTCAAAAACAAAAAACTTTTTTATTCATTTTTAATTATATATTTTATTTTTTCTTCATATGTAAGAGTTGGATTTTCAATTATAAATACTTTTATTTTATTACCAGCAAGTGCTTATTTCACTATAAAGTCAATATATCTACTTTTGAAAAAACAACCTTTTTCTGCTTATTTAGGCAAAGGCTTTATTTGTATATGCCTTTTTGTAATTGGTGTTCTCATATCACCATTAGAAAAAGTTGGCACAAATTCGATAAATACATCTGATAAACAAACAACCACTGTTACTAAAATAAAGCAAAGTTATGAGTCGCAAAAAATAAGTGAAATAACAGGTATGTCACCAGCAGCAGCAAACAATTTAGAAAAACTTTTTAATGAATGCGAAATCGAGAATCCTTCTATTAAACATGACGAAATGTTGGATGAATACAAAGACAATCCTGAAACAAAAGGCTACCGCATAAAAGAAAATAATTTATCAAATATAATTTTATATATAACTGGTAATGAAGTAACAGCAATTCGTTATGCGGATTTTGATATGTATGCAAATAACAAATTAAATTATAAAACTTCAGATTTTTACATGAAATCATCAGAAATGACTAAATATCAATTATTTTGCCAAGATACAATGAAGCAACTCTTAGTATCACCTGCAACAGCTGACTTTGCAGGCTTTAGTGATTGGAAATATTATAAGACTCCAAAAGAAATAATTGTATCATCCTTTGTAGATTCACAAAATCAATTTGGAGCCATCATTAGAACAAATTTCAAATTTACTTTTAGTCCAGACGGTAAAACAGTTACCGATGTAATCATTAATGGCCAACATTTCAATTTGTAAAATTAACAATAAAGTAAGATAATCAAAAATTCAGGAGGTCCTGACATATGAAAAAGATACTGGCGTTAGTATTTATTCTAGTGTTATCAGTTTCTTCCATCTGCAGTGCTTTTGAACAGCCTGATCCTGATAGATGGTTTTGGATTGGCTCTGATGATAAAATTGGATTTTGGTTAGATGGTCAAACAATGGAATTCGAAAAGGAATTATCTGGCAGAATAACTAGAGTGTGGGTTCTAACTTATACTACAAAAGACGATAATTCCAGTAAAAGCCTTTGGGAATACAATTTAGACAAAAGAAAACTTAGAATATTATCTGAGGTTATCTATAATTCTTCCGGTGATGTTATATACACAAGAGAAACATCAAGTCTATGGACATCAGTAATACCAGGTACCTGGGGTGAAACTATAATGAAATTTATGGATTCAGCCTATGATTTCCAAAAGAGCAAAAAGATGAAAATCAATGATTAATATTTTATTTGCAATTTTTCTCTTCGGTGTTTTATGCGCTATTTGTGCCAAAGGTATTTACCGAGCAATAAAATATAAACAATCATTATCAGTCAAAGAATATGCACTGCTTACAGCTTTGGTAATAGGTATAATGATTGCTCTTTATACTGGTGGTAATAGCATAATAAAAAACAACTAAAATAAAAAAGGATAAATTATAAACCTACAACAGGAATTAAACGCTTGGATCATAAGCAGAATAATAGAACTTTCCATCAAACAAGGGATTTCAATACCTGAACTAGCTCGTAAAAGTGAACTTTCCACAACAACCATCCAAAATATCATTTCAGGGAAAACAGTTCCCAAGCTTGAAACAATAGTCTCTATTGCAATGGTACTGTCAGGAACATTGGATAAATTTTTTGAAACAGTTGATGATAATATCGCCACCGAAGTCCAAAAATATATAAGCAGCGATCATAAACCTTAAATCTGTTATAGCCCTCAAAAAGCAATTTGCAATTTTTGCATAAGGAGTAGCAAAGTATGAGTAACATAAAGTTGTTTCAATCTAAGCAAATACGTTCTGTATGGAACGAAGAAGAACAGCAATGGTATTTTTCTGTTATTGACGTAGTTGGTGCTTTAACAGACAGTATTGATCCCTCTGCCTATTGGAGAAAGCTAAAACAACGCTTAATTTCGGAAGGAAATGAAACCGTGACAAATTGTCACAGGTTGAAAATGCAAGCTGCAGACGGAAAAATGCGCCTTACAGACGTTGCAAATACAAAAGATATGCTGCGCATTATTCAATCCATTCCATCTCCAAAAGCAGAACCATTTAAACAATGGCTTGCCCAGGTAGGTAGCGAACGAATCGCCGAAATTGAAAACCCGGAGCTGGCTCAAAAACGAATTCGTGATACCTATAGAGCTAAAGGGTACAGCGATGAATGGATAGAACAACGTATTCGTGGCATAGCAATACGAGATACGTTAACCGATGAATGGAAAAAGCGTGGAATCAAAGAAGGAAAAGAATACGCTATCCTTACCGCAGAAATTAGCAAAGCAACCTTCGGAATCACACCGGCAGAATATAAAAAGCTAAAATCTCTTGACCGTCCTACAGAGAATTTAAGAGATCATATGACTGACCTGGAACTACTTTTCTCCGCTCTTGGTGAAGCTTCCACCACTGAGATAGCGAAAACACATGATGCTTACGGTATGAAAGAAAATTCCTCTGCAGCTAAAGCTGGCGGTAAAATTGCCGGTGATGCACGTAAGGCGCTGGAGAAAAAAACAGGGCGTACAGTTATATCAAAAACCAATTATAAAGAACTTCAAGAAAAAGACGTTAGAAAACAACTAAAAGAAACAGACAAATAAAAAGCAGCCCACATGGGCTGCAATTATATATCTATATTATCAGAAATACTATCGTCAAGATCCAATCTTAGTTCGCATAACTTAATGATTAAATATTTCAAGTCATCCTGATTTATTTCTATACTTATGTTATTTTCTTCTAATGCAGTTTTTAGATCTATAGCTTCAGCGTTCCATAAAGCGGTTAATCGATCTATTTTATTTCTTGTTAGCAACATAATCCCGCTCCTCCCGAAAACAACATTATATAGAAATACAGGAAAAGCAACTAAACTAGCATATTATAAAAGCATCGTTCCGGTCTTAATAACTTTTACGATAACTGTAATAATACGGCATGCCCTAGAGTAGTTGCTTGACAAATTTATTCTAACATAAAAACAATAAGCAATACAATACTATTTTCCAAGGAGGCTATGTATTATGAAATTAGTTAAATTTAGAGTCTGCAATTTTCGCTCTATAAAAGACAGTACATGGATTGACTGTTCTAATGTAACGAATATTATAGGCGTCAATGAAGCGGGGAAGTCAAACGCCTTACTTGCATTATGGAAGCTACATCCAGCAAGTGACGGAGAAATCAATTTACTAGAAGATTTGCCAAGAAATGACTACTCAGATTTAAAAAACAAATGTGCTACACTCCCTTTTATACAAGCCTATTTTCAAATCGACAAAGAGGATTCGTTGTTGGATGAACTCGTAACTATAACCAATCGCGAGGTTAACGAACTTAATTTGCTCTATATTGAGCGACATTATAATGGTAAATATCATTATGAGTTTCCAAATGAAATGAAGAATAAAGAATTAAATGCCAGCGATTTAAACGACATTGTTAATGCTAAATTGTCTGAAATCAATGGTATTAGTACTTCAACAGCTGTAGAAAAAAAATTTAAATTAGCTGTTGTCGACGCTTTAAATAAAATACAATCATATCTAAATAACCTCGAAAAAATAAATGCAAATGAACTATCTAATATAAAAACAATGACTTCGATTTCAGTAAAAGCGAGCTCAAAATCTGAAATCAAACTTATTTTAGCAGAATTTGAAAGAATCTTAGACGAAAAGATAGCGCTACTAAAAAAAACACCTATTAAAAATGATGAGGTATGGAAAAAAGTAATTAACGCATTACCATCCTTTGTATACTATTCAAATTATGGTAATCTTGACTCTGAAATATACCTTCCCCATGTAATTGAAAATTTAAAAAGGACAGATATAAGTGGGGTCGCTGCAGCAAAAGCAAGAACATTGAGAGTTCTATTTGATTTCATAAAATTGGATCCCCAAGAAATATTAGAATTAGGCATAGATAAACCAAATTTAACAGAAACAGATATACAAGATTTATCCGAAAAGAAAGCTGAAAGAACTGTCCTTTTAAACTCAGCTTCTTCAAAATTAACTTCTGAGTTTAAAAGATGGTGGAAACAAGGAAATTATGTTTTTGATTTGCGTGCAGATGGCAAATTCTTTAAAATTTGGGTTTCAGATGAGAAACGGTCTGGAAAAGTAGCGCTTGAATCGCGGAGTACTGGATTACAATGGTTCTTAAGCTTTTATTTAATTTTCTTAGTAGAATCTAAAAATAAATTTAAAAACTCTATTATATTGCTTGATGAAGCTGGTTTATCCTTGCATCCATTAGCTCAAAAAGATTTATTGAACTTTTTTAAAAGTTTATCTGAAACCAATCAGATTATACACACTACACATTCTCCATTTCTAGTAGATACTGATAATATAGATAACGTAAAAATTGCCTATGTTGATGATAATGGATATACTGTATTATCTAACAACTTAAGAGCTAATACTGATCCCAAAAAAGATAATTCTATATATGCAGTGCATGCAGCATTAGGTCTTAATGTTTCTGACGTTTTGCTTAATGGTTGTAATCCAGTCATTGTTGAAGGTTCTTCTGACCAATACTACTTCAATGCTATAAAAACCTTACTTATTTCCAGCGGCAAATTCACACCTTCAAAAGATATCATTTTTATGCCAGCTGGTGGAGTAAAAGGCGTTGCGGCAATAGCCAGTATTATATCATCTAATACAAATTTACCTTTTGTGCTTTTAGACTCTGATGCTAGTGGTACATCATTTAAAAATAAACTTATAAAAGATTTATACAAAGATGAACCAGGAAAAATTATATTATTAGGTGACCTTACGAAAAAAGAAAACATCGAAGTCGAAGATATTATTCCATTAAACTGTCTCAGTAAAGCTATAGATAAATATTTCAGAGATGTCGATGAATTTGATTTTGAAGATATCTATGATCCAGCTATTCCTTTAATCACACAAATAGAACAAAATGCTGAAAAATATAATATTGAATTACCAATTGGCTATAAAGTTGAACTAGCAAAGGCAGCTAAAAGCAAAATATTAAAATTAAAAGAAAATGATGATGTAGAAAAACAGAATATTTGGTTAGACATTTTCAATCAAATTAATAACTAATAAAATTTGCAGCTCCGAAAGAGCTGTAAATTTTAACTTAATCTATGCAAACATATGTTTAAGGAGAGATTGCCAATGCCAGTAGCTGTTTATTGTCGTGTCAGCTCTGAAGAACAAGCTGAACGTGGAACAATCGAAATCCAAAAAGAATTCGCAGCTAAATATGTGGATCTCTATCAGCTAGAAGTTTTCGACTATTACTGTGATGATGGTATCAGCGGAACAATACCTGTTGAAGCACGTCCGGAAGGTAGCCGTTTATTTAGAGATGCCAGAGAAAAAAAATTTGATACAATCCTTTTTTACAAAATCGACCGTCTTGGCCGTAAAGTACGTGTAATTCTCAACGCAGTACATGATCTTGAAGAACTTGGTGTAAGTATCCGCAGTATGACAGAACCTTTAGAAACCGAAACCCCGACCGGTAGATTTATGCTTACTTCGTTAGCAGGGATCTCGGAATTAGAACGTGACACGATTTTATCCAGAATGTGGGCCGGCTCCCAACGTGCCGCCAGACTCGGCAACTGGCTCGGAGGAATCGTCCCATTTGGTTATCATGTTGTTGATAAACAGCTGCAGATTTCAGATGAGATAATGCCAGGATGCAATTTATCTGAAGCCGATGTTATTCAGTTAATTTTTGACTTATCCGGGAATCAAAAAATGTCTGCAATAAAAATATCCGATTATTTAAATGCACTGAATATCCCTACCCGTTATGATTTAAACGGCATTAACGGAAAACGTAAAAAGAATGCTTCGTCCATTTGGTATCCGAGCCGAGTGTTATCGATAATAAAATCAACAACCTATAAAGGTACCCACAAATACGGCAAACGAGCCACAAACAAAAACAGCAAAATAATACTTAGGCCGGTCCCAGCTATAGTAAGCGATGAACTCTGGGAAAAAGCTAACGAAGCTCTAAAAACAAATCAAATTACAGCTATGAGAAACGCCGTTCGGGAATACTTATTACGGGGCATTATCAAATGCGGTAACTGCGGCCGTACTTATATGGGTACCGCTTATTCAGGCAGCGGACGTGAAAAAATCCCATACTACGTATGTAATGCAAAAAATTCATATCTGGCTCATAACACCGAAAAATGTATATCGAAAAATGTTAGAGCAGACTGGCTTGAGCATCTTGTATTAGAGGACTGCATAAAAATATTAAAGTCTCCAAACAAAATCCTTAACATGGATCCGGAAAAAGAACAGCAATCACTTGCAGACGAAGTAAAAAAAGAGCATGATCAAATCAAAGCAAGTTTGAAAAAATTATTAGAAGAACGTACGTCCATAATTGAGCTGTATCGAAAGAAAATTATTTCCGAAACAGATTTATCGTATCAGCTTGAAAAGCTTTCCACAGAGGAAGCAACACTACAGGAACGCCTAAAAATGAAAATAGACAGCAGAAAATCTGCTGCCACAAAACAAAATAAGGAAAAAGCTATTTCTCTTTTTAAAAAATTCACTGATAAATGTCAAAATCTTGATTCGGAAAAATTATCATTCGAAACCAAGAGAGCCATTATAGAACTTATTGTCGAAAAAATTACTGTAACCACAGAATCGGCTCCTGAAAAATATTATCCTGAAATATCTGTTGATATTGAATACCGGTTCGCTACCACTCCAAATCATATTGCCTATGTTGAAGACTGCACGGTCACGGGTTCTGCGCTGTGCACATAATAAAATTAGCAGGAAAAGTAAGCGATGCCTGTACGCGGCTGATCGTCACATAACCATCTTCCAGCGGCTGACGCAGCACCTCCAAAGCAGTACGCGAAAATTCAGGAAACTCATCTAAAAATAAAACACCATGATGGCTCAATGTCACTTCTCCAGGCCGCGGCACACTGCCGCCACCTATAAGCGCGCTTGAAGAAATCGTATGATGCGGACTGCGAAATGGACGTTCCAGCATCACCCGTTCCTGCCGCTGCAGCAAACCTGCAATACTGTAGATTTTTGTTACCTCCAGCGCCTCAGCCTCTGTCAGCGGCGGTAAAATAGTTGGCAGCCGACGTGCCAGCATAGTTTTACCGCTGCCGGGAGATCCTACCATCAAAATATTATGTCCACCTGCCGCTGCAATTTCCAGTGCTCTTTTTACTACCTGCTGCCCGCGCACTTCCGCAAAATCCACATCATAGACACTGGTTGCTGCCGCGCAGATAGCTTCCTTATCCAGTACATCCAGAACCTTTTCACCCCGCAGATGCTCTACCAATTCAAGCAGCGATGCAGGTATCAGCACATCAATACCGTCAACAAGCCGTCCTTCAGCGCAGTTGCCTGCAGGGATCACAATGTTTTTCCTGCCAATGTCACGTGCATGCAGAATCATTGGCAATACGCCTGCAATCTGCCTGATTGTCCCATCCAGTGCCAGTTCGCCCACAAAAATAGTATCATCAACCTGCTCCTGCTGTAAAACACCGCTGCTGACTAAAATACCAACAGCAATAGGAAGATCAAGACCGGAACCATCCTTTTTCAAATCAGCCGGAGCCAGATTTACAGTAATCCTGGTCATCGGAAAGATCAGACCCGAATTTTTCAGTGCAGCCCGTACCCGTTCCCGAGATTCTTTGACTGACGTATCAGGCAAACCCACAATATCAAAGCTCGGCAGCCCGTTAGAAATATCCACTTCGACAATGATCTGTTCACCATTGATACCGCAGGTTGTTTCTCCATAAACTTTAGCGTACATAAAAACGCCTCCTCTTATTTTAAAAACAGTGCGGTAAATGGTGTAATCTTGCCACATTGCCCTCAACTAAAATTTCGATCACATCAAAACTGAGCATTTGCTGATGCCTGTTTTCCTGCTGCAAATAAAAAAGCGCCGCACTCCTGATTTTCTGCTGCTTGGCGTATGTAACCGCCAGACGGGGCAGCCCAAAATTCAGGTTGCGGCGTGTTTTTACTTCTACAAAACTAAGCTCGCCGCCTTTAGCGGCAATAATATCGATCTCGCCATAACGGCAGCGGTAATTACGACGGCAGATAACGTAACCTTTACGTTCTAAATAAGCGCAGGCAGCGTCCTCACCTTTTTTCCCCAGCCTTTGCCGCGCTTCCATCACTTCTCTGACACCGGCGAAAACAGCCTGTTACCTTCCTGTTCAGCAGGAGACAGATGCATACTTTTAATGGGCTCATAACTGCGGCGATGCCACTTAGTCGCTCCAAACTCAGCAATTGCCTGCATATGCTCCCTGCTGCCATAACCCTTGTTACCGGCAAAACCATACTGAGGATATTGTTCAGCCAGTTCTATCATCATCCGGTCACGAGTGACCTTGGCAATAATAGAAGCAGCAGCTATCGAAGCACTCAGCGCGTCACCGTGAATCAAGGAAACTGTTTCAATGCCGGCCGATACGATCGGCATTGCATCTACCAGCGCCACCTGCGGCTTAATCGCAAGATGTTCCAGAACCTCAGTCATTCCCTGCTTCGTAGCCTGATAAATATTCAGCTCGTCGATATTGCTGATACTGACTACATTTACAGAAACAGACAGTGCTTTGGCAAGTACTTCGTCATAAAGCTGCTCGCGCTTTACTGCCGAAAGCTGCTTGGAATCATTAAGTCCGCTGATAAATACCTCCTGCGGTAAAATAACAGCCGCTATCACCAACGGCCCTGCCAAAGGTCCCCGTCCTGCTTCGTCGATCCCGGCAATATACTGTGCCCCCTGAGCGTAATATTTACGTTCATAGGCCAGCATCTCCGTAAAACGCTGCTGCTCTAAACGCAGCTTTTCCTGCCTTTTATGATAAGCGGCAACCAGTTTCTGCACACCGCTGCGCTCATCGGCAGCAAGTTCTGCCACCTGATCCGGGTCAGGTTCTCCCGCCAAAATCTCCTTTACCTCGCTGATCTTCATTATTCCCACCCCTAATTAAAAAGGCCGCGTTGCAGCGGCCTTAATTATTTTCACTCGGTTCATCTAAAGTAAAACGCCCTAAGCGTCCTGTACGAAAATCACGCAATACCAGCTGGATAACCTTATCAATGTCAAGCACACCGCCGGCCTTCAGGCAGCCGCGCGCGACGGCTATTTTAGACATTACCTCACGCACAGGCTCAGCTTCTGAAAAATCAATAGCGTACTTTACACGCAGATCCTCCGGATAGATATGCATCAAACGTTCAAGCAACAGCTCTACTGCTGTTTCCCTGTCATAAACATCCTCTTTGATCGCTCCCGTTACTGCCAGACAAAAGCCTACTTCCGGATCTTCAAATTTCGGCCACAAAACACCTGGGGTATCCAAAAGCTCCAGACCTTTGGCGATAGTCACCCATTGCTGACCTCGAGTCACACCAGGTCTGTCCGCTGCCACAACTTTATTTTTACCGACCAAACGATTGATCAAAGTAGACTTACCTACATTCGGCACACCCACGATCATAACACGGATCGAACGATTGCGTACACCTTTTCTCAGCCACTTATCCGTGACAGGCCTGGCCACCTGCTGGATCGCAGCCACCATCTGTTTTACGCCCTTACCGGTGCTGCAATCTACCTTACAGACAGGCAAACCGCTGTTTTTAAAAGTCTGCAGCCATTTTTCAGTCTTTTCCGGATCAGCCATATCGATCTTATTCAAAGCAACGACCTTGGGTTTATCCCCCAGCATCTGAATCAGCATCGGATTGCTGCTGGAACGTGGGATCCGCGCATCCAGCATTTCAACCACAACATCAACCAGCTTTAACTGCTGTTCCATCATCCGTTTCGCCTTCGTCATATGACCGGGAAACCATTGTATCTTAAAATCCATAATTATCTCCTCGACCGCCTATCAAGGCAGCATACGCCATCTTTCAACAGGCCAGAAAGCAACAACTGCTTCGCCTTTTACAAGCTTCAGCGGCACGAAATCAACATCGGCAAAACGGCTGTCTTCAGAATTATTACGGTTATCTCCCAAAACGAAGATATGCCCCTGAGGCACAACAGATTTTCTGTAATTAGACTTATTCGGGCCCTTCGGATCATCCTTGTAAATATAATTTTCTTCGATCACACTGCCGTTGACCAGAACCTTACCGTCACGCATCTCAATAGTATCACCGCCGGTCGCGATAACGCGTTTGATAAAATCGCGGCTTTCATCCTTCGGATAACGGAAAACGACGATCTCACCCTTTTTCGGCTCGGTAAAGAAATATTTATACTTGCTGACGATCAGGCGCTCGTGGCTTTCCAGCGTCGGATACATCGACGTACCCTCGACCATATAAGGCTCTACCACAAACGTACGGATACAAAAAGCCAGCGCTACGGCTACAATGATCGAAACCAGCCAGTCGCTGATAGTATCCTGCCAAGATGTTCCTGATTTTTTAGTACTCATATATACTCCCTCTTATTCCAACGCATCAACTGAATCGGTGCGGTCTCTTTTATTTTTGCAAACGTACTCACAACGTTCGCAACACCGTTTCTACGTTAACAAACATTAGTGGATTTGTCAATCGCCAAAGGCAAATTGTCGAAAAAATTTTACATTAATATAGTGTTTTTTCTTGCCCAAAACAGTCGCTTGCGGTAAAATACATAAGTATTAGCTTTTCCAAAATCATCATTAAATAGGCAGGATATAACCCGCCTGTGTAGAATATTATAATGTTACTATTATAACAAAATTACAAGTTTCCAAGATGTAAGGAGAGATCACCATGGTCAAAATCGCTGTTATCGGCAGCTGTTCCATCGACCTCACAGTAGAAGCAGGCAAACGGCCTGCAGCCGGCGAAACAATAATCGGCAGCAGGCTCATAGTTTCACCAGGAGGCAAAGGCGCTAATCAGGCCGTTGCCGCCGCACGTTTAGGAGCCCAGGTACACATGATAGGCTGCGTAGGCGACGATGCTTACGGCACCATGATCATCAACAACCTGAAAACCAACAACGTCGATACCGGTTATGTCAGCGTCCTGCCCGGACAGAACAGCGGTACTGCCCATATCACCCTTGCCGAAGGCGACAACAGTATTATCGTCATCAAAGGCGCCAATGATCTGGTCATGCCCAAACATATCGATACTGCCTGGAACGTCATTGCCGCCGCAGACCTGGTCATGCTCCAGCACGAAATACCGCTGCCCACCATCGATTACATCATCGGCAAATGTGCAGCGGCAGGAATCAGCGTACTTTTAAATCCGGCTCCCGTGCAGCCTGTTCCTTCTGAATGGCTGGATAAAGTCACCTATGTGACCCCAAATGAACACGAAGCCGAAGCCCTTTATCCCGGTAAGACCAGCGAAGAAATCCTGTTGATGCAGGAAGAACGCTTCTTTATGACACTTGGCAAAGCAGGCGTTGCTTATGCTAAAAACGGCAAAGTACACACTGTTCCCGCATTCGTCGTTAATGCCCAGGATACCACAGGCGCAGGCGATACCTTCAACAGTGCTTTTGCCGTCGCAAGATGCGAAGGACGCAGCCTAGACGACAGTATACGGTTTGCCAACGCCGCAGCGGCCCTCTCCGTTCAGAAGCTGGGCGCACAAGGCGGTATGCCCTATCTTAAAGATGTAGAAAGGATGCTTGGAGAATGCAAAAAATAGGAATCCTCAACAGCGACATCGCCAAAGTCCTGGCTGACTTAGGCCATACTGACACTATCGTTATCGGCGACTGCGGCCTTCCGGTTCCGGCCGGTGTCCCCAAAATCGATCTGGCTCTGAAACCAGGTACTCCTTCCTTTTTAGATGTCCTTACAGAAGTGCTGAAATATATGGAAGTCGAAAAAATACATATCGCTTCCGAAATGGAAAGTAAAAATCCTGCTACAAGGCAGAAAATACAGGAGCTTTTTGAAGGTAAGGAACAGATCCTTAGCGACCACGAAGCCTTCAAAGCCGCTACCAAAACTGCTAAAGCAGTGATCCGCACCGGCGAGATCACCCCCTACGCCAACATTATCCTGCACGCAGGCGTTATTTTCTAAAATCGATTTTACAGCAAAGGAGTTTTGCGACTAATGGAAATCACCATGAAGGGTATTTCAAAAGCCTTCGGCTCCAACGAAGTACTCAAAGGCGTCGACCTGACCTTAAAATCAGGAGAGATCCACGCTCTGATGGGTGAAAACGGCGCCGGTAAATCCACCCTTATGAACATCCTTACGGGTATCCATAAAGCCGACAGCGGCACGATCTGCGTAGACGGACGGGAAATAAGCTTCAAAAACGCACTCGAAGCCGAAAAATGCGGCATCGCTTTCATCCATCAGGAACTTAATATCTGGCCCAATCTCTCTATTCTCGAAAATCTGTTTTTGATGCAGAACGTAACCAACAGTTTCGGGATGCTTGACTTCAAAAAAATGCGCAGGCTGGCCGAAGAAAAATGCAGTCAAATGGGTATTACACTGCCTTTTGACGCAGAAGCAGGCGAATGCAGCGTTGGTCAGCAGCAAATGACAGAAATCATGCGTAACCTGATGCTTGATGCCAAAGTCGTCATCATGGATGAACCTACGGCCGCCCTGACAGAACGTGAAACAGAAAAACTGTTTGCCGTAATGCACGCGCTTAAAGACAAAGGCGTTGCCATCGTCTACATCTCGCATCGAATGGAAGAAGTATTCACCCACTGCGATACCATCACCGTAATGCGCGACGGCTACGCTATCAGCAGCAAACCCACCCGCGAAACCAATATGGAACAGGTGGTCCGCGACATGGTCGGCCGTTCTATTACCGAATATTACCCCGGACGCACAAACGAACCCGGCGAAATAGTCCTGGAAGTCAAAAACTTCTGTCAAGAAGGACTGTTCAACAATATCTCCTTCAAACTGCGTAAAGGCGAGATCCTCGGCGTAGCAGGGCTGATGGGAGCAGGCAGGACCGAGATCATGCGGGCCCTGTTCGGCGTTGATTCCTGCAAGCACGGTGAAGTTTACCTGCATGGGAAAAAAGTCTGTATCAAAAAACCGGAAGATGCCATCAAAGCAGGCATCGGCTTCATCACCGAAAACCGTAAAAGTGAGGGCCTGATCCTCGACTTCTCCATCTCCAGAAATATTGCGCTGCCCAGTGTCGATACCTTTGCTAAACGCAGCGTGATCAACGCCAAAAACGAAACAGCCTTCTCCGAAGCGCTTTCTAAAAAACTGGGTGTCAAAACCGCATCGATCGACCTGGAAGCAGGCGCACTATCAGGCGGCAACCAGCAAAAGGTCGTCATTGCCAAATGGATCGGTATGAATCCATCAATCATTATTATGGATGAACCGACACGCGGTATCGATGTCGGCGCCAAGCGCGACATCTACGATCTAATGAACGAACTGACCTCTCAGGGCGTCGCCATCATCATGGTCTCCTCCGAACTGCCGGAAGTTATCGGCATGAGCGACCGCATCCTCGTTATCCACGAAGGTAAGATCGCCGGAGAGCTGGACCACGAAGAAGCGACACAAGAAAAAATAATCACCCTTGCCACAGGAGGACAGTAAATAATGAATATTAAAGAACGTATCCGTAAAATGGGCCCCTTTATTGCCCTTGTAGTAACCTTTATCGTCATAGCCGCCTTAAACGACAGTTTTGTCGATCCCAATAACCTGAAAAACCTGCTGCGTCAGGTTTCCATCAACGCCCTTATTTCTTTCGGTATGACCTTTGTCATCCTGACAGGCGGCATCGACCTGTCTGTCGGCAGCCTGCTGGCACTTTCAAGCGCCCTGATGGGCAGCCTGATCGTCAGCGGCATGAATCCGATGCTGGCGATCCTTGCTGCCTGCTTCATAGGCATGGGCCTTGGCGCTGTCAACGGCTTAGTCATTGCTTACGGCAAAGTAGCACCCTTTATCGCTACGCTCGCCACCATGACCATTTATCGCGGTCTGACACTGGTATATACCAATGGTAACCCTATCAGCGGTCTCAGTGACGACACTATGTTCCACGACTTCGGTCAGGGATTTTTCATGGGATTGCCAGTACCTGCAATCATCATGCTGCTGGCATTTGCCGTTTCCTGGTTCATCCTTAGGAAAACTCCTTTGGGCCGTAAAATCTACGCAGTCGGCGGAAACGAAAAAGTTTCCTTCATCGCCGGCATCAAAATAGAACGTGTCAAAATCTTTGTTTATGCAATCACCGGTTTCTTCTGCGCTCTGGCAGGCGCAGTCCTCACCTCACGTCTCAATTCGGCCCAGCCGACTGCCGGCACCGGTTATGAACTTGACGCCATCGCCGCCGTAGTTTTAGGCGGAACCAGTCTTTCCGGCGGCAAAGGTTATATCACAGGTACACTGGTCGGCGTGCTTATCATCGGCACACTCAACAACGGCCTCAATATTCTCGACGTATCCAGCTTCTATCAACAAGTTGTCAAAGGTATTGTAATTTTACTGGCGGTACTTATGGACCGCAAAAAAGCTTAGGAGGCACTCACCAATGAAAAAAATCTGGACTCTTTTAGTAGCTGCCATCACAGTACTGGCAGTGCTCACTTCCGGCTGCGGCAGCAGTGACAAAGCTGCAAAACCCGCTGACGGCAAAAAAACAACTACCATCGGCTTCTCCATCTCCACACTCAACAACCCCTTCTTCGTATCCGTACGTAAAGGCGTTGAAGAAGAAGCAAAAAAACTCGGAGTCAATGTTAAAATCGTCGATGCGCAAAACGATCCCGCAAAACAGGCCAATGATATTTCTGACCTGATCCAGCAAAAAGTAGACGTACTGCTCATCAACCCGGTCGACTCCGCAGCAGTATCAACTTCTGTGGCAGCTGCCAACAAAGCCAGCATCCCCGTTCTGGCGCTCGACCGCAGCGCCGATAAAGGCACAGTAGCCTCCTTCATCGCTTCTGACAACGTCAAAGGCGGCGAAATGGCAGCCGAATACATCATCCAAAAACTTGGTGAAAAAGTAAAAGTAGCCGAGCTCGAAGGCATCCCCGGCGCATCTGCGACCCGCGAACGCGGCGAAGGCTTCCATAAAGTAGCCGACCAAAAACTTACAGTTGTTGCCAAACAATCTGCTGATTTTGACCGCAGCAAAGGCCTGACTGTCGCTGAAAATATGCTGCAGGCCAACCCTGATATCCAGGCTATTTTCGCTCAAAATGACGAAATGGCACTGGGCGCTATCGAAGCAGCCAAAAGTGCTAACAAAAAAATCTTTATCGTTGGCTTTGACGGCACCCAAGACGGCCTGAAAGCAGTAGAAGCAGGCACTATGGCCGCAACTATCGCTCAACAGCCCGAACTTATGGGCCAGCAGGGTCTGGACGCTGCTGTAAAAGTAGCCAAAGGCGAAAAAGTTGAAGCTAAAATAGGCGTACCGCTCAAACTTGTAGACAAAAAATAATTACTGCCCTTTGACAATTTGGACAAACATAAAAACCCCGGCGCAATGCGCCGGGGTTTTGTTTTATCCTGCACAGGCTTCTGAAATAAACGCCTTCCTTTTAAAAGCTGAACTTCAAATCAACCAACCTTTATCCATTCCCCTTAGACTCAGTGTCTGTTCCTATCAGCAGTTCATCAATCGTACAGCCAAGCAGCTTACGCAAACTCAAAAGCAAACGTAAACTTGGCGACAGGCGACCATTTTCCACATTACATAAATGCGACTGCGATACACCTATCTGTTTTGCCAAATCAGACTGGCTGATATCAGCACGTAGCCTGCGAATCTTGATTTCCATCCCCATTTTTCTGTAATCTATTTTTTCCATATTCTTCCTCCGCTCTCAGCAGCTGTAAGAAGTATTGTCAGCATCAAATTATTTTTCTGCTGCCATACTGCCTGCCAACTACTCAACTTACTGCCTTAGAAGCTGTAACGGAAGCCTACGTTGGCTCCCCAGTTTTTAGTTACGTCACCGCCAAAACTGCGTTCCACATCACCGTACAGCTCAAAGTTTTTACCTAAAGTGATATTGCCTCCGATGCCTACTTCGAGCCAGGTATCGCCGTAATCTTTGTCTGCGCTGTAACTTTCACCATTAGCAGCCAGCATGGTGACACTGCTGTTGCCGCTGAACTCGTGCAGAACCGAAGCCTTGACATAAACATCACCTCTGCTGAAGGCTTTACCGGCCACAATACCTAAACGACCGATAAAGCTGTTAAGATCGTCATAAGCCACTTTTACACCTTTATTACTAATGTAATCATAGCCGTCGATACGACCAAAAGTCAGCTGAGCCTGCGGCTCAAAATAAACATTATTACCACCGTCAAAACGTTTGCTATACTCAACACCTATCGAAGTCGCATCGGTCGAATAATCGCCCTGATCGCTGTATTTACCATAGATATCCATATCACCATAAATACGGCCGCGTTTAACTACAATGTCTAAAGCGCTGTTATCTTTGCCCTGCAACGTTCCATACAAACTTACAGCTCCAATTTTGTTCTTGCCGCTGCCGCTGGTATAATTCAGGCTGCCGTCGCTGTATTCGTAGGCAGCGCCCACAAGCCAGTCACCAGCCTGAGCGTCATAACCAAACTGATAAGTTTTATATTTATTAGTAAATTCATCGCCGCCCAGCTTACCGCCGAACATTCTTGCCCAAACACCGTTATCGGCGCCGCTCTGCAGCTCGCCTAAACGCTGGCGCAGCGTACCGTTACCTTCGACCCAGGCGCCGTAAGCAACCCGATGACTGCCGGACATAACATCCACGCTGTTGACGGTAGTTTTACCAAGCGAACCGATTACCCAATCATATTTGCCATCATTTTCCTTATCTGCCAGGGTAATATCAAATTCGTACAAGCCATTAGCATAAACAGAATCTGAAACGGCAAACTTGGTATCAGCCGCTGCTCCCTTTACCAAAACCGCATGGTTTCTTGCCGCAGCCTCCAACCCGCCAGTCGAAACGATTTTAATAGCATTAGTGCCGGCCGCAGAATTTTTATCAATAGTCAGCTTGTCGCTGTAACTGCCGCCACCGTCAACAGCACCTGCGTTCATTACAAAGGTTCCGTCTGCAGCAGTCAGATTATCAACCTGCAGGCTACAGTAACGCCCGCTGTCGGCAGTCATATTGACTACTGAGCCTTTGCCTACCGTAAGGTCGGTGAGCGAAGAATTGCCCTTCATATCCCAATAAGAGCCATTGGTAAATTGCAAATCATTGATACTGCCCTCTGTCTTATAGCTTCTGCCAGAAAAATAGGACTGCGCCGTATCAAAATTTATTTTTACCGTTCCGTATGTTAACTCATGGGCACTGTTATACATCGCACTGGAACCAACAGTGCCTTCCAGCTTGACGTCATTACCACCGGCCATGTTGACTTCCACCTTGCCGCCTTCAGCAATCATGGCCGCGCCAAGATTACCGTTTTTAACAGTCAAGCCTTTGGCAAAAGCAACTTCCGCATCGGTACGGCTGTAAATGCCATACATCCTGGTATTGCTGTTCCCGGCATGGGTGGTCGTTGTAATCCTCGCATCATCGGCAAAAGCTACTTTACTGTGTTCCTGGGCATAAACACCGTACATAACGGAGCCGTCATTCTCACCGCCTACAGCGATGTCCGCCTTGCCCGCAACCTTCACTTCGCCCAAAGAATTGGCTTCTATTCCTTCAACATACCTTCCGTTGCCCTGAGCATCAATTTTTAAATCGCCCTGGATGTTTATCGTACCCTTACCATTTAATTCAATACTGGTAATGTCAGCCCCTACGGACCTGGCTGTAATCGTTAAATCCCCATACTCTGTTGCAGATTCCCATTGTCTCACACCACGAACGTCAGTGTTGTTTGCCGTGTTAGAGGTAAGGGTAAGTTCAGTATCGCCAAAACTACCCGTAACACCGGTGCTGTCTATGTTAATGCCATAAACATTATATTCGCCCAATATTTCTATCTTAGTGCTGTCACTGACATTAGCTGAATCGTGCTCACCCATCAGGTATATCCCTGAACCGGAACCATTCACTGCTTTGCCATAGATAGCCAGGTTTTTGACCTGCAAAGTATTGATATCACCAGAATAATTTAAGTTATTGGCTCTGATGCCATCGACACCGGCAGCTTCCAAATGTATGTCCAGGTCACCCGCCAGCTCCATTTTAGAACCATTGTACAAAGTAACACCGGCAGCATAATCCATCTGCTGCATTACATTATCTTTATTGATATTGACCGTTAAATCTCCGCCTTTAATACTGGCTTCACTGCCAGTACCAGCGCTGGATCCATCAACAAAAACACCATTGGCATAACTTTCAGCAGCATTACTGTTTATCGTAATCACAGAGCCGATATCTGTTCCTAAATCTACTTTCCCCTGCGTCTCGACACGCAGGCCATGGCGCCAGACCTGAGCTTCGCCGGACTGATTATTCGTGCCAAGTCCGTTAATAGTCAGCTCGATACCCTTTTTAGCGTCCAATTTTGATACGCCGTCCACAAAAATACCGTTATAACCATAAGTGTCCCCAGCATCCGACAACGTAACCGTCACCCGTTCAGTAGCCGTTGTCGTATTATTTCTGCCATAAGTATAAATGCCGGCGCAGTTTTTTTCCGGATCATCCATGGTAATCGTGATTTTATCGTAACTTGCGCCCCAAGTTCCTGTACTTAAAGTATCAGTACCGGTATAATCAGATGCCCAGGCTGCGTTGTCCCCCCCGAATGTGCAAACGCACGCGGTGCTTGCAACAATCAACGATTGCAGTACTTTCTTACGTAATTCACTGTTTTGTTTTTGATTATATTTCTGCATCGAACCAATCTCCCTAAATTGTTTTATAAATCGCATCCGCTTTACCCTGCTCTAAAAGCGGGGCTGATAACATAATTTTTTAAAATAATTTTATATCTGCATTGCCGTCCTGCCTTAGAAGCTGTAACGAAAGCCTACGTTGGCTCCCCAGTTTTTAGTTATGTCACCGCCAAAACTGCGTTCCACATCACCGTACAGCTCACAGTTTTTACCTAAAGTTATATTGCCTCCGATGCCTACTTCGAGCCAGGTATCGCCGTAATCAAAATCATTGCTCAAAGCAGCACCGTTCCTATCTTGCATACTTACACTGCCGTCCCCATAAAATTCATGCAGTACAGAAACTTTAGTATAAATGCAGCCTTGTTCCAGTTGCTTGCCGACAGATATCCCTAAACGTCCAACTAAAGAATCAATACCTTCATTAGCAACAGCAATATTTTTAGATGTACCATAACTGTTGCCATTGATATGCCCATAAGTGAACTGTGCCTGGGGCTCAAAAAACATTCCGTTTTTCTGCGCAATCCGTTTGTTATATTCAACACTCAACGAAGTTGCATCAGTTTCATAATCGCCGCTGTCAGGATACTGAATGAAGGTATTGATATCGCCATAGATACGACCGTGTTTCAATACAATATCCCAGGCAGCACCATCATTTTGCTGTAAGGTACCATACAGGCTCAAAGCTCCGATTTTATTCTCACCGCTGCTGCCGCTGCCCTTAACATTACCCTGCGTATATTCATACGCCGCACCGACTTTCCAGTTTCCCGCCTTTATATCATAACCAACCTGATAAGTATGATATTTATCACTGAAACCGTTTCCATCCAACTTACCCCCAAAGATGCGTGCCCATGCTCCCTGCTCAGCATTCTGATGCAGTGCACCCAAGCGGCTGTGCAGATTACCATTACCGTTGACCCAGGCATAATATAAAGGTGCATTTGCCCCTGCTACCGCCAGTGCGTCACCAACAACCCTGCTGTCCAAATCTCTGACGTACCAGTTCTTCTGTCCGCCTGCCACAGCAGAATCAAGTACCGGCGTATATTCGTAAATACCGCCGCCATAAGTAGTTTCACCCACAAAGTCAGCATCACCGGTAACAGTAATAAAAGTATTTTCAGGCTTCAGCTCTTTCCCCACCAGCGAACTGATATTATTTATCGTTATCCCATGAATGCCTTTATCAGAAGCGGCAACGGTTATTTTGTCACTGTCAGTCCCGTCGTTATCAACAATAAAACTGCCGCCTGTACCAGTAAGCTTTTGAATAGCAAGAGTACTAAACGCACCCCGGTCACCGCTCAGATCGATTTTGCCGCCAGCAGCCGCTTTCAGATCGGTAACGCTCGAAGTTCCTGTAAGCCGCCAAACTGCACCGTCCGTAACAGCAAGCTTAATAACTCCGTCATCATACAAACTTGTGCTGCCGTTAAAAACAGAGCCGGCAGTATTCAAGTTAATATTGACCACCCCTTTAATATCACTTTCAATGTCACCGAAAATAACAACCTCATTAGCACCGGCTGCTGAACCCTGATTGATAGTTACAATACCTTCAGCGCTGGTATCGCTGTTGCCCGCGGCAGAGATAGCCGTACCTCCTGCCGCATTGATGTATACTCCTTTTTGGAAATCGATCGAGCTATCTTCAGTAACCGAGCTATCATAAAAATAATCAATTCCAGCAACGATATCGGCCAAATGAATGAC